>Ga0160469_100042_pt1 | contig 216542 bp, 186 predicted proteins | sample HID1972M_E11MG_FD_108246 | JGI IMG/M metagenome (GOLD analysis project Ga0160469, IMG submission 108246) | Enriched pill bug-associated microbial communities from UW Madison campus, WI, USA - HID1972M_E11 MG | ecosystem: Host-associated > Arthropoda: Insects > Digestive system > Unclassified ...
CACCGCGCTGGACGTGACCGTGCAGGCGCAGATCTTCGACCTGCTGCGCGAGCTGCAGCGCGAGAAGGGCACGGCGATCCTGCTCATCACGCACGACATGGGCGCGGTGGCCGAGATGGCCGACCGCGTGATGGTGATGTACGCGGGCCGCGTGATCGAGCAAGGCACGGCCGGGCAGGTGCTCTCCGAGCCCGGCCACCCCTACACGCGCGGGCTGATCGACTGCCTGCCCGAGCTCGGCAGCAGTGCCGCGGCCGAAGGCGGCATGCGCGACGAGCTGGCCGAGATCGCGGGCGTCGTGCCCTCGATCTGGGAGCTGGGCAGCGGCTGCGCCTTCCGCGAGCGTTGTCCGCACGCGATGGCGCGCTGTGCGGTCGAGGTTCCGCCGATGTTCGCGGTCGACGGGGCGGCGCACGGCGCGGCCTGCTGGCTGCACGCCGAGGCGCTCGAGGAGGCTCTCGCATGACATGCATGGGAACCGACACGCTGCTGTCCGTCGACGATCTCAAGGTCCACTTCCCGCGCGCCAGGCAGGGATGGGGCCGGCCCGCCGAGGTGGTGAAGGCGGTGGACGGCGTGTCCTTCGACATCCGCCGCGGCAGCACCCTCGCCGTGGTGGGCGAATCGGGCTCGGGCAAGACCACCACGGCGCTCGCGGTGATGCGGCTGTCGCCGCTGACCTCGGGCCGCATCCGGCTCGGCGACACCGACCTGGGCACGCTGCAGGGCGAGGCGCTGCGCCGGGCGCGCACGCGCCTGCAGATCATCTTCCAGGACCCCTTCTCCTCGCTGAACCCACGCGAGCGCGCCGGCGCCGCGGTGCGCGCGCCGCTGGAGCTGATGAAGGTGGGCACGCCCGCCCAGCGCACCGAGCGCGTGAACGCGCTGTTCGAGGCCGTGGGCCTTCGGCCGGAGCAGCAGCACCTGTTCCCGCACCAGTTCTCCGGCGGGCAGCGCCAGCGCATCAACATCGCGCGGGCGCTCGCGACCAACCCCGAGCTGGTGGTCTGCGACGAGCCGGTGTCCGCCCTGGACATCGCGATCCGGGCGCAGATCCTGAACCTGCTGGCACGGCTGCAGCGCGAGCTGGGCCTGACCTATCTCTTCATCTCGCACGACATGGCCGTGGTGGAGCACATCTGCGACGACATCGCCGTGATGTACCTGGGCCAGATCGTCGAGCGCGCCCCGCGTCGCAGCTTCTTCGCTCGGCCGCTGCATCCCTACAGCGTGGCGCTGATGTCGGCGGTGCCCACGGTGAGCGGCGGGCGCCGGCGCGCGGCGCACCGCATCCGGCTCTCGGGCGATCCGCCCAGCCCGATCGACCCGCCGCCGGGTTGCCGCTTCGCCGGCCGCTGCCCGGTGGCGGAGCCCGCCTGCGCGACCGAGCTGCCGCCCCTGCGCGAGGTCGCACCCGGCCACTGGGTGCGCTGCCGGCGCGTCGACGTCGTCGGCGGCCTGCCGCAACCGCCCCTGCAGATGCAGGAAACCTGAGATTCCCTTACCGTTCACTCCCCTACCCGATCCACGCCCGTCCATGAGCCCCATCACCGTCTACCCCGCCCGCCAGATCATCACCATGAACCCGATGCAGCCGCACGCCACGCACGTGGCGGTGCGCGACGGCCGGGTGCTGGCCGTGGGCGCGCTGGAGGACATGCAGGCCTGGGGCGCGTTCACGCTCGACGAGCGCTTTGCCGGCAAGGTGCTGATGCCCGGCCTGGTGGAAGGCCACTGCCACCTGAAGGAAGGCAGCATGTGGGACTGGACGTACCTGGGCTGGTTCGACCGCCAGGATCCGGCGGGCAAGGTGTGGAACGGCCTGCGCTCGATGGCGGCCGTGATCGCCCGGCTCGCAGAAGTCGACGCGCAGATGACCACCGATGGCGTGCCCGCCACCAAGCCGCTGATCGCCTGGGGCTTCGATCCGATCTACTTCGGCGGCGAACGCATGACGGTCGAGCACCTCGACCGCGCGAGCGACACTCGCCCGATCGTGATCGGCCATGCCAACGGCCATCTGATGAACGTCAACACGGCCATGCTGCGCATCGCCGAGATCACGCGCGACAACGAAGTGGAAGGCGTGGTCAAGTTCGCCGGCGGCCTGATGGAGGGCGAGCCCACCGGCGAGCTGCAGGAGCCGGCCGCCATGTTCCTCGTGCTGCGCAAGATCGGCAACGCGGGCCTTCTGGCACCGATGACCGAGGCCGGCGTGCGCTCCTTCGGCCGGCTGGCCTGCCTGCAAGGGGTGACCACGGCGACCGACCTGGTCAACAAGCTGACCGAAGCGGATTGCGGCGTGCTCGAAAAGGTCACGCAGGACGACGACTGCCCCGTGCGCATCCTGCCCGCCTTCCAGGCCTTCCATGGCACGCACGGCGCGCCGCTGGGCGCCGAGCACGTCCGCAGCCTGATCCCGCGCAGCACCGACCGGCTGCGCTACGGCCTGGTGAAGATGATGCTCGACGGCTCCATCCAGGGCTTCTCGGCGCGGCTGCGCTGGCCGGGTCACTTCAACGGCGCGCCCAACGGCATCTGGGTCACCGCGCCGGCGCAGTACGAGACGGACTTCGAGGCCTACCACCGCGCCGACCTGACGATCCACACGCACACCAACGGCGACGAGGCCAGCGAGGCGGCGATCAACGCGATCGAGCGCGTGCTGGCCCGCGCGCCGCGCGCCGATCACCGCCACACGCTGCAGCACGGCCAGATGATCGACGCGCCGATGTTCCGCCGCATGGCGGCGCTGGGCCTGTGCGCCAACCTGTTCGCCAACCACATCTGGTACTGGGGCGACCAGCACTACGAGACGACCATGGGCCCCGACCGCGCCAACCGGCTCGACGCCTGCGGCAGCGCGCTGGCCGCCGGCGTGCCGCTGGCGATCCATTCCGACGCGCCGGTCACGCCGCTGGGACCGTTCTTCACCGCCTGGTGCGCGGTCAACCGCCTCACGCCCAAGGGCCGGCTGCTGGGCGCAGCCGAGCGCATCGGTGTGCCGCAGGCGCTGCGTGCCATCACGCTCGGCGCGGCCTGGACGCTGAAGCTGGACCACGAGATCGGCAGCATCGAATGCGGCAAGCGCGCCGATTTCTGCGTGCTCGAGGACGATCCGCTCGCGATGGACCCGATGGCGCTGAAGGACGTGCGCGTCTGGGGCACGGTGCTCTCGGGCCGCGTGTTCGAGGCGCGCCGGGGCTGAGCGCGTGGCACGGGAGCGGCTGCCGCTCACGGTCATCGGCGGCTTCCTGGGCGCCGGCAAGACCACCCTGCTCAACCGCTGGCTGCGCGAAGCCGGTGGCCGGCGCATCGCGGTGCTGGTCAACGACTTCGGCGCGCTCAACATCGACGCCGAGCTGGTCGCGGCCGCCAGCGGCGACACCATCGCGCTGACCAACGGCTGCGTGTGCTGCCAGATCGGCGACGACCTGTCGCGCGCGCTCATCGCGGTGCTCGAGTCCAGGACGGCCTTCGACGCGGTCGTGATCGAGGCCAGCGGCGTCTCCGACCCGTGGCGCATCGCGCAGCTGGGGCTGGCCGATCCGGGGCTTGCGCTGGACGGCGTGATCGTGCTGGTCGATGCCGGCGCCGCGCTGCAGCAGTCGCGCGATCCGCTGCTGGCCGACACGCTGGAGCGCCAGCTCCGGGCGGCCGACCTGATCGTGCTGAACAAGACCGACGACGCGACCCCGCAGGACGTCGCCCGCGTGAGCGCCTGGGCGGCCTCCATCGCGGGCAGGACACTGCAGTGGGAGACGACGCAGGCCCGCGTTCCGCTCGCGCTGCTCACGAGCCAGGGGCTGCCGGCCGCACGGGGCCACCATGCCGCGTGCAGCCATGAAACGCATGCGCACGCCGGCGCGCACGACCATGGCAGCCAGTTCGACACCTGGTCCTGCCGGCCCGAAGGCGTCTTTGCCCCGACCGCCCTGCGCGCATGGTTGAAGGACACGCCCGAGGGCCTGCTGCGGCTGAAAGGGCTGCTGCGCACCGGCGAAGCCGAGTGGTCCGAGATCCAGTTCGCCGGCAGGCGCGGGACCCTGCGCCGCACCGAGGCGCCGGCGAACGGCGCCGCGCTCGTCGCGATCGGACTGCGTGGGCAGTTGCCGGCAGCAGCGCTCGAGGCGCAGTTCGTTCACGGCTGAGCGCGTCGCGCCCCTGCCGCTCAGGTGCGCATCTTCCGCCAGGAGTTCTTGATGTGGATGCGGCCGTCGCGGAAGGTGAAGAGATCGCAACCGTGGGTTTCGATGCGCATGCCGTCGCCGGCGCGCGTTCCGGTGAAAGTCCATTCGAAGACGCCGCAGGCCTCAGGGCCGAAGCTGGCCTCGAACACGCAGTCGTCGGTCATGAACGCCATCAGGGCATCGATGTCGTGGATATGGCGCATTGCGCAGTGCTGGGTGCGCACAACGTGCGCTGCAGGAAGGCCTCGATGGCACGCTCGACGGTGGTGATGCCGTCGAGATCGTGTACCGCCGCCGCCTCGGCCCGGTAGAAATGACCGGCCTGCAGCACGCGGACCTGCTCGCACCGCAGGCCGGCCGCGCGCAGGCGAGCGGCGAGCCGCGGCGAGGCGTCGGCCACGTAGTCCAGGTCGTTCTCGGCACTGACCATCAGCACCGGCGGGCCCGCGGCGTCGCGGGCCAGGTGCCGCGCGAGGTCGTGCTCGTCGATGTAGCCGGAAAGGCTCAGCACGGCGGCCACCGGCACCTTCTCGCCGAAGGCGGCATTGAGCGCGGTGCGGGCGCCGGCGGAGAAGCCGCCGATGGCGATGCGCGCCGGATCCACCCCCCATTGCGCAGCCTGCTGGCGCACGAAGCGCGTGGCCGCCGCCATGTCGTCGCTCGCCGCTTCGATGCCGCGCCACAGCATCCGGGGCGTGGCCGGCGGCAGGGCGAGGATGCGCCGCACCTGGTCCACGCGCGAGGTCGGGATGCGCTCGGGCGACGCCACCACCGGTGTCGTGCCGGGCTCGGGATCCTCGATGACGAGCCGATAGTCGATCGCGCAGGCCACGTAACCGCGGCGCGCGAAACGATGGCAGTACTCGGCCACGGACGTGTTGCCGCCTTCGGACTCGAAGGCATCGTCCTGCCTGGACCCGCGATGGAAGGCGCCGCCGAAGGCCAGGATCAGCGCCGGCCGCAGCGTCCCCGGCTGCGCCGCTGCCGGCGGAAGGTAGAGATCGAGCGCGAGATCCCTGGCGACCGGTCCGCCGGGACGGCCTCGCTGGACAAGTCCCCGGCCATACACCACGTCCCGGACGATCCGCACCTCGTGCGGCAGTGCCGCCGCTTCCCGGGCCGGGATCTGCGCGTTCATCGGCCGGCCCTCAGTCGAGGGTGGCACCGGACTCGCGCGCGACCCGGCCCCATACCTGCACGTTGTCCTTGAACGCAGCGCCCCACTGCGCCGCGGTGAGCGCGGGCTCGACCGGGATCGAGCCGCTGTCGATCAGCAGCGCACGCATGTCCGGCCGCGCCATGACCTGGTCGAGCGCTGCGTTGAGCCGCGCCGTGATCGCAGGGTCGAGCCCGGCGGGACCGAACACCGCATACCAGCCCACGGTGTCGAAGGGAATGCCTGCCTGCGTGAGCGTCGGCACCTCGGGAAAGGCCGGCGAGCGCTTCGGGCCGGTGATGGCCAGCGCGCGCAGCCGCCCGGCCTTGATCAGCGGCGTCATCGAGACCACGTCCATGATGGCCACGTCGATCTGGCCCGAGAGAATGTCGGGCAGCGCCGCCTGTCCGCCCTTGTAGGGCACATGCGTCATGCCGATGCCGGCCAGCGACTTCATGCGCTCGCCGACCAGGTGCGGCGGCGCGCCGTTGCCGAAAGTCGCATAGCTGATCGCCTCGCCGTCCTGCCTGGCGGCGGCGACCAGGTCGGCGATGCTCCCGAGCGGCGATTCCGCCCGGGTCACGACCAGCAGCGGCACGCTGGCGATCTGGGCCACCGGAGTGAAGTCCTTCACCGGGTCGAAGCTCAGGCTCTTGAAGACCGCCGGTGCGATCGCGAAGGGTGCCGCGGTGAGCATCAGCGTGTAGCCGTCGGCCGCCGAGCGCGCGACGGCGTCGGCCCCGATGTTGCCGCTGGCGCCGGCCCTGTTCTCGACGATCACCACCTGCCCCAGCGCCTCGCGCAGGTGCTCGGCCATCTTGCGCGCCACGATGTCGGTGCCGCCGCCCGGCGGAAAAGGCACCACCAGCCTGACCGGCCTGGCGGGGTAGCCCTGCGCATGGGCAAGACCACCGAGGGGCAGCGCGAGGCCCAGTCCCAGCAGGGTTCGTCGGGGGAACGTCATCGCTGCAAGCTCCTGGAAAGTGGATCGGACGGCCGGATCATGGGACGCCCACACATAATGATCTACCGCTTCTTTCATATGGATGCATCGGATTTTCTTATGCATGAGCACGAACTCGCCTTGAACCTGCGCCGGTTGCGGCTGCGCCATCTCGAAATCCTCCTGGCCGTCGAGCATCACGGCAGCTTGACGGCGACCGCCGAGGCGCTGGGGGTGAGCCAGCCCGCCGTCTCGCAGTGGCTGGCCGAGATCGAGGCCGCGCTCGGCGTACCGCTGTTCCTGCGCGGGCGCCAGATCCGGCCCAGCCCCTATCTGCCGGTGGCGCTGCGCCATGCGCGGCGCATGGTCGCGGACTCGCGCCAGTTGCAGCAGGAACTCGGCGCGGTGGCCGCCGGCACGCTGGGCGTGGTGCGCATCGGCAGCATGCTGGTGGCGAGCACGGACCTGCTGCCCCGCGCGCTGCTCGCGCTCAAGGCCCGGCCCGAGCCGCTGCGCATCGAAGTGGCGGAGGACATCGCCGCGGGCCTGTGGGCACGCTTCGAGCGGCGCGAGCTCGACCTGATCGTGGGCCGCCTGGACGAGCGCGCCTTCGGATCGCAGGTGCGCAGCGAAGCGCTGTTCGAGGATCTGCACTGCGTGGTGGCAGGGCGTGCGCATCCGCTGCGCAAAGCCCGCCGGCTCTCGTGGGCCCAGGCTGCAGCCTACCCATGGATCCTGCCGCCGCGCGATACCGCGCTGCGCCGCGCCGTCGACGCCACCTTCGTCCAGCAAGGGCTGGCACCACCGCAACCCTGGCTCGAGTCCGCCTCCAGCACGCTCAACCAGGTGCTGATGCGCGAGACACCCTGCCTCGGTGTCCTCTCCGGCGCCGCCGCACACCACTACGAGCGCCTGGGCCTGCTGGCGATCCTGCCGCTGGCGCTGCAGTCCGAGATCGGCCCGGTGGGCATGGTGTGGGACCTGCAGGAACCGAGCCCCGCGCTCGCACTGGTGCTGCAGGCCTTCAGGGACTCTGTCGCAGGCGACCTCCAGCGCTGACCTGGGCCGCGCGCCGAGTCCGCCCGGCCACGACGGCTGCCGCGCCTGCCGCTCCACCCCGCATCCCCCTCCTGACGGCAGTCCATCCGCCTCGCCGCGGTTGACATCGCTCGCTTGCACCCCTAGAGTTGTTCCATATCAATGAACAACGTTCTAATATTTAGAACATCAAAGAAATGGACTCCACCCTCGCCAAAGGACTCGCCGTCGTCGAATGGATGGCTCGCCAGCAATGCGATTGCCGCGTGACCGATCTCGCCCAGGCCTTCGGCGTCGGGCGCAGCAACGCGCACCGCACGCTGCAGACGCTGGTCGAATGCGGCTGGGCGGTGCAGGATCCCGCGACCAGCGCCTACCGGCCGAGCCTGCGGCTGTTCGAGCTGGGCGCGCTGATCGCCGAGGTGGCGGACGTCGCCTCGCTGCTGCGGCCCCACCTGGCGGCGCTGGCCCGGGCCACGGGGGAAACCATTCACCTCGCCACGCTGGACGGGCCGGAGATCGTGTATCTGGACAAGTTCGACAGCCCGCTGCCGGTGGCGGCGTACTCGCGCGTGGGCGGGCGCGCACCGGCCTACTGCGTGGCCTCGGGCAAGGCCCTGCTGGCGGCGGCGCAGCTCGGCGTGCCGGCCCTGCGCGAGCGCCTCGGCCGCCTGGCGGCGCACACGCCGAACAGCATCGTGAGCTACGAGGCGCTGCACGCCGAGCTGGCGCGCACGCGCGCCCGCGGCTTCGCCGAGAACCGCGAGGAATGGCGCCTGGGCGTCTGCGGCCTCGGGGCCCCTGTCTTCAACGCGCGAGGCGAAGCGGTCGCCGCCCTGGGCATGAGCGTGCCCTCGATCCGCTTCGCGCGCACCCAGGCACGCGAGCTCGCCGAGCAGGTCATGGCCTGCGCACGCGAAGCCAGCGGCACCCTGGGCTACCGGAGCGGTCCGGCGCCTGCGACGCGTCTTCCGACGACGCCCACCACCAAGAGAAGGAGACAAGAGGAATGAGCCGATTTACCTCCCTGCTGCGCGCCGGCCTGCTGGCCGCCGCAGCGCTCGCCACCAGCATCGCGGTGCCTGCCCAGAACGGTACCGACTACCCCACCAAACCGATCAAGCTGATCGTCCCCTACCCGCCGGGCGGCGGCACCGACGTGGTAGCGCGCATCGTGCAGGAGCGCTTCCAGGCGCTGCTCGGCCAGCCCATGGTGATCGAGAACCGCGGCGGCGCCGCCGGCTCGATCGGCACGGAAGCCGCGGCCCGGTCCGCGCCCGACGGCTACACGGTGCTCTTCACCCTGTCCTCGCACACCATCAACCCCAGCATCTACCCGAAGCTCGCCTTCGATACCGCCAAGGACTTCGAGCCCGTGGGCATGGTCGCCTCGCTGCCGCAGATCCTGGTGGCCAATCCGCAGTTCGCACCGAACACCGTGGCGGAACTGGTGGCGCTGGCCAAGGCCAGGCCGGGCGAGCTCTCCTTTGCGTCGGTGGGCAACGGTTCGCCGGGGCACCTGGCCGGCGAGCTCCTCAAGCTGCGCACCGGCACGCAGATGACGCACGTGCCCTACCGCGGCGGCGGACCGGCGGTGACCGACGTGATGGGCGGGCAGGTCCCGCTCCTGTGGGTCTCGATCCCGGCGGCGGCCCAGTTCGTGAAAACCGGCAAGCTCAAGGCGCTGGCCGTCTCGACCCACAAGCGCAGCGCCGCCTTTCCCGAGGTACCGACCATGCAGGAGGCCGGCATCGCGGACTTCGAGGTAGATTCCTGGTACGCCATGTTCGTGCCGTCCGGAACGCCGAAGACGGCCGTCGAGAAACTCAACAAGGTCATCAACACCGTGGTGCATGAACCCGAAATCCGCGACAAGCTGCTGGCCCAGGGCAGCGAAGGCGTCGGCGGCCCGCCGGACGACCTCGGCAAGATCGTCACCGCCGAGCTCGCCCGCTGGAGCAGGCTGGCGAAGGAAGCCCGCCTCAAGGTCGACTGAATCCATCCACACCCTTCCCCCCCTTCTTGCGACGACCCTCCGTACCACCATGACAACCCCGACAGAACCCACCCCGTCCGCCGGCCCCGTGGCCGAACTCGTCGCCCGCGCCCGCGCGGCGCAGCGCATCTACGAAGACTGGTCGCAGGCACAGGTCGACATGGCGGTGACGGCCGCGGGCTGGGCGATCATGGAACCCGCCCGCAACCGCGAGCTCGCCGAACTGGCGGTGGCCGACACCGGGGTGGGCAATGTCGAGGACAAGGTGCGCAAGAACCATCGCAAGACCCTCGGCCTGCTGCGCGACCTGCAGGGCGCGGGATCGGTGGGCGTCATCGCCGAAGACCCGGCCCGCGGGATCGTCGAGGTCGCCCGGCCGGTGGGCGTGGTGTGCGCCATCACGCCATCGACCAACCCGGGCGCCACGCCGGCCAACAAGATCATCAATGCGCTGAAGGGCCGCAACGCGGTGATCGTGGCGCCCTCGCCCAAGGGATGGACCACCTGCGCGCGGCTGATCGAGTTCATCCACGCGCAGTTCGAGCGCATCGGCGCGCCGCGCGACCTGGTGCAGGTGCTGCCCGCGCCGGTGAGCAAGGCATCGACGGCCGAGCTGATGCGCGCCTGCGACCTGGTCGTGGCCACCGGCTCGCAGGCCAACGTGCGCGCGGCCTACGCGAGCGGCACGCCGGCCTTCGGTGTGGGTGCGGGCAACGTGGCCAGCATCGTGGACGAAACGGCCGATCCCGTGCAGGCCGCCGAGCACATCCTGCGCTCCAAGACCTTCGACAACGCGACGAGCTGCTCGGCGGAAAACAGCCTGGTCCTGGTCGATGCCGCGCGCGCCGCGGTGCTGGCGGCGCTGGAAGCGCGCGGCGCGGTGATGCTGGACGCGGCGCAGAAGGCCGTGCTGCAGACGCTCATGTGGCCCGAGGGGCGGCTGTCGGCCATGGTGATCGGCCAGTCGGCGCGCACGATCGCGGAGCGCGCGGCGGCGCAGGATGCGGCGGGCCGCCACGCCTGGCTGGCGATCGCCGAGCGCAACCCGCGCATCCTGATGGTGGCCGAGGACGGCGTGGGCCGCACGCACCCCTTCTCCGGCGAGAAGCTCAGTCCGGTGCTCACCGTCTACGCGGCGCGCGACTTCGACGAGGCGGCGGCGACCGTGACCCGCATCTACGGCTACGAAGGTGCCGGCCATTCGGTGGGCCTGCACAGCACGGTGGCGCAACGGGCGCTGCGGCTCGGCCTGGCGCTGCCGGTCTCGCGCGTGATCGTGAACCAGGCGCATGCGCTGGCCACGGGCGGCAACTTCGACAACGGCCTGCCCTTCTCGCTGTCCATGGGTTGCGGCACCTGGGGCAGGAACAGCTTCTCCGAGAACATGAACTACCGGCACTACCTGAACATCACGCGCATCTCGCGCCCCATCGCCGAGCGCATGCCGACCGAAGACGAGATCTTCGGCGCCTTCTTTGCCCAGCATGGTGCCGCGTGAGTGCCGACGCCCGCACGGTCCATGAACTGATCGAGCGGCAGGCGGCGCTTCGGCCGGACGCGCCGTACGCGCTGTCGACGCAGGGCGGGGGCCGCGTCGGCTTCGGCGAACTCGCGCGCGGCTGCCGCTCGGTGGCGGCGCTGCTTGCCCGGCACGGCGCACGTCCCGGCGACACGGTGTCGGTGGTCATGCCCAACGGCCTGCAGACGCTGCGCGTGCTGCTGGGTGCGATGCACGCCGGCCTGTGCGTCAACCCGGTCAACCTGCTCTCGCAGCCCGAGCAGATGCGCTACGTGCTGGCGCATTCGGACTGCCGCGTGGTCTGCGTCGCCCCCGAGTGGGAGGCGCGCGTGCGCACGATGCTCGAGGGGCTGGAGCGGACCGTCTCGGTCATCGTGGCGGATGCCGATGCCGCCGCGCTGCCCGGCGAGACGCAAGCGGACGCCGAGGCGCCGCCCGCGCCCGCCCCCGATGCCGTCGCGCTGCTGATGTACACCTCCGGCACCACCGGCCAGCCCAAGGGCGTGATGCTGACGCAGGCCAACCTGGCGGCCAATGCCCATGCCATCAGCGCCGAGCATGCGCTCCGCCCCGCCGACCGGGTGCTGGCCGTGCTGCCGCTTTATCACATCAACGCCTTCGTGGTGACCATGCTGGCACCGCTCGCGCACGGCGGCAGCCTGGCGATGGCGCCGCGCTTCTCGGCCAGCCGCTTCTGGGCGCAGGCGGCGCAGACGCAGTGCACCTGGCTCAACCTGGTGCCGACCATGATCTCGTACCTGCTCGAGGGCGGCCCCGCGCTGCCGGGGCAGACGGGCGGCATCCGCCTGTGCCGCTCCGCCTCCGCCGCGCTGGCGCCCGAGCACCACCGCGCCTTCGAGCAGATGTTCGGCATCGGCATCATCGAAACCATGGGCCTGACCGAGACCGCCGCGCCCTCCTTCTCGAATCCGCTGGCACCGGCGCTGCGCAAGCTCGGCTCGGTGGGCCGGGCCTCGGGCTGCGAAGCCCGGGTGGTCGATGCGGCACTGCGCGAGGTGCCCGACGCCGGCACCGGCGAGCTGGTGATCCGCGGGCCGAACGTGATGCGGGGCTACTACAAGAACGAAGAGGCCACCCGCACCAGCCTCACCCCCGACGGGTGGCTGCGCACCGGCGACCTCGGCCACCGGGACGCCGACGGCTTCTTCTTCGTCACCGGCCGCATCAAGGAACTCATCATCAAGGGCGGCGAGAACATCGCGCCGCGCGAGATCGACGAGGCGCTGCTGCAGCACCCCGCCGTGCGCGAGGCCGCCGCCGTCGGCATCCCGGACCGGCACTACGGCCAGGAGATCGGCGTGTGCGTCGTCCTGCGCGAAGGCAGCGCCTGCAGTGAAGAGGAATTGCGCGACTTCTGCCAGGCCGCACTCGGCCGCTACAAGACACCGGGGCACTACCGCTTCGTCGAGGAACTGCCGCGCGGCCCGTCGGGCAAGGTGCAGCGGCTGAAGCTCATGCCGCTGTTCGGATGAGCCCGCGCGAGCCGGCCCTGCGCTGACGAAGCGCGCGGCGCGCTCAGAGCAAATCCCCCATTCGCCTGGCCGCCGCCTGCAGCGCATCCAGGCGCGTCAAGGCCTCGTCGAGCGTCATGCGGGCCGTGGGCGCATGCACCGCGATCGCCGCGCGCACCTGCCCCGCCGGATTGCGCACCGGCACCGCCACCGCGATCAGCCCGGCGATGAACTCCTCGGCATCGCGCGCGTGGCCGCGCTGCGCGATCGCATCGCACTCCTCGCGCAGCCCGTCGGGCGAGACGATGGTGTTGCGCGTCATGCGGGTGAGCGTGAGGCGCCCGATCAGCGCATCGCGCTCCTTGCGCGGCATCAGCGCGAGAAAGAGCTTGCCGCTGGCCGTGCAGTGCAGCGGCACGTGCGATCCGACGTCGAGCGTCAGCCGCAGCGGCCATTGCGCCTCGACGCGGTCGAGGTAGAGCACCTGCGTGCCGTCGAGCGTGGTGAAGTTGCAGGTTTCGCCGACCTGGCGCACCAGCTCGGACAGCACGTCGTGCCGCAGGCCGCGCACCACGCCGTGGTTGAGCGTGTCGAAGGCCAGCTTGCGCAGCGCCGGCCCGACGCTGAAGGAGCGCTCGTCGACGTCCCGTGCCAGGAAGCCGGTGGCCAGCAGCTGCGTGCAGATCCGGTGCGCCGTGCCCTTGGGCAGCGACAACTGCGCGGCCAGGTCGGCCAGCGTCAGCGGCCGGCCCTCGTCGGCCAGCAGGGCCAGCAACCGCAGGCTGCGCTCGGCGGAAGAGCCGGAGGCGGCCTCCTGCAGGACGGGATCGGGCGCTGCCGCGGGCGCGGGGGCAGCACGTCGCCGGGAAGACGTCATACGGGTAAACCTCTAAAGTGGAACATTGTGTTCCGAAAATCGATGTCATACGATCCGGACAGAGACAGGGCGATTGTTCCATCGCCGGATTGCCAGGAATGACCGAAGAGTTCGACTACATCGTCGTGGGTGCCGGTTCCGCGGGCTGCGTTCTGGCAAGCCGGCTGAGCGAGGACGCCGCCACCCGGGTGCTGCTGCTGGAGGCCGGCCCGCGCGACCGCTCGCCGTGGATCCACCTGCCGATCGGCTACGGCAAGACGATGTGGAGCCCCACCTACAACTGGTGCTTCCACACCGACCCCGATCCGAACATGAACGGGCGGCGCATCTACTGGCCGCGCGGCAAGACGCTGGGCGGCTCGAGCTCCATCAACGGCCTGATCTACATCCGCGGCCAGCGCGAGGACTACGACCACTGGGCCGCGCTGGGCAACACCGGCTGGTCGTTCGACGAGGTGCTGCCCTACTTCATCCGCTCGGAGCGCAACCAGCGCGGCGCCAACGCCTTCCACGGCGGCCAGGGGCCGCTCGGCGTGTCCGACATCGGCGCGCGCCACGAACTCATCGAGGCCTTCATCGACGGCGCCGGCGAGACCGGCGTGCCGCGCACCGAGGATTTCAACGGCGCGCGGCAGGAAGGCGCCGGCTACTACCAGCTCACGACCTGGAAGGGCTGGCGCTGCAGCACCGCCAAGGCCTATCTCACCCCGGCCGTGCGGCGCCGGCCGAACCTGCGCGTCGAGACCGGCGCGATGGCGACCGGCATCGACTTCGACGGCCGGCGCGCCGCGGGCGTGCGCTACCAGCAGGGCGGCGAGACGAAGCATGCGCGCTGCGCGGCCGAAGTGCTGCTGTGCGCGGGCGCGATCCAGTCGCCGCAGCTGCTGCAGCTCTCGGGCGTCGGGCCGGCCGCGCTGCTGCGCCAGCGCGGGGTCGCGGTGCGCCACGACCTGCCCGGCGTCGGCGCGAACCTGCAGGACCACCTGCAGATCCGCCTCATCTACGAGTGCAGCAAGCCGATCACGACCAACGACCAGCTCAACAGCTGGCTCGGCCAGGCACAGCTCGGCCTGCAGTGGCTGCTGTTTCGCAGCGGGCCGCTGGCGGTGGGCATCAACCAGGGCGGCTGCTTCATGCGCGCGCTGCCGGAATCGGCCACGCCCGACATCCAGTTCCACGTCGCCACGCTGTCGGCCGACATGGCGGGTGGCAAGGTGCATCCCTTCTCCGGCTTCACGATGTCGATCTGCCAGTTGCGGCCCGAGTCGCGCGGCCACATCCGCATCCGCGGCACCGACCCCTTCGAGCCGCCCGAGATGCAGCCGAACTACCTGGCGACCGAGCTCGACCGCCGCACCGCAGTCGCCGGCGTGCGCGCGGCGCGCGCGATCGCCGCCGCGCCGTCGATGCGCCCCTACGTGAAGCGCGAGGTGAAGCCCGGCCCCGAAGCCGGCGACGACGACGCGCTGCTGGAGTTCTGCCGCAACAGCGGCGCCACGATCTTCCACCCCTCGGGCACCTGCGCCATGGGCCCCGACGGCGATGCCGGCGCCGTGCTCGATGCGCGGCTGCGCGTGCGCGGCCTGGCAGGCCTGCGCGTGATCGACTGCTCGGCCATGCCCACGCTGGTGTCGGGCAACACCAACGCGCCCGTGGTGATGATGGCCGAGAAGGCGGTGGACATGATTCGTGAGGACGCCGGCGGGGGCGTCGTGGCGATGCGGCGGGGCCGGCAACAGGCCCCACAACCAGAACCCGTGCACACCTAGGAGACATCGATGACCAAGATCACCCGAAGACTGGCCCTGGGCGCCGGCGCCACGGCCCTGTCGGCCGCCACCCTGGCGCGCGCGCAGAGCGCGACGCGACTGAAGATCCAGACGGCCGTGCCGAGCTCGAGCATCTACTTCGACCTGCTCAAGCGCTTCGCCGACCGCGTGGACAAGATGTCCAACGGCCGCCTGAAGATGGAGATGCTGCCCGACGGCGCGGTGGTGGCCGCCTTCGAGATCATGGATGCGGTGGACAAGGGCGTGGTCGACGGCGGCTACGCCTGGACGCACTACTGGTCCGGCAAGAACACCGCAGCCGGCCTGCTGTCCAACCCGGCGGCCGGCGGCGGCACCGGCATGGATCAGCTCTCGCACGTGGCCTGGCTGTTCCAGGGCGGCGGCTACGCGCTGTACCGCAAGTTCTACGCCGAGGCGCTGAAGGCCAACATCGAGCCCATCATGGTGCAGCCGATGGGCCCCGACCCGCTGGGCTGGTTCCGCACGCCGATCGCTTCGCTGGACGATTTCCGCAAGCTCAAATACCGCTGCCCGCCCGGCCTGGTGGGCGAGATCTTCAAGGAGATGGGCGTCAACGCCGTCGCCATGCCCGGCGGCGAGATCGTGCCCGCCGCGCAGCGCGGCGTGCTCGACGCGGCCGAATGGATCGGCCCGGCCGACGACCTCGCGCTGGGCTTCCACACCGTGTTCAAGCACTACTACCTGCAGGGCCTGCACCAGAGCAGCGACGTCGGCGAGGTGCTGCTCAACAAGACCGTCTACAACAAGCTCTCCGCCGACCTGAAGGAGATCGTGCAGACCGCGGCCATGGCCTCGATGACCGAGACCTACACCTACAACGTGTTCCGCAACGCTCAGGCCGTGGCCAAGCTGCGCGACGAGTTCAAGGTGCAAATCCACGACACGCCACGCGACATCTTCCCCGCCTTCATCAAGGCGACCAACACGATCTACGACCGCGAGGCGGGCAAGAACCCGCTGTTCAAGGAGATCCTGGATTCGCAGCGCAGCTTCGCCAAAACCGTGGTGCCGTACTGGAACAAGATCAACGGCCTGTTCTTCAACCTCGGCACCTCCTCGCCGAACGCCTGACCCGGGCCGCGCCCGCCGGCTGCGGGCGCCTTCCCCGGCCTTCCTTCTCACAACAACAACCGGGACTGCTGGATGTCTCACACTGATTCCGCCTGGGCCCGCACGGCGCGCCGGCTCGACCCGATCGCGGTCTGGTCGGGCCGCCTGACCTGCTGGATGCTCGTGCCGCTGGTGCTGGGCCTGACCTGGGAAGTGGTCTCGCGCTACGGCTTCAACAGGCCGACGCAGTGGGCCTACGACCTCACCTTCATGCTCTACGGCACCTTCTTCATGCTGGGCGCCGCCTTCACGCTGCAGCGCAAGGGCCACGTGCGCACCGACATGCTGTACGAGCGCTGGTCGCCGCGCCGCCAGGCCATCACGGACCTGGTCTGCTACGTGATCGTCTTCATCCCTTTCGTGTCGGTGTTCCTGTTCACCGGCTGGGGCTACTTCTGGAAGGCCTTCGTCACCAGCGAAACCTTCGTCTCCAGCTCCTGGCAGCCGGTCACCTGGCCGTTCCGGCTGGCGATGCCGCTGGCCGGCGCGCTGCTGCTGATCCAGGGCGCCAGCGAGATGTGCAAGTGCATCCACACGCTGCGGCACGGGCAGTGGCCTGACGAGCGCAATCCGGAGTTCCAGGCATGAGCCAAGAGATACTCGGCCTGGTCGCGCTCGGCTGCCTGTTCGTCGTCATCTTCATCGGCTTCCCGATCGCCTTCACGCTGGGCGCGGTGGCGCTGGCCACCGGTTTCATCGTGCTGGGCCCGGTGATCTTCGACCTGGCGGTGCTGCAGACCGTCTCGGTGATGCGCGACACCGTGCTGGCCTCGGTGCCCTTCTTCCTGCTGATGGGCTTCCTGCTCGAGCAGTCGGGCATGGTGGAGCGGCTGTTCCGCGGCATCCAGCAGCTGCTGGCCGGCCTGCGCGGCTCGCTGTACCTGGCGGTGCTGATCACGGCCACCATCTTCGCCGCCGCCACCGGCATCGTCGGCTCGTCGGTCACGCTGCTGGGCGTGATGGCGGGGCCCTCGATGATCAAGAGCGGCTACGACACGCGCATGAGCGCCGGCGCGATCGCCGCCGGCGGCACGCTGGGCATCCTCCTGCCGCCGTCGGTGATGCTGATCGTGATGGGGCCGGTGGTGGGCGTGCCGGCCACCGACCTGTTCGCCGCCACCGTCCTGCCCGGCCTGATGCTGGCGGGCCTGTTCACCGGCTGGTGCCTGCTGCGCTGCTGGATCAACCCCTCGCTGGGCCCGCCGCTGCCGATGTCCGAGCGCTCACCCACCCTGGGCCCGGTGATCAAGGACCTGCTGCTGGGCGTGGCGCCGGTGATCGTGGTCATCCTGTCGACCCTGGGCGTGATCCTGGCCGGCATCGCCACGCCCACCGATGCCGGCGCCGTGGGCTGCTTCGCCACCTTCATCCTCACCGTCGGCTCGCGCCGCATGAGCTGGGCCAAGATCAGGAAGTCCGCCTACCAGACGCTGGAAGTCTCCAGCATGATCCTGATGCTGGTGGCGGCATCCAACCTCTTCGGCGCCGTGTTCTCGCGCCTGGGCAGCGCCGAGTTCCTGGCCGGCCTGCTGACGCAGCTGTCGCTGCCGCCGATGCTCATGCTGATCGTCATCCTGGCACTGATCTTCGTGCTGGGCTGGCCGCTGGAGTGGGTGCCGATCGTGCTGATCATCGTGCCCATCGTGCTGCCGATCGTGCAGGCCGCGGGCATCGACATCATCTGGTTCTGCACCCTGGTGGCGGTGACGCTGCAGACCGCCTGGCTGTCGCCGCCGGTGGCGCTGTCGGCCTACTTCCTCAAGGGCGTGGTGCCCCAGTGGGAGCTCAAGCAGATCTACATCGGCATGATGCAGTTCATGGTGCTGCAGATCATCGGCGTGGGCATCCTGCTGGCGTTCCCGAAGCTGGCGACCTGGCTGCCCAGCATCAACGCGGGATAGCGGCGGCCGGACGCGCGGAGCGACAATCCGCGCCATGGCCATCCGCTACGACATCCTCCACACCACCGTCTACCGCTACAAGGTGCCGGTGCGCTTCGGCCTGCACCGCGTGATGTTCCGACCGCGCGACAGCCATGACCTGCGGGTGCTGGCGACCGACCTGCAGGTCAGCCCCGAGGCCAACGTCCGCATGATCCAGGATCCGCACTCCAACTCGATCGCGCTGGTGCAGCCGCTGGGCGAGGCCACGGAACTGCGCATCGTCTGCGCCTTCACCATCGAGCACGTGCCCACCCTGCTGGACGAACTCGAGCTGGAGCCGGCCGCCGAGTTCCTGCCCTTCGCCTATTCGGTGCAGGAGCGGCTCGACCTGGAGCACTACCTGCGTCCGCACCACGACGACCCCGATGGGGTGCTGATCCGCTGGGCGCACCAGTTCCTGGCCAGCGACAAGCCCAACAGCACGCGCGAGGTGCTCACGCGCCTGAACGCGCACATCGGCCAAAGCCTGGTCTACACCGCGCGCGACGAGGAAGGCACGCAGACGCCGCTGGAGACGCTGGCGCTGGGCAGCGGCAGCTGCCGCGACTACGCGCTGCTCATGATGGAAGCCGCGCGGCGCCTGGGCGTGGCCACGCGCTTCGTCTCGGGCTACATCTACGACGCCGCGCTGGACAAGGCCGCGCCGAAGAGCGGCGAAGCCGTGACCGGCGCCGGCACCACCCACGCCTGGCTGCAGGCCTACCTGCCCGGCGCCGGCTGGGTCGCCTTCGACCCGACCAACAACCTCATGGGCAGCGGCCAGCTCATCCGCGTCGGCGTCGCGCGCGATCCCGCGCAGGCCGCGCCGATCAGCGGAAGCTGGTTCGGCAAGCAGGAGGCCTACGAGGGGCTGGAGGCGACGGTGCGGGTGACGCGCCGGCGCGACTAGCTTTTCACCGATGCCGAGGGCCGGGATGCGCCGGCCATCCCGATCAGGTGCGCGCAGGGGCGACGGCAGCGCCTTCGATGCCGTGCCGCTTCAGCGACTGCGCCACGAAGCCCGACGCCTTCATCTCCTCGATGTAGCTGCTGAGCCAGGCCTGCGCGGCATGGCGGCCCTTGGGGACGCCCATGGCCTGCTCGATGACCATGAAGCGCCCGGGCAGCATGCGCACGCCGCCGACGCGCAAGGCATCGGCCTCCAGCTGCTGCCTCACGCCTGCCGCAACGTCGAGGTTCTGTGCGAGGAACATGTCGGTCACCGCCGGCGACGTGGGAGCCCGCACCAGGGTGGCGGCCTTGATCTCGCGCGTGAGGAAGAGGTCGTAGGCGCTGCCGCGGCCGACCACCACGCGGGTTCCCGCGCGGTCCACATCCTCATTGCGCTGCAGCGGCGACGCGTTGCGCACGAGGTAGGCGCCTTCGATGACCACGTACGGCGCGGTGTAGTCCATGTCGACGGCGCGCACGGGATCGATGGCCACGAAGGCCAGGTCGACCTGGCGCGCCCTGACCGCCTCCACGACCGAGCCGGCGGAATTGAACAGCACCAGTTCCAGCTGGACGCCGAGGCGGCGTGCCGCTTCCCGCACGAGGTCTACCGAGACGCCTTGCGGCTCGCCTGCGGCACCGCGCGAGGCCAGGATCGGATTGCCGAAGTTGATGGCCGCACGCAGCTTGCCGGTTGAAGCGAGTTCGTCTGCCGCCGCCCGGGCGTCGGGCGAGCCCGTGGCGCAGCCGGCCAGGGCGAGTCCTGCGGCCACGCAGAGTGTCCGGCGCGTCAGCGCGGATGGAGGGTTTTGCATGGGATGTTTTCCTTCAAGGGCGACCGAGGGCGGTGATCGATGCCGAAATTGCGCCAGATCATCCATGTCTCCTAGTCTTGTTTCATGGCCGGCGTATTGTGGCGGCATAGTGCTTCCACCGTGCACCTGGCGCCTTGCCGACGGTGAGCGTGCGCCCACCGCGCCGCCATCCAGAACAGCAGCGCCGCCAGGCTCAGTCCCGCGCCCAGCAGGCACACGCCGGTCCATCCGAACGCCGCATAGACCGAGGTCGAGGCGATGGCGCCGATGCCGCTGCCCACCGCATAGAACATCATGTAGCAGCCCACCAGCCGCGCGTGGGCCTCGGGCTGCGCGCCGAGGATCATGCTCTGGTTGGTGACATGGATCGCCTGTGCGGCGAGGTCCAGCGCCACGATGCCCGCCACCAGCAGCCACAGCGCGGAGGGCCCCGCAGCCAGCGGCAGCCACGACGCCAGCAGGAGCAGCAGCGCCAGGCCGGTGGTCCGCTGCCCCAGGCCCCGGTCGGCCCAGCGGCCGGCGCGCGCGGCCGCCAGGACGCCGACGATGCCGACCAGGCCGAATGCGCCGATCGCGGTGTGCGACAGCGACGATGGCGGCGCGCTCAGCGGCAGCACCATGGCACTCCAGAACACGCTGAAGGCGGCGAACATCAGCATCGCGATCACGCCCCGGACCTGCAGCACCCGCTCGCGCGCCAGCAGCGTGAACATCGACCCCAGCAGCCGAAGGTAAGGCAGCCGCGTCTCCGGCACCTGCTCCGGCAACGCGCGTCGCAAGGCGACCAGCAGGGCCAGCGCGGCGACGGCCGAGCCCACATACACGGCGCGCCAGCCGGCGAGGTCGGCCACCGCGCCCGCGAGCACGCGCGCGAGCAGCAGGCCGACCATGACGCCGCCCTGCGCGGCACCCACCACGCGCCCGCGCTCGGCCGGCGTCGCAAGCGTTGCGGCATAGGCGATCAGCCCCTGCGCCATGGCCGTGCCCAGCAGGCCCACCGCCACCATGCCCGCCAGCAGGACGGGCTGCGCGGGCGCCAGCCCCACCGCCATGAGCGCCAGCGCCAGCAGCACGAGCTGCACCGTCATCAGGCGGCGGCGGCGCACCAGGTCGCCGAGCGGCACCACGAACAGCAGCGCCAGCGCGCAGCCGATCTGCGTGGCCGTGATCACGATGCCGACCGCGGCATGGCCCAGGTCGAAGTCGAGCGCCAGCGCATCGAGCAGCGGCTGCGCGTAGTAGACGTTGGCCACGCTCAGGCCGCAGGCCACCGCGAACAGGCGCACCAGCGCGCGCGGCATGCTGCCTGCGCCTGCGTCCGGTGCAGCGCCTGCCGTGGACAGCCGCAGCCCGGCAGCGACAGGATCGCGAAGCGCTTCGTCATTGCGCATGTCAGTCCTCTCTCGAAACTAGTTTCAAATTAAAACTTCATGCAGTGTAGATATCGCAGTTTTAAAATGCAACTACCAAGGAGATCCACTGTGGCCAAGAGGAAAAGTCTCAAGAGCGATCCGTGCCCGATGGCGCGGTCGCTCGACCTGATCGGCGACCGCTGGTCGCTGCTGCTGGTGCGCGACGCCTTCGACGGCATGCGCCGATTCGGCGAGTTCCAGCGCAGCCTCGGCGTGGCGCGCAACATCCTCGCGCAGCGCCTGCAGGCGCTGGTGGAAGATGGCATCCTGGAACTCGTGCCGGCCTCGGACGGCACGGCCTATCACGAATACCAGCTCACGCCCAAGGGGCAGGCGCTCTTTCCGGTCGTGGTGGGACTGCGCCAATGGGGCCAGGACCATCTGTACGGCCCGCGGGAGCACTGCGCGCCGATGGTGGACCGCAAGACCGGGCAGCCCATCCGGCGCCTGGAGGTGCGCGCCCACAACGGCAGGCCGCTGGGACATGCCGAGGCCTATGTGAAGAAGCTCGCGCCCGGCGTCGCACGAGGGCTTGCGCGTGCCGGGGCAGCTCGGCAGCGGCCGGATACGCCTTATCCGGAATAAGCATTCCATCGCCCCGCGACCCGCATGGATGCTGGGGAATAAGCTTATCCGCATAAGACACGAACCAAAAAATAGTTTGGCTCCATAAGGCGCTGTTCTAGAGTGGCGCCTTCGCGAAACGGCGGGTCATGTCCGCCCCAGGCCTCTATCCACACGATGTACCAATACACAGATTTCGATCGCCAGTTCGTGCGCTTGCGTGCCGCGCAATACCGCGACCAGCTCGAGCGCTGGCAAACCGGCAAGCTCAGCGAAGAGCAGTTCCGCCCGCTGCGGCTGCAGAACGGCTGGTATGTGCAGCGCTACGCGCCGATGCTGCGCGTGGCGGTGCCCTACGGCGAGCTGTCCAGCCGCCAGCTGCGCGTGCTCGCGACGATCGCGCGCGAGTACGACGAGCCCGAAGCGGCCGTCTACAAGCACGCCCTGGAGACGCAGGCCAAGTTCGGCACGCACAAGCTGCCGACCCACTACGCGCACTTCACCACGCGCCAGAACGTGCAGTACAACTGGATCCCGCTGGCCAGGAGCGCGGAGGTGATGGAACTGCTGGCCTCGGTCGACATGCACGGCATCCAGACCAGCGGCAACTGCATCCGCAACATCACCAGCGACGAGCGTGCCGGCATCGCGGTGGACGAAGTGGCCGATCCGCGCCCCTTCGCCGAGATCCTGCGCCAGTGGAGCACGCTGCACCCCGAGTTCGCCTTCCTGCCGCGCAAGTTCAAGATCGCGATCACCGGCGCCGCCGAAGACCGCGCCGCCAGCGGCTGGCACGACGTGGGCCTGAAACTGGTCAAGAACGAGGCCGGCGAGCTGGGCTTCCGGGTGCAGGTCGGCGGCGGCATGGGCCGCACCCCGATCATCGGCACGGTGCTGCGCGAGTTCCTGCCGTGGAACCAGATCATGAACTACCTCGAGGCGGTGGTGCGGGTCTACAACCGCTACGGCCGGCGCGACAACATCTACAAGGCGCGCATCAAGATCCTGGTCAAGGCCGAGGGCCAGCGCTACATCGACGACGTGGAGGCCGAGTTCCGCCAGGTGGTCGAGCACGACGGCGGTCCGCACACCATTCCGCAGTCCGAGCTGGAGCGCGTCAGCGCCTCCTTCGTGCCGCCGGCCCTGGCCACCCGCGTGTTCCAGAGCGCCGAGAAGACCGATGCCGAGCTGCGCGCCCATGCCGACGACGACGTGCTGTTCGCCCGCTGGCTGCAGCGCAACGTGGCGCCGCACCAGAACCCGCTGCTGCGCGCCGTGACGCTGTCCTTCAAGCGCCGCGGCCAGGCGCCCGGCGACGCCTCGGCCGACCAGCTCGACACCATCGCCGTGCTGGCCGACCGCTTCTCGGCCGGCGAGGTGCGCGTGACGCACGACCAGAACGTGCTGCTGCCCTGGGTGCATGCCGAAGACCTGCACGCCCTGTGGCTGGCCGCGCGCGCGGCCGGCTTCGCCAGCCCCAACGTGCACCTGCTCACCGACATGATCGCCTGCCCCGGCGGCGACTTCTGCGGCCTGGCCAATGCGCGCTCGATCCCGATCGCCGAGGCGATCACCGAGCGCTACCAGGACCTAGACGAACTCGACGACATCGGCGAGATCGACCTGCACATCAGCGGCTGCATCAACTCCTGCGGCCACCATCACAGCGGGCACATCGGCATCCTGGGCGTCGACAAGGACGGCAAGGAGTGGTACCAGGTCACGCTGGGCGGCTCCGACGGCTCCGACCTCAGCGGCCCGGCGCAGCCGGGCAAGGTGGTCGGCCCCTCGTTCTCCGCGGCCGAAGTGCCCGATGTGATCGAGGCCGTGCTCACCGCCTACCGCGACACGCGCGCGGCGGGCGAGAACTTCATCGACACGCTGCGCCGCGTCGGCCACGACCCGTTCAAGGCGGCGGCCAACGGCGCGCGCTTCAAGGTGGAGGAAGCGGCATGAGGAAGACCCTGCGCATCCTCGCCGCCGAGGAGCACGTGGACGACGGCAGCCCGAAGGTGCTGCAACTGGCCAACGATGCCGACCCGCTGGCGATCGAGGTCAACCTCGACGACATCGAGCGCATCGACCTGCACTTCCCGAAGTTCACCGACGGCCGCGCCTACAGCCAGGCCTTCCTGCTGCGCCGCCGCCTGGGCTTCAAGGGCGACATCCGCGCCACCGGCGACGTGCTGGTCGACCAGTTGGTGCAGATGGAGCGCACCGGCTTTTCCAGCGCCGTGCTCGCCGAGGGCGTGGACGCGACCGATGCCCAGCGCCAGTTCGACCGCTTCGCCGCCTTCTACCAGGGCGATGCGGTGCACACCGCGCCGCATTTCAGCCATGCGGCCGGCCGGACATGAGCATCGACCTCGCACACATCAACGCGGAACTCGGCCGGAACGCCGAGGGGCTGGTGGATTGGGCCCTCGGCCTGGGCCGGCCCGCCATCGTCACGACCAACTTCCGGCCCTTCGAGGCGGTGATCCTGCACATGGTCACGCGCGCCGATCCGGACGTACCCGTCGTCTGGATGGACAACGGCTACAACACCGAGGCCACCTACCGCTTCGCCGACGAACTGACGAAGCGGCTCGGGCTCAAGCTGCGCATCTACCTGCCGCGCCGCTCGCGCGCGCACCGCGAGGCCGTGGAAGGCCCGACGCCGGCGCTCGACGACCCGCGCCATGCCGCCTTCACCGAGGAGGTCAAGCTGGAGCCCTTCGCGCGCGCGCTGCGCGAAACCGCGCCGCAGGTGTGGTTCACCGCCCTGCGGGCCACCGACACCGCCGTGCGTGCGCAGATGGATCCGGTCGGCATCAACCCCGACGGACTGATCAAGGTGGCGCCGCTGCTGCACTGGAGCTCGAAAGAGCTGCACGAATACTGCGTGGCTCACGGCTTGCCCAACAACTTCGACTACGCGGATCCGACCAAGGGCGAAGACAACCGCGAATGCGGCCTCCACCTGGCGCACTGAAGCTTCGCGCACCGCACGCCTTCACCGATCCCGCAGACGAACAACATGAACGCACGTACCGAACACGAACTGCTGTCACCTTCGATGCACTCCCCTGCGCGCCTGTCCAACACCCACCTCGACGCGCTCGAGGAAGAAACCATCTTCATCCTGCGCGAGGTCGCGGCCGCCTTCGAGCGCCCCACCCTGCTGTTCTCCGGCGGCAAGGACTCGCTGGTGATGCTCAAGTGCGCGGAGAAGGCCTTCGGTGCCGGCCATCTGCCCTACCCGCTGCTGATGATCGACACCGGCCACAACTTCCCCGAGGTCACGCAGTTCCGCGACCAGCGCGCCGCCGAACTGGGCGCCGAGCTGATCGTGCGCAGCGTGGAGGATTCGATGGCGCGCGGCACCGTGCGGCTGGCCCACCCGGGCGAATCGCGCAACGTGCACCAGTCGGTCACGCTGCTGGAGGCGATCGAGGAATTCCGCTTCGACGCACTGATCGGCGGCGCGCGCCGCGACGAGGAGAAGGCGCGCGCCAAGGAGCGCATCTTCTCGCACCGCGACAGCTTCGGCCAATGGCAGCCCAAGGACCAGCGCCCCGAGCTGTGGACCCTGTTCAATACCCGCCTGGCGCCGGGCGAGCACTTTCGCGTGTTCCCGATCTCCAACTGGACCGAACTGGACGTGTGGCAGTACATCGAGCGTGAGAACGTCGCCCTGCCCTCGATCTACTACACGCACAAGCGCGAGGTGGTGGAGCGCCGCGGCCTGCTGGTGCCGGTGACCGGGCTCACCCCGCCGCGCGACGGCGAATCGGTGCAGCTGCGCGACGTGCGCTTCCGCACCGTGGGCGACATCACCTGCACCTGCCCGGTCGACAGCCTGGCGGCCGACGCCGGCGACGTGGTGATCGAGACCCTGGCGGCCGAGGTCAGCGAGCGCGGCGCCACGCGCATGGACGACAAGACCTCCGAAGCCTCGATGGAAAAGCGCAAGAAAGACGGTTACTTCTGATGGACGCCACGACCCTGCTTCCCGAGATCGCCGCGGCCCACGCCGACACCGGCGCCGCCCTGCGCTTCATCACCTGCGGCAGCGTGGACGACGGCAAGAGCACGCTGATCGGCCGCCTGCTGGTGGACAGCCGGGCGGTGCTGCAGGATCAGCTCGCCGGCGTGCAGCGCGGCGGCGAGGTCGACCTGGCGCTGCTCACCGACGGCCTGTCGGCCGAGCGCGAGCAGGGCATCACCATCGACGTGGCCTACCGCTACTTCTCCACCGCCAATCGCAAGTTCATCATCGGCGACGCGCCGGGCCACGAGCAGTACACCCGCAACATGGTCACGGCCGCCTCCAGCGCCGATGCCGCGGTGGTGCTGATCGACGCCACCAAGCTCAAATGGGCCGCGCAGGTCGACGAAGGCGAGGTCGTGGCGCGCGAGCTGCTGCCGCAGACGCGCCGCCACACCCTGCTGGCGCACCTGCTGCGCGTGCAGTCCATCGTGTTCGCGGTCAACAAGCTCGACGCCATCGACGAGGCCGCGCTGGCCTTCGAGCGCATCTCGGCCGCGCTGGCCGACTTCGCCGAAGCCGCCGGCGTGCGCGTGGCCGCCACGGTGCCGATCTCGGCACTCAAGGGCTGGAACGTGGCCACGCGCCACGAAGGCTGGGCCGGCTACGAGGGCCCCAGCCTGCTCGAGCTGCTGGAAGGCCTGCCGGTCACCGTGCAGGACGAGGCCGTGCCCTTCGCCTTCCCGGTGCAGTGGGTCGAGAAGTTCTCCGCCTCGGCCGAGACCTCGCAGGGCCGCCGCGTCTTCTGGGGCCGCGTGGCCAGCGGACACGTGGAGCCGGGCCAGCGCATCGCCGTCCTGCCCAGCGGCCAGAGCGCCACGGTGGCGCGCGTGCTCAGCCACACGCGCCAGCCGAAGACGGTGCACGCCGGCCACAGCGCCGGCATCGTGCTCGACCGCGAGGTGGACGTCTCGCGCGGCGACTGGCTGCTCGAGCCCCATGCCTTCGAGCCGGCGCGCGAGATCACCGCCACCGTCGCCTGGCTGGACGACGAGCCGCTGGTGCCGGGGCGCGTCTACTGGGCGCTGCAGGGCCACCGCTGGGTCAAGGCCAAGGTCGCACGCGTGGTCGACCGCCTGAACATCAACTCGCTGGAAGCCGAGCCGGCCACGCAGCTGGAGGCCAACGCCATCGGCGACGTGGTGCTGGCGCTGCAGCAGCCGCTGGCCGTGCTGCCCTTCGCGCAGTCGCGCGCCCTGGGCTCGCTGGTGCTGGTGGATACCGCCTCGCACAAGACCGCGGCGGCGGTGCTGGTAAGGCCGCCGGTGCAAAACCACTAAAATTCAGCGTTTCCTCCAAAAAGCATCATCACTTCTGGCTTCCGACCGCAATGACCCACGTCGTCTCTGAAAACTGCATCCGCTGCAAATACACCGATTGCGTCGACGTGTGTCCCGTGGACTGCTTCCGCGAAGGTCCGAACATGCTGGTGATCGATCCGGACGAGTGCATCGACTGCGCCGTCTGCATCCCCGAGTGCCCGGCCAACGCCATCTACGCCGAGGAAGACCTGCCCGCCGACCAGCTCGCCTTCATCGCGCTCAACGCCGATCTGGCGCGCGCCGACGGCTGGAAGAGCATCACCAAGCGCAAGTCTCCGCTGCCCGACGCCGACGAGTGGAAGGACAAGCCGGGCAAGATCTCGGAACTGGTCAAGTAAGCCGGATGCCCCAGCAGCCCATCGACACCAGCGCGCTGATCATCGGCGCCGGGCCGGTGGGGCTGTTCCAGGCCTTCCAGCTCGGCCTGCTCGAGATCCCCTGCCACATCGTCGATGCCCTGCCCCATGCGGGCGGCCAGTGCGTGGAGCTGTACGGCGACAAGCCCATCTACGACATTCCCGGCACGCCCGCCACCACCGGCCGCGGCCTGGTCGAGGCGCTGCTGGAGCAGGTCGCGCCCTTCCGGCCCGTCATGCACCTGGGCGAGCAGGTCGCCACGCTGGCGCGCGAGGACGACGGCCGCTGGCGCGTGGGCACCGGCGCCGGCACCACCTTCCTGGCCACCACGGTCTTCATCGCCGCCGGCGTCGGCGCCTTCGTGCCGCGGCGCATGACCGTCGAGGACATCGCGCAGTTCGAGGGCACGCGGCTGTTCTACCACCCGGATGCGCTCGAGCGCTTCGACGGCCAGGCGGTGATCGTCCACGGCGGCGACGCCGCCGCGCTGGACACCGCCCTGGCCCTCGCCGGCCGGGCCCGCTCTGTCACGCTGGTGCACCGCCGCGACGGCTTCCAGGCCGCCGACGCCACGGTCGCCGCCCTGCGCGCGCGCATCGCCGACGGCGCGATCCGCCTCGTGGTCGGCATGCCCGCCGCCTTCGACGGCCGGACGCTGCAGGTCACGACGCCGCAGGAAGACACCGTGGCGCTGGCCGCCGATGCCCTGATCGCCTGCCTGGGCATCTCGCCGCGCCTGGGGCCGATCGCCGACTGGGGCCTGGAGCTGGTGCGCAAGCAGGTGCCCGTGGACACCGAGAAGTTCGAGACCCGCGAACGCGGCGTGTTCGCTGTGGGCGACATCAACACCTACCCGGGCAAGAAGAAGCTCATCGTCTGCGGCTTCCACGAAGCCACCCTGGCCGCCTGGGGCGCCACGGCCCTGGTCTTCCCCGGCAAGGCCGTGCCGCTGCAGTACACGACCACCAGCACGCGGCTGCACGAGCTGCTGGGCGTGAACCGTTCGGGCTGAGGAACGGCCCGAAAGAAGCCGCGCTCAAGCGCCGGCAACGCGCACCACCAGCTTGCCGAAGTTGCGCCCCTCGAGCAGGCCGATGAATGCCGCCGGCGCGTTCTCCAGTCCATCGATCCGTTCCTCGCGCAGCCTCACCCGGCCGGCGGCAACCCACTCGCCCATGTCGCGGCGGAAGTCGTCGAAGCGCTCGGCGTAGTGGTCGAGGATGATGAAACCCTGCATGCGGATGCGCTTCTGCAGCAGCGCCGCCGTCAGTTGCGGCAGGCGGTCCGGCCCGGGCGGCGGCGTCTCGTCGTTGTAGTGCGCGATGTACCCGCACACCGGCACGCGCGCGCCGATGTTGAGCAGCGGCAGCACCGCGTCGAACACCGCGCCGCCGACATTCTCGAAATAGACGTCGATACCGTCCGGACAGACGGCGGCGAGGCGCTCGGCCAGTTGCGGATCGCGGCGGTCGAGGCAGGCGTCGAAGCCGAGTTCCTCGACGGCGTAGCGGCTCTTGTCGACGCCGCCGGCGATGCCGACCACGCGCGCGCCCTCGCGCTTGGCGATCTGCCCGACCACGGCGCCGACCGCGCCGGTCGCCGCGGCCACGACCACGGTGTCGCCCGGCTTGGGCTGGCCGATGTCCAGCAGGCCGACGTAGGCGGTGAACGCGGGCATGCCGAGCCCCCCCAGCGCCAGCGACGGCTGCGCCATCTCGCCGAGCGCCAGCAGATCCTGGCCGTCCGACAGCGCGTAGTCCTGCCAGCCGGCGCCGCCGAGCACCAGGTCGCCGGTGCGCCATTGCGGGTGCCTGGAGGCCACGACGCGGTTGACGGTGCCGCCGGCCATGGGCTCGCCCAGCCGCACCGACGGCGCATAGACCGGCCCGATCTCGTCCATCAGGTTGCGCATGTACGGGTCGAGCGACAGGTACAGCGTGCGCAGCAGCACCTGTCCGTCGCCCGGCGTGGGCACGGCGCTTTCCTCGAGACGGAAGTCCTGCAGTGTCGGCAGGCCGTGCGGACGCGCGGCGAGGACGACGCGGCGATTGACGGTATCGGTTTCAGGCATGGATTGGCTCCTGGGGTGGGGATGGGATGGGAGACCGGTCGTCGTGAATAGACCGGTCGTCTAGGAAACGGGCGCAAAAAAAGATGGGACGCATTCGTTCTCCCGCCTCAGGCGTCCTGCGCCAGACCGAGCAGTTGCCGCGTGCCGGCCATGGCCGTGTCCAGCGGCGCCCGGTCGCGGGCGATCTTGGCCAGCAGGCTGGCGCCGAGCCAGCTCTGGTAGAGCGCGAGCGCGACCGCCCGCGCATCCGCCACGGCCGGCAGCGAGCCGTCCGCCCCGCCCGCCTCGATGCAGCGCGCCAGGCGTTCGGTCACGCCGCGGGTGCCTCGCTCCAGCGCCGCACGCATGCTTTCGGACAGGTCGCACACCTCCGCGCCGAGCTTGACCGCCAGGCAGCGGCTTTGCGCCTCGTCGCCGGTCTGCGCGTCGAGCCAGTCGTGGAAGTAGCCGATCAGCCGCTGCGCGGCCGTGCCGGGCTGCGCCAGCAGCGCGTCCATGCGCGCATGGTTGTCGGCGAAGTAGGCCTCGAGCACCGCTTCGCCGAAGGCCTCCTTGGAGCCGAAGTAGTGATAGAACGAGCCCTTCGGCACCTGCGCCGCCGCCAGCACCTCGGCCAGGCCGACCGCGGTGAAGCCCTTGTGCAGCAGCAGCGGCTGGGCCACGTCGAGGATGTGCCGGCGGACGTCGATGGCAGCGGTTGGGCTCATGGCGCCGCACTGTAGCGCCAACTAGACCGGTCGTCTAGCACCCTCGCCCAGCGACAAGGCGTCCCGCAGCGATCGCCCCGGCACCGGCGCACGGCCCAGCGCGAGCGCGGTGCCGAGCAGGATCACCGCGCAGCCGACCACCATGGCGGCGGACGGGATTTCGCCCAGCAGGACGAACGCCCAGAGCAGGCCGAACACCGGGATCACGAACGTCACCGTCATGGTCCTGGACGGGCCGAGCCGCGCGATGAGCGAGAAGAACAGGATGTAGGCCAGGGCCGTGCACAGCACCGCCAGCGCGCCGGCGCTCAGCCAGGCCCCCGGCGACGGCATGGCCTGCGGCCATTGCCAGGCGGCCAGGGGCATCAGCGCCAGCGCCGATGCCAGCTGGCTGCCGGCGGCCACCACCAGCGGCGGCACCTCGCCCAGGAAGCGCCGCGTGCTGGTGGAGGCCACGCCGTACAGCACGGTGGCCGCCAGGCACGCCGCCACCGCCAGCGCCTCGGCGGCGCTGCCGATCGCGAAGCTGGTCCGCACCTTGGCGAACGCCAGGCCGAAGACGCCGAGGAAGCCGATGAGCAGGCCCAGCCAGCGCCGCGCGGGCAGCACTTCCCCGAGCCACAGCGTCGCCAGCAGCGCGGTGAACAGCGTCGCGCCGGCACTGAAGACCGACGACAGGCCTGCATGGATGGACAGCGCCGCGTAGTTGAACAGCACGAAAGGCAGCGCGGAACCCGTGATGCCCACGAAGGCGATGGCCCGCCAGTGGCCGCGCACCGCCGCCCGGCCGGCGGGCGTCGCGAGAAAGGGCGACAGCAGACAGGCCGCGCCGGCAGCGCGCACCCCCGCCAGGGCCCACGGCCCGAACTGCGATGCCCCGAGCGCCATGAAGGTGTAGGACAGGCCCCAGAGGGCGCCCAGCATCAGCAGCGCGGCAATGTGTCGGAATTTCATGGCATGGCTCCTGATGAATCCTTCATAGTGCCCATGCTAGGAATGGCGATAGCCCCATAAAAGAGCCAAAATCCGAAGACTTCATGGAGCCAAGCGAATCCCTGCTGCTGCAGTGCATCTCGCTCCCGCCGCGCGGCGGGCGGAACCTGCAGTCGCAATTGCAGGTGCAGATGCGGCAGGCCATCCTGTCCGGCCGGCTGGCCGCGGGTGTCCGCCTGCCCGCGACCCGCAGCCTGGCGCAGGCGCTGGGCATCTCGCGCAACACCGTGCTGGCGGTGTACGAGCAGTTGCAGACCGAGGGCTATCTGCAGGCCCATGGCGCCGGCGGCACGCAGGTCAGCGCCACGGCGCAGCGCACGATGCAGCCGGCACGGCCGCAGCAGCCCGCCGACGCCCGCCACCGGCTGCACCCGCGCTGGCAGACACCCGCCGCCTCGCCGCCACCGGGCGGCCAGCCGCCCATCCGCATCGACCTGCGCCTGGGCCAGCCCGAGCTGCGGCACTTCCCCTTCGGCACCTGGAACCGCCTGCATGCGCGCGCGGTGCGCCGCCTCGGCCAGGTGCCGCTGGGCTACGGCCAGGACGCCCTGGGCCATCTGCCGCTGCGCGACATGCTGGTGCAGCATGTCTCCGCCCTGCGGGCCGTGGCCTGCACCGCCGGCGACGTGATGGTGACCTGCGGCGCGCAGCAGGCCTTCGACCTGATCGCGCGCATCCTCGTCACGCCCGGCAGGACGACGGTCGCGGTGGAAGACCCCGGCTACCCGCTCGCGCGCGAGGCCTTCGCGGCGCACGGCGCGCGCATCGCCGGCGTGCCGGTCGATGCGCAGGGCCTCGTCGTGGCGCGCATTCCCAGGCAGGCGCGGGTGGTGTGCCTCACGCCCTCGCACCAGTTCCCGCTGGGCGTGGTGCTGTCGGCCGAGCGGCGCGTCGCGCTTCTGCAGTGGGCGCGCGAGGTGGACGGCTGCATCGTCGAGGACGACTACGACAGCGAATTCCGCTACGGCGGCCGCAGCCTCGACGCCCTGAAGACGCTGGATTCGCAGGGCAGCGTCTTCTACGTCGGCACGTTCTCGAAAACGCTCTTTCCCGCGCTGCGCATCGGCTTCGTCATCGCCCCGCCCTGGGCGCGCGACGCGCTGGCGCGCGCCAAGACGCTCGGCGACTGGCAGTGCGCGATCCACACGCAGGAGACGCTGGCGTCGTTCATGCGCGACGGGCACCTGCGGCGCCATGTCCGGAAGATGCACCGCCTCTACGAGGCCCGGCGTGATGCCATCCTGCAGGCCGCACGGCCCATCCTGGCGCCCTACCCGTCCTGCGCGGGCCTGCACGTCACGCTCGAGCTGCCCGCGGGCGTGCAGGATGCGCCTGTCGCCGCCGCGCTGGCGCAGCGCGGCATCGCGGTGGAAGCGCTGTCCCGCTACCGGCTCGACGCCGCCGGCGCGGGTGCCCTGGCCCTGGGCTTCGGCCAGGCCGATGCGCGGCAGATCGGCGAGGCCATGGCCGCGATCCGCCAGGCGCTCGGAAACCGTCCCTGAGGGCGAAGGCGGTTAGAGTCGCCCTGCCCGCCACTCGGAAAAGAAAGCGCCATGACCACCCGGAGAACCGCCACCCCGAAACCTCTGAAACCTCGAAACCCGGCCCCGCGGCATGTCGCCGTCGTCGGCGCCGGCATGGCCGGCATCGCCTGCGCCCGCACGCTGGTGCAGGCCGGGCACCGCGTGACGGTGTTCGAGCGCGAGGCGTCGGCCGGCGGCCGCATGGCCAGCGAGACCACCCCCTTCGGGCGCTTCGACAGCGGCGCCCAGTACTTCACCGTGCGCGATCCCCGCTTCGCCCTGGCGCTCGACACCGCACCCGGCGTGTGCCGCCCGTGGAGCGCCAACGCGGTGCGCGTGCTCGACCCGCACGGCCGCGTCGCCGAAGCCGCCCTGCCGCGGCCGGAGCCGCACTGGGTCGCCGTGCCGGGCATGGACGCCCTGGTGGCCCGCTGGGCCGCGCCCCTGGGCGAGGCGCTGGTGACCGGCACCACGGTGACCGCGATCGAGGCCGATGCGCTCGACGCCCGCCGCCGGCAGGTGCGCACCGCCGCGGCCGACGGCGCGCAGCAGGTGTACTCGGGCTTCGACGCGGTGCTGCTCGCCGTGCCGCCCGCGCGCGCCGGTGCCCTGCTCGGCGGCCCGGCGCCCGCGCTGCAGCAGCGCGTGGCGGCCGTGCGCATCGCGCCATGCTGGACGCTGATGATCGCCTTCCCCCAGGCCAGCCAGCCGACGCTGCCCCACCTCGGCCCGCAGTGGAACGCCTCGCTCAGCACGCACCACCGCGTGGCCTGGCTGGCGCGCGAATCCTCCAAGCCCGGGCGCGACCGCATCGAGCGCTGGACGCTGCAGGCCAGCCCCGCCTGGTCGCTGGAGCACCTGCGCGACGACGCGCCGCGCATCGAGGCCAAGCTGCTGCGCGCCTTCGCCGAGATCACCGGCATCCATGCCACCCCCGCCTACGCGCAGACGCGCTGCTGGCCCGAGGCCAAGACCGAGACGCCGCTGGGCCGCACCCACCTGTGGGACGCCCGTGCACGCATCGGCGTGGCGGGCGACTGGTGCATCGGGCACCGGGTGGAGGATGCGTTCGTGTCGGGCCTGTCGCTGGCGCTGGCCGTGGTGTGAGCGCCGCCGGCAGGTTTGCGCCATCGCCCACGGGGCCGCTGCACGCGGGCTCGCTGGTCGCCGCACTCGCCAGCTGGCTCGACGTGCGCGCACGCGGCGCGCAGGCGCGCTGGCTGGTGCGCATCGAGGACGCCGACACCACGCGCTGCCTGCCGGGCATGGGCGAGCACATCCTGCACCAGCTCGACGCCTGCGGCCTGCGGCCCGACGACACCCCGGTCTGGCAGACGCAGCGCGGCGCGCGCTACGAAAAGGCGCTGTCGCAGCTGACCGGTGCCGGCCTGGCCTATCCCTGCGGCTGCTCGCGCAGGGACATCGACGAGGCGCTCGCGCGCCAGGGCCTCGCCCACGTGCGCCACGGGGAGCGCGTCTACCCCGGCACCTGCCGCACAGGGCTGCACGGCAAGGCCGCGCGCGCCTGGCGCTTCGCCGCATGGAAGTCCGGATCGCACCAACCCCTGCACTGGCACGACCGCCGCCTGGGCGCGCAGCAGCAGGACGTGGTGCGCGAGGTCGGCGACTTCGTGCTGCGCCGCGCCGACGGCCCCTGGGCCTATCAGCTGGCCGTGGTGGTCGACGATGCAGAACAAGGCATCACCGACGTCGTGCGCGGCGAGGACCTGGCCGACAACACCGCGCGCCAGATCCTGCTGCAGCGCGCGCTGGGCCTGCCCACGCCGAGCTACCTGCACACGCCGCTGGTGCGCGGCGCCGACGGCGAGAAGCTGTCCAAGCAGAACGGCGCCGCGCCGATCGACACCGGCACGCCGCAGGCGGCCGCGGCGGCGCTGTCCGCGGCCGCCCGGGTGCTCGGCCTGCCGCCCGCGGCGCCGGGCGACACCGTGGCCCAGGCGCTGGCGCGCTGGGTGCCGGCCTGGGCGGCTCTCTACAATCCGCGGCCGTGACGCATCTCCCCACCGACCCCGAGCCGCAGGACGGCGACCACACCCCTTCCGTGCCGCAGCGGCGCCTGCGCAGCTTCGTGCGCCGCGCCGGGCGCACCACCGGCGCCCAGGCGCGCGCCGTCCAGGACCTGGGGCCGCGCTTCCTGCTGCCCTACCGCGCCGAGCCGCTGAACCTCGACGCCGCCTTCGGCCGCCACGCACCGACGATCCTGGAGATCGGCTTCGGCATGGGCGAGGCCACGGCGCACATCGCCGGCCTGATGCCCGAGAAGAACTTCCTGTGCTGCGAAGTGCACGAGCCCGGCGTCGGCGCCCTGCTCAAGCGCATCGGCGAGCAGGACCTGCACAACATCCGCATCTGCGCGCACGACGCGGTGGACGTGCTCGACCACATGCTGCCGCCGGGCGTGCTGGCCGGCGTGCACGTCTTCTTTCCCGACCCGTGGCACAAGAAGCGGCATCACAAGCGCCGGCTGATCCAGCCGCCGCTGGTGCACAAGCTCGCCGAGCGGCTGACGCCCGGCGGCTACCTGCACTGCGCCACCGACTGGCAGCCCTATGCCGAGCAGATGCTGGACGTGCTCTCGCAGGAGCCGCTGCTGACGAACAGCCGTGCGGACGGCTACGCACCCAAGCCGGACTACCGCCCGCTGACCAAGTTCGAGAACCGCGGCCTGCGCCTGGGCCACGGCGTGTGGGACCTGGTGTTCACACGCCGCTGAGGGCGCTCACTGCAGCTTGAACTGGAAGGGCATCGCCACCCGCGCACGCAGCGGCGTCCCTTGCGCGTCGCGCGCCGGCTCGAAGCGCCAGGCACGCACCGTGTCGCGCACCGCCTTGGCGAACAGCGGGTGCGAGGCATGCACGATCGTCACCTCCCCGGGCACGCCCTGGGCATCGACGACGAACTGAGCCTGCACGCGGCCCTCTACGCCTTCCTCCATCAGTTGCGGCGGATAACGCGGGTCGACGCGCCGCAGCACCCGCGGCTGCGACACGGCCGCCATGGCCCGTGGCGACTGCGGGACAGGCGCTTGCATCACCGGCGGCGCGGTGGGTGGCAGGTCGGCAGTCGGCGCCACGGGCGCCTCGACCGGCTTCGGCGGCAGCGTGCAGGCCGTCAGGATGAAGGTGCTCGTCACCAGGGCGACCATGAAGGTGATTTTCATCACGCCATTATCGAAAGGCCTCGTCGCCCCTGGCATGGCGGCTGCTTCGGCGCTACCATGAACGAATTGTTACCAAATGTCATTGGAGCAGCCATGGCGACACGCAGGCAGTGGTTGGTGGCGGCAGGCACGGCGGCCTGCACGGGCGTGCCGGCGTGGGCGATGCCCGCCGGCAAGCCCGTGGTGATGGGCCAGTCGGTGCCGCTGACCGGCGCGGCCAGCGAGATCGGCCTGGCCTTCGCGGCCGGCGCCAAGCTCTGCGTCGATGCCTGGAACCGCAGGCCCGGCAGCCCGGTGCGGCTGGAGCTGCGCCAGCTCGACGACGGCTACGAGGCGCAGCGCGCCGGCGCCAACGCGAAGAAGCTGCTCGACGAGGGCGCCGACCTGCTGTTCGGCTTCGTCGGCACCGCCAGCGCCGATGCGGCCGCGGCCGTGGCGCACCGGGAGAATGCGCCGCTGCTCGCGCCCTTCGCCGCAGCGGACACGCTGCGCGACGCCGCGCATCCGCACGTCTTCCACGTGCGCCCGAGCATGGCGGACGAGGCGTTCAAGATGGTCCAGCACTGCGCCACGCTGGGCCACGCGCGGCTGGCGCTGCTGGCCGAGGACGACGCCATGGGCCGCGCGGGCCTGGCAGCGGTGAACCACGCCATCGCCGAGCTCAAGCTGCCGCCGCTGGCGGCCACCGCCTTCGTGCCGAGCCACAGCGATCAGGTGGATGCGGCCGTGGCCGCGCTGCAGGCGGCGCGGCCGCAGGCCATCGTGCAGGCGGCGCTGTTCATGACCACCGCCGCCTTCATCCCGAAGATGCGCCGCGCCGGCTACGCGGGCGCCTTCCTGAACTTCTCCGTGGTCGGCATCGATCCGCTGTTCACCGCGCTGGGCAAGGACATCGGCGGCGTGGTGGTGTCGCAGGTGGTGCCCTCGCCGCGCCGCACGGCGGTGCCGATCGTGCGCGAGTACCTGGCGGCGATCGAGGACTCCGACCAGACGCCGACCTACGAGAGCCTGGAAGGCTACATCGCCGCCAAGGCGCTGGGCGAGGCGCTGCTGCGCACCGGCCGCGGCGCCGGCCGGGCCACGCTGCAGCGCACGCTCGCGGGCATGACCGGCCACGACGTGGGCGGCTACCGGCTGCCGCTGCGCGCCGGCATCCGCGACGCGACCTCCGTGATCGACCTCGTGTCGATCACGGCGGACGGGCGCATCATCCGTTGAGCGTCCGCAGTCGTCAGGCGACCTCGGCCAGCGCGTCGCCGAGCGCGCCGATCAGCCGGTCGATCTCCGCCTTCTCGGCGATGAAGGGCGGCGCGAGCTGGATGGTGTCGCCGCCGTAGCGCACATAGAAGCCCTTCTTCCAGCACGCCATCGCGATCTCGTAGGGCCGGCGCGCCGGCTCGCCGGGCAGCGGCGCGATGGTCAGGCCCGCGGCCAGGCCGAAGTTGCGGATGTCCGTCACGTGCTTCGCGCCGCGCAGGCCGTGCACCGCCTCCTCGAAGTACGGCGCCAGGGCGCGCACGCGGCCGGGCATGTCTTCCTTCACCAGCACGTCCAGCGCCGCCAGGCCGGCGGCGCAGGCCACCGGGTGCGCCGAGTAGGTGTAGCCGTGCGGGAACTCGAGCATGTAGTCCGGCCCGCCGGCGGCCATGAAGGTGTCGTAGATCTCCCTGCCCGCCACCACCGCGCCCAGCGGCTGCGCGCCGTTGGTCACCTGCTTGGCGAGGTTCATGATGTCCGGCACCACGCCGAAGGCCTCGGCCCCCGTGAGCGCGCCGCAGCGGCCGAAGCCGGTGATGACCTCGTCGAAGATCAGCAGGATGCCGTGCGCGGTGCAGATCTCGCGCAGGCGCTGCAGGTAGCCGCGCGGCGGCACCACCACCCCGGCCGAGCCCGAGAAGGGCTCCACGATCACCGCCGCGATGGTGGAGGCGTCGTGCAGCGCGATCAGGTCCAGCAGGCGGTCGGCCAGCTCGGCGCCGCCGGCCTCGGGCATGCCGCGCGTGAAGGCGTTGGCCGCGAGCTGCGTGTGCGGCAGGTGGTCGGCCGCCACGCCCTCGCCGAAGGTCTTGCGGTTGGCGGCGATGCCGCCGACCGAGATGCCGCCGAAGTTCACGCCGTGGTAGCCCTTCTCGCGGCCGATCAGGCGCGTCTTGCCGGCCTGTCCCCTGGCGCGCCAGTAGGCGCGGGCCATCTTCAGCGAGGTGTCGGCCGCCTCGGAGCCCGAGCCGGTGAAGAACACGTAGTCCAGCCCCGCGGGCGTGAGTTCCTTGATGCGGTTGGCCAGCGCGAAGGACAGCGGATGGCCGAACTGGAAGGCCGGTGCGTAGTCCAGCGTCGCGATCTGGCGGCTCACCGCCTCGCTGATCTCGCGCCGGCCGTGGCCCAGGCCGCAGCACCACAGGCCCGACAGTCCGTCGAAGATCTTGCGGCCGTCGGCGTCGGTGTAGTAGGCGCCCTCGCCCGCGACGACGATGCGCGGGTCGGCCTTGAAGCCGCGGTTGGCGGTGAAGGGCATCCAGTGGGCATCGAGCCAGGCGGCATCGGTGCGCACGGCGGCGGGGGCATCGGTCTGGGCGGTCAGGACGGTCATGGCGCGGGCTCCTCGGGTTGGGAATCGGCCATTGTTCGCCAGCCAGTCAGTGGTACAAATGGCGCAATATCACTCTTCACTTGCCGATTCATGCAAGAAAAAACCGACACCCGGGCGCGCGCCCTGCTGGGCCAGCTCACCGACATGGACCTGCGCCTGCTGCGCGTGTTCAGGAGCGTGGCCGACTGCGGCGGCATGGCGGCGGCCGAGCTGGAGCTCAACATCGGCATCTCCACCGTCAGCCGCCACGTGAAGGACCTGGAGACCCGGCTCGGCCTGGTGCTGTGCCGGCGCGGGCGGGCCGGCTTCGCGCTCACGCCGGAGGGCCAGCGGGTCTACGACGAGACGCTGCGCCTGTTCGCCTCGGTCGACGCCTTCCGCGGCAGCATCGACGACATCCACGACCGCATGGGCGGCCGGCTGGAGCTCGCGGTCTTCGACAAGACCGCCAGCAACCCGCAGGCGCGCATCGGCGAGGCGCTCGCGCGCTTCCGCGTGCAGGCGCCGGACGTCACGCTGAGCCTGCACGTGGCCTCGATCAACACCATCGAGCGCGGCGTGATCGACGGGCGCTTCCACCTGGGCGTGATCCCCGCGCACCGGGCCTCGCGCAGCCTGGCCTACGACACGCTGTTCGACGAGACCATGCTGCTGTACTGCGGCGCGCAGCACCCGCTGTTCGGCGCCGAGCACCGCGGCCTGACCTGGCAGAAGCTGCGCGTGCACGACTTCGCGGGCCTGGGCGAGCATTCGCCCAACATGGAACTGAGCCATCGCCATCGCCTGCCGCGCACGGCGACCGGCTTCGACCAGGAGTCGATCGCCACGCTGATCCTTTCGGGCCGTTTCCTCGGCTTCCTGCCCGACCACTATGCGGAGAGCTTCGAGCGGCGCGGACTCATGCGGGCGGTGGCGCCGGCGCGCTTTCGCTACGCGTGCCGCTTCGTGGGCCTGGCGCGGCGCTCGCCCCGGCCCTCGCGCGCGACGCTGCTGCTGCAGGACTGCCTGCGCGCGGCGCATGCCCAGGGCAGCCCTCAGGCGACCGCGCCCAATCCGATCGGTGCGGGCACCGCATTGACGATGCGCGTGAACAGCGCACGGTAGTCCGCCTCGGGCTCGCAGCCGGTCAGCGGATCGCGGTTGGCCCGGAAGGCCGCGTCCAGGTCGTCCCAGTCCTCCGGGGTCAGCACCCGCTCGGCCAGCGGCAGGATCTCCCTTTCCTCCAGCGCCATGTGGGCGAGGTAGAAGTCCACGTAGTGCTTCATCGATTCCTCGAAGGCGCGGCGGCGCGGCTCGCCCAGCATCTCGAAGGCCAGGAGGTCGTACTCCACGTCGCGGATCCGCCGGCCGCCGCGCGCATGCTCGTGGTCGAGCCGGTCGAGCAGATCGCGCCGCAGCGGGCTTCGCGCCCGCAGCTTGGGAAACAGCAGCGCGGATTCCTTGAGGTGGTGCCGCTTCTCGGGAAACTCGTCCACGTAGAACAGCATGGCGCGCAGCACCCCGAAGTCGGGCAGCGTGCCCTGCCGGCGATGCTGCGCCAGCAGCAGGAGGATGGAATGCAGCATCGCCGCCAGCGCGGCGTGCTCCTCGCGGATGATCTTCACGGTGGCGTGCGTCATGCATGTCTCCTCTTGGAAAGCCCGAGCGTCCCACGCCGCGCGCCGGCGCGTGTTGCGCCAGGTCAAGAAGCCTGCTCGATCGGGCGGGCCTGCCGGCAATGAGAACTTTGGGCTGTCAACCGCTTGACAGCAGGACGCCGGACGTCGGCCTACAGTGGGTGCATTCCAAGGAGACACCCATGACCGCCACCACCGACTCCGAAATCCGCCAGCTCGTCTCCGCCGAGGAATGGCAGTTGCGCGTGGACCTGGCCGCCTGCTACCGCCTCGTGGCGCTGTACGGCTGGAGCGACCTGGTGTTCACCCACATCAGCGCGCGCATCCCCGGGCCCGAGCACCATTTCCTGATCAACCCCTACGGCCTGATGTTCGACGAGATCACCGCCTCCAGCCTGATCAAGGTCGACGCGCAGTGCAACAAGGTGATCGACTCGCCCTACCCCGTGAACCCGGCCGGCTTCGTGATCCACAGCGCGGTGCATGCCGCGCGCGAGGACGTGCAGTGCGTGCTGCACACCCACACCCGCGCCGGCATCGCGGTGAGCGCGCAGAAGCACGGCGTGCTGCCGATCAGCCAGCAGTCCACCTTCGTGCTGGCCTCGCTGGCCTACCACGACTACGAGGGCGTGGCCTTCCGCGACGACGAGAAGCCGCGCCTGCAGGCCGACATGGGCCACGCCAACTTCCTGATGCTGCGCAACCACGGCCTGCTGACCGTGGGCAGAACCATCGGCGACGCCTTCCTGTCGATGTACGTCTTCGAGAGCACCTGCCAGATCCAGATCGCGGCGCAATCCGGCGGCAGCGAACTGACGCAGGTCGATCCGCGCATCGTCGACGGCGTGGGCCAGGCCCTGAAGGTGCAGACCGGCGGCCTGGGCGGCCAATTCGTCTGGCCGGCGCTGATCCGCAGGCTCGACCGCATCGACCCCGGCTACAAACTCTGAGCGCGGCGGCGGCCGGTCGATCCGCCGGCCGCTGACGTACCATGCGGATCGAATGCGCCGCCCCTGCCCCACGCCATGAACAGCCCCGCCAGCGCCCGGCGTCCGCGCGTCTATCTCGCCGGGCCCGACGTTTTCTTTCCCGACCACGCTCGGATCTTCGACGCGCTGAGCGCCAGGTGCGCGCAGCTGGGCATGGTGGGCCTGTCGCCGTCGGACGGCGGGATCGGCGCCGACTTCCAGGGCAGCGACGACGACAAGGCGCAGCGCATCTACGAAGGCAACGTCGCCCTGATCCGCGAGGCGGACGGCGTGATCGCCAACCTCTCGCCCTTCCGGGGCCTGGAGCCGGATTCGGGCACGGTGTTCGAGGTCGGCTTCGCGGTGGCGCTGGGCAAGCCGGTGGTCGCCTATGGCGTGCCGCCGGGCAGCTATGCGGCGCGTGTCTGCCAGGCCATGGCCTGCGAACGGCAGGACGACGGCACGCTGCGCGAGGCGGCGAACGGCGTCGTCGTGGAAGGGCTGGGCCAGCGGCTCAACCTGATGCTGACGCGCTCGGCGCACATTGAGCCCACTGCCGAGGCCGCGCTGGCGCGGCTGGCGGCGGTGCTCAGTGGCTGATCATCCAGGGCCGCTTCGAGGGGAAGGCCTTGGCGCCGCTGGGCGCGGTCACCGTGGCCTTCGAGCGCACGCCCGAGCAGCAGCCGCACCCCGCCGGATGCCGCAGCCGCTGGTAGTCGCGCGAACTCTTGGGCTCGTGCCGCGCGCGCTCGTTGACGTCCATCGCGCGCCGCGTGCCGCCTTCCAGCAGCGCCAGGCGCGGCGCGCTGGCGAACACGCGGGGCGAAGCCGCGCCGCAGGTCGGGCAGGCGGCCGGCTCGTTGCGCTGGTTCAGGGCGCGGAAGGCGTCGAAGCCGCCGCAGTCGCGGCAGGCGTAGTCGTAGGTCGGCATCGCGCGCTCAGGCCAGGTCGGGCGACAGCGGCATGTCGATGCTGCCGTCCAGGAACTTCGTCGGCCCCGCGGCGCTGGGGTTGATGTCGAAGTCGAAGATCTGCGTGGGCAGCCACAGCGTGGCGCAGGCGTTGGGCACGTCCACCACGCCGCTGATGTGGCCCTGCACCGGCGCGGTGCCCAGGATCGAGTAGGCCTGCGCGCCCGAGTAGCCGAACTTCTTCAGGTACTCGATGGCGTTCAGGCAGGCCTGGCGGTAGGCGACGTGCACGTCCAGGTAGTGCTGCTTGCCCTGCTCGTCGACGCTGATGCCTTCGAAGATCAGGTAGTCGTTGTAGTTCGGCGTGATCGGGCTGGGCTTGAAGATCGGGTTCTTGATGCCGTACTTGGCCATGCCGCCCTTGATGAGGCTCACCTTCATGTGCACCCAGCCGGCCATCTCGATGGCGCCGCAGAAGGTGATCTCGCCGTCGCCCTGGCTGAAGTGCAGGTCGCCCACCGACAGGCCGGCGCCGTCCACGTAGACCGGAAAGAAGACCTTCGAGCCGCGCGAGAGGTCCTTAATGTCGCAGTTGCCGCCATGCTCGCGCGGCGGCACGGTGCGCGCGCCCTCGGCGGCCACCTTGCCCACCGCCTCGCCGGTGAGCTTGCCCAGGTGCGCCGTGCCGGCGAAGGGCGGGTTGGCCAGACCCGGCACGCGGTCCGGGTCGGTGGCGATGAAGTCGATCTCGCGCTTGTTCCACATGTCCAGCATGGGCTTGTCGGGCAGGCAGCCGATCAGCCCCGGGTGGATCAGGCCGGCGAAGTTGACGCCCGGCACGTGGCGCGAGCTGGTGAACATGCCCTTGAAGTCCCAGATGGACTTCTGCGCCTGCGGGAAGTGGTCGGTCAGGAAGCCGCCGCCGTTCTTCTTGGAAAAGAAGCCGTTGAAGCCCCACAGCGAATCGGGCTTGGCGCCGATGTCCAGCAGGTCGACCACCAGCAGGTCACCGGGCTCGGCGCCCTTCACGCCCACCGGGCCGCTGAGGTAGTGCACCGTGGTCAGGTCGATGTCGCGCACGTCGTCGGCCGAGTCGTTGTTCCGGATGAAGCCGCCGGTCCAGTCGTAGGTTTCCAGGATGAAGTCGTCGCCCGGGTTCACCCAGCAGGCCATCGGGATGTCCGGATGCCAGCGGTTGTGCACCATCTCGTTGGTGGGGGCCGGCTTCGTCAGGTCGACCTTGATCAGGGTGTCGGTCATTTGCAATGCTCCTGGTGGTGGTGGTTTTTCAGACGGAGAGGTAGCGCCGGATATGGGCGATGTCGGTCTTCTCGCGTTCGGTCTCGTGCACGAGCCGGCCGCCTTCGATGACGAACAGGCGGTCGGCCACGTCCATGGCGAAGGACAGCACCTGCTCCGACACCACGATGGTGATGCCGCGCAGCTTGCGGATCTCGTTGAGCGCCTTGGCGATGTCCTTGATGATCGAGGGCTGGATGCCCTCGGTGGGTTCGTCCAGCAGCAGCACCTTGGGATCGGTCACCAGCGCGCGGGCGATCGCGAGTTGCTGCTGCTGGCCGCCGGAAAGATTGCCGCCCTTGCGCCGCTTCATGTCGAAGAGCACGGGAAACAGCGCGTAGATTTCCTCGGGGATCCGCTTGGACCTGGCGTTTTCCAGGCCGGTCTGGATGTTCTCTTCCACGGTCAGCGCCGGAAAGATCATCCGCCCCTGCGGCACGTAGGCGATGCCCTTGGCCACGCGGTGGAAGCTCTCGTCCTTCGACACGTCCTGGCCCGCCACCTCGATGTGCCCGCTGCGCAGCGGCAGGATGCCCATCAGGCTCTTGAACAGCGTGGTCTTGCCCATGCCGTTGCGGCCCATGATCGCAATCGTCTCGTTGGTCCGGCCCTCGAAGGAGATGCCGTGCAGCGCCTCGCTCTGGCCGTAGGCGACGTGCAGGTCATCGACCTTCAGCATGATGGTGCTCATTTCAATGACTCCTTCGGTTGTCGTGCGGCAGGGGCCCGTGCCGAGGACAGCCGGTGTCCCCCTCCGCGAATGTCCCCCGGCCTGCGGCCTCCTCCTTGATTTCGCTGCGGGGGACACCGACTGCCCTCGGCACGGGGGACGCCGTGTCGTGCCGGCCGATCCACCGCAGCGCCGATGGATCACGTCGATGGCGTGCCCTGCGCAGCGAAATAAAGGAGGAGGCCGAAGGCCGGGGGACATTCGCGGAGCAGGGCACGCCGTCGGCGTGATCCCGCCCCGAACGATGCAACTCGAACAGATAGCAGCAACCCATCTCAATGTCCCAGATACACGTCGATGACCCTGGGATCCGCCTGCACCTTGTCCATCGGCCCTTCGGCCAGGATCTTCCCCTGGTGCATCACGGTGACCTTGTGCGCGATCTGCTTGACGAAATCCATGTCGTGCTCGATCACGATCACGGCGCGGTTCTGGCAGATGCGCTTGAGCAGTTCCGCCGTCAGCTCGCGCTCGCGGGCGCTCATGCCGGCGATCGGCTCGTCGAGCATCAGCAGCTCGGGCTCCTGCATCAGCAGCATGCCGATCTCCAGCCACTGCTTCTGGCCGTGCGAGAGCAGCCCGGCCTCGGTGCCGAGCCTGTCGGCCAGCCCGATGTCCTCGGCCACCACCTGCACGCGCGCCTTGACCTCGTCGGTGCACTTGAAGGCCAGCGCGCCGAACACGGAGCGGCCGCTGGGGTAGGACACCTCCAGGTTCTGGAACACCGACAGGTTCTCGTAGATCGAGGGCGTCTGGAACTTGCGGCCGATGCCCAGCCGCACGCGCTTGTGCTCGGCCATGCGCGTGAGTTCGGTGTTCTTGAACTTGATGCTGCCGGCGCTGGCGCGGGTCTTGCCGCAGATCAGGTCCAGCAGCGTGGTCTTGCCGGCGCCGTTGGGGCCGATGATCACGCGCAGTTCGTTGCGGTCGATGTACAGGGTCAGCGCATCGATGGCCTTGAAGCCGTCGAAGGACACCGTGAGGTCTTCCACGGCCAGGGCGAAGTCGGTGTTGCTCATGGTCTGGCGGGTTCCGGGTTCAGGTGCTGGCCGCCGATGTCCTCGGGCCGCTCGACGGCGGACGCAGGAGGCATCGCGGCGGGCGGCGGCTGCACGGCGGCGCGGCGCAGGGCCTCGCGCCGGCCCTTCCACCAGGGCACGATGCGGCTTTCCCACAGCCCGGCCAGGCCCATCGGGAAGGCCATGGTCACGCCGATGAACAGCCCGGCCATCAGGAACAGCCACAGGTCGGGGAAGCTCTCGGAAAAGAGCGTCTTGCCCGCGTTGACCAGCAGCGCCCCGTAGACCGCACCCACCAGGCTCATGCGCCCGCCCACCGCGGCGAAGATCACCATCTCGATCGAAGGCACGATGCCCACGAAGCTCGGCGACATGAAGCCCACCTGCAGCGTGAACAGCGCGCCGCCGATGCCCGAGAGGCCCGCCGCCAGGCAGAAGGTGAAGACCTTGAAGTTGGAGACGTCGTAGCCCGAGAAGCGCACCCGGTCTTCCTTGTCGCGCATCGCCAGCAGCAGCGTGCCCAGCTTGCTGGTCTGGATCCAGCGGCACAGCACGATGCTGGCCACCAGCAGGACGACGCAGGCGTAGTAGAGGATGTACTTGGCCGAGTCGGTGCGCGTGTCCCAGCCCAGCAGGGTCTTCAGGTCGGTCATGCCGTTGACGCCGCCGGTGTAGCCCTGCTGCCCGATGATGAGCACGGTGAGGATCAGCGCCACGGCCTGCGTGATGATCGCGAAGTACACGCCGCCCACGCGCCGCTTGAACATCGCGAAGCTGATCAGCCAGGCCAGCGCCACGGGCACCGCGATCACCAGGATCAGCGTCAGCGGCAGGCTCTTGAAGGGCAGCCACAGGGCCGGCAGCTCGGTGATCTGGTTCCAGTCCATGAAGTCCGGGATGCCGGGCGTGGACTGGATCTTGGTGCTTTCCGGATCGGAGGCCTCGAGCTTGAGGAACATCGCCATCGCGTAGCCCCCCAGCCCGAAGAACACGCCCTGCCCCAGGCTCAGCACGCCGCCGTAGCCCCACACCATCACCAGCCCGACGGCGACGAAGGCGTAGGTGAGGTACTTGCCCACCAGGTTGAGGCGGAAGATGTCGAGCGTGAGCGGCAGCACCACCGCCAGCAGCAGCACCAGCAGCAGCAGGCTGCCGAGCTGGTAGCGCTGGATCAGCGACTTCAGGGTTGTCATGGAAGCTCCGGTGATCAGCGACGGACTTTGGAGGCGAAGAGGCCCTGCGGACGCAGCATGAGGATCAGCACGATCAGCGACAGCGTGAGCACCTTGGCCATCGAGCCCGTGAGGAAGAACTCCGAGATCGACTGCGTCTGCGCGATGCCGAAGGCCGAGACCACGGTGCCCAGCAGGCTGGCCGCGCCGCCGAAGGTGACGACCAGGAAGGCATCGACGATGTACAGCGAGCCCGAGGTCGGCCCGGTGGAGCCGATGGTGGTGAAGGCCGCGCCGGCCACGCCCGCGATGCCGCAGCCGATGGCGAAGGTCAGGCGGTCGGTCTTCCTGGTGTCGATGCCGGTGGCGTTGGCCATGGTGCGGTTGCTCACCGTGGCGCGCACGCGCAGGCCCCAGCGGCTGCGGTGCAGCGCGATGAGCACGCCGGCCGTGACCAGCAGCGTCAGCCCCAGCACGAACAGGCCGTTGATCGGGATGTCCAGCCCCTCGGCCGGCGCCCAGGAGCCCATGAGCCAGTCCGGCAGCGTCGGGCTCACTTCCTTGGGGCCGATGAAGGTGCGGAAGATCTGCTGCAGGCCCAGGCTGATGCCGAAGGTGGCGAGCAGCGTGTCCAGCGGCCGCTGGTAGAGGTGGCGGATGAGGCCCCACTCCACCAGCCAGCCCGCCGCGAAGGCGACGAGGAAGGCCAGCACGATCGCGATCGGGAAGTACGCGGCCATCAGGCCCGGTGCGCGGGTCTCGGTGAAGACCGAGGCCATGTAGATCGTGTAGGCGCCGATGGTCATGAACTCGCCGTGCGCCATGTTGATCACGCCCATCTGGCCGAAGATGATCGCCAGCCCCAGGCCCATCAGCAGCAGCACCGCGAACAGGCTCAGGCCCGCGAAGCCCTGCATCAGGCCGATGTTCCACATGTCTGAAAGGGTCACGGTGCGACCTCCAAAAATGGCAAGCGAAGCGAAGCCCGTTCGGGAGACACCGCGGAACCGGCTTTGCCGGGCCGCCGGTGCCGCCCCCTTCGAGGGGGGATTCGGCTACACGAAGTGAGCAAGAAACGGGGGTGGCTATTGATACCCCTTGGGGAACGGGTCCGGCTTGATCAGCTCGGAGGACTCGGCCACCACCTTGAAGGTCGCGTCGGGTTGTCCCTGCCCGATGCGCGCCTTGCTCCACAGATGGTGGTTGTCGTCGACCTTCACGTAGCCCTCGGGCGCGGTCTTCAGCTCGATGCCCGGCGAGGCGGCGACCACCTTGTCGACGTCGAAGCTGCCGGCCTTCTCCACCGCCGCCTTCCACAGCCAGGGGCCCAGGTAGCCGGCCTGCGTGACGTCGCCGATCACCGACTTCGGCCCGTACTTGGCCTTGAAGGCCTCGACGAACTTCTTGTTGTTGTCGTTGTCCAGCGACTGGAAGTACTTCATCGACGAGTAGAAGCCGGCGAAGTTCTCGCCGCCCACGCCGGTCATCTCGTCTTCCGTCACCGACAGCGTCAGCAGGAACTGCTTGTCGCCCGTGATGCCCGCTGCCTTGAGCTGCTTGTAGAAGGCCACGTTGGAGCCGCCCACCACCGCGGCGAAGATGCAGTCGGGCTTGGCGACCTTGATCTTGTTGATCAGCGAGTTGAAGTTGGTGTGGCCCAGCGGGTAGTACTCCTCGCCCTTCACGCTGCCGAGCTTGCCCACCGACTCGATGTGCTTGCGCGCGATCTTCATCGAGGTGCGCGGCCAGATGTAGTCGGAGCCCACGAGGAAGAAGGTCTTGGCGTTCTTCTCCTTGGCGCCCCAGTCCAGGCCCCAGATGATCTGCTGCGTGGCCTCCTGGCCGGTGTAGATCACGTTCTTGCTCTGCTCCAGGCCCTCGTAGAAGGTCGGGTAGTACAGCAGGCCGTTCTCCTTCTCGAACACCGGCAGCACCGCCTTGCGCGAGGCGCTGGTCCAGCAGCCGAAGACCGTGGCGACCTTGTCGTTGACCAGCAGCTTGCGCGACTTCTCGGCGAAGGTGGGCCAGTCGGAGGCGCCGTCTTCCTTGATCACCCTGATCCTGCGCCCCAGGATGCCGCCGGACGCGTTGATCTGGTCGATCGCGAGCTGCTCGGCCTGGATCGAGCCGGTCTCCGAGATCGCCATCGTGCCGGTGGACGAATGCAGCTGGCCCACCGTGACCTCGGTGTCGGTGACCGCGAGCTTGGTGGTGTTGACCTGCGCGGTGGGGAACTGCTGGCCGAAGCTCAGGCCGCTCAGGCCCATGACGGGCAAGGCGGCTGCGCCCTGGAGCAGACGGCGGCGGTGCAGTGCGAGGGCTTCGGGGGCGGGATGACGGGACATCGGGAACTCCAGGCAAGGTTGAGGACGAAACCAAGCCGCGCACCATCGAGGTGCAGCGGACGGTGCGGCGAGCACCATGGCCGGTACTCTAGGAAGCGGGCGGCAGCGCGCGAATACGTCATTCAACGTAGCGGCCCGCAGCCCGTCCGGCACCAGACTCGCAGGCGAATGCATCGGCCGCCGCGGCCCGGGGAGCGCTTCTTGCAATGCCCCGTGGAAGGGCCCGCTTCCGCGAGAAAAGACCATGCAACCTGTGACCGGCCAGAAGATCTTCCGCATCCGCCGCGACTACAACACCTGGGTCGCGAACGAGACGCTGGAGGACTACGCGCTGCGCTACACGCCGCGCAGCTTCCGCAAGTGGAGCGAGTTCCGCGTCGCCAACACCGCCTTCGGCGCCACCTCCTTCCTGGCGCTGGAGGCGATCGGCGGCGCGCTGGCGCTGAGCTACGGCTTCTCCAACGCGCTGTGGGCCATCCTGGCGGTGGGCCTGATCACCTTCTTCACCGGGCTGCCGATCTCCTACTACGCGGCACGGCACGGCGTGGACATGGACCTGCTCACGCGCGGCGCGGGCTTCGGCTACCTGGGTTCGACCATCACCTCGCTGATCTACGCCACCTTCACCTTCATCTTCTTCGCGCTGGAGGCCGCCATCCTCGCGCTGGCGGTGCAGATGTACCTGGACTGGCCGCTGCCGGTGCTCTACCTGCTGTGCTCGGTGGTGATCATCCCGCTGGTGATGCGCGGCATCACGCTGATCTCGGGCCTGCAGCTGTGGACCCAGCCGATCTGGATCGTGCTGTTCTTCCTGCCCTTCCTGGCCGTGCTGGCGAAGAACCCGCAGCTGTACGCCGACTTCACCGGCCTGGTCGGGCGCGTCTCGGGCAGCAGCGGCTTCGATCCGCTGATGTTCGGCGCCGGCGCCACGGTGGCCCTCGCGCTGGTGGTGCAGATCGGCGAGCAGGTCGACTACCTGCGCTTCCTGCCCGAGAAGACGCGCGCCAACCGCCGCCGCTGGTGGGCCGCGGTGCTGGTGGCCGGGCCGGGGTGGATCGTGCCCGGCATGCTCAAGATGGTGGGCGGCGCCTTCCTGGCCTTCGTCGCGCTGCAGCACGAGATCCCGCCCGAGCAGGCCGTGGAGCCCACGCGCATGTACCTCGCGGGCTTCGCCTACGTGCTGAGCGATCCGGCCTGGGTGCTGGCGGTCACCACGCTGTTCGTGGTCGTCTCGCAGATGAAGATCAACCTCACCAACGCCTACGCGGGCTCGCTGGCCTGGTCGAACTTCTTCGCCCGGCTCACCCACAGCCACCCCGGCCGCGTGGTGTGGCTGGTGTTCAACGTGGTCATCGCCATGCTGCTGATGACGCTGGGCGTGTTCGCCGCGCTGGAGCGCGTGCTCGGCCTGTACAGCAACATCGCCATCGCCTGGGTCGGCGCGCTGGTGGCCGACCTGGTGATCAACAAGCCGATGGGCTGGAGCCCGCGCACCATCGAGTTCAAGCGCGCCCACCTGTACGACATCAACCCGGTGGGCATGGGCGCCATGCTCGCGGCGGCGGCGCTGGCGATGACCGCCTACAGCGGCATCCTGGGCGTGTGGGCCGAATCCTTCTCCTCCTTCATCGCCCTGGCCACTGCCCTTGTCGTCTCGCCGCTGCTGGCCTGGGGCACGAAGGGGCGCTACTACCTCGCGCGCACCGACCTGCACCACTGGAAGCCGGGGCAGATGGTGACCTGCTCGGTGTGCGACAACCGCTTCGAATCCGAGGACATGGCCATGTGCCCGGCCTACAGCGCGCCGATCTGCTCGCTGTGCTGCACGCTCGAGTCGCGCTGCCACGACCGCTGCAAGAAGGACTCGCGCGCGGCCGAGCAGATCACCGGCTGGCTGCGGGCGCTGCTGCCGCCGGAGCTGTCGGCGCGGCTGAACTTCCGCGTGGCGCACTACCTGGTGGTCGCCATCTCGCTGATCGCACTGCTGGCCGCGATCATGGGCATGGTCTATGCGCAGGAAATCATCTCCTACCGGGACCTGCCCGGTGGCGAGGAGATCCTGCGCAGCGGCATGCTCAAGGTCTTCGCCCTGCTCTCCCTGGTGGCGGCGGTGGCCGCCTGGTGGGTGGTGCTGGGCAGCGAGAGCCGGCAGATGGCACAGGAGGAATCGAACCGCCACAACCACCTGCTCACGCTGGAGATCGAGGCCCACCAGCGCACCGACGCCGCGCTGCAGGCCGCCAAGGAAGCGGCCGAAGCGGCCAACCAGGCCAAGACGCGCTACGTGGCCGGCATGACGCACGAGCTGCGCACGCCGCTCAACAGCATCCTGGGCTACTCGCAGATCCTGCTCAAGAACGGCGCCACGGAGCCCCCGCGCGAGGCGATGCAGACCATCCAGCGCAGCGGCGAGCACATGCTGGGCCTCATCGACGGCCTGCTGGACCTGGCACGCATCGAGGCCGGGCGGCTGCAGCTGGAGCCCGTGCCGCTGGCGCTGCCGGGCTTCCTCGAGGAGCTGGTGCGCATGGTGCGGCCGCAGGCGGAAGACAAGGGCCTGGCCTTCGTCTACTCGCACAGTGGCCGGCTGCCGCCCTGGGTGCATGCCGACGCCAAGCGCCTGCGCCAGATCCTGATCAACCTGCTGGCCAACGCGGTGCGCTTCACCGATGCCGGCACCGTGACGCTGCACGTGGACGCGCGGCGCGAGGTGCTGCGCTTCGACGTCGTCGACACCGGCATCGGCGTGGCGCCGCAGGACCACCAGCGCATCTTCCTGCCCTTCGAGCGCGGCGCCGCCGGGCGCCGGCGCGGCGAACCCGGCACCGGCCTGGGCCTGACCATCACCGGCCTGCTCACCTCGCTGATGGGCGGCGACCTGCGGCTGGAAGCCACGTCGTCGGCAGGCAGCACCTTCAGCGTGCGCGTCTACCTGCGCGAGGTGGCCGACCCGGGCCCGCTGGCCGAGCCGCGGCGGCCGGTCACAGGCTACATCGGCGCGCGCCGCACGCTGCTGGTGGTCGACGACCAGCCGGTGCAGCGCCAGATGCTCGCCGGCATGCTGATGCCGCTGGGCTTCGACGTGCGCGAGGCGGCCAGCGGCACCGAATGCCTGGACAGCCTGCGCGAGAGCGTGCCCGCGGCCATCCTGCTGGACCTGAGCATGGACGACATGGACGGCTGGGACACGGCGCGCAGCGTGCGCGCCGCGGGCTTCGAGGCGCTGCCGATCATCATCGTCTCGGCCAACATGTTCGAGAACCAGGGCGAGCACCTGCGCGCCGCGGGCTGCCAGGCCTTCATCGGCAAGCCGGTCATCGAGTCGGAGCTGATCGCGACGCTGGAGCGCCACCTCGGCCTCGAATGGCTGGCGCGCCGGGAGATGCTCCCGGCCGAAACCCCGTCCGCGCGGCCGCAGCGCCTGGACCTTCCCGAGGAAGGCCGCGCCGAGCTGCGGCGCCTGGTGCAGGTGGGCCACATCCGCGGCCTGCACCAGGCGCTGGACCGCCTGGCGGCCGCCGACCCGTCGCTGGCCGCCACCTGCACCTGGCTGCGCGGCATGCTGACGCGCTTCGAACTCGACGACCTGCGCAAACTGCTCAACGAAGATGCCGACACCTGCACCCCCTGACACCGAACGCCCCGTCGTGCTCGTCGTGGACGACGCGCCCAGCAGCCTGGGCATGCTGTGCGACACGCTGGAATCCAGCGGCTACACGGTGCTTGTCGCCGGCGACGGCGAATCGGCGCTGCAGCGGCTCGAGCTGGTGGTGCCCGACGCGATCCTGCTCGACGGGCTGATGCCCGGCCTGTCGGGCTTCGAGACCTGCCGACGCATCAAGGCCAACGCCGCGCTGGCGCACATCCCGGTCCTGTTCATGACCGGGCTGTCGGAAACGCCGCACGTGGTGGAAGGCTTCGAGAGCGGCGGCGTGGACTACGTCGTGAAGCCGATCCGCGCGCAGGAAGTGCTGGCGCGGCTGCACACGCACGCGCGCAACGCGCGCATCACGCGCATGGCGCGCGACGCCGTGGACGTGGCAGGCATGGGCGTGGTGCTGGTCGACGCGCACGGACGCATCGCCTGGCGCTCGCCGCAGGCCGCGCTGTGGCTGCAGGGCCTGGGCGAACCGGCCGCGCCGGGACTGCTGCCGGCCGCGCTGGACGGCGTGCTGTCGCCCGGCGCGGGCATACCGGCGACCACTGCCGAGGGCGCGCGGCTGTCGGTGCGCAACCTCGGCGCCGCCGCGCTCGGCGAGACCATGCTGCTGCTCGCGCTCCGGCGCGAAGGCGGCGGCGCCGCGCGCCTGGCCGACGCAGCCCTCACCCCGCGCGAGACCGAAGTGCTCTCCTGGCTCGCCAAGGGCAAGACCAACCGCGACATCGCCGACATCCTCGGCATGAGCCCGCGCACGGTGAACAAGCATCTGGAGCACATCTTCGAGAAGCTCGGCGTCGAAACCCGGGCCGCTGCGGCGGCGCTGGCCAGCGGTAGCCTGGAATGAGCGGGGGTCATCCAGGCTGCGCACAATGGAAAGCCATGCGACGTCGTGAATCCCTCTTCGGCCTGAGCGCCCTCGCCCTGTCCGCCGGCCTGCCCGGCTGCACCGCCCTCCCGCCCGCAGACGCACTGGCCGGCACGCTGACCGACGATGCCCACATCGAGGCCCTGCTCGCGCGCATGACGGTGGAAGAAAAGGTCGGCCAGCTCAGCCTGTACGCCCCCGCCGCCGAGGACATCCTCGGCAACCCGCAGACCGGCCAGGTCAGCCTCGCGCAGCAGTTGGCCGACATCCGCGCCGGGCGGGTCACCGGCCTGTTCAACAACGAGGGCCTGGCGGGCAAGCGGCGGGCGCAGGAAGCGGCGGTCCACGGGTCGCGCCTGGGCATTCCGCTGCTCTTCGGCGTGGACATCGTCCACGGCTTTCGCACCGTGTTCCCGGTGCCGCTGGCCGAGGCGGCCAGCTGGGACCCGGCGCTGTCCGAGCGCACCGCGCGCGCCGCCGCCCGCGAAGGCACGGCCGACGGCTTCCGCTGGACCTTCGCGCCGATGATCGACATCGCCCGCGACGCGCGCTGGGGCCGCGTCGTGGAAGGCTACGGGGAAGACGTGCTGCTCACCGGCCTGTTCGCCGCCGCGCGCATGCGCGGCTTCCAGGGCGACGACCTGTCGCGCGCCGACGCGATGCTGGCCACGCCCAAGCACCTCGCCGGCTACGGCGCGGCCGAAGGCGGGCTGGACTACGCGGCGGTCGATTTGTCCGAGCGCACGCTGCGCGACGTCTACCTGCCGCCCTTCAAGTCGGCCATCGACGCCGGGGCGCTGTCGGTCATGGCGGCCTTCAACGAGATCGGCGGCGTGCCCTCCAATGCCAACCCCTGGCTGCTGAACGAGGTGCTGCGCGGCGAATGGGATTTCGAGGGCTTCGTGGTCTCGGACTACACCGCCGACGAGGAGCTCATCGCCCACGGCTTCGCCGCCGACGGGCGCGAGGCGGCCAAGCGCGCCTTCCTGGCCGGCACCGACGTGAGCATGCAGAGCGGGCTGTACATGAAGCACCTGCCCGGCCTGGTGGACAGCGGCGAAGTGCCGATGGCGCGCCTGGGCCAGGCGGCGCGGCGCGTGCTGCGGGTCAAGAAGAAGCTGGGACTGTTCGAGCATCCCTTTCGCGGGCTGGAGGACGACGCGTCCGGCCAGCGCTTCGACGCCGCCGCGCACCGTGCGCTGGCCCGAGAGGCCGCGCAGCGCGCCATCGTGCTGCTGAAGAACGACGGCGAACTGCTCCCGCTGCCCCGCAGCGGCCGGCGCATCGCGCTGATCGGCCCCTTCGCCGATGCGCAGTCGCTGTTCGGCCCCTGGCGCCCCTTCCCGGGCCAGCAGCCGCCGATCGGCATCGAGGATGCGATCCGCGAGCGGCTCGCCGCGCCCGAGCTGCTGCGCGTGGTGCGCGGCAGCGGCGTGGAAGCGCCGCTGCCGGACGGCATCGCCGAGGCCGTGGCCGCCGCGCGCGAGGCGGACATCGTGGTGATGACGCTGGGCGAGAGCGACCAGATGTCGGGCGAATCGCGCTCGCGCACCAGCATCGAGATCCCGCGCGCGCAGCAGCAGCTGGCCGAGGCCGTGGCGGCCACCGGCAAGCCGGTGGTCGTGCTGCTGCGCAACGGCCGCGCGCTGGCGCTGGGCGGCGCGGTGCGCGATGCGCAGGCCCTGCTCATCACCTGGTTCCTGGGCACGCAGACCGGGCCGGCCATCGCCGACATCCTGTTCGGCGACGCCAGCCCGTCGGGCCGCCTGCCGGTGAGCTTTCCGCAGACGCAGGGGCAGGTGCCCTACTACTACGCTCACAAGCGCACCGGCCGGCCCGGCCCCACCGCCGAGCCGGGCCGGTTCAGGACGCGCTACCTCGATGCCACGCACGAGCCGCTGTACGCCTTCGGCCACGGCCTCGGCTACGCGCCGGTGCGCTACGGGTCGCTCGACGTCAGCGCCGGCCGCATGCCGTGGGACGGACGCGTCACGGTGACGGCACGCCTCACCAACACCGGCCGGCGCACGGTGGAGGAAACCGCCCAGCTCTACATCGGCGCACGCGCCGCCAGCTTCACCCGCCCGGTGCGCGAACTCAAGGCCTTCCGCAAGCTGCGCATCGAGCCGGGGGAAACGGTGAAGGTGCAGTTCACCCTGTCGCGCGAAGACCTGCTCTTCACCGGCGCCGACATGAAACCCACGGTGGACACGGGCACGTTCGACCTGTGGGTGGGGCCCTCGGCGGTCAGCGGGCTGAAGTCGGGCTTCGTGCTGACGTCGGCCTGACGCCGGCCCACGCGGCTCCCCTACACTTTCGGCATGACTGCTCCGACTCCCCAGATCGTCCAGGCCTTCGCCCCCACCGGCGCCCTGCGCGCCTCCATCAACCTGGGCAACCCGATCCTCGCCGGGCGCGACCCGGCCACGCAGGCGCCGGCGGGCGTATCGGTGGACCTGGCACGGGCGCTGGCCGAGCGGCTGGGCGTGGGCATCGAGCTGGTGGTCTTCGAGAAGGCCGCGCAGTCGGTGGACGCCGTGCGGTCGGAGAAGGCCGACGTCGGCTTCTTCGCCATCGATCCCGCCCGCAGCGAAGGGCTGCGCTTCACCGCGCCCTACGTGCTGATCGAGGGCAGCTACCTGGTGCCGGTCGCGTCGGCCCTGCAGGACAACGCCGCGGTGGACCGTGCGGGCACGCGCATCGGCGTGGCGTCGGGCAGCGCCTACGACCTGTTCCTCAGCCGCGAGCTGAAGTCGGCCGCCATCGAGCGCCGGCTCCTGGCCCCGGACGTGATCGACGCGCTGCGCCGGGGCGAGGTCGAGGTGGCGGCCGGCATCCGGCAGCAGCTCGAAGCCGTGGCGCGCGCCGATGCCGGGCTGCGCATGCTGCCGGGCCGCTTCATGGTGATCCAGCAGGCGATGGGCCTGCCGGCAGGCCGGGGCGAGACGGCGGCGGGCTTCCTCGCCGAATTCGTCGAGGCCATGAAGGCCGGCGGCTTCGTGGCCGAGGCGCTGGCACGCCACCGCATCGAGGGCGCCGGCGTGGCGCCGCCGGCCGGTCAGTAGGTCTTGTAGGGCAGGAACTTGCCCGAAAGCACCACGTTCACGCGGTCGCCCTTCGGGTCGGGCTCGCGCGTGATGTCCATCTTGAAGTCGATCGCGCTCATGATCCCGTCGCCGAACTCCTCGTGGATCAGCTCCTTGATGGTCGCGCCGTACACGTTGACGATCTCGTACCAGCGGTAGATCAGCGGATCGGTGGGCACGGCCGTGGGCAGCGAGCCCTTGTACGGCACCACCTGCAGCCACTTCTGCTCCTCGGCGCCCAGGCCGAAGATCTCGCCGACGGTGGCGGCCTGCTGCGCATCCAGCGTCATCTGGCCCAGGCAGGCGGCGGTGACCCACTCCTTGGACTGGCCCACCTTCTCGGCGACGGTGGCCCAGGCGATGCCCTTGGCGACCTTGGCGGTGATGATCTTCTCGGTGACGTCGTTGCGGTTCATGGTGTTGCTCCTTTCTGGGATGCGTGGAAGGTCATGCGGCATGCGCGCGCGTGACGAGGAAGTCGACGATGTGGTTGCGCAGCTCGTAGTAGCCCGGCGTGCGGTGCAGGCTGCTGCGCGTGCGGTCGCGCGGCAGGTCGTGCCGCACCACCTCGGCGATGCCGCCCGGGCGCCAGCCCGCGGGCGTCTCGGCGCCGTTGTGCATGAGCAGGATGCGGTCGGCCAGCAGGATGGCCTCGTCCACGTCGTGCGTGATCATGAAGACCGTCTGGCGCGTCTGCCGCACGATCGCGAGCAGCTCGTCCTGGATGCTGCCGCGCGTGAGCGCGTCCAGGGCGCCGAAGGGCTCGTCCAGCAGCAGCATCTTGGGCTGGATCGCGAAGGCGCGCGCGATGCCCACGCGCTGCTTCATGCCGCCGGACAGCTCCGAGGGCTTGCGGTCGATCGCGGCCGACAGGCCGACCATGGCCACGAACTTCTCGACGTGCGCGTTGACCTCGGCGCGCTTCCAGTCGGGCCAGCGCGACTCCACCGCGAAGGCGATGTTGCGCCGCACGCTCAGCCAGGGCATGAGCGCATGGCTCTGGAACACCACGCCGCGCTCCAGGCCGGGGCCCGCGATCTCGCGGCCGTCCATGAACACGTGGCCGGCGCTGGCCTTGTCCAGGCCGGCGAGCACGTTCAGGATGGTGGTCTTGCCGCAGCCCGAGTGGCCGATGATGCAGACGAACTCGCCGCGGGCGATGCCGAAGTTCACCTCCGCGAACACCGGCCGCGTCGGCGCGAAGGCCTTGGCCAGCCTCTCGACCCGCAGGAAGTCGGCGGGCGCGGCGGCAAGTGCGGACGGATTCATCGAGGTGGCGGGTCCGGGTGTCGTCATGTCACTCCACATAGGTCACCTTCTTCTGCAGCGCCGCGAACAGCAGGTCCAGCAGCATGCCCACCACGCCGATCAGCAGGATGGCGAAGATCACGTGCGTGAGCGACAGGTTGTTCCACTCGTTCCACAGGAAGTAGCCGATACCCGTGCCGCCCACCAGCATCTCGGCCGCGACGATCACCAGCCAGGCGATGCCCATGCTGATGCGCATGCCGGTGAAGATGGTCGGCGCCGCGGCCGGCAGGATGACGCGCAGGGCCCGGCGCATCGGCCGGACCTCCAGCGTGCTCGCCACGTTGAGCCATTCGCGCTTGACCGAGGCCACGCCGAAGGCCGTGTTGATCAGCATCGGCCACACCGCGCAGATGAAGATCACGAACACGCCCGAGACCGACGAATCCTTGATCGTGTAGAGCGCCAGCGGCATCCACGCCAGCGGCGAGATCGGCTTGAGCACCTGGATGAAGGGATCGAAGGCCTTGCGCATGAGCGGCGACATGCCGATCACGAAGCCCAGCGGGATCGCGACCACGCAGGCGAGCGCGAAGCCCAGACCCACCCGCAGCAGCGACCAGCCGAGCTGGATCGCGATGCCCTTGTCGTTGGGCCCGTTGTCGTAGAAGGGGTCGGCCAGCTGCGCGAGGATGGTGCGCCCGACCTGCGCCGGCGTCGGAAAGCCGCTGCTCTTCTGCGCTCCCGGGTCCTTGCCGAGGAGCTTCATGTACTCGATCTGCTCCGGCGTCATCCCGGCCGTGCCGGTGGCGCCGCCCGCCGGCAGGGTGGCCAGCTGCCACACGCCGAGCAGCGCCGCCAGCAGCAGCACCGACACCACGGCGGCGCGGAAGGAAAGGCTTCTCATCGTGCGTTCCGCTCCGGCCGCTCAGTCGGCCAGCCGGCTGATCGCGAAGCTGCGCGCATAGGCCTCGGGCGCGGCCGGGTCGAACTCCCTGCCCATGACCTTGAACTTGCGGTAGGCGCCTTCGGGCGGGCGCCAGCCGGCGGCCGACATCTGCTTCTTGGCCTCGGTCAGCATGAAGACCTTCTCGGCGATCTGGCGGTAGTCCACGTCGCCCTTGACGTAGCCCCAGCGCTTCATCTGCGTGAGCATCCACACCGCCATGCTCTGCCAGGGCACCGGGTCGAAGTTGGCGCGGTCGGGCACGGTGCGGATGCTGCCGAGCCCGTCGGCGAACTTGCCGGTGAGCACCTGCGCGACCACCGTCTCGGGCTGGTTGAGGTACTGGGTCGGCGAGATCACCTTGGCGATCAGCTCGCGGTCCTTGGGCAAGCTGGCCATGTACGAGGCCGTGATCACCGCGCGGTACAGCGCCGCGAAGGTGTTGGGGTTCTGCCGGATGAAGGCCTCGCTCACGCCGAAGGCGCAGCAGGGGTGCCCGTCCCAGATCTCCTTGGACAGGATGTGGATGAAGCCCACCTCGTCGTACACCGCGCGCTGGTTGAACGGATCGGGGCCGAGGAAGCCGTCGATGTTGCCCGCGCGCAGGTTGGCCACCATCTCCGGCGGCGGCGTCACGCGGATCTGCACGTCGGTGTCGGGGTTGACGCCGTGCTCGGCCAGGTAGTAGCGCAGCAGGAAGTTGTGCATGCTGTACTCGAAGGGCACGGCGAACTTCATGCCCTTCCACTGCTTCGGGTCGCGCTTGTCCTTGTGCTTGACGTGCAGCGTGATCGCCTGGCCGTTGGTGTTCTGGATGGTCGCCACGTTCATGGGCACCTGGGTGGAGCCCAGGCCCATGGAGATCGCCAGCGGCATGGGCGAGAGGAAATGGCTCGCGTCATGCTCCTGGTTGAGCATCTTGTCGCGGATCAGCGCCCAGCCCGCGGTCTTGTTGAGCTGGACGTTGAGCCCCTCCTTCTTGTAGAAGCCCAGTGGGTCGGCCATGATCAGCGGCGTGGCGCAGGTGATGGCGATGAAGCCGATCTTCAGGTCCTTCTTCTCCAGCGGGCCCCGCTCCTGCGCCATGGCCTGCAGCGAGGCCACCGGCAGCACCGAGGCGATGGCGGCGCGCGCGGTGCCGGCGCCCACGGCCCTGAGGAAGCCGCGCCGCACGCTGTCCACCGGGAACAGCGCCTTCACGAGGGTGTTCTCGATGAAGTCGCGCGAGCTTTGCTCGAGCGAGCGCTGCATCGCGGCGCCGGCGTGGTCCTGCGGCGCATGGGGCTCGCCGCAGGCGCAGCGCAGCATCAGCGGCCGGTCGGCGTCGTAGGCCTCGGGAAAGGCGGGATCTGAAGAAGACAGGACGGCAGGCAGTCGCGACATGAGGCACCTCGCAGCATTGAGATGCCTTCGCCATGCAACGGGCGGGCCACGGCGGCCTGCTCCCGCGTCCTCTTGCGCAAATCGTGCCCGCGGCGTCGAAGCCCTGTAGGGCTGCCACTACACGGGGCGGCCGGTTCAGCCCGGCGGCGCGGATCTGGCCTGGCGTTCGGCGTAGAGGGCGAGCTCCACGTCGTTCTTGGTGCCGGTCTTCTCGAGGATGCGTGCACGGTATGTGCTCACGGTGTTGGGCGCGAGCCCCAGCCGCGCACCAATTTCGCTCACGGTGTGCCCCATCGTGAGCAGGCGGAACACCTGGTGCTCGCGGTGCGAGAGCGCCTCGGTGGCGCTGGCGCGCCCCACGGCGGCGGCCAGGGCCTCGGCCGTGGCCGGCGTCACGTACAGGCCGCCCGCGGCCGCCTTGCGCACGGCCGCGACCATCACGTCGGCATCGGCGCTCTTGTTGAGGTAGCCCGCGGCGCCGAGCTTGATGCAGCGCACCGCGTACTGGCGCTCGGGATAGGTCGAGAGCATCAGCACCGGCAGGCCGGCCCAGGTGCCGCGCAGCGCCTGCAGCACGTCGAGGCCGTCGCGCCCGGGCAAGGCGATGTCCAGCAGCACCAGGTCCAGCCCCTGGTCGCCGCCCAGTTCGGTCACCCGTTCGAGCACCTCGGGGCCGGTGGCGGCCTCGGCGGCGACCACGATCTCGGGCGGGCCGTTGGCGATGTCGCCCAGCACCTGCCGCAGACCCTCGCGCACGATGCGGTGGTCGTCGCCGATCAGCACGCGCAGGGGCGATGCGGCGCGCTGCGTCATCGCGCCGCCGCCATGCGGGTGACCGGCATGCGCAGCCGGAAGCTGCAGCCCTCGCCGATGCCGCTCGCGATCTCGATGCTGCCGCCGAAGTGCAGCGCGCGCTCGCGCATGCCGCGCACGCCGTAGGAAGTGGGCGCATGGAAGGCCTGGGGCGCGGCGCCGACGCCGTCGTCCTCGACCTGCAGGTCGAGCTGCTCGTCGTCGGCGCGGATGCGGATCGCCACGCGGCGCGCCCGCGCGTGGCGGCCGATGTTGCTCAGCAGCTCCTGGAAGATGCGGAACACCGCCATCGCGGCCGGTTCGGGCAGCTCGAGCGTTTCGTCGACCTGCATGTCCCAGGCCAGCTGCAGCTCGGCCGCCTGCGCGAATTCGTGCGCCTGCCATTCGAGCGCGGCCCACAGGCCCTGGTGGTCGAGGATGCTCGGGCGCAGGTCGGTGATGATGCGGCCCACGTTGTCGACCGCGCGCTCGATCAGCTCGCTCATGTTGCCGCACTTGCAGCGCATCTGCAGCCGCATCGCCTGCGCCTCCTCGGGCGCGCGCGCCTGCTGCTCGCCCAGGCGCTTGGCGATCCAGTCGACGTCCATCTTCAGCGCCACCAGCAGGCTGCCGAGCTCGTCGTGCACCTCGCGCGCGATGCGCGTGCGCTCCTCCTCGCGCACCGAGTCCATCCAGGCCGAGAGCTCGCGCAGCTGCGCGAGGGCCGCGCTCAACTCGGCTGTGCGCTCGGCCACGTGCCGCTCCAGCTCGTCGCGCGACTGCCGCAGCGCGGCCGCGGCGCGGTTGCGCTCGGTGATGTCGACGAAGGCGATGACCGCGCCGCGCACGGTGTCGCCGTCGAGGATCGGGTGGCTCGAGTACTCGACCGGGAAGCAGTTGCCGTCGCGCCGCCAGAACACCTCGGTGTCGATGCGGCAGGGCAGCCCGCGGCGGAAGGCGTTGAAGATCGGGCACTCTGTGTCCGGGTACGGCCGGCCGTCGGCGTGCGAATGGTGCGTGAGCTCGTGCATGTTGCGGCCGATCACGGCCGCCGCCTCGTGGCCCAGCAGTTGCGCGCCGGCGCGGTTGATGAACATGCAATGGCCGTCGAGGTCGATGCCGAAGATGCCCTCGCCCGTCGACTCGAGCAGCAGGCTCAGCTGGTGCCGCCACAGCGGATCGACGCCCGCATCGGCGGCGCGCGGCAAGGTCAGGGTCTGCGCATGCATCCCGGCGGTGCATGCAACCGCTGTGCCAACTTGGTGCGCAGCGCCGCCCGCCGGGCCTACAGGCCCAGTTCGCTCAGGCCCGGATGGCCGTCGGGGCGGCGGCCGGCCGGCCAGCGGAACAGGCGGTCCGCCTCGCCGATCGGCAGATCGTTGATGCTCGCGAAGCGGCGCTGCATGAGCCCCTGGGCGTTGAACTCCCAGTTCTCGTTGCCGTAGCTGCGGAACCACTGGCCCGAGTCGTCGTGCCACTCGTAGGCGAAGCGCACCGCGATGCGCTCGCCGGCGAAGGCCCAGAGCTCCTTGATCAGCCGGTAGTCGAGCTCGCGCGCCCACTTGCGCTGCAGGAAGGCACGCACCGCCTCGCGCCCGCGCGGAAACTCGGCGCGGTTGCGCCAGACCGTGTCTTCTGTGTAGACCTGCGCGACGCGGCCGGGATCGCGCGAGTTCCAGGCATCCTCGGCACCGCGCACCTTCTGGACGGCGGATTCGTGGGTGAACGGCGGCACGGGCGGGCGGGTGTCCATGAGGGTCGGCTCCTGAAAGGAAATGGAGGAAAGGATAGACAGACCTGTCTACATGGCCCGCAAGATAGCGCAGGTAGACAGCCCTGTCTACAATGACCCTTCCATGGAGACGACAGCAACCTCGGCGCGCGAGCGCATCCTCTCGACCGCGCACGACCTCTTCTATCGCGACGGCATCCGTGCGACCGGCGTGGACCGGCTGATCGCCGAGTCCGGCGTGGCCAAGCTCACCTTCTACCGGCACTTTCCGAGCAAGGACGACTTGGTGCGCGCCTTTCTCGACCACCGCCACCGGCGCTGGATGGCCTGGTTCATCGATGCGCTGGGCCGCCATGGCGCTACGGCGGCCGACGGCCGCGACCCGCTGCTGCCGCTGGCCGCGGTGCTGCAGGAATGGTGCGAGGACCCGGCCTTCCGCGGCTGCGCGTTCATCAACTCGGCGGTCGAGATCGCGCAGGCGCTGCCCGAGGCCCTGCCGATCGGGCGCGCGCACAAGGCCGAGATGACCGAGGTGATCGCGCAGCTGCTGCCCGCGCATCCGGACCGCGAGAGCCTCGCCGAGGCCGCCGCACTGGCCTTCGACGGCGCGATCGTGCGGGCGCAGATGGCAGCCGATGCCCGCGAACGGCGGGCGGTGGTCGAAAGCCTGCGCAGGGTGCTGCGCGCGCTGGGCACGCAGCCAGGCTAGAGACCGAGCCCGCGCTGGAGCGCCTCGGCCGACAGCCGCGGCGGCGGCGCGGGCCAGCCGCCATCGAGCAGCTCGACCATCCTGGCGTTGCGCGGCGCCGCGAGGCCGTGGGCCTGTGCGAGGCGCACCACCTCGCCGCTCAAGGCATCGACCTCGGTGCGGCGGCCGAGCGCGACATCGTCGGCCATGCTCGAGCGCGCCTTGGCATCGATGCGCAGCATGCGTGCGGCAACGATCCGGAACAGGCCGTTCGGCAGGCGCAGCAGCGTGGGCAGCCGGCGCGGCGGCACGGCGACGAGCTGCGCGGGCTCGATGCCGGCGGCGTCGAGCACGGCCAGGGCCTCGTCGATCAGCGCCGCGAAGCAGCGCCGCCACCCGCGATCGAGCAGCTGCGCGCGCAGCGGCAGACCCGACAGCGCATTGACCGGGTTGTTGAGGTTGAGCAGCAGCTTGCCCCACTGCACCGCCAGCAGGTCGGCCGGCAGGTCCAGCGGCACGCCCGCGGCGTCGAAGACCGGCTGCCAGGGCCGCAGCGCCGCATCGTCGCGGCTCGCGAGGCGGCCGGCGGTGCCGCGATGGAAGGCGCCGGGTCCGATCTCCGCGATGTTGTAGGGCACCATGCCCGGCAGCACGTGCAGCGCGGGCGCCGCCTGCTGCGCCACGGCGGCGTTGCCGATGCCGTTCTGCAGCGAGACCACCGGCGTGCCGGCGGGCAGCGCCTCGCCCAACGCGCGCGCGGCCTCGGCCGTGGCCGCACTCTTCACGGTAAGCAGCACCAGCGCGGGCTTCGCATCGGCCGGCAGCCCGGTGGAAAGACGCAGGGCGCCGGCGGGCACCTCATGCCGGCCGCCGTCGCGGTCGGTGAGCATGAGGCCATGCTGCGCGATCGCATCGAGCACCCGCGGGCGCCCGACCAGCGTCACCGGCACGCCCGCAGCGGCCAAGCAGCCGCCCACGTAGCTGCCGACGGCACCCGCCCCCATCACGAGCACGGAACCGGGCGCGGCCATGGCGCGGCTCAGGCCCGCTCGGCCACCCAGCCCTGCACCGACTGCAGCGCCGCGGGCAGCGCCGCCGCGTCGGTGCCGCCGGCCATCGCCATGTCGGGCTTGCCGCCGCCCTTGCCGCCCACCTGCTGGGCGACGAAGTTGACCAGCTCGCCGGCCTTCATCCTCGCCATGACGTCCGGCGTGACGCCGGCCGCGAGCTGCACCTTCGCGCCGTCGACGGCGGCCAGCACGATGGCGGCGCTCTTGAGCTTGTCCTTGAGCTTGTCCATGGTCTCGCGCAGCGTCCTGGCGTCGGCGCCGTCGAGCTTGGCGGCGAGCACCTTGATGCCCTTGACATCCGCCGCCTGCGCCACGAGCTCGTCGCCCTTCGACGACGCGAGCTTGCCCTTGAGGGCGGCGATCTCCTTCTCCAGCGCGCGCACCTGCTCGAGCATCTGCGCCAGCCGCGGCTGCAGCTCGGGCACCGGGGTCTTGAGCGTGGCGGCGGCGCCCTGCACGGTCGATTCGAGTTCCTGCAGGTAGGCCAGCGCGTTGGCGCCGGTCACCGCCTCGATGCGGCGCACACCGGCCGCGACGCCGCCCTCGCTCACGATCTTGAACAGGCCGATGTCGCCGGTGCGCGCCACGTGCGTGCCGCCGCACAGCTCGCGGCTGGAGCCGATGTCCAGCACGCGCACCGTGTCGCCGTACTTCTCGCCGAACAGCATCACGGCGCCGGTCTTCTGCGCCGACTCCATGTCCATCAGCCGCGCCTGCGTCGCCTCGTTGGCCAGGATCTCGGCGTTGACGCGGCGTTCGATCTCCAGGATCTGGTCATGCGTGACCGCGGCGTTGTGCGCGAAGTCGAAGCGCGTCTTGTCGGCATCGACCAGCGAGCCCTTCTGCTGCACGTGCGTGCCCAGCACTTCGCGCAGGGCCTTGTGCATCAGGTGGGTGACGCTGTGGTTGCGCATGGTGGCGGCGCGGCGTTCGCCGTCGACCGCGGCCTTCACCGTGTCGCCCACCTTCAGCGTGCCCTGCGTCTGCGTGCCGTGGTGGCCGTACACGTCGGCCTTGATCTTCTGCGTGTCTTCCACGCCGAACTGCGCGCCCTCGGCGGTGATCGCGCCCTGGTCGCCGACCTGGCCGCCGCTCTCGGCGTAGAAGGGCGTGGTGTCCAGCACGACGATGCCGGGCTGGCCTTCCTGCAGTTCGTTCACGGCCGCACCCTCGTGGTACAGCGCGACCACCCTGGCCTGTTCTTCCAGGTGCTCGTAGCCGGTGAAGACGTTGCCTTCGCCGCCGTACTCTACGGCGCGCTCCATCTTGAACTTGCCCGCCGCGCGCCCGGCGGCCTTCTGCCGCTCCATGGCCGCGTCGAAGCCGGCCGCGTCGACCTGCACGTCGCGCTCGCGGCACACGTCCTGCGTCAGGTCGAGCGGGAAACCGTAGGTGTCGTGCAGCTTGAAGGCCACCTCGCCGGGCAGCGTCTTCGCGCCGCCGGCCAGGGCCGCGTCGAGGATCTCCATGCCATTGGCCAGCGTCTCGAAGAAGCGCTCCTCCTCCGCCTTGAGCGTGTCGGCGATGTGCTTCGCCTCGGCCTGCAGTTTCGGGTAGGCCTCGCCCATCAGCGCCGCCAGGTCGGGCACCAGCTTGTGGAAGAAGGGCTTCTTGCGCCCCAGCTTGTAGCCGTGGCGGATGGCGCGGCGGATGATGCGCCGCTGCACGTAGCCGCGGCCCTCGTTGCTCGGGATCACGCCGTCGCTCACCAGGAAGGCGGTGGCGCGGATGTGGTCGGCGATGACCCTCAGCGAGTTGTTCTGCAGGTCCTTCTCGCCGGTCTCCCGCGCGGCCGCCTTGATCAGCGCGTCGAAGATGTCGATCTCGTAGTTGCTGTGCACGTGCTGCAGGATCGCGGCCAGGCGCTCCAGGCCCATGCCGGTGTCCACGCAGGGCGCGGGCAGCCTGACCACGCTGCCGTCGGGCTGCATGTCGAACTGCATGAACACGTGGTTCCAGATCTCGATGAAGCGGTCGCCGTCCTCGTCGGGGCTGCCGGGCGGGCCGCCGGGGATCCCGGGGCCGTGGTCGTAGAAGATCTCCGAGCAGGGGCCGCAGGGGCCGGTGTCGGCCATCATCCAGAAGTTGTCGGACTTGTACTTGCCGCCCTTGTTGTCGCCGATGCGGATCACGCGCTCGGGCGGCAGGCCGATCTCCCTGGTCCAGATGTCGTAGGCCTCGTCGTCCTCGTGGTAGACGGTGGCCAGCAGGCGCTCGGCCGGCAGCTTGTAGACCTGCGTGAGCAGCTCCCAGCCCCACTTGAGCGACTCGCGCTTGAAGTAGTCGCCGAAGCTCCAGTTGCCCAGCATCTCGAAGAAGGTGTGGTGCCGCGCGGTGTAGCCCACGTTCTCCAGGTCGTTGTGCTTGCCGCCGGCGCGCAGGCAGGCCTGCACCGAGGCCGCACGCACGTAGGGGCGCTTGTCGGCGCCGAGGAACACGTCCTTGAACTGCACCATGCCCGAGTTGGTGAACATCAGCGTCGGGTCGTTGCCCGGCACCAGCGGGCTGGAGGGCACGACCGTGTGCCCCTTCGAGGCGAAGAAGTCGAGGAAGGTCTTGCGGATGTCCGCGACCGTGAAGGTGGGTTGGCTCATGGATCGAAGGGCGAGGCGCAGGAGGCGGCGCACCTGGCGAGACGCCCTCTAACTGCTTGATTTGATTGAACATTCGATTATAGGTTTGCCGCCGCTTCGCGGCGCCCGCCCCGCGCAGGCGCCATCGAGGTGCCTCGGTGTCCCGAACACGGTGCGCAACGCACCGCCAGGCCGCCATTTCCCCACCTCCCACCCCCTCGAAAGCTGGCACGTAAATTGATAGATACCCTGACAAGATATTTTTAATATCTTCTTAATATATTAATGACACCTGTCACCCCCCTTCCCTGTCCGATCCTGGAGTTCCCATGAGCAATCCCCGCTGGCAAGGCATCTTCCCCGCCATCACCACCAAGTTCCACCCCGACGAATCACTGGACGCCGAAGGCACCGCGCGCCACATCGACTTCCAGATCCGCAACGGCATCCACGGCCTGGTCACCTGCGGCTCGCTGGGCGAAGCCAGCACGCTGTCGCTGGAAGAAAAGCTCGACGTGGCCCGCATCGCGCTCGAGGCCGCCGACGGCCGCATCCCGGTGCTGGCCAACGTGTCGGAAACCAGCACGCGCGAGGCGCTGCGCTACATCGACGGCGCCAACAGGCTCGGCGTGGCCGGCTTCATGGTGATGCCCTCGGTCATCTACGTGGCCGACGCGCGCGAGGCGATGCTGAACGTGCGCACCATGGCCGAGGCGGCGCAGAAGCCGGTGATGGTCTACAACAACCCGGTGGCCTACCGCGTCGATCTCAAGCCCGAGCACATGGCCGAGCTGGCCGACTGCGAGTGGATCGCCGCCGTCAAGGAAAGCACCGGCGACATCCGCCGCGTGACCGACCTGCGCAACACGGTGGGCGACCGCTACCAGATCTTCTGCGGCGTGGACGACCTCGCCTACGAGGCCCTGGCGCTGGGCTGCGACGGCCTGCTGGCCGGCGTGGGCTGCGCCTTCCCGCGCGAGACCGTGGCGCTGTACGAGCTGATGAAGGAAGGCCAGTTCGCCAAGGCGCTCAAGCTCTACCAGTGGATGACGCCGATGCTGCACCTGGACGTGTCGAACAAGCTGGTGCAGAACCTCAAGCTGATCGACGTCCTCGTCGGCGTGGGCACCGAGCACATGCGCCGCCCGCGCCTGCCGGTGGTGGGCGAGGAGCGGGCCTTCATCGAGAAGGTGGTCGGCCAGGCGCTGGCGACGCGGCCGGCCGAGTACCGGTCGGTGGCCTAGGCCGCATCCGGATCGCGAAGCGCCGCCGCCATGCCAGACCAACCCCGCCCCCCGGGACCGGCGCGCTGGATCCAGCGCGCCTCGGACACCATCCTCGGATTCGAGCGCCTGCTGCTCGGCGCGCTGATGCTGCTGCTGACCCTGCTGGTCCTGCTCAACGTCGCCACCCGCTACTCGGGCGTTCCGATCTACTGGATCGACGAGGCATCGGTCTACACCATGGTCTGGCTGGCGTTCATCGGCGCGTCCGTGATGACGCGGCTGCGGCTGGACTTCGCGGTCGGCCTGCTGACGGACAAGCTGAGCGCCCGGGGCGCCAGGATCGCGCGGATCTGCGCAACGTCCGGCGTGCTGGTCTTCGGCTGCGCGATGCTGGCCATGTGCTGGCTGTGGATGGACCCGCCGGGGATCATCCGCTACGGCTTCGACGCGCGGGAGTACGCGGCCGAATCGTTCAACTTCCTCTACACCGAGCGCACCCAGACCCTGGGCTGGCCCACCTGGCTGCTGCAGTCGGTGCTGCCGATCTTCTCCTTCGGCCTGAGCCTGCACGCGCTGGCCAACCTGATGGAAGACCTCGCGCTGGTGCCGCGCCGCGCCTACCCCGAGTTCCCGGTCACGACGCCCGAGATGGTGAACTAGATGCCGTCCTCCCTTGCTTCACCCTCGCCGCGCGCAGGCGCCGCCACCCCGAAGGAGGCCTGACGTGCTGACCTCGATCTTCTTCCTGGCCGTGCTGCTGGTCGGCGTGCCCATCGGCATCTGCCTGTGCCTGGCCGGCCTGGTCTACATCTTCAGCACCGGCGACACGGTGCTGCTCCAGTCCTTTCCGATGCAGATGTTCGCCGGCATCGACAGCTACGGGCTGATCGCCATTCCGCTGTTCATCCTCATCGGCGAGATCATGAACAGCGGCGGCATCACGCGCCGCCTGGTCGAGCTGGCCATGTCCTTCATCGGCTCCGTCAAGGGCGGGCTGGCCTACGTGAACATCCTGGCCAATGCGCTGGTGTCCTCCATCATCGGCTCGGCCACGGCGCAGGTGGCGATCATGGCGCAGACCATGGTGCCGGAGATGGAGAGGAAGGGCTACGACAAGACCTTCTCCGCCGGCCTCACGGTGTATGGCGGCATGCTGGGCTCGATCATCCCGCCTTCGGTCATGTTCGTGGTGTACAGCGTGCTGGCGCAGGTCGCCGTCGGCGACATGCTGATCGCGGGCATCCTGCCCGGCCTGCTGCTCATCGTGCTGTTCTTCGGCGTGATCGCCGGCATGGGCATGATCTACAACTATCCGCGCAGCGAGAGAAAGCCGCTGCGCGAGCGCGCCCGCACGGTGCTGCATGCCAGCCCGACGCTGTCCATTCCCGTCATCGTGGTCGGCTCCATCGCGAGCGGCCTGGCCAACCCGACCGAGGCCGCCGCCGTGGGCGCGCTGGCCGCCGCGCTGGTGGGCCGCTTCGTCACGCGCGAGCTGCGCTGGCGCGCGCTGCCCGACCTGCTGCTGCGCTCGGCCATCTATGCCGCGATCGTGCTGTTCCTGGTCGCCGCCGCCGCGGTGTTCTCCTGGCTGCTGGTCTACGGCAAGGTGCCGCAGATGGTGGCGGCCTGGATCCAGACCGTGGCGCACAGCCCGATCGCCTTCCTGCTGCTGGCCAACGTCATCCTGCTGGTGATCGGCACCGTCATCGACGGCATTCCCGGGCTGATCATGACGGTGCCCATCCTGCTGCCGGTGGCCGTCGGCATCTACGGCATCGACCCCATCCACTTCGGCGTGGTCATCGTCATCAACCTGGTGCTGGGGCTGATGTCGCCGCCCGTGGGGCTGTGCTTCTTCGTCGCCGCCGCCGTCACGGGCGCCAAGCCCGGAAAGATGTTCCTCGTCACGCTGCCCTTCTTCATCGTGTGCTGCTTCGCGCTCGTGCTGCTGTCGCTGTTCCCCAGCCTGTCGCTCGGGCTGCTGAAGTAGCGCCGCCTTCCTTTCGCCTTTCCCTCTTTCCATCCCCCGCAACAGGAGCCTGCCATGCATCCTCTCTCCCGCCGCCACTTCATCCGCACCGCCGGCGTCGCTGCCGCCGCGGCCCCCATGGTCTTCACCGCCGCGTCGCGCGCGGCCGGCACCAAGGAATTCAGGCTCGGCCTGATCACCCCGGCAGGCCATTCGTGGAACCGCGCCGCGCTGCAGTTCGGCGAAGCGCTGAAGAAGGAAACCGACGGCCGCCTGAGCGTGACCGTGTTCCACTCCGGCCAGCTCGGCAACGAGCCGGCGATGATGCAGCAGCTGCAGTCCGGCGCGCTCGACATGGGCTGGATCCAGGCCGCCGAGCTCGGCTCGCGCGTGGCCAGCGTGGCCGCCATCAATGCGCCCTACCTCGTGCGCACCACCCCCGATGTCGCCAAGCTGGTGCGCACGCCCGCGGCGCTCAAGCTGCTGGAGACGCTGCCGCGCGAGACCGGCACCATCGGCCTGGGCTGGGGCATCACCGGCATGCGCGTCGTGTTCGCCACCAGGGACATCGCCAGCCCGACCGATCTCAAGGGCATGAAGCTGCGCATCAACCCGACCCCGGTCTACCGCGACTTCTACCAGCTGCTCGGCGCCGCGCCCACGCCCATTCCCACGCCGGCGGTGTTCGACGCCATGAGCAACGGCCAGGTCGACGGGCTGGAGGCCGACATCGAGTTCTCCTGGAACCAGCGCTTCGACAAGGTGTCCAAGACGCTGCTGCAGATGAACGCGCTGTTCATGCCCTTCGCGCCGCTGGTGTCCGGCCGCATCTGGCAGGGGCTGGACGCCAAGGACAGGGAGCTCGTGCGCCGGCTGGTCGCCCAGTCGCTGGATGCGCAGATCAACGACATCGTGACCACCGAGGCCGGCCTGGTCGAGAAGCTCAAGGCGGAATCCATCGCCTTCAAGACGGCCGCGAGCTACGACCCGGAGGGCGTCATCCAGGCATTCGACAAGCTGTGGCTGCCCAAGGCGCCGCAGATCGCCGAGCTGCGCAAGGCGGGGGCCGCGCTGTAGCCCGGCCCGCGCGCCGGCGCCCCGATGCCGATGGGACAATGCCGGCGCCTTCCGTCCGCTTTTCGTCGACCTTCATGCCCACGCCCACCAGACCGGCCGTTCACACCCCGCCAAAGCGGCGCGCAGCCGACGTGGCCTACGACGCCATCGAGGCCCTGATCTCCACCCTGCAGCTGGAGCCCGGCAGTCCCGTGGTCGAGGCCGACATCGTGGAGCGCACCGGCCTGAGCCGCACGCCGGTGCGCGAGGCGCTGCTGCGCATGACCTCCATCGGCCTGATCGCCCAGCAGCCGCGCCGCGGCCTGATGGTCTCGAGCATCGACCTGGCCGACCACCTCGACGTGATCCAGACGCGCCGCGTGCTCGAAGGGCTCATCGCCGCCTGCTCCGCCCGCCGCGCCACGGCCGTCCAGCGCAAGGAGATCGTGCGCTGCGCCGAGAAGATGGTGAAGGCCGCCACGCGCAACCACCTCGACGACTACATGCGAGCCGACCACGAGCTCGACCAGGTCAACCACCAGGCCAGCCACAACCATTCGGCGGTCAAGTGCGTGGTGCCGCTGATCGTGCAGTGCCGCCGCTTCTGGTATGCCTACCAGCACGAAGGCGAGATCGCCGAAGGCGCGCGCGCTCACATGCACCTGGCCGAAGGCATCGCCACCGGCGACGAGGCCGCCGCGGTGGCCGGCGCCGACCAGCTGATGCACTATCTGGAGAGCTTTGCGCGGCGGGTGATCGACCGATGAACACGGCCGCTGCAGGGTCACGCCCGCTGCAGCGCCTGTTCGTGGGCCTGTTCCCCGATGCCGCGGTGCAGGCCGCGATCGACGCGCACCGGCGTGACTGGTGGTGGCCGAGGGGCCATCGGCTCACGCGGCCGGCGCGCATGCACCTGACGCTGCACTTCCTCGGCGACGTGGACGCCGCCGGCGCGCAGCGCGTGCGCGAGGCGCTCGCCGACGTGCACCTGCCGCCGCTGGACCTGGTGCTGGACCGCTCCTGCACCTGGAAGAACGACATCGCCGTGGTGCAGCCCGCGCCGCACGCCGGGCTGGACGCGCTGCACGCCGCCGTGGTCGAGGCGGTGCGCCGGGCCGGCCTGCCCGTGCGCGACGAGCGCTTCGCGCCGCACCTGACCATCGCGCGCCAGGCCCGCGGCGCCGCGCGCCCGCCGCAGATGGCGCCCGTCCCCTGGCGAGTGGACGCGTTCGTGCTCGTCGCCTCGCGCCTGGCGCCGCCGGTGCGCTACGAGGCGCTGGCACGCTGCCCCCTGCGGCCGCCCCGGCCTCAGCCGGTGGTCATGTAGCCCATCCAGGACCAGTAGGTCAGCGCGAACACCACCAGCAGCGCGGCCGCGGCCAGCGTGACCACGAAGCCGGTGCGCACGAAATCGCGCGCCTCGAAGGTGTCGGTGCCGTAGGCGATCATGTTCTGCGGCGCGTTCACCGGCAGGATAAAGCCGAAGCTCACCACGAACTGCAGCAGCATCGTCATGCCCACCGCGTTGATGCCCGGCGTCTGCACCGCCGTGAGCACGCTGATGACGATCGGGATCATGGTCGAGGCGAGCGCCGTGGCGCTGGCGAAGCCCAGGTGGATGACGATCAGGAACAGCGACAGCAGCATCAGGATGGCGAACGCGCTGGCCTGCGCCAGCCCCAGGTGCTGCACGATCAGGCCGGCCAGCCAGCCCGCGGCCTGCGTCCTGAGCAGCGCCGTGCCGACGCTGATGCCCACCGCGAACAGCAGCACCGTGCCCCACGGAAAGCCGCGCTGCGACTCCTTCCAGTCCATCACGCCGATGCGCGGCAGCAGCATCAGCGCGATGGCCGCGATGGTGGTGGAGGAGGTGTCGAAATCGTGCAGCACCTTCTCGGTCGCCCAGAAGCCCAGCAAGGTCAGCACCAGGGCCAGCAGCCGCCACTGCCTGCCGGTCATGCGGCCGATCGCGTCGAGCTGCTGGCGGATGGCGGCGTGCCCGCCTTCGATCTGCGCCATCTCGGGCTTCATCATCCGGGTCATGATGAAGTACAGCGCCACGCTGAGCAGGGCCGAGAAAGGCGCGCCGGCCACGAACCACTCGGTCCAGGTGATGCTCACGCCGAACTGCTTCTCGACGAAACCGACCGCCACCATGTTCTGCGCCGCCGCGGTCTTGATGCCGATGTTCCACACGCTGGCGGTCTGCGCCGCGGTGATGACCAGCAGGGCCGCGAACCGGCTGCGCTTCTCGACCCTGAAGGCGAGGATGAAGCCCATCATGATGGGCATCAGGCAGGCCACCCGCGCCGTGGTGCTGGGCACGATGAACGAGAGCAGGAAGCCCACCACCATGGCGCCGATCAGGATACGGTGCGTGCCCGCGCCCACCTTGGAGAGCACCACCAGCGCGATGCGCCGGTCCAGCCCCGTGGCCGTCATGGCCGCGGCGATGAAGCAGGCCGCCGCCACCAGGGCGACGGCGCTGCTGGCGAAACCGGAGAGCGCCAGGTTGAGCGCGGCGGCCGTCCCCATGCCGGGGCCGGCCGGCGCCGCCGCGTCGGGCGAGAAGGCCAGCAGGAAGATCATCAGCGCGCCGATCACCACCGCGCTCACGGCGTAGTCGAGCGCCTCGGTCATCCAGACGATCACCGCGAAGGCCAGGATGCCCAGCATCGCCTGCCCGGCCGGCGGCAGACCCGCGGCCGGCGGCATCCACACGATGGCCACCAGCGCTGCCAGCGCAGCGGCGAGGCCGGCGCGCCTGCCGAATGAAGCCGGCGCCGGGGCGGACGAAGGCGCGGGCGGTGCAGTGGCTGCCATGCCGGCCTCAGCGCGCGAGGTAGCCGCCGTCGACCGCGTAGTACGCGCCGCTCACGAAGGACGCCTGCGGCGCGCTGAGCCACAGCACCAGCTCGGCCACCTCCTCCGGCCGGCCCAGGCGGCCGATCGGATGCTGGGCCACCAGCGCCTGGCGTGTGGCCTCGTCGCTTTCCAGGCGCTCGATCATCGGCGTGTGGATGAAGGCCGGCCCCACCACGTTCACCCGCACGCCCTGGGCGCTGTACTCGAGCGCCGCGGCCTTGCTCAGGCCCACCACGCCGTGCTTGGCCGCGGTGTAGGCCGGCGCGCCGGCCATGCCCACCTGGCCGAGGATGGAGGCGACGTTGACGATCGCGCCGCCGCCGTCCTTCAGCATCTGCGCGATCTGGTGCTTCATGCCGTAGAACACGCCCGAGAGATTGACCGCGATGACCTTCTCCCAGGCCTCGTCGGGGTAGTCGGCCGTGGGCGCCAGGTCGCCGCCGATGCCGGCGTTGTTGCAGGCGATGTCCAGACGGCCGAAGGCGTCGACGGCCTTGCGGACCAGCGCCTGGGCCTCGTCCGGCCGCGCCACGTCGCAGCGCGCGAACTGCGCCTGGCCGCCGGCCTCGCGCACCAGGCGCACGGTGTCCTCGCCGCCGGCGGCGTCCAGGTCCGACACCAGGACTTTCGCGCCGTGCCTCGCATACGCCAGGGCCACCGCCCGGCCGATCCCCGATGCCGCGCCCGTCACGAGCGCCACTTTTCCTTGCAGCATGTCTGACCTCCGATGGAAAAACTCCATCAGAACGCCGGACGCGCCATGGCGGCTTGCGCTGGGTCAAGCCGCGTCCATCGAAGGCGCTCTTATCCGCGCTTGGCCACCAGCGTCAGGATGTCGTAGCTCGCCACCAGCTCGTCGTGCTGGTTCGTCACTTCCACGTCCCAGGCCACCACGCCCTGCCCCACGCCGTTGGCGTCCTTGCGGTGGCGGTCGATCTTGCGCTTGGCGGTCAGGCGCGCGCGGATGGTGTCGCCGATGCCCACCGGTTTCACGAAGCGCAGCGTGTCCAGGCCGTAGTTGGCCAGCACCGGCCCCGGCGCGGGCGAGACGAACAGGCCGGCCGCGGCCGAGAGCACGAAGTAGCCGTGCGCGATGCGCCGGCCGAACTGAGTTTCCTTGGCGGCGATCTCGTCGAAATGCATGTAGAAGTAGTCGCCCGAGATGCCGCCGAAGTTGACGATGTCGGCCTCGCTGACGGTGCGGCGGTGCGTGAGCAGCGAATCGCCGATGCGCAGGTCTTCGAAATGCTTGCGGAAGGGATGGAGCTCCGTCTCGTGGAGCTTCGCGCCGCGCACGTGCTCGCCGGTCACGGCCGCCAGCATGGTGGGCGAGCCCTGCACCGCCGCGCGCTGCAGGTAGTGCCTGACGGCGCGCAGGCCGCCCAGCTCCTCGCCGCCGCCGGCGCGCCCCGGGCCGCCGTGCTTGAGCATGGGCAGCGGCGAGCCGTGGCCGGTCGATTCGGCTGCCGCCTCGCGGTCGAGCACCAGCAGGCGGCCGTGGTGCGCGGCGGCCACCGGCACGAAGTGCGCGGCGGTGGCAGGGTCCTTCGTGACCAGCGTGCCGACTAGGCTGCCCTTGCCGCGCGCGGCCAGCGCCAGGGCCTCGTCGATGTCGTCGTAGGCCATCAGCGTGCTCACGGGGCCGAAGGCCTCGATGTCGTGCACCGCGTCGTCGTGCAGGGGATCGCGCGCCAGCAGCAGCGTGGGCGCGAAGAAGGCGCCCTCGGCCACGCCTTCCCCGCGCGGCGCGAAGCCGTCGCGTTCGCCGAAGACGAGCTCGGCGCGCGCCAGCAGCGCCTGCACGCGGCCGGCCACGTCCTCGCGCTGGGCATGCGAGGCCAGCGCGCCCATGCGCACCTCCTCCAGCGCGGGGTTGCCGACCACCACCTTGGCCAGGCGCGCGCGCAGCCGGGCCGCCACCTCGTCGAGATGGCGGCGCGGCACGATGGCGCGGCGGATCGCGGTGCACTTCTGCCCGGCCTTGACGGTCATCTCGCGCGCCACTTCCTTGACGAACAGGTCGAACTCCTCGTCCTCCGGCGCGACGTCCGGCGCCAGCACCGCGCAGTTGAGCGAATCGGCCTCGGCGTTGAAGGGAATGGACTGGCGCACGACGTTCGGGTGCACGCGCAGCTTCGCGGCCGTGTCGGCCGAGCCGGTGAAGGTGACGACGTCGGCGCCGTCGAGCCGCTCGAGCAGGTCGCCGGTGCTGCCGATCACCAGCTGCAGGCTGCCTTCGGGCAGCAGGCCCGAGCGGTGCATGAGCCGCACCAGCGCCTCGGTGAGGTAGCTGGTGGCGGTGGCGGGCTTGCCGATGCAGGGCATGCCGGCCAGGAAGCTCGGCGCCCATTTCTCCAGCAGCCCCCACACCGGGAAGTTGAAGGCGTTGATGTGCACCGCCACGCCGCGCCGCGGCACCAGGATGTGGGTGCCCGCGAAGGCGCCCTTCTTGCCCAGCGGCATGGCCGGACCCTCGTGGACCAGGTTGCCCGAGGGGAGCTCGTTGCCGCCGAAGCCGGCGTAGGCGGCGAGCGTGCCCGCGCCGCCCTCGATGTCGATCCAGCTGTCGGCGCGGGTGGCGCCGGTGTGGGCCGAGACGGCGTAGAGCACCTCCTTGTGCTCCGCGAGGTACTTGGCGAGCGCGCGCAGGCGCTGCGCGCGCTGCTGGAAGTCCATCGCCAGCAGGTTGCGCAGGCCCACGGTGCGGGCATGCGCCAGCGCCTCGCCGAAGTCGATGGCCTCGGCATGCGTGCTGGCGACCGGGCGCCCGTCGATGGCGCTGCGCAGCGGCTGCGCCCCTTGTTCGCCGAGCCAGCGGCCGGCGATGAAGCTCTGGAGGATCTGGGTCATGGTGTGGTGTTCCGAAGTTCCGTTCAGGCGGCCGGCACGGTGGCCGCCTTGTTGCCGATGCCGAGGTAGGTGTCGATGATCCGGCGGTCGTTCAGCAGGGCGTGGGCAGCGCCGGTCAGCGCGACGCTGCCGGTTTCCAGCACATAGCCCCGGTCGGCCACCTGCAGCGCGGCGCGCGCGTTCTGCTCCACCAGCAGCACCGACACGCCGTGCGCGCGCAGGGTCGACACCACCTGCAGCACCTCGCGCACGATCAGCGGCGCCAGGCCCAGCGAGGGCTCGTCGAGCATCAGCAGGCGCGGGCGCGCCATCAGCGCGCGGCCGATGGCCAGCATCTGCCGCTCGCCGCCGGAAAGCGTGCTCGCCAGCTGCGCGCGGCGCTCCTTCAGGCGCGGGAAGATGGCGAACACCTCGTCCATGCGCGCGCGCTGGTCGCGCCGGCCGGTGCGCCAGCGGTAGAAGCCGCCGAGCAGCAGGTTGTCTTCCACCGACATCTCGCCGAACAGCTCGCGCCGCTCGGGCACCAGCGCCACGCCGCGCGCGACCATCGCCTCGACGCTGGGCCGCGCGATGCGTTCGCCGGCCAGCACCAGCCCGCCGTGCGACGGCAGCAGCCCCATGGCCGCGCACAGCAGCGTGGTCTTGCCCGCGCCGTTGGGGCCGATGACGGTGACGATCTCGCCCTCGTCCACGTGCAGCGCGATGCCGTGCACCGCCTCCACGTCGCCGTACGCGACGCGGAAATCCGCCAGTTCGAACAGGCGCGCGCCGCTCATGGGCTGACCCCCGCGCCCTGCGCCAGCGGATCGAGGCCCAGGCCGGCGGCCGCCTCGGGTCGGACGACGGGCGCCGGGTGCGCCGCCTCGCGCGCATCGCCGTCGCTGCCGCCCAGGTAGGCATCGAGCACGCGCGGGTTGCGCTGCACCTCGTCGGGCGTGCCTTCGGCGATGACGCTGCCGAACTCCAGCACGGTGATCCGGTCGGCCAGGTTCATGACGAACTCCATGTCGTGCTCCACCACCAGAATGCCCAGCCCCTCGGCGCGCAGCTGCGCGAGCAGCGTCGCCAGCGCTTGCTTCTCCAGGTGGCGCAGGCCGGCGGCAGGTTCGTCGAGCAGCAGCACCGCCGGCTGGCCGGCGAGCGCGCGCGCGATCTCCACGATGCGCTGCTGGCCCAGCGCCAGCGAGGCGGCCGCCGCATCGGCATGCGCGTTCAGGCCGCAGCGCTCGATCTGGCGCCGCGCCTCGGCCAGCAGGGCCGCCTCTTCGGCGCGGTCCAGGCGCAGCATGGACGCGATCCAGCCGCTGCGCGCGCGCCGGTGCGCGCCCAGCGCCACGTTCTCCAGCACGCTGCGCTGGCCCAGCAGGCGCACGTGCTGGAAGGTGCGGCCCATGCCGCGCGCGGCGTACGCGCGCGAGGGCTGGCCGTTCATCGGCTCGCCGAGCAGGCGCACCTCGCCCTCGGTGGGGTCGTCCACGCCCGAGATCATGTTGAAGAAGGTGCTCTTGCCCGCGCCGTTGGGGCCGATGAGCGCATGCACCTCGCCGGCCGCGAGCGTCATGCTGATGGCGTCGTTGGCCACCAGGCCGCCGAAGCGCTTGGTGACGCGGGCGGTTTCGAGCAGCAGCGCGCCCGGCGCCGCCAGCGTGCGCACCGGCAGCGTCGCGGCGGCCTTGGGCGCGCGCGGCGCGGCGGGCCGCAGGAAGCGCCCGGCGAAGCGCGCCAGCGTCGGCCACAGCCCGTCGGCGAAGCGCTGCAGCACCAGCACCATCAGCAGGCCGAAGACGATCAGCTCGAAGTTGCCGCTGGCGCCCAGCAGGCCCGGCAGGATGTCCTGCAGCTTCTCCTTGACCAGCGTGATGAGCGTGGCGCCCAGCACTGCGCCCCACAGGTGCCCTGCCCCGCCGACCACCGCCATGAACAGGTACTCGATGCCGATGTTGAGGTTGAAGGGCGTCGGGTTCACGAAGCGCTGCATGTGGGCGTAGAGCCAGCCCGAGATGGCCGCCAGCAGCGCGGCGAGCACGAACACCTTGATGCGGTAGTGCGCCGTGTCCACGCCCATCGACTCGGCCATGACGCGGCCCGACTTGAGCGCGCGGATGGCGCGGCCCTCGCGCGAATCGAGCAGGTTGTGCAGCGCCCACAGCGCCAGCAGCAGCACCGCCCAGATCACCGGCCCCAGCGCGCGCGGCGACGCGAGCGAGAAGCCGGCCACGCTGAGCGCGGGCACGCCGGTGATGCCGGTCTGCCCGCCGAGGAACTGAAGGTTGCCGAACAGGTAGTACAGGCCCAGGCCCCACGCGATGGTGCACAGCGGCAGGTAGTGGCCCGAGAGCTTGAGCGTGATCGCGCCCAGCCCCCAGGCGATGGCGAAGGTGAGCACCAGGCCCAGCGCCAGCCCCAGCCAGGGCACGAGCCCGGGCGGGAGCACGCCGTCCAACGCGGCGGTGGCGGCCGGCGAGGTGCAGACCCAGGCGGTGGCATAGGCGCCGATGGCCACGAACGCAGCCTGCCCGAAGGAGGTCATGCCGCCGACGCCGGTGAGCATCACCAGCCCGACCGCCACCAGCGCATAGAGCGCGATGTAGCTGAACATGGTGGCGGTGAATTCCGGCAGCAAGGGCCAGGCCAGCGCCAGCGCCACCACGAAGAAAAGCGTCAGGTGACGGCGCGTCATTCTTCATCCTCGACATGACGGCTGTGGAGGGAGCGCCACCACAGCACGGGGATGATCAAGGTAAACACCAGCACCTCCTTGAAGGCGCTGGCCCAGAACGAGGAGAAGGCCTCGAGCTGCCCCACCAGCAGCGCGCCGGCCAGCGCGATCGGATAGCTCGCCAGCCCGCCGACGATGGCGGCCACGAAGCCCTTGAGGCCGATGAGAAAGCCGGTGTCGTAGTAGATCGTGGTGATCGGCGCGATGAGCAGCCCGGCCACGGCGCCGATCAGCGCGGCGAGCGCGAAGCTCAGGTCGCCCGACAGGTCCGTCGGGATGCCCATGAGCCGCGCGCCGACGCGGTTCATGGCGGTGGCGCGCAGCGCCTTGCCGACGATGGAGCGCTCGAAGAACAGGAACATCAGCACCACCAGCGCCAGCGCGACGCCGACCACCACCACCGACTGGCCGGTGATCGCCATGCCGCCGAGGTCGAAGCGCGCATCGGAGAACGCGGGCGTGCGCGAGCCTTCCGCGCCGAAGAACAGCAGGCCCAGCCCCATCAGCACGCCGTGCAGCGCCACCGAGACGATGAGCAGCATCAGCACCGTGGCGTTGGCCAGCGGGCGGTAGGCCAGGCGGTACAGCAGCGGGCCGAGCGGCGTCACCAGCAGCAGCGTGGCCAGGGCCTGCGTGACGAGCGAGGCCGGGCGCAGGCCCAGCACCATCGCCAAGGCCGCCACCGGAAAGAGCACGGTCCACACCAGCGTCGCCTTCCACTCCACCGTGACGCCCCGCTTCCAGCGCCAGCCTTCCACGGCCAGCGCCATGGCCGCCAGCGCGACCAGCAGCCACAGCGTGGCCGGCACGTGGCCGGCCCCCAGCGCCGCCATCGACAGCGCGCCGAAGGCCACCAGCTCGCCCTGCGGGATGAAGATCACCCGCGTGACGGAAAACACCAGCACCAGCGCCAGGGCCATCAATCCGTAGATCGCGCCGTTGACGATGCCGTCCTGCCCCAGCAAGAGGGCAATCTGCAGATCCATGTTCTGTTCCGGATCGGCCGCGCGGCGGCCATGTTCAGGGGACCGGGGGCGCGATGGTGCGCGCCCGCCGATGCAGCTTGCTCAGGCGATCAGGGCTGGTATTTCCATGCGCCGTTCTCGATCTTGACCATGACGCGGGCGCGCTGGTCCAGGCCGAGGTGGTCGGTGGCCGTCATGTTGAACACGCCGTGCGCGCCAGGCAGCTCCTTGACGTTCTCGAGCGCATCGCGCAGGGCGGCGCGGAAGGCCGGGGTGCCGGGCTGCGCCGTCTTCAGCGCCTCGGGCACGGCCGCGGCCATCAGCAGGCCGGTGTCCCAGGCGTGGGCGCCGAAGGTCGAGGTGGAGCCCTTGCCGTGCGCGGCCTCGTAGGCGGCCACGTAGGCCAGCGCGGACTTCTTCACGGGGTTGCTGTCGGGCAGCTGGTCGGCCACCAGCACCGGGCCGGCGGGCAGGAAGGTGCCTTCCACGTCCTTGCCGCCCACGCGCAGGAAGTCGGCATTCGCCACGCCGTGAGTCTGGTACATCCTGCCGGCGTAGCCGCGCTCCTTCAGGCTCTTCTGCGGCAGCGCGGCCGGCGTGCCGGAGCCGGCCACCAGCACCGCGTCGGGGCGGGCCGAGATGAGCTTCAGCGTCTGCCCGGTCACCGAGGTGTCGGTGCGCGCATAGCGCTCGTTGGCGACGATCTGCAGCTTCTTGAGCTCGGCCGCCTTGGTGAACTCCTGGAACCAGCCCTCGCCGTAGGCGTCGGAGAAGCCGATGAAGCCCACCGTCTTCACGCCGGCGGCGGCCATGTGCTCGGCGATCGCCAGCGACATCATGATGTCGTTCTGCGGCGTCTTGAAGACCCAGCGCTTCTTGGCGTCCATCGGCTCGACGATGCGCGCCGAGGCGGCCATGGAGATCATCGGCACCTGCGCCTCGGCCACCACGTCGATCATCGCCAGCGAGTTGGGCGTGACGGTGGAGCCCAGGACCACGTCCACCTTGTGCTCGGCGATGAGCTTGCGCGTATTGCTCACGGCGGTGGTGGTATCGCTCGCGTCGTCGAGCACGATGTAGTTGATCTTCTGCCCGGCGATGGTCTTGGGCATCAGCGCGATGGTGTTCTTCTCGGGGATGCCGAGCGAGGCCGCCGGCCCGGTGGCCGAGACCGTGACGCCGACGTTGATGTCGGCGAAGGCCAGGCCGCTGCCTGCGGCCAGCAGGACGGCGATGAGGGTCTTGAACTTCATGGTGTGTCTCCGTTGAGTGGACTGTCGAAAAAGCGTGGGGAAAGCAGATGCGGGCCGGCGGCTCATCCGGTCTCGACCGGCTTGCGGACCGGCGCCTTCACGGCCGGCAGCCCGCCCAGGAACAGGTCGGCCACCACGGGCGCCATGTCGCCGTAGTCGAGCCGGCCCTCGGGCTTCATCCAGGTGAACATCCAGTTGATCATTCCGAACAGCAGCATGGTCAGCGGCATGTCCATCGCCGTGTCCTTGAGGTCGGGGCGCACGCCGACCACGGCGCGGGAGAAGCCCTTGACCACCGCGCGCTCCTTGTCGAGCACGCGCTGGCGGTCCTCGGGTTCGAGGAACTTCACGTCCTCCGTGAGCACGCGGTGCGCGCTCTGGGCGGTGGAATATTCCTGCACCAGGCTATGGATCAGCGCGCGCATGCGCGCCTCGGGCGCGAGTTTTTCCGCCAGCACCTCCTGCACGATGGCTTCCAGCCGCGTCACGTGGGCCTCGGCCAGGTTGACCAGCAGCGTGTACTTGTCCTTGTAGTAGTGGTAGAGCGTGGCCTTGGACAGGCCGCAGGCCTCCGCCACCTGGTTCATCGAGGTGGCGGGATAGCCGCGCCGGGCGAACAGCAGCCCGGCCTGTTCCAGGATCATCTCGCGCTGGTCGTCGTATCCGGCGGATCGGCCTCGGCCCATGTCGTCTTCCTTTTCAGCGTTCGTCGAACGAGAGCACCACGCGCTCGGTCATCGGATGGGCCTGGCAGGTCAGCACGAAGCCGGCGGCGACCTCGTCCTTGTCGAGCGCGAAGTTGCGCTCCATGCGCACGTCGCCCTCCACCACCTTGGCGCGGCAGGTGCCGCACACGCCGGAGGTGCAGGAATACGGCACCTCCAGGCCGGCCGCCGAGGCGCAGTCCAGGATGCTGGGCTGGTCGCGGCGGAACTCGATCTCGCGGCGCAGCCCGTCGCGCACGATCACGATGCGCGCCTGCTCCGCGTCGCCGGGCCGCGCCTCGTGCACCACGGCGCCGACCTGCTTCGCAGACTGCTGCGCGACGCCGAAGCGCTCGATGTGGATCGCCGATTCGGGCACGCCCGCGGCACGCAGCGCGGCCTCGGCCTCGTCGTTCATCTGGAACGGGCCGCAGACGTAGGCGTGGTCGATGCGCCAGGCCGGCACCAGCGTGCGCAGGAAGTCGCCGATCTTCTCGCGGTCGAGCACGCCCATGCTGATCGGCGCGTCGGTGTGCTCGTCGGAGAACACGTGGTGCAGCACCACGCGCGTGAGGTAGCGGTTCTTCAGGTCCTCGATCTCCTCCTTGAACATCGTGGACTTGAGCAGCCGGTTGCCGTAGATCAGCGTGAAGCGGCTGGCCGGCTCGCGCGCCAGCACGGTCTTCATGATCGAGAGGATGGGCGTGATGCCGCTGCCGCCGGCGATGCCGAGGTGGTGGCGCTGTTCCTCGGGCGCCAGCGGCACGAAGAAGCGCCCCTGCGGCGCCATGACGCTGATGGTGTCGCCGGGCTGCAGGTGCGCGTTGATCCAGTTGGAGAACACGCCGCCCTTGACCTTGCGCACGCCCACGCGCAGCTCGCCGTCGTCCACGCCGGCGCAGATCGAATAGGAGCGGCGCATGTCCTGCCCCTCGATCTCCTTGCGCAGCGTGAGGTACTGGCCCTGGGTGAAGCCGAAGACGCTGCGCAGGTCCTCGGGCACGTCGAAGGAGACGATGACGGCCTCGCTGGTGTCGGGCTGGATGGCGCGCACGCGCAGGGGGTGGAACAGGACGCTCATATCGGCTTGAAATGTTCGAAAGGCTCGCGGCAGCTCAGGCAGCGGTACATCGCCTTGCAGGCCGTGGCGCCGAAGGCCGACAAACGCTCGGTGTGCAGGCTGCCGCAGCGCGGGCAGGCCACGTCGGACTGGGCGCGGCGGCCGAAGATGCGGATGGGCGCGGCCGCATCGGCCGGCACCGGGCCGGGCGGCGCGATGCCGTAGTCGTTGAGCTTGCGGCGGCCTTCCTCGGTGATCCAGTCGGTGGTCCACGCCGGGGCGCGGCGCAGCGTCGCGTGCGCCGGGCCCAGGCCCTCGGCCTCGATGGCGGCGAGCACGCTCTGTTCGATCACTTCTGTGGCCGGGCAGCCCGAGTAGGTGGGCGTGAGCACCACTTCCAGCCTGTCGCCGTGGTCGATGACATCGCGCACGATGCCCAGCTCGCACACCGACAGCGCCGGCACCTCCGGATCGAGCACGGTGCCGAGCACCTGCCAGGCGCGCTCCGCGCGCGCCGACATGGCCACGGCGGCGTTCACCACACGCCTCCCGGATACGCGCGCTGCAGATGCTGCATCTCGGCCAGGACGAAGCCCATGTGCTCGCTGTGCACGCCGCGCTTGCCGGTGCTCATGAAAGGCACCGGCGCCGGCAGGGCCAGGCCCGCCTCGCCGAGGATCTCCGCCATCTCCGCGTGCCAGGCATCCTTCAACGCGCTCCAGCGCGGGCCCAGGCCGCTCGCGTGGGCGGCCTCGTCCACCGCGTCGTCGGCGAACAGCTCGGACACGTAGGGCCACAGCGACTCCAGCGCCGCCGCCGTGCGCCGCCGCGAGGCCTCGGTGCCGTCGCCCAGGCGCACCACCCAGTCGGCCGCATGCTGCTGGTGGTAGCGCGCCTCCTTCACGGCCTTGCCGGCGATGCCGGCGAGTTCGGCGTCGCTGGAGCCGCCCAGCCGCGCCCACAGCAGCTTCAGGAAGGTGGACGCCATCGTGTTGCGCAGCACGGTGAAGGCGAAGTCGCCGCGCGGCAGCTCGACCAGCGTCACGTTGCGGTAGTCGCGCTCGTCGCGCAGAAAGGCGAGCTGGTCCTCGTCATGGCCGCGCCCTTCCACCGCGCCGGCGTGGGTCAGCACGGCGCGCGCCTGGCCGACGAGGTCCAGCGCCATGTTGGACAGCGCGATGTCCTCTTCCAGGATCGGCGCGTGGCCGCTCCACTCGGCGATCCGCTGGCCGAGGATGAGCACGGTGTCGCCGATGCGCAGCAGGTACTGGACCGCCGCGTCCTGGCCGATGTCGATGGAGGCTTGCATCGCTCGTTCCTCACATGTGGTCGACGGCGCCGGGCAGCTGGTAGAAGGTGGGGTGCCGGTACACCTTGTCTTCCATCGGGTCGAAGTACATGTCCTTGTCGCCGGGGTCGCTGGCGACGATCTGGTCGGCGCGCACCACCCACACGCTGATGCCCTCCTGCCGGCGCGTGTAGACGTCGCGCGCGAGCTGGATCGCCATCTTCGGGTCGGCCGCGTGCAGGCTGCCGCAGTGCTTGTGGTCCAGGCCGGCCTTGGTGCGCACGAACACTTCCCACAGGGGCCATTCGTTCGCGGGCGGCCGGGTCGATTGGTCGGTTGCCATCTGTCGTTTTCCTTCGGGATCGTGGGGGGTCGGCCTCAGGCGGCCAGCGGCTCGCGCCGTTCCTGCTTGGCGGCATGCGCCAGCGCGGCCTCGCGCACCCAGGCACCCTCTTCCCAGGCCTTGACGCGCGCGCCCAGGCGCTCGCGGTTGCAGGGGCCGTTGCCGCCGATGACGCGCCAGAACTCGTCCCAGTCGATGGGGCCGAAGTCGTTGTGCTGGCGCTCTTCGTTCCACTTCAGCGCGGGGTCGGGCAGCGTCACGCCCAGCACCTTGGCCTGCTCGACCGCGGCGTCGACGAACTTCTGGCGCAGCTCGTCGTTGGACACGCGCTTGATGCCCCAGCGCATGCTCTGCGCCGAGTTGGGCGACTGGTCGTCGGGCGGGCCGAACATCATCACCGAGGGCCACCACCAGCGGTTCACCGCGTCCTGCACCATCGCCTTCTGCGCCTCGGTGCCGTGCTGCATCATCGTCAGCAGGCTCTCGAAGCCCTGGCGCTGGTGGAAGCTCTCCTCGCGGCAGATGCGGATCATGGCGCGCGCATAGGGCGCGTAGGAGCAGCGGCAGATCGGCACCTGGTTCATGATCGCCGCGCCGTCCACCAGCCAGCCGATGGCGCCGACGTCGGCCCAGGTCAGCGTGGGGTAGTTGAAGATGGAGCTGTACTTGGCCTTGCCGCTGTGCAGCGCATCGAGCATCTGGTCGCGCGAGGTGCCCAGCGTCTCGGCGGCCGAGTAGAGGTACAGGCCGTGGCCGGCCTCGTCCTGCACCTTGGCCAGCAGGATGGTCTTGCGCTTGAGCGTGGGCGCGCGGGTGATCCAGTTGCCTTCGGGCAGCATGCCGACGATTTCCGAGTGCGCATGCTGGCTGATCTGGCGCACCAGCGTCCTGCGGTAGTGATCGGGCATCCAGTCCTTGGCCTCGATGAACTCGCCGTCGTCGATGCGCGCGTCGAAGCGCTGCTCCAGCATCATCTCCCCGGTCGAGCGAACGGCCTTGCGGCCCTCGCTGTCCTTGCCCGCGGTATCCATGGCCTGCGTGTACATGGTGCTCGTTCCTTCCTTGATTTCCTACTTGGGCCGCTTGTCGAACACGCGCCGCGCCTTGCCGGTGAGCGTGCGCTCGATGGCGTCGGGCGCGCGCACCGACACCTTGGTGGAGATGCCCACCAGCGTCTTGATGCGCTGCTGCACCCACAGCCCGACCTCGCGCACTTCGTCGGCGCTCGCGCTGGCGGCGGAGGGCTGCAGCTCGCACACCACCTCCACCTCGTCGAGCAGCCCCTCGCGGCTGACGACCAGCTGGTACTGGCCCGAGAGCTTGGCGTGCTGCAGCACGATTTCCTCGACCTGCGTCGGGAACACGTTGACGCCGCGGATGATGAGCATGTCGTCGCTGCGCCCGACGATCTTGCCCATGCGGCGGAACGCGCGCGAGGTGGGCGGCAGCAGCCGCGTGAGGTCGCGCGTGCGGTAGCGCACGATCGGCAGCGCTTCCTTGCTCAGCGTGGTGAAGACCAGTTCGCCCTCGGAGCCGTCGGGCAGCACCTCGCCGGTCTCGGGGTCGATGATCTCGGGATAGAAATGGTCTTCCCAGATCACCGGCCCGTCCTTCGACTCGATGCACTCGCTCGCCACGCCCGGGCCCATCACTTCCGACAGGCCGTAGATGTCCACCGCGTCCAGGCCGGCCTGGGTCTCGATCTCGTGGCGCATGGCCTCGGTCCAGGGCTCGGCGCCGAAGATGCCGACCTCGAGCGAGGATTCCCGCGCGTCCAGTCCCTGGCGCGCGAATTCCTCGCAGATCACCTGCATGTAGCTGGGCGTGACCATGATGATGTCGGGCCGCAGGTCGCGGATGAGCTGCACCTGCTTCTCGGTCTGACCGCCGGACATGGGTATCACGGTGCAGCCGGCGCGCTCGGCGCCGTAGTGCGCGCCCAGGCCGCCGGTGAACAGGCCGTAGCCGTAGGCCACGTGCACCAGGTCGCCCGGCCGCCCGCCGGCCGCGCGGATCGAGCGCGCGACCAGGTCGGCCCAGGTGTCGATGTCCTTGCGCGTGTAGCCCACCACCGTGGGCTTGCCCGTGGTGCCCGAGGACGCGTGCACGCGCGCGATCTTCTCGCGCGGCACGGCGAACAGGCCGAAGGGGTAGTTGTCGCGCAGGTCCTTCTTCACCGTGAAGGGGAACTTCGACAGGTCGGACAACTGCTTCAGCTCGGACGGGTGCACGCCCTTCTCGTCGAAGGCGCGGCGGTAGTGCGGCACGTTGTCGTAGGCGTGCTGCAGGGTCCAGCGCAGCCGCTGCAACTGCAGCGCCGCGATCTCGTCGCGGCTGGCGGCCTCGATGGGTTCCAGGTCGCCGGGGGCGGGGCGTTTCACGGGCATGTTCGGCTCTCCTCGTGGTCCTGGGCTTCAGCGCGGCACGGCCGGCCGGCCCTTGGCGGTGTACGAACGGCCGCGGAAGATGGCGATGCGCTCGCCGCGCTGGTTGTGCACCTCGACGTCGTAGACGCCGGTGCGCCCGGCCTTCGACACCTCGGCGCAGCGTGCCGTGAGCACGTCGCCCAGGCGGCCCGGCGCGACGAAGTCGACCGAGAAGCCCGAGGCCACCGTGAGTTCGTCGTAGGAGTTGCAGGCATAGGCGAAGGCCGAGTCGGCCAATGTCGCGATGAGGCCGCCGTGGCAGATGTCGTGGCCGTTGAGCATGTCCTCGCGCACGGTCATGGCCACGCCGGCGCGGCCGGGCGCGATGTCGGTCACCTGCATGCCCAGCGCCTTGAGCGCGCGGTCGTTGGCGAACATGCCCTCGCGCACGTGGTCGGCGGTCTGCTGCGGCGTCAGGCCGGCGGAGAGTCGATCGTTCATCGCGCGGCCCTCAGCGGTCGGTGAACTGCGGTGCCCGCTTGGCGCCGAAGGCGGCCACGCCTTCCTGGTAGTCGTGCGCGCGGCCGAGCGCGCTCTGCACGCGGGCCTCGTCGTCCAGCGTCTCGTCGAGCGTGCGGTGCTGCGCGCCGTCGATGGCACGGCGCGTGGCGGCCAGCGCCTTCACCGGCATCGCGGCCAGGCGCTGCGCGAGCGCGGCGGCTTCGTCCTGCAGCGCCGCGTCGTCCACGCATTGCCAGATCAGGCCGATGCGTTCGGCCTCGGGTGCCGGCAGCTTGTCGCCCAGCATCGCCAGCCCCAGTGCCCGCGCGCGGCCCACCAGGCGCGGCAGCAGCCAGGTGCCGCCGGTGTCGGGCACCAGGCCGATCCTGGCGAAGGCCTGGATGAAGCTGGCCGACCGGGCGGCGAGCACCAGGTCGCAGTTGAGCGCGAGGTTGGCGCCCGCGCCGGCAGCCACGCCGTTGACGGCCGCCACCACCGGCACCGGCATCGCGCGCAGGCGCTGCACCAGCGGCTTGTAGAGCGTCTCGATGGTCCGGCCCAGGTCCTTGGGCGGCGCGCTGGGCTCGGGCGCGACCATCGGGTCGGCCAGGTCCTGTCCCGCGCAGAAGGCGCGCCCTGCCCCGGTCAGCACCACGCAGCGCACCTGCGCATCGCCGGCGGCGGCTTCCAGCGCGGCCAGCAGTTCGGCGTGCATCGCCGAGGTGAAGCTGTTGAGCGCCTGCGGGCGGTTCAGCGTGAGCGTGCGCACGGCGGCCGTTTGGCTCGCCAGCACCAGGGGATCGGACATGGGGCGTCTCCAGGGTTGGAACGGTGGCGAGAAACGCTCAAAACATTCTCGACCGACCGTTCGGCCGATAATAGAATCGACGACGATTTGATGCAAGTCAAAGCATTTACGTGGAAACCCTGGCCCCACCCCACGGACCCAGAAAACAGGAGACGAGACAGATGCCCAGCTATTCCATCGAAGGCGTGATCCCGGTCGTGGACCCGAGCGCCTACGTGCACCCCACGGCGGTGCTGATCGGCGACGTGATCGTGGGGCCCGGCTGCTACGTCGGCCCCGCCGCCTGCCTGCGCGGCGACTTCGGCCGCATCGTGCTGGAGGCCGGCTCCAACGTGCAGGACACCTGCGTGGTCCACGGCTTTCCCGCGCAGGACACGGTGGTGCGGGAGAACGGCCACGTCGGCCACGGCGCGGTGCTGCACAGCTGCGTGGTGGGCCGCGACGCGCTGGTGGGCATGAACGCGGTGGTGATGGACGAGGCCGTGATCGGCGAGCGCGCCATCGTCGCCGCCTGCGCCTTCGTGCCCGCCGGCACGCAGGTCGCGCCCGCCACGCTGGTGGCCGGCGTGCCGGCGCGCGTCATCCGCACGCTCAGCGAGGAAGAGATCGCCTGGAAGCTCGAAGGCACCCGCACCTACCAGGACCTCACGCGCCGCTGCCTGGCGAGCATGCAGCCGGTCGAGCCCCTGCCCCGCGCCGAGGCCGACCGCCCGCGCGTGCAGGCGCCCGACGTGCAGCCGCTGATCGCGGCCCGGCGCGGCTGAGGCACGGCCCTTCCCTTTTTCTTCACAGGAGCGATCGATGATCAAAGTCAGCGTGATGTACCCCCACACCCCCGGCGCCCGCTTCGACCACGCCTACTACCGCGACACGCACATGCCGATGCTCAAGGCGCGCCTGGGCGAGGCCGGCCGCGCCTACGGCATCGACAAGGGCCTCGGCGGCCCGGCACCGGGCTCGCCGCCGGTCTACGAGGCGATGTGCCACATCCTGTGCGACTCGCTCGAGGCCTTCCAGGCCGCCTTCGGCCCGCACATGCGCGAGATCAACGCGGACGTCGCGAACTACACCGACATCAGGCCGGTGATGCAGGTCAGTGAAGTGGTCGAGGGGTAGACGCCTTGCGCTCAGCCCTCGCGCTGCTGCAAGGCCGGCCGGTGGCGGGCCACCGCCTCCGAGTAGCGCGAGGGACGCAGAAACGGCCGCTCCACCATCATGTAGGTGAACGTGGACCACAAGGCGGCCAGCGCGGCCGTGGCGCCCAGCAAGGCCGTGAAGGCCGGCACGGACAGCGCCGCCACGTCGAACAGGAAGCGGTGGCACAGGCCCACCACCAGGTACAGGACCATGAGGTGGAAGATGTACAGGCTGTAGCTGATGGTCCCCGCGGCGACCAGCGGCCGCAGGGTCAGGCCGGCGGGCCGCAGCAGCACGAGCAGGAAGAACAGCGCGGAGATGTGCAGCCCCTGCACCGCCTGGCTGTGCGCGGCCTTTTGCCAGTGAAGGACCATCGACGCCAGCACCACGGCCAGCCCGATCCGCAGGGCCATGCGCAGCCAGGCCGGCGGCTCGCTGCGGGCCAGCGGCGCCGCCAGGGCGCCCACCGCGAAGAAAACCCACACGCCCGGCCCGGCCACCAGGCTGAAGGCCAGCGTCAGGCCGACGATGCCGAGGCCGGCAGGCAGCGGCACGGCCCGCACCAGCGCGAACATCAGCGGCAGCAGTGCGTAGAACTGCCATTCGTAGGCCAGGGTCCAGTTCATGCCCAGCAGCTTGCCGGTGTCGAAGTCGCCGATGTGCGGCAGCGAATACAGCCCGAAGGACAGCATGTTGGGCAAGGCACGGGCCGCGTCGACGAGAAACGCACCGTCCGGCCTGGCGAACACGGCCACCACCCCGACGGCCGCCGCCACCGCAGCGGCATAGGCAGGCACCAGGCGGCGCAGGCGCTGGACGAAGAAGCCGCTCCAGTCGATGTGGGCCGCGTTCATCAGCTTGCCCGCGAACAGGAAGCCGGTGATGCAGAAGAACAGGTGCACGCCGATCCTTCCCAACTGGATCATCAGCGTCTTGTCCGTCTCGCCGAGGCTGAAGTTCAGCGGCGCGATGCTCAGGCTGTCCAGCACGAGCGGTCCGTGGTTGAGCACCACCAGCGTGGCGGCGGCGCCGCGCAGGCCGTCGATCCAGCGCGTGTGCGAAGGCGTGTCGGGCGTCAGTGCGGGCAGCCTGCTGCCGAGCAGTGCGGTGACGAACAGCACCGCGCCGGCCATGACCGTCAGCATGGTGCCCAGCTCCCATGCACCGAGGGCGGCCGTGATGGCCGGGCTGTTGCTGTCTGCGATCGGCAGCGTACCAACAGGGTTGTTCATTGCGTCATCTCCATAGAGGGTGCCTGCCGGCAAGGCGGAAGGCCGTCACGGAATGAAGCTGGATGGGTGCGACCCAGGCATCCGTGAGGGTGTGCCTGCGCTGGAATCGATGCGACGCGGGTGGCCCGAGACCGGCCGAGTTCGGGCAATGCAAGCATCCCGCGCACCTGCCGGGTCACTAGGGTGGCGTGACCGAGAAGAAGTGTCCGCGCGCGAGCTCGCAGCCGGCAAAGCTCGGCGATGCCTGGGCCAGGCACCGGCAGCGCTGCGCACCCGCCAGACGGGCCGCCTGTGCGGCGCCTGAGGCGGGGCGAGGTGCGATCATGGCCGGCTTCCGGGTGGGACGGTCCTGGGAGACCCGTTCAGGTGGACAGCTCGGCCATCCCCGAGGGCTGGGCATCGGCCTTGCGGGGCGGCTCGATGTAGCGCAGCTTCTCGGGCAGATGGCCGGCCCGCGTGAACACCTGCAGCAGCATGCCGATCCCCTTGCGAAACACCTTGTAGGGCGTCCTGGTGAACGGCGCCGAGAGCACCAGGTGCAGGCCGTTGCGCGCCTGCACGTGCGTGCTGCCCACACGCCGCCCGTCCGGCAGCAGTGCAGCGTAGTTGATGTTGGCGCCCGGAAAGTTGTCGAACAGCGCAATCACCGTTCTGACTTCCTCCAGGGGATCGGCGCCAAGCCTGGCGAAGGTGCGATGGAGCGTGCCCGTCTGGAACTTGCGCGTGTGGACCATCGTCATCTCGTCCACGATCGCGCACCGGTAGGGCGGATCGTCCATCAGCATGGCCCAGGTGTGGTCCGCGCCCCAGCCGCAGCTGTACTTCTCGATGAACGGCAGCAGCGTCTTGAGGTATGCGGACTGGATGCACGGCGCCATGCAGTCGATGTGGTTGGTGTAGCGCAGCGTGTAGCCCGGGCAGTGCATCAGCGCCGGATAGGTGATCCAGCTGTCGCGCGACAGCGCGAACTGCGAGACCATCAGCCCGTGCGCCGCGCTCATCTCGAACAGGCGGTTGATGTCCTGGCCCTTCATCAGGACGTCGTCGTCCGCCAGCATCACGTAGTCGTACCGGTCGAGGATCTCGGGATGGGCGCGGAAATGCCGCACCAGGCTGTCCCATTTGGTGCCCTGGTCGACCACGGTCGGCAGATCGCCGTGCGCAAGTGCGTCGGTGCGGTCGCCATAGGCGCTGAGCTGCAGGTCCCAGTTGCGCGCAAAGCCCGGCGCGCCGAGCCATTGGGGGTGCAGCGACTTGGCGCCCGCGCGCACCACCACGAGAAAGCGGCGTGTGGTTGGAGTCATTCTGCTCACCTTGGGTCTTTGGTATCGAGATCGATGCCTGGTTTCAGAAGAAGGGTTCGGTGTCCGCCTCGAGCAGGGGCCAGGCGGCGTCCTTGTCGGAGATGGTCGAGACCGGCAGCGGCCATCGGATCTGCAGCCGCGGGTCCGAGTAGCGCAGGCCCCATTCGGCCGCCGGCGTGTAGGGCGAGGACACGAGGTAGCTCACCTCCACGTCGTCGCTCAGGGTCTGGAACGAATGCGCGAAGCCCGGCGGCACGTAGAGCTGCCGATGCGCCCGGTCGTCGAGCTCGAAGGCCTCGTGGCGCATGAAGGACGGCGAGGCGGCCCGCAGGTCGACGATCACGTCGACGATGCGGCCCCGCGTGCAGCGGATCAGCTTGGCCTCGGCGGCGCTGCCGCGCTGGAAATGCAGGCCGCGCAGCGTGCCCCTGAAGGCCGAGGAAGACGTGTTCTGCTGCACGTAGTCGGTGGCCAGGCCGTGGGCCGCGAACTCTTGCCTGCACATCGTGCGGGCGAAGAAGCCGCGCTCGTCGCCACGCTTGTCCAGGTCGATCAGCCAGGCGTCCTTCAGGGTGGTCGGGTGGAAGATCATGGCTGCGCCTCCAGCGCACGTGCGGCTTCGGGCCGAACCACGGGCGCGAACAGGCGCTCCTGCTCCGCGTAGAGCGCATCGATGAGGCGCCCCGGGGGCCTGTCGACGTCGTCGAAGGTCAGCGCGGCGTCCTTGGCCACGGCGCGCCTGAGCCGGCAGCCCACGGCCAGCCCGATGGGCAGCAGGCGCTCGGCACGGATCGCCGCGATGTTCTCGGCCACGCCATAGACCTCGTAGCCGCCGAGCTCGTCGATCAGCTCGCCGGCCTGGAGATCCTTCTTGGCGATCGCCGCCACGCCGACCTGCGGTCCGCCGGCGGGCGCGAGCACCGCGTCCTGGAACAGCACCGCCCGCGCCACCGAGGTCGGCACCTCGAAGTGGCACAGGTGGTACGGCGTGTAGAAGCAGTAGTACGGCCCGGCGCCGAGCTTGTAGAGGTTGAGGTAGTGCGCCTGGCGCGGATCGTGGTGGGTGGCGAGCACGAACACGCCCGGGCCCGGCCGCGCGCCGACGACATAGTCCACCAGGCCGGGACCGCCCTGGTCCAGGTGCTCGGCGAAGGCGGAAACCGTCTCCTCCAGCGGCACCAGCGGCGCCCCCGGATCGCCGCCCGAGAAATCGGGCCCCAGCATGCCGCGGCGGGCCACCCGCATGCCGGTGCCGTTGGCGACGATGGCCTGCTCGAAGGAGATCTTGGTGCCGTCGGCGAAGGAGGCCACCATGGCGGGCTTCTGACCCCACTTCTGCGCGAAGGCCTCCTGTGTCTTCGGGTTGCGGTAGGGATCGTGCAGGCCCTTGATGTTGCCGCACAGCACCGGGCGCGCGCCCAGGCCTTCGACGAAGCGGACCAGGTTCATCTGCACGCCGGGCTGGTCGCCGTCGGCGAAGGTGTAGACCACGCCCCGGGCATCGGCGCGCTGCTTGAGGATCGGGCCCACGGTGCCGTCCAGTTCCGCGTTCATCTGCACCACGTGCTTGCCGGCCTCCAGCGCGGCCAGCACCACCGTCGCGGCGTATTCCAGCGAGCCGGTCACCTCGATGACGGCGTCCAGCCCGTCGGCCGCGGCGAGCGCCAGCGCATCTTCCGTCACCGCCGGCGTGCCGGCGCGGATGGCGGCCTCGAGTTCGGCCCGCGTGCCGCAGGCCACAGGCGCCACCCCCGCGTCGGTGAATGCCCGCACCGCCGGCGCCAGGTGGCGGTTGGCCACCGCGCACAGCCGCATGCCGGGCGTGGAGGCGATGATCTGCAAGGCGATGCCACGCCCCTGGAAGCCCGCGCCGACAAGGCCGACCTTGATCGGCTTGCCTTGCGCGTGGCGCTTCTTCAGGGCGGTGTCGACGATGATCATGGCGCGTCTTCTTCAGGAATCGGGTGATGGGGGATGGGGCACGGATCAGTCCTTCCAGACCTTCCACGGCGCCGGCTTGTCGCTGTGCCACAGCCCTTCGAGCACCTGCTTGTCGCGCAGCGAGTCCATGCTCTGCCAGTAGCCGGTGTGGTGGTAGCTGGCCAGTTTGCCGCGCTCGACCAGCCGCGCCATCGGCTCGGCTTCCCACATCTGGTGGTCGCCGTCGATGAACTCGAACACCTCGGGCTCGCAGACGAAGAAGCCGCCATTGATGAGCCCGCCGTCCTTCGCCCCCTTCTCGCGGAAGCCCTGCACGAGGGTGCCGTCGCCGGAGAGGTTCAGGGCCCCGTAGCGCCCCGGCTGCGTCACGGCGGTGAGCGTGCAGTAGCCGCCCGACTTCTTGTGGAACTCGATCAGCTGGCCGATGTCGACGTCCGACACGCCGTCGCCGTAGGTGAGGCAGAAAGGCCCGCCCTCCAGATGGCTGCGGGCGCGCTTGAGGCGGCCGGCCGTCATCGTCTCGATGCCCGTGTCGAGCACCGTCACGCGCCAGTCCGCGTTCTGGGCCCCCAGCCATTCGACCTGGCCGGTGCGCATGTCGATGGTGTAGTCGGTGTTGCGCGACCAGTGCTGAAGGAAATACTCGCGGACCATCTCGACCTTGTAGCCGCCGAGCACCACGAAGTCCTTGAGCCCGTGATGCGCGTAGAGCTTCATGATGTGCCACATGATCGGCTTGCCGCCGATCTCGACCAATGGCTTGGGGCGCACGGATGTTTCCTCGCTCAGGCGAGTTCCATAGCCCCCCGCAAGCAGCACCACCTTCATCTGCAACCTCCTCGTCGGCATGGTCGTCCTGGCAATGCGGGCCCCGGCCTCAGGTGCCGAGCGCCTGCCACTCGAAATCGGCATTCAGGCGCTTCTGGGCAATGTGGTCCTGCAGCACGTTCAGCCGGATCAGATTCGAGGCGCGGAACTGCGCGTCGTCGAAGCCCATGCGCTTCAGCCCGGCGCTCAGGTTCGCGATCGACTGGCCGAGCGTGACCTGCGGCTGGTGCGATGGCGCCAGCCCGGCATAGAGCCCGAAGTCCACCTGGTAGGAACGGCTGTCGGCCGGCGCGTCGAGGTTGATCGACACCTCCGTGTCGCCCACGGCCTGCGCCACCGCGCGGGCCAGGTCGCGGACCTGGTAGTTGCGGTCGTCCGAGCCTACGTTGACCGCCAGGTAGCGCCCGCCGTTGCCCGCATCGCGTTCGATCGCCCAGTCGATGGCACGCGCCATGTCCTCCACGTCGATCAGCGGGCGCCAGGGCGTGCCGTCCGACAGCACCGTGATCCGGTGCTGGCTCAGCGCGCAGGCGACGAAGTCGTTGAGTACCAGGTCCAGCCGCAGGCGGTCGGACATGCCGCACGCCGTGGCGAAGCGCAGGCAGGTGACGGTCATGTCCGCGTCCAGCGATTCCAGCTCGCGTTCCGTGCCGATCTTGGAGCGCGCATAGGCCGTCATCGGGTTCAGCGGATCGCTCTCCTTGCGCGGCCCGCCAGAAGCCACGCCGTACACGCTGCAGCTCGACGCGAACACGTAGCTGCGCACGCCCGCCGCCGCCGCGAGCCGGGCCAGCGAGACGCTCGACCCCTGGTTGATCTCCATCGTCGCCTTCTCGAAGCGATCGCCCATCGGATCGTTCGAGATGGCAGCCAGCTGCACGATGGCGTCGTAGCGCTCGATCTGCTCGGCGGCGAGCGTCCGCACGTCGCCGTAGAACTGCTGGTCGAGGTTGCGCTCGGGCACCACGGCCGAGCCGGTGAGGCCATGCGCAAAGTACGCGTTGTCGAAACCGTGGAGCACGGCGCCGGGATGCCGGGCCCGCAGATGCCTGGAAACCACCGAGCCGACGTAGCCCATGTTTCCCGTGATGAGTACTCGCATAGACCCCTGCAATTCAATAAATGTTACTAATGGCTTCTCGAACCACCATGGACCGAGGCGACTCCCGTGCTCCCCCTCGCCGGTAACCATTGCTTCTTTTTGAATCCCTTAGGTTTAACATTCTGGACCAAACTTACCTAAAAGTGTTACCTTTTGAGGAAATATGCAATGTGGCTGACCCTTGCGGACCCCGGACGGCCGCTCGGGACACGCCGTTCTGTTACTTCCGGGTTGAAGTCCGGGCCGCTTTTCGTCGCGTGAGCGAGGGCCCTCGCTCCCTGGTCAAGTAGCAATTGCTAACTTTTTGGGGGCGCTGCCCGCGACGCTGTCCGACATGGCGCGAGCGGCACCGGCGGTAGCCTAGGCTGAGGGGGAATCCAGTGCCTCGTGCGCTGGGTCCGGTCGTCTTGGTCGTCGACGCTCTGACCCTTGCAGTTTCGTGGCCGAGGCGCAGCGCTCCACCCTCTGCGCCAAACCCCACAGGTCGGGTCGGCTGCGTGACGCCCTTTCCTCGTACGAGCATCGGCTGCGGCCGGACTCGCGTCCCGAGACCCCGACGTGCCGTGGGGAGCCTCACAGCCCCAAGCCAGGAACCTACCCGCTGAGCAATGAAGTATCGCGCCGAAATCGATGGCCTCCGCGCTTTTGCAGTCATCCCCGTCATCCTGTTTCATGCCGGGTTTTCCAGCTTCAGCGGCGGATTCATTGGTGTCGACATATTTTTCGTCATCAGTGGTTTCTTGATAACCACGATCATCATCTCCGAGCTGGACAGGAAGAATTTCAGCATCGTCAGGTTCTATGAGCGCCGGGCCCGAAGAATATTGCCGGCCCTGGTGTTCATGATCATCATCAGCTCGATCGTCGCCACCAGGCTTTTCGCCCCGTCAGACCTGGAGGACTATTTCAAGAGCGTCTTGTCCGTCTCTGTTTTTTCCTCGAACATATTTTTCTGGCAGAGCAGCGGATATTTCGATACAGCGGTCGAACTCAAGCCTCTTCTTCACACCTGGAGCCTGGCCGTCGAGGAACAGTATTACCTGATCTTTCCCGTTCTTCTGATGGTTTTCTGGAAATTCGGCAAGAAGAACATAGCTCTTCTTATTGCAGTCATCGCCGCGTCGAGCCTTGCACTGGCCGAGGTCGGATCCACAAGATTCGCTTCCGCGAATTTCTATCTTCTGCCGACGCGTGCATGGGAACTGCTGCTTGGCTCATTGACAGCCTTCCATGTCGCGCGGCATGCGGACGACGACAGCACGCATCGCCCCCTCAAGGAGGCATTGGGCTGGATCGGTGTAGCGTTGTGCGTCGCACCTGTTTTCCTGTACGACGCCAGCACGCCATTTCCGGGCATCTACGCGATTCCACCGACCGTCGGCGCGTGCCTGGTCATCGTCTTTGCGTCAGGTCGTACCACGGCGGGAAGGTTGCTGAGCACCAAGCCGTTGGTCTGGATCGGCCTGGTGAGCTACAGCGCATACCTTTGGCATCAGCCCATCTTTGCCTTTGCGAGATACCAGATCGAGGGGCCGAGCCCACTGGTGTTTTCCGGCCTCATTCTGGCCACCCTGGCGGCAGCCTACCTGAGCTGGCGGTTCGTCGAGAAGCCGTTTCGATCGCCACAGGCCCTCAAGGCGCCCTTCATCTTCAAGTCGAGCGCAATGGCCACGGTCGCGATGGTGACCGTCGGGACGATCGGCTTCGCGACGCACGGCTTCGAATCCCTGAAATCCACGCCACAGCAGCGTGAGGCGCTGAGCACCGCCGTGAACAGCCCCAAACGATCCGAGTGCCATACGTGGGGAGACGATTATTTGCCGGCGGATCAATCGTGCGAGTACGCCACGGGGGAACTGAAGTGGGCAGTGTTTGGCGACAGCCATGCCGTCGAGCTCGCCTACTCGCTGTCCCAGGAGCTTGCGCCAAGAAACGACCGCGTCAAGCATTTCTCCTTCAGCGCGTGCCCTCCCACCTATGGGAGAGACTCGTCCGATGAAGAAGAGTCGTGCAAGAAATGGACCCGGGAATCCATCGAATACATATCGGACAACGAAAGCATTGAAAATGTCATCATCACCTATCGAATATATTCAGCACTCCATGGGAACCATGAGAACATCTATCCGGATGTTCCCGATTCGGTTCCCGCCAGGGAAAGAGATGCCAGATGGCAATCGCTGGTCGCGACGGTCGAGCATCTTTCCCAACGAAAAAAGAACGTTCTTCTCGTTCTCCAGGCGCCCGAACTGAAACGCCCCATCTACCAGCTCATCATGAGAGATGGGAACAAGGTCCAGCGTGTGGCGGGCATGAAAAGATCATGGTGGAATGAACGGACTTCCTACCTGCGCGAAAGACTTGGCGAGCTTCCGAAGTCGACGATCGTGATTGATCCGACCCATCTTCTCTGCGATCAAATGAACTGCTATGCCGCGCGCGACCGCACGGCATATTATTTCGACGACAATCATCTTTCCATTGCAGGTGCGCGGCTGATCGCCCATCAGATCGTGCAAAGAGTGTCGGCCTCGGCCCCGCCTCCAGATGGGGGAACATAGCTGGTCATGGCCTTCCCTGGAAAGTCGTCATCCGCAGTCGTACCGATGGCAGCCTGGCTGCGCCCGAGCGTCGAGATGCATTGACCTATACTCGCACCCGTCGCCGCGCGGGCCCTGCCCGGCGCGGCGTGTAGGCCAGGCGCCGGCTTTCCCATGAAACCCCGCCAGAACCTACGCCAGAAGCGCAGGAGCGTCGGGGTGTGGTTGAACGAGATTGGGAATCCCGTAGCAGCCACGGACAGCAAAACCCTCGGCATCTCAAGCACTTGGGCGAAAAACCCGTTGCGGATCAACGGGTTGGAATATGCGGGTGTAGTTCAATGGCAGAACGGCAGCTTCCCAAGCTTCATACGAGGGTTCGATTCCCTTCACCCGCTCCACATTCCACTCCCTCCTGACGTGGAACTGATTGCGCGCAACGGCCCCAGGGATCGGCACGCACACCCCGCACCCGACAAGCCCGGCCACACACGCAGCACGGCCATGCTCGTCGGCTATGCGCGGCGCGCCGATGGACCGCCCGAGACGCCCAGCCGCTTGTCGTAGGAAGACCGATAGTTGCCCAGCCCGGCAAGATCGACCACGGTGAGTCCGCGCTTCTCGATCTGGATGAGCCCAAGCGCCTGCAGCCGCTGCAGCGCGACGTTCACGCGCTGGCGCGAGACATTGGCGAGCAAGCCGATCTCGGTCTGTCCCACCTGCAGGGTGCGCGGTGCGTCAGGATAGAGGTCGGGATTGAAAAGGCTTGCCAGGCAGTTGGCCACGCGTGCGTCGGTGTCGAGCAGCCGCTCGTGCGCCAGCGCACCGATGAAGAGGCTCAGCCGCGCGTTGAGCAGTTCCTGCAGGTAGTGGTTGAAAGGAACGCTGGTCTGGCGCAGCCAATCGAAGGTGCGGCGCGGCATCAACGCGACGCGCGTGGGCCGCAGCGCGAACACGTCGTAGCGGCGCGCCTCGTGCTTGAACAGCGATCCCTCGCCGAACCACACGCCGGCCGAGACGCCGGTGAGCGTGGACACGCGGCCGTCTTCCGAAGCGACGGACATCTTGGCGAAGCCGTCGATCAGCGCCATCCAGTGCTCGACCATCTGCCCGGCGCCCGCGATGCAGGCCCCACGCGCGAACTCGCGCTCCTGCATGCTGCCCAGCACGTGTTCCAGATCGGGGAAAGAAAGACCCGCGGCCCACTGGGAGCGCCTCACCATGCCCTCAAGGCTCGGCGGCGTCGGGGGGCCATCAGGGATTATCTGTAGCAATTCACACCTCATCTGTCGTCGCAGCGACCGTGTGGCCGAGCACCCGATCTTAGGCTTCCGGGGCATCGACAACCACACAGGAGACACCCATGTTCGCCACCCCCACTCGCCCGTGCAAGCGGGTTTCTCCGCGGCACTGGCTGCACGCCGGGACCGTCGCGGCGCTCGCAGGCGCGGCACTGCTGGCCAGTTGCGGCGGCAGTTCCGGAAGCAGCGTGGTGCTCCCGATCGCCCCTGGCGGCAGCGACGGCAATCCGCCGCCCACGCCGGCCGCCTTCGAGATCCGGACGCTCTCCTCGCCGCCCGACATGGTCAGCGGTGGCGACACCCTGCTGCAGGTGCGTGCGCCCGAGGACGTAGCGCTGGACAAGGTACGCGTGAGCCTCAACGGCAAGGACGTGACGGATCAGTTGACGGCGCGCGACGCCGGCACACGCACGCTGCGCGGGTTGGTCTCCGGCCTCACGGAAGACGCCGGCTCGGCCGGCGGCAGCCCCAACCTGGTGACCGCGACCAACGCCGACAACGCCGCGCAACGCACCGAGCTCCAGCTGGCGAACCACCCGATCACGGGTCCGATCCTGTCGGGGCCGCACATCACGCCGTACGAGTGCCGCACGGTGCAGAACGGGCTGGGCGTGGCGCTCGACGGCAACTGCTCGGCCACGACACAGGTGGTCTGGTACTACCGCACCAATGCAGGCACCTTCAAGCCTCTGGCAGATCCGACGGGCCCGCTGCCGCTCGACTTGGCCAAGACCACGACGAACGAAGGAGCCACGGTGCCCTACATCGTGCGCGTGGAGTCCGGCACCATCAACCGCGGCATCTACCGTCTCGCCGTGCTCGACGACCCGCCGGCCGATGGCGGCAAGGCCTGGAGGCCCGGACCGGGCTGGAACCGAAAGCTGGTCGTGCAGTTCGATGGCGGCGGTGGAGCGAGGTACAACCAGGGCGAACATCCGATCGAGACGGTGCTCAGCGATCGCGAGCTCTCGCGGGGCTTCGCCCTCGTGAACTCGACGGAGCTCTTCAACGGGCAACACTCCAACCCCTACGTGCAAGGCGAAACACTGATGATGCTCAAGGAGCATGTCATCGAGGCCTCGGGTGAGGTGCCCAAATGGATCGCGGGCTTCGGCGGCTCGGGTGGTGCGATCCAGCAATACATCGTGGCCCAGTTGTTCCCGGGCCTGCTCGACGGCATCCAGGCGGAAGCGTCGTTTCCGGAGACGTTGATGCCCGAGGTGATGGAATGCCGCCTGCTCAACAATTTCTACGCCACCGATGTCGGCACCTGGACCGTGGCCAAGCAGAACACGGTGAACGGATTCAACACCAACACTTGCATCTCGTGGGACCTGGCATTCGCGAGCATCATCAAGTCGGACAATGCCCCCGGCTGCGGCTTCATCGAACCAGGCAATGCGGGCAACGTATTCCACCGGCTGACCAATCCGAATGGAGTGCGCTGCGACTTCTTCCAGACCAACGTCAACCTGCTGGGCACGAGACCGGGCACTCAAGAAGCGCGCCGCCCAATGGACAACGTGGGCGTGCAATATGGCTTGGCCGCGCTCAACCAAGGTTCGATCAGCGTGAAGGAATTTCTCGACCTCAACGAGCACGTGGGCGGCTATGACGGCGACGGGATACCTCGCGCCGAACGCACGCAGGCCGACGACGGCGCATTGGAGGCCGCCTACGGCGGAGGCTTCAAGAACAGCTTCACCGGAACGGGTCTCGCCAACGTCCCGATCATCACCATGCGCGGCAATGCCGACGTGGAGGGAGATATCCATGACCCCATGCAGGACCTGATCATCCGGGCCCGCCTGGAACGCGCCAATAGCCGCAGTGACAACCAGATCATCTGGTCAGCAGGAGCGACCTCGGGCGTGGACTATCGTGCAGGTGCGCTGGACCTGCTGAACACCTGGCTCGACAACATCGCCGCCGACCCGACGCCGGCCTCCACCGACAAGGTAGTGCGCAACAAGCCCGATGGCGCGAACGATGCCTGCTGGGACAAGAGCGGCACGCGCATCGATGAGCCGGCCTCGCAGGATCCGGCGGCGACGTGCAACGTGGTCTATCCGCGCTTCAGCACGCCGCGCATCGTGGCGGGTTCTCCGCTGGTCAATGACGTGCTCAAGTGCCAACTCAAGCCGGTGAACATGACCGACTACGCCGTGCCGTTCAGCGGTTCGGAGGAGACGCGACTGAAGTCGATCTTCCCGGACGGCGTGTGCGACTGGAGCAAGCCGAGCGCGGGGCAGCAGCCACTGCGAGGGACGTATCTGCGGCTGCCGCTGGAATGAACCGGGCTTGACGCACCGCGCGTCGCCGGCGAGCCCTGATCCGCGAAACGCTGCGCTCCTCGGCGGCACGGAGGGGCTGCCTGCATCGGCCGGGCTCCAGGGCTTGTTCCGCCGCCTTCTCCCTCCCCCGCTGGGGGAGGGCTGGGGTGGCGGGCACCGGCCGCCTCATCCGGCCTCGGACGGCAATCCCCCTTATCCCCGTCTTCCCTCCCCTCGGCAGCCCTCATCGGTATCAGGTTGGCGACGCCGCGCAGCCGAAGAGTCTCTGTGCATGCACCCCCAGCCCTTGCGCCACGCTGGCATCGCGCTCGCCATGCAGGGCGCGGGCCGTGGGCAGGCTGGCCGCGATGCGATCGGTCAGCGGCTTGAACCCGGTTGATCCGCCGGTGAAATAGACCGCGTCGACCTGGTCAGGGCGCACGGCCGCGATGGCCAGGGTTTCCTGGGCCGCGTCCACGATGCGCTGCAGGTCGGCATCGAGGGCCCGCACGGCCTGGTCCTCGTTCAGCACGGCTTGCAGGCCGGCTTCCACAAGCCCCAGGTCGATCACCGTCGACCCGCCTTCCGCGACAGCGATCTTGGCCGCCTCGGCCCGGCCGATGAGGGCATGGCCGAGGCGCTCGTTCAGCACGGTCATCAGACGGCGATGCTGGCGCGGATCGCCATAGAAGTCGCGCATGCGGTCGAGTTCGGCCACGCGCTGCGGCGCGTAGGCGGTGTTGATCAGGTGCCAGGTCGCAAGGTCGAAGTACACGCGGCTGGGTACTTCGCGCGGCGTGGCGCCCGGACGCTGGGGCCCCAGTCCGCGGTAGCCGCACGCGGGCAGGATGGATGCGAGTTCGATGTGCCTGTCGAAATCCGTGCCGGCGGTGTGCACGCCGTGATTGGCGAGGATGTCGTCCTTGCGATCGAGCCGCCGGCGGCGTTGGGGGCCGACGCGCACGAGCGAGAAATCCGACGTCCCGCCGCCGATGTCCGCCACCAGCACCAGTTCCTCGCGTGCCACGCGCTGTTCGTGGTCGAGGGCCGCGGCAATGGGTTCGTACTGAAAGCTCAGCTCGCGCAGCCCCCCGGATCGGGCGGCGCCCTCCAGGGCCTGCTGCGCCTGGGCATCGCGCACCGGGTCGCCGTCGACGAAGTACACCGGGCGACCGAGCACGGCGCGCTCCAACGGCGCGCCGATCTGGTGTTCGGCCAGGGCCTTGAGGTTCTGCAGGTAGCCGGCCACCACGTCCATGTAGCGCACCGCGCGGCCGGCGCCGACATCGGTGCTTTGCGCCGCCAGCGCCGATCCGAGAATGCTCTTCATGGAGCGCATGAGGCGGCCTTCGTGTCCTCGTACATAGGCGGCCAGCGCCTGCCGGCCATAGAAGCGCTGCGGCTCCTCGTGCGGCTCCAGGTCCTCGACCTGGTAGAAGACCGCCGTGGGCATGGTGCGTCGGCCCGCCTCGACCTCGATCAGCGCCATGGGCCTGTCACCGCCCGCCACGGCAATGGCAGAGTTGGACGTGCCGAAATCGATGGCGCAGAAAGGCGCGGCGGGAGGCGAAGGGCGGGTCATGGCATGAAGGGCGGCACGGCGGCCGGGGCGTGCCGCGGGGAAGGGAGCGCGCAAGGGGCGCGGATTCTAGCCGCTGCGCCGATGAACGTCCGGCGGCGATCGCCCGAGCAGGCCGGTTTCCATGGCCGGCGAACACCGGATCAGCACGCCGGCTCGTCGAGCATCTCCTGCGCCTCCTCGTCGAAGCCGTCCATCGGCTGCGCCTTGGCCAGCGCCATCCAGACCCCGAAGGGAATGCGCGCCACCGCGCGGTGCACGGCCGCGCGGGCCACCACCAGGCGCCCGCCTTCGAGCACCAGCACGCCGCAGCCGGGCGGCACCTCGTCGGGCGAGGCGATGCAGCGCCCGCGCGCGTCGTTGCCCAGCACGTACCAGCATTCGCCGCCCAGGTCGAGGTAGGCGGCGCGCTTGTCGCGCTTGCGCAGGTCGCCCAGCAGGTCGGCGCGGCTGACCTTGATCTCGTGCACGATCGGGTGCGCGTAGGCCTCCACGCTGGTGTTGCGGATCGAGAACACGTCGGGCCGCGCGATGCACCAGCGCGGCTTGCCGCCCTCCTCGCGCGGCGGCAGGCGCGCGCGCAGCGCCAGCCCGCGCCATGCGATGCGGCCGCCGCGGGTCATCTCGCGCGCCACCTGTTCGACCAGCGCCTCGTGCGCGCTCAGCGCGGCGCGGTGGGTGGCCAGCGTGGTGGCGATGCGCGCGATGCCGGCGTCGGTCACGCGCAGGCGCTCGTGGCCGGTGGCCGCGCACAGGCGTTCGAGCAGGCCGGCGGCCAGCAGGTCCACCTCGATGCCGTCGCCGCAGGGCCAGCCGGCGGAGCGGTAGATCTCGCGCAGCCGCCGGGCATGCAGGCGCGACAGCGGCGAGGCGCCGGGCGGCGGCTCGGTCACCGGCGGCGGCGCACCGGGATCGGTCACGGGCGGATCGACCGCCGGCGGGTCGCCTTCGGGTGCGGGCGCCGGCGGCGGCGGGGGCGGCGGCGGAAGATCGGGGGCGGGCGGCGGCGGCCCGATCGGCGCGCCGCCGCCCAGTGTGGGCATTGCCAATGCGGTCATGCCGGCTAGGGTAGCGAAAAGCCCGCGGCGGCGCGAGCGCGAGGCCGCGATCCTTACCCGCGCTTACCTGCGCGCCCGGCTCCCGCGTCGCCAGCGCGCGCCGAGCGCATGAAGCTGCTCTCGGTGGAGGTCACGCCGACGATCTTCGCCAACTGGCGGCTCACGCTCACGTAGGCGTGGCCGATGCGGCTGTCGAAGTACAGCGAATCGCCGCGCGCCAGGCGCACCACCTCGCCGTTCTCGAAGTGCACGTCGATCTCGCCGGAAAGCACGTAGGCGAACTCCTCGCCCGGATGGCGCGCGAAATCCTCCGGGCCGTGGATGCGGCGCGCATGCACGGTGCCGACCACCGGGCTCATCAGCTTGCCGGCGGCGCTGGTGCCGAGGAACTCGTAGGCGAAGGACAGCCCGCGGTAGACCACGCCCTCGCCCGCGCGCGTGACCACGGGCCCGTCGAGCTGCGTGGCCTTGACGCCCTCGCTGGCGAACATCGCGTTCATGTCCATCTGCAGCGCCCGGCCCAGCGCCGCGAAGTTCTCGTAGCCGAGCGCGAGCTGGCCGCGCTCGGCGCGCGAGATCGTGGTGATCGACACGCCGGACAGCTCGGCCAGCTGCGCCAACGTCCAGCCGAAGGACTTGCGCGCAGTGCGCAGGCGCTTGCCGAAGGTCTCGCGATCGAGCATCTCGGGTTCATGTCCGCGCCGGTTGCCGGTGTGTGTCTTCAAGCGTGCCGTCCTGTGTGTCGTGGCGGGGATTCTGCCAGCCGGTGCCGCGCCCCCGCGCTGGCCCGCATTTTGCGTATCCAGAAATTGCATCAACGCAAATCCTGACGATTCACTTCTTTGGTGCTTACCCTTAAAGCCTCTTGAATTATTTTCGTATCCGCAAATTCCTCACTACACTGCACCGCATTTCCGAACCCGTCAAGCACGCGCGTCCCATGACCCTTTCCTCCCCCGTGCAGGCCGACTTCCTCGTGATCGGCGGCGGCATCGCCGGCGCCTCGGTCGCCCACTGGCTGGCGCCGCACGGCCGCACCGTGGTGCTCGAGCGCGAGTCGCAGCCGGGCTACCACTCGACCGGCCGCTCGGCCGCCCTCTTCATGGAGAGCTACGGCACGCCGCAGGTGCGCGCGCTGACGATGGCCAGCCGCGCCTTCTTCACCGATCCGCCGGCAGGCTTTGCCGAGCACCCGCTGCTCACGCCGCGCGGCGCGATGATGGTCGCCACGCACCGGCAGCAGGCGCAGCTCGATGCGCACTGGGCCGTGCTGCACGCCATGGCGCCGAACGCCGAGCGCCTGAACGCCGAGCAGGCCTGCGCGCGCGTGCCGGCCCTGCGCGCCGAGCACCTGCTCGGCGCGGTCTACGAGCCCGATGCGGCCGACATGGACGTGCACGCCATCCACCAGGGCTACCTGCGCGGCATGCGCCGCGCCGGCGGCACGCTGGTGTGCGATGCCGAGGTCAAGGCCATGGCGTACGCGCAGGGCCGCTGGCAGGTGCAGGCAGGCGAAGCGGTCTATGAAGCGCCGGTCGTGCTCGACGCCGCCGGCGCCTGGGCCGACGAGGTGGCGCAAGTGGCCGGCGCTCGGCCGCTGGGCCTGCAGCCATGCCGGCGCTCGGCCTTCATCTTCGCGCCGCCCGCGCAGTTCGACACCGCCGCCTGGCCCATGGTCTTCGGCGCCGAGGAGGACTGGTACATCAAGCCCGACGCCGGCATGCTGCTGGGCTCGCCCGCCAATGCCGAACCGGTCGCGCCGCAGGACGTGCAGCCCGAGGAACTGGACATCGCGCTGGCCATCGACCGCATCGAGACCGCGACCACGCTGCAGATCCGCCGCCCCACGCGCACCTGGGCCGGGCTGCGCTCCTTCGTGGCCGACGGCGACCTGGTGGGCGGCTTCGACGATGCGGTGCCGGGCTTCTTCTGGGTCGCGGCCCAGGGCGGCTACGGCATCCAGACCTCGGCCGCCATGGGCGAGGTGTGCGCCGCGCTCGCGCGCGGGCTGCCGGTGCCCGCGCATGCGGCCTCGTTCGGCCTTACGGCCGCGATGCTGAGCCCCAAGCGGCTGCGCGACCCGGTCACCACCGTCTAACGACAACGTCCCAGGAGTCCCCACGTGCGTGTCTTCAGTGCCTCCCTCGCCACCGAAACCAACACCTTCGCGCCGATGCCCACCGGCCTGGCCTCGTTCCGCGACCGCGGCTACTTCCCGGCCGGGCAGCATCCCGACCAGATGACCTTCTTCTCCGGCCCGCTGTGGGCCGCGCGCCTGCGCGGCAAGGAACGCGGCTGGGACCTGGTCGAAGGCATGGTCGCCGGCGCGCAGCCCAGCGGCACCACCACGCGCCACGCCTACGAGACCCTGCGCGAGGAACTGCTGGCCGACCTGCGCGCCGCGCTGCCGGTGGACATGGTGCTGCTGGGCCTGCACGGCGCGATGGTGGCCGACGGCTACGACGACTGCGAGGGCGACCTGCTGCAGCGCGTGCGCGCCGTCGTCGGCCCCGAGGTGGTGGTGGGCGCGGAGCTCGATCCGCACAGCCACCTCACGCCCGAGATGGTGGCCAGCGCCGACCTGCTCATCGCCTTCAAGGAATATCCGCACACCGACGTGCTGGAACGCGCCATGGAACTGGTGGACCTGTGCGCCGCCAAGGTGGAAGGCAAGGTCCGCCCGGTGCCCGCGATGGTCGACTGCGAGATGATCGTCACGGTCCACACCTCGCGCGAGCCCGCGCGCAGCTTCGTCGACCGCCTGCAGGCGCTGGAAGGCAGGGACGGCATCCTCTCGATCTCCGTCGCGCACGGCTTCGCCTGGGGCGACGTGCCGGAGATGGGCACCAAGGTGCTGGTCTATGCCGACGGCGACCAGGATCGCGCCGATGCGCTGGCCCGCACGCTGGCCGACGAACTGATCGGCCTGCGCGAGGCGCTGAACGTGCCCTACCCCGGCATCGACGCCTCGCTGGACGAAGCCCTGGCCTTCGACGGCGGCCCGGTGGTGCTGGCCGACGGCGCCGACAACCCCGGCGGCGGCGCGGCCAGCGATGCCACCTTCATCCTGCGCCGCATGCTGGAGCGCGGCATCGGCAACGCCGCGGTGGGCCCGCTGTGGGACCCGATCGCGGTGCGCATCGCCTTCGAGGCCGGCGAAGGCGCGCGGCTGCCGCTGCGCATCGGCGGCAAGATCAGCCCGCTGTCGGGCGATCCGCTGGACCTGGACTGCACCGTCAAGGCCCTGAAGCACGACCTGGTGATGACCGGCCTGTCGGACACGCCCACGCCCATGGGCGACTGCGCGCTGGTGGAAGCCGGCGGCATCGAGATCGTGCTCATCACCCTGCGCAACCAGGCCATGGGCACCGACCTGTTCACGCAACTGGGCTGCGACCTGGCGAGCAAGAAGATCATCGTCGTCAAGTCCTCGCAGCACTTCTACGCCTCCTTCTCCAAGGTCGCCCGGCACGTGATCTACGCAGGCGCGCCCGGCGCGGTGACGCTGGACCTGACGACCCTGCCCTACCGCAAGGTGCGCCGGCCCAAGTGGCCGTTGGACGCGCAGCCCGCCTGAGCCCTTTCCCTTCTTCAGCCCCCACCGGAGATCCGACCATGAAACGACGCACGCTCGCCGCCCTCGCCGCCTTCGGCGCCCTGGCCCTCGGCAGCGCCAGCCTTCCCGCGCTGGCGCAGACCAAGACCCTGCGCGTGGTCGCGCACGCCGACCTGAAGATCCTCGACCCGACCTTCACCACCGCCTACATCTCGCGCAACTTCGGCTACATGGTCTACGACACCCTGTTCGCGCAGGACGCGACCGGCAAGCCCCGGCCGCAGATGGTGGAGAAGCACACCCAGTCGGCCGACGGCAAGCAGTGGAGCTTCACGCTGCGCCCGGGCCTGAAGTTCTCCGACGGCACGCCGGTGACCACCGCCGACGTCATCGCCTCGCTGCAGCGCTGGGCCTCGCGCGACAGCCTGGGCCGCGCCATGGTGGCCGGCGGCGCCGAATGGAAGGCGGTCGACGCGCGCACCTTCACGCTGACCCTGGCCGAGCCCTTCGGCATGGTGCTCGACGGGCTGGCCAAGCCCTCCGGCTTTCCGCCGGTGATCCTGCCCGAGCGCCTGGCGAAGATGCCCACCGCCTCGCCGCTGACCGAGGTGATGGGCTCCGGCCCCTACGTCTTCAAGCGCGACGAATGGGTGCCGGGCAACAAGGCGGTGTTCGTGCGCAACCCGCACTACGCGGCGCGCAGCGAGGCGCCCGACGGCCTCGCGGGCAGCAAGAAGAGCAGCTTCGAGCGCGTCGAGTGGCTCTACCTGCCGGACGCCAACAGCGCCATCGCCGCCCTGCAGCGCGGCGAGGTGGACCTGGTCGAACAGGTGCCGCCGGACTACATCGCGCCGCTGCGCGCCGACAGGAACGTCAAGGTCGGCTCCGGCGGCGCCTACCAGGGCTTCCTGGTGATGAACCACCTGCACCCGCCCTTCAACAACCCGAAGGTGCGCCAGGCCCTGCTGCAGGCGGTGAGCCAGGAACGCTTCGTCGCCGCCATGGGCTACCCGCTGGACATGCGCGTGACCTACTGCCCCACCTTCTTCATCTGCGGCAGCCCCAACGAGACCGCCGCCGGCGCCGAGCCCTACCGCCAGCCCGACGCGGCCAAGGCCAAGAAGCTGCTCGCCGAGTCCGGCTACAAGGGCGAGAAGGTGGTGCTGCTGGTACCCAGCGACGTCACCTACCTCAACGCCGAGGCGCTGATGGCCGCGCAGACCATGCGCAGCATCGGCATGACCGTGGACATGCAGACCATGGACTGGGCCTCCATCGGCGCGCGCCGCGCCCGGCGCGATGCGCCCGAGGCCGGCGGCTGGAACATGTACGTGACGGTGGCCGGCGAGTTCGACGTCAACTCCCCGATCACCAACGCCTACCTGAGCGCGGCCTGCGGCAACAGCCTGCCCGGCTGGCCCTGCGACGAGGAACTGGACAAGCTGCGCACCGCCTGGCTGAAGGAAACCGAACCGGCCAGGCGCAAGGAGCTGCTCGACGCCTTCCAGGTGCGCGCCTACCAGGCGGTGCCCTACGTCAACGCCGGCCAGTACTCGGCCGCCTATGCGGCGCGCGCCAACCTCAAGGGCCTGGACAAATTGTGGGCCGGCATGCCCATGGTCTGGGCACTGGACAAGTAAGGCACCGGAGACCGCGCGATGGGCTACCTGCTGCGGCGCGTCGCAGCCACGCTGCCGGTGATGGCCGTGGTGGCGGTGGTCGTCTTCCTGCTGATCCACCTGTCGCCCGGCGACCCGGCCGCGCTGATTGCGGGCGATCTCGCCACCGAGGACGACATCGCCAGGCTGCGCGAGGCGCTGGGCCTGAACCTGCCCCTGTGGCAGCAGTTCATGATCTGGCTGCGCAAGCTGGCGGTGGGCGACCTGGGCACCTCCATCTTCACGCAGGTGCCGGTCGGCACCCTGCTCGCGCAGCGGCTGGAGCCCACGCTGTCGATCGCGGTGCTGACGATGCTGCTGACCATCGTGCTGGCGGTGCCGCTGGGCACGCTCGCGGCCTACCGCGCCGGCAGCTGGATCGACCGGCTGGTGATGCTGTTCGCGGTGCTCGCCTTCTCGGTGCCGGTGTTCCTGGTCGGCTACCTGCTGGTCTACGCCTTCGCGATCCAGCTGCCCTGGTTCCCGGTGCAGGGCTATGCGCGCTTTTCGGACGGCGCCGGTGCCTGGCTGCGCAGCCTGGTGCTGCCCTGCGTGAACCTGGCGCTGGTGTACATCGCGCTGATCACGCGCATGACCCGCGCCACCGTGCTCGAGGTGCTGCACGAGGACTACATCCGCACCGCCCGCGCCAAGGGGCTGGGCGTGCTGCCGGTGCTGGGCCATGCGCTGCGCAACGCGGCGATCCCGATCGCCACCACCATCGGCGTGGGCATCGCGCTGCTGATCGGCGGCGTGGTGGTCACCGAGACCGTGTTCGCGATCCCCGGCGTCGGCCGGCTGGTGATCGACTCGGTGCAGCGCCACGACTACCCGGTGATCCAGAGCGTGCTGCTGCTGTCGGCGGGGGTCTACGTGCTGATCAACCTGCTGATCGACCTGAGCTACCGATTGTTCGACCCGCGCATCCAGTACTGAGCGCCCCGCAATGTCCACCACCCTGCCCCTGACCGAAGCCGCGGCATCGCCCGCCGCCGCGGCCTTCGTGCCGCCGCGCTGGCGCTGGGTGCGCAAGCACCCGACGCTGATCGTGGGCGCGCTGCTGCTGATCGCGGTGGCCGCCCTGTCCATCGCCGCGCCCTGGATCGCCACCCACGACCCGCAGGACATCGACCCGCTGGCGCGCATGCAGCCGGCCTCGGCCGAGCACTGGTTCGGCACCGACGCGCTGGGGCGCGACGTGTTCAGCCGCGCGGTGTGGGGCGGGCGCGTGTCGATGGTCGTCGGCCTCGCGGTGGCGCTGATCGCCACCTGCCTCGGCGTGTTGCTGGGCCTGGTGGCCGGCTTCGTGCGCTGGGCCGACGGCATCGTGATGCGCGTGATGGACGGGCTGATGGCGATCCCCGGCATCCTGCTGGCGATCGCGCTGATGGCCGTCACCCGCGCCAGCCTGACGACCGTGATCGTCGCCATCACCATCCCCGAGATCCCGCGCGTGGTGCGGCTGGTGCGCTCGCTCGCGCTCACCCTGCGCGAGCAGCTCTTCGTCGAGGCCGCGCACGCGGTGGGCACGCGGCTGCCGCTGATCCTGCTGCGCCACGTGCTGCCCAACATGGTGGCGCCGCTGATCGTGCAGGCCACCTTCGTCGCCGCCTCGGCGGTGCTGATCGAGGCGGCGCTGTCCTTCCTGGGCGTGGGCGTGCCGGCGCAGACGCCGAGCTGGGGCAACATGATGGCCGAGGGCCGCAACTTCGTCGCCGTGGCCTTCCACATCATCCTGTACCCCGGCATCCTGCTGGCCGTCACCGTGCTGGCGATCAACCTGCTGGGCGACGGCCTGCGCGACGCGCTCGACCCGCGCCTGGCGCGCCAGCTATGAGGGCGCCATGACGACGATCGCCCGCATCCCCCTGGCGCCCGGCGAGCCGCTGCTCGAGGTCGACGGCCTGCGCACCCATTTCGACACCCTGTCGGGCCCAGTGCGCTCGGTCGACGGCGTCTCCTTCACCGTGCGCGCCGGCCGCACGCTGGGCGTGGTCGGCGAATCCGGCTGCGGCAAGAGCGTGACGGCGCTGTCGATCATGCGGCTGGTGCCCACGCCACCGGCGCGCCTGCAGGGCGCGGTGCGGCTGCGCGGCACCGAGCTGCTGCGGCTGAGCGAGCGCGAGATGCGCGCCATCCGCGGCAACCGCATCTCGATGATCTTCCAGGAACCGATGACCTCGCTCAACCCGGTGCTCACCGTCGGGCGGCAGATCGCCGAGACGGTGCAGGTGCACCAGAAGGCCGGCCGGCAGGAGGCGATGCGGCGCGCAGTGGAGATGCTGCGCCTGGTGCAGATCCCGGAGCCCGAACGCCGCGCCGGCGAGTACCCGCACCAGCTGTCCGGCGGCATGCGCCAGCGCGTGATGATCGCGCTGGCCCTGGCCTGCAACCCCGAGGTGCTGATCGCCGACGAGCCCACCACTGCGCTGGACGTGACCATCCAGGCGCAGATCCTGGACCTGCTCGCGCGGCTGCGTAGGGAGCTGGGCATGGGCGTGGTGATGATCACGCACGACCTGGGCGTGGTGGCCGAGAGCTGCGACCGCGTGATCGTGATGTACGCCGGCCGCAAGGTCGAGGAGGCCGACGTGCTCGACCTCTTCGACCGGCCGCTGCACCCCTACACCCGCGCGCTGATGGCCTCGATGCCCTCGATGAACGCCGCCAGCGCGCGCCTGGCGGAGATCCCCGGCCTGGTGCCCGCGCCGCACGAGCTGGGCCGCGGCTGCGCCTTCGCGCCGCGCTGTGCGCATGCCAACGCGCGCTGCACCGCGCAGGCGCCTGCGCTGGCCGAACAGGGCGGCGGCCACGCGGTGGCCTGCTTCGCGGTCGAGGAAGGCCGCCTCGCCAGCGACGAGGAGATTGCCGCATGACCGCCGCGCCTCTGCTCGAAGTCCGGGACCTGAAGAAGCACTACGCCGCCCCGCGCCGCTGGTTCGCCAGGGCGAGGCCGCCGGTGCAGGCGGTGGACGGCGTCTCGTTCACCGTCGCGCGCGGCGAAACGCTGTCGCTGGTGGGCGAGTCCGGCTGCGGCAAGACCACCACCGCCAAGTCGGTGATGCGGCTGATCGAGCCCAGCGCGGGCTCGGTGAGGCTCGACGGCGAGGAGCTCACCGCGCTGTCGCCCCACGACATGCGGCTGCGCCGGCGCGACCTGCAGATCATCTTCCAGGACCCCTACGCCTCGCTCAACCCGCGCCTTGCGGCCGGCGAGATCGTGGCCGAGCCGCTGAAGAACTTCGGCATGGCCTCGGGCGCCGAACGGCGCGAGCGCGTGCAGTGGCTGTTCGCCAAGGTCGGGCTGCGGCCCGAGACGGTGAGGAAGTTTCCGCACGAGTTCTCCGGCGGGCAGCGCCAGCGCCTGGGCATCGCCCGCGCGCTGGCGCTCAACCCGAAGCTGATCGTGTGCGACGAGCCGGTGTCGGCGCTGGACGTGTCGGTGCAGGCGCAGGTGGTGAACCTGCTGATGGACCTGCAGGCCGAGTTCGGCATCGCCTACCTGTTCGTCGCGCACGACCTCGCGGTGGTGCGCCACATCAGCCACCGCGTGGCCGTGATGTACCTGGGCCACATCGTCGAGGTGGCCGACCGCGACACGCTGTTCTCGGCGCCGCGCCATCCCTACACCGAGATCCTGCTGTCGGCCGTGCCGGTGCCCAACCCGCGCACGCCGGCCAAACGCATCCTGCTGCAGGGCGATCCGCCCAGCCCCGCCAACCCGCCCTCGGGCTGCCGCTTCCACACCCGCTGCCCGCTGGCGCAGCCGGTGTGCAGCGAGCGCGTGCCCGAGCTGAGCGCGCGCGAATCCGACTCGTCCGGCGGCCACTGGGTCGCCTGCCACTTCCGCTGAAATGAGCTCACCCCCAGCCTCGCCCACTGCGTGTGGCTCTGGCACCCCCTGCAAGGGGGCGCACCCAGCGGCCCGGCCGAGCCGGTTCCGCGGGTGCCCGCGGACGGGCCTGGTGATACCGGCCCTGGCATCCCGACTGCCTCGCAACAGCATGCCCTGCATTGGAGCGACCAGCTCATGACGATGACCCACTACGACCTGCTCATCCGCGGCGGCACCGTGATCGACGGCACCCGCGCGCCGCGCTTCGCCGCCGACATCGGCGTCACCGGCGACCGGATCGCCGCCATCGGCGACCTGTCGGCCTGCACCGCCGGGCGCACGCTCGACGCCGCCGGCCGCATCGTCGCGCCGGGCTTCATCGACTCGCACACGCACGACGACCAGGCGGTGCTCTCGCAGCCGGAGATGCCCTTCAAGGTCTCGCAGGGCGTGACCACGGTGATCGCCGGCAACTGCGGCATCAGCGCCGCGCCGCTGCGCGCCGACATGGAACTGCCGATGCCGCTGAGCCTGATCGATGCGCCGGCCGAGGGCCGCTTCGGCAGCTTCGCCGCCTACCTCGACGCGTTGCGCGCCGCGCCCAGCGCGGTCAACGTGGCGGCGATGGTCGGCCACTCGACGCTGCGCGCGGTCACCATGGCCGCGCTCGACCGCCCGGCCGACGCCGGGGAGATCGCCGCCATGCAGGCGCTGGTCGAGGAAGCGATGGAAGCCGGCGCGATCGGCCTGTCTACCGGCACCTTCTACCCGCCCGCCGCGAAGGCGACCACCGAGGAGATCATCGAGGTCGCCCGCCCGCTGAGCGCGCGCCAGGCGCTGTACGTGACCCACATGCGCGACGAATCCGACCAGGTGATGGAGGCGCTGGAGGAAACCTTTCGCATCGGCCGCGAACTCGGCGTGCCTGTGGTCGTCTCGCACCACAAGGTGCAGAACGCGCCCAACTTCGGCCGGTCCGCCGTCACCCTGCCCTTCATCCGCGAGGCGATGCAGCGCCAGCGCGTGTGCCTGGACTGCTACCCCTACACCGCCGGCTCGACCATGATCCGCACCGACCGCGGCATGCTCGACGGCCGCGTGCTGATCTCCGCCAGCCAGCCGCACCCGGAATGCGCCGGCCGCGACCTGGACGACATCGCCAGGGAATGGGGCGTGCCCAAGGACGAAGCCGCGCGCCGGCTGCAGCCCGGCAGCGCGATCTACTTCCTGATGGACGAGAACGACGTGCAGCGCATCCTCGCCTTCGACGAGACCATGATCGGCTCCGACGGCATCCCCGTCGGCGAGAGCCCGCATCCACGGCTGTGGGGCACCTTCCCGCGCGTGCTGGGCCACTACAGCCGCGACGTGGGCCTGTTCCCGCTGGAGACCGCGGTGTGGAAGATGACCGGCCTCACCGCCCGCAACTTCGGCCTGCACGGGCGCGGCACGCTGGCTGCCGGCCAGCATGCCGACATCGTGGTCTTCGACGCCGCGACCGTGCGCGACGCGGCGAACTACGAGACGCCCACCCGGCCCGCCGAAGGCATCGACACCGTGATCGTCAACGGCGCCGTCACCTGGCACCAGGGCGTGCACAGCGGCGCGCGCAACGGCCAGGTCATCACCCGCCAGGACAACAGCAAGGAACACGCATGACCATCGAACGCCATCCCACGCCCCTGCCCGTGCCCTTCTCGAAAGCGGTGCGCGCGGGCGGCTTCCTGTTCCTCTCGGGCGTGCTGGCGATGGACGCGCAGGGCCGCATCCTCGACGGCGACGTCCGCGTGCAGACCTGCGCCGTGCTGGAGCGCATCGCGCAGGTGCTCGGCGAATGCGGCGCGCGCATGGGCGACGTCGTGCGCGCCACCGTCTGGCTGGCCGACCTGGCGGACTTCGCGGCCTTCAACGAGGAATACGCCAGGCACTTCGCCGGTGCCCTGCCCGCGCGCTCGACCGTGCAGGCCGTGCTGTACCAGGGCGCACGGGTGGAGATCGAGGTGCAGGCCTGGGTCGGCTGACAGCGTCTTGCGTTCAACGAGATAGGTTGAGGTTGCGCGTGGGGCGTGCCGAAGCCACCGGGTGGCCCCGCCCGATCAACCATGGCGTGTCCGGCTCACGTCGATGGTGTGCTTCCCGCAGCGAAATAAAGGGGGAGGCCGCAGGCCGGAGGACATTCGCGGAGGGAAGGACGCCGTCGGCGTGAGCCCACCCCAAGCTCTCGTACTTTCGAATGCGAAATCGTATGAACCTCGCTCAGGCGCAACCGCAGGCGGCCCGGCCGCAGCCTTCCATGGCCGGCTGTTCGCGTCCGCGGAAGTGGTCCAGCAGATGCCGTGTGAACGCATCCTGGTCCGCCGGCGCCGTGATCGCGAGTTCGATGCGCCGGCCGTCCCTGCGCAGCTGGAAGTCCAGGAACCCGCAGCAGTCCTTCTCGGCATCGACCAGCGCCCGCAACTCGGCCTCGGCCATGGCGGCGTAGCCCAGCCGCCAGGTCGAGCCATCCAGGCGTTCGTCGAGCAGGTGCCGCGCTGCCAGCGTCTGGATGCGGTCCAGGCGCTGCCGCAGACGCGACGGCGGCAACAGACATGCATTGGCATCGTCCATCACCGGCCTCCCTCGGCCGAAGGCCGGCAGCTGCAGCCGGAGGTCGCCCTGCGCCGTCGCACCGCCCACAGGACCACGCCGACCAGCAGCATCGTGCCGATACCCGCAATCAGGGGCAGCGCCCAGCCGCTTAGGCTACGCCAGTCGAGCGCCGTCAGGCCCGCAGCGGAAAAACCGGCCAGCAGTGGCAGGGCCAGCGGAATGGCGCAGCACGCCGCGCACGCGCCGGCGATGCCGAGGGTTGCCAACAGGGGACGTTTCATCGGAAGTCCTGTTCTGAAATGAATTGCGATAGATTCACTCTAGAACCTCAAGCAACTTGAGATGCAAGGAACACCGATGAAAGGCCCTGCGGCGCCCCCCTCTTTGACGATCGGCGCGCTGGCCTCGCGCACCGGCCTGAACGTGTCCGCCATCCGCTACTACGAGGAGGTGGGTCTGATCCCAGCCGCCGACCGGCGGCCCAGCGGGCACCGGGTGTACGGTCGCGACACCGAGGCGCTGCTGACGCTCATCCGGCACTGCCGGGATTTCGGCTTTTCCATCGAGGACACCCGGGCCCTGGCGTCGCTGGCCGCCAGCGAGGAGCGCGACTGCATCGAGGCGCGCGACATCGCGCAGGTTCACCTGGATGCGGTGCGCAACAAGCTGTCGGAGCTGCAGGCGCTGGAGCGCAGCCTGAGCCGCTTCGTCACCGCCTGCACCGAGCAATGCGCGGGCGGCCCGGCCCCGCGCTGCACGATCCTCAAGGACCTGGGCACCGGCGCGAGCGCCGGACCCGATGCCGATCCGGCGCCCGCGGGCCGCTGCTGCGGCTAGAAGAGCGACACTGAAACCATGTCCCAGGAGAAGCTTCGGGAGGCGCTGGAAAAGCAGCAGATCCCCCTCTATTTCTGCGCCGTCGCGGTGGCCGTGCTCGCGGCCCTGCTCGTGCCCGGCACCACGGCGCTGGAGGCGGTGGTCAATCCCGCCCTGGCGCTGATGCTGTTCGTCACCTTTCTGCAGGTGCCCATGGCGGACCTGCGGCGCGCGTTCGGGCAGGTGCGCTTCCTCGCCGCGCTGCTGGTGGCCAACTTCGCCGTGATCCCGCTACTGGTGGCGATGCTGGTGCAGTTCCTCCCCGCCGACCCGATGCTGCGGCTGGGCGTGCTGCTGGTGCTTCTCACACCCTGCATCGACTACGTCGTCACGTTCTCCCACCTGGGCCGCGCCGACGCGCGCCTGCTGCTGGCCGCGACGCCGGCCCTGCTCATCGCGCAGATGCTGCTGCTGCCGGGCTACCTCGGGGTGTTCCTGGGCGAGGACGCCGCCCGCCTCGTCCATCTGGGGCCTTTCATCCACGCCTTCGTGTGGCTGATCGCCGTCCCGCTGCTGCTCGCGGCGCTGCTGCAGTTGGGGGCGGCGCGCCACCCGATCGCGCACCGGCTGGCGGCGAGGCTGGGCCTGCTGCCCGTTCCGGCGACCGCGCTGGTCCTGTTCGTCGTCGTTGCCGCAGTGGTGCCGCAACTGGGATCGGCGGCCGATGCGGCCCTGCGCGTGGTGCCGCTCTACCTGGCCTTCGCCATCGTGGCGCCCCTGCTGGGGTGGCTGGTTGCGCGGCTGTTCCGCCTGCCGTCCGCCGCCGGGCGGTCCGTCGCCTTCAGCGCCGGCACGCGCAATTCCCTCGTGGTGCTGCCCCTGGCCCTGGCCGTCCCGGGGGCGATTCCCCTGCTGCCGGCGGTCATCGTCACGCAGACGCTGGTGGAGCTGCTGAGCGAGCTGGTCTACGTGCGCCTGATCGCGCGCTGGGGGCAGGCACCCGCGGCCGCCTCGCGGCCTTGACGATCACTCCTCCTCCTGCACCTTGTGCTGCGCCACCAGCGCCTGCTGCGTCGCCGGCGGCACCGCCTCGTAATGCGAGAACTCGATGGTGTAGCGGCCCTGGCCACTGGTCATGGCATTGAGCCGCGACTGGTAGCCCGCCAGCTCCGCCATCGGCGCCTGGCCGCGCACGGTCACCATGCCCACCGTCGCGCCGGAGGTTCCGGTGATCAGGCCGCGCCGGGACGACAGATCGCCGGTGACGTCGCCGACCGCCGCCTCGGGCACCGCGATCTCGATCAGGACCACCGGCTCCAGCACGATCGGGCGCGCCTCGCGCACGGCCGCCATGAAGGCCTTGCGGCCGGCCGTGGCGAAAGCGATGTCCTTGCTGTCGACGCTGTGGTGCTTGCCGTCGTAAACGACCACGCGCACGTCGACCACCGGGTAGCCGGCGATCACGCCCTGCGCGAGCACCTCGCGCACGCCCTTCTCCACCGCCGGAATGAACTGGCCGGGAATCGCGCCACCGCGCACCTCGTCGGCGAACGCGAAGCCCGCGCCGCGCGCCAGCGGCTCGATGCGCAGGAACACCTCGCCGAACTGCCCTGCGCCGCCGGTCTGCTTCTTGTGGCGGTGGTGGCCCTGCGCCGGCGCCGTGACGCTCTCGCGGTAGGCGATGCGCGGCGGCCGCGTGTTCACCTCGAAGCGGTACACCTCGTGCAGCCGCTCCAGCAGCGCGCGCAGGTGCAGTTCGCCCAGGCCGTAGACCACGGTCTCGTTGGTGGCCGGGACATGCTCGACCCGCAGGCAGGGATCCTCTCCCACGAGCTTGCCCAGGATCTCCCACATGCGCTGCTCGTCGCCGTGCCGCCTGGGCTCGATCGCCAGGCCGTGCACCGGCACCGGGAAGTCCAGCGGCGCCAGGTGCACGTGGTCGTCCTCGGCCGCGTCGTGCAGCACGGCGTCGAAATGGATGTCGTCGACCTTGGCCACCGCCACGATGTCGCCGGGCAGCGCGCGCGAGACCTCCAGGTGGTCCTTGCCCTGCAGCATGAACAGGTGGCCCACCTTGAAGGGCTTGCGCCCGCTGCCGATGTAGAGCTGGCTGTCGCGCGTGACCGTGCCCTGGTGCACGCGCAGCACGCCCATCTTGCCGACGTAGGGGTCCACCGTGATCTTGAACACGTGCGCCAGCACATGCAGCGAGGGATCGGGCACGGCCTGCATGGGCTGCGCATCGGCGCCCTCGCCGAGGAGGAAGTCGGGCGGGTTGGCCTCGGTCGGATCGGGCAGCAGCTTGACGATCGCGTCCAGCAGCTCGGCCACGCCGGCGCCATGGCGGGCCGAGACGAAGCACACCGGAATCAGGTGGCCTTCGCGCAGGGCCTGCTCGAGCGGCGCATGCAATTCGCCGGCATCGACGTCGCCGTTCTCCAGGTAGCGTTCGACGAAGGCGGCGTCGACCTCCACCACCTGCTCCACCAGCGCGCGGTGCGCGGCCTCCACGGGGCCCAGGTCGGAATCGCCCTCGCGGTTGAAGAAGCAGTCCACCACGCGACCGCCGCCGTCGGCGGGCAGGTTCAGCGGCAGGCATTCGCGGCCGAAGGTTTCCTGGATCTGCGCCAGCAGGCCCGGCAGGTCCACGCCCTGCGCGTCGATCCGGTTGACGATGACCATGCGGCACAGGTGGCGCGACGCCGCGTACGCCATCATGCGCAGCGCCATCGGCTCGATGCCGGTGGCGGCGTTGATGACCACGGCCGCGGTCTCCACCGCCTCCAGCGCGGGCAGGCTCTGGCCGAGGAAGTCGAGCCCGCCGGGCGTGTCGATGAAATGGACCCGCGTGTCGGCGTGCGTCAGGTGCATCACCGAGGCGTTGAGCGAATGCTGCATGCGGCGCTCGAGCGGGTCGTGGTCGCTGACGGTGCTGCCGCGCTCGAGGCTGCCCGGCGCACCGAGGGTGCCCGACTGGTGCAGCAGCGCCTCGGCCAGGGTGGTCTTGCCTGCGGCAGACGGGCCGACGAGCGCCAGTGTGCGCACCGCCTCCATCTCGGCCGCAAGCCCGTTCGATCGGCTTGGCATGGGCTGGTCTCCTGCCGCCCGGAAAGCGCGCCGGACGGCCTGGTTGGGATCGCGCGTCGCTTGCGTCGGGCCAGCCTACGGGATTGACAGGACGGATGCAAGCTTCAGGGCCCGCCTAGTGGAAGTCGCGGCTGCTGTTGCTCTGCGCCAGCCGGCCCATCAGCGGCGTGAGGTCGCGAAAGCCCGTGGCGATCAGATGACGCACCTGGCCGCCGCTGTCCACGTCGCGCTGCCAGGTGCCCTGCACCGCCAGCAGGTGCGACTTGAGCAGCGGCTCGCGCCAGGCGTCGATGACGTGCTTCCAGACGATCACGTTGACGTTGCCGGTCTCGTCTTCCAGCGTGACGAAGATGGTGCCGTTGGCGGTCTGCGGGCGCTGGCGGCCCTTGACGATGCCGCAGGCGCGCACGGTCTGGCCGCTGGGCAGGTCGCGCAGTTCCTCGGCGCTGCGCAGTTGCATGCGCGCCAGGCGCGGGCGCAGCAAGGCCAGCGGATGGCGGCGCAGCGTGAGGCCCAGCGCGGCGTAGTCGTGCACGATCTCCTCGCCCTCGGGGGCGGTCAGCAACCGCAGCGTCGGCTCGTGGATCGGCACGCCCTGGAGCAGCGCCGGCGCACGGCGCTGCGCGGTCGCATCCCAGACCTGCTGGCGGCGGTGGCCGGACAAGGACTGCAGCGCATCGGCCGACGCCAGCGCGGCCATGTCGGGACCGTCGAGCGCGGCGCGCAGGGCCAGGTCCTCGGTGCTGGCGAAGGGCGCCTGTGCGCGGGCAGCGACGAGGCGCTCGGCGCCCGCCTTGCTGAGGCCGTGGATGCGCTGCAGGCCCAGGCGCACGGCGGGCTGGCCCGGATCGCCCTGGCGGCTGGCGTAGCGCGCATCGGTGCCCGGCAGGGTGCCGGACGTGCGTGCTTCGAGGGTGCAGTCCAGGTCGCTGGCCGTGACATCGACCGGCCGCACCTCCACGCCGTGGCGCCGCGCATCCTGCACGAGCTGCGAGGGCGAATAGAAGCCCATGGGCTGCGAATCGAGCAGCGCGGCCAGGAAGCAGGCCGGCTCGTGCAGCTTGAGCCAGCCGCTCACCAGCACCAGCTTGGCGAAGCTGGCGGCGTGGCTTTCGGGGAAGCCGTAGTCGCCGAAGCCCAGGATCTGCTTGAAGATGGCTTCGGCGAAGGTGCGGTCGTAATCCTTCTTCACCATGCCGTTCACCAGCTTGTCATGGAACTTGTCGAGGCCGCCCTTGCGCTTCCAGGCCGCCATGGCGCGGCGCAGTTGGTCGGCCTCGTCGGCGCTGAAATCGGCCGCGATCATCGCGATCTGCATCACCTGCTCCTGGAAGATGGGCACGCCCAGCGTGCGCTCCAGCGCGGCCCGCAACTCCTCCTTCTCGTAGCGGATCGGCAGTTGCCGGCGCACCCGCTCGCGCTGCTTCAGGTAGGGATGCACCATGCCGCCCTGGATCGGACCGGGCCGCACGATGGCCACCTGGATCACGAGGTCGTAGTAGGTGCGCGGCTTCAGCCGCGGCAGCATCGACATCTGCGCCCGGCTCTCGACCTGGAACACGCCGATGGTGTCGGCGTCGCAGAGCATGTCGAACACCTTCTCGTCCTTGTCCGGCACCTCGTGCATCTGCAGCGCGGTGCCGCGCCAGCGGTTGACGAAGTCCAGCCCGCGGCGGATGGCGCTCAGCATGCCCAGCGCGAGCACGTCGACCTTGAGCATGCCCATGGCCTCGAGGTCGTCCTTCTCCCACTGGATCACGGAGCGGTCCTTCATCGAGGCCTTTTCCACCGGCACCAGCCGCGTGAGCCGGCTCTGCGTGAGCACGAAGCCGCCGACGTGCTGGCTCAGGTGGCGCGGAAAGCCGCTGAGCTGCCGCGCCAGCTCGATCCACTGGCGCAGCCGGCCCTCGTCCTCCTGCACGCCGACGCGCGCGGCGGCTTCCTGCAGGCGCTCGTCCATCGCGATGCCGTCGAACCAGTAGTGGTCCTTGGCGAACTCGTCGACCAGCCGGGCATCGATGCCCAGCGCCTTGCCCACGTCGCGCAGCGCGCTGCGCGAGCGGTAGCAGATCACGACGGCGGCGATGGCCGAGCGTTCGCGGCCGTACTTCTCGTAGATGTACTGGATGACCTTTTCGCGTTCCTGGTGCTCGAAGTCGACGTCGATGTCGGGCGGCTCGTTCCGCTCGCGGCTCAGGAAGCGTTCGAACAGCAGATGGCCGGTGCCAGGGTCGATGGCGGTGATGCCGAGGCAGTAGCACACCGCCGAGTTGGCCGAGGAGCCGCGACCCTGGCAGAGGATGTTCTTCGACTTGGCGAAGTGCACGATGTCCTCGACCGTCAGGAAGAACATCTCGTAGTGCTTCTCGATGATCAGGTCGAGTTCGCGCTGCACCTGCCGGCAGAGCTGTTCGGGGATGCCGTTGGCGTACCGCTCGGGGGGATACCTTTCGAGCGCCCCCTCCCAAGTCTTTCGCACCAGCGTCTGCGCCGGCGTCTCGCCGCCGCCCACGGTCTCCAGCGGGTACTTGTAGTGGTCGCGAATCTCTTCCAGGTCGAAGTGGCAGCGGCGGGCGACTTCCAGCGTGTTCGCCAGCAGCTCGGCCGGATAGCGCTCGGCCAGGTGGGCGCGCGGGCGCAGGTGCCGCTCGGCGTTGGACTGCAGCGCGAAGCCGCATTCGTCGACCGTGCGGCCTTCGCGCACCGCGGTGATCACGTCCTGCAGCGCCTTGCGCGAGCGCCGGTGCATGTGCACGTCGCCGGCCGCCACCAGCGGCACGCCGGTGCGCGCGCCCACCTGCATCAGCGTGGCCAGCCAGAGATCGTCGTCCAGCTCGTTGAGCAGTTCGACCGCGAGCCAGAGATGCTTGCCCCACAGCGCCTGGGCCGCCGCCACGTCGGCGCACAGCGCATCGAGCCCGGCGTCCGCCGCGCGCCGCGGTGCGAGCAGGATCTCGCAATGCCGCAGCGAAGCGACGTCGCTGCCCTCCCAGCTCACGCGGTACTCGCCCTTGGGCGCCGTCGTCCTGCGCGCCGCGGTGATGAACTCGCACAGGTTGCCCCAGCCTTCGAGGTCGCGCGCGATCGCCACCAGCCGGAAGCGCTCGAAGGCGAACTCGCTGCCGAACAGCAGCCGGAAGTCCGGGTTGCGGGGCACCGGCGGCTTGTCGGGGTTCTCGCGCTCGTACGCGTCGAGTGCCGCGGGATGCCGGCGCAGCGCGACGTGCGCGCGCACCACGCCGGCCACCGAGCATTCGTCGGTGATCGCCAGCGCCTCGTAGCCCAGGGCATAGGCCTGCGCCATCAGTTCCTCGGGGCTGGACGCGCCGCGCTGGAAGCTGAAGTTGGTGAGGCAGTGCAGCTCGGCATAGCGCACCGGCGCCGGCCGCCGCGGCAGCACGTGGACCGTCGCCGATCCGAGAGCCGATGCATGGAAGGCATCCATGTCAGCGATCCGTGGCGCGTGGCGCCTTCCGCGACGCATGAAACAGGCGCGGCCGAATGCCAAGGATCGATGTCCGGGGCGCGTGCCGAGGGACATTCGCGGAGCAGGGTACGCCGTCGGCGTGAGCCCGCCCCCACTGACCCGCATTCGTCAAATCACCCAGGCCGCATCGATTCGAAAAGTTCGGCTTCAGCCCGGTTGCTCCACCGCGGCTGGCGCGACCCACCAGGCATGAAACCGTGTGCGCGCTCGAAGGCACGACCCTAACCATACAGTCCCTGCAGAAACCAGCGCGGCGTTGCCTCGGAAAACCGGCTGGAAGGCCGCTCGCGGAAGACCCAGACCAGACCCGCGCCGGGGCTCTCGGCGATGAAGTAGTCGCGCACCGCGCTCTGGCCGCCGCCCCACCAGCCGGTTTCCACCCGCTGCGGGCCGGCCAGCGTGCGCAGCGTCCCGCGGTAGCACGGCCATTCGCCCTGCATCTCCAGGGGCATCGGCTCGCGCAGCAGCCAGGGCGGCGACAGGTCCTGCGGCGCCGGCACCGCGGCCGGCGCGGCCGGGCGGCCGAGGGCCGGCTGCCACGCCTGGCGGCATTCCGGCCGGTGGTCGGCCCGGGCCACGGCGCGCAGCACCTGCTGCGGGCCCAGGCGCGCGCTCAGGCGCTCCACCAGTTCGTGCAGCCGGTCGCCCTTGCGGCTGTCGTCCGGCAGGAAGCCCCGGCTGGCGCCGGCCCAGGGCGCGGTGTCGACCGAGCGCAGGCGCAGCCAGCTCGCGGGCGCGGCGAGCGCGGTGCGTGCCAGGCGCTCGCCGATCAGGCGGCGCAGGTGCGCCATGTCCTGCGTGGGCTCGGCGGTGCGCACCACGGTCTGCTCGTGCGGCGGCAGGCGCACGCCGTTGCAGCGCTTCAGGTCGAGCGTCCATTGCAGCTCGACGGCGAGCACGCCGCGCTGGCGCGCGCGCAGCCACAGCTGCAGCGCGCCGAGCAGCCGGTTGGCCGCGCCCATGAGGGCGGCCGCGCTCTCGGCCAGCGCGGGCAGTTCCAGCTTCTGCTCGAAGGACTGGGGCAGCTGCAGCCAGACATGGTGGTCGGGCTGCAGGGCCCAGGCGACGTCGAGCGCCTCGCGCAGCGGCGCGCCGAAGCGCCGCGCGAAGCCGCCGCGCGGCAGCGCCGCCGCATCGCCCCAGCAGCGGCAGCCCAGGCGGGCGAGCACGTCCAGGTGCGGCCGCGCCGCGCTCAGGGTCTCCAGCGGCAGGGCCGCCGGCACCTGGGCGGGCGGGCGCTGCCCGGCGGCATACAGGCGCAGGCGCGCCAGCGCCACCAGGCTGCTCGCCCCCTGCGCCTGCCGCAGGCGCGATGCCGGCACGGGGTTCTCCGAGGCCATCAGGCGCATCAGGGACTGGCGCCCGCCCCACAGCCGCTCGCAGGCCGAGACCTCCAGCAGCAGGGCCTCGTCGAGCCAGGCGACGCGCGGCGTGTAGCGCAGCGCCCACCAGCCCAGTACCTCCGGCGAGGGCCAGGACGCGGGCGCGTCTTCGGCGTCCTCGTCTTCCTCAGGCAGCCATTGCAAGGCGATCCAGTGCATGGCCTTCTCCTGGCGGGCGCGCCCCGAGGCGCACCACGCGCGCCATGTGCGCATCCGCCGCCTGCGCCGGCCCGCGGCGCCAGCGGCTGGCCGCCAGCAGGGCCGACAGGCGCTCGCCGTGCGCCGGCAGCGAGAGCGGCGCCGCCAGCGGCGGGCCGCGGCGCTTGAGGATGCGGATGTCGATCCGCCCGCCCTCGCCCGCCGCCGCGCGCAGGCGCAGCCGGGCCGGCGACGCCGACTGCGCCGCCGCGTCGGGGCGGCACACGAACAGCAGCGCCTCGTGCTGCGCGGCGGCCAGCTGCAGGCGCCGCAGCTCGGCCACGCGCGCCTGCTGCGGCAGCCAGGCCAGCACCGCGGCCACGTCGGCGCAGCGCAGGGCCTGTTCGCAGGCCCACAGCGGCGCGTCGCCACGCACCCACAGCACGGCTTCCGGGGGCAGGCCGCCGGCCGCCAGCGCGGGGCCGAAGGGCTCGAAGGGCGCGCCCACCAGCACCACCGGCCCGCCGCGCCCGCGCGCCGCCGCGGCCAGCGCGGGCAGCAGCAGCGGCCACACGTGGCGCTCGGGCGACGGCAGCAGCACTTCGCTCATGGCGCCCACCGGCCAGCCGCCGCCGGGCAGCTGCGCGTCGAGCGCGGCATGCCCTGTTGGCAGGATGGCTGTGTCCGCCGCGCCCAGTTCGTCGCCATACCATAGGAGGTGGCGCCCGGACAGGCATGGCGATTGCTGCAGAGGATGGCTCATGACGGAGTGAATATATGTGTTTTTATACAGCACTCCAATACCCCGTGCCCGTGAATGTGAACTCGCCGGCAAAGAGATTTACACAGCATTTGCTTTCCATTCATACGACGCACTTACGATGTCGATCTCGGGGTCCGTTGTGGGGCCCTTTGTTTGCTTCTTTGTCTGTTTTCAACCGGGAACGCGATGCCGATCCTCCTCACGCCCCGGCCCCCACGAAGGACCGATCCTTGAGATTCCTGACATTGGCGGGCGCCCTGTGCGCCCTTGCGCTGCTGGGCGCCTGCCGCGAGCAGGCCACCACGCAGCCGCCCGCGCTGCCGGAGGTGGTGGTGCGCGTGGTCGAGCCCCAGTCGGTGCCGCTGCACACCGAACTGCCGGGCCGCACCTCGCCCTTCATGGTGGCCGAGGTGCGCCCGCAGGTGGGCGGCATCATCCGCGCCCGCCCCTTCACCGAAGGCGCGCTGGTGCGCGCCGGGCAGGTGCTCTACGAGATCGAGGCCGCGTCCTACCGGGCCGCGGTGGAGCAGCAGGAAGGGGCCGTGGCGAATGCCAGGGCCACCGTCAATTCCACGCGCGCCCTGGCCGAGCGCTACAAGGCGCTGCTGCCGATGAACGGCGTGAGCAAGCAGGAGTACGACAACGCCGCCGCCGCGCACGAGCAGGCGCTGGCCAACGTGCGCATGCAGACGGCGGTGCTGAACACCGCGCGCATCAACCTGCAGCACACGCGGGTGACGGCGCCGATCGACGGGCGCACCAGCCGCAGCGCGGTGACGCCGGGCGCGCTGGTCAGCGCCTCGCAGGCCGCGCCGCTGCTGACCATCTCGCAGCTCGATCCGATCTACGTGGACATCGAGCAGTCCAGCACCGAACTGGTGCGGCTGCGCCAGGCGCTGCGCGACGGCGCGCTGGCGCGCGAGGCCGACCCGCAGGGCCAGCGCGTGACGCTGCTCATGGAGGACGGCACGGCCTACCCGCACGAAGGCCGCATCCAGCTCACCGAAGTGACGGTGGACCCGAGCAGCGGCTCGGTGACGCTGCGCGCCAAGGTGCCCAACCCCGACGGGCTGCTGCTGCCCGGCATGTACGTGCGCGCGGTGGTGTCCGAGGGGTCGATCCCGAACGCCGTCCTGGTGCCGCAGCAGGCGATCATCCGCGACCGCCGCGGCAACCCGAGCGTGCGCGTGGTCAAGCCCGATGACACGATCGAGACGCGCCCGGTGAGCGTGGCCCGTGCCATGGGCACCGACTGGCTGGTCACCGCAGGCCTGGTGGCCGGCGACCGGGTGGTGCTCGAAGGCGCACGCAGCGCGCCCGACGGCGCCAAGGTCCAGGTGGTGCAGATCGCGGCCGGCAACGGCGCCGCCGCCGCGCCGCCCAACGGCCCGCTGGAACCCAGGCCCGGCGCGACGCGGGCCAATGGCGCCGGCACGGCCGCGCGCGCACCATGATCTCCCGCTTCTTCATCGATCGCCCGATCTTCGCCTGGGTGATCGCGATCACCGTCATGCTGGCCGGCGGCCTGGCCATCCACCTGCTGCCGCTCACCCGCTACCCGGCGGTGGCGCCGCCGGCCGTGAGCATCTTCGCCTACTACCCGGGCGCCGACGCGAAGACGCTGGAGAACAGCGTCACCCAGATCATCGAGCAGCAGCTCACCGGGCTGGACGGCTTCCTGTACATGACGGCGCGCAGCGACTCCACCGGACGCGTCAACATCTCCGTGAGCTTCGAGCCGGGCACCGACCCGGACACCGCCCAGTCGCAGGTGCAGAACCGCGTGCAGCAGGGGCTGCGGCGATTGCCCCAGGACGTGCAGAACCAGGGCGTGACCGTGCGCAAGGCCGGCATCGCGGCGGACCTGCTGGTGACGCTGTACGACACCAGCGGGCGCATGACGCCGGGCGACGTGGCGGACTTCCTGGTCAGCGAACTGCAGGACCCGATCAGCCGCGTCAGCGGCGTCGGCGAAGTGCAGGTCATCGGCGGCCAGTACGCCATGCGCATCTGGCTGGACCCGTACAAGCTGCGCAGCTTCAGCCTCACGCCCGGCGACGTGCAGGCGGCCGTGATGGCGCAGAACGTGCAGGTGTCGGCCGGCCAGATCGGCGCGCAGCCGGCCGTGCCGGGGCAGCAGCTCAGCGCGGTGATCACGGCGCAGTCGGCCTTCCAGACGCCCGACCAGTTCAACCGCATCCTGCTGCGCTCCAACGCCGACGGCTCGGTGGTGCGCCTGCAGGACGTGGCGCGGGTGGAGATCGGCTCGGAGAACTACAGCTTCTCCGGCCGCTACAACGGCCACCCCGCCTCGGGCGTGATCGTGCGCCTGACGCCCGACGCCAATGCGCTGGAGGCGATCTCCACCATCAAGGCGCGCGTGGACGCCATGCACGACCAGTTCCCGCCCGGCATCGAAGTGGCCTACCCGGTGGACACCACGCCCTTCGTGGAGCAGGCGATCAGCGACGTGGTCAAGACGCTGCTGGAGGCCATCGTGCTGGTGGTGCTGGTGATGTTCCTGTTCCTGCAGAACTGGCGCGCCACGCTGATCCCGGCCATCGCGGTGCCGGTGGTGCTGCTGGGCACCTTCGGCGTGCTGGCGGTGGCGGGCTTCACCATCAACATGCTCACCATGTTCGGCATGGTGCTGGCCATCGGCCTGCTGGTGGACGACGCCATCGTGGTGGTGGAGAACGTCGAGCGGATCATGGAGGAAGAGCACCTCCCGCCGCGCGAGGCCACGCGCAAGTCGATGGGCGAGATCACCGGCGCGCTGATCGGCATCGGCGTGGTGCTCTCGGCGGTGTTCCTGCCCATGGCCTTCTTCGGCGGCGCCACCGGCATCATCTACCGCCAGTTCTCGATCACCATCGTCTCGGCGATGGTGCTGTCGGTGCTGGTGGCGTTGATCCTCACGCCGGCCCTGTGCGCCACGCTGCTCAAGCCGCACACGCCTGGCCATGAGAAGAAGTCCACGGGCTTCCTGGGCTGGTTCAACCGCCAGGTCGACCGCAATTCCGAGCGCTACGAGTCCAGCCTGCGCAAGCGGCTGCCGCGGCGCGGCCTGTTCCTGGGGATCTACGTGCTGATCTGCGCCGTCATGGTCGCGATGTTCCAGTACACCCCCACCGGCTTCCTGCCCGACGAAGACCAGGGGCGCCTGTCGGTGCAGTTCACGCTGCCCGAGGGCGCCACGCTGGAGCAGACCAGCGCGGTGGGCGAGCGCGTCAGCCGGTACTTCCAGGAGCAGGAGAAGGACAACGTCGAGGGCGTGTTCATCTCGCCCGGCTTCAGCAACGCCGGGGCGGGCCAGAACCTGGGCCAGGGCTTCATCGCGCTCAAGGACTGGAGCCTTCGGCCCGGCGCGGACAACAGCGTGTTCGCCATCCGCGACCGCGCCCGACGGGCGCTGGGCGACGTGCGCGACACGCGCATCGTGGTCAGCGTGCCGCCGGCCGTCTCCGGCCTGGGGAACTCGGCCGGCTTCGACCTGCAGCTGCAGAACACGTCCCTGATGGACTACGAGGACTTCCGCGACATCCGCAACAAGCTGCTGGACCTGGCGCGCGCGGACTCGAAGCTGGCGCAGGTGCGCCTGAACGGGCTGGACGACGAGCCCCAGCTGCAGGTGGACGTGGATCGCAGCAAGGCCGGCGCCATGGGCATCGCGCAAAGCGAGATCAACACGCTGCTGTCCGCGTCCTTCGGCGGCATCTACATCAACGACTTCATCGACCGCGCGCGGATCAAGCGTGTCTACATGCAGGCCGACGCGCCCTTCCGCATGACGCCGGAAGACATCGGCCTGTGGAGCCTGCGCACCGCCAACGGCGCCATGGCACCCTTCTCCTCGATCGCGCAGTCGCACTGGGGCTACGGCCCCATGGCGCTGTACCGCTACAACGGCCTGCCCTCGTTCAACATCCAGGGCGAGGCGGCCGGCGGCGAAAGCTCGGGCGACGCGCTCACGCGCGTGGAGAACCTGGTCAGCCAGCTGCCGGCAGGCGTGGGCTACGCCTGGACGGGCCTGTCGTACCAGGAAAAGCTGTCCTCGGGCCAGGCGCTGGCGCTGTACCTGATCTCCGCGCTGGTGGTGTTCCTCGCGCTGGCGGCGCTGTACGAGAGCTGGACCGTGCCGGTGTCGGTGCTGCTGGTGGTGCCGCTGGGCATCATCGGCGCGCTGGTGGCGGCCAACCTGCGCGGCATGGACAACGACATCTTCTTCCAGGTCGGCCTGCTGACCACCATGGGGCTGGCGGCCAAGAACGCGATCCTGATCGTCGAATTCGCGGCCGACGGCGAGCGCCGCGGCCTGCCGCTGTGGGACGCCGTGCTGCAAGCCGCGCGCCTGCGCCTGCGCCCGATCGTGATGACCTCGCTGGCCTTCGGCGCCGGCGTGATCCCGCTGACGATCGCCTCCGGCGCCGGCTCGGGCAGCCAGCACGCGATCGGCACCGGCGTGATCGGCGGGATCTTCACCGGCACGGTGCTGGCGATCTTCTTCGTGCCGCTGTTCTACCTGGTGGTGCGCAGCGTCTTCGGGCGCGCGCCGGCCGAAGAAACCGGCGAACAGCGCCTCGCCAGCGACGGCACCGAGACCCACCAGGGCCACGCATAGGCATGACTGCACCGGCCGCCTCCGACCGCGAGGCCCTGCCGGTGCGGCTCCTGCGGCGCGCGGTCGACGTGCACCCCGGCGAAGTGCGCGCCCTGCTGCTGGGCGCCGCCTGGTTCTTCTGCCTGCTCAGCGGCTACTACCTGCTGCGCCCGCTGCGCGACGCGATGGGGCTGGCCGGCGGCCCCGATGAGCTGCAATGGCTCTTCACCGGCACCTTCCTGGCCATGCTGGCCCTGGTGCCGCTGTTCGGCGCGCTGGTCACGCGGCTGTCGCCGCGGCGCTTCGTGCCGCTGAGCTACCGCTTCTTCACCGGCAGCATCCTGGTCTTCGGTGCGCTCATCGCCTCCGGCGTGCACGGCGTGTGGGTGGCGCGCGTGTTCTTCGTCTGGATCAGCGTGTTCAACCTGTTCGTGATCAGCATCTTCTGGAGCGTGCTGGCCGACTGCTTCAGCAACGCCCAGGGCCGGCGGCTGTTCGGCTTCATCGCCGCCGGCGGCACCGCCGGCACCTTCGTCGGACCGGCACTCGCGGCCTCGATGGCCACCACGCTCGGCCCGGTGGCGCTCACGCTCGGCGCGGCGCTGCTGCTGGAGCTGGCGCTGCAGTGCTTTCGCCGGCTCTACCCGCGCGAGGGCGAGGCGCCCCGCGCGCAGGAGCCCGGCGCCGCCACCGCGCGCGGCGACGACCGGCCGATCGGCGGCAGCGTCTTCGCCGGCCTGGCGCTGATCGCGCGCTCGCCCTACCTGCTGGGCCTGTGCGGCTACCTGCTGCTGCACACCACCGCGGCGACCTTCCTGTACTTCGAGCAAGGCCGCATCGTGTCGGCCGCCTTCGCCGACACCGCCTCGCGCACGCGCTTCTTCGCGCTGGTGGACCTGGGCGTGTCCTCGCTCACGCTGGCGCTGCAGATCTTCGTCAGCGGCCGCGTGATGGCGCGCTTCGGCCTGGGCACCGCGCTGCTGGTGCTGCCGGTGGCCTCCGCGCTGGCCTTCGCCGCGGTCGCGCTCTCGCCCACCGCGCTGGTGCTGGCCTGCGCGCAGACGATGCGCCGCGCCTTCGACTACGCCATCGCCCGGCCGGCGCGCGAGGTGCTGTTCACCGTGGTCGGCCGCGAGGCCAAGTACAAGGCCAAGAACGCGATCGACACCGTGGTCTACCGCGGCGGCGATGCCGCCAGCGGCTGGCTGTCCACCGGCCTCACGGCCCTGGGGCTGGGCTTCGCCGCCGTGTCGGCGCTGGCGATCCCGCTGGCCGGGCTGTGGGCGGCGCTGTCGCTGTGGCTCGCGCGCCAGCAGGAACGCCGGCTGCGCGGCGCGGCAAGGAACTCGGCGGCCGGGGATGCATCCACCGTGTGACGGTCACCCCCATGGAGTTCCGCCCATGCACACGCTCCCGCACGCCCACCCCGCCGGCCTGACCCGCGCGCACGTGCTGCGCATGGCCGTCGGCCTGTCCGTCGGCGCCGCGCTGCCCGTCGGCGCACGCAGCCAGACGAAACCTCCCGCGACGATGAACACCCGCCCCATTCCCGCCACGAAGGAAATGCTGCCCGTGATCGGCTGCGGCACCTGGATCGGCTTCGACCAGCGCGCCGGCAGCGCCGAGTACCGCCGCCTGCCGGGCGTGCTCGACGCGCTGTTCGCCGCCGGCGGCCGCGTGATCGACAGCTCGCCCATGTACGGCCGCGCCGAGGAAAGCACCGGCGAACTGCTGGCCGCCGCAAACGGCCGCGCCAAGGCCTTCCTCGCCACCAAGGTCTGGACGCGCGGACGCGAGGCCGGCATCGCGCAGATGGAGCAGTCGCTCGCGCGCCTGCGCACGCAGCGCCTGGACCTGATGCAGGTGCACAACCTGATGGACTGGCGCATCCACCTGGCCACGCTGCGCGAATGGAAGGACCGGGGCCGCGTGCGCTACCTCGGCATCACGCACTACACCGCCTCGGCCTACGACGAGGTCGAGGCGGTGCTGCGCGCCGAGCCGCTGGACTTCCTGCAGATCAACTACTCGCTCGACGCCCGCGAAGCCGAACGGCGCCTGCTGCCGCTGGCGGCCGAGCGCGGCGTGGCGGTGATCGTCAACATGCCCTTCGGCGGCGGCGGCCTGCTGCGCCGCCTGCGCGAGCGCCCCCTGCCCGCCTGGGCCGCCGAGATCGGCTGCACGAGCTGGGCGCAGGTACTGCTGAAGTTCGTGCTGAGCCACCCGGCCGTGACCTGCGCCATTCCCGGCACCAGCCGGCCCGAGCACATGGCGGACAACGCCTCGGCCGGCACGGGCACCTTTCCGGGCGCGGCGTTCTGGCGGCGCGAGGCCGGGGAGATCCTGGGTCAGGGCTCGCCGGCCGCGGCGCCGAAGCGATAGCTCGACACCACCAGGCCGCCCATGAAATCGTCCTCGTGGTAGACCGGGCGCCCCGCCTCCTGCTCGGCCGCGCCCACGGCCACCATCAGCGGGATCAGGTGCTCCTCGCGCGGATGCGCGGCGCGCGCCGCGGGTGCCTGCGCCCAGTCGATCAGGCGCTGCGCGCGTTCGCCGGGGCCGGCCTGCAGCAGCGTCTGGCCGAGCCAGTCGTCGAAGGCCTTCGACACGCCGTGCGCCTGCGGCCCGAAGTTGCGCAGGTTGTGGTAGCTCAGCCCGCTGCCGACGATCAGCACCTCGTCGCCCCGCAGCGGCGCCAGCGCGCGCCCCAGCGCCAGGTGCTCGGCCGGATCGAGCCCGCGCCGCAGCGACAGCTGCACCACCGGCACGTCCGCCTGCGGGTAGATGGCGGCCATCGGCGAGAACATGCCGTGGTCGTAGCCGCGCTCGGCATCGACCGCCGCCGGCAGGCCCGCGGCCTCGATCAGCCCGTGCACGCGCTGCGCCAGATCGGGCGAGCCGGGCGCGTCATAGCGCACCTGGTAGGTGTGCGCGGGAAAGCCGCCGTAGTCGTAGATCATCGGCGGGCGCGGGTTCGCCTGCACCGTGAAGGCCGGCGCCTCCCAGTGCGCCGACACCATGAGAATGGCGCGCGGCGTGCGGCCGATCTGGCGCGGCATGTCGGCCAGCGCGGCCTCGAGCCTGGCGTAGGTGTCGCCCATCTCGGCCTTCATCCAGGGCCAGGGGCCGCCGCCGTGGGAGATGAAGTAGGTCGGCAGGCGCGGGTTCGGGGGATCGTCGTTCATGGGGGCTCCTTGCTCCGAATGTAGGGTCTGCGGCGCGCATTTCGAGTGCCCTGCCCCCGATGCCCCCGGATACGGCCTTGCCATGGCACTGAAATGCGGCCGCGGCTACAGTGGCGGGTTCGCTGGAGACCGCCTGCCTTGTTCCGCTTCTTCGAGAGACTTCTTCATCCCTATCCGCCCGCCGAACCCGCACTGCCGCCCCGGGGCTTTTTCGCCTTCCTGTGGGCCTGCACCGACGGCCTGCGCGGCAAGCTCCTCGCCATGGCGCTGCTCACGGCCGCGATGTCGGCCTTCGAGGCGCTGCTGTTCGCCATCCTCGGCCGCGTGGTCGACTGGCTGGCCGACGTGCAGCCCGCGCAGCTGTGGGCCGTGCGCGGCACGGCGCTGGCCTGGTTCGGCGCCGCGCTGGCGGCCAGCATCGCGGTGGTGGCGCTGCAGACCATCGTGAAGCACCAGACGCTGGCCATCAACCTGCCGATGCGCCTGCGCTGGAACTTCCACCGCCTGATGCTGGGCCAGAGCATGGCCTTCTACCAGGACGAGTTCGCCGGCCGCATCACCACCAAGGTCATGCAGACCGCGCTGGCGGTGCGCGACACCATCTTCGTGCTGGCCGACGTGCTGGTGGCGATGGTGGTCTACATCGCCACCATGGTGATCCTGGTGGGCATGCTCGACCGCGAGCTGATCTGGCCCTTCCTGATCTGGCTCGCGCTGTACCTGGCCTCGCTGGCCTTCTTCGTGCCGAAGCTCGGCCGGGTGGGCAAGGCGCAGGCCGATGCGCGCTCGATGATGACCGGGCGCGTGACCGACGCCTACACCAACATCGCCACCGTCAAGCTGTTCTCGCACACGCAGCGCGAGGCGCATTTCGCGCGTGCCGCCATGCGCGAGTTCATGACCACCGGCTACCAGCAGATGCGCCTGGTCAGCGCCTTCGAGATCGTGAACCACGCGCTGAGCATGGGCCTGACCGCCGGCATGGCGGGCATGGCGCTGTGGCTGTGGTCGCAGGGCCATGTGGGCGTGGGCGCGGTGGCGGCGGCCACCGCGATGGCGCTGCGCCTGCACGGCATGTCGCACTGGATCATGTGGGAGATGACCAGCCTGTTCGAGAGCGTGGGCACGGTGCAGGACGGCATCAACACGCTGTCGCGGCCGCGCACGGTGCTCGACGCGCCCGATGCCGCCGCGCTGGACGTGCCGCGCGGCGAGGTGCGCTTCGAGCACGTGCGCTTCAGCTATGGCGAAGGCAAGCGCCCGGTCGTCGACGACCTCACGCTCGCGGTGCGCCCCGGCGAGAAGATCGGCCTGGTCGGCCGCTCGGGCGCCGGCAAGTCCACGCTGGTGAACCTGCTGCTGCGCTTCCACGACATCGACGCCGGCCGCATCCTGATCGACGGCCAGGACATCGCGAAGGTGACGCAGGATTCGCTGCGCGCGCACATCGGCATGGTGACGCAGGACACCAGCCTGCTGCACCGCTCGCTGGCCGACAACATCGCCTACGGCCGGCCCGACGCCAGCGAGGCGCAGATCCGCGCCGCGGCCGAGCGCGCCGAGGCGGCCGGCTTCATCGACACGCTGACCGATCCGCACGGGCGGCGCGGTCTGGAGGCGCACGTCGGCGAGCGCGGCGTCAAGCTCTCGGGCGGCCAGCGCCAGCGCATCGCGATCGCGCGCGTGATGCTCAAGGACGCGCCGATCCTGCTGCTGGACGAGGCCACCAGCGCGCTCGACTCCGAGGTGGAGGCCGCGATCCAGCAGAGCCTGAACGCGCTGATGCAGGGCAAGACGGTGATCGCCATCGCGCACCGCCTGTCCACCATCGCGGCGATGGACCGGCTGATCGTGCTGGACGAAGGCCGCGTGGTGGAACAGGGCACGCACCGCGAACTGCTGGCGCAGGGCGGCCTGTACGCGCGGCTGTGGGCGCACCAGAGCGGCGGCTTCCTGGGCGAGGACACCGAGGACTGGGCCGCGGCGGCGTAGGCACGGTGCCGGCATGACCAAGGTCACTTCCGGCATCTGCAACAAACTCTTACCATGCCGCGGTGACCGCCGCCTCTCCCTCGTCCGCGCCGCTGCTGCGCCCCGCCGTCCTGCTGGTGGAAGACCATGCGCTGGTGCGCCTGGGCTTCCGGGCGCTGGTGCAGGCCCACGGTGCCTATGCCGGCGTCGATCTCGACGTGCTCGAGGCCGGCAGCCTGGCCGAGGCGCTGGCGCTGCACGCGGCGCACCGCCCCCGCATCGACCTGGTGCTGCTGGACCTGGCCCTGCCAGACGCGAGCGGCCTGGAGGGCCTGGCCGCCTTCCGCGCGCGCTTTCCCGATGCGCGCATCGCGGTGCTCTCGGGCAGCGCGCAGCAGGCGCAGATGCAGGGCGCGATGGCGCTGGGCGTGGTGGCCTACCTGCGCAAGACCGGGGACCTGCACGAGCTGGCCGCATTCCTGCGCAGCTGGCGGCAAGGCGGCGCCCCGCCCTCGCTGCCGCTGGCAGCGCCGCCCACCACGGGCGACGCGCAGCCGCTCGGCACCCGCCAGCAGCAGGTGCTGCGCCATCTGCTGCAGGGCATGTCCAACCGCGAGATCGCCGACGCCATGCGCCTGGGCGAAGGCACGGTGAAGAACCACGTCACCAGCCTGCTGCTGCGCTTCGGCATGCGCTCGCGCTCGCAGCTCATCAGCCACCTTCGCCAGTGACGGCGCCCGCATCGCACGCCGCCGCGCCTGCACCGGCCGGGCCGATGGCCGCGCGCGTGCTGCGCGCGCAGGTGGCCATGCTCTACGCCAACGCCGCCAGTTCCACCGCGATCGACGCGCTCATCGCCTGGCTGCTGACCGGGGTGCTGTGGTGGCAGCTGCGCGATCCGATGATCGGCCTGTGGCTGCTGCTGCACCTGACGCAAGTGCTGCGCTACCCGGTGCTGGCCGGCTACCGCCGCGATGCGGCGGCCGCGCAGCGCAGCCGCCACTGGGCGCGCGTGCACGGCCGCGAGCTGCTGATGTACAGCAGCGTCTGGGGCCTGGCGCCCTGGCTCATGCTGCCGGCGGACGACCTGCCCATGACTGTGCTGCTGATGCTGGTGATGCTGGGCCTGGTCAGCGGCGGCGTGGCGGCCGTGTCGGCCTACTGGCGCTCGACGCTGTGCTTCGCGGTGCCGATGGTCGCGGGCCTGGTCACCGCACTGGCCTGGCGCGGCGACGGCCTGCACCTCTTCCTGGCCGGCTGCGCGCTCCTGTACCTGGGCGCCACGCTGTTCTTCGCGCGCCAGCAGAACCGGCTGCTCATCGAATCGCTCAGCGTGCGCTTCGAGAAGGAAGCCCTGTCCGAGCGCCTGCACGAGCAGATGGCGGCGGTGCAGCGCGCCAGCGCCGAGAAGACCCGCTTCCTCTCGGCCGCCAGCCACGACCTGCGCCAGCCGCTGCACGCCATCGCGCTGTTCGGCGCCACGCTGCACAACGAGCTGGACGGCCACGCGGCGCAGCCCAACGTGCAGCGCCTGATGGGCGCGGTGCACGCGCTGGGCTCCTCGCTGGACGCGATGCTGGACATCTCCCAGCTCGACGCCGGCGTGGTGGCGCCCGAGGTCCGGCCGCTGCCGCTGCAGCCGCTGCTGGAGCTGCTGTTCCAGGTCTTCGAGCCCGAGGCCAACCGCAAGGAGCTGGAGCTGCGCATCCGCGCCAGCGCGCTGTGGGTGCACAGCGATGCGCAGCTGCTGCAGCGCCTGCTGTCCAACCTGGTCGACAACGCGCTGAAGTACAGCCGGCGCGGCGGCGTGCTGGTGCGCGCCCGCGCGCGCGGCGAACGGGTGTGGATCGACGTGTGCGACACCGGGATCGGCATCGCGCCGGAGCACCAGGACCGGGTGTTCGACGAGTTCTTCCAGGCCCACAACCCGGGCCGCGACCGTTCGCAGGGCCTGGGCGTGGGCCTGTCGATCGTGAAGCGGCTCGCGCTGCTGCTGGACCATCCGATCGCGCTGCGCTCGCGCATGGGCCGCGGCACCTGCTTCCGGCTGGCGCTGCCGCGCGCCGAGCCGATGCCGGCCCCGGCGCGCGCACCCGCGGCATCGCCGGCGCCCGCGGCCGGCAGCCTGCCGCGCCGCGTGCTGCTGATCGACGACGAGGCGGACGTGCGCGACGCCATGCTCGCCCTGCTGCGCTCCGCAGGCGTCGAGGCCACGGCGGCGCGTGACGAAAGTCATGCCCTCGACGCCTGGCGCTACGCTGCGGCGGTGTCGCGCCCCTTCGACCTGACCCTGTGCGACTACCGCCTGGCCGGCGGTGCCGACGGGCTGGCCATGGCGCAGCGCCTGCGCGAACGCACCGGGCTGCCGGTGCTGATGATCACCGGCGAAACCGACCCGCAGCGCCTGCAGCGGCTGCGCGACGCGGGCCTGCCCGTGCTCTTCAAGCCCGTCTACGCCGAGGCGCTGCTGCAGACGCTGGCCGATCTGCCCCTGCCGGCCGCCAGGCGCTGACGCGCCGCCGCCTATGCCGTGCGGCATAGGCAATCGCCACGTGACCTTCCGCACTGGCGGAGGCCGGGGCCGCTGGCTACCTTCGAGCGCGCCGGTGTTTCATCTCGTTTCATGTGGGAAGCGGGAGGCGCCGGCAGACAAGGTGTCCTGATGATCCATGCCTCGACCCTCTCGTTCGCCCTGCGCTGTGCGATCTCCATCGCCCTGGCGGCCACGCTCGCGGCCTGCGGCGGGGGCGGCGGGGGCGCAGGCGGCATCGCCTTCCCCTTTCCCCCGCCCGGCCCGGTCACGCCGCCGCCCAGCGAAGGCAGCGCCACCATCGGCCCCGAGGGCGGCGTGGTCCAAGGGCCCGACGGCGTGCAGGTCACGGTGCCGGCCGGCGCGCTGGAGGCGCCGGTCACGCTGCGCATCGCGCGCGACGACAGCGGTGCGCCGGGCCTGCCCGCCGACGCGCAGCGCCTGTCGCCCGTGTACGCCTTCACGCCGCACGGCCAGCAGTTCGCGCTGCCGGTGGAGATCCGCCTGCCCATCGACTTCGCCGCCCTGCCCGCGGGCAAATCGCCGCCCATCCTGATGAGCCAGCCCGGCGAGCAGTGGGTGAGCCTGCCGGCCGACGAGGTAGCGCAGGACGGCGGCGCGGTGCGCTTTCTGAGCGACCACTTCTCCTACGCGGTGGGCGTGTGCAACCAGGCCTGCGCCGAGAGCGACCCGTGGTTCGGCGGCGCGCTGCTGGGCAGCTATCCGCTGGAGCCGGCGCAGGCGCAGCCCGGCCAGCCGCAGCGCAAGCTGATCGAGCAGGCCGGGCCGCGCACCGTGCGCATCTCGGCGCTGCCGCGTGCCTTCCAGCCCGGCACCAACCGCCACTGGTGCGGCGGACCCGCCACCCTGCGGCTCATGCGCGCCAACCTCTGGCCGCAAGCAGCGACCCACCTGGCCACGCAGGTGTTCAACGGACCCGGCGCGGTGGACGTGCGCGTGGACATCGACCACACGCTCAACGGTCCGCGCGGCTTCTACGTCGAATGGAGCTGCGCGCGGGCCAGCGGCTGGCCGCCGAACACCGCGTTCACGGGGGGGATCCTCCCGCCCACGGAGGGCCTGGCGGCGGTGCTGGTGCGCATTCCGGTGCCGGTGGACGCGCCCACCATCACACGCCAGCCGGCCGATGCCGCGGCCGACGCCGGCCAGAACGCCAGCTTCGGCGTCGAGGCGCTGGCCCCCGACAGCCTGTTCGTCCAGTGGCAGCGCAGCGACGACGGCGGCGCCACCTGGCGCAACGTGGGCACGGGCGGCACCTACGTGCTGGCCGGCGTGCAGGCGGCCGACCACGGCGCGCTGTTCCGCGCCCAGGTGTGCAACGTGCGCGGCCTGGTGCTGAACTGCATCGTCTCGGACACGGTGCGCCTGGACTACACCGGGCCCCTGGCGCCGGCCATCACGCAGGTGCCGCAGAGCGTGTCGGTGGCGGCGGGCCAGACCGCCTCCTTCAGCGTGGCGGCCAGCGGCCGGCCCGCGCCGGCTTTCACCTGGTTCCGCAAGGACGCAGCGGGCGACACCGAGGTGGGCAGCGGCGCCACCTACACCACCCCGGCCACGCAGGCGGCGGACGACGGCGCGCGCTTCTACGCGGTGGCGCGCAACAGCGCCGGGCAGGCGGCATCGGCCGAGGCCCTGCTCACGGTCACGGCGAGCGCACAGGCGCCCGCGGTCGGCGCCGTCACGGCCGCGCCGGGACTGTCGATCGCCGCCTGCAGTAGCGTCACGCTCAGCGCCAGCGCTACCGGCACCGCGCCGCTGAGCTACCAGTGGCGCCGCAACGGCGGCGCGCTGGCCGACGGCCAGCAGCCCGACACCTGCAACGGCAGCCCCGCCACCGTGAGCGGTGCCGGCAGCGCCACGCTGGTGCTGGGCAACGTGCCTGCCGCGTGGAGCGGCAGCGGCTTCGACCTGGCGGTGAGCAACGGCGCCGGCCAAGCCAGCTCCGGCAGCGTGACGCTCACGGTCACCGCCCCGACGGCGACCGGCTGGAGCCCCGGTGCCACGGTGAACGCCAGCCCGGGCACGCCCCTGCCGGCCGGCCCATGGAACTACGGCGATGCCTCGGTGCAGATCTACGGCAGCGGCGACGCCTGGGCCATGCTCTCGGGCAGCACCGCGGCCTACGACACGCAGCTGTGGGCGGCCCGCTACCGCGCCGCGGCCGGCCCTGCGGGTGCCTGGGATACGCCGGAGCTGCTGGTGGAGACGCCCAACGGGCCGATCACGGCGCCCGTTGGCATCGCGAGCGACGACGCGGGCCGCTCGGTCGCCGTGTGGGTGGAACGCTCGCCCTCCAGCGCCGTGCTGCGGCTGCGCCATCACGACGGCAGCGCCTGGGGTCCGGCCCAGGCCCTCGACAGCGGCACCATCCAGATGGGCCTGTTCCCCTGGCAGCAGGTGCGCGTGGTGCGGGCCGGCGCGCATGCGCTGATCGTCTGGGCCCGGACCGAGAACGGATCCGGCGCCAGCAGCGTCCGTGCACGCCGGCTGCGGCTGGCGGACGGCGTGCTGGAGGCTCCCGAGATCCTCGGGACCTCCAGTGCGTCGCAGGCGGACGCCGCCTACCGCATGCCGCTGCAGCTCGCGGCCACGCCGCAGGGCGACGCCATGGCCTTCTGGCAGCACCTGGACAGCACGGTGCGCGCCTCGCGCTACACCGCATCCAGCGGGCAGTGGACCCTGGACGCCGCCGACGGCCCCACGGCCACCGACTACTCCACCTTCACCCTGGACGGCACCGGCCGCGCCTGGCAGGCGGTGCCGCAGGACGACGGCAGCGGCGCCTACACGCTGACCGTCCACACGCTGACCCCGGGCGCATCGAACTGGGAAATCGGCAGCACCGTCACCGGCGCCTTCCTCACCGGGCCGATGACGCCCAGGCTGCTGGCCGACGCCGCCGGCAACGCGATGCTGGCCTGGGCCTGCACCAGTTGCCCGCAGGCCGACCCGGGCATGAACAACGCGCCGATCCATGCCAGCCGCTTCGACGCGGCCACCCAGGCCTGGAGCACGCCCGAGCAGCTGGACACGCGGCCGGCCGGCAGCAACGGCTTCACCGACATGCACGGCTTCGACCTGCGCATGAACCCGCTGGGCGACGCGGTGGCCGTCTGGTCCTACACCGGCACGGTGCTGGGTGACGGCACCGGCGTGGAACTGAAGACGTTTGCCCGCCACTACCAGCGCGCCGCCAACGCCTGGGGTGCGGCCACGCCACTGGCGGCACCGGCCGCCGGCGAGGACAGCGCGCCGCTGGTGGCACTGGCCGCCGGTTCGCCGCGCGCCCTCGCGCTGTGGACCCATTCGCCCGGCCGCCCTCTGATACAGCCCGCCTGGTCCGTCTACCAGCCCTGAAGCACGAGGCGCAACGCGTACGCACCGCCGAACCCCCTCTTCGGAATTCACGAAGCGCCGCGCACGCCCCCTGTGGCATCCTCGACTGCGGTGCCGGCCGACCCGCCGGCGAACGAAGACCGAGACGGAGGATGCGGATGGTGGAAGGAAAAGTGGTCGTCGTCACCGGTGCCGGCGGCGGCATCGGGCGCGACATCGCGCTGGCCATGGCGCGGCATGGCGCCAGGGTGGTGGTCAACGACATCGGCGCCGGCGTGGACGGCGCGGGTGGCAGCGCCGGGCCGGCGCAGCAGGTGGTCGAGGAGATCCGCGCGCTGGGCGGCGAGGCTGCACCCAATACCGACAGCGTGGCCGAGGCCGCCAGCGCCGCGCGCATCGTGCAGTGCGCGCTCGACAGCTTCGGGCGCATCGACGCGGTGGTCAACAACGCCGGCATCCTGCGCGACCGCTTCTTCCACAAGATGTCGGTGGACGAGTGGGACGCGGTCATCAAGGTGCACCTGTACGGCGCCTACTTCGTCAGCCGCGCTGCCGCCACGCACTTCAAGGAACAGAACGCGGGTGCGATGGTGCACATGACCTCCACCTCGGGCCTGATCGGCAACTTCGGCCAGGCCAACTACGCGGCGGCCAAGCTGGGCATCGCCGCGCTGTCCAAGTCGATCGCGCTGGACATGCGCAAGTTCAACGTGCGCTCCAACTGCATCGCGCCCTTCGCCTGGAGCCGCATGATCGGCGCCATCCCCACCGACACCGAGGAGCAGAAGGCGCGCGTGGCGAAGATCCAGCAGATGACGCCCGACAAGATCGCGCCGCTGGCGGTGTACCTGGCCAGCGACGCCGCGCGGGAGGTCAACGGCCAGATCTTCTCGGTGCGCAACAACGAGCTCTTCCTGATCAGCCAGCCGCGTCCGGTGCGCTCGGTGCATCGCTCGGAAGGCTGGACGCCCCGGAGCATCGCCGAGCACGCGATGCCGGCGATGCGCGCGGGCTTCTATCCGCTGGACCGCTCGGCCGACGTCTTCAGCTGGGATCCTGTCTAGATACCGTGCGGCCGATAATCGGCCTTCGTCCCTCTGACTGGCCCATCACCGGTGAACCTGCACTTTGACCTGTTCGACCTGAAGCTGTTCACCTACGTGGCGCAGGAGCGCAGCCTCACGCGCGGCGCCGACAAGGCCTGCATCTCGCTGGCCGCCGCCTCCACCCGCATCAAGCAGATGGAGGAAGCCATCGGCGGCAAGCTGCTGCACCGCAGCGCGCAGGGCGTGAACCTCACGGCCGCCGGCCAGGCGCTGCTGTACCACGCCAAGCGCGTGATGCAGCAGATGGAACACCTGCGCTGCGACATGCAGGACTTCGGCAAGGGCATCAAGGGCCACGTGCGGGTGTTCGCCAACACCACCTCCATCACCGAGTACCTGCCGGAAAAGCTCGCCGGCTTCCTCACGCAGCACCCCGCCGTGCAGGTGGACCTGCGCGAATACCTCAGCGAGGAGATCGTGCGCGCCGTGGCCGAGGGCGAGGCCGACATCGGCATCCTCGCCGGCGACGTGCACACCGGCGACTTCGACGCCCGCCCCTTCGGCCGCAACCAGCTCGTGCTGGTGGTGCCGGCCGCGCACCGGCTGGCGCAGGCCGGCTCGGCGGACTTCGTCGACACGCTGGACGAGCAGCACGTGGGCCTGCACCACGGCAGCGCCATCCACCGCTTCCTGCTGCGCAAGGCCGAGCTGGCCGGGCGCAGCTTCCATCCGCGCATCCAGGTCGGCAGCTTCGAGGCCATCTGTTTGATGATCGAGGCCGGCGTCGGCGTGGGCGTGCTGCCCGCCTCCTCGGCGCGACGCCTGGCGCGCGTGATGGGCATCGCCACCCTGCCGCTGACCGACGCCTGGGCCGAACGCGAGCTCAAGATGGTGGCGCGCAACCGCGAGCAGTTGCCGGCTTCAGCGCGCGAGCTGTTCGACCATCTGGCGGGTTAAAGTCCCCCCCGTTTCTTGCTCACTTCGTGTAGCCGACTCCCCCAGGGGGCGCACCCGGCGGCCTGGCGGAGCCAGTTCCGCGGGTGCCCGCGAACGGGCCTGGCTGCGCCAGCCCCGGGCCTCATGCGTCGCGGACGATGCGATGACATAACGGGCGCCCTGAAGTCGCTGCGCCTGGCCGTCGCCGGGGCCGGCGGTTCGACCGAGGCGCCGGCGGGTCTGCTACAACCGCGGCATGCCGTTCCTGTCGAACCTCAATGCCTGGTCCGCGCTGCACCTGACCGTCGAGACCGCGGCCACGCTGGCCTTCGCGCTGTCGGGCCTGCTCGAGGCCGCCCGCAAGAAGCTCGATGCGGTGGGCGTGTGCATGGTGGCGGGCCTGGCCGCGTTCGGCGGCGGCACGCTGCGCGACATCCTGCTGGACAAGCGGCCCTTCTTCTGGGTCGAGCACGCGCTGTGGCTGTGGGCCCTGCTCGCGCTGTGCATCGGCGCCATGCTGTTCCTGCGCTCACACCACTTCCATCTCACCGAGCGGGCGATGCAATGGCCCGACGCCGTGGGCCTGGGCCTGTTCGCCGCCAGCGGCACGCAGGACGCGCTGGCGGCCGACATGCCGGCCATCGTGGCAGTGCTCATGGGCACGATCACGGCCGTCTTCGGCGGCGTGCTGCGCGACATCGTGTGCAACGAGATCCCGCGCGCCTTCAGCGACCACCGGCCCTATGCGCTGTGCGCCTTCGCGGGCGCCTGGGTGGTGGTGGGCATGCACGCCTTCGACGCCACGCCCGCCGCCGCGCTGCTGGCCGGCGTGGCGGGCGCCACGCTGCCGCGCCTGCTGGCGCTGCGCTACGACTGGAAGCTGCCGGCCTGGCGGACGGAGCATCCGCCGGCGCGCTGACCGCCTGCGGCGTCAGTCCAGCCAGCGCGCCATGCGCGGCGTCTCGGCCAGCCGCCACACGCGCTCGCACAGCACCTTCGCCTCCTCCAGCGTCGCGCTCTGCCCATAGACCGCCAGCCGCTGCATCTTGTCCTCGATCTCCGCGCGGCTGAGCGTGTTGCCGGGGTCGCCCTTGGGTTCGTCGACCCGGCCGTGCAGAACGCGGCCGTCGGCGGTGGTCACGCTCACCTTGCCGATCCAGCGCGCGGGATAGGCGCCGTCGACCTCGGCATCGAGTTCCATCGCCACCCGGCCGCGGAACGCCGCCACCGCCGGTGCCAGGAAATCGGCGTCGAACTCGGCCAGCCCCGCGCGGCCGTGCACCGCGATCAGGCCCAGCACCGTGCCCATGGAGAACTTGGCCTGGTGCACGGTGGCCGGCACGGTGACGCGGCCGAGCACGTCGATCGCGCCCTGGTGCACGTGGGCCACCACCTGCCGGATGTCCTGCACCTTCAATTCGTGCTGCTGCATCACCTGCAGCAGCGCGTCGGCGGCCGGATGGGTGTGGCGGCAGGAGGCGTGGTACTTGAAGGAGGTTTCGGCCAGCGTCCAGCGCGTGCCCAGGCCATCCGTCAGGCGCGAGGCATCGGCGTCGCTGGACATGCCGGCGCCCAGCCCCTGCGCGCCCTCGAGCACGCGCTGCGCGCCGGTGAAACCGTCCTGCGCGAGGTAGGCCGACATCAGCCCCGCCGCGGCGGCGTGCGCGCAGTGCAGCTGCTTGGAATCGGCCGCGTCGCGCAGGAACTCCCACACGCCGGCCGACTGCGTGCCGGCCGAGCCGAAGGCGTGCAGCATCTGCGCGGGCGTGAGCTTGAGCAGGCTGCCGACGGCGGCCGCGGCAGCCACGGTGCCGGCGGTGGCCGTGGTGTGGAAGATGCGGTAGTGCGAGCGCCCCAGGAACTCGCCCACGCGGATGCCCATCTCGTAGCCCGCGACCACCGCCGCGAGGAACTGCGCGCCGCTCGCGCCCACGGCCTGCGCCACTGCCAGTGCCGGCGCGATCACCACGGCCGCGGGGTGGAACACCGAGCCGTTGTGCACGTCGTCCTGCTCCACGTAGTGCGAGGCGGCGGCGTTGACCAGCGCGGCGAACACGGGCGAGCTGCGGCGGCGCGAGATCAGCACCTCGCTCGGGCCGTCGGACGGCCCCATCGCCTGCGCGAAGCGCTCGATGCTGCGCACCGGGCGCGCCTGCGCGGCGGCGAGCACGGAGCCGAGCCAGTCCAGCACCAGGTCCTCGGCGCGGCGCAGCACCGGCGCGGGGATCTGCGCGGCCTGCAGCTCGGCGGCGAAGACGGCCAGCGCGCGGCTCGGATGGTCGGAAGCGTCGACGCTCATGGCAAATGGGCTTTCAGAAGGAGCGAGGCAGCCCGAGCACGTGCTCGGCCACGTAGCTGAGGATGAGGTTGGTGGAAATCGGCGCGACCTGGTACAGCCGCGTCTCGCGGAACTTGCGCTCCACGTCGTATTCGTTCGCGAAGCCGAAACCGCCGTGGAACTGGATGCAGGCGTTGGCGGCTTCCCAGCTCGCCTTGGCCGCCAGGTACTTGGCCATGTTGGCCTCGGCGCCGCAGGGCTTGTGCGCGTCGAACAGTTCGCAGGCCTTCCAGCGCATGAGGTTGGCCGCCTCGACCTCGATGTAGCTCTCGGCGATGGGGAACTGCACGCCCTGGTTCTGGCCGATGGGGCGGCCGAACACGGTGCGCTCCTTCACGTACTTGCTGACGCGGTCGATGAACCAGTAGCCGTCGCCGATGCACTCGGCGGCGATCAGCGTGCGCTCGGCGTTCAGGCCGTCCAGGATGTACTTGAAGCCCTGGCCCTCCTGGCCGATCAGGTTCTCCTCGGGGATCTCCAGGTTCTCGAAGAACAGCTCGTTGGTCTCGTGGTTGACCATGTTGGGAATGGGCCGCACCGTCAGGCCACTCTTCTCGGCCTGGCGCAGATCCACCATGAAGATGGACATGCCCTCGGACTTCTTCTTCACCTCGGCCAGCGGCGTGGTGCGCGCCAGCAGGATCATCCAGTCGGAATGCTGCACGCGGCTGATCCAGACCTTCTGGCCGTTGACCACGTAGCGGTCGCCCTTCTTCACCGCCGTGGTCTTGATCTTTGTGGTGTCGGTGCCGGTGCTGGGCTCGGTCACGCCCATGGACTGCAGCCGCCATTCGCCGGTGGCGATCTTGGGCAGGTAGAGTTCCTTCTGCGCCTTCGAGCCGTGACGCAGCAGGGTGTTCATGTTGTACATCTGGCCGTGGCAGGCGCCGGAGTTGCCGCCCGAGCGGTTGATCTCCTCCATGATGACCGAGGCCTCGGCCAGGCCCAGGCCGGAGCCGCCGTACTCCTGCGGGATCAGCGCGGCCATCCAGCCGGCCTTGGTCAGCGCGTCGACGAAGGCCTCGGGATAGGCGCGCTGCGCGTCCACCTTGCGGTGGTACTCGTCGGGGAACTGCGCGCACAGGTCGCGCACCGCGTCGCGGATGTCCTGGAATCGGGTCTCGCTCATGGTGTCAGTCCTGACGGGGGCCGCCAGCCTCCTTCTCGACGCGTTGCCAGATCTCGACGGCCATCGGGTCGTCGATCTCCTCCAGGATGTGGCCCACCAGCCCGATGGCGCGCGCCATCACGCCGAAGCCGCGGATGATCTTCCAGGGAAAGCCGAACTCGCAGGCGATGGCGCCGATGGCGCCGGTGGCGTTGACCGGCAGCGACTTGCCCGAGACGCGCTCGGCCTCGTCCTGCACCGCCTGGATCAGCGCCACGTAGTGGCCCGACAGCCCGTTCTCCGCCGCGATCTGGAACAGCCTCGGCGCACGCGGGTCGACCGGCTTGTGCAGCGGATGGCCCAGGCCGGGCACGATCTGCCCGCGCTCGCGGAAACCGGCAACGATGTCCTTCGCCATCTCGGCCAGCGGGCGCTGCGGCTGCGTGCCGTGCGGGACCGCCTCGTACAGCATCTTCGCCGCGCCCTCGGTGCTGCCGACGAACACCGTGCCCAGGCCGCACAGGCCGGCGGCCACGGCGGCCTGCAGCGCCTCGGGCGCGCCGGCGTAGGTCAGGCGCGCGGCCAGCGCGCTGGGCGTGATGCCGTGCTCCACCAGCGTGACCACGATGGCGTTGAAGGTCACCGATTCCTGCGGCGTCGGGATGCGGCCCGTGAGCTCGAGGAAGGCCATGTCGCCGAGGTTGAGGTGGCCGAGGATCTCCGAGGGCAGGTCGCGCCCGCGCACGGTGATGCGGTCGGGCGTGCTGTGGCCGAGCTCGGTGCGCAGGGATTTCTTGATCTGGGTCATGCAGGCTGGGCGCGGGCGGGCGCCCCGAAAGGAAATGCGATGCCGCGAATCTATCCCGCCGCGCGGCCGCGCTGTTCTCGGAATGCCGAAGCCACCCTTTTGCAAATGCAAATGCCGCCGCGCGGCGCCTTCTGGCACGCTCGCCTCCACCCTGGGCACGAAGGCATTGGACACATGGACAAGGAATCACTGGCGGCCATCCGCGAGGTGACGCTGGACTACTTCACCCGCAGCCGCAGCGTCGCGCGCCGCCGCGCGCGCAACGAGGCGGCGCAGGCCGACGAAGGCCAGGGCTGGCGCGAACTCGCCGAACTGGGCTGGCCCGGCATGCTGGCGCCCGAAGCCGCAGGCGGCCTGGCGCTGGGGCTGAGTGGCGCGGCAGAGATCCTGCGCGCGGCCGGCGAACATGCCGCGCCCGAGCCGCTGCTGGCCGTGGCGGGCCTGAGCGCGCATCTGCTCGCCCAGCTCGACACGCCCGCCGCGCAGGCGCTGCTGGCGGAACTGTCGGCCGGCCGCGCCCTGCCCGCCCTCGCCTGGCAGGAAAGCGCGGGCGAGCTGAGCGCCGTGCCGCTGGGCTGCGGCTGCGAACCGCAGGGCAGCGGCCTGCTGCTGCAGGGCGAGAAGATCATGGTGCTGCCCGGCGCGGCCGCCACCGGCTGGCTGGTGCCCGCGCGCGGACCGGATGACGCGATGACCGACACGCTGCTGCTGTGGGTGCCGCGCGGCACGCCCGGCATCGTCGAGACTTCCACGCCGCTGGCCGACGGCTCGCAGGCCGCCACGCTGCGCTTCGAGCAGGTGCCGCTGCCGCCCGAGGCGGTGCTCGCGCAGGGCGCCGCGGCGCACGACGCGCTGCGCCGCACGCTGGCCGCCGGCCAGATCCTGCAGGCAGCCGAGCTGCTGGGCGCGGGCCAGGCGATGCTGGCGCAGACCCTGGACTACCTGCGCACCCGCATGCAGTTCGGCAAGCCCATCGGCAGCTTCCAGGCGCTGCAGCACCGCTGCGTGGACATGTTCATCCACCTGGAAGTCGCGCAGGCCGTGCTGCACGAGGTGCTGGCGCTGGCCGACGATGCACAGCCGCCCGCGCTCGAACGGCTGGAGGCCGAGGCCAGCCGCGTCAACGCGCGCTGCACCGCGGCGGCGCTGCAGGCCTCGCGCGCCGCGGTGCAGCTGCACGGCGCGATCGGCTACACGCAGGAATGCGACCTGAGCCTGTTCTACAAGCGCGTGCTGGTGCTCTCGGCCTGGCTGGGCAACGCGACCGCGCACCAGCGCCGCTATGCGGAGCTGGCCGCCGAGCAGGCGGCGCGCGACGAGGCCGTGCGCTGGGAAGGTGGCTTTCCCCGGCACGCCGACTGGGACGCGATGCCCGAGGCCGGCTTCCGCCGCATGGTGCGCGCCTTCCTGCAGCGCAGCTACCCGCCGCAGCTGCGCTACCTCTCGCACCGCGCGCGCTGGCGCGAGATGCGCGAGTGGTATCTCACCCTCTCCGCGCAGGGCTGGATCGCGCCCGCCTGGCCCGAGCCGCACGGCGGCATGGGCCTGCCGGCGGACAAGCTGATCGCCTGGATCGAGGAGCTGGAGCAGTACGGCGTGGCGCGCGCGCCCGACCAGGGCATCGTGATGATCGGGCCGCTGCTGATCCAGCACGGCACGCACGAACAGCAGCAGCGCTTCCTGCCGCGCATCCTCAGTGGCGAGCACGTGTGGTGCCAGGGCTATTCCGAACCCAACGCAGGCTCCGACCTCGCGGGACTGCGCACCGAGGCCGTGCAGCAAGGCGATGAATTCATCGTCAACGGCCAGAAGATCTGGACCACGCTGGCGCAGGATGCCAACCACATCTTCCTGCTGGTGCGCACCGACAAGGACGCGAAGAAGCAGGAAGGCATCAGCTTCCTGCTGTGCGACCTGCGCACGCCGGGCATCACCATCCGGCCGATCCGCACGCTCGCGGGCGAAGAGGAATTCTGCGAAGTGTTCTTCGACAACGTGCGCGTGCCAACCGCGAACCTGGTCGGCAGGCTGCACGGCGGCTGGACCATCGCCAAGGCGCTGCTGGGCTTCGAGCGCATCTTCCTGGGCAGCCCCAAGCAGTCGCAGTACGCGCTGGGCCAGCTCGCGCGGCTGGCGCGCGCGCGCCGCCTGTTCGCCGACCCGGCCTTCCTGCAGCGCTACACGGCGCTGCGGCTGGACGTGGCCGACCTCGCCGCCGCCTACGCCGGCTTCGCCGCGATCGTGAAGGCCGGCAAGCCGCTGCCGCCGTCGGTGTCGCTGCTGAAGATCTGGGCCAGCGAGACCTACCACCGCATCGGCGCGCTGCTGGTGGAGGCCAGCGACGAGCACGGCGCCATCGCCGGCGACCAGGCACTGGACGACGGCCAGCCCTTCAACGCGCTCGCGCCGCTGATCGGCGCGACCTCCGCCACGATCTACGGCGGCACCAACGAGATCCAGCGCAACATCCTCGCGCGCCAGGTGCTCGAGTTGCCGGGCTGAGCGCACCGCCACGACGAGATCCGCTGTCACGCATCCATCACTCACAAGGAGACAAACCATGGCATCTTTCTCACGCCGCAAGGCATTCCCGCTGCTGGCTGCCGGCGCGCTGTATCCGCTGTTCGCACCGACACAGGCCGGTGCGCAGCAGTTGCCGCCCGTGATCAAGCTGGTTGTCGGCTACACCGCCGGCGGCCCGGTGGACGGCGCGGCGCGCCTGATCGCACCCGCGCTGGGCGAGGCGCTGGGCACGCAGGTCATCGTCGACAACCGGCCCGGCGCCGGCGGCTCGGTGGGCGGCGATGCGGTCGCCAAGGCCGCGCCCGACGGCGCCGTGCTGTTCTTCGGCGCCAGCCCCACGATCACCATCAACCCCAACATCCAGCGCCACATGCCCTTCGACCCCATGAAGGACCTGGCGCCGATCGCGCCGATGGTGGACTACACCAACGTGCTGGTGGTGAACAAGGACCTGCCGGTGCGCAGCGTGGCCGAGCTGCTGGCCTACGCCAGGGCCAACCCGGGCAAGGTGTTCTACGGCTCGGCCGGCATCGGCGCCTCCAACCATCTCAGCGGCGCGCTGCTGGAGAAGATGACCGGCGCGCCGCTGTCGCACGTGCCCTACAAGGGCAGCGCGCCGGCCCTGGCCGACGTGGTCGGCGGCACCGTGGCGATGATGTTCGACATCATCGCCACCTCCAAGCCCTTCATCGAGTCAGGCAAGGTGCGCGCGCTGGCCGTCACCTCGCGCCAGCGCAACCGCATGCTGCCCGAGGTGCCGACCATGATCGAGGCCGGCGTGGCCGACTACGACGTCGGCGGCTGGTTCGGCCTGTACGGTCCGGCGCGCATCGGCCCCGCGCTGGTGACGCGCCTGAACGAGGCCATGCGCAAGGTGCTGGCGCGCGAGGACGTCGCCAACCGCCTGCGCGAGCAGGGCTACGACGTGTGGTCCGGCGCGCCCGCGCTGCTGGCCGCCAAGGGCGAGGCCGACCGCAGGCTGTGGGCGGTGGCCGCCAAGGGCATCGAGGCGGAATAGCGGATGACGGCCACGCGCATCCATCACCTGCTCGCGCACCGCGCCGCACAGACGCCGGACGCGGTCTTCCTGCACACGCACGAAGGCGATGTCCACTACGGCGCGCTGCAGGCCATGGTGGAAGCCGCCACCGAAGACCTGCGCACCGCAGGCGTGCGGCCGACCGACCGCGTGCTGCTGGTGGCCGAGAACGGCCCCGCGCACATCGCGCTGATCATGGCCTGCAGCCGCCTGGGCGCCTGGTCCTGCGGCGTCAACGCGCGCATGTCGCCGGGCGAGGTGGATGCCATCGCGCAGCGCGCCGACGCGCGCCTGTGCTGCTTCACCACCGGCGCTTCCGAGGCAGCGCGCAGCCACGCGCAGCGCTGGGGCGCCGCGCCATCCGCACTGCCCGGCGTGGCGCGCTCCGCCGCGCGGGCCGAGGCCGCGCCCGAGCCCGATCCGGCGCTGGCCGGCACCGCCGCCATCATCTTCACCTCCGGCACCTCGGGCACGCCCAAGGGCGTGATGGTGTCGCACCGCGGGCTGCTGCACTTCGGCCGCGTATCGAGCGCCTCGCGCGCGCTGACGCCGCAGGACCGCGCCTACGCCTTCCTGCCGATGACGCACATCTTCGGCCTGGGCACCGTGCTGATGGCCTCGCTCACCGGCGGCGCATCGCTGGTGCTGCGCGGCGGCTTCTCGCCCGACGACCTGCTGCAGGCGCTGGCGCACGAGGGTGTGTCGAACCTGCAGGGGCCGCCCACCATGTACGCGCGGCTGCTCGCCCACGTCGAGGCGAACGCGCGCGCGCTCTCCTTCCAGCGGCTGCGCTACGTCTACACCGGCTCGGCGCCGCTGGACGCGGCGCTCAAGCAGCGCGTGGAGGCGCTGTTCGGCCAGCCGCTGCACTTCGGCTACGGCCTGTCCGAGTACGCCGGCTCGGTGTTCCTCACCCGCCGCGAGGCGCCGCGCAACGACATCGCGGCCGGCCACCTGGTCGAAGGCGCCGAAGCACGCATCGTGCGCGCCGACGGCAGCGATGCCGCGCCGGGCGAAGTGGGTGAGATCTGGCTGCGCGGCGCCGGCCTGATGCTGGGCTACTTCCGCGACCCGCAGGCCACCGCGCAGGTCATGCGCCCCGGCGGCTGGTACGCCACCGGCGACCTCGGGCGGCTGGCGGAAGACGGCGCGCTGTTCGTCGTCGGCCGGCTCAAGGAGATGATCATCCGCTCCGGCTTCAACGTGTACCCGGCCGAAGTCGAGACGGTGCTCAACCGCTTCCCCGGCGTGCACATGAGCGCCGTGGTCGGCGAGCCGGAGGCCGACGGCAACGAGCGCATCGTCGCCTATCTGGAGCTTCAGGCCGGCGCGACGCTGGACCGCGAGGCCTTGCGCGCCCACCTGGCGCAGCACCTGTCGCCCTACAAGCGCCCGGCCCGCATCGAGATGATCGGCGCCCTGCCGATGACGGCCAACGGGAAGGTGCTCAAGCGGGCGCTGCAGCCGTCGCGGCCTTGACAGCCCGACCGGGCTGTCCCTACGCTGCCCGGAAGAACACTTTCTTCGGGAGACCCGCCATGCCCACCTACTCCACCCTGCTCATCGAGCAAGATCCGACGGCGCCGCGTGTGGCGCGCCTGCGGCTGAACCGGCCCGAGCGGCTCAACGCGATCAACGACCACACGCCGCGCGAGATCCGCGAGGCGGTCGAATGGGCGCAGGCCAACGACGAGGTGCACGTGATCGTGGTCGAAGGCGCGGGCAAGGGATTCTGCGGCGGCTACGACCTGGCCGACACCGCGCAGCAGACCATCGAGCACCCCTGCCAGCAGGAGAAATCGCCCTGGGATCCGATGGTCGACTACGCCCATATGAAGCGCAACACCGAGGACTTCATGAGCCTGTGGCGCTGCGGCAAACCGACCATCGCCAAGGTGCACGGCCACGCCGTGGCGGGCGGCAGCGACATCGCGCTGTGCTGCGATCTGCTGGTGATGGCCGAGGACGCGCGCATCGGCTACATGCCCACGCGCGTGTGGGGCTGCCCGACCACCGCGATGTGGACCTACCGGCTCGGCCCGGCGCGCGCCAAACAGCTCATGTTCACGGGCGACCTCATCGACGGCCGCCGCGCGCTCGACTGGGGCCTGGCCAACGAGGTCGTGCCTGCGCAGGACCTGGACGCGGCCACCATGCGCCTGGCCGAGCGCATCGCCGGCGTGCCGCGCAGCCATCTCGCGATGCACAAGATGGTGGTCAACCAGGTGATGCTCAGCATGGGGCTGGAGCAGACGCAGATGATGGCCACGGTGTTCGACGGCATCACGCGCCACAACCCCGAGGGCCTGTGGTTCCGCCGCTATGCGCAGGCCGAAGGCTTCAAGGCCGCGGTGCAGTGGCGCGACGGCGGCCGGCCCATTCCCGAGGGCGACGAGGCGCGCGTGCAAATCCGCGAGCTGGAAGCGCGCAGGAACCGGTAAGTTGCGGGCGGCTTCAGGGCCGCATGGACGGGTCGGCGAGAAGCGTCTCCCTCTGCTCGGCCCAGGTCAGCAGCGCATCCAGCGCGGGGCACAGCGCCTGCCCCCAGTCCGTCAGCCGGTACTCCACCTTCGGCGGCACCTGCGGATAGAGCTTGCGCGCCACCAGGCCGTCCGCTTCCAGCTGGCGCAGCTGCTGGGCCAGCATCTTCTGCGAGATGCCCGGAATGAGCTTCTCGAAGTCCGAGTAGCGCTGCACCTTGCCGTCGAACAGATGAAACAGAATGACCAGCTTCCAGCGCCCTTCCAGCAGCCGCAGCACGTCCTCCACGTCCGCGGCAGCGGTGATCGGGGTGTAGACCTTTCCCATGGGTGAGTAGCTTACTTTCTCGTGCGTTCTTGATGCGGGACGGGTCCGCGGCGAAGATGCCTGCGCAGCCAGTTTCGCCACCAGATCATCCACCATGCCCATCCCGTTGCCCGATCCGATCGCCACCTTTTTCCAAGTGAGCAACGGCGCCGAAGACTCGGCGCTGACCCTGTGCCTTGCCGAGGACGCCGTCGTCCGCGACGAGGGCCGCACGCACCAGGGCCACGAGGCCATCCGGTCCTGGCTCCGGGAAGCCCGGCGCACGTACACCTACCGGGTCGAGCCCCTGGACGCGGCGCAGGAAGGCACCCGCGTGAAGGTGCAGGCCAAGGTTGCCGGCAACTTTCCCGGCAGCCCCATCCAACTCACGCACGTCTTCCAGCTCGCGGGCGGCAGGATCGAGTCCCTGGAGATCCGCGCATGACCATGGACCTGGAACTCGCAGGTTCGCGCGTGCTCGTCACCGCCGGCACCAGGGGCGTCGGCGGGGCCGTGACCGGGCTCTTTCGCGAACTCGGGGCGCGGGTGCTCGCGACGGCGCGCACCCGGCCGGAATCGCTGCCCGACGAAGCCTTCGTCACCGCCGACCTCACGACGGTCGAAGGCTGCGCCGCCGTCGCACAGGCCGTGCAGGACAGGCTGGGCGGCGTGGACGTCATCGTGCATGTGCTGGGCGGCTCCTCGGCGCCCGCGGGGGGTTTCACCGCCCTCGACGAGACCGAATGGCACCAGGAGCTGTCCCTCAACCTGTTCCCGGCCGTGCGGCTGGACCGCGCGCTGCTGCCGGGGATGCTCGCCCAGGGCTCGGGCGTCGTCATCCACGTGGCATCGATCCAGCACCGCCTTCCCCTGCCGGAATCCACCACCGCCTACGCAGCGGCGAAGGCGGCGCTCTCGACCTACAGCAAGAGCCTGTCGAAGGAGGTGGCCGCCAGGGGCGTCCGCGTCGTACGCGTGTCTCCCGGCTGGGTGGAGACCGAGGCGTCCGTCGCGCTGGCCGAACGGCTGGCCCGGCAGGCCGGCACCGACTACGAAGGCGGCAAGGAGATCATCATGAAGTCGCTCGGCGGCATCCCGCTCGGGCGTCCGTCGAAACCGATCGAGGTCGCGAACCTCATCGCGTTCCTGGCATCCCCGCGGGCGGCCACGGTCACCGGCACGGACTACGTGATCGACGGCGGCACCATCCCGACCGCCTGACCGCCCCGGCGCGGGCTCGGCGGTAGGGGATATGGTCCAATCGGGGGCTGGCGCCCATCTGCCATGTCGGCGGCGCCCTCTCCGATTCGAACCATGAGCACCATCCTCCAGAACCTGCCCGCCGGCCAGAAGGTCGGCATCGCCTTTTCCGGCGGCCTCGACACCAGCGCCGCGCTGCTGTGGATGCGCAAGAAAGGCGCAATCCCCTACGCCTACACCGCCAACCTGGGCCAGCCCGACGAGCCGGACTACGACGAGATCCCGCGCAAGGCGCTGGCCTACGGCGCCGAGAAGGCGCGCCTGGTGGACTGCCGCCAGCAGCTCGTGGCCGAGGGCATCGCGGCGCTGCAGGCCAGCGCCTTCCACATCTCCACCGGCGGCGTGACCTACTTCAACACCACGCCGCTGGGCCGCGCCGTCACCGGCACCATGCTGGTGGCCGCGATGAAGGAGGACGACGTCAACATCTGGGGCGACGGCAGCACCTTCAAGGGCAACGACATCGAGCGCTTCTACCGCTACGGCCTGCTCACCAACCCCTCGCTCAAGATCTACAAGCCCTGGCTGGACCAGACCTTCATCGACGAGCTGGGCGGGCGCAAGGAGATGAGCGAGTTCCTCATCGCCAACGGCTTCGACTACAAGATGTCGGTCGAGAAGGCCTACAGCACCGACTCCAACATGCTCGGCGCCACGCACGAGGCCAAGGACCTGGAGCTGCTGTCCAGCGGCATCCGCATCGTCAACCCGATCATGGGCACGGCCTTCTGGAAGGAAGAGGTCGCGGTCAAGCCCGAGGAGGTGACGGTGCGCTTCGAGGAAGGCATGCCCGTCGCGCTGAACGGCCGCAGCTTCGACGACCGCGTGGCGCTGCTGGACGAGGCCAACCGCATCGGCGGGCGCCACGGCCTGGGCATGAGCGACCAGATCGAGAACCGCATCATCGAGGCCAAGAGCCGCGGCATCTACGAGGCGCCCGGCATGGCGCTGCTGCACATCGCCTACGAGCGGCTGGTGACCGGCATCCACAACGAGGACACGATCGAGCAGTACCGCATCAACGGCCTGCGCCTGGGCCGTCTGCTCTACCAGGGCCGCTGGTTCGACCCGCAGGCCATCATGCTGCGCGAGACCGCGCAGCGCTGGGTGGCGCGCGCCGTCACCGGCGAGGTCACGCTGGAGCTGCGCCGCGGCAACGACTACTCGATCCTGAACACCGAGTCGCCCAACCTCACCTACAAGCCCGAGCGCCTGTCGATGGAGAAGGTGGAAGACGCGCCCTTCTCGCCGGCCGACCGCATCGGCCAGCTCACCATGCGCAACCTCGACATCGTGGACACGCGCGAGAAGCTGATGACCTACGTGCAGACCGGCCTGCTGGCGGCCCCCTCCGCCACCGCCCTGCCCCAGCTCAAGGATGCGGACAAGGGCTGAGCCCGTGCCCGCCCACGGCCTCGGTGCCAGCATGGTCACCGAGGCCGTTCGCCTGATCGAGGCGCGCGGTCCGCTCGACGACACGCAGGCGCTGCGCGGCGCCTTCGCATTGGCCGCCGACCGTGAAACCCAGGTGCACGCGCGCGCGCGCCTGCTCGGCGAGCGACTGCACCTGTCCGAGCGGCTGCAGCGCGCCCGCGCCCTCGCCCCCTTCATGCTGCTGGCCCTGGCCGCCCTGATCGCGCTGGCCGGCTTCGCGCTGGCCGGCCAGGTGGTCGGCGCGGCCGACCGCCGCATCAACGTGATGGCCGCGCTGGCCGCGCTGCTGGGCGTGCATGCGGTCACGCTCGTGCTGTGGCTGCTCGCGCTGTGGCTGCCGGTGGGCTGGTTCGGCGGCGGCAGCGCGCTGGGCCGGCTGTGGCTGGAGCTCACCGCGCGCCTGACGCTGGGCCGCGGCGCCGAGCCCGCCGCGCTGGTGCGCGCGCTGCTGCAACTGCTGGAGCGCGCCCGCCTGCTGCCCTGGGCGCTGGGCTTTGCCAGCCATGCGATCTGGGCGCTGTCCTTCGCCGTGGTGCTGGGTGCGCTGCTGTTCGCGCTCGCCTTGCGCAACTACACGCTGGCCTGGGAGACCACCATCCTCAGCCCCGACAGCTTCGTCGCGGCCGTGGGTGCGCTGGGCCGCGTTCCCGCCTGGCTCGGCTTCCCGGTGCCAGACGCGGCGACCGTGCTCGCGCCGGCCGGCGACGCCGCCAGCCAGCGCCGCTGGGCCCTGTGGCTGGTCGGCTGCGTCACCGTCTACGGCCTGCTGCCGCGGCTGGCGCTGGCGCTGCTGTGCGCCGTGGTCTGGCGCCTGCGCCGCGGCGCGCTGGTGCCGGACTTCGGCGAGCCCTACTACCGCAAGCTCTTCGCACGGCTGGACGCGCTGGCGCCTGCCACCGTGGTCGATGCCGACACGCAGCGCAGCGACTGGCGCGTCACCCAGGCCAGCTATGCCGGCGAGACCACCGACACGGTGGCGCTGATCGGCTTCGAACTGCCGCCGGAGATCGCCTGGCCGCCGCAGCCGGTGCCGGCCGCCGCCTCCATCGTCATGCGGCTGGCCGGCAGCGAGGGCGAGCGGCGCGAGGCGCTGGACGCGCTGGCGCATGCCCGCCCGCGCACCGTGCTGCTGGCCTGCCACGCGGGCTCCAGCCCCGACCGCGGCACCGAGCGCTTCCTGCGCGAGCTGCTGCCCACCTGCGGCCAGTGCCGGCTCTGGCTCACCGCAGCGAATCCACCCACGGAGATCCAGGCCACGCGCTGGCGCAACTGGCTGCAGGCGATTGGCCTGGCCGAGGTGCACGCCTACACCGACTGGACCACTGCGTCGCTGGGCGCCTGATGAACGCCGGCACCGCCCCGCTGCAGATCGCCGTCGTCGGCCACACCAACGCCGGCAAGACCTCGCTGCTGCGCACCCTCACGCGGCGCGCGAACTTCGGCGAGGTGTCCGACCGGCCCGGCACCACGCGGCATGTCGAATCGGTGGACCTGCGCGTGGACGGCCGCAGCGCGGTGCGCTTCTTCGACACACCGGGGCTGGAAGACGCCGTCGCCCTGCTCGCGCACGTGCAGTCGCTGGAGTATGCGGCCACGCGGCCGGAGCGCATCCGCCGCTTCCTGGACGGCCCCGAGGCGCACGGCGTCTTCGAGCAGGAGGCCAAGGTGCTGCGCAAGATGCTGGAGATCGACGCCGCCTTCCTCGTCGTCGACACGCGCGAACCGGTGCTGCCCAAGTTCCATGCCGAGATCGAGCTGCTCGCCGCCTGCGCGCGGCCGGTGCTGCCGGTGCTCAATTTCGTGCGCGATCCGGCGGCGCGCGAAGACGAATGGCGCGCCATGCTCGCCGCCGGCGGCCTGCACGCGGTGGTGCGCTTCGATGCCGCGGCGCCCTTCACCGGCGCCGAGCGCGATCTCTACCAGGACCTGGGCACGCTGCTGCCCGCGCACCGCGCCGCGCTGCGCGACGTGACCGGGTTCCTGGCGCGCGAGTTCGAGGCGCGCCGCCGCGCCGGCTGCGCCGCCATCGCCGACGTGCTGGTCGACGTGGCGGCCATGCGCCGCAGCGCCAGCGCCGAGGAGTTCGCGCAGGAAGGTCCGCGCCAGGCGCGCATCGACGCACTGCGCCGCGCGGTCTTCGCGCGCGCGCAGCGCGGCATCGACGAACTGCTCGCGCTCTACGGCTTCCGGGAAGGCGACGCGCACGAGGCGCCGCTGCCGCTGCTGCAGGGCCGCTGGGCGATGGACGTGTTCAGCCCCGAGGCGCTGCGCCATGCCGGCGTGCGCCTGGGCAAGGGCGCGGCGGTGGGCGCGGCCATCGGCGTGGCGGCCGACCTGGCGGTGGCCGGCCTCTCGCTGGGCGCCGGCGCGGCGGTGGGCGGCGCCATCGGCGGCGTGGCCGCGCAAGGTTGGAAGCCCTTTGGCCGCAGGCTGGTGAACCGCCTGCGCGGCGTGCACGAACTCACGGTGGAAGACGGCGTGCTGCAGGTGCTCGCCGCGTGGCAGCTCGCGCTGCTGCACGCGCTGGAGCAGCGCGGCCATGCGGCCACCCAGCGCATCGCGCAGCCTGCATCCGAGGCCGCGACGGCCGGCCTGGCCGAGGTGGTGCAGGCCGTCCAGCCCGCGCGCAGCCACCCCGACTGGGAAGGCCCGCGCCAGACCGGCCATCCGGCGCGGCGCGCGCTGGCGGCCGAAGTCGCGCAACGCCTGCACGCCGTGCTGGCGGCGCGCGACGCCGCCTGAGACGGCAGCCGCCGGCCCGCGCGTCCTACACCCGCCGCCAGCCTCCTCCGACGGCGGCGGCGTCCGGCAAAGGCAAGACTTCGGTATTCATCCACCACACGGAGAGGTCTCGTCCATGAATTCCATCATCTACATCGTCGGTCTGGTCGTCGTCGTCGTCGCGGTGCTCTCGTTCTTCGGGCTGCGCTGAGCCCCGGGCGCTGCGCCCCGCCCCCGTCTCCCGGATCGATATTTAACTCATCGGTTGACTTTCTCGAGCCGCCCTTCTATATTCAACTTCATGGTTGAATTAGAAGACGAGCGGCTCGATGCCGTTTTCCAGGCCCTGGCCGACAGCACGCGCCGCACCATGCTGCAGCTGCTGGCCCAGGGCGAATGCAGCGTCGGCGAGCTGGGCGCGCCGTTCCGGATGTCCTTCGCGGGTGCTTCCAAGCACGTGAAGGCGCTGGAGCGCGCGGGCCTGGTCTCGCGCACCGTCATCGGCCGCACCCACGTGTGCCGGCTGGAGGCGGCGCCGCTGGCGCAGGCCGATGCCTGGCTGCGCGACTACGAGGTCTTCTGGCGCGACCGTCTCGACGTGCTGGCGCAGGTGCTCCGGCACGACGCCAACCCCTGAAGACTGGAGCCTGCAATGAACGACTACGGCCAACTGATCGAGCCCGGCACGCTGCGCATGGAACGCCTGCTGCCCGCCCCCATCGAGCGCGTGTGGCGCTACCTCGTGGAACCCGACAAGCGCGCCCGCTGGCTGGCCGGCGGCACCATGGGCGCCGTTGCGGGTGACAGCTTCGAGCTGCACTTCGAGAACGCGAAGCTCGGCGGCACGCCGCCCGAGCGCTACCGTGACTACGACAGGCTGCACGTGCAGACCTCGCGCGTGATCCGCATCGAGGCGCCGCGGCTGCTGGTCATCAGCTGGAGCCACGGCGAGCGCGATGCCTCCGAGGTCAGCTTCGAGCTCACGCCCCGGGACGCGCAGACCCACCTGCGGCTCACGCACCGCCTGCTGGCCACGCGGGGCGACACGCTCAGCGTGTCGGGCGGCTGGCACACCCACCTGGACCTGCTGGGCGACCTGCTGGCCGGGCGCACGCCGCGGCCGTTCTGGACCACCCTGCAGACGGTGGAAGCGGCGTACGACAAGCGCATACCGGCCTGAAGCCGAAGCGGCCACGCCGCGGTGGCATCATCGGGGGCATGCCCGACCCACGCCCCCTCGTCATCGTCAAGACCGGCGACACCCTGCAGGACCTGCGCGCGCAGCGCGGCGATTTCGAGCAGTGGGTGGCCGAGGGCCTGGGCCTGACCCGGCTGCCGCTGGTGGTGCTCGACCCGCGCCGCGGCGACCGGCTGCCGGCGCCCGGGAAGATCGCCGGCGCGGTCGTGACCGGTTCGCACGCCATGGTGTCGCACCGGGTCGACTGGAGCGAGGCCACCGCCGGATGGCTGGCGCGCGGCGTGGCCCAGGGCACGCCGCTGCTGGGGATCTGCTTCGGCCACCAGCTGCTCGCGCACGCGCTGGGCGGCACGGCCGACGACCATCCGCAGGGCCTGGAGATCGGCACCGTCGACGTGGCGCTGACGCCCGCCGCCGCGCAGGACGCGCTGTTCGGCGGCCTGCCGGCGAACTTTCCGGCCCACGTCATCCACCGCCAGAGCGCGCTGCGCCTGCCCGAGGGCGCGGTGTGCCTGGCCGGCAGCGCGCGCGAGGCGAACCACGCCTTCCGCGCCGGCGACTGCGCCTGGGGCGTGCAGTTCCACCCGGAATTCGATGCCGACGCGATGCGCGGCTACATCGACGCGATGGCCGCCGAACTGCCCGACGCCGCCGCGCTACGCCACCGCGTGGCGCCCACCCCGCACGCCACCAGCCTCCTGGCCCGCTTCGGCCGCCTGGTGGAAGCGCGCGAAGCGCAGGCTCCGGGAGCTTCCTGATGACCTCTCCACCCTCGCCCAAGGCGCCCCTGCGCCGCCACTTCTCGATGATCCGGGGCTTTCACCTGGCCGACTTCTTCACGCTCGGCAACGCGGCCTGCGGCGTCGGCGCGGTGTTCCTGGCGATGGCCTTCGTCGGCAGCGGGTCGCTGGCGCACTTCTACGCCGCCGCGGCGCTGGCGCCGGCCGCCTTCGTGTTCGACGTGCTCGACGGGCGCATCGCCCGCTGGCGCCGCACCCAGTCGGCGCTGGGGCGCGAGCTCGATTCGCTGGCCGACGTCATCTCCTTCGGCGTGGCGCCGGCCGCGCTGGGCTTCGCCGCCGGCTTGCAGGGCGGCTGGGACTGCGCGCTGCTGGCGTACTTCGTGTGCTGCGGCGTCAGCCGGCTGGCGCGCTACAACGTCACGGCCGAGGCGCTGGCGCGCGATGCCTCGGGCAAGGTCAGGTACTTCGAGGGCACGCCGATCCCGACCAGCGTGGTGCTGGTGGGCGTGCTCGCCTGGGCCGCGTCGCAGGGGCGCATCGGCGATGCGCTGTGGGGCGGCGCCTGGGCCCTCGGCCCGTGGACGCTGCATCCGCTGGCGCTGCTGTTCGCGCTCTCGGGTACGCTCATGGTCAGCAAGACGCTGCGCATTCCCAAACTATGAAACGCTCCCTGCCACGCGGCACGCATCCGGCCTGATGCAGCCCGCCGAGCTCCCTCCTCCGAACCCCACGCCCGCCCCAGGTCCCCTGCAACGCCTGCAGGCGATGCTGCGCGCGCTGCGGCCCGCCCCGGTGCATGTGGACCGCCGCGAGCGGGTGCGCGCGGTCGTCGGAGCCGGCCTGGGCATCCTGCTCACGGCGATCGTCAGCCAGTCGCTGGGCGACCGCCATGCCGGCGTGCCCTGGCTGATCGCCCCGATGGGCGCCAGCGCGGTGCTCGTGTTCGCCGTGCCGGGCAGTCCGCTGGCGCAGCCCTGGGCGGTGATCGGCGGCAACACGCTCTCGGCGCTGATCGGCATCGCCTGCGTGCACTGGATCCCCGATCCCGCGCTGGCCGCCGCCGCGGCGGTGGCGCTGGCGATCGGCACCATGTTCCTGGCGCGCTGCCTGCATCCGCCCGGCGGCGCCACGGCCCTGCTCGCGGTGCTCGCCCACACCACCGACACCGGCTTCGCGCTGCATCCGGTGCTGCTCGACTCGGTGCTGCTGGTGCTCGGCGGCATCGTCTACAACAGCCTCACCGGCCGCCGCTACCCGCACACGCAGCAAACGCCCAAGCCGCCCCCTGGGGGCGCCTCGCGCTTCAGCGCCGCCGACCTGGACGCCGCACTGGCGCACTACAACCAGGTGCTGGACATCAGCCGCGACGACCTGGAGGCCCTGCTGCACGAGGCCGAGCTGGCCGCCTGGCGGCGCACCCTGGGCGAGCTGCGCTGCGCCGACATCATGTCCACCGGCCTGGTCACCGCCGAGTTCGGCACGCCGCTGGCGCAGGCCTGGCAGCGCATGCGCGAGCGCCGCATCAAGGCGCTGCCGGTGGTCGACCGCGCGCAGCGCATCACCGGCATCGTGACCACGGCGGACTTCATGCGCCAGGCCGGCCTGGACGGCTCGCCGCGCGGGCTGGGCGGGCGGCTGCGCCACCTGCTGCGGCCCAGCGGGCGCGTGCATTCCGAAAGGCCCGAGGTGGTCGGCCAGATCATGACGCGCCAGGTGCGCGTGGCCAGCGCCGATCGCCGGGTGGTCGAGCTGATCCCTCTGTTTTCCGAAGGCGGGCATCATCACATTCCGATCGTCGACGCGCAGCAGCGGCTGGCCGGCATCATCACCCAGTCGGACCTGGTGCGGGTGCTGTACCGCGCCGTCCGCCCCGAAGCAACATGAGACCACCCCCAGCCTCGCCCACTTCGTGTGGCTCTGCACCTCCCTCGAGGGGGCGACACCGACGGCCCGGCCAAGCCGGTTCCGCGGTGTCTCCCGAGCGGGCTTCGCTGCGCTCGCCGGTCTTTCGGGGCGGGTCTTGCTCCCTCTCCCTCTGGGAGGGCGGGGGCGAGGGCGCCGGGCCCGCGAATACGTACACGGTTTCGTGCGGCGCGGGTCGCAAGCAGCACATTGGAGGACTGACATGTCGTCACACCCATCGCCCCTTTCTTCCACCGGCCTGGCCCAGCTCGTGCAGTTCGCCGCCGCCGAGCCGCTCGCGCCCGACTGCGACCACTTCTACTTCCTGCGCCACGGCCAGACGCCGCGCAACGCGCTGCGCATCTTCCAGGCGCCGGACGAGCCGCTGTCCGACCTGGGGCTGGCGCAGGCCGCGCGCGCGGCCACGGTGCTGGCCGGCGAGCCGATCCGCAGCATCGTGTGCAGCGACGCGCGGCGCGCGCTGGACACCGCGCACGCGGTGGCCGCGCCGCACCGGCTCGCGCCGGTGGCGCGCGAGGTGCTGCGCGAGCGCAACTTCGGCGCGCTGATCGGCACCTCCTCGGCCAACCTCGACTGGGCCTGCGCGCCCGAGGGCGGCGAGACGCTGGCGCAGTTCGTCGCGCGCAAGCGCCAGGCCCTGGCCGAGGCGCTGGCCGCGCCGGCGCCGGTGCTGGTGGTCGCGCACGGCGGCACGCTGTACGTGCTGGCCGCGCTGCTGGGCGTGTCGGTGCACGCGGGCGTGCTGGGCAACGCGCAGCCTCTTCGCTTTCGGCGCAGCGGCCCCAACTGGGAGATCGAGGCCCTGCAGCCGCCCGGCGATGCCGCGTCGGCGCTGGCCTGAACCCCTTCTCTGGACCGACCATGGAATTCAAGGACTACTACAGCGCCCTCGGCGTGGCCCGTGGTGCCTCCGAGGACGAGGTCCGCAAGGCCTATCGCCGGCTCGCCCGCAAGTACCACCCCGACGTCAGCAAGGAGGCCGACGCCGAGGCGCGCATGCGCGAGGTCAACGAGGCCTACGACGTGCTGGGCGACAAGGAAAAGCGCGCCGCCTACGACGCGCTGGCCGAGCGCGTGGCCCAGGGCCGTGCGGGCGCCGGCGCGCAGGGCGACTTCCAGCCGCCGCCGGGCTGGGACGCGGGCTTCGAGTTCCACCGCAGCCCGGGCGGCGGGCCGGCCGACCACGCGGACTTCAGCGAATTCTTCTCCTCCGTCTTCGGCGCCGCCGAGCGGCGCAGCGCCACGCGCCGGCAGGCCCGCGCGCGCGGCGAGGATCACCACGCCGCCATCGAGATCCCGCTGGATGCCGCGCTGCTGGGCGGCGAGCGCGAGATCCAGCTGCGCGCACTGGAGATCGACGCGCAGGGCGCGCCGCAGTGGGTCACGCGCACGCTGCGCGTGACCATCCCGGCCGGCGTGCACCCGGGCCAGTACATCCGCCTGGCCGGCCAGGGCCTGCCGGGCCACGGCGGCGAGCCGGCCGGCGACCTGTACCTGGAGGTGCGCATCGCGCCCCACCCGCTGTACCAGGTCGAGGGCCGCGACATCCACATGGCGCTGCCGGTGACGCCCACCGAGGCCGCGCTGGGCGCGCAGGTGCGCGTGCCGGTGCCCGGCCGCGGCGAGGTCGACGTCACCGTGCCGCCGAACGCGCGCCACGGACTGAAGCTGCGCCTGAAGGCGCGCGGCTTTCCGGGCGGCCACCTGTACCTGCGGCTGGAGATCGCGCTGCCGCCGGCCGACAGCGAGGCCGCCCGCGCCGCCTACCATCAACTCGCGCAGGCCACCGCCGCCTTCGATCCGCGCCGCCACCTGGGAGTCCGCTCATGAGCCGCACCATCGTGACCACCACCTGCACCGCCGTGAGCAGCGCGCAGCCTCTGGGCGCACACGAACTGGCGCACGCCTGCGGCGTCTCCATCGAATGGGTGGTGCAGCTGGCGCAGGCCGGCGTGGTCGAACCCACGCCCCCCGAGGCCGAGCCGCAGGCCTGGCGCTTCGAGAGCGCGCACCTGCAGCGCGCCCTGGCCGCCCGCCGCCTGCAGCGCGACTTCGACGTCGACCTGGACGCCGCCGCGCTGATCCTCGACCTGCAACAGGAAGTGCGCCGCCTGCGGGCGCTGCTGCACACCCACGGCCTGGGCCACTGAGGCGCCGCGGCCGGCACGCGCCTTGCTGCGGCGTCCTACATGCTGCGCTGCCGCAACGGCGTAGTGTGGGTCTTTTGCCGCAGGAGCGCGCCGCAACATGCAAGTCGAGGAAGGGCTGCCCCACCCGCTGGGTGCAACGTACAACGGCCAGGGCGTGAACTTCGCCGTGTTCTCCGCCCACGCCACGCGGGTGGAGGTGTGCATCTACGACGAGGGCGGGCAGCACGAGATCGGCCGCGTCACCCTGCCGGAATACACCGACGAGGTCTGGCACGGCTTCGTGCCCGGCCTGCAGCCGGGCGCCCGCTACGGCCTGCGCGTGCACGGCCCCTACGCGCCGGAGGAAGGCCACCGCTTCAACCCCCACAAGCTGCTGATGGACCCCTACGCCAAGGCCCACATGGGCGAGGTGCAGTGGGTGCCGGAGCTGTTCGGCTACACCGTCGGGCATCCCGACGGCGATTTGAGCTTCGACACGCGCGACAGCGGCCCCTTCGTGCCCAAGTGCGTGGTGGTGGATTCGCACTTCGCCTGGAAGCAGCCCGCCGGCCCCCGCGTGCCGTGGGACCGCACCATCGTCTACGAGACCCATGTGCGCGGCCACACCATGCGCCACCCCGCCGTGCCCGAGCACCAGCGCGGCACCTTCGCCGGCTTCGCCCACGACGAGGTGCTGCGCCACATCCGCGCGCTGGGCGTGACCAGCATCGAGCTGCTGCCGGTGCAGCGCTTCATCTCCCAGTCCTTCCTCGAGGAGAAGGGGCTCAAGAACTACTGGGGCTACGACACGCTGGGCTTCTTCGCCCTCAAGCCGCGCTACCTGTGGGAGCCGAGCATCGACGAGTTCAAGTACATGGTGGACCGCGTGCACGCGCACGGGCTGGAGCTGATCCTGGACGTGGTCTTCAACCACACGCCCGAAGGCAACGAGCTGGGCCCCACGCTGTCCTTCAAGGGCATCGACAACAGGAGCTACTACCGCCTGATGCCGGAGGGCGAGGACACCGGCCCGCGCTACTACATCAACGACACCGGCACCGGCAACACGCTCAACCTCAGCCATCCGCGCGTGCTGCAGATGGTGACCGACAGCCTGCGCTACTGGGTCAGCGAGATGCACGTGGACGGCTTTCGCTTCGACCTGGCCACCATCCTGGCGCGCGAGGACCACGGTTTCGACGAAGGCGGCGGCTTCCTGGACAGCTGCCGGCAGGACCCGGTGCTCAGCAGCGTCAAGCTCATCGCCGAGCCCTGGGACTGCGGGCCGGGCGGCTACCAGGTCGGGGGCTTCCCGCCCGGCTGGGCCGAGTGGAACGACCGCTTCCGCGACACCGTGCGCGCCTTCTGGAAGGGCGACGAAGGCATGGCGCCCGCGCTGGCGCAGTGCCTGACCGCCAACGCCGACCTGTTCAACCACCGCGGGCGTCGCCCGTGGGCCAGTGTCAACTTCATCACCGCGCACGACGGCTTCACCCTGGCCGACCTGGTGAGCTACGAGGACAAGCACAACGAGGCCAACGGCGAGGACAACCGCGACGGCCATTCGGACAACCGCTCCTGGAACTGCGGCGCCGAAGGCCCGACCGACGACGAGGAGGTGCTGGCGCTGCGCGCACGCCAGCAACGCAACCTGCTCGCTACCCTGCTGCTGTCGCAGGGCACGCCCATGCTGCTGGGCGGCGACGAGTTCGGCCGCAGCCAGCAGGGCAACAACAACGCCTACTGCCAGGACAACGAGATCTCCTGGTTCGACTGGGAAGGTATCGACGACCGCGCACGCGCCCTGATCGCCTTCGTCAAGCACCTGACACACCTGCGCGAGACACTGCCCGTGCTGCGGCGCAACCGCTTCCTCACCGGCGCCTTCGACGAGGAACTGCAGGTCAAGGACGTGACCTGGCTGGCCTGCGACGGCAGCGAGATGGACCAGCCCCACTGGGACGATGCGCGCACCCGCTGCTTCGGCATGCTGCTGGAGGGCCACGCGCGCGCCACCGCCATCGCCCGCCGCGGACTGGACCGCAGCGTGCTGATGGTCTTCAATGCGTGGGAGGATGCGCTGGACTTCCAACTGCCCGAGCATGGCGACGGGACGCAATGGCGCCTGGAGATCGACACCGCGCACGAGACGCTGCAGCCGGGGGAGCTGTTCGAGGCCGGCGCGGCCTACACCGTCACCGCGCGGTCCTTGCTGCTGCTGGTCGCGGCCTGAGCGGCGCGGCGATACAGGCCGCTGTCTGACACGGCCGTCAGCCGACGACTGCGCCGTGCGGGCACCGACCTTGCGTAGAACGCCATAGGAATCCGTCACGGATACGCCAAGACCTCCTTCATGCCGAATTCACCCGCCCTCAGCGACCTGGACATCCACCTTTTCAACGAAGGCACGCACACCCGCCTGTACGAGCGGCTCGGCGCGCACTGCGACGGCGCGGACGCGGCGCAGGGGGTCCGCTTCGCCGTCTGGGCGCCCAACGCCGCCGGCGTGTCGGTGATCGGCGACTGGAACGGCTGGCGGGCCGACGCCGACCCGCTGCAGCCGCGCGCGGACGGCAGCGGCATCTGGGAAGGCGCCAGCGCCCTCGCGCGGCCCGGCCAGGCCTACAAGTACCGCATCCTGGCCGCCGGCGGCGCCGTGCTGGAGAAGGCCGACCCCTTCGCCTTCAGCGCGGAGTTGCCGCCCGCCACCGCCTCGCGCATCTGGAACGGCAGCCATGCCTGGGGCGACGCGGACTGGATGGCCCGGCGCGGCGCGCACAACGCGCTGGACGCACCGATCGCCGTCTACGAGGTGCACGCGGGCTCCTGGCGGCGCCAGGACGGGCAGTTCCTCGGCTACCGCGCGCTGGCGCACCAGCTCGCGGCCTACGTGAAGGACATGGGCTTCACCCACGTCGAGCTGCTGCCCGTCACCGAACACCCCTTCTACGGCTCCTGGGGCTACCAGACCACCGGCTACTTCGCACCCACGGCACGCTACGGCTCGCCGGAGGACTTCATGTACTTCGTCGACCACCTGCATCAGGAAGGCATCGGCGTCGTCCTGGACTGGGTGCCCTCGCACTTCCCGGCCGACGCGCACGGCCTGGCGCAGTTCGACGGCACGCACCTGTACGAGCATGCCGATCCGCGGCAGGGCTTCCACCCGGAGTGGAACTCGTCGATCTTCAACTATGGGCGGCACGAGGTGCGCAGCTTCCTGCTGTCCTCCGCCCTCTACTGGCTGGAGCGCTTCCACATCGACGGCCTGCGGGTGGACGCCGTGGCCTCCATGCTCTACCTGGACTACGCCCGCAACGCCGGCGAATGGATCCCCAACGCCTTCGGCGGGCGCGAGAACCTGGAGGCGGTGCAGTTCCTGCGCGAGCTCAATCGCGCCGTCTACCGCGACCATCCCGGCACTTTCACCGTGGCCGAGGAGTCCACCGCCTGGCCGATGGTGTCGCGCCCGGCCGACGCCGGCGGCCTGGGCTTCGGGATGAAGTGGAACATGGGCTGGATGCACGATACCCTCGCCTATCTGCGCGAGGATCCCGTGCACCGCAGCCACCACCACCATCGGCTCACCTTCTCGCTGATGTACGCCTTCAGCGAGAACTTCGTGCTGCCGCTCTCGCACGACGAGGTGGTGTACGGCAAGGGTTCGCTCGTCAACAAGATCCCCGGCGACGCCTGGCAGCAGTTCGCCACCCTGCGCGCGCTGTTCGGCTTCATGTGGGCGCACCCGGGCAAGAAGCTGCTGTTCATGGGCTGCGAATTCGGCCAGCGCCGCGAATGGGCGCACGACGGCGAACTGGAATGGGTGGTCGCCGGCCTGCCGGGGCACGCAGGCGTGCAGCAATGGGTGCGGCAGATCAACCGCCACCTGCGCGCCGAGCCGGCGCTGCACCGCATCGACTTCGCCGACGGCGGCTTCGAATGGGTGCAGGCGGACGACCGTGCGCAGAGCGTCTTCGCCTTCCTGCGCAAGGCGGGCGACGGGCACGCGCCGGTGCTGGTGGTGAGCAACTTCACGCCCGTGCCGCGCGAGGGCTACCGCGTCGGTGTGCCGCTGGCCGGCACCTGGAGCGAGATCGCCAACAGCGATGCCAGCGAGTTCGACGGCGCGGGCTGGGGCAACTTCGGGGCGGTGCGCACCGTGCCGGTGCCCTCGCACGGACGGCCGCAGTCGCTGGTGCTGACGGTGCCTCCCCTGTCCACGATCTACTTGAAAGGGCCCCCGGGGCCCGGCGTTTTCTCGAAAGGACCGACCTGATGGCCCAGCCCGCCAAGCTGCTGACCCTTTCACCCGTCGGCGTGGCCGACGGCCGCCAGCGCGCCGTGATCGACGCGGTGCTGCCCAGCGTGGACAACGGCCGCTTCGCCGCCAAGTGCGTGGCCGGCGAGCCCTTCCACGTCGAGGCGCACTGCTTCGCCGAGGGCCACGACGCGCTGCGCGTCGTGCTGCAGTGGAAGCGCGAGGGCGACGCGGCCGCCACCGAGGTGCCGATGAAGCTCAAGTGGAACGACGAGTGGCATGCCCATTTCACGCCGCCGGCGCCGGGCCGCTACCGCTACACCGTCGAAGCCTGGGTCGACGCCTTCGATTCCTGGCACCACGAGCTGGAGCGCCGCATCGACCCGGAGGACATCCGCATCGCCGCCCGCGTGGGCGCCGCGGAGATCGCCGCGGCCGCCCGGCGCGCCGACGCCCAGGACGCCCGCCTGCTCGACGCCTGGGCCCGCGAACTCGAAGCCGGCGCCGCCGATCCGGCGCTGGAGGCCGACGCGCTCAAGGCCCGCGCGCTGGATGCGGCCCTGGCCGAGGTGGTGCACCGCTGGCCCGACCGCAGCCACGCCACCGCCCTCGACCCCGGCTTTCCGCTGGTGGCCGACCGCGAGCGCGCGCGCTACAGCACCTGGTATGAGCTGTTCCCGCGCTCGGCCTCGCCGCAGCCCGGGCAGCACGGCACCTTCGCCGACGTGCAGGCGCTGCTGCCCGAGATCGCGCAGATGGGCTTCGACGTGCTGTACCTGCCGCCGATCCACCCCATCGGCCGGGAGCAGCGCAAGGGCCGCAACAACGCGCTGGCGGCCGGGCCGGACGACGTCGGCAGCCCGTGGGCCATCGGCGCCAGGGAAGGCGGCCACAAGGACATCCTGCCCGCGCTGGGCACGCACGAGGACTTCCGCCGGCTGGTCGCGGCCACGCGCGAGCACGGCATGGAGATCGCGCTGGACATCGCCTTCCAGTGCGCCCCCGACCACCCCTGGGTGCAGCAGCATCCCACCTGGTTCAAGTGGCGGCCCGACGGCACGGTGCAGTACGCCGAGAACCCGCCCAAGAAGTACCAGGACATCTACCCCTTCACCTTCGAGAGCGAGGACTGGCAGAGCCTGTGGATCGAGCTCAAGGGCGTGATCGACCACTGGATCGCGCAGGGCGTGGCGGTGTTCCGCGTCGACAACCCGCACACCAAGGCCTTCCCCTTCTGGGAATGGGCCATCGGCGAGATCAAGCAGGTGCATCCCGAGGTGATCCTGCTGGCCGAGGCCTTCACCCGGCCCAAGGTGATGCACCGGCTGGCCAAGCTGGGCTTCTCGCAGTCCTACACCTACTTCACCTGGCGCAACACCAAGCAGGAGCTGACCGCCTACTTCACCGAGCTCAGCACCCCGCCGGGCCTTCACTACTTCCGCCCCAACGTGTGGCCCAACACGCCCGACATCCTGCACGAGGCGCTGCAGGACGGCAGCGAGGCGACTTTCAAGGCGCGCCTGGTCCTCGCGGCCACGCTGAGCGCCAGCTACGGCATCTACGGGCCGGCCTACGAGCTGCGCGAGCACACGCCGCGCAATCCGGGCAGCGAGGAATACCTCGATTCCGAGAAGTACCAGTTGCGCCACTGGGAGCGCGACCGGCCCGACAGCCTCCGGGGCTTCATCGCGCACGTCAACGGCATCCGCCGCGCGCATCGCGCGCTGCACCGCAACGACGGCCTGGAATTCCTGGCCATCGACAACGACCAGCTCATCGCCTACCTCAAGCGCAGCGAGGACGATGCCGACCTGATCCTCACCGTGGTCAACCTGGACCCGTGGAACGCGCATTCGGGCTGGCTGCAGCTCGATCCCGCACGCATCGGCGTGGCGCCCGGCCAGGGCTTCCAGGTGCACGACCTGCTGGGCGGCGCGCACTTCACCTGGCACGGCGAGCGGCACTACGTCGAGCTGCGGCCCTGGGAATCGCCGGCGCACGTGATGCATGTGCGTCGGCGCGTGCGCAGCGAGCGCGACTTCGACTACTACGAATGAAGGGGCCGACCGTGAACGCACCCGTGCCCGCGCTGGCCCTGGAGAACGTGGAAGTCGACACCTCCGACGACCCGAACTGGTACCGCGACGCCGTCATCTACCAGCTCAACGTCAAGGCCTTCTACGACACCAACGGCGACGGCATCGGCGACTTCAAGGGCGTCACCGCCAAACTGGACTACGTGCGGGACCTGGGCGTCAACACCATCTGGCTGATGCCCTTCTACCCCTCGCCGCTGCGCGACGACGGCTACGACATCTCCGCGTACGAGAGCGTCAATCCGCAGTACGGCACGCTCGAGGACTTCAAGGAGATGCTCGACGAGGCGCACAAGCGCGGCCTGCGCGTCATCACCGAGCTGGTCATCAACCACACCTCCATCGACCATCCCTGGTTCCAGGCCGCGCGCCGCGCGCCGCCCGGCTCGCCGGAGCGCAACTTCTACGTCTGGAGCGACACCGACCAGATCTACCAGGGCACGCGCATCATCTTCACCGACACCGAGACCTCCAACTGGGCCTGGGATCCGGTGGCCAAGCAGTACTACTGGCACCGCTTCTTCAGCCACCAGCCCGACCTGAACTTCGACAACCCCGACGTGCTGGAGGCGGTGTTCAAGGTCATGCGCTTCTGGCTCGACCTGGGCGTGGACGGCTTCCGGCTCGACGCCATTCCCTACCTGGTGGAGCGCGACGGCACGTCCAACGAGAACCTGCCCGAGACGCACGCGGTGATCCGCAGGCTGCGCGCCGCCATCGACGCCGAGTACAGCAACCGCTTCCTGCTGGCCGAGGCCAACATGTGGCCGGAGGACGTGCGCGAGTACTTCGGCGACGGCGACGAATGCCACATGTGCTACCACTTCCCGCTGATGCCGCGCATGTACATGGCCATCGCGCAGGAGGACCGCGACCCGATCGTGGAGATCATGCAGCAGACGCCCGACATCCCCGAGGGTTGCCAGTGGGCCATCTTCCTGCGCAACCACGACGAGCTGACGCTGGAGATGGTGACCAGCCGCGAGCGCGACTACATGTACAACACCTACGCGGCCGACCTGCATGCGCGCATCAACCTGGGCATCCGCCGCCGCCTGGCGCCGCTGATGGACAACGACAAGGACCGCATCCGGCTCATGAACGGCATGCTGCTGTCCATGCCCGGCTCGCCCATCATCTACTACGGCGACGAGCTGGGCATGGGCGACAACGTGTTCGTGGGCGACCGCAACGGCGTGCGCACGCCCATGCAGTGGAGCCCCGACCGCAACGCAGGCTTCTCGCGCGCCGACCCTCAGCGCCTGTACCTGCAGCCGATCATGGACGCGATGTACGGCTACGAGGCCATCAACGTCGAGGCGCAGATGCGCGACAACAGCTCGCTGCTGCACTGGACGCGGCGCATGCTCGCGGTGCGCAAGACCAGCAGCGCCTTCGGCCGCGGCAGGAAGACCTTCCTGAAGCCCGGCAACCGCAAGATCCTGGCCTACCTCAGCGAGTACGGCGAGGACGCGATCCTCACCGTCTTCAACCTCTCGCGCGCCGCGCAGCCGGTGGAGCTGGACCTGGCCGCCTTCAAGGGCCGCGTGCCGGTGGAGATGCTGGGCCGCTCCGCCTTCCCGCCGATCGGCGAGCTGCCCTACCTGCTGACCCTGCCCTCCTACGGCTTCTACTGGTTCCGCCTGGCGGCCGATGCGCCCGTGCCGAGCTGGCACCAGGAGGAAGTCGCGCTGCGCGACCGGCCCACGCTGGTGCTGTTCGACGGCTGGCGCAGCCTGTTCCGCGAGCGGGTGATGCCCTGGCGCATCGCCATGGCCGAGCGCCTGCGCGCGCAGTTCGAGACCGACGTGCTGGCCCGCCACATCGAGGTGCAGCGCTGGTACGCCTCCAAGTCGCAGGCCATCGCGCGCGCGGCCGTCGTCGACGACGCGGTGTGGTCGCACGAAGGCCGCCACTGGATGCTGCCGCTGCTGGACGTGCAGACCCCTGCCGGTGCGACCCGCTACTTCATGCCGCTGGCCATCGCCTGGGAAGACCACGACGACGAGCGCATGAAGCAGATCCTGCCGGCCGCCGTCGCCAAGGTGCGCCAGCAGGCCGAAGTGGGCGTGATGGGCGATGCCTTCTACGACGAGGCCTTCTGCCGCGCGGTGGTGATCGCGATGGTGCAGGGGCTCACGCTGCCCACCGACCAGGGCGAGCTGCGCTTCGTGCCCACCAGCGCACTGGCCAACGTGGACCCGCAGGACATCGAGGCGCTGGAAGTCAGCCGCCCCAGCGCGGCCAGCAGCAACACGGTGGTCACGCTGTCCGACCAGCTCTTCCTCAAGGGCTACCGCAACGTGCGCGAGGGCGTGAACCCCGAGCTGGACATCGGGCGCTTCCTCACCGACACGGTGCGCTTCGCCAACTGCGTGCCGGTCGCCGGCGCGCTGGAATACCACCGCGGCGACGGCACCGTGATGACGCTGGCGCTGCTGCAGGCCTACGTGCCCAACCAGGGCGACGCCTGGGAATACACCCTGGCCTACCTCGAGCGCGTGCTGGCCGAGCGCCAGGCCGCGCCGGAGGACGCCGCACCGCCCGATCACGGCGCCTTTCTCGCGCTCATGCGGCTGCTGGGCCAGCGCACGGCCGAGATGCACCTGGCCTTCGCGCAGGCGCCGCCGGACGCCGCCGCCTTCGCGCCCGAGCCGCTCACGGCCGACGACCGCCACGCGCTGCGTGCCGGCACGCTGTCGGCCGCGCAGGGCACCTTCGATCTGCTGCGCGAGCGGCTGCCGGCCCTGACCGAGGGCGTGCGCGAAGGCGCCGACCAGCTCCTGGTGCGCGCGGCGGCGCTGCAGGCGCGCATCGAGGCTTTCGACGGCCAGGCGCCCGAGGGCCAGCGCAAGACCCGCTTCCACGGCGACTACCACCTGGGGCAGGTGCTGGTGGCGCGCAACGACTTCGTCATCATCGACTTCGAGGGCGAGCCGGCGCGCAGCTTCGAGGAACGCCGCACCAAGGGCCCGGCGCTGCGCGACGTCGCCGGCATGCTGCGTTCCTTCAACTACGCGCGCTGGTCCGCGCTGCGGCGGGTGGCCCAGAATGCGGAGGAGCTGGCACGGCTGGACGCGACCGCCGCGCAGTGGGAGGCACAGGTGCGCACCGCCTTCACGGGCGGCTACGTCGACACGCTGGCACTGGCAGGGCAGACCGTCTTCGACGCACCCATGCTCGGCCTGCTCGAGATCGACAAGGCGCTGTACGAGCTGCGCTACGAACTGGACAACCGCATCGACTGGGTGCAGGTGCCGCTGCAGGGCCTGCTGGCGCTGGCGAAAGCGCCCGGCGATGACGAAGGAGCGAGGACATGAACGAGTTCGGTTTTCAGCTGGAGCCGCTGCGCGCCATCGTGTTCCAGGTCGGCACCTTCCTGCCGCGGCTGCTGGTCGCACTGCTGGTCGTGGCGGCGGGCTGGCTGGTGGCCAAGCTGGTGCGCTTCGCCGTCACCCGCGCGCTGCGTGCGATGAACTTCCCGGTGCTCACCGAACGCGCCGGCCTGGACGGCTTTCTGCGCCAGGGCGGCATGAAGGCCGACACCACCGGCGTGGCCGGCATGCTGGCCTACTGGGCGGTGATCCTGGCGGCGCTGATCATCGCCTTCAACGGCCTGGGCCTGGTCTACATCACCGATCTGCTGGGCAAGGTCGTGTGGTTCCTGCCGAACATCTTCGTGGCACTGCTGGTGCTGGCCTTCGGCTCGTACTTCGCACGCTTCGTCGGCGAGGCGGTGCTGAGCTACTGCCGTGGCGCGGGCATGCGCGACGCCCTCTTCTTCTCGAAAGTGGCGCAGTACGCCGTCCTGATCTTCGTGGTGCTGATCGCGCTGGACCAGGTGAGGGTGGGCGGCGACATCGTGCGCCAGAGCTTCATCGTCATCCTGGCGGGTTTCGTCTTCGCGCTCGCCCTGGCCTTCGGCCTGGCCGGCCGGGACTGGGCCGCGCGCCGCATCGACGAATGGCTGCCACGCGACGGGCCCGCCGGACCACCGCCGGCCGAGGAACAGGACGCCGCTCTGTCTTCGCCCCCTCCTGCACCGCCGCCAGCCGAGGTCGTCGTGCCGCAGCAGGAACCGCCGGCGCCCGCTGCGCCGCGGCGCCCTCCCGGCGAGCCGCTCATCCCCCGCCGCCCCGGCGATCCGCCGCCCCCGATTTGATGAGCCCACCCCCAGCCTCGCCCACTTCGTGTGGCTCTGCACCCCCTGCAAGGGGGCGCACCCGGCGGCCCGGCGGAGCCGGTTCCGCGGGTGCCCGCGAACGGGCCCGGCTGCACCGGAAATCGGCCAGAACCGTTCAGGCTGAGCTTGTCGAAGCCCGGCACGGCACTTCGACAGTGCGAACGGGTCTTGCAAGCGAACCTGTCTCAGAGCCATCGTGAGCCAACAACATTTCGAGCACCGCATGCCCTTCGGCGCCGCCCTGCGCAAGCGCGGCGTGGACTTCCGCCTCTGGGCGCCGGACGCCGCCAGCGTGGCGCTGGAGTGGCAGAACACCCCGGACGACGCCTGGCAGGGCATGCCGATGCGGGCGCGACCGGAAGGCTGGTTCGCCTGCCGGGTCCGCGAGGCCGGCGCGGGCACGCGCTACCGCTTCGCGCTGTCCGACGCGCTGCGCGTGCCGGACCCGGCCTCGCGGTACAACCCCGAGGACGTGCATGGCCCGAGCCAGGTGGTCGACCCCGAGGCCTACGCATGGCAGCACGGCGACTGGGCCGGCCGCCCCTGGGACGAGGCGGTGGTCTACGAGCTGCACGTGGGCACCTTCACCCCCGAAGGCAGCTTCGACGCGGCGCGCGAGCGGCTGCCCGCGCTCGCGGCGCTGGGCATCACCGCGGTCGAGCTGATGCCCGTGGCCGACTTCCCCGGCCGGCGCGGCTGGGGCTACGACGGCGTGCTGCCCTTCGCGCCCGACGCCAGCTACGGGCCGCCCGAGGCGCTGAAGGCTTTCGTCGACGCGGCCCACGGCCTGGGCCTGATGGTGCTGCTGGACGTCGTCTACAACCACTTCGGGCCGGAAGGCAACTACCTGCACGCCTACTGCGGCGACTTCTTCAACCCCGCCCACCAGACGCCCTGGGGCGCGGCCATCAACTTCGACGGCGCGCGCTCCGGTCCGGTGCGCGAGTTCTTCGTGCACAACGCGCTGTACTGGCTGGAGGAATACCGCTTCGACGGCCTGCGGCTGGACGCGGTGCATGCCATCTGCGACGACTCGCCGCGCCACATCGTCGACGACATCTGCGCGGCGGTGCACGACGGACCCGGCCGCACGCGCGCCGTGCACATCGTGCTGGAGAACGAACTGAACCAGGCCGGCTTCCTGCAGCGCGGCGCCACCGCGCAGTGGAACGACGACCTGCACCATGCGGCGCACGTCGTCGCCACCGGCGAGACCGACGGCTACTACGTCGACTACGCGCATGCGCCGCTGGACGTGCTGGGCCGGGCACTGGCGCGGGGCTTCGTCTACAGCGGCCAGCCCTCGGCCTTCCGCGGCGGCGCGGCACGCGGCGAGCCCACCGAAGCGCTGACGCACGGCGCCTTCGTCTCCTCGCTGCAGACCCACGACCAGGTGGGCAACCGGGCCTTCGGCGAGCGCATCGACCGCCTGGGCGATGCCGCGCGCGTGCGCGCGGCGCGCGCCTGCCTGCTGCTGTCGCCGCATGTGCCGATGCTCTTCATGGGCGAGGAGTACGAGGCCGCCACGCCCTTCCTCTTCTTCTGCGACTTCGGGCCGGAGCTGGCGCAGGCGGTCGCGCGCGGCCGGCGCGAGGAGTTCGGGCGCTTCGCCGCCTTCGAGGACGGGGCCCTGCGCGCACGCATTCCCGACCCCAACGCGCCGGAGACCTTCGCCGCCTCGCGCCTGGACTGGCGCGAGCGCGACGCGCCCGGCCACCGCGAGGCGCTGCAGGCCACCCGCGCGCTGCTGGCCATCCGGCGGCGCGAGATCGTGCCGCGGCTGCCGTCCCGCGCCGGCAGCGGACTGTGGCAGGTCGCGGGCGAGCTGCTCTATTTGCAATGGACGCTGGCCGACGAGACGCTGCTGCGGATGGTCGCCAACTTCGGCCACGAGCCCGTGCAGGCCGCTGCGCCGCCCGGCCGGCGGATCCATGCCCAGGGCTGCGAGGCGGCCGGGCCCGGATCGCTGCGGCTGGCGCCCGGCGGCCTGGGCGTCGCGCTCCTGGAGACGGCCCATGCATGACGGCCTGCGCCGTGCCTGCGAGCACGCCGGCATCGCCACCCACTACCACGACGTCTGGGGCACGTACATCGAAGTGCCGCCGCCGCAGCTCGCCGCCCTGCTCGGCCAGTTCGGCATCGGGCCGCATGCGCCCGAGGACGACGCCGCGTGGGACGATGCGCTCACCCGCCGCGAGGACGCGGCCTGGCGCCGCGCGCTGCCGCCGGTGCAGCTCGCCGCGGCCGGCGCCGCCGCGCTGCCGGTGCGCGTGCGCCTGCCCGAGGCGCAGAGGCAGGTGGACTGGCGGCTGGTGGACGAGGAAGGCCGGCTGCGCGGCAGCGGCCGGGCCGATGTCGACGGCGCCGCCGAGACGGGACGCCGCACGGTGGACGGCGTGCCGCACATCGAATGGCAGTTCGAGTGGCCCGCCGACCTGCCGATGGGCTACCACCGTCTTTCGCTGGCAGGCCACGAGGGCGACATGCTGGTCATCGCCGCGCCGCCGCGCTGCCATGTGCCCGACTCCGATGTGCCCGAACCCTCTGACGCGCGCCACTGGGGCATCGCCGTGCAGCTCTACGCGCTGCGCTCCGCGCGCCAGTGGGGCATGGGCGACTTCGGCGACCTGGCGGCGCTGGCGCCGACGGCGGCGCGCCTGGGCGCGCAGGCCATCGGGCTCAATCCGCTGCATGCCCTCTTCCCCGACGACCCGCGCAAGGCCAGCCCCTACAGCCCCTCCTCGCGCCTGCACCTGAACGTGCTGTACATCGACGTGGAGGCGGTCGAGGAATTCGCCCACTACGAAGCCGCCCGGCGCCACGTGGCCTCGGCGCCCTTCCAGCAGCGCCTGGCCGCCCTGCGCGCGGCCGAGCTGATCGACCATGCGGGCGTCGCCGCCGCCAAGCTCGAAGTGCTGGCGATGCTGCATGCGCGTTTCGCCGAGCGGCGCGCGCAGCACGGCAACGCCCTCGCCGCCGAGCGCGCCCGCGCCTTCGATGCCTTCCGCGCCGCGCGCGGCGAGGCGCTGCAGCGGCACGCCCTGTTCGAGGCCCTGCAGGCGCATTTCCGCGCCCAGGACCCCGACGCCTGGGGCTGGCCGGCCTGGCCCGAGCCGTACCGGGACCCCGACGCGCCGGCCGTGCAGGCCTTCGCCCAGGCCCATGCGCCGCGCGTGGAATTCTTCGCCTGGCTGCAATGGATCGCCGACACGCAGTTGCACGCCGCGGCGCGCCGCTGCCGCGAGGAAGGCATGGCCATCGGCCTGTACTTCGACCTCGCGGTGTCGGTGGACCGCTACGGCGCCGATGCCTGGGGCGCGCACGCGGTGCTGGCGACCCAGACCAGCGCGGGGGCCCCGCCCGACGAGTTCAACCCGCACGGGCAGGACTGGGGCCTGCCGCCGTTCGCGCCCGAGCGCCTGCGCGAGAGCGGCTACGGCCTGTTCATCGACAGCCTGCGCGCCAGTATGCGCGGCGCCGGTGCGCTGCGCATCGACCACGTGATGGGCCTGGTGCGGCTGTTCTGCCTGCCGCCGGGCGCGTCGCCCGCCGACGGCGCCTACGTGCACTACCCCGCCGAGGAGATGCTGGCCATCGTCGCGCTCGAAAGCTGCCGCCAGCAGTGCATGGTGATCGGCGAGGACCTGGGCACGGTGGCCGACGACACGCGGCGCCTGCTCGAGCGCTACGGCCTGCTGTCGTACCGCCTGCTGTACTTCGAGCGCGAGGGCGAAGGCTTCCGCGCACCCGGGCGCTATCCGCGCGACGCGCTGGTGGCGGTCAGCACCCACGACCTGGCCACGCTGCAGGGCTGGTGGCGCAGCCGCGACCTGCACGAGCGCATCCGCCTGGACCTGTTCCCGCGCCCGGAGATCGCGCGCCAGCAGTTGAAAGACCGCGCCGCCGAGCGCGTGCAGATCGCGTTCGCGCTGCAGGATGCCGGGCTGCTCGATGCCGAAGCGGGCGCGCAGGCGCTGGGCAGCGGGCTCGATGCGCAGGCCGCGGCCGCCGTGCACGCCTTCCTGGCGCGCACGCCCTCGCGGCTGATGATGGTGCAGGCCGAAGACCTGCTGGGCCTGCAGGAACAGGCCAACATGCCCGGCACCGTCGACACCCATCCCAACTGGTGCCGCCGCCTGCCGGCCGCGGTGCAGGACTGGCCCGGCCACGAGCGCGTGCGCCGCATCTGCGCCGCGGTGGCCGGCGAAAGGCCCCGGCCCGCATCGCCCGCGTCCGGGCGGCCGCAGGCCTGCATCCCGCGCGCCACCTACCGGCTCCAGTTCCACAAGGACTTCGGCTTCGACGACGCCATCGCCGTCCTGCCCTACCTGGCCCGGCTGGGCATCAGCCACGTCTACTGCTCGCCGATCCAGCGCGCCCGCCCCGGCAGCACGCACGGCTACGACGTGGTGGCGCACGGCGAGATCAACCCCGAGCTCGGCGGCTTCGAGGGCTTCGAGCGCTTCGCGCATGCGCTGCGCCAGCACGGCATGGGCCAGCTGCTGGACCTGGTGCCCAACCACATGGGCGTGCTGGGCGCCGACAACCCCTGGTGGATGGACGTGCTGGAGAACGGCCGGGCCTCGGCCTACGCCGGCTTCTTCGACATCGACTGGGAGCCGCTGGACAGCGACCTGCGCGGCAAGGTGCTGATCCCCGTGCTCGGCGAGGCCTACGGCGTGGTGCTCGAGCGCGGCGAGCTCGCGCTGGGTTTCGACGCCGCGGCGGGCAGCCTGTCCATCCGCTACCACGAACACCGCTTCCCGCTGGCCCCCGCCAGCTACGCGCAGGTGCTCGCCTGGGCCGAAGGCCTGAGCGACGACGCCGATGCCGCGGCCGAACTGGCGAGCGCGGGCTATGCCTTCTCCCGGCTGCCCGAGGGCGAAGCCGAACGCGAGACGCAGCTGCGCGAGAAGGCCATCGCCCACCGGCGCCTGGCCGCGCTGGTCGACGCGCACCCCGCACTGGCCGCTGCCGTGCGGGCCGCGGTCGAGGCATGGAACCGCCCGCGCGCACGCGACGCGCTGCATGCGCTGCTGGAAGCGCAGCACTACCGGCTGGCGTACTGGCGCGTGGCCTCCGACGAGATCAACTACCGACGCTTCTTCGACGTCAACGAGCTGGCGGCGCTGCGCATCGAGCGGCCGGAGGTGTTCGAGGCCACCCAGGGACTGGCGCTGGACCTCGCCGCCAAGGGCTGGGTGCAGGGCCTGCGCATCGACCATCCGGACGGCCTGCGCGACCCGGCCCGGTACTTCGAGCGGCTGCAGGCCGGCTTTGCCCGCCGCACCGGCCGGCCGCTCGAAGGCGCGGACGCCGAGGGCCGCCCCCACCGGCCGCTGTATGTCGTGGCCGAGAAGATCGCCGCCGGCCACGAGGAAGTGCCGTCGGACTGGGCCATCCACGGCACCACCGGCTACCGCTTCGCCAACCTGGCCAACGGCGTGTTCGTCGATACCCGCGCCGCGGCGGCTTTCGCGCGCATCTGGCGCGGCTTCACCGGCCGCACGCAGCCCTTTGCCGAGGAGGCGATCGCCAGCAAGCGCTCGGTCGCAGCCAACGCCCTGGCGTCGGACATGACCACGCTCGCCTCGATGCTGCTGCGCATCGCACGGGCCGACCGCCGCACGCGCGACTACACGCAGGGCAACCTGCGGCGCGCGCTGGCCGGCGTGGCCGCGTGCATGAGCGTGTACCGCACCTACGTCACCACCGGCGCGTCGGCGCAGGACCGCCGCTTCATCGAGGAGGCCGTGGCGACGGCGCGCGCACGCAGCGAGCTGGCCGATGCCTCGGTGTTCGACTTCATCCGCGCGGCGCTGATGGCCGAGACGCCGACGCAGGACGAGGCCGTGCGCCGCCAGGTGCTGCATTTCGCCGCGCGCTTCCAGCAGTTCAGCGCGCCGGTCGCGGCCAAGGGCGTGGAAGACACCGCCTTCTACCGCTGGTTTCCGCTGGCCTCGCTCAACGAGGTGGGCGGCGATCCGGCGCAGTTCGGCATCGGCCTGGCCGCGTTCCACGCGGCCAGTGCCGACCGCGCGCAGCGCTGGCCCCACACGATGCTGGCCACGTCCACGCACGACAACAAGCGCTCGGAAGACGTGCGCGCGCGCATCGACGTGCTCTCGGAGATGCCCGCGGCCTGGCGGCTGGCGCTGCGGCGCTGGAAGACGATCAACGCGCCGGTGCGCCGCCGCGTCGCCACGGCCCACGGCGGGCAGCAGCCTTCGGCGGCGGACGAGTACCTGCTCTACCAGACCCTGCTCGGCACCTGGGAAGACGGCGCCCCCACCGACGCCTACGCCGACCGGATCGTGGCCTACATGCACAAGGCCGCGCGCGAGGCCAAGCTGCACACGAGCTGGGTCCAGCCGCACGCCGGCTACGAGGCGGCGCTGGAGAGTTTCGTGCGGCAGGTGCTGGGCGCGCAGGGGCATCGCGCTTTCGTCGACGACCTGCGGCCGCTGGCCGCCAGCCTGGCCTGGTACGGCGGCCTCAACACGCTGGCGCTCGCCGCGCTCAAGTTCACGTCAGTGGGTGTGCCGGACCTGTACCAGGGCAACGAGCTCATCGACCTGAGCCTGGTCGATCCCGACAACCGGCGGCCCATCGACTACGCCGGGCGCAGCGCCCTGCTGGACGCACTCGAAGCCTTGCAGGCGCAAGGCGACGACGTCGGCGAATCGGTGCGCGCCCTGCTGGCGCCGCAGCGCCTGTCGGAAGCGAAGCTGTGGGTGGTGTCGCGCCTGCTGCGGCTGCGCGTGTCGCATGACGCCATCCTGCGCGACGGACGCCACGAGGCGCTGGCCTGCGACGGGCCGGCCGCGAATGCGGTCATCGCCTACCGGCGTGCCGCCCCGCAGGGCAGCGTGCTGGCCGTCACCGGTCGCTTCTTTGCCCGGCAGGCGGCCGGGCATCCCCCGGCGACCTGGGACGCCGCGCCGTGGGCGCAGACGACGGTGCGCCCCCCACCGGCCGCGGCCTGGCGCGACGTGCTGACCGGCCGCCGCCACGAGGGCGAACACCTGTCCGTGGCGCAGCTGCTGCGCGATCTGCCCTGCGCCGTGCTCCTAGGCGAGCGGATCGCCCCCGCCGAATGAACTCTGCACCGGCATGCCGATGCGCTGCACTTCCCGCGACAGGCGAATGGCCTCGGCGCGCACCTGCGGGTCGTCCGGATCACCCATCTGCAACGCATTCAACTGCCTGGCATAGGCATCCGTGAGCGCGGCCCACTGTTCGAAAGTCGGCGCCATGACCCGCGCGGCACCATCAAGCTCCATGGTCGGCACCCCCTATCCACCCTGTGCAATCCGGCCGTTGAAATCAGCTGTGTGGTCGGCCTTCGGCTCCCTCCCGCCAAGGTAGCGCTTTTGGCCTCGCTTGCCACCCGTGGAACCACCGCACGGACACGACTTATTTCACATTTCTTGTCTTTTCACGTTTTCACCGCGTAGGCGCGCTCCAGCGCATCGAGCGCGGGCTTGCCCACCAGCCGCTGGCGCTCCGCGAAGGGGGCCACCAGCGCCGGATCCTCATCGATGCGCTGCGTGTCGCGCAGCACCGTGAGCGCCTTCTGCATGCCGGCCACCGCCCCCTGCAGCGCCGCGTTGGCGTAGAGCACCAGACCGTAGCCCAGGCCGGCCAGCGCGGGCGCGTCGAAGATCGGCGTCCTGCCGCCGATCACCATGTTCATGAGCTGGGGCCGGGCCAGCCGCTGCGGCAGCGCCCGGATCTCCTCGGCGCTGGTCACCGCCTCGACGAACAGGATGTCGGCGCCGGCCTCGGCGAAGCGCTGGGCGCGCTCCACGGCCGCCTCGAAGCCGTGCACCGCGCAGGCATCGGTGCGGGCCATGATGAGCAGGTCCGGATCGCGGCGCGCGTCGGCTGCGGCCTTGATCTTGCTCACCGCCTCCTCGGTCGGGATGACCTCCTTGCCCGAGAAGTGGCCGCAGCGCTTGGGCGCGACCTGGTCCTCGAACTGGATGCAGTCCGCGCCTGCGCGCTCGAGCACGCGCACCGTGTGCCGCACGTTGAGCGCGTTGCCGAAGCCGGTGTCGGCATCGACGATCAGCGGCAGCTCGACCGCATCGCGGATGCGCGCCGTGTGGTCGGCGATCTCGGCCAGGCCCATGAAGCCCTGGTCGGGCAACCCGAACCACATGTTGGTGACGCCGGCGCCGGTGACGTAGATCGCCTCGAAGCCGAGGTCTTCGATCACCCTGGCGGACAGCGCGTTGAAGGCGCCCGGCACCAGCACGCCGCGGCGGGCCTCGGCCAGTGACTTGAGAGTCTTTCGAGTGGACATCCTGAGCTCTTCCTGTTCAAAAACAATCGCCGGGCACGCGCACCCAGCCTTCCATCAGCACGCGGGCGCTGCGGCTCATCAGCGCCTTGGTCACGACCCATTGGCCATCGGCCTGCCGCGCCTCGGCGCCCACGCGCAGGGTGCCGGAAGGATGGCCGAAGCGCACCGCATGGCGCGTGCCGCCGCCCGCGGCGAGGTTGACCAGCGTGCCGGGGACGGCGGCCGCGGTGCCGATGGCGACCGCCGCCGTGCCCATCATGGCGTGGTGCAGCCTGCCCATGGACAGCGCGCGCACCAGCAGGTCCACGTCATCCGCGCGCACCGGCTGGCCGCTGGATGCCACGTACTCCTTCGGTGGCGCCACGAAGGCGACCTTGGGCGTGTGCTGGCGGGCGGCGGCTTCGCCGATCTCCCGGATCAGGCCCATGCGCAGCGCGCCGTGGGCGCGGATGGCCTCGAAGCGCGCCAGCGCCCCGGCATCGCCGTTGATGGCGTCCTGCAGCTCGGTGCCCGTGTAGCCGATGGCCGCGGCATTCACGAAGATGGTGGGGATGCCCGCGTTGATCAGCGTGGCCTCGAGCGTGCCGACGCCGGGCACGTCCAGCACATCGACCAGGCGGCCCGTCGGGAACATCGCGCCGCCCTCGCCTTCGTCCGCGGGATCGAGGAACTCCAGCGGCACCTCGGCGGCGGGGAAGGTGACGCCATCGAGCGCGAAGTCGCCGGTTTCCTGCACGGCGCCGTTCGTGACGGGCACGTGCGCGACGATGGTCTTGCCGATGTTGGCCTGCCAGATGCGCACGGTGCACAGGCCCTCGCGGGGAATGCGCTGCGCATCGACGAGCCCGTGGGCGATGGCGAAGGGCCCGACGGCCGCGGACAGGTTGCCGCAGTTGCCGCTCCAGTCGACGAAGGCCTGGTCGATCGAGACCTGGCCGAACAGGTAGTCCACGTCGTGGCCGGGCCGGTTGCTGCGCGACAGGATGACCGCCTTGCTGGTGCTCGACGTGGCCCCGCCCATGCCGTCGATCTGCTTGCCGTAGGGGTCGGGGCTGCCGATCACGCGCAGCAGCAGCGCGTCGCGCGCAGGGCCGGGCACCTGCGCGGGCTCGGGCAAGTCCTGCAGGCGGAAGAACACGCCCTTGCTGGTGCCGCCGCGCATGCAGGTGGCGGGGATCCTGATCTGGGGGAGGAACTGCATAGGGTCAGTCAAGTGCAAGGGGGCGTTCGGGCGGTTGTCCTCGTGCGCCATTCTCATGCCGCCTTCGAGGATTCGAGGAAATCCTGCGCGAAGCGCTGCAGCACGCCGCCGGCCTCGTACACCGAGACTTCCTCGGCCGTGTCGAGCCGACAGGTGACGGGCACCTGCACGGCCTCGCCGTTCCTGCGGCGGACGATCAGGGTGAGGTCCGCACGCGGGGTACGCTCGCCCATCACGTCGAAGGTCTCGGTGCCGTCCAGGCCCAGCGTGATGCGGTTCGCGCCGGGCTTGAACTCCAGCGGCAACACGCCCATGCCGATCAGGTTGGTGCGGTGGATGCGTTCGAAGCCCTCGGCCACCACGGTCTCGACGCCGGCCAGGCGCACGCCCTTGGCGGCCCAGTCGCGCGAGGAGCCCTGACCGTAGTCCGCACCCGCGATGATGATCAGCGGCTGCCTGCGGTCCAGGTAGGTCTCGATGGCCTCCCACATGCGCACGACCCGGCCCTCGGGCTCGAGGCGCGCCAGCGACCCCTTCTTCTGCACGCCGCCCACCACCGCCATCTCGTTGACCAGCTGCGGGTTGGCGAAGGTGGCGCGCATGGCCGTCAGGTGGTCGCCGCGGTGCGTGGCGTAGGAGTTGAAGTCTTCCTCGGGCAAACCCATCCTGGCCAGGTACTCGCCGGCGGCGCTGTCCGGCAGGATCGCGTTGGACGGCGACAGGTGGTCGGTGGTGATGTTGTCGGGCAGCAGCGCCAGCGGCCGCATGCCCCGGAGCGTGCGCGGATGCGCCGCCAGCGCGCCGACGCCCTCGGTGTCCCAGTACGGCGGGCGGCGGATGTAGGTGGACGTCGGCCGCCAGTCGTACTGCGGCGCCACGCGCTCGCCGTCGTCGACGCGCAGGGCGAACATCGGCTCGTACACCTGGCGGAACTGCTCGGGCCTGACGCTGCGGGCCACGATCGCGTCGATCTCCTCGTCGGCGGGCCAGATGTCCTTGAGCGTGACCGGCCCGCCCTCGGCGTGCGTGCCCAGCACGTCCTTCTCGATGTCGAAGCGGATGGTGCCGGCGATCGCGTAGGCGATGACCAGCGGCGGCGAGGCCAGGAAGGCCTGCTTCGCATAGGGGTGGATGCGGCCGTCGAAATTGCGGTTGCCGGACAGCACGGCGGTCGCGTAGAGGTCGCGCTCCACGATCTCCTGCTGGATCGCCGGGTCGAGCGCGCCGCTCATGCCGTTGCAGGTGGTGCAGGCGAAGCCGACGATGCCGAACCCCAGCCGTTCCAGCTCCGCCAGCAGGCCGGCTTCCTGCAGGTACAGCGCCACCGCCCTGGAGCCCGGCGCCAGCGAGGACTTCACCCAGGGCTTGCGGGACAGGCCGAGCCGGTTGGCGTTGCGCGCCAGCAGGCCGGCGGCGATCACGTTGCGCGGGTTGCTGGTGTTGGTGCAGCTGGTGATGGCGGCGACGATGACTGCGCCATCGGGCATCAGGCCTTCGGCTTCCTGCGCCCGCGCCTTGTCCAGGTCCACCGCGATGCCGCGCGCGGCCAGGTCGGCCGTCGGCAGCCGCCGGTGCGGGTTGGAGGGGCCCGCCATGTTGCGCACCACGCCGGACAGGTCGAACTTCAGGACGCGCTCGTAGTACGCTGTTTCCAGCGTGTCGGCCCAGAAGCCCGCGGTCCTGGCGTAGGTCTCGACCAGATGGACCTGCGCGTCCTCGCGGCCGGTCAGCCGCAGGTAGTCCAGCGTCTGTTCGTCGATATAGAACAACGCCGCGGTGGCGCCGTACTCCGGGCACATGTTGGAGATGGTCGCGCGGTCGCCGATGGTCAGGCTGCGCGCGCCCTCGCCGAAGAACTCCAGATAGGCACCGACCACCTTCTCCCTGCGCAGGAACTCCGTCAGGGCCAGCACGATGTCGGTCGCCGTGATGCCCGGCTGCGGCCGGCCCGACAGCTCCACGCCCACGATCTCCGGCAGGCGCATCCACGAGGCGCGGCCCAGCATCACGTTCTCGGCCTCCAGGCCACCGACGCCCACCGCGATCACGCCCAGCGCATCCACGTGCGGCGTGTGGCTGTCGGTGCCCACGCAGGTGTCGGGAAAGGCCAGGCCGTCCTGCACGCAGACCACCGGCGACATCTTCTCCAGGTTGATCTGGTGCATGATGCCGTTGCCCGCGGGGATCACGTCCACGTTGGCGAAGGCCTTCTTCGTCCAGTCGATGAAGTGGAAGCGGTCTTCGTTGCGCCGGTCCTCGATCGCGCGGTTCTTCGTGAAGGCCTCGGGGTCGAAGCCGCCGCACTCCACCGCCAGCGAGTGGTCCACGATCAGCTGCACCGGCACGACCGGGTTCACCGCCGCCGGGTCGCCGCCCTGGGTCGCGATGGCATCGCGCAGGCCCGCCAGGTCCACCAGCGCGGTCTGGCCCAGGATGTCGTGGCAGACCACGCGCACGGGGAACCAGGGGAAGTCGCGGTCGCGGCGGCGCTCGATGATCTGCAGCAGGCATTCGTCGAGCGTGGGCGGGTCGCAGCGGCGCACCAGGTTCTCGGCGTGCACGCGTGCGGTATAGGACAGGCGGTCCCAGGCGCCGGGGCGCAGCGTATCGACCGCCGCCCGGGCGTCGATGTAGTCCAGTGCGGTGCCGGGGAGCTTCTTGCGGTATTCGTCGTGGGTCATGGGGGAGCCGTCTAGCGCCGTTCCTCGATCGGCACGAACTTCAGGTCTTCCGGCCCGGTGTAGTTGGCGCTGGGGCGGATGATCTTGTTGTCGACGCGCTGCTCGATCACGTGCGCGGCCCAGCCGCTGGTGCGCGCGATCACGAACAGCGGCGTGAACATCGCCGTGGGCACGCCCATCATGTGGTAGCTCACCGCGCTGAACCAGTCCAGGTTCGGGAACATCTTCTTCACCTCCCACATCACCGACTCCAGCCGTTCGGCGATGTCGAACATCTTGGTCGATCCGGCCTCGTCGGACAGCCGCCGGGCCACGCCCTTGATGACCACGTTGCGCGGGTCGCTCACCGTGTACACCGGGTGGCCGAAGCCGATCACGACCTCCTTGGCTTCCACGCGGCGGCGGATGTCGGCCTCGGCCTCGTCGGGCGCGTCGTAGCGCTTCTGGATCTCGAAGGCCACTTCGTTGGCGCCGCCGTGCTTGGGGCCGCGCAGCGCGCCGATGGCGCCGGCGATGGCCGAGTACATGTCGCTGCCCGTGCCGGCGATCACGCGGGCGGTGAAGGTGGAGGCGTTGAACTCGTGCTCGGCATAGAGGTTCAGCGAGGTGTGCATGGCGCGCACCCAGCCCTGCGAGGGCTTTCGCCCGTGCAGCAGGTGCAGGAAGTGGCCGCCGATCGAGTCGTCGTCCGTCTCCACCTCGATGCGCCTGCCCTGGGTGGACCAGTGGTACCAGTACAGCAGCATCGAGCCCAGCGAGGCCATCAGCCGGTCGGCGATGTCGCGCGCGCCGGGAATGTGGTGGTCGTCCTTCTCGGGCAGGATGCAGCCCAGCGCCGACACGCCGGTGCGCATCACGTCCATCGGGTGGGCGCCGGCCGGCAGGCGCTCCAGCGCTTCCTTCACGCTGGCCGGCAGGCCGCGCATGGCCTGGAGCCTGGCCTTGTAGGCGCGCAGCTCGGCGCGCGTGGGCAGCTTGCCGTGCACCAGCAGGTGCGCGATCTCCTCGAACTCGCAGACCTCGGCGATGTCCAGGATGTCGTAGCCGCGGTAGTGCAGGTCGTTGCCCGTGCGGCCCACGGTGCACAGGGCGGTGTTGCCCGCGGTCACGCCCGAGAGGGCGACGGATTTCTTGGGCTTGAACCCTGCGGCGGTCGTGGCTTGTGTCATGCGATCTCCTTGTTCATGTAGGCATTGGCGACGGGTCGGGGCCGGCCATGGCCGTCCACCGCCACCATCTCGAAAAGTCCCTTGAGCACGAGCCGAACTTCGTCGCCCAGCGCCTGCGCGGTGCCGCTGACGCACACCGTCATCGACGTGCGCCCTACCCGGCTCACCCAGGCCTGCAGGCGCAGCACGCTGCCCTGCGGCACCGGCGCCATGAACTGCGCGTCGCCCACGCTGGCCACCACGACGTCGCACTGCGCATGGGCCCGCCCGGCCAGGAACGCCGCCTTCGCCATCAGCAGCAGGGCGTTGCCGGCGAACAGCGTGCCGTAGTGGTTGGCGTGTTCGGGGAACACCACTTCGGTGAGCTGGACGGGGGCGGGACACGGTGTCATGATTCGCAATCTACGCAACTTCATCCACTTGTTGAATGGCTGAATTGGCGAATGGATGCGAATGCATCCGCACCAGGTTGCGAATATTGCGAATCGAACGATGAAAAAGACCTTCATGGGCGTGCGCCTGCGGCGCCTGCGCGAGGAACGCGGCCTGAGCCAGCTCGCGCTGGCGCAGCAGCTGGGCATCTCGCCGAGCTACCTCAACCAGATCGAGCAGAACCAGCGCCCGCTGACGGTGGCGGTGCTGCTGCGCATCAGCGCCACGCTGGGCATCGACGTCCAGGCCTTCTCGGAGGACGAGGAAGCACGGCTGGTGGCCGGGCTGCGCGAGGCGCTGGCCGACAACCCGGGCGGCGACACGGTGTCGCTGGCCGAGCTGCGCGAAGTCGCGACGCAGATGCCGGCCGTGGGCCGCGCCCTGCTCGCGCTGCACCAGCGGCACCGCGACGCGCTGGAGCGCATCGAGGCGCTGGCCGCCGAACTGGGCGACGGCCGCGACGCGCTGGCGCAGCCCAGGCCCATGCCCTTCGAGGAAGTGCGCAATTTCTTCTACGCGCACCAGAACCACATCGCGCCGCTGGACGAGGCGGCCGAGGCGCTGGCGACGGACATGCATCTGCGCGACAGCAGCCCCGGCGACCGGCTGGCGCAACGGCTGCTGGCGCGCCACGGCGTGCGCGTGCTGCCGGCCGACGACGAAGCCGACGACCAGCGCCGCTACGACCCGGCCAGCGGCGTGCTGCGGCTGTCGCGCTACCTGGCGCCGGGCCAGCAGGCCTTCCAGCTCGCGACGCAGCTCGCGCTGCTCGAGTTCGACGGCATGCTGCGGCGGATCGTCGACGGCGCCGGCTTCTCGGGCCCCACCGCGCGGGCGCTGGCGCGCATCGGCCTGGCCAACTACTTCGCCGGCGCCCTGCTGCTGCCCTACGGCGCCTTCCTCGCGGCGGCCGAGCAGCTGCGCTACGACATCGACCAGCTCGCGCGGCGCTTCGGCGTCGGCTTCGAGACCATCTGCCACCGCCTGAGCACGCTGCAGCGCCCCGACGCGCGCGGCGTGCCCTTCTTCTTCGTGCGCGTGGACCGCGCGGGCAACATCTCCAAGCGGCAGTCGGCCACGCCCTTTCACTTCTCCAAGACCGGCGGCACCTGCCCGCTATGGAACGTGTACGAGGCCTTCGCACAGCCCGGGCGCATCCTCACCCAGCTGGCGCGCATGCCCGACGGCCGCGCCTACCTGTGGATCGCGCGCACCGTCTCGCATGGGCACCGGGGCTACGGCTCGCCGAGCAAGACCTTCTCCATCGGCCTGGGCTGCGACCTCGGCCACGCGCCGCGCCTGGTGTACGCCAAGGGCCTGGACCTGCGCGACCCGGAGGTGCCGACGCCGATCGGCATGGGCTGCAAGGTGTGCGAGCGCGAGGCCTGCCCGCAGCGCGCCTTTCCCTTCGTCGGGCGGCCGCTGGACGTGGACGAAAACCAGAGCCGCTTCATGCCCTACGCGGCCGCGCGCGGCTAGCCTGTCCTGCAGCGCTCACCCGCCGAGTTGCAGCCGCCGGAGATCGCGCGGACGGTGTCGAGGAAGAACGCCATCGCCGGATGCACCATGGCCGACCGGTTCATGATGATGGACACAGGGTGCAGCGATGCCGATAGCGGCAGCTCGAGCGTGCTCAGCAGACCGATGTCCACGAAGCGGCGGGCCACTCCGCTGGCGATGGCGGACAACAGCTGGGATTGCCGAAGGATCTCCACCAGCGTGAGGATCGAGGAGGTTTCCACCGCCACGCGCGGAGGCGCGGCCCGCCGGGCAGCCAGGCCACTGGCGACCAGGGCGTACAGCTGCCCCGACCCGGCCGGGAGGATCCAGTCGTAGCGGTCGATATCGGCGCCTGTCCAGTCGGTCAGCGCGCGCAGCGGATGATCGATGGCGCAGACGACCACGGTAGGCTCTTCGAAGAGCGTCTCGTGGGCGAACTCGCGCGAGCCGGGGATGGAGGTCGCACGGCCGATCACGCAGTCCAGCCGGCCCTTCTCAAGCAGCGGGAGCAGGGTGGTCTCCAGGCCCTCCTGCAACTGAACCTGGATGCCCGGCCGGAGCTTGCGCAAGCGGACGACGGCCTCGGGGACCAGCACAGGCGAAGCCACGGGAAAAACCCCGACCCGCACCCGGCCCTCCCATCCATCCTGCAGGGCTGCGATCTCAGAGCGCGCAGCATCCATGTCGGCCATGGCCTTGCGCGCCCAGCGCAGCAGTGCATTGCCCTGCGGCGTGATCTCGACGCCGTGGGCGGTCCGCTCGAAGAGCCGGGCCTGGAAGATCGCCTCGATCTCCTGCAGCAGCTTGCTCGCCGCAGGCTGCGACAGGAACAGGTCCTGCGAGGCCTGCCGAATGTTCCCTCTCTCGGCCAGGGTCTCGATCGCGACCAGGTGTCGCATGCGAAGGCGCGAGAACAGCGGGCCGGCCCGTCTCTGAATATCCAGAGGGTCGTCGGCGGTCTCGCTGGCGTTGGTCATCGGTCAATTATGTGGCAGCGCCCCGCCCCGCTGCGCGGGGTTATACGCGTATCACTTCTTCGAATCGCTGCCCCGGCCGGCGACAGCGCCCCCTATGCTGGGCCGGTTCATCCAACGCACAGGCCCACCTTGAAACCCATCCGTGCCACCTTCGCAGTCTTCTGTGTCGCCGCCTGCGCCCTGAGCATGATCGGGACTTCCTCCCACGCGCAGATCCACGTGGGGGTGGTCCTGAGCACCACCGGCGCCGCGTCCTCGCAGGGCATCCCCGAGCGCGACATGATATTGCTGCTGCCCAAGCAGCTTGCTGGCGAGCCCGTCAGATACACCGTACTGGACGACGCAACCGACCCCACGCTGGCGATCAAGAACGCCCGCAAGCTGGTCATGGCCGACAAGGTCGACGTGCTCGTGGGCTCCTCCAACACGCCAAGCTCGCTTGCCCTGGCCGAGGTGGCGCTGGAAAGCCGCGTTCCGCATGTTTCGCTGGCGCCGATGGACGTGCCGGCCAACCAGCATCCGTGGGTCTTTGTCGTGCCCCAGTCGGCCGACCTGATGATCGGTGCGGTTCTGGAGCACATGCAGCAGCGCAAGGTCGGCACGGTGGGCTACATCGGCTATTCGCAGCCCTGGGGCGACCAGGTCTACCGCAGCCTGACCACGCTGGGCCCCAGGTATGGCGTGAAGGTGCTCAACGATGAGCGCTTCGCCCGAAGCGATGCATCGGTTCTGCCCCAGGTGCTCAAGACGCTCGCGCTCAAGCCCGACGCGGTGCTGGTCGGCGCGACCGGCACGCCCGCGGCGCTGCCGCACCTGACGATGGTGGACCGGGGGTTCAAGGGGCCGATCTATCACACGCACGGCGTGGTGAACGACGATTTCCTGCGAGTGGGCGGCACGCGCGTCGAAGGGGCGCTCGCGCCGATCGGACCGGTGGTGGTCTTCAGGGATCTGCCGGACTCGAGCCCCGTGAAGAAGGTTTCAGAGGACTTCTGGAGTCTGTACGCCCGCACCCAGGGCGAGGGTCCCGTGAATGCCTTTGCCACCTGGGCCTACGACGCCTATCTGTTGCTGGACAAGGCGGCGAAGGCCGCGCTCGGGCAGGCCCGGCCGGGGACCCCGGCCTTCCGTGCGGCGCTGCGCGACGCACTCGAGACGCGGACCGCTGGACTGGTGGGCACCAACGGCATCTATCAGATATCGGCCACCGACCACAATGGCCTGGACCAGCGCGCGCGGGTCATGGTGAGAGCCAGCGGCGGCAACTGGCGGTACGAGCCGTGAGCGGTGCATTCGTTCCGTACGGCGGCTACTGGTCCTCGCCATTCGCTCGCTGGCAGGGCAGCCTGGCGCATCTGCACAGCTTGGCGTTCGGCGCCTGGCTGGCCAGGAGGAGCCTGGCAGCGCTGGATGTGGACACCACGCTGATCGACGCCGGCGTCCTGGGCACCACGGTGCCTCAGCGCGGCGCGTTCTATGGATTGCCCTGGGTCGCGGCCATGGCGGGCTTGCCGGGACTGGCTGGGCCAACGGTGTCCCAGGCCTGCGCGACAGCTGCGCGCTGCGTCGCGCTCGCCGCGCAGGAAGTCGCGACGGGCGCCTCGGCCTGCAGCCTGGTGCTGACGGCCGACCGTGTGTCCAACGGTCCGCAGTTGTACTACCCCGACCCGCGCGGGCCTGGTGGCACGGGCGAGCACGAGAGCTGGGTCACTGGCAACTTCGAACGGGACCCCTGGACCTCGCAGCCGATGCTGAGGACCGCGGAAAACGTGGCTGCCCGATTCGGCATCGGGATGGCGCAGCAGCACGAACTGGCGCTGCATCGCTATGCGCAGTACGCGGACGCGCTCGCCGACGACAGCGCCTTCCATCGGAGGTTCATGGCACTGCCCTTCGACGTTCCCGATGCGCGCTTCACGCGCACGCTCAGCACGCTTCACGGTGACGAGGGCATCCATCCCACGACACGCGAAGGGCTGTCCCGCCTGAAGCCCGTGCTGCCCGACGGCACGGTGAGCTATGGGGCGCAGACGCATCCTGCGGACGGCAGCGCGGGGTTGCTGGTCGCGACGCGAGAGCGTGCGCGCCAGCTCAGCCGCCAACCGGAGGTGCAGGTCGAAATCCTCGCCACGGCCCAAGCCAGGACGGATGCCGCGCAGATGCCCTACGCACCAGTGCCCGCGGCCCGCCAAGCGATGGCGCGTGCGGGCCTGGACTTCACCGCCTTGCAGGCGGTCACCACGCACAACCCGTTCGTCGTCAACGACATCGTGCTGGCGCATGAGACGGGACTGGATGCGTTCACGATGAACCGATTCGGCTGCTCGCTGGTCTGGGGTCACCCTCAGGCACCGACCGGGCTGCGCGCCGTCATCGAGCTCATCGAGACACTGGAGATTCGTGGCGGAGGGGTGGGTCTGTTCACCGGGTGCGCGGCCGGCGACAGCGCCATGGCGGTGGTGTTGCGCGTCGACGATGCCCGTCCATGAGCGATTTCGAAGAACTCCTGCCGCGGTACCGGGGCACTGTCGTCGAGCTTGTCTTGCAGGCGGCCTTGCGGTGGCCGAGCAGGGCCGCATTGATCTGTGGCGAGGCTGCCATCAGCTACGCCGACTACGGCCATGCCGTGATCGCGCTGGCCGCACGCATTCGTGAGATCGGGAAACCGAAGCGCGTCGCCGTGGTCATGCCCAACGGCCCGGGCGCATGCGTGGCCCACTTCGGTGTGCTGGCCGCCGGCGCGCAGTTGCTGCCGATGAACCCTGCCTACACCCCCAAGGAGCTTGCATTCCAGCTACGCGACGCCCAGTGCGGGGCCATCGTCGCGGATGCGGTGCTGCATGCGTTGGTGGAGCCACTTGCCGAAGAGCTTGGACTGCAGATCCTGTGGCTGAATGCTGCAGAAAAGGGGCGCGCCGACGCACGTGCGGACGGCCAGCGCCTTCCGGCGCGTGTCGACCCGGACGCGCTTGGGATCCTGCAGTACACCGGCGGTACGTCGGGGCGTCCCAAGGGCGTCAATCTTTCGCACGCCGCCCTGCGTACCAACGTGGCTCAGCGCGAAGCGCTCCTTCCCACGCGCGAAGCTGCCGAGACGATCCTGTGCGCGATGCCGCTCTTCCATTCGTATGGAATGGCAATGGGACTCTATCTCGCGGCGCGTTGTGCCGGGACGCTCGTCGTCCTGCCCGCCTTCCGGCGCGATGACGTGTTCGATGCGATAGAACGGCATCGGATCACGATCCTGCCGGGCAGTCCGTCGATCTATGTCTCGCTGATGGCGCATCCCAGGTTCGCCTCCACCGATTGGTCGTCGTTGTGCGTCTGCTACTCGGGTGCCTCGGCGCTCCCGGTCCCGGTCCTGGCGCAGTGGGAACAGACCGTGAGGGTGCAGATCTTCGAGGGTTACGGGATGACCGAAGCCGGCCCCGTACTGAGCTTCAACGGACCGCTGCAGCCGCCCAAGGCCGGGTCGGTGGGGCTGCCATTGCCGGGCACGGAGATCCAGGTGGTGGATGCAGAAACCGGTATGCAGCGCCTCGGCGCGGGGCAGTGCGGCGAGATACGCGCGCGCGGCCCGCAGATCATGCAGGGTTACCGAAATCTTCCGGCCGAGTCGGCGCAGGCGCTGCGCGACGGGTGGCTCCATACGGGCGACCTGGGCGAGTTCGACACCGATGGATATCTGTTCATCCGCGGCCGAAAGAAGGATCTGATCATCGTCGGGGGGTACAACGTCTATCCGCGCGAGGTCGAGGAGGTGCTCCTGGAGCATCCGTCTGTGCTCGAGGCGGCGGTCGTCGGCGCACCCGACAGCTATCTGGGCGAGGTCCTGCATGCCTACGTTGTGCCCAGACCCGGCGCAGGGCACGATGGCGAGGCGCTGATGCGGCACTGTGCTCAGCGCATCGTGCGCTACAAGCAACCGGCTCACTACCACTGGCTGGACGAGTTGCCGAAGACTGGCATCAACAAGATCGACAAGAAGGCGCTCGGCATCCTGGCTGGGAGTGCCGCACAGAAAGGACCCTCACCATGCTGATCTGCTTCATCGAATTCGGCGTCATCCCGGGCATGGAGCAGCGCAACCGCGAGATGGTTGCCGAACTCCTGGCCGAGGCGTCGAAGATCGACGGCTTCATCTCCAAGGAGACCTTCCTCAGCCGGGACACCGAAGGCAAGGTGGTCTCGCTGTCGTACTGGCGAGATGAGGACGCCCTGCGCGCCTGGATGCGCAACGCGGAACACCGGCGCGCCATCCCGATCGGCAAGAGCGAGATCTATGCGCGCTACAGCATCCAGATCGCGGAAGTGGTGCGCGAGAAGAACTGGACGCGTCCTTGAAGCACCCCGCCACGCATCCGAGAGGGCGCCCGGTCCACAAAAGCTTCGTTCCCACTCCATTCCACGAAAGGTGAATTCGATGAAGAACTGCCTGGCACGGCTCGCCATCTGGGCTTCCTGCCTGATCCCGCTGGCGGCCATCGGCGCCGCCGATCTCAAGGTCGGCGTCAGCAGTTCCTTGTCCGGACCGCTTTCGGCGCTGGGCATTCCCTATGAGAAGGGAATTCGTGCCGCGCTCGCACATCAGCCTGCCGTGGCGGGCCGCAAGGTCCAGGTGTTCGTGCTGGACGATGCCTCCGATCCCACCACGGCCGCTCGCAACGCACGCAAGCTGATCGGCGAGAACCAGGTGGACGTGCTCATCGGCACTTCGGGGGTTCCGGGCTCGCTGGCCATGGCCACCGTGGCGCGGGAACTCGGCACGCCCCTGATTTCTCCGACGCCATTCAACCTTCCGGCCGCCGACGCGGGCTGGACCATCACGGTCTCGCAGGCGTTTCCCGTCATGGTGGGCGCAGTGGTGGATCGGATGAAGCAGTCCGGGGTCAAGACCGTGGGCTTCATCGGCTTCTCCGATGCGCTGGGCGATCTGGCCTACGATTCGCTCGTCAAGCGCGCGCAGGCCGCCGGCATCCAGGTGCTGAGCGACGAGCGCTACGGCCGCGCAGATGTGTCGGTGGCCGGCCAGATTCTCAGGATCCTGGCAAAGCGTCCCGATGCGGTGTTCGCAGGGAATTCGGGGTCACCCGGCGCGCTTCCCTACATCGCGCTGAAGGAGCGAGGCTACAAGGGGCAGATCTACGGAACGCACGGACTGATCAACGTGGATTTCCTGCGGGTCGGCGGCCGTGCCGCCGAGGGGCTGATGGTGCCCAGCGGGCCGGTGATGGTGGCCGACGACCTGTCCGCGGATCATCCCGCTCGAGCGCCTGCGCTCGCGTTCCGGCGCGTCTACCAGCAGTTGCACGGGTCCCTGCCGGAGGACGCCTTCTCGGCCTACACATTTGATGCGCTGCTCGTGCTGGCGGATGCGGTAGCGCGCGTAGGCAGCCAGGCCGAGCCGGGCACGCCGCAATACCGCACCGCACTGCGTGACGCGATCGTCCGCACCAAGGCGCTCGCGGGAGCCAACGGGGTCTACAACTTCGCGCCCGGCGAGCCCTATGGCCTCGCTCAGCCATCGGTGGAGGTGATTCGATACGACCAGGGTAGGTGGCGATTGGCCCGCTAGTTCACCTTGCCGATTCGCTGCACCACGGTGGCCATGGCCTTCGCGTCGTCCTTCACGAACCGGTCGAACTCGGCCATGTCCTGGTACTGGAACACGGTGCCGGCGGTGGTCATCACCTGAATGGTCCTGGGGTCCTGCGAGGCCGCGCGCGCGGCCTCGCGCAGCTTGTCCACGACGGCCGCGGGTGTGCCGGCCGGCACGAACAGGCCCGACCACTGCGAATAGCTGACGGGCACGCCCAGCTCCTTCAGGCTGGGCACGTCGGGCAGCAGGGCCAGGCGGCCTTCGCCCCAGTGCGCCAGCGCGCGCATCTTGCCGGCCTGGATCTGGCCGGCCACGCTGGCCGGGCCGCTCGCCAGGGCGTCGACCTGGCCGCTGAGCATGCCCAGGATGGCCGGGCCGGCGCCGGTGTAGGGCACGTGCAGCATGTAGCTGCCGGTCGCGGCCTTGAGCTGCTCCATGGGGATGTGCATGGTGCCGTAGTTGCCCGAGGAGCCGAAGGTGATCCGGCCCGGGTTGCCCTTGGCATAGGCGATGAATTCGGCAAAGGTCTTCCAGGGGCTGTCGGCGCGCACCACCAGCACCGTGGGGTCGGCCGTCATGCGGGCGATGGGCTGCAGCTGCGAGAGCTCGAACAGGGGCTGCCGGTCCAGGATCCTGTCCGCCTCGGGCAGCACCACCACCGACGACAGCGCCATGAGCACGTTGTAGCCGTCCGCACCGGCCTTGGCCACCTGGCTCATGCCGATGCCGCCGCCCGCGCCGGCGCGGTTGACCACCACCACCGGCTGATGGAGGTGGCGGCTCATGGCCTCGGCGACCGGACGGCCGACGGTGTCGGCGACGCCGCCCGGCGGGAACGGAATCACCATGTTCACGGGCTTGCTGGGGTAGGCGTCCTGCGCGGCAGCCGTGCCCAGCGCGGCGCACAGCGCCAGCGCGAGGGCCGCCAGGCGCGGAAGGTGGTAGCGGGTCATGGATGTCTCCTGTCGTTCGTATGGGTGGCGGAAAGCGCTCAGGCGAAGCGGTTCTGCAAGGTGCCGAGGCCGTCGACCTCGATGCGGACCACGTCGCCCGCCTTCAGGAACGTCGGCGGCGTCAGGCCCATGCCCACGCCAGCGGGGGTGCCGGTGGCGATCACGTCGCCGGGGTAGAGCGTGATGCCGCGCGAGATGGTCTCGATCAGCGTGGGGATGTCGAAGATCAGGTCTTCGGTGCGCCCGTCCTGGCGCAGCTCGCCGTTGACCCAGCAGCGCACGCGCGTGTGCCGGCCGTCGAGCGCGTCGGCCGTCACGATCCAGGGGCCCATCGGGCAGAAGGTGTCGAAGGACTTGCCCATGTCCCACTGCTGGTGGCGCATCTGCACGTCGCGCGCGGTCACGTCGTTGACGATGGTGTAGCCGTAGACGTGGCCCATGGCCTCCTCGCGGCGGATGTTCTTGCCGCCGTTGCCGATGACCACGGCGAGTTCGGCCTCGTAGTCGATCTGGGCCGACACGGCCTCGCCGGGCAGCAGCACCTCGTCGCCGTCGGCCACCACGCACTCGGGCACCTTGGTGAACACGATCGGCCACACCGCCGGGTTGGCGTTGCTGCTCTTGAACACCGAGCCCTGCAGCTCCTTGGCGTGCTCGTGGTAGTTGCGGCCCACGCACCACAGGTTGCGCCGGGGCCGGGGCAGCGGCGCCTCGAGCCGCACGTCCTCGAGCGGCAGGGGCTCCCCCGCAGATGCGGGCAGGGGCCTGCCCGAGGCGCTGGCCTCGATCAGCGGCAAGACGCCGCGCTGGGCGTCGGCGGGGCTCAGGTCCAGCGGGGTGACGGTGCGGCCGTCGGCCGAGACCAGGCCGACCCGTCGCTCGCCCTGGTGGATGAAAGTGGCAATGCGCACGAAAACTCCTTGGATCAAAAAATACCAATAGATACCAATAAGTACCAAACAACCCATGGTAGTCCGCCCCCATGCTCCCCTTCACTGGGGTTTCCACCGAAGGCCATGGAACTTCTCGATTGGTATGTTTTGGTACATTCACCACCATGGGCATCTCCACCTCGCTGCGCGATTCCATCGTCGACCAACTGCGAAGCGGCCGCTGGCGCACGGGCGAGCGTCTGCCCACCGAGCGCGAGCTCGCCACCGGCTTTCAGGTGAGCCGCACCACGGTGCGCAAGGCGCTGCTCGAACTCAAGCAGCAAGGCCTCATCGAGCAGACCGTGGGCAGCGGCACCTACGTCACCGAGCGCGCGCTGGCCAGCCTGGGCCGGCAGGACTCGTCACAGCACACCAGCCCGGCCGACCTGATGGACGCGCGCCTGGCGATGGAGCCGGCCATCATCGAGATGGCGATCCGCAACGCCAACGTGGCGGACTTCGACCGCATGGACGCCTGCTGCGCCAATGCGGAGGCCGCACAGACTCTGGAAGCCTTCGAGCACTGGGACGGCGAACTGCACCAGGCCATCGCCGACGCGGCGCACAACACCTTCGTGGCCAACGTGTTCAGCCTCATGAAGACAGTGCGCGCCCAGGGCGACTGGGGCCAGCTCAAGAAGAAGAGCGTCACGCCCGAACGCCGGCTGGCCTACCAGGCCGAGCACCGGCAGATCGTCGACGCGCTGCGCGACCGCGACGCCGGACGCGCCCGCACGCTCACGCTCGAGCACCTGCTGCACGTGCGCCGGAACCTGCTGGGCTACTGAGCCAGGGCGCCAGTCAGCGCCGCGGCCAGGCGCGCACCAGGGCACGGATGGTGCGAAGTCCGCCGGCCTTGACCTCTTCGCGGTAGCTGTCGACCAGGGCACGGCGCTGCGCCTCGGCGCCCTCCCCGCTGCGCCAGGCCAGCAGCGCCGCGACGTCGGCGTCCGGCAATGCGGCCAGCAGCGCCTGATGGCGCAGCCGCTCGAACTCCCGCGCCACCGCGATCTGGTTGCGCGCGCGCTGCGAGGTGGTGCCGCGCGCCCACAACGCGTCGAGCGCAGCAATGAGCATCGGCTCCGGCAGGCCTTCGATCTGGCCGGGCCCCTCGCGCCGCAGCGTGCGCAGCACGGCTTCCAGCAGGAGCTGGTTCGAGCGGTCGATCTCGCGCAGGTCGACCACCGCCATGCGCGCCAGCAAGTCGCTGCGCCGCGCATCGACCGGCTTCGACAGATGCCGGCTCAGGAAGGCCTCGCGCTGCCGCTCGTCCATCGCTCCATAGCTGCGCCGCAAGGCCTGCAGCCGCGCGACGGCCCGCACCGCCGCCTGGCCGGCCACCGCGTCGCCTTTGGCCGCCGCCACGGCACGCCCGATCGCAGCCAGCGCCGCATCGGGCCGGAAGGCCTTCGAGGCCGCCGCATCGAGCAGGTCCAGCCCCTGCGCCTCGCCGGACTGCGCGCGCAGCGTCCGGGCCAGCGCGCCGGGTGCGTAGGCGGCCTTGAACTCGGCCTCCACGGCCTCGAGGCGCAGCAGCAGCGCCGTGGCCTCCTGCGCATGCAGGAAGCAGGCGGGGGTGAGCAATGCGAAGGCCAGGACGAAGCGACGGAACCGGAACCAGGAATGCATGCGCGGATTATTGGCTGCGGATGCGCCGCGGCCCGTCAGCCCGCCAGTCCTTCAAGGCAGCAACCGTGGCTTCGTACCCGGTCTGGATCACGCGTTCGTGTGAATTCCTGTCCGACATGCCCGGCGCACCGATCGCCGGCGCAACGAGAACGTCGGCCTCCGCCATTTCCGGCGCCGCGACCAGGCAGCTCTGGGTCTGCATGACCCTGCCGATGACCGAGGGCACGGCCAGCCCCTGGGTACGCGGGCTCCGGCAGTAGATGTCGATCGCGATCACGACGTCGGCGCCCATGGCGCGGGCGAAGCGAACGGGGACCAGGCTGGTGATCCCGCCGTCGATCAAGTGGCCGTTGCTGTAGGGAATCGGCACGTTCACGCCAGGGACGGCGGACGAGGCCTGGATCGCGCTTCCCGAGGGCCCCTGGTCGATCAGAACGGGCAGCCCGCTCTGCAGGTCGGTGGCCACCGCAGCGAACCGGATGGGAAACGCCTCGATCCGCGCACCGCCGGTCACCGTGCCGACCCATTTCGCCAGGTTGCGGCCCCGGATGATGCCGCTGGCACTCCAGGTGAAGTCCAGCAGCGACGAGACTTTCACGTCGAGCGCGGCCGCCCTGATCTGCGCCGGGCTCATGCCGCTCGCATACGCGGCCCCGACGATGGCGCCGGCCGAGGTTCCCACGACGATGTCGGGCCGGATGCCCGCCTCCTCGAGCGCCTGCAGCGCTCCCACGTGCGCGAAACCGCGCAGGCCGCCGCCGCCCAGCACCAGTGCCACGACAGGCCGCCCGCCGTCCATGACCGCCACGGGGCCGGCGTCGAGGACCTCGGCGAGCGGCCGCGGCGCCAGATCCGGCGACGCGGCCTGCTCGGTCGTGGCGCAGCCGGCGATCGCCGCCGCGGCCAGGGCGGCGGCAACGCCGAGGCATGTCCTGAACGCAGCCATGGCGTCACGGCCCCGGTGCGACGCCAGCGAACGCCGGATGCGCCTGGAAGAGTGCGACGGCGTCGGCACCCGCCGGATACCGAAGCTTCTGCGTCACGTCGTTCGCGGCATGCCAGACCACCTCGGCCACGTCCGATTCGGTGGTGACGGCGGCCGTCTGCCCCAGCACCGCAAAGACGGATTGCGCATAGGGCGCATAAGGCTCGGGAATCAGCCCCTGCATGCGCTGCGCCCCGTTCTGCGTGAAGCGCGTGGAGGGCCCATAGCCCGGCTCGACCAGCTTGACGCGAACGTCGAAGGCCGCGAGCTCGAACGCGAGCGAGGCGGTGAACGCTTCGATGGCCGTCTTGCTCGCGGTGTACGCCGCCACGAGCGGCATGGGCGCCAGCGTCGCGCTCGACGTGACGTTCACGACCAGCCCCGCCCTGCGGGCGCGGAACTGCGGCAGCACGGCCTGCGTCATCGCCATGGTGCCGAAGGTGTTGGTCTCGAAGATGTCGCGCACCGTCGCCATCGGCGTGGCCTCGAACGCCCCGAACAGCCCGACGCCGGCGTTGTTCACGAGGACATCGATGGGCCCCGCCGCCTCGATCGCCGCGGCGATGCTCTCGGGCCGCGTGACGTCGAGCGGCAGGACGGACAGGCGTTGCGAAAGCGGCAGGACATCCGTGCGCGGCGTTCGCATCGTGGCGACCACTTTCCAGCCCTTGGCGTGGAAGTGGCGCGCAGTCTCCAGGCCGTAGCCGGAAGAACAACCCGTGATCAGTACGGTCTTCATTGCAATTTCCTTGGTGGTGAGGTTGAAAGTGGTGCAACGATACCGAGGAGAAACAGGACTTACTACAATCCAAAATCCAACAATCATTTGCAACAGTCCAGAAAATGAACGACCCCCTCGCAGACGTCATCGCGCTGCTGCGACCACGCGCGGTGTTCTCCAAGGTGATCGGCGGCGCCGGTGCGTGGGGCGTTCGCTATGCGGACTTCGGCCAGCCGAGCTTTTGCACCATGCTCGAAGGCCTGTGCGTTCTCGCCGTGGACGGCCAGGAGCCCATCACCCTGGAAGCCGGCGATTTCGTGCTCATGCCGGCGACCCCCGGATTCACCTTGTCGGGCAGGGAGCCGGCGACGCCGGTGCCGGTCGATCCCCGATTGGGGCCCGCGCCCGAGGGCGAGATTCGCCACGGCAGCCGCGACGGCCCGCCGGACGTGCGCATGCTCGGCGGCTACTTCGTCTTCGATTCGCCCGACGCGGCCTTGCTGGTGTCGCTGCTGCCCGCGCTGCTGCACGTGCGGGGCATCGAGCGGCTGTCGGTGCTGGTGCGGCTCGTGAGGGACGAGTCGACGCAGCAGCGGCCGGGCCGCGACCTGGTGCTCGGACGGCTGGTCGAAGTGCTCCTCGTCGAAGCGCTGCGCTCGACGCCGAGCGAGAGCGCGTCACCCGGGCTTCTGCGCGGGCTGGCGGACGCGCGGCTGGCCGTCGCGATGCGGCACATGCACGGCGAGCCCGCGCGCGCGTGGACCGTGGAAGCGCTCGCGAAGAAGGCGGCGCTCTCGCGCTCGGCGTTCTTCGAGCGCTTCTCGCGTGCCGTGGGCGTGCCGCCCATGGAATACCTCCTGGCCTGGCGCATGGCGCTCGCCAAGGATCTTCTCGGGCGCAGCGAGTTCGCCCTCGCCGAAGTCGCCGAACGCGTGGGCTACAGCTCGGCCAGCACGTTCAGCACGGCCTTCAGCCGCTACGTCGGCCAGCCGCCGGGCCGCTACGCGCGCCAGCATTGAGCTAACGTGTCCCCACCTGCCGCAGCAGTTCCCCGGTCGGATACCCATCCGCCGCGACGCCCACGCTGCGCTGGTAGCGCCGGATCGCCTCGCGCGTGGCCGGCCCGAGCTGGCCGTCGGGCGTGCCGCTGCCGAAACCTCTGGCGTTGAGCGCCTCCTGCAGCGCCTTGAGTTCGTCGCGCGTGAGCGGCTGCAGGTCGCGCGGCCATTCGGCCTGCACGCCGGGGCCGCCGGCGATGCGCTGCGCCAGCAGGCCTACGCCCAGCGCGTAGCTGGTCGCGTTGTTGTAGCGCAGGATGGTGCGGAAGTTGGGCCCCACCAGGAAGGCCGGGCCGCGCGCGCCGGCGGGCAGCAGGACCGCGGCCTCGGGGATGTCGGGCAGCGGCGCGCCGTCCACGCTGCGCACGCCCTCGGTGGCCCATTGGCTGCCGGGCTGGCGCTGCTGGCCGTCGGCGCGGCCATGGTCGAAGCCGGGCGGCAGCTGCACCTCCAGGCCCCAGGGCTGGCCGGGCCGCCAGCCTTCGTGTTGCAGGAAGTTGGCGGTGGAGGCGGTCACGTCGGCCATGCTGCCCCAGATGTCGCGCCGGCCGTCGCCGTCGGCGTCCTCGGCGTGGGCCAGGAAGGCCGAGGGCAGGAACTGCGTCTGCCCCATGGCGCCGGCCCAGGAGCCGATCATGCGTTCGCGCGGGATGTCGCCGTTCTGCAGGATCTTCAGCGCCGCCATCAGTTGCCCCCGCGCCCAGGCGGCACGCCGGCCGTCGAAGGCCAGCGTGGCCAGCGCGTCGATGGTGGGGATGTCGCCGTAGTTGGCGCCGTAGTTGCTCTCCATGCCCCAGATGGCGGCGATGATCTCGGGCGGCACGCCGTGGCGCGCGGCGGCGGCGTCGAGTTCGGCGCGCACCTCGTGCAGTTTCTCCTGGCCGCGCGCCACGCGCGTGGGCGAGACGGCGGTGTCCAGGTAGTCCCAGACGGTGCGGGTGAACTCGGCCTGGCTGCGGTCGCGCTCGACGACCTGCGGCAGGTACTGCGCGCCGTCGAAGGCGCTGTGCAGCGTGGCCTCGGCGATGCCGGCGGCGCGGGCCTCGCCGCGGAACTGCGCGACCCAGCGCGCGAAGTCCTGCTGGATGCGGGCCTCTTCCGCAGGGGCTGCGGCCGTGCCGTCGCGCGCAGGCGGCGGTGCCGAGGGCGAGGCGGCACAGCCCGCGAGCGTGGCGGCCAGCAGCAGGCCGGTCAGGGCGGAACGCGCGGGAAAGAGCAAGGGGTGGAAAGCATGAACCATCCCTGCATTCTGACGATGCGCGCGATCCCCCTTTTTTGTGCCCTTCCTGCGCCCTACCCCGCCAGTTCCTCGCGCAGCGTCCTGGCGGCCGCGACCATGTTGGCCAGCGCCGCCTCGGTCTCGGGCCAGCCGCGGGTCTTGAGGCCGCAGTCGGGGTTGATCCAGAGGTTCTCGCGCGGCACCACGTCGGCCGCCTTGCGCATCAGGCGCACGATCTCCTCGACCGTGGGCACGCGCGGCGAATGGATGTCGTAGACGCCCGGGCCGATCTCGTTGGGGTACTTGAAGTCGCCGAAGCCGCGCAGCAGCTCCATGTCGGAGCGGCTGGTCTCGATGGTGATCACGTCGGCATCCATGGCAGCGATCTCGGGCAGGATGTCGTTGAACTCCGAATAGCACATGTGGGTGTGGATCTGCGTCTCGTCGCGCACGCCCGAGGCGCTGATGCGGAAGGCGCGCGTGGCGCTGTCCAGGTAGGCCTTCCAGCCCGCGCGGCGCAGCGGCAGGCCCTCGCGGATGGCCGGCTCGTCGATCTGGACGATGCCGATGCCGGCCTTCTCCAGGTCGACCACCTCGTCGCGAATCGCCCAGGCGATCTGCTCGCAGGTGACGGCGCGCGGCTGGTCGTCGCGCACGAAGGACCACTGCAGGATCGTGACCGGGCCGGTCAGCATGCCCTTCATCGGCCGCTTCGTCAGGCTCTGGGCATAGGCGGTCCACTCGACCGTCATCGGCGCAGGCCGCGCCACGTCGCCGTAGATGACCGGCGGCTTCACGCAGCGCGAGCCGTAGGACTGCACCCAGCCGTTGACGGTGAACGTGAAGCCGTCGAGCTGCTCGCCGAAGTACTCGACCATGTCGTTGCGCTCGGCCTCGCCGTGCACCAGCACGTCGATGCCGAGCGCTTCCTGCTTGCGCACGGCCAGTTGGATCTCGGCGCGCATCTTCTCGCGGTAGCCCTCGGCGTCGAGCTCGCCGCGCTTGAAGGCGGCGCGCGCGGCGCGGATCTCCGCGGTCTGCGGGAAGGAGCCGATGGTGGTGGTGGGCAGCGGCGGCAGCGCGAAGCGGGTGCGCTGCAGCGCCTGGCGCCGGGCGAAGGCGGCGCTGCGGCGGTCGTCGCCCGCCACCGTGCGCGCGAGGCGCAGCGCCACCGCCGGCCGGTTCACGCGCGGGCTGGCGCGGCGGGCCGCGATGGCCGCGCGGGCCGACGCGAGCTCGGTCGCCACGGTGGCTTCCTGCCCCTCGAGCGCGGCGCGCAGCACGCGCAGCTCGTCGAGCTTCTCGATGGCGAAGGCGAGCCAGGATCGGATCTCGGCGTCCAGCCGGCCCTCCGCCGCCAGGCTGAAGGGCACGTGCAGCAGCGAGCAGGAAGGCGCGATCCACAGTTCGCCCTGGTGCTTGGCAGCCACCGGCCGCAGGCGTGCCAGTGCGGCATCGGGATCGGTGCGCCAGATGTTGCGCCCGTCGACGACGCCGACCGACAGCACCTTGTGCGCGGGCAGCCAGTCGGCGACGCCGGTGAGCTCCTCGGGCGCGCGCACCGCGTCGACGTGCAGCCCGGCCACCGGCAGCTGGCAGGCCAGGCGCAGGTTGTCGGCCAGCGGCGAGAAGTAGGTGGCCAGCAGCAGCTTCGGCGCGCTGCGCGCGAGCTGCCAGTAGACGCGCTCGAAGGCGTTGCGCCAGGCGTCGGGCAGGTCCAGGCCGAGGATCGGCTCGTCGATCTGCACCCATTCCACGCCCTGCTGCTTCAGGCGCGCCAGCACCTGCGCATACACCGGCAACAGCGCGTCCAGCAGCGAGAAGCGGTCGAAGCCGGCCTCCTTCTCCTTGCCCAGCCACAGGAAGCTCAGCGGCCCGAGCAGCACCGCCTTGACCGGATGGCCCAGCGCCTGCGCCTGCGCCACCTCGTCGAACAGCCGCACCGAGGCCAGGCCGAAGCGCGTGGCCGCGCTGAACTCGGGCACGAGGTAGTGGTAGTTGGTGTCGAACCACTTGGTCATCTCCAGCGCGAAGGTGCCCTGCGCGCCATGGGTGCAGCCGGGCCCGTGCCCCGCCTCGGCGGCGACGCCGCGCGCCATGGTGAAGTAGCGCGACAGCTCGGGCTCGTCGCCACGGAAGTCGAAGCGCGCCGGCTCGCAGCCCAGCAGCTGGATGTGGTTGGCCACGTGGTCGTAGAAAGCGAAGTCGCCGACGGTCACGACGTCCAGCCCGGCATCGCGCTGGGCCTGCCAGTGGCGCGCGCGCAGCTCGGCGCCGACGGTCTCGAGGGCGCGGCCGTCGATCTCGCCGCGCCAGTGCTTCTCGAGGGCGAACTTGAGCTCCCGGTGGGCGCCCATGCGCGGAAAGCCGAGGATGTGGGTACGGAAGGTCATGGCAGGGGGAAATCGGTGAAAGCCGCAATGGTCGGCCTTTGCCGTCTATGATTCAAACGAAACCTTTTCCACCATTGCTTGAATCATTTTCAAGATGCAATCCATCCTCGAACTGCGCCACCTGCGCACGCTCACGGCGCTGCGCGACACCGGCAGCCTGGTGCGCGCCTCGCAGCTGCTCAACCTCACGCAGTCGGCGCTGTCGCACCAGATCAAGCTGCTGGAGGACCGCTACGGCAGCCCGCTGTTCGAGCGCAAGTCGGTGCCGCCGCAGTTCAGCGCCGCCGGCACGCGGCTGCTGCAGCTGGCCGACGCGGCCCTGCCCCTGGTGGAAGAGGCCGAGCGCGACCTGGCGCGCCTGGCGCTCGGCCAGAGCGGGCAGCTGCGCATCGTGGTGGAGTGCCACACCTGCTTCGACTGGCTGATGCCGGCGATGGACGCCTTCCGCGAACGCTGGCCCGAGATCGAGCTGGACATCGTCTCGGGCTTCCACCCCGACCCGATCGCGCTGGTGCTGAGCAACCGCGCCGAGGTGGCGATCGTCTCGGAACAGGATCCCGACGAGGCGGTGGACTACCACGCCCTGTTCCGCTTCGAGATCATGGCGCTGCTGGCCAACGAGCATCCGCTGGCGGCCAGGCCCCATCTCACCGCGCGCCATTTCGCCGACCAGACGCTGATCACCTACCCCGTGCCGGACGAGATGCTCGACATCGTGCGCCAGGTGCTGGCCCCGGCCGGCGTCGAGCCCGCGCAGCGCCGCACCACCGAGCTGACGGTGGCGATGCTGCAGCTGGTGGCCAGCGGGCGCGGCATCGCCACGCTGCCGCTGTGGGCGGTGCAGACCTACCTGGAGCGCGGCTACGTCACCGCGCGGCCCGTGGGCCGCAAGGGCCTGACGGGGCGGCTCTACATGGCCTGCACCGCCGCCACCTCCGAACGGCCCTGGCTGGCCGACTTCGTGCGCATCACGCGCGAGAGCTGCTTCAAGAGCCTGCCGGGGATCGAGCTGCTCTGAATTCCTGAAGCATTCGCGGGAAGCGCGTATGCTGGCTTCGCCCCGGCCAGGCTACCGATGCCTGCCGACCGGCGCGAGGAGCATTCCGTGCACGCATCCCCTACCGACCCGAGCCACCCGCATCACGGCCACGTCCATCACGCCGGGCCGCACGCCGCGCCGGCCGGCACCCTCTACACCTGCCCCATGCACCCGGAGATCCGGCAGGACCATCCCGGCACCTGCCCCAAGTGCGGCATGGCGCTGGAGCCGCTGCTGCCCGCGCTGGACGACGAGAACCCGGAGCTGCGCGACTTCCAGCGCCGCTTCTGGTGGACGCTGCCGCTGTCGGTCGTCGTGCTGGTGCTGGCGATGTTCGGCCACCAGTGGCACCTGATGGACATGCGCACCCAGAGCTGGGTGGAGCTGGTCCTGACGCTGCCGGTGGTGCTGTGGGCCGGTTGGCCCTTCTTCCAGCGCGGCTGGCAGTCCGTCGTGCACCGCAGCCCCAACATGTGGACGCTGATCAGCCTGGGCACGGGCGCGGCCTTCGTCTACAGCGTGGTGGCCACGGTGGCGCCTGGCGTCTTTCCCGATTCCTTCGTCTCGATGGGCCGCGTCGGCGTGTACTTCGAGGCCGCGGCCGTGATCATCTCCCTGACCCTGCTGGGCCAGCTGCTCGAGCTCAAGGCCCGCTCGCAGACCTCGGCCGCGATCAAATCGCTGCTCGGCCTGTCGCCCAAGACCGCGCGGCGCCTGCGCGACGACGGCGGCGAGGAGGACGTCCCCCTGGCCCATGTGCACGTGGGCGACCGGCTGCGCGTGCGCCCCGGCGAGAAGGTGCCGGTCGACGGCGTGGTGGTCGAGGGCCGCAGCGCGGTGGACGAATCCATGCTCACCGGCGAGCCCGTGCCGGTCGGCAAGCGGCCGGGCGACCGGCTCATCGGCGCGACGCTCAACACCAGCGGCGCGCTCGTCATGCGCTGCGAGCGCGTCGGCGCGGACACCACGCTGTCGCAGATCGTGCAGATGGTGGCGCAGGCGCAGCGCTCCAAGGCGCCGATGCAGCGCATGGCCGACAGCGTGGCGGGCTGGTTCGTGATGGCGGTGGTCGCCATCGCCGTGCTGACTTTCCTGGGCTGGGGCTTCTTCGGCCCGCAGCCGAGCTGGGTGTTCGGCCTCATCAACGCCGTGGCGGTGCTCATCATCGCCTGCCCGTGCGCGCTGGGCCTGGCGACGCCGATGTCCATCATGGTCGCGACCGGACGGGGCGCCACGCAGGGCGTGCTGTTCCGCGACGCGGCGGCGATCGAGAACCTGCGGCGCGTGGACACGCTGATCGTGGACAAGACCGGCACGCTGACCGAGGGCCGGCCCGCCTTCGACCGCGCCGTGCCGGCCGAGGGCTTCACCGCCGACGAGGTGCTGCGCCTGGCCGCGAGCCTGGACCAGGGCAGCGAGCATCCGCTGGCCGATGCGATCGTGCGCCAGGCACGCGCGCAGGGCCTGACGCTGGAGACGCCCGAGGACTTCGAATCGGGCTCCGGCATCGGCGTGCGCGGACGGGCCGGCGGCCGGCGGCTGGCGCTGGGCAACACCGTGCTGATGGCGCAGGCCGGCGTGGCGGTCGATACGCTGGCGCCGCAGGCCGAAACGCTGCGCCAGGAAGGCGCGAGCGTGATGTACCTGGCGGCCGACGATCGGCTGGCCGGCCTGCTGGCGGTCGCCGACCCGGTCAAGGCCAGCACGCCCGAGGCACTGGCCGCGCTGCACGAGGCCGGGCTGCGCATCGTGATGGCCACCGGCGACGGCGAAACCACGGCCAGGGCGGTGGCCGCGCGCCTGGGCATCGACGAGGTGCACGGCGAGGTGGCGCCGGCCGACAAGCTGGCGCTGGTCGAGCGGCTGCAGCAGGAAGGCCGCGTGGTCGCCATGGCCGGCGACGGCATCAACGACGCGCCGGCGCTGGCCCGCGCCGACGTGGGCATCGCCATGGGCACCGGCACCGACGTGGCGATGAACAGCGCGCAGCTCACGCTGGTCAAGGGCGACCTGCGCGGCATCGCCATCGCGCGCGGTCTCTCCCGGGCGACCGTGGCCAACATGAAGCAGAACCTGCTGTTCGCCCTGCTCTACAACGGCCTCGGCGTGCCGGTGGCGGCGGGCGTGCTGTATCCCTTCACCGGCTGGCTGCTCTCGCCCATGATCGCGGCGCTGGCGATGAGCCTGAGTTCCGCTTCGGTGGTGGGCAACGCGCTGCGGCTGCGGCGGCAGCGTTTCTAGGCCCCGTCCTCGACCGCCTGGCCGTTCAGCGCCAGCAGGTGCTCGACGAACGCGTCGAAGTCCGGCAGCGGCAGCGCGCCCGCGGGCGTGGGCTGCGCCGCCCAGCCCGCCTCGGTGCCGAAGAAGCGCAGCGCGTCGAAGTCCGGCGCACGGCCGGCATCGAAGGCATGGCGCAGGCCGGCGGGCAGCGCGACCCACTCGCCCGCCTCGCACAGCAGGCCGAGGTAGCCGCCCTCGTCCAGGTGGACGTGGAACAGCCCCGCGCCGCCGAGGAAAAAGCGGACTTCCGCCTCGGCATGCCGGTGCTCGGCCAGGAACTGCGCGCGCAGCGCCGGCCAGCGCGCGTCGCCGCCCGAGAGCGTCACGCGGTCGATACGGGGCACGTGCATTCGGCGCCGAAGCTCGGCGATCTCGCCTGCATAGGCGGCCAGGGCGGGCTCGGCGCCCTCGCCTTCGATCTCGTGCACGGGCCAGCGGCCCCAGTGCAGGCCGTGCGCCGCCAGTGCCGCGGCGATGCGCTCGTCGCACACGAGCACTTCCTCGCCCCAGCGGCCCGTCGCATCGAATCGCGCCAGCGCGCCCATGCAGCGGCCCTGCCCGGCTACTGCAGGAAGGTGGGCCGGGCGTAGCCGGGGAAGTGCTTGTCCAGCGCTTCCTTGAAGAACGGCGTCTTGAAGGTGGCGGCCAGGTCGGCGGCCCACGGCGCGTTCTTGTCGGGCGTGCGCACAGCGGCCACCAGCAGGTAGTAGTCGGGCGTCTTTTCCAGCGCCACGGCTTCGGTCAGCTTCAGGCCCGAGGAGATCGCGAAGTTGCCGTTGATGACGGAGAACTCGGTGTCTTCCAGCGCGCGCGGCAGCTGCGCCGCTTCGAGCGGCACGAAGCGCAGCTTCTTGGGGTTCTCGGCGATGTCCTTCTCGCTCACCTGCAGCGGATCGACACCCGGCTTGGCCTTGACCAGTCCGTACTGCTCCAGGAAGACGAAGGTGCGCGCCAGGTTGGTCGGGTCGTTGGGCACGGCGATGCGGTCGCCCTCCTGGACGTCGGCCACGGACTTGCGCTTCTTCGAGTACAGGCCCAGCGGCGCGATCGGGCCCTGCACGATCTCCGCCAGGTCGAGCTTGTTCTTCTCCGCGAAGTTCTTCAGGTAGATGATGTGCTGGAAGAAGTTCGCGTCGAGCGAGCCCTGCGCCAGCGCATGGTTGGGCTGCACGTAGTCGCTGAACTCGACCAGCTTGACCTTGTAGCCCTTCTGCTCGAGCTGCGGCTGGATGCCTCGGCGCAGCACCTCGATGTTGGAGCCGGCGGTGGTGCCGATCACGAGCTCCTTCTTCGCCTGGGCATGGCCCGGCGAGGCGGACAGGCCCAGCGCACCGGCCAAAAGGCCGAACAGTACGTGGCGGCGGATAGTCAACAGGTTCAACTCACACTCCTAGGAAAAATCTTCAGCGCTTGTCCAGCCGGTTGGCCAGCGTGTTGCCGCCGAACTGGATGATCTGCACGATCACCACCAGCAGCAGCACGGTCAGCACCATCACGTCGGTCTGGAAGCGGTAGTAGCCGTAGCGGATCGCCAGGTCGCCGATGCCGCCGCCGCCCACCACGCCGGCGATCGCGGAGTACGACAGGAAGCTCACGGCCAGCACGGTGAGCGCCAGCACCAGGCCCGAGCGCGCCTCGGTCACCAGCACGCGCCAGACGATCTGCAGCTCGGTCGCGCCCATGGCATGCGCCGCCTCGATCACGCCGCGCGGCACTTCGCGCAGGCACTGGTCGACCAGCCGCGCGAAGTACGGAATGGCGGCGAAGGACAGCGGCACGGCCGCGGCCAGCGGGCCGATGGAGGTGCCCGCGATCACGCGGGTGAAGGGCACCAGCGCCACCAGCAGGATGATGAAAGGGAAGGAGCGGACCGTGTTCACGATCCAGTTGAGCACGACGAAGGCCGGCCGGTTGTCCAGCGACTGGCCCGGCCCGAGCAGGAACAGCAGCACGCCCAGCGGCCCGCCGATCAACACCGCCGCGGACAGGCCGATGCCCAGCATCAGGAAGGTCTGGCCGGTGGCCAGCCACAGCTCGGGAAGGATGGCGGCGATGCTCTCAGACATAGGCGAGCCCGCCTTCCTGCAGGCGCGGCGCTTCCTCGGCCGATGCGGCCGCCGGCGCAGAACGGCCGGCCTGCGCGGCCTCGCGCTCGCGGCGCTGCAGCAGCAGGTCGAGCTCGCGGCCCAGCACGCTCTGGCGGCCCGCACCCGCGGCTGCCACCGCGAACTGCTCGACCAGCTCGCCCAGCTCCAGCACCGCGACGTTGCGGCACAGCCCTTCGACCACCGGCAGCTCGTGCGTGACGATCACGATCGTGACGCCGATGCGGTGGTTGATCTCGCGCAGCGTTTCCAGCAGCGAGCGCGTGGTGTCGCTGTCCAGCGCCGACGTGGGCTCGTCGCACAGCAGCACCTGCGGACGCGGCGCCAGCGCGCGCGCGATGGCCACGCGCTGCTTCTGGCCGCCCGAGAGCTGCGCGGGATAGGCGTCGATCTTTTCCGCCAGCCCGACCAGGTCCAGGCATTCGCGCACGCGCGCCTCGATCTCGGCGCGCGCATGGCGGCCATGGATGCGCAGCGGGAAGGCCACGTTGTCGAACACGGTGGCGTTCTGCAGCAGGTTGAACTGCTGGAAGATCATGCCGATGTTCTGGCGCGTGTCGCGCAGCTCGCGCCGCGACAGGGTCGTGAGATCGCGGCCGTCGACGAAGACCTGGCCCGCATCGGGCCGCTCGAGCAGGTTGATCAGCCGCAGCAGCGTGGACTTGCCGGCGCCGCTCTTGCCGATCAGGCCGAAGATGTCGCCACGCGAGATCTCCAGCGACAGCGGCCGCACGGCGTCGAAGCGCCGGCCATCGGGCAAGGTGAAGGACTTGCGCACGCCCTGGAGACGGATCACCGGCTCGGCGCCGGCACCTGTGGATGGAAGACTCATGAAAAAAGCGAAGCCGCGTGAAGAGCCGGCGAGTGTGCTGTGCGCGTGGCGCAAAGGGAACGAATCTTTTCTCAGGTGCTTATGCAGCATAAGCACATGCCGGCGCGGCCACGCCATCCCGACGGGATAATGACGCGCATGGATGAAGTGCGCCGGCTTCTGGACGTCCTGTGCCGATCGCTCGAGGATACGATCGTCGGAGCCTGGCTGTTCGGCTCCGCCGTGACCGGCGGCCTGCACCCCCACAGCGACATCGACATCCTGGTTGCCGTCAACCAGCCGGTGCGGGGCGCGCTTCGCAGGACATTGATCGCCGAGCTGATGGCAGTCTCGGGAAGCCGCGCGGCCGACGGCCCCGCGAGACCGGCCGAGGTGACCGTGGTCGTGCACGACGACGTCGTGCCCTGGCGCTTTCCGCCGCGCAGCGACCTGGTGTTCGGCGAGTGGCTGCGCGATGAATTCGAGGCGGGCAGGATCGCGCCGCCGGCGTTCGATCCGGACCTGGCGATCCTTCTCACGACCGCCCGGCAGCACAGCCGCACCTTGGTCGGGCCCGATGCCCGCGCGCTGTTCGACCCGGTCCCGCAGCAGGATCTGCGCCGCGCGATCGTCGAGAGCCTGCCACGGCTCCTGGGCGACCTGCGGGGCGACGAGCGCAACGTGCTGCTGACGCTGGCCCGCATGTGGGTCACGCTGGCCACGGGCGAGATCGTTCCCAAGGACGTCGCCGCCCGATGGGTGCTGCAGCGGCTGCCACCCGAGCACGGCGCCGCGCTCGACCTGGCACGCCGCGCCTACCTGGGCGAATGCGGCGACGATTGGCGACAGCGGACGCAGGAGGTCGACGCCTTCGTCCTGCATGCGCAGCAGGCCATCGCCCGCCTCGCGGCGTCCTGAGCCCGGTCGGCCGCGCCATCCTGCGCGGCCCGCATGTCGATATGCGCCTTTGTTCGTTCCCCGGCGCGCTGGGTGGTGCCACAGTCGCGCCTCCTTCACTTCCCGCTTCATCCGCACCATGCGCCCTTCGATCCGCCGCCGCGGCGTCTTCGCTCCCCTGCTGTCCATCCTCGCCGCCAGCGCGGCGCTGTCCCTGGGCGCCGCCCACGCGCAGGACAAGTCCGCCATCAAGGTCGGCATCTCCGTCGGCAACGCCGAGAAGATCTTCGAGGTGGTCAAGAAGGTCGCCGCCCGCGACGGCCTGGACGTGCAAGTGGTGGTGTTCAACGACTACCAGCTGCCCAACGCGGCGCTGGCCGCCGGCGACCTGGACGCCAACGCCTTCCAGCACCAACCCTTCCTGGACAACCAGATCAAGTCGCGCGGCTTCGACATCGTGCCCGTGGGCCTGACGGTCACGGCCCCGCTGGGCTTCTACTCGCGCAAGATCAAGGCGGTCGGCGAGCTGCCCGAGGGCGCCTCGGTGGGCATCCAGAACGATCCGTCCAACGGCAACCGCGCCCTGCTGCTGCTGCAGTCGGCCGGCCTCGTCACGCTCAAGCCCGAGGCGGTGAAGAACAACACCGCCACGCCGCTGGACGTGGTGTCCAACCCCAAGAAGCTCAAGCTGGTGGCGCTGGACGCCGCGCAGCTGCCGCGCTCGCTGGACGACCTGACGATCGCCTCGATCAACAACGACTACGCGGAGAAGGCCGGCCTGTCCTTCGCGAAGGACAGCGTGATCAAGGAATCACCTCAGGGCCCCTACGCCAACCTGATCGCGGTGCGCCGCGCCGACAAGGACAAGCCCTGGGCCAAGCGCCTGGTGGCGGCCTACCAGTCGCCGGAGGTCAAGTCCTTCATCGAGACGCAGTTCAAGGGGGCGCTGATTCCGGCGTTCTGAGCGCCGTGGGGATGCGGCGCCGCGCCTGCGAGGGTGCGGCTGCCGCCACGCGCCGCCGGCCCACCTTGTGCGCCGCATAGGCGAACACGAGTCCCAGCGCGAGCATCGTCAGGTCGAAGCCGGCCAGCACCCAGTCGCCCGCGGGGACGGTCACGCCCAAGTGGCGCTGCGTGGTCAGCGCGTTGACCAGCGGCAACAGCCCGAAGGCCAGCGCGGCGAGCCACAACTGCTCCACCCAGGCCCTGCGCGCCGGCCGCATCGCCGCATGCACCAGCAGCGCGCC
>Ga0160469_100043_pt1:2500-213840 | contig 213840 bp, 201 predicted proteins | sample HID1972M_E11MG_FD_108246 | JGI IMG/M metagenome (GOLD analysis project Ga0160469, IMG submission 108246) | Enriched pill bug-associated microbial communities from UW Madison campus, WI, USA - HID1972M_E11 MG | ecosystem: Host-associated > Arthropoda: Insects > Digestive system >...
GTGCTGCTGCTGGACGAGCCGACCAACCACCTGGACCTCGACTCCATCGAGTGGCTCGAGCAGTTGCTGATCGACTTCAAGGGCAGCGTGGTGACGATCACGCACGACCGCGCCTTCCTGGACCGCGTGGCCACGCGCATCGTGGAGCTGGACCGGGGCCGGCTGCGCTCCTATCCGGGCAACTTCGCGCAGTACCTGCGGCAAAAGGAGGAGCAGCTCGCGCAGGAAGCCGTGCTCCATGCCAAGGCCGACAAGCTGCTGGCGCAGGAGGAGGTCTGGATCCGCAAGGGCGTCGAAGCCCGCCGCACGCGCAGCCAGAGCCGCGTCGGCCGGCTGGAGGCGCTGCGCCGCGCGCGCGCCAGCCGCCGCGAGACGCTGGGGCGCGTCAGCATGGACGTCGCCTCGGGCCTGCCCAGCGGCAAGATCGTGGCGGAACTGACGCACGCCTCGAAGGCCTTCGGCGAGCGCACGATCGTGCGGGACTTCGGCGCCACCATCCTGCGTGGCGACAAGGTGGGCCTGATCGGGCCGAACGGCGCGGGCAAGACGACGCTGCTCAAGCTGATCCTCGGTCAGCTCGCACCGGACAGCGGCAAGGTGCGCCAGGGTGCCAACCTGGAGATCGCCTATTTCGACCAGATGCGCGACGCGCTCGACCTGGATGCGACGCTGGAGGACTTCATCAGCCCGGGCAGCGAATGGATCGAGATCGGCAAGCAGCGCAAGCACGTCAAGAGCTACCTGGCCGACTTCCTGTTCTCGCCCGCGCGCGCCGCATCGCCGGTGCGGTCGCTCAGCGGCGGCGAGCGCAGCCGGCTGCTGCTGGCGCGCCTGTTCGCGCGGCCGGCCAACGTGCTGGTGCTGGACGAGCCGACCAACGACCTGGACATCGAGACGCTGGAACTCCTGGAGGATCTTCTACAGGACTACGACGGCACGGTCTTCCTGGTGAGCCACGACCGCACCTTCCTGGACAACGTGGCGACCAGCACCATCGCTTTCGAGGGCGATGGCCTCTGGCGCGAGTATGAAGGCGGGGTGCAGGACTGGCTGCTGCAGTCGCGCCGCGCACGCGAGATCGCGCAGACGACTCGCCGCCAGGAGGCCCCGGCGCCGGCCGCCCACACAGCACCCGCGAAGCCGGAGGCGCCCAAGCCTGCGGCCACGCGCAAGAAGCTCAGCTACAAGGAACAGCGCGAACTCGACGCGCTGCCCGAGCGCATCGCCGCGCTGGAAGCCGAACAGAAGGAGATCGATGCGCTGCTGTCGCGCGACGGCGGTGCGATCTACGCGACCGAGACGGCACGCGCCGCCGAACTGGGCCTGCGCCACGCCCGCATCGACGAGGAACTGATGGCGGCGCTGGAGCGCTGGGAAGCGCTGGACACGCAGCGCCAGGGCTGACACGGCGCTCGCCCACCGCGCCGACAGCCGGAGCCTCTCGGCTGCGCTATACAGGAGGCCCTTGCCACTTCATCTCTATGTCGCCATCCATGCCCCTCGTTCGCGCTCCCGGCCGGCGTGCCGCGCCTCTCGCCCTGCCGCGCTGGCTGGCCGCCCTGTGCGTCGCCCTGCTCCTTGCCGGCTGTGCGGGGTTGCCGGAGAACGTCGAACGCCCGGTGTCGCAGGCCCTGGCCTCGCCGGCGGAAACACCGTTGGCCGAGCTCATGCAGCGGCGCCGGCAGGCGGCGGGCGCACGCGCCGATTCGGCCTTCCTGCTGCTGGGCGGCCCCGAGGCGGCCTACGGCAGCCGGCTGGCACTGATCGAGGGCGCGACCAGGACCCTCGACCTGCAGTACTACGCCATCCACGCCGATGCCAGCAGCGTGCGGCTGCTCCGGGGCATCCGCGCCGCGGCCGGGCGCGGCGTGCGGGTGCGCATCCTGCTCGACGACTTCCACAGCACCGGCCGCAATGCGCTGGTGATGCAGCTGGCTTTCGTGCCCAACATCGAGATGCGCATGTTCAACCCGCTGGCCGGCGCTCGGGGCTCGACCCTCGGGCGGCTGCTCAACGCACTGGGCGACGCGTCGCGCGTGCAGCAGCGCATGCACAACAAGCTCTTCATCGCCGACAACGTGCTGGGCGTGACCGGCGGGCGCAACCTGGGCGATGCCTATTTCGGCAGCGGCCGCAGCGGCAACTTCATCGACATGGACGTGCTGGCTGCCGGCACCGTCGTGCAGGCGATGTCGCGCAGCTTCGATGCCTACTGGAACAATGAGCGCGCCTACCCGGTGCAGTCGCTGGTCGAGCGCGAGGAACTCGACCGGATCCGCGATCAGGCACGGGCCGCGCGCGAACGCGACGGCGCGGACGGACGGCCGCAGCCCCCCGACGGCGAACCGCGACCGGGGCCGTCGGGACCGGATGCCGCGCAGCGCGCCCGCGTCTGGGACGAACGGCCGATGGACCTGGCCACGGCGGATTTCGTGTGGGCACCGGCGGTGCTGCTGGTCGACCGCCCGGAAAAGATTCCTGTGGACGGTGCGCGCAACGGCGATGCCGGCGGTTTGGTCGTCTCCTCCTCGCCCGGCGGGCGGGGCCCGGCCTCGCTGCGTGCCGCGGCGGGGCATGCCGCCGATGGGGAAACCGTCGTCGAGGGCCTGCTGCAGCTGGTCGGCCAGACCCGGCGCGAGTTGCTGATCATTTCGCCCTACTTCGTGCCCGGCCCCGACATGAAGCGGGCCTTTGCGGACGCTCATGCGCGCGGCGTGCGGGTGCGCGTGCTGACCAACTCGCTGGCGTCCAACGATGCGCCGATCGCCCACGTCGGCTACGCGCGGCACCGCAAGGACCTGCTCGCCATAGGTGTCGAACTGTACGAACTGCGCAGCGAACAGGCGGATCTGGGCAGCGCGCTCGGTGCCTCGGGCGCGAGCGTGACCGGCGAATCGCGCTCGATGCTGCATTCCAAGGTGCTGGTGCTCGATGGCCGGCTGCTGGTGGTCGGCTCGATGAACCTGGACCTGCGCTCGCAGTTGCAGAACACCGAGGTCGCACTGTTGATCCGCAGCAACGAACTCTCGCGCGTGGCGGCGATGCAGATCGAGGACGCGATGCGCGAGGCGTCGTGGCGCGTCGAGCGCGACGGCCGCGGCCTGGTGTGGCGCGCGCCACAGGGCAGCAACCTGGCCGATGCGCGCAGCGAGCCCGACGCCAGCGCGGGCCTGCGGCTGCTGCTTCGCCTGATCGGCCCGCTCGCGCCGGACGAGCTGCTCTGACGCCTACAGCCCGATGCGCACGACGCGGCCGCGGTCGCCGTCGGTCAGCACATACAGCGCACCGTCGGGCCCCTGCCGCACATCCCGGATGCGCTCGTCGATCTGTGCGAACACCGGCTCGCGCCGCACCACCCGGGTCGTGCCGCCCTCTTCGGCCACTTCCAGCCGCCACAGCGCCTTGCCGGCCAGCGTGCCGACGAAGACATTGCCTTTCCACTGCGGCATCTGGTCGCCGGTGTAGACGATGAGATTGCTCGGCGCAATGGCCGGGCGGCCCCAGTGCGTCAGCGGCGGCTCCATGCCGGGCTTGGCCGTGCCCTCCCCGATGGGCGCGCAGTCGATGTACTCGCAGCCGAAAGTCACCACCGGCCAGCCGTAGTTCAGCCCCTTGCGCGCGATGTTGATCTCGTCGCCGCCCTGGGGACCGTGCTCGGCGACCCAGAGCTCGCCGGTGACCGGATGGACGAGCACGCCCTGCGGATTGCGATGGCCCAGGCTCCAGATCTCGGGCCGTGCGCCGGGCTGCTGCGCGAAGGGATTGTCCTCGGGCACCGAACCGTCGGTGCGGATGCGCACCGTCTTGCCCTGCAGGAAGGCCAAGTTCTGCGCCCGGACGCGCTCGGAGGGCAGCATCCGGTCGCCGAGCGTGATGAACAGCTCGCCGGCCGGCGAGACGGCCAGCCGGCCGCCCAGGTTCTCACCGCTTTCCACCTTGGGTTTCTGGCGGAACAGCACGGCCACGTCCTCGGCACGCGTGCCGTCCTCGCTCAGCCTCGCCCGCGCCACGGCGATGCCGTTGCGCGTGGCCCGGGTCCCGCGCCCGGCCTCCGTGTAGCTGACATAGATGTGCCGGTTGCTGGCGAAATCCGGATCGATGATCACGTCCAGCAGGCCGCCATGGTCGCGGCGATCGACCGCCGGCAGGCCCTGCACCGGCGCCGATATGCGATGGCCATCGGCGCTCACCACCCGCAGCCGGCCGGCGCGCTCGGTCACCAGGAGCTGGCCGTCGGGCAGGAATTCCATGCCCCAGGCCATGTCGAAGCCGGCGACGAAGGTCGTGGCACGGGGGCCGTCGGCAGGCCCGTTGTCGGCGATGACGGCATCTTCGTCAGGTGCAGCTCGCGCCATCGAGACAGTCAGCGTCGCGGCCAAGGCCAGCGAGAGGAGTGGAAAACGGCGGCGAAGCGGCAAGGGTTGATGCATCTGTTGGGTCTCGGTTTGAGGGATTTGTTGCAAAAGACACCTGCGGCGACAAAAGACTCACCGCGGCGTGACCACTTGATGCCACGCGCATCGGCAAAGTTCCGACGCGGCTGCAGCCCCATCAGCCCATGGCACCGCGCACCCGCGCAAAAGTCTTCCAGAAGGCCGCGTCCTGCGAGGTGGCGAAATTGATGCGCATCAGCGTCGAGGGCGGCCGCCGCGCGTGGAACAGCGAGCCCGGTGCCAGCAGATAGCCCTGGTCGAGCATACGCTGGGTCAGCGTGTCGGTGTCCACGCCGGTGTCGACCCAGCCGAACAGGCCGGCAGGCTCGGCGGCCAGCGTGCAGCCGGCAGCCAGCGCCAGCTTGACGCTGCGGCCGCGCGCGCCGTCCAGGCGCAGGCGTACGCGCTCGGCGTGGCGGCGCAGCTGGCCCTGGTCGATGCACCAGGCCAGTGCGCGCTCGAACAGCGAGGGTGTCGTCAGCGTGGCGAGCAGCTTGGTCTCCAGCAGGCGCGCTGCGAGCGCCGGTGCCGCCGCCAGGAAACCGATGCGCCAGGCGGGCGCGAGGATCTTGGCGAAACCGCTGACATAGATGGTGCGCTCCAGGCCGTCCAGCGCGCACAGGCGCGTCGCATGTTCCGCCGCCAGGTGGCTGTAGGTGTCGTCCTCGACGATATGGAAGTCGTAGCGGTTCGCCAGTTGAAGCACGCGGTGGGCGCTGCCGGGCGTGAGGCAGTAGCCGGTGGGGTTGTGCAGCACGCTCACGCTCACGAAGAGCTTGGGCCGATGGCCCTCGCCGGCCTGGCAGTAGCGCTCCATCACCTCGATGTCGGGGCCGGCGGCGGTGCGCGGCACCGGCAGGATGCGCATGCCCAAGGCCTCGAGGCGCGCGAACTCCAGCGCCCAGCCGGGCTCCTCGACCATCACCGGCTCGCCGGCGCGCAGCAGGGTGCGGCTGACGATGTCCAGCGCGTGGGTGGCACCCACGGTGGTGACGATCTGCTCCGGCGCCGCCGGCACGTTGATGTTCGCCAGCTTGGCCGACAGGCTGCGGCGCAGCGCCATGTCGCCGGCCGGCTCGCCGTACTGGAGCGAGAAATCCTGCAGCGCCCGGCCGTGAGTGAGGCGGCGCACCGCCGCCGGAATGAAGCTCGCGGCCAGCCAGTCGGAGGGAAACACGCCCATGCCCGGCTGCGGCTTGTCGCTGGGCCGGTGGAACATGCTGCGGATCAGCGTGCCGGCGTCGGCCGGCACCGGCGCGACCGGCCTCGGCGCGACGTAGGGGCCCGTCACTGCCGGCGCCAGCCCGGCCTGGCTGGCCGCCGCGTCGCGCACATAGAAGCCGCGCTGGCGCCGCGCCTCGATCAGCCCCTGCGCCAGCAGCTGGTCGTAGGCGGCCACCACCGTGTGCGGACTCACACCCTGCTGGCGCGCGCACTCGCGCACCGAGGGCAGGCGCGCGCCCGGCGCCAGCAGGCGATTGCGGATACGCTCCGCAAAGCGGTCGGCGAGCTGCCCCGTGAGCGATCGAGCGGCGTTGCGCGTCAGCATGCCGGCGGTTTCCCCTGTGTCGATGACGAAACCAGTACAGATCCAACTCTTGTCCGATTAACTGTACTGTGTCTGTAATGGTCCCCAGTTTAGAGTGTGTGCCATGACCTGGCAAGAATTCACTGCGCTGCTGGTCCTGGCCACGGCGATGAGCTTTTCGCCAGGACCCAACACCACGCTGTCGACCGCGCTCGCGGCCAATGGCGGCCTGCCGCGCGCGATGCGCTTCGTGGTCGCGGTGCCGGTGGGCTGGAGCCTGCTGCTGGCGCTGTGCGCCGCCGGCATCGGCTCGCTGGTGGTGGCCGCGCCGGCGCTGCGCTGGCTGATCAAGGCGCTGGGCATCGCCTACCTCCTGTGGCTGGCGTACAAGCTCGCCTTTCCGGCCGCCGGAGGAACTGCATCGTCTGCCGAAGACCCCGCAGCAATGGCCGTCGGCTTCCGGCAGGGCGTGGCATTGCAGTTCCTCAACATCAAGGCCTGGCTGCTGGCGCTCACCCTGGTGGCCGGCTGGATCGCCGGGCAGCCGGACGCCCTGCAGCGCTTCGCGATCGTCGCGCCGGTGATGCTGGTCTATGCCTTCACGAGCAATTTCACCTACGCGCTCGCAGGGGCCCTGCTGCGGCGCTGGCTGGCCCGGGGCCGGCGCCTGCTGTGGTTCAACCGACTGATGGCCGCCGTGCTGGTGCTGACCGCCTGGTGGATGGTGGGCGCATGAAATTGCGCGACGAAACCCTCGGCATGTGGCTCGGCGTGCTGGGCGTCGCTTTTTTCGCCGTCACGCTGCCGATGACGCGCCTGGCCACCGGCACGCAGGAAGCGCCGCAGCTCTCCCCCTGGTTCGTGACGCTCGGGCGCGCGGCGCTGGCAGGGCTGCTGTCGGTGGCCTTTCTGCTCGCCACGCGCTCACCGAAGCCGCAGCCCGCACAGTGGAAGGCACTGGGTTTCGCGGTGCTGGGCAACGTGATCGGCTATCCGCTGCTGCTGGCCTATGCGCTGCGGGTGGTCAGCGCCGGCCACGCGGCGGTGGTCACGGCGCTGCTGCCGCTGGTCACGGCCGCGATCGCCGCCTGGGTGCTGCACCAGCGCGCGCGCGTGGGCTTCTGGCTGTGCGCGATCGCAGGCAGCGCGCTGGTGGTGGTGTTCTCGATGCTGCGCGCCGGCCAGCACGGCGCGGCTTTCGGCTTCGAATGGGCCGACCTGCTGCTGGTGGGCGCGGTGGTGGCCGCCTCGCTGGGCTACATCTACGGTGCCCAGGTCACGCCGGCGCTGGGCGCCGAGCGGGTGATCTGCTGGGTCTGCGTGCTGGCGCTGCCGGTCACCCTGCCGGGTACGCTGTGGCTGTGGCCGCAGCAGCCGGTGGCGGCCTCGGCCTGGGGGGGCTTCGTCTACGTCGGGGTGTTCTCGATGTGGGTGGGCTTCTTCGCCTGGTATCGGGGGTTGGCGCTCGGCGGCGCGCTGCGCGTGAGCCAGGCGCAGCTGCTGCAGCCCTTCCTGTCCATCGCCGCGGCGCTGCCGCTGCTGGGCGAGCCGATCGACGCCCTCACCCTCGGCTTCGCCGCCGCCGTGGTCGCCACGGTGCTGATCGGCAAGAAACTCTCGCAGCCGCGCATGCCGGCCGCACTCCCCGCCTCCCGATGACGAACGACAGACAAGGACCCCGCATGAACTGGAAACTCGCTGCCCGCGCCGAAAAGATGAATCCCTCCGTGATCCGCGAGATCCTCAAGGTCACGGAAAAGCCCGGCATCGTCAGCCTGGCCGGCGGCCTGCCGTCGCCGGACACCTTTCCGGTGGACGCCTTCGCGCAAGCCTGCGAGCGCGTGCTGCGCGAGGACGGCCGCGCCGCGCTGCAGTACGCCGCCAGCGAGGGCTACGGCCCGCTGCGCGAGCAGGTGGCGGCGATGCTGCCCTGGGATGTGGACCCGGCGCAGGTGCTGATCACCACCGGTTCGCAGCAGGGGCTGGACCTGGCCGCCAAGGTGCTGATCGACCCCGGCAGCCGCGTGCTGGTGGAAACGCCCACCTACCTGGGCGCGCTGCAGGCCTTCTCGCCGATGGAACCGCAGGCCGTGGCGGTGGCCAGCGACGCCGAGGGCGTGCGCGTGGACGACCTGGCGGCCAAGGCACGCGGCACCGCAGGGGCCGCATCCGAAGACCGGGCACGCTTCGCCTACCTGCTGCCGAACTTCCAGAATCCCACCGGCCGCACCATGAGCGAGGCGCGCCGGCAGGCGGTGAGTGCCGCCGCCGCCGCGGCGGGCCTGCCGCTCGTCGAGGACAACCCCTACGGCGAACTCTGGTTCGACGAGGCGCCGCCGCTGCCGCTGACGGCACGCAACCCCGACGGCGGCATCTACCTCGGCTCGTTCTCGAAAGTGCTGGCGCCCGGGCTGCGGCTGGGCTTCCTGGTCGCCCCCAAGGCGATCTACCCGAAGCTGCTGCAGGCCAAGCAGGCGGTGGACCTGCACACGCCGATCTTCACGCAGCGCATGGTCTCGGCGGTGATGCAGGACGGCTTCCTGGATCGCCACGTGCCGACCATCCGCGCGCTCTACAAGCGCCAGCGCGACGCCATGCTGGCCGCGCTCACGCGCGAGATGCGCGGCCTGGACGTCGAGTTCAACGCGCCGGCCGGCGGCATGTTCCTGTGGCTGCGCATGCCCGAGGGCATCGACACGGTGGCGCTGCTGCCGCGCGCGGTGGAACGCGGCGTGGCCTTCGTGCCCGGGGCGCCCTTCTACGCGGGCGAGGGCGATGCGCGCACGATGCGCCTGTCCTTCGTGACGGCCGGCGCCGCGCAGATCGACACCGCCATCGCCGCGCTGGCGCAGACGCTGCGCGAGGCCCTGGCCGAGCGCGCGCCCACCCCGGCGCCGCAGGAAGCCTGAGATGCTCAACATCTGGGGCCGCATCAGCTCGATCAACGTGCGCAAGGTGGTGTGGTGCGCGCAGGAGCTCGGGCTGGACTTCCAGCGCACCGAGGCCGGCGGGCGCTTCGGCGTGGTGCGCACGCCCGAGTACCTCGCCCTCAATCCCAACGCGATGGTGCCCGTCATCGAGGATGGCGAAGGGCCGCAGCGCGTGGTGCTGTGGGAATCGAACGTGATCGTGCGCTACCTCTGCGCACGCCATGCCCACGGCACGCTGTACCCGGACGCACTGCCGGCGCGCTTCGACGCCGAGCGCTGGATGGACTGGCAGCAGAGCACGCTCAACCCGGTGAGCGTCGGCGCGTTCTGGCAGTGGATCCGCACGCCGCCGGACCAGCGCGACCCGGCGCCGATCGCCGCGTCGGTGGCCGCCACCGAGCCGCTGTTCGCGCTGCTCGACGCGCACCTGGCCACGCGCCGCTTCATGCTCGGCGAACAGTTCACCATGGCCGACATCCCGCTGGGCTGCGAGGCCCACCGCTGGTTCGGCCTGCCGCCCTCCGACTACACCCGTCCCGCATGGCCCCACGTGGAGCGCTGGTTCGCCGAACTGCGCGCGCGTGACGGCGCCCGCGGGGTGCTCGACCTCGCCCTGGAATGAACAGCGCCCGCCCCCGCCCCTTCAAGCAAGTCGACGTCTTCACCGCCGAGCCCTACCGCGGCAACGCGCTGGCGGTGGTGCTGGACGGCCAGGACCTGTCCGACGACGCGATGCAGCGCTTCGCGCGCTGGACGAACCTGTCGGAAACCACTTTCCTGCTGCCGCCGACCGCACCCGATGCCGACTACGGCGTGCGCATCTTCACGCCCGGCGGCGAACTGCCCTTCGCCGGCCATCCCACGCTGGGCAGCTGCCACGCCTGGCTGCAGGCCGGCGGCCAGCCGAAGGACGCGCAGCGCATCGTGCAGCAGTGCGAGGCCGGCCTGGTGGCGATCCGCCGCGAGGGCACGCGCCTGGCCTTCGCCGCGCCGCCGCTCAGGCGCAGCGCGCCCAGCCCCACGCTGCTGGCCAAGGTCGCCGGCGCACTCGGGCTGAAGGCCTCGCAGATCGTGGCCGCGCAGCGGCTGGACAACGGCCCGGTGTGGCTGGGCCTGCTGCTGGCCGACGACGAGACGGTGCTCGCGCTCGCGCCGGACCACCGCGTGCTGAAGGAACTGGGGCAGAAGGTGGGTGTGGCCGGCCTGCCGGCGCACACCGACGAGACCCCGGGCAGCCCGCTGATCGGCCGCTCCAACCGCGAGGCGCGCGCCTTCGCCCGCAGCGAGGCGCCGCCCGGCCTGACGGTGCGCGCCTTCGCCGCGCCCATCGGCGTGGAAGAGGACCCGGTCACGGGCAGCCTCAACGCCAGCCTCGCGCAGTGGCTGATCGCCGAGGGCCATCTGCCGGAAAGCTATGTCGCCGCCCAGGGCCAGCGCCTCGGCCGCGCCGGCCGGGTGCACGTGGCGCGCGATGCGCAGGGGCAGGTGTGGGTCGGCGGCGACTTGGTGACCTGCATCGACGGGCAGGTCGTGCTCTGAGGGTGGCCGCATGCATGCAGAGATCGACCACCTGGTGATCGCCGCGGCCCGGCTCGACGAAGGCGTGCAGTGGTGTGAGGCCGCGCTGGGTGTGACGCCCGGCGCCGGCGGCGCGCATCCGCTGATGGGCACGCACAACCGGCTGCTGACGCTGGCAGGCGCGGGCTTCCCGCGCTGCTACCTGGAGATCATCGCGATCGATCCCGGCCAGCGCCCGGCACGCGGGGCCGGCCAGCGCCGCTGGTTCGACCTCGACGACCCGGCGCTGCAGGCCGATCTGGCGGCGAACGGGCCGCGGCTGGTGCACCTGGCGGCGCGCGTGCCCGACGCCCATGCCGCCGTGCGGGCACTGGCGGCCGAGCCGCTGCGCATCGACCGCGGCGAGGTGCTGCAGGCCTCGCGCGAGACGCCGGCCGGCCGGCTGGAATGGCAGATCACGGTGCGCGACGACGGGCGGCGCCTTTTTGACGGCGCACTGCCGACGCTCATCCAGTGGGGTCCGGTACACCCGGCCGACGCGATGCCGGCGAGCGGGATCACGCTGACGGACCTGGGCGCCTCGCATCCGCGCGCCGACGAACTGCGCACCGCGCTCGCCACCATCGGGCTCTCGCATGCGATCGAGGTGTTTGCCGGCGCGCCGAACCTCATCGCCACCCTGGAAACGCCCCGCGGGCGCGTGGTGCTCGCATCCAAAGGACACTGACATGCTCAATCTGCAGGAACTGGCCTTCTTCGCCCTCGCCGCCCTGGTGCTGGTGCTCACGCCCGGGCCGAACATGATCTATTGCGTCTCGCGCGCGCTGAGCCAGGGCCGGGCTGCGGGGCTGCTCTCGCTGGGCGGCGTGCTGCTCGGCTTCGTGGTGCATCTGCTGGCCGCCGCGCTCGGTCTCACGGCCCTGCTGATGGCGGTGCCCTTGGCCTTCGACGTCATCCGGCTGGCCGGCGCGGCCTACCTGCTGTGGCTCGCGTGGCAGGCGGTCAGGCCGGGCGGCGCAGCGCCCTTCGAGCCGCGCGTGCTGCCCGTCGATTCGCCGCGCCGCCTCTTCAGCATGGGCTTCATCACCAACCTGCTGAACCCGAAGGTGGCGATGTTCTACCTGTCCTTCTTTCCGCAGTTCCTGCATCCGGAGAAGGGCTCGGTGCTGCTGCAGAGCCTGGCGCTGGGCGCGGTGCAGATCGGCGTGAGCGGCGCGGTCAACGCGCTGCTGGTGCTCGGCGCGGGTGCGGTCACCGCCTTCCTCTCGCGCAGCGAAGGCTGGTTGCGCGCGCAGCGCTACCTGATGGGCGGCGTGCTGGCCGCGCTGGCCGTGCGCATCGCGCTGCCGGAAAAGCGCTGAGGGCGGCCATGCAGTTCACCCGCGAGGAGATCGAAGCCGCGCGGCGCACCGTGCACGCGGCGATGCCGCCGACGCCGCAGCACGCCTGGCCGCTGCTGGCCGAGCGCCTGGGCGCGCAGGTCGTCGTCAAGCACGAGAACCACACGCCGGTGGGCGCCTTCAAGATCCGCGGCGGCCTGACCTACGTCGAGCACCTGGCGCGCACCCGGCCGGCGGTGCGGCACCTGGTCAGCGCCACGCGCGGCAACCACGGCCAGTCGCTGGGCTTCGCCGTGCGCCGCCACGGCCTGGCGGCGACCATCGTGGTGCCGCACGGCAACTCGGTGGAGAAGAACGCGGCCATGCGCAGCCTGGGCGTGACGCTGGTCGAGCACGGCGACGACTTCCAGGCCGCCAGCGAGCACGCCGCGCACCTGGCGCAGCAGGACGGGCTGCATCGCGTGCCGTCGTTCCACCGCGAGCTGGTGCGCGGGGTGGCGACCGCCTACGTGGAACTCTTCGAGGCGCTGGCCGAGGCGCCGCCGGAGGTGCTGTACGTGCCGATCGGCCTGGGCTCCGGGCTGGCGGGCGCCGCGGCGGCGCGCGCGCATTGCGGCGTGCCGACCCGGCTCGTGGGCGTGGTGTCGGCGCACGCCACCGCCTACCTGGACTCGCTGCGCGCCGGCCGGCCGGTGGATGCGCCCGCGCACACCCGGCTGGCCGACGGCATGGCCTGCCGCAGCCCCGATGCGCAGGCGCTGGAAGTGATCCGGCGCGAGGCGGACGAGGTGATCGCCGTCACCGACGAGGAGGTGGGCGAGGCGATGCGCCTGCTGTTCACCGCCACGCACAACGTGGCCGAGGGCGCGGGTGCCGCGGCGCTGGCAGCGGCGCTGCAGCAGCGCGGACGCGCCGGGCGTGTGGGCGTGGTTCTCAGCGGCGGCAACGTGGATGCCGAGGTGTTCGCGGGCGTGCTGCGCCCTGCAGACTGAGGCTTCAGGCAGCGACGACGATCGGAAAGCTGGCCCGCAGGCCGTCCGTCGCCGGCACGAAGGGCACGGTGACCGCGGCCCGCGCGGCCTCGTCCAGGCGGCGCCAGAGGCCGTCGCGCGCATTGCCCGGATCGCCCTCGACGTAGAGCTGCGTGGTGAGCAGCTCGCGCGGGCCGAGCCTCACCTTGAAATGGATGTGCGGCGTGCGGCCGGCGTAGGCCACCGGCCGGATGGTGCGGAAGCGGTAGCGGCCGTCGGGGCCGACCGCCATGCGGCCGAAACCCTGGAAGTCCGCGTCGGCGCGGCCGCCGTCGCCCGGGTGGTGGTAGCGGCCCTGCTCGTCGCACTGCCAGATCTCCACCTGCGCGCCGGCCAGCGGCCGGCCGTCGGCATCGCTCACCGTACCTTCCACCCACGCCGGCTGGCCGCTGCGGTAGGGCGCGCGGGCGCCGTTGCGCAGCAGGTCGTGGTCGGCATCCTCCGGGAGGCGGACCGGATAGAAAGGCCCCTCGGTCTGCGCCGGCGTCGGCGTGCGGGAAGCCGCGCGCGCGCTCAGGCAGAGCGCGGGCATGATGACCAGGGCGGCCGCGATGCGCCGGCGCTTCGGATTGGGTGGATCGATGCGCGACATGGGCGTGAGAGCCCGGCCGCCCGCGCCAAGTTCCGGGCGCGACCGGCTCTCTCGCCGCTACGCCGCTACCACTTGACGCGCAGGCCGACGCTGCCGTGCACCGGGTTGGCGATGCGGCTGGTGCTCCCCGAGGCCCAGGTGCGCCCGATCTCCCCGTACACGCTCACCGCCTGGCTCAGCGCCACCGTGGCCCCGCCGGCCAGCTCCCAGCTCGTGCCCCCCGTGCGCGTGGCGATGTCCGCAAAGCCCGCCGGACCGATGAACCGCGCCACGTCGGTGCCGCTGCTGTGCCGGTACGCGTTCATCCGCGCGTACGGTTGCACGCTGCCCAGCCCCGTGGCGAACTCGCCCTTGACCCGCACCCCGGCACGCGCCACCCACCCGCTGGCGCTGTCCTGCTGCACCCGCGCACCGGAGATCAGCACGTCGCCCAGGCTCAGACGCTGGTGGATCAGCTGCAACTGCGGCTCCACCGTCCAGCGCTCGCCCACAGCGAAGCCCTTGCCCACCTCCAGCGAGGCCAGCGTGCTGCGGCCCTTGCCCGAGGCACCCACGCTGGCGTGCGGCAGCACCCTGTATTGCTGGCGCCCGAACTGCAGCACCGCATCGGCGTACCAGCCCGAGGCGCCGCTGTAGGTGCCGTACAGGCCCAGGTACCGGCTGCGCAGGTCGTTGCCGCCCACCCCCAGGTTGGCCACGCCGCTGGCGAAGCCGCGCACGCTGGCATCGCCCTCCAAATGGCCCGCGTACAGCCCGGCGCGCCAGGCATCGCCGGCCAGCACGTCGATGCCGGCCTGCAGGCCGTTCAGGCGGCCACGGCTGGCCGGGCTGACGGTACCGCCCTGGCGCAGGTCCAGGCCGGTGGAGATGAAGCGGGCCCAGGTACGGCGCGAGACGCCTGCGGGCGCAGCCGCGCCGGCGCGCAGCGCCTCCTCGTCGCCGATGCGCTGGTGCAGGTTGCCCAGCATGGCCAGGTCGCCCTGGCGCAGTTGGCCGGGCAGCGCGGCGAACAGCGGCACTTCCGCGCGGTAGGTGGGCACGACCACAGGCGGCAGCGGCGGCTCCACCGGGGGTTCGCCCGGGTCCACGGGGGGCTCCACCACGGGCATGGTCGAGCGCAGGTACCAGTTCTCCCCGGCGCCGCTGGCGTCGGCCGCGTACAGGCGGTATTCGTAGGCGCCGGCGTCCACGTGCCCGCCCTGCAGCGCGAAGGCGTCGCGGGTGCTTTGGGCGGTGGTGGTGGCGCCGTTGACGGCGCTGATGACTTCGATGCCGTGGCCCGTGGTCAGCGCGCCCAGCCCGCCGAGGTTGACGATCTGCACCTGGGTGTTGCCGCTGGCGGTGGCGCCGGGGCCGTCCAGGATCAGGCGGTCGGTGGCGCTGGTGCTGTCGCCCAGGGCGGTGCCCAGGCGCAGCAGGCCGCCGCTGCCCACCCAGGGGCCGGTCACCGTCAGCGTGGTGCCGGGCGCGCTGCCCACCAGGCTGACCGTGCCGGCGTTGACCATCGAGGCGATGGTCTGGTTGAAGCCCGCCAGGTCCAGCGTCGCGCCGGCCGCCACGTCGTACGCGGAACTCGCGCTGAAGGTGCCGGCGGCGCCCGCCCGCAGCGTGCCCTGCGCCACGTTCGTCGCGCCGGTGTAGGTGTTCGTGCCGCTGAGCGTGAACGTGCCCGTGCCGGTCTTGACCAGCGAACCGCCCACGGCAGTCACCGCCTGGCTGTAGAAGCCCCCGTTGGCGTCCTGGTAGGCCGGCCCGGTTTCGGAGATCGTGCCGCTGAAGGTGTCGTCGGCGCCCAGTGCACCGACGGTCAGCGTCTTGTCGCCCAGCACCACGTCACCCGTGCCGGACAGCGAGCCGATCGACGTGCCCGTCTGCGTTTCGTTGATGAACAGATGGCCGCCGTTGCTGCGCACGGTGGCGCCGGACAGGTCGGCGGCGTCCTTGATGTACATCGGCCCGCCGTTGTGGTCGATGTTCGCATTGCCGCCGGAACTGGTGCCGTCGAAGTACAGGCGTCCGCCGTCGTTGACGATCGTGGCGTTCGCGGCATTGGCGTTGGTGAACCAGATGTAGGCGCCCGGCGCACCGGCACTGGTCGTGATCGTCGCGGTGCCGGCGTCGGCGCCATCCTCGAACAGCACCCCGGTGTTGGTGCCCAGCACGTCGGTGCTGGACTGATTGGCGATCGCCAGATTGCCTGCGCTCGCGGCGGGGCCGTAGAAGCGCAGTTCCGCGTTGTCCTGCAGCTCGACCGGACCGGTGCCCAGCGAACCGGTGGTGCGGGTCGTCACGTTGATGCGGCCGGCACCGCCGGCATTTCCGGCGATGGTGGTGCCGCCGGCATAACTGTTGGCCGCGTTGTCGATGTCCAGTCGCTGGTGCTCGTCGGGAAAGGAGGAGCCGGGGTCGCTGTTGATGAGCGACAGCCGGCCTGCGCCCGAGATCAGGCCGGTGAGCGCACCGCCCACGGTGTTGTTGACGTCGATCGTCCCGCCCGCACCGCCCAGCAGGATGTTGCGTGCACTGGAGAAGCCGTTGGCGCCGAACTGCAGCGTGCCGGCACCGGCGAAGACGATGTCGCCGCCGGCGCCGCCCAGATTGGTGTCCGACGACACGCGCAGCGTGCCGGCGTTGAGCGTGGTGGCGCCCAGGTAGGTGTTGGCTGCGCCCAGGACCAGCGTGCCATCGCCCGTGTGCGTGATGCCGCCGTTGCCGCTGATGGCCCCGGACTGCGTCGCCACGCCGCTGCCCAGGTTGTGAAGCACGGCGCTCGGATCCATCACGACGATCGGATCGGCCCTGGTTTCGCCGTCCGCATAATCGACCGTCTGGGCCGCCACGCCCGCCATGGCCAGCGATGCCGCGGCGGCCACCGCGGACAGCCGGCTGGCCCGCCGGCCCCGGGCGGCGGTGAGTTCGGACACGGCCACCCATGTCCCCGCAGCCTGGCTCCACACGCTCTTGTAACATTTGTTCACTTTTTGGGTCTCCAGAAAGACGAAACCGCCGCGGTCGCTCTGGGCTTCCGTGACGGTTCTTGTTGATTGAACCTAAGTATTACACCTTTTAGTACTCATGTTTGCATAGATTCCCGGTTTCAGGGCGCCGTCAGGCGGCAATAAGTCACGAATTGCAACAGGGGCACGTTGCGCGGCGCCGACGCGGCCGCTGGTCGCAGCCGGGACAAGAACCGCCGCCCCGCCCGCGGACAATCGCTCCCATGGGAACGCTCTACCTCGTGCGCCATGGCCAGGCCAGCTTCGGCGCGGACGATTACGACAAGCTCAGCGTGCTGGGACACCGCCAGAGCCGGCGGCTGGGCGAATACTGGCGGGAGCGGGGCATGGCCTTCGACGCGGTGATCACCGGCACGCTGCGGCGCCACCGCGAGACCTGGGAGGGGATCGCCGAGGGGCTCGGCCTGACGCAGCACGAGGTGCTGCCCTGGCCCGGCCTGAACGAGTACGACAGCGAGGCGGTGATCGCGACGATCCACCCCGAGAAGCTGACCAGGCCCGACACGCCGGAGATGTACCGGCACCACTTCCGCCTGCTACGCGACGGCCTGGGGGCGTGGATGCAGGGCCGCACGGCCCCCGTCGGCATGCCGAGCTACGTGGATTTCCTGGCCGGCGTGACCACGGCGCTGGACCATGTGCGCGACCGGCACCACGGCGCCCGGGTGCTGGTGGTGTCCAGCGGCGGACCGATCTCGACCGCCGTCGGGCACGTGCTGGGCACGTCCGCGGAAACGACGATCGAGCTGAACCTGCGCATCCGCAACAGCTCGGTGACCGAGTTCGCGTTCACGCCCAAGCGGCACATGCTGGTGACCTACAACACCCTGCCGCACCTGGACGGGCCGGCCTACGAGGACTGGGTCACCTATTCGTAGCGCGCCGCGGCGCGCGGCGGCCTCAGCCCTTCTTCTTGATCAGGCCCCAGACGAAGAGCAGCACGATGGCGCCCACCACCGAGGCGATGAAACCCGCCCCCTGGCCGGCCTGGTACCAGCCCATCGCCTGGCCGGCGTAGGTCGCGATCAGCGCGCCGGCGATGCCGAGCAGCGTCGTGACGATGAAGCCGGCCGAGTCGTCGCCCGGCTTGATGGCACGCGCCACGAGGCCCGCGACGAAACCGATCAGGATGGTCCAGACGATGCTCATGTGTTCCCCTTCGGAAAGTGGTGGTTGACCGGGCTCATGATAGCGAAGCCCCCGGATCGGGCAGCGCCTTGACCACCGCCTCGGCGAGCGTGGCGATGTCGAAGGGCTTGATCAGGATCGACTGGGTGCCCAGCACGCGGCCGACCTCGGCCATGTCGGCGTAACCGGTGGCCAGGATCACCGGCAGCGCGCCGAACCTTTCGCGCGCCCGGGCGATCACCTCGGCGCCGTTCATGCCGGGCATCGCGTAGTCGACCACCATCAGGTCGTGCGGACCGGTTTCCAGCGCTGCCAGCCCGGCGGCGCCGTCGCAGGCCTCCGTGACCCGGTGGCCCAGCAGCCCCAGCCCCTCGGCGATGGCGCGCCGCACCTCGGCATCGTCCTCGACCACGAGCACTCGGCAGGCCGCAGACGGCGCCGGCGCCCGGGCGGGATCGGCGACGGCGACCGATGCCGCCTCGGCAGGGGGCGGCGAGGCCGGAAAGCACATCTCGATGCAAGCGCCCCGCCCCGGCTCGCTGGAGACGAAGGCCTGCCCGCCGGACTGCTGCGCGAAGCCGTAGACCTGGCTCAATCCGAGGCCGGTCCCGCTGCCCACCGGTTTGGTCGTGAAGAAGGGATCGAACACCTTGGCCAGCAGTTGCGGCTCGATGCCCACGCCGGTGTCGGCGACCGAAACGGCCAGGTAGGTGCCGGGGGCCAGCGTGCTGTCGCCGGCATCGCGCAGCCGCGTCTCGATGGTGAGCGTGCCGCCGGCGGGCATGGCGTCGCCCGCGTTGACGGCCAGGTTGAGCACCGCCATCTCGAGCTGGCTCGCATCGAGCACCGCCCAGGCCGGCTGCGCGCGCGTCACCAGCCGCACCTCGATCTGCGGGCCCACCGACACCGCCACCAGTTCGCGCATGCCCTCGAGCAGCGCGTTGACGTCGGTCAGGCGCGGCAGCAGCGACTGGTGGCGCGCGAAGGACAGCAGCTGGCCCGTGAGGCGCGCGCCCCGGCTCACCGCGTCGCGGGCACGCGCGGCGATGCCCAGCACCTTCTCGTCCTTCGCGACGCGCGCGATCAGGTCGAGGTTCATGTTGACCACGTGCAGCAGGTTGTTGAAGTCGTGCGCGATGCCGCCGGTGAGCCGGCCCACCGCTTCCATCTTCTGCGCCTGCACCAGCGCCGCCTGGGCGCGTTCGCGCTCGCCGATCTCGGCCATGAGCCGGTCGTTGGCGCTGGCCAGTTCGCGGGTGCGCGCTGCGATGCGCTGCTCCAGCCCGCGGTTGAGCCGCTGGACCTCCGCGCGCGTGTCCTCCAGCTGCTGCAGGTGCAGGCGGGTCGCGTACTGCCGATGGCGCTGGCGCACCGCGGCGTCGACCGCGCGCGCCAGGGTTTCGGTGTGCACCGGCCGCTCCAGCACCACGGCATTGCCCAGCGACTGCAGCAGCGCCAGCGCCTCCAGCGAACGCGCCTCGCGCGTGGCCAGCACGATGAAGGGGAAATCCGACCAGCTCGGCTGCGAGGTCAGCCACACGCGCAGCGGCGCCTCGGGCACCTGCAGCAGCGACTGTTCGGTGACGATGGCGGCGTCGGCGCCCTCGCCCAGGCGCTCGATCAGGTCGTCGGCCGAGGCGCACAGCACGGGCAGCAGCCCCATGCGCTCGACCACCTGCCGCGCCGCCGGCGCATAGCGCCCGCGCGGGGCATGGATGAGCACGCGGCGTTCCGCGCCGGGCATGGGCGGTTTCGTGGGCCGGGTGTCGGGCAGGCTCGAACGGACTCTTTTCATGGCGTGGGGGGCATTCTGCAGGGATTCGCCGCAGCCCCTCGTCGCCCGCTGTCCTACACGCACGCCGCCGGCGCCGCGCTAGCGTGGGGAAATGCTGGAAAAACTGCCCGAAGCGATCGGCCAGGCGCTGCACGGCGTGCGCGCGGGACTGGACCAGATCGCCTTCAACACGCTGGACCTGCGCCAGGGCACGGCCACGATCGGCCTGGAAAGCCTCGCCTTTGCCGATCACGCGCCGATCCCGGAGCGCTACACCGCCGACGGCGAGGGCCTGTCGCCGCCGCTGGCCTGGACGCGGGTGCCCGAGGGCGCCGACTCGCTGGTGCTGCTGGTGGAAGATGCGGACTCGCCCACGCCGCACCCGCTGGTGCACGCGATCGTGGTCGGCCTGGACGCCGCCGACGGCGCGCTGGGCGAAGGGGCGCTCGAGAGCGCGGGGCAGGCGGGCAGCGGCCTGCACGTCGGCCGCAACTCCTACCTGCAGACCGCCTGGCTGCCGCCGGACCCGCCGCCGGGCCACGGCACGCACCGCTATGCCTTCCAGGTGTTCGCGCTCGCCGGCGACCCGGGCTTCCCGGAGTCGCCGGGGCGCGACGCGGTGATGGACGCGCTGCGCGCGCACGCGGTGGCCAGCGGGCTGCTGATCGGGACCTACGAGCGGCCGGACACGGCGATCCGGGTCGGCGCGGCGCCGCCGGTCGTCACCCGCTGACGCCTCACGGGCGCGGCGGGTCGGCGCCCAGCGTCGACAGCGGCAGCCGCGACACCTCGGCCAGCAGCAGCGCGAGCTGGCGCGCCGCAGCCTGCACGAGCGCCTGCCCCTGCGCGGGAGTGGCCGCGGCGGCGTTGCCGGCGGCGCCGGCGGGGTTGTAGTCCTGCATCGCCCAGCCCAGCCGCGCGCTGCGGCCGTCGCCGAGGATCGGGTAGTCGGCCGCGCGCTGGCGCGAGGTGGAATCGAAGTCCTCCGCGGCGTCGGTGCGCACCAGGGCCGGCGCCAGCGCCAGCATCATGGCGGTCTCGGACTCGCCGGCGTGCACGTCGAAGCGACCGGGCTGCAGCGCATCGCCCAGCGGCAGGTTGAACCAGCTGGTGCTGTAGACGATGAGGTCGTGCGCCTCGCGCAGCTCGCGCGCCACCACGTCCATCGCGCCGGTGTGGCCGCCGTGCGCGTTGAACAGCACCAGCTTGCGCACGCCGGCGCGCGCCACGCCGGCGCCGATCTCCTTCCACACGCGCATCAGCGTCTCGGCCGAGAGCGTGAGCGTGCCGGCGAAGCGCGCATGCTCGGGGCTCAGGCCGACCGGCTGCGTGGGCAGGAACAGCACCGGCAGCGACGCCGGCAGCAGCGGCAGCGTGGCCTGCACGATGCCGTCGGCCAGCAGCGTGTCCACGCCCAGCGGCAGGTGCGGGCCGTGCTGCTCGGTCGCGCCCAGCGGCAGCACCGCGACCGTGGCGGCCGGGTCGAGCGCGGCGAAGTCGCGCGTCGTGAGTTCGGACCAGAAGCGGTGGGCGGGGGCGGTCATGGCGCGATCTTAGTCAGTCCCCGCGCCGAAGCGCGCGGCCAGGAAATCCACCAGCGCCCGCACCCGCGCCGGCACGAAGCGGCCGCTGGGCAGCAGGGCATGCAGCGGATAAGGCTCGCTTTGCCACTCGGGCAGCAGGCGCACCAGCGCGCCGTCGGCGATGTCCTGCCCCACGTCCAGCGCCGACTTGAAGGTGATGCCCCGGCCGGCCAGCGCCCACTGGCCCGCCAGCGAGGCGTCGTCGGCGCTGCGGTCGCCGTCCACGCGCACCTCGGTCCACTGGCCGTCGCGCTCGAAGCGCCACAGCCGCTGGCGCCGGCCGCCGCGGTGGAAGGTCAGGCAGTTGTGCTGCAGCAGTTCCTGCGGCGTGCGCGGCGCGCCGTGGCGGCGCAGGTAGGCGGGCGCGGCGCACAGCACGGGCTGCGAATCGGCCAGGCGGCGCGCCACCAGCCGCGAGTCGGCGAGCTCGCCGTAGCGCAGCGCCAGGTCGAGCTCGTCGCGCAGCACGTCCAGCGGCCGGTCGCCCACCGACAGGGCGAGCTGCACGCCCGGGTGCGCGGCGAGGAAGTCGTCGAACCAGGGCAGCAGCACGCGGCGCGTGAGGTCGGAGGGCCCGGCCACGCGCACCGTACCGACCAGCGCGGCGCGGCCGGCGTCGATCTGCGATTCGCCCTCGGCCAGCAGGTCGAGCGCGCGCTGGGCATAGTCCAGCAGGGTCTGGCCCTGCGGCGTGAGGCGCAGCGCGCGGGTGGAGCGCTCGAACAGGCGCGCGCCCAGCCGCGCCTCGAGCCGCTTGAGCGTGGCGCTGGCGGCCGCCGGCGTGATGCCCTGCGCCCGCGCCGCGGCGCTGAGGCTGCCGTGCCGCGCGGTCTGCACCAGCAATCGCAGGTCCGAGGTACTTTCAATTTTCATTTGAAGATGATGACACTTCCGGCCTTCTTATCAATTCCGCGCTGCGTCCGTACATTCGCTCCATCGACTTCCGCAAAGGTGCTCCCATGAAAGCCGTCGGCTACCGCCAACCCCTGCCCATCGACGACCCCGCCTCGCTCGAGGACCTGACCCTGCCCGAGCCGGCGCCGGGCGCGCACGACCTGCTGGTGCGCGTGCGCGCGGTCTCCGTCAACCCGGTCGACACCAAGGTGCGCCGCCGCGCTGCGCCGGCGCCCGGCCAGGCCCGGGTGCTGGGCTGGGACGCGGTCGGCATCGTCGAGGCCCTCGGCGCCGAGGTGCAGGGCTTCCGGGTCGGCGACCGGGTGTACTACGCCGGCGCGATCGCACGGCCCGGCAGCAACGCCGAGCTGCAGGCGGTGGACGCACGCATCGCCGCCCTGGCGCCGCGCAGCCTGGACGACGCGCAGGCCGCGGCGCTGCCGCTGACCACGATCACCGCCTACGAGCTGCTGTTCGACCGCCTGCGCGTGCCCAAGGGCGGCGGCGCCGGCCAGACGCTGCTGGTGGTCGGCGGCGCGGGCGGCGTGGGCTCGATCCTGGTCCAGCTGGCGCGCCAGCTCACCGGGCTGCGCGTCGTCGCCACCGCCTCGCGGCCCGAGACGCGCCAGTGGTGCCTGGCGCTCGGCGCGCACGCGGTGATCGACCATTCGAAGCCGCTGGCCGCCGAGCTGAAGGCGGCCGGCCTGGCGCCGGTGGATATGGTCGCCAGCCTCACCCAGACGCAGGCGCACTACGCCCAGCTCATCGAGAGCCTGAAGCCGCAGGGCCAGCTCGCGGTGATCGACGACGCGCCGGTGCTGGACGCGATGCCGCTCAAGGACAAGAGCATCTCGCTGCACTGGGAGCTGATGTTCACGCGCTCGACGCACGGCACGCCCGACATGGCGCGCCAGGGCGAGCTGCTGGCCGAGGTGGCGGGGCTGGTGGACGCGGGCCGCATCCGCACCACCGTCAACCTGCACGCCGGCGCCATCGACGCGCAGAACCTGCGGCGGGCGCACGCGCTCATCGAGAGCGGCAAGGCGCAGGGCAAGGTGGTATTGGAGGGTTTCTGACGAGAATGGGGCGAATGACCGGCCCCCCGATCGAATTCGAGACCCCGCGCCTGCGCCTGCGGCAGTGGCGCGCGGCGGACTTCCCCGCCTTCGCCGCGCTCAACGCCGATCCGCAGGTGATGGAATTCTTCCCCCGGCTGCTGGACCGGCCGGCCAGCGATGCGATGGCGGCACGCTGCGAGGCACTGATCGCCGAGCGCGGCTGGGGCTTCTGGGCGGCGGAACATCGCGCGTCCGGCGACTTCATCGGCTTCGTGGGCCTGCACGAGCCGGCGGCCGAACTGCCCTGCGCGCCCTGCGTGGAGATCGGCTGGCGGCTGGCGCGCGCCTTCTGGGGCCGGGGACTGGCCAGCGAGGCGGCGCGCTGCGCGCTGCGGATCGGCTTCGAGCACCTCGCCCTGAACGAGATCGTCGCCTTCACCGCCCTGCCCAACCGCCGCTCGCGCGCCGTGATGGCGCGCATCGGCATGCGCGAAGACCCGGCCGGCGCCTTCGCGCACCCGGCCGTGCCCGAAGGCCATCCGCTGCGCCCGCACTGCCTGTACCGGATCGGCCGGGCCGGCTGGCACGGCTGAAGACCCATCCTCAATTTCCCAAGGAGCATCGACCATGGATCTGCAACTCAAGGACCGGCACGTTCTCGTCACCGGCGGCAGCAAGGGCATCGGCCTGGCCTGCGCGCTGGGCTTCCTGCGCGAAGGCGCGCGCGTCAGCCTGGTCTCGCGCGAGCGTGCGAACCTCGAGCGGGGCCGCGACGCCCTGGTCGGCGACATCGCCGATGCCGGCGCGCGGATCGCGCTGCATGCCGCCGACCTGCGCGACCCGGTGGAGGCCGTCGCCGCGCTCGACGCGGCCGAGCAGGCCTTCGGCCCGGTGGACGTGCTGGTCAACTCGGCCGGTGCGGCGCGCCGCACCCCGCCCGACGAGCTGACGCCGGCGGCCTGGCACGACGCGATGGACGCCAAGTACTTCAGCTACATCCACATGATCGACCCGGCGGTCAAGCGCATGGGCGCGCGCGGCCGCGGCGCGATCGTCAACGTGATCGGCCAGGGCGGCAAGGTGGCGAGCCCGGTGCACATGCCCGGGGGCGCGGCCAACGCGGCGCTGATGCTGGTGAGCGCCGGCATGGCCGCGGCCTATGCAAAGCAGGGCGTGCGCGTGAACGCGGTGAACCCCGGGCTGACGCTGACCGAGCGGCTGCAGGAAGGCATGAAGGCCGACGCGCGGCTGCAGGGCATCGGCGCCGACGAGGCGCTGGCGCGCGCCACCGCGCGGCTGCCGCTGGGCCGCATCGCGACGCCGGAGGAGATCGCCAACGCGGTGCTGTTCCTGGCCTCGCCCAAGGCCAGCTACATCACGGGCGCGATCCTGGCGATGGATGGCGCGGTCACGCCGATGATCTAGTTGGCGCGGGCCACGCGCCAGATCGCATTGCCCACGTCGTCGGCCACCAGCAAAGCGCCCGAGCGGTCCAGTGCCACGCCCACCGGCCGGCCCAGCGCCTTCTCGTCGGCCGACAGGAAGCCGGTGAGGAAGTCCACCGGCGCGCCGGCGGGCTGCCCGCCGATGAAGGGCACGAACACCACGTTGTAGCCGGCCTTGGGCTTGCGGTTCCACGAGCCGTGCTGGCCGATGAAGGCGCCGCTGGCGAATGCCTCCGGCATGCCGCGCGGGTTGGAGAAGACCAGCCCCAGCGGCGCGACGTGGGTGCCCAGCGCGTAGTCGGGCGCCACTGCCTGGCTCACCTTGTCCGGGCGCTGCGGCTGCACGCGGGCGTCGACGATGCCGCCGAAGTAGCTCCAGGGCCAGCCGTAGAAGGCGCCGTCCTTCACCGAGGTGAGGTAGTCGGGCACCAGGTCGCTGCCGATCTCGTCGCGCTCGTTCACCACGGTCCACAGCACCTGGGTCTCGGGCTCCCAGTCCAGGCCGTTGGGGTTGCGCAGGCCGGTGGCGAACAGGCGCTTGTCGCCGCTGGCGGGGTCGACCTCCCAGACGGCGGCGCGGCCCTCTTCCATCTCCAGGCCGTTCTCGCCGATGTTGCTGTTGGAGCCCACGGTCACGTAGAGCTTGCTGCCGTCGGGGCTGGCGACGAGGTTCTTGGTCCAGTGGTGGTTGATGCCCGCCGGCAGGTCGGTGACCTTGACCGGCGGCCCGCCGGCCGTGGTCTGGCCTTCGGTGTACGGCAGCTTCACCAGCGCGTTGGCGTTGGCCACGAACAGCTCGCCGCCCACCAGCGCCATGCCGAAGGGCGAGGTGAGCTGCTCGGCGAACACGGTGCTCACCTCGGCCACCCCGTCGCCGTCGGCATCGCGCAGCAGGGTGATGCGGTCGGCGCTGGGCACTTCCGCGCCGGCGCGCTTCATGACGGCGCTCATGATCTTGCCGCGGATCCGGCCCATCAGGCCGCCGGGCCGCTCGCCCTCGGGCGCAGGCTTGTTGCTCTCGGCCACCAGCACGTCGCCGTTGGGCAGCACGTAGACCCAGCGCGGGTGCTCCAGCCCGCGCGCCAGGGCGGTGACCCTGAAGCCGGCCGGCGCGGTGGGGCCGGCGGTGTCGGTCCAGCCGGTGGCCGGGGCGATGTTGACGGTGGGAATCAGCGTCTTGTTCGGCGCCGGCAGCTCGGGCCGGGGGCCGGTGCCGGCCTCGAAGGGCAGGCGGGCGGTTTCGCCGCAGCCGGCCAGGAGTGCGGCCGCCAGGGCGGCGGGAAGCAGCAGTCGTCGCATGGGCAGGTCCTCGGTTGGAAGGCGCATCATCCACGCCGGGCGCCGGGCTTGCTGTAGTCGCGCTGCCCGTCGGCGTGTGCGCGACTACCATTGCCGCCATGACCCACGACCTGTTCCGCGCCGATGCCTACCTGCGCGAGTGCGAGGCCCGCATCGTGCGCATCGACACCGCCGGCGAGACGCCCGGCCTGGTGCTGGACCGCACCGTGTTCTATCCCCTGGGCGGCGGCCAGGCCGGCGACACCGGGGTGCTGGTGCTGGCCGACGGCCGCGAACTCGCGGTCATCGACACCCGCAAGGCCAAGGACACCGACGGCCGCGCCACCGACGAGATCCTGCACGTGTGCGCACCGGGCCAGGACGCGCTGCTGGCCGCCCTGCAGCCCGGCGACGCCCTGACGGCCCGCATCGACTGGGCGCGCCGCCACCGGCTGATGCGCTTCCATACCGCCACGCACCTGCTGTGCCACCTGGTGCCGCAGCCGGTCAACGGCTGCTCGATCACGCCCGACTACGCCCGCATGGATTTCCACATGACCGACCCGCTGGACAAGGAGGCGCTCACGGCCGGCCTGGCGCGGCTGGTGGGCGAGGCGCTTCCGCTGGCGGTGGGCCGCGTGACCGACGCCGAGCTGGACGCCAACCCGGCGCTGGTCAAGAGCATGAGCGTGCAGCCGCCGCGCGGCACCGGCACGGTGCGCACGATCCGCATCGGCGCGGACGATGCGCCCCTCGACCTGCAGCCCTGCGGCGGCACCCACGTGGCGAACACGGCCGAGATCGGCGCGGTGGTGGTGACCAAGATCGAGAAGAAGAGCGCCAGCACGCGGCGGGTGGTGCTGGGCTGGGCGGCGTGAGGCCGCCCGGAACTTCCGCCCTCCCGGCCCGCTCCGACAGCCCGGCATGAACTTCCTGCGTTTCCGTTGTCTCGCGCCCGCCCTGCTGGCGGCTTTTGCAGCCTGCATGCCGGCTGCGGCCCAGACCTTTCCCGCCCTGGGCGGCAACCGCCCGGCCGCGGTGGTCGAAACCCCCTACGTGCGCGCCGAACTGCTGGCCCACGCGCCGGACGGCGTGGCGCCCGGCAAGACCGTGTGGCTCGGCCTGTCGATCGCGCACCAGCCGGAGTGGCACACCTACTGGAAGAACGCCGGCGACTCCGGCCTGCCGACCGAGCTGGCCTGGACGCTGCCGGCGGGCCTGTCGGCCGGCGAGATCGCCTGGCCGGCGCCGAAGAAGATCCCGATCGGCACCCTGGCCAACTACGGCTACGAGGACACGGTGCTGCTGCCGGTGCCGCTCACCGTGGCGCCGGACTTCCAGCCCTCGGCCGCCGGCACGGCCGACGTCACGCTGCGCGCCTCCTGGCTGGTGTGCCGCAAGGAATGCATCCCGGAGGAAGGCGAGTTCGCGCTGCAGCTGCCGGCGCAGGGCTCGACCGCCGCCCACGGCGCGGCCTTCGAAGCCGCCTTCGCCGCGCAGCCCGCGCCGCTGCCGCAGCCGGGCGAGATCACGCTGGAAGGCCAGGCGCTGAAGGTGCGGCTGGACGGCCTGCCGGCCGCCGCGCAGGGCAAGTCGCTGGAGTTCTTCCCCGAAACCGGCGACGTGGTCCACACCGCCGCGGTCGCCGGCAAGGACTGGACGCAGGCCTGGGACGGCGCCGCCTGGACCGCCACCGTGCCGCTGGCCGCGCAGCGCGGCGCCAGCCCCGAAGTGATGCCGGTCGTCGTGACCCTGGCCGACGCCGACCGGCAGGCCGGCCAGCCCTTCGCCTGGCGCGCCGAGGCGCCGGTGCGCGGCACCTGGCCCGAACTGGCCGCGCGGGCGCAGGTGTCGCCGGCGCTGCAGGCGGCGCTGGACGCCAACGCCGCGTCCACGCCGGTGCCGGCCACGCCCTCGATCGGCTTCCTCGCCGCGCTGATGGGCGCGCTGATCGGCGGGCTGCTGCTCAACCTCATGCCCTGCGTGTTCCCGGTGCTGGCGATCAAGGTGCTGGGCTTCACCCGCCAGGCCGGCGACCACCGGGGCCACCGCCGGGCGGGGCTGGCCTACACCGCCGGCGTGCTGCTGTCCTTCCTGGCACTGGGCGCCGCGATGCTGGCGCTGCGCGCGGCCGGCGCGCAGCTCGGCTGGGGCTTCCAGCTGCAGTCGCCCGCCGTGGTGGCGGGGCTGGCCGCGCTGTTCACGCTGATCGGCCTGAACCTGGCCGGCGTGTTCCAGTTCGGCATGGCGGCCCCGTCCTCGCTGGCGTCGGTGCAGGCGCGGCATCCGCTGGCCAACGATTTCCTCTCGGGCGTGCTCGCCGTGGTGGTGGCCTCGCCCTGCACCGCGCCCTTCATGGGCGCCTCGCTGGGCCTGGCGATCGCGCTGCCGGCGGGCCAGGCGCTGGTGCTGTTCGCGGCGCTGGGCTTCGGGCTGGCCCTGCCCTACCTGCTGGCCAGCTTCGTGCCGGCGGTGGCGCGCCTGCTGCCGCGCCCCGGCGCCTGGATGGAGACGCTGCGCCGCCTGCTCGCCTTCCCGATGTTCGCCACCGTGGTCTGGCTGGTCTGGGTGCTGGGGCAGCAGAGCGGCATCGACGGCGCCGGCGCGCTGCTGGCGCTGCTGGTGGCGGGCAGCGCGGTGGTGTGGGCCTTCACCCTGCGCGGGCGGGCGCGGGCCGTGCTCGCCACGGTGCTGGTAGTGGTCTTCGCGCTGCTGGCCGGGGCGATCGGCAGCCACGTCCTGGCGCCGGCCGCGCAGCCGGTGGCCGCGGCGGCGCAGGACCGCTGGCAGGCCTGGACGCCCGCGCGCGTGGCCGAGCTGCAGGCGCAGGGGCGGCCGGTGTTCGTGGACTTCACCGCCGCCTGGTGCGTGACCTGCCAGTACAACAAGAAGACCACCCTGGCCGACGCCGCGGTGCTGGCCGATTTCGACGCGCGCAACGTGGCGCTGCTGCGCGCCGACTGGACCCGGCGCGACCCTGCGATCACCGCCGCGCTGGCCGCGCTGGGACGCAGCGGGGTCCCGGTCTACGTCTTGCATGCCCCGGGGCGGGAACCTGTGGTGCTGACCGAGATTCTCAGCCGGGACGCGTTGCGCGGCGCCCTCGCCGCGCTGTGACCCTGTCTGCGAACGGGTTGTCACACCGAGATGAAAGAAGCACCCTAAGCTGTCGCCGTTGTTCAACTTTCGTGGAGATCAACTGATCATGTCCCTGGCCTCCTCTTCCGCCGCCGCTTCCGCGCGCTCGATGCGCGCGGCCCGCAACGCCCGTGCCGCGCTGTCGCGCGCCTCGCGCCGCGCCGTGATGGCCGCGGCCGTGGCCCTGGGTGCATCGCTGCTGATGTCGGCCCCGGCCCATGCCGCGCCGGCCCTGGGCCAGAAGGCCCCCGACTTCGTGGCCGTGGACACGGCCGGCAAGCAGCACAAGCTGTCGGACTTCGCCGGCAAGTACGTGGTGCTCGAATGGACCAATCCGGGCTGCCCCTTCGTGCGCAAGCACTACGGCAGCGGCAACATGCCGGCCACGCAGAAGGCCGCCGTCGACAAGGGCGTGGTCTGGCTGGCCATCAACTCCACCGAGCGCGCCGCCAGCGACTACCTGCAGCCCACGGCGCTGGACGCCTGGATGAAGGAACAGAAGGCCGCACCCAGCGCGGTGCTGATGGACGAGGACGGCGTCATCGGCCAGGCCTATGGCGCGCGCACCACGCCGCACATGTTCATCATCGACCCGCAGGGCGTGCTGGTGTACGCCGGCGGCATCGACAGCATCCCGTCCGCGCGCGTGGACGACATCAAGACCGCCACCAACTACGTGAACCAGGCGCTGGCCGAGGCCTTCGGCGACAAGCCGATCTCGGCCGCCAGCACCAAGCCCTACGGCTGCGCCATCAAGTACAAGACTTGAGCCCCACCCCGTTGCTTGCTCACTGCGTGTAGCCGCCTCCAGGCGGCCGCCAGAGGCGGCTGCTCTTCGGGGCCGTCCAAGCCTGCGCAGGCAGGCTTGGAGCCGCGGCTCTCAGCCCTCAAGGGGCGCACCCAGCGGCCCGGCGCAGCCGGTTCCGCGGGTGCCTGCGAAGGGGCTTCGCTGCGCTCGCCACCGACTGCGCGCTTGGCCGAGCGATAGGTCACGGCGCCGCAGAAACACCGCGCAGGAAGTCCGTCACCTCGTCGGAGAACCGATAGAGGCGCCCCTCGACGAGCACGCCGTCCGATCCGTTCGGATCGGGATGGACGGCGGGCAGGCCGTGGGCGACCAGCGCCTCGGCGCAGCCGAGCCAGTCGCCGCCGTCGGCAGGTTCGTTGAACGCGGCCCACGACAGCGTGCCGCACACGTTGTCGCCATAGCCGTGCCTCTCGCGCCAGCTGGCACCGTGCGCCAGCAGGAAGCGGGCGAGCGCCGCGTCGCCACGGAACACGGCCTGGTTCAGCGCCGAGGCCTCCCAGTCGCCGCCCGGCGTCTCGATGGGCCAGCCGAGCCGGACCATGCACCGCACCGCGTCGCCGCAGCCCTGGGCCGCCAGTTCCGGCAGCAGGCGAAGCTGGGCCTGGGACAGCGTCTCCATCAGCCGGGGGTGCGCGGCGTGCAGGCGCCGGGCCGCCGCCTCGTCGCCGCGCGCGCAGGCGGCGATGAACTGTTCGACCGGCGGCAGGGACGTGGCGCCGCCGGCCGCCTCCAGCAGCCGCGCGACCTCCGGCAGGCCGAATCGCAGGGCCTGCGTGTAGGCGCTCGTGCCGTCCCGGGTGCGCGCCGACGGGTCGGCGCCGGCCGCCAGCAGCGCCTCGATGTGGGCGGGCGAGCGCCGCCGCCGGATGGCCCACAGCAGCAGCGAGCCCCAGTCCGCCGTGGGCGGGCCGCCGGGCGGCTCGTTCGGGTCCGCGCCGTGGGCGAGCAGCAGGCGCAGCGCCTCGAGGTCGTCGAGGTCCAGCACGCGATACAGCGCATTCGTGCCGGCGACGCGGGCCCCGGCTTCCAGCAGGAGACCGGTGCACACGGGGTTTTCCAGCGAGTGATAGAGCGACTCGCCGTCGTTCGGGTCCGCGCCCGCCGCCAGCAGCAGCTTCGTCAGTTCCGGGTCGCGGTTCTGTCCGGCGGCGCCATACAGTGCGGACAGCCGGTCGTCGTCGGCGGGCGCGTCGAGCGAGGCCGGGGGCCAGCGGCTGCCGACCGCCTGGTCGGGATCGGCGCCGGCCGCGAGCAGGAACTTGGCGCAGGCGTGCAGGCGGCCGCGAAAGACCGGCAGCCGCAGCAGGCTCGAATGCGTGACGGCGACCAGCGGCGGCAGCCTGAGCGGCCCGCCCGCCCGGTGGACCCAGGCCGGATCCCGCGAGGTCGCGCGGCGCAGCAGCGCCTCGTCGCCGATCGCGCAGGCCAGGTACGGATCGTCGCCCGGCAGGCCCGGGTTCTCCTCGAGCAAACGCGCGGCCACCGAGGGCTTCGCGCCGTTCGTGCCGCCGGCGATGTCGCCGGCATAGACGAGGTGCAGCCAGTGGCGCACGGACTGGGCCGGGTCGGCCGACGACGCGCTGCGGGCCAGAACGAAGCTCTGCAGGTTCGCCCAGGAAGAGAAGCCGTATTCGCGCGCCAGGCACGACTGCGCGTCGTGAAGGCGCAGGCCGAGGGCTGCGATCGCGGGATCGGCCTTGCCGGCGGCCGCCGGCAGGGCGTCGCGGAATCGGGCGATGGCGGCGGGATCGCCGCTGCGGTAGCGGGCCAGCAGCGCCTTGGCCTGCTTCTTGAGATGGCCGAGATCCGGCCGGGCGGGAATGCGCTTCACATGAACCTCCGTGCATGAAGAGCCGACGACCCGCAAATCCGGCTGCACAAAGGACAGATTGCTCAGCGTACGAAGCAAGTGGGTTCAACCCTTCCCGCGGGTCCGGGTGCGGCTTGCACCGCGGGCGCGATGGTAGGCGAGCGCCTGCGCACGGTCAAATGCGCGCCGGTGCCGGGCGCGCCCGGCGGGCCCGGCTGCGACAATCGCCGGATGCCCTTCGCCCCCCTGCTCAACGACAGCTTCCTGCGCGCCTGCCGGCGCCAGGCCACCGACCACACGCCCGTCTGGCTGATGCGCCAGGCCGGACGCTACCTGCCCGAGTACGTGGCCACCCGGGCGAAGGCGGGCAGCTTCATGGGGCTGGCGACGAACGTGGACTTCGCCACCGAGGTCACGCTGCAGCCGCTGGCGCGCTACGCGCTGGACGCGGCGATCCTCTTTTCCGACATCCTCACCGTGCCCGACGCGATGGGCCTGGGGCTGTCGTTCGAGGCCGGCGAGGGTCCGCGCTTCGCGCGCCCGGTGCGTGACGAGGCCGCGGTGGCCGCGCTGGCGGTGCCCGACCTGGACAGACTGCGCTACGTGTTCGACGCCGTGGCCTCGATCCGCCGGGCGCTGGCCGGGCGGGTGCCGCTGATCGGCTTTTCCGGCAGCCCCTGGACGCTGGCCTGCTACATGGTCGAGGGCGCGGGCTCGAGCGACTACCGGCTGGTGAAGTCCATGCTCTACGGCCGGCCGGACCTGATGCACCGCATCCTGGCCGTCAACGCCGATGCGGTGGCCGCCTACCTCAACGCCCAGATCGCGGCCGGCGCGCAGGCGGTGATGGTGTTCGACAGCTGGGGCGGCGTGCTGGCCGACGGCGCCTTCCAGGACTTCAGCCTGGCCTACACGGCGCGCGTGCTGGCGCAGCTCCAGCGCACCGGCGCCGACGGGCAGGACGTGCCGCGCATCGTCTTCACCAAGGGCGGGGGGCTGTGGCTGGAGGCGATGGGCGCGCTGGACTGCGAGGTGCTGGGCCTGGACTGGACGGTGAACCTGGGCGCGGCCCGCGCGCGCGTGGGCGAAGGCGCGCAGGGCAAGGCGCTGCAGGGCAACATCGATCCCAATGTGCTGTTCGCGCCGCCGGCGCGCATCGAGGCCGAGGTGGCGAAAGTGCTGCAGAGTTTCGGCGCGCCGCACGCCGACCCCGCGGCCGCGGGGCCGACGCACGTCTTCAACCTGGGCCACGGCATCAGCCAGTTCACGCCGCCCGACCACGTGGGCGTGCTGGTGGAGGCGGTGCATGCGCAGTCGCGCGCAATGCGGCAGGGCCAGGCCTAACTGTCAGAAAATGTAAGTGCAGTTCTGGTGCTGAGCGATTTGTCAAGCCCCGAAGGGGATGGCGACCTTTGACTTATGCACAAAACACGTGTTGCGGTGCGCAAAACGAGGAAGGCCGCCCCTGCGCGCGCTCCTAAAGGGATAGCGCCGCTAAGTCATTGATTCATATAGCCTTTGAACTTTGCCCTTTTTGCAGGCAAACCAGCGGAAGCCTTGATTTTTGGGGCCTCGGCGCGTATCGAGCCCCGATATCAACAAAGTTATCCACAAGAAATCTGGACGACTTCCAATTTCGTGACAAATCAACGACTTAAGCCATGTTGCTCCAAGCCGCTTTAAGAATGGTTCGCATCGAAGGGGCGCGCGGGTGAGCTACCGGGTGGAGGTGGCGGTGCAGACGCCGGCGCACAGTGCGCTGGGCGATCTGCTGAGCTACGCGAGCGCCGCCGCCCTGCCGCCCGGCGCGCTGGTGCGCGTGCCGCTGGGCCGGCGCGAGGTGCTCGGCGTGGTCTGGGCCTGCGCCGCGCTGGCGCCGCAGGGCAGCGGGCCGCCCGGCCTCGAACTCAGGCCGGTCGGCGCCGTGCTGGACGCGCTGGCGCCGCTGGGCGAAGGCTGGCGCGACCTGGTGCGCTTCGCGGCGCGCTACTACCAGCGCGCCGTCGGCGAGATCGCCCTGGCCGCCCTGCCGCCCGCGCTGCGCGACCTGAGCGCAGTCCAGCTGGCGCGCCGGTTGCAGCGGCGGGCCAAGGGCGGCGCCGACGCCGGCGCGCCGGCCGCCGCGCCGGCCCTGTCGCCCGAACAGGCCGAGGCCCTGGCCCGCTTCGAGGCCGGCGACGGCCCGTTCCTGCTGCACGGCAGCACCGGCAGCGGCAAGACCGAGGTCTACCTGCGCGCCGTGGCCACGCTGCTGGCGCGCGAGCCCGAGGCGCAGGCGCTGGTGATGGTGCCGGAGATCAACCTCACGCCGCAGCTCGAGGCGCGCTTCCGGGCCCGCTTCGGCGCCGCGGCGGTGGTGTCGATGCACAGCGGCATGACCAACCCGCAGCGCCTGGCGAGCTGGCTGGCGGCGCACGCCGGCGCGGCGCGCATCGTGCTGGGCACCCGCATGGCGGTGTTCGTGCCGCTGCCGGCGCTGCGGCTGATCGTGGTCGACGAGGAGCACGACCCGAGCTACAAGCAGCAGGAAGGTGCGCGCTACTCGGCGCGCGACCTGGCCGTGTGGCGCGGCCGGCGCGAGGGCGCCAAGGTGCTGCTGGGCTCGGCCACGCCCTCGCTGGAGAGCTGGCACCACAGCCGCCCGGCCGGCGAGGGCGATGCGGGCGGGCGCTATGTGCGCCTGTCCATGCCCAGCCGCATCGGCGACGGCGCGCTGCCCGCGGTGCGGCTGGTGGACATGAACCTGCAGCCGCCAAGAACCGTGCTGTCGGCGGCGCTGCTGGAGGCGATCGGCCAGCGCGTGGCGCGCGGCGAGCAGAGCATGGTGTTCCTCAACCGGCGCGGCTACGCGCCGGTGCTGGCCTGCGGCGACTGCGACTGGAAGAGCGAATGCCCGCACTGCAGCGCCTACCGCGTGTTCCACAAGATCGACCGCACGCTGCGCTGCCACCACTGCGGCTTCACCGAGCGCGTGCCGCGCGCCTGCCCGGCCTGCGGCAACCCGGACATCGCGCCCGTGGGCCGCGGCACTGAGCGGCTGGAAGAGCACCTGGCCGAGCTCTTCGCCGCGGTGCGGCGCGCGGACGGCGGCGCGGTGCGCATCGCGCGCATCGACGCCGACAGCACGCGGCGCGAAGGCGCGCTGGCGCAGCAGCTCGCGCAGGTGCACGACGGCGAGGTCGACGTGCTGGTGGGCACCCAGATGATCGCCAAGGGCCACGACTTCCGCCGCGTCACGCTGGTGGCGGCGGTGAACCCCGACGGCGCGCTGTTCTCCAGCGACTTCCGCGCGCCCGAGCGCCTGTTCGGCCTGCTGATGCAGTCGGCCGGGCGCGCCGGGCGCGACAGTGCCTGGCTCGCGGCCCAGGGCAGCACGGCGCAGATGTGGATCCAGACGCACCATCCGCAGCACCCGCTGTTCGCCGCCCTGCGCCGCCACGACTACGCCGCCTTCGCGCAGCAGCAGCTGGACGAGCGGCGCGCCGCCGGCATGCCGCCCTTCGCCTTCCAGGCGCTGGTGCGCGCCGACGCGCGCACGCAGGAAGCCGCGCAGGCCTTCCTGAACGCCGCCGGCGCCGCGGCCGAGGGGCTGCCGGGCGCCGACCAGGTCACGCGCTACCCGGCGGTGCCGCTGGCGATTCAGCGCGTGGCCAACGTCGAGCGGGCGCAGATGCTGCTCGAAAGCGGCTCGCGCGCCGCCCTGCAGCGCCTGCTGGCCGCCTGGCAGCCGCTGCTGCACGCACTGCGGCGCGCGCCCGAGGGCAAGGGCGTGATCCGCTGGCTGGTGGACGTGGATCCGCACGCCATCTGACGATGGCGTGAACGACTCCACGGCCGGCGGCGCGCTCCGCAACATGCAGTAACCCTTCACGCCGTGGTGGCGCGTGCCTGCGGGAAATAATGGCTGCGCCCGTCCGGGGGGTGCACCGGACGCATTCGATCAAGAGGGGTGCCGTGAAGCCACGACGCGGGTGGGGGCTGTTGCTGGGATGTTTGTTCGCCGCGATGGTCGCGCAGGCGGCCGCGCTCGAGCCCCGGGGCGCGCGGCTGGTCGTCTCGGGCACGCTGGATGGCCAGCGCAGCGCGGCCTTCGCCGCGCACCTGGCCAGCGGCCAGGTGCGCACCGTGGTGTTCGAGGATTCCACCGGCGGCCTGTTCGAGGTCGCGGAGGACTACGCGCGCGCGATCCGCGCCGCCGGCGCCGACACCGAGGTCCACGGCGCCTGCCACGCCGCCTGCGCCTACGCCTTCATGGCCGGCCGGCAGCGCCGCTTCGGCGACGACGAGCAGGTGCACAGCCTGCTGATCCCGCTGCCCTCGCGCGTGGCCGGGCCGCAGGTGCGCGGCACGCTGGTCGAGTTCGGCGCCCCGCCCACGGCGCCGGCGCCGGGCGAGCCGCGCCAGCCCGCGCAGGGCCTGCTGGTCACCGCCACGCCCACGCTCTTCGGCCGCGTGTACAGCCTCCTGTGGTGCGACGGCACCCAGGGCCGCGACAGCTCGCGCTGCGAGCGCATCGACGGCGCCGACCCCTTCGAGGCCGGCATGCTCACGCCATGAAAAGAAACCACCCCGTTTGGCCGGCCTCACTGCGTGTGGCCGTCCCATCCCCCTCAAGGGGCGCACCCGGCGGCCTGGCGGAGCCAGTTCCGCGGGTGCCCGCGAACGGGCCTGGCTGCGCCGGCGCTTGGGTTTCATCCGCTGCAGGTGGCGCGCAGCGTTATGGATAGCTGAAATGACACCCCCCGTTTCTAGAGGCGGGCCAAAGACACCACCAGCGGAAAGCTGAAGAAGGCCGCCACGGTGGTCCACAGGATGATGCGCGCAATGCGCCCGTTGTCGGCGCCGAAGCGCTCGGCCAGCATCGAGACGTTGCTGGCGCTGGGCAGCGCCGCCACCAGCAGCATCGCGGCCAGGGCCGAGGGCGCGAGCGGCAGCCCCAGCGCCATCGCGCCGCGCGCCAGCCCGTAGACCAGCAAGGGATGCACCAGCAGCTTCGCCACCGCCACCGGCAGCACGTCGCGCGGATCGCCGCGCCGGCCGCTGGCCCGGGCCATCAGCGCCGAGCGTGCCAGCACCGCGCCGATGGTGAACAGCGCGGCCGGCGAGGCGGCGTCGGCCAGCATCGCCACCGTGCGGTCGACCGGACCGGGCAGCCGCCACTGCACGGCCGAGGCCAGCGCGCCGAGCAGGATCGCCCAGGGCATGGGGTTGAGCAGCATGCCGCGCAGCGCGGTGCGCAGCGCGCGCGCCGCCCCTCGCCCGCCGGCGCCGCCCAGGCGCGAGAGCATGATGCACAGCGAGGAGGTCACGACGGTGTCGAAGATGATCGTGATGATCACCGGCCCGGCCGCCGGCGGGCCGAGGATGGCCGCCAGCAGCGGCACGCCCATGAAGCCGGTGTTCGGAAAGGCGGCCACCAGCGCGCCGAAGGCGCCGTCGTTCCAGCCGACGCGGGCATTGCGCGTGAAGCGGATCACCCCCGCCACCATGGCCAGCGCGCTGGCGCCCCACACCAGCGCCACGCTGCCGTCCAGCAGCTGCGCGATCGGCGTGCCGGCCCCGAAGCGGTACAGCATGCACGGCAGCGCGAAGTACAGCACGAAGGTGTTGAGCCCGGGAATCGCCTCCAGCGGCAGGATGCGCAGGCGGCCGGCGGCATAGCCGGTGGCGATCAGGGCGAAGAAGGGGAAGGTGACGACGAAGACGGACAGCACGGGGCCGATTGTCCCCGCTGCGTCACGGCCGCTCACAGATGTTGCAAAGGGCGCTTCCGTATGATGGCGCGCTTTGCTCTTCCCCCGTTTCCCCGCCCATGTCCGCCGGTCTCAATCTCGCCCAACAGGAAGCCGTCAACTACATGCACGGTCCCTGCCTGGTGCTCGCCGGCGCGGGCTCGGGCAAGACGCGCGTGATCACGCACAAGATCGCGCGGCTGATCCAGGCCGGGCTGGAGCCCAAGCGCATCGCCGCCATCACCTTCACCAACAAGGCGGCGGCGGAGATGCGCGAGCGCGCCAAGGGACTGATCGGGCGCGACGCCAGGCACGTGGTGGTGTGCACCTTCCACGCGCTGGGCGTGCGCATGATGCGCGAGGACGGCGCGGTGCTGGGCCTGAAGCCCCAGTTCAGCATCCTGGACAGCGACGACGTCACCAAGATCCTGAAGGACGCGGGCGGCACCACCGACGCGGCCACCGCGCGCATCTGGCAGTGGACCATCAGCAAGTGGAAGAACATGGGCCTGAACGCGGCCGAGGCCGAGGCGCAGGCGCAGGACGACAACGAGCGCATCACCGCGAAGATCATGGCGCGCTACGAGGAGCGCCTGGCCGCCTACCAGAGCGTGGACTTCGACGACCTGATCGGCATGCCGCTGGCGCTGCTGCAAAAGCACGAGGCCGTGCGCGAGAAGTGGCAAAAGCTCCTGGGCCACATCCTGGTGGACGAGTACCAGGACACCAACGCCACGCAGTACGAGGTGCTCAAGGCCCTGGCCGGCGAGCGCGGGCGCTTCACCGCGGTGGGCGACGACGACCAGTCGATCTACGGCTGGCGCGGCGCCACGCTGGACAACCTGAAGAAGCTGCCGATCGACTACCCCACGCTGAAGGTCATCAAGCTGGAGCAGAACTACCGCTCCACCAGCGCCATCCTGCGTGCGGCCAACAACGTGATCGGGCCGAACCCGAAGCTCTTTCCGAAGACGCTGTTCTCCGAGCTGGGCGAGGGCGAGCCGGTGCGCATCGTCGACTGCGACAACGAGCAGCACGAGGCCGAGCGCACGGTGGCGCGCATCCAGAGCCTGCGCGAGAACGCACAGCACAAGGAATTCCGCGACTTCGCGATCCTGTACCGCGCGAACCACCAGGCGCGGGTGTTCGAGCAGGCATTGCGCCGCGCACAGATCCCCTACAAGGTCTCCGGCGGCCAGAGCTTCTTCGACCGCGCCGAGATCAAGGACCTGTGCGGCTGGTTCCGCCTGTGGGTCAACAACGACGACGACCCGGCCTTCCTGCGCGCGGTGACCACGCCCAAGCGCGGCATCGGCCACACCACCTTGCAGCAGCTGGGCGTGTTCGCCAGCCAGTACAAGCTCAGCCTGTTCGAGGCGCTGTTCTCGCCCTCGCTGCCCAGCGCCGTGGGCAAGCGCGGCATCGAGGGGCTGCACGAGTTCGGCCGCTACGTCAACGACCTGGAATACCGCGCCCGCCACACCAACGGCGCGCAGGACGCCCGTGCCTTCCTGGACACCTGGCTCAAGGAGATCGAGTACGAGAAGCACCTGTACGACGGCGAGGACAGCGAACAGGCCGCGGCCTCGCGCTGGACCAACGTGATGGAGTTCTGCGACTGGATGGCGCAGCGCTGCGGCGGGCAGATCGACGACGCGAGCGGCGCCACCGTGGAAAGCGAGCGCAAGAGCCTGCTGGAGGTGGCGCAGACCATCTCGCTGCTGTCGACCATCAGCGAGCGCGAGCAGGACCAGAACGTGGTGACGCTGTCCACGCTGCATGCCTCCAAGGGCCTGGAATGGCCGCACGTGATGCTGATCGGCGTGAACGAAGGCCTGCTGCCCTTCAAGCTGGACGACGACGAGGGCCGCCAGCAGAAGGTGTCCGAGGGCGTGCTGGAGCGCCTGCAGGAAGAGCGCCGTCTGATGTACGTGGGCATCACGCGGGCGCAGCGCAGCCTGGCCGTGAGCTGGACCAAGCGGCGCAAGAAGGGCCGCGAGATGGTGGCGGCGCAGCCCAGCCGCTTCATCGCCGAGATGGCGCTGGACAAGGGCACGGCCAAGGAAGATCCGCGCGAGAAGCTCAAGGCGCTGCGGGCGGAGTTCGCCCGGCGCGCGGCCGACAACGCCGCCGCGGCGGCAGGAGTCGCGCCGTGAGCGGACGCCGCCGGCGGACACTGGCAGCGGCGCTGCTGGCCGGCGCGCTGGGCCTCGCCACGGCCCAGACCGCGCCCGCCGCCGACGGCTGCATCGACAGCGCGCAGGCGCTGCCGGTGCAGGCGCTCTACGGCACCTGGGAGGCGCGCTTCGAGGGCGACGTCGCCCCGGCCACGGTGCGCCTGGCCGCGCACCCCGAGTACGCCGGCGGCGTGCGCGGCACCATCGCGCGCGGCGAGGCGGTCGCGCAGCTCGCCGGCGACATCGACGACGAGGGCCTGCTCGTGCTCGACGAATCGCGGGACGGCCGCGCCATCAGTGCCGTATGGTCCGGGCAATTGCAGCCCGGCGCCTGCGGCCGGGCATTCACCGGCACCTGGCGCAAGGCCGCCGACGATGCCACCCGCAGCTTCGAGCTGCGCAAGACGGGGACCTGGCAATGACCACCATGACGGATTCGAGAACGCTTCTGGCGGCGCTGCTGGCTGCGGCGGGCAGCCTCGCGGCCCACGCGCAGGCCCCGGGCACGCCGCCCAGCTCGCTGGCCGACGCGCAGCTCACCTGGCAGCAGTGCGCGCGCCTGGCGGACAACGACAGCGCGCGCCTGGCCTGCTTCGACCGCTGGGCCCAGCAGCAGCAACTGCCGGCCGCCGCGGTGCCGGACGCGCCGCCGGTGCTCGCCGCCACGCCCTCGCCGGGCGCCCCCGCCGCCGACACGCCGGTGGACGCGACCCTGCCGGCCACGCGCGTGATCTCCGTAGGCACGCCCGAGGGCTGCCGCGATCGGCAGTACTCGGCGCTGTCGCGCTTCTGGGAGCTGGAGAACGGCAGCGACTGCGGCACCTTCACCTTCCGCGGCTACCGGCCGCTGAGCGTGTCCTTCACGGCCGCCGACAGCGCGCCGGGCGTGCCGACCTCGCCCTCGCCGGGCCACACCGGCCAGCCGGTGAGCTACCAGGCCAACGAGATGCGCATCGGCCTGTCGGTGCGCACCAAGCTCGCGCAGGGCCTGCTCACCCAGGGCGACCCGGTGCGCAAGGATTCGCTGTGGTTCGCCTACAGCCAGCAGTCCAACTGGCAGGTGTTCAACCGCGACATCTCGCGGCCCTTCCGTACCACCGACCACGAGCCGGAGCTGATGTACGTCTACCCGCTGGACTTCAACCTGCCCGGCGGCTGGCGCTGGCGCTACGCCGGCGTGGGCATCGTGCACCAGTCCAACGGCCAGAGCCTGCCGCTGTCGCGCAGCTGGAACCGGGTGTACCTGATGGGCGGGATGGAGCTGGGCAACCGCTTCGCCGTCACCGGCCGGATCTGGAAGCGCGTGTCCGAGAGCGCGGAAAGCGACGACAACCCGGACATCAGCGACTACATCGGCCGCGGCGAAGTCACCGGCGCCTGGAACCTGAACCCCGAGAACACGCTCGCGCTGACGCTGCGCGGCAGCCTGGGCAGCGGCCACGGCTCGGCCAGGCTCGAATGGCTGAAGGCGATCGGCGATCCGTCCCGCAGCAACCTGCGCTTTCACACGCAGATCTTCCACGGCTACGGCGACACGCTGGTGGACTACAACCGCAAGCGCACGGTGCTCAGCATCGGGCTGAGCCTGGTGGACTTCTGATACCGTCTTGCGTTCAACAAGATAGAACTTGAACTTCTCGTTTGTTCAAGCGCAAGACGGAAGGTTGCGCGTGGGGGGGGCGTGCCGAAGCCACCGGGCCCCGCCCGATCAACCATGGCGTGTCCGGCTCACGTCGATGGTGTGCTTCCCGCAGCGAAATAAAGGGAGAGCCCGAAGGGCGGAGGACATTCGCGGAGGGAAGGACGCCGTCGGCGTGAGCCCACCCCAAGCCATCGCACACCCAAACACCCAGACGCGTCACGCGCTGAGAAACTGCGGCGCGCGACGTTCTTGTACTTTCGAAGGCGAACCCGTATGACAGTTCAGCGCGGCGCCGCCGTGAAGGGCTCGACGCTGGCGGCGGCCAGCCGGTAGCCGCTCACGCCCATGTCGGTGCGCTGGCGCTGCGCGCCGAGCATGCCGCTGGCCCACACCGTGTCCATCGCGCGCAGCTTGGCACGGGCGGCGAGCCGCACGTGGACGATCTGGTTGGCGGGCGGCGGCGGCGTGTGGATGCAGGCGCCGAAGTAGGGCACCAGCAGGAACTCGCGGATGCCCTCGGCGTGGAGCTCGAGCGGCACCACGAAGCCCGCCAGGCGCACCCGGGCGCCGTCGAGCGAGGTCTCGAGCGGCGCCTCGTCCCAGGCCGCGCGCATCTCCTCGAGCAGTTGCTGCGCGCGCGGGTCGTTGTCCTGCAGTGCGTCCAGGTTCATGTGGCGATAGCGCTGCATCGGGTCCCAGTCCTTGGGCACCAGCGCGTCCCAGGCGATCTCGCGCACCGCATCGCGCCCGGCCGAAGGCGCCGGGGCGGACAGGCCCTCCGCAGGCGGCGGCAGTGCGGGCGGCGGCGCGTCGGCGGGCGGTTTGCCGCAGCCGGCGACGAGGACGGCGGCGAGCGCGGTCGCCAGCGCACGCCGGGCCGGCCGCTCACGCATCGTGCCCGCTCCACGGCGGAAAAGGATCCTCGAAGCACTGCCATGCCATCGGCCCCGCGCGCATCTCCTCCCCGGTGAGCAGGCAGTCGTCGAGCCGCCCGCGCAGCGCGGCCTCGTCCATGCCGATGCCGATCAGCACCAGTTCCTGCCGCGCATCGCCCACGTCCTCGTCCCAGCGCTCGCGGATGGCGGCCACCGCCGCCGGATCGCCCGGCCACTGCGACGGCGGCACCGCGGCCCACCAGTGGCCGGCCGGGCCATGGCGGCAGGCGCCGCCGGCCTGCGACCATTCGCCCACCCAGGCCGGTCGGCTCGCCAGCCAGAAGAAGCCCTTGGAACGCAGCACGCCCGGCCACTCGGCCTGCGCGAGTTCCCAGAAGCGGCGCGGGTGGAAGGGCCGGCGCGCGCGGTAGACGAAGCTCGCGATGCCGTAGGCCTGCGTCTCGGGCGTGTGCGTGCCGCGCAGCTCCTGCAGCCAGCCCGGCGCCGCCTCGGCCTGCGCGAAGTCGAACAGGCCGGTGCACAGCACGCGGTCCAGCGGCACGCGGCCGAAGGCCGCCAGCTCGATACGCGCGCGCGGGTTGAGGCGCCGCAGGATGGCCAGCAGGCGCTCGCGGGCATCCGTGTTCACCAGGTCGATCTTGTTGACCACGATGACGTCGCAGAACTCGACCTGCTCGACGAGCAGGTCCACCACCGTGCGCGTGTCCCCGTCGCCGAGCGACTCGCCGCGATCGGCGAGGCTGTCGGGCGAGCCGTAGTCCCGCAGGAAGCCGAAGGCGTCGACCACGGTCACCATCGTGTCGAGCCGCGCGATCTGCGACAGGCTGCGCCCGTCCTCGCCCTCGAAGGTGAAGGTCTCGGCCACCGGCAGCGGCTCGGAGATGCCGGTGGACTCGATGACGAGCTGGTCGAAGCGCCCTTCTCCGGCCAGGCGCTCCACCTCGACCAGCAGGTCCTCGCGCAGGGTGCAGCAGATGCAGCCGTTGCTCATCTCGACCAGCCTTTCCTCGGTGCGCGACAGCCCGGCGCCGCCGTCGCGCACCAGCGCGGCGTCGATGTTGACCTCGCTCATGTCGTTGACGATCACGGCGACGCGGCGCCCCTCCCGGTTGTGCAGGATGTGGTTGAGCAGCGTGGTCTTGCCGGCGCCGAGAAAGCCGGACAGCACGGTCACGGGAAGCAGGTTCATCGGGTGCTCCATCTTTTATTGATATTAGATTATCACAATCAACAAAAAAGGATCCGCGCCGCGCGCACTCGTCGCCGCGCGGTGATCGACCTGGTGGAGGCGCCCGTTGCGCCGCGTGTGCGCTGCGCGCGCTCAGCGCGGCTTGGCCGTGCTCCTGCGGCACTCGGCGCAGGTGCCGTAGAGCGTCAGCTCGTGCCGCGCGACCTTGAAGCCCTTGGGCGCCATGTGCGCGAAATCGCCCGGGCACGCATGCACGTCGAACACGCGCTGGCAGCGCTCGCACTGGAAGTGGTGATGGTGCGCATGCCGCGTCGACTCGTAGCGCGGCACCTCGCCCGGCAGCTCGACCACCTGGATCTCGCCCGCGTCGACCAGCAGCTTGAGATTGCGGTACACGGTCGCGATGCCCAGCGCAGTCACGGCCTGCTGTGCGACTTCCAGGATCTCGGCCGGCAGCAGCGGCCGCGGCGAGGCCTCGATGGCCGCGCGGATGGCGGCGCGCTGGCGGGTGGCGCGTTGCTCCATCGGCCGGTCACTCCGCCTTCATGATGGTTTCGCCGCGCAACGGCCCCATGTCGCGGATGTTGTGGTCGTGCCGGCGCCAGCCGCGCCAGGTGCGCAGCGGATGGCGCAGCGAGACCATGTAGTAGATCGCCTTGAACATCCGCAGCGCGCCCCACATCGGCGTGCGGCCGTAGATGTCGCCGGCCAGCAGCGACATCAGGGCCTCCTTGACGCGGAACGGGTTGGCCGGGTGCATGAACATGTCGCGGATGGTCGGGTTGGTGACGCGGTAGATGAACCACGAATACTCGCGCGGCCCCTTGCGCATCATGGCCTCGAAGGCCTGGCGCGCGGCGGCCAGCTCGGCCGGGCGGTCCAGCGCCTTGGCCACCACCTCGGCGCCGTCGAAGGCGCTGTGCATCGCCAGGTACACGCCCGAGGAGAACATCGGGTCGATGAAGGCGAAGGCATCGCCCAGCAGCAGGTAGCGATCGCCGGTGGCGTGGGTGCTGCTGTAGGAGAAGTTGCCGGTGGCGTGCACCGCGCCGTCGACCAGCGTGGCGTTCTTGAGCCGGTCGGCCAGTTCGGGGCACAGCGCGATCGTGTCGCGGAAGAACTCTTCCAGCGGCTTGTCCCGCGACTTCAGGTAGTAGGGCCAGCACACCGCGCCGACGCTGGTGGTGCCGTCGGCCAGCGGGATGAACCAGAACCAGCCGTGCGGGAACCAGCAGATGCTGATGTTGCCCTCGCGCTTGCCCTCCAGCCGCCGCACGTTGCGGAAATGGCCGAACAGCGCGGTGCTGTTGTGCTCCGGGTTCTTCTGCTTGCAGCGGAACTTGCTGGCCAGCAGGGTGTCGCGGCCGGTGGCGTCGACCAGGAAGCGTGCGCGCCAGGTGCGGCGCGAGCCGTCCTCCAGCTCGGCCTGCGCGGTCGCCCCTTCGCCGTCGAAGGCTACGTCGCGCACCTTGCAGCCCTCCAGCGTGCGCGCCCCGTTCGCGGCGGCATGGCGAAACAGCAGCTCGTCGAGTTCCGAGCGCCGCACCTGCCAGGCCGAGGGCATCGACTTGTCCCACGCCTCGGCGAACTCCACGTAGCTGCAGTGGTCGTGCTCGGGCGAAACGAACTCGATGCCCCACTTGGTCATGCCGATGCGGTCCAGCTGCTCGCGCAGGCCCAACTGCTCGAACAGCGCCACGTTGGCCGGCAGCAGCGATTCGCCGATGTGGAAGCGCGGGTGGTGGTCCTTCTCGAGCAGCACCACGTCGCGCCCCTGGCGGGCCAGGAGCGTCGCGATGGTGGAGCCGGCCGGGCCGCCCCCGACGACGAGGACGTCGCAGCTCTCGTTCAAGGTGGTTTCGTGCGCGGTTTGAGGCGGATTGGGCAGTGGCATGGCTGGAGCGGGGCTGGAGGATCGGGTCCTAGGATAGCGCGGTACGGCAAACGGCTCGCCGGCAGCGTACGTCGAGCCAGGCCGCGCCGTCCGAAGCCTGGCCAGGATTCGACGGAAACACACATGGAGCCTGTCGGCGCGCGACGGCGACACGGCCCAGGCATCGAAGAGACCTTCGAACGCTTCGGCCGCGCGGCGATGCGGCACTCGCCCTTGACAACGAAAACAGGCGGGAGTACCTTCATAGTTAGCGCTAACAGAATTCAGCTTACAGAGACGACCCTTTCCATGATTGCCATTTCCCGCCTCCTGCTCGGCGCGCTGAGCCTCGCCGCGTCCATCGTGGCCGTGGCACAGCCGGCCTATCCCAGCAAGCCGATCCGCCTCATCGTTCCATTTCCTGCCGGGGGAAGCACCGATCCCGTCGCACGCCTGATCGGGCAGGAGCTGGCCGAGGCGCTGGGACAGCCGATCGTCATCGACAACCGTCCCGGGGCCAATACCATCATCGGCACGGACGCGGCAGCCAAGGCCCCTGCCGACGGCCATACGCTTCTCTACACGGCGAGCACGCACGTCATCAATTCGCTGCTGATGCCCACCCTGCCCTATGACGGGGTCAAGGACTTCCAGCCGGTCGCGAGCATCGTTCGCAGCGATTTCATCCTGGTCGTGAACGCGACGGTGCCGGCAACCAACCTGCGCGAGTTCATCGCCCAGGCCAAGGCGCAGCCGGGCACCCTCAACTATGCGACCTCCGGCAACGGCAACCCGAATCACCTGGCCGGCGAGTACTTCGGCATGGTCGCCGGCGTACGCCTGAACAGCGTGCCGTACAAGGGCGGGGGCCCCGCCATCAACGACCTGCTCGGCGGGCAGGTGCACGCGATGTTCTCCGTGCCGACGGCGGTGGCCGGCCACATCAAGACAGGCAAGCTGCGCGCCTTCGGCTACACGGGCAGCAAGCCGGTGCCCGGCCTGACCCTGACGAGTTTCGCCGACGCAGGCTTGCCGGGCTTCGAACTCAGTTCGTGGAACGGCATCTTCGCACCCGCAGGCACGCCCAAGCCGATCGTCGACAGGCTGTCGGCGGAAATCGGGAAGATCCTGGCCAAGCCCGAGATCGTCGAGAAGCTCGCGCTGCAGGGGCAGGAGCCCTGGCACCAGAATGCCGCGCAGTTTGCCGTCACATTGGCCTCGGAGCGCGAAAAATACGCTTCCATCATCAAGACGGCCGACATCAAGCTGGACTAGGGCCTGTGAACGGACCCCTCGCCATGACCACGCCTGCATCCCGCATCAAGCTGTTCTGGAAGCCCGGCTGCTCCTCGTGCCTGCGCACCAAGGAGTTCCTGGCCAAGCAAGGCATCGAGTTCGAATCGGTCAATGTCGAGGACCATCCAGGTGCCCTGGCGGAGCTGACGGCGTTGGGCGCGCGCGGCCTGCCGGTGATCTCGCTGGGCAACCGCTTCACGCTCTGCCAGTCCTTCGGCGAGGTGCTGAAGTTCCTGGACCTGAAGGTCAGGCTCGGCGACCCGTTGCCGCTGCCGGTGCTCTTTGCCAGGCTCGATGTCATCCTCACGACAGCCGCCCGCATCACGCGGCAGTTCCCCGCCACGCAGTTGAAGCAGACCTTCCGCAACCGCAACCGGACGCAGGGTGCCCTGGCCTTCCATATCTTCCGGGTGGTGGAGATGGGCATCGATGCCGCGCAGGGCCAGGGCATGAACGTCGAGCATTTCAACGACCAGCCGCCGGACGAATGGCGTGGGGACGACATCGCCGACTGGGGCCTGAAGGTCCGGGACCGTGCCCTGGCCTGGTGGCGAGCGCAGGGCGTGCGCGAACTCAAGCATCGCGTCCCCACCTACTACGGGCATCCCGAGGTGCACGACATGCTGGAGCGGATGGTGTGGCATGCAGCGCAGCACACGCGCCAGCTCGCCCTGATGCTGGAAAGCGGCGGCACGGCACCGGACCGGCCGCTGACCGCGCAAGACCTGCACGGCCTGCCGGTTCCGGACGAGGTCTGGGGTTGACACTTGTCACCGACGCGGTGCGCGCGCTGGTCGGCGTGTGGAGCGAGGCCGAACCGGCCTGCGATCCGGTCGAGCAGGGCGCGGTGCGGCGCTTCGCGCAGGCGATCATGGATGACGATTCCGCCTATGCGCCGGGCGCCGGAGGTGGGACGCGCCACGGGGGGCCCATCGCACCGCCGCTCTTTCCGAACCACATGCTGCGCCGCCCCCTTGGAACGGCCGACGTGGTTCAACAGCGCGCGAACGATCCCGACTTCGACGGCGTCGTGCCCGCCGCCGGCCTGCCGCCCCTGCCAGGGCTTCAGCACCTGCCGGTGCTCAATGGCGGTTCCGAGTTCGAGTTCTTCCGCCATGCCCGCCACGGCGAACAGGTCGAATTCCGCCAGCGCTATGCGCAGGTGCACGAGAAGATCTCGGACAAGGGGACGCTGATCGTGGTGGTGATCGAGGGCGAGATCCGCAGCCGCGACGGCGGGCTGCTACTGCGCTCGCGCCGCACCCTTCTGCGCAGGGCCGCGTGAGCCAGACGCCGCTGTTCGACGACGTGCGCGCGGGCATGGTGCTCGCACCGCTGCACAAGGGGCCGCTGACGACGATGCACCTGATGCGATGGTCCGCGGCCATGGAGAACTGGCACCGGATCCACTACGACCGAAGCTTCGCCGTCGAGCACGACCGGCTGCCGGACTTGCTCGTCAACGGATCGCTCAAGCAGCAGTTCATCGTGCAACTGCTGAAGGATTGGGCAGGGCCGGACGGCTGGGTCTGGAAGGTCAGCGTCCAGTTCCGGGCCATGAACCTGGTGGGCGAGACACTGCGGATCTGGGCCCGCGTGCGGGACACGCGCGAAGCGCAGGCCTTCGGCCTGGTGGGCCTGGAACTCGGGATCCTGAACGCGCATGGCCAGGAGTCCACCCCCGGCAGCGCTGTGGTCGCATTGCCGTACCGCGGCGGGCCGCCCGTCCCGTATCCCTTCGTCGCAACCGAGGATGTGCTTCTCAGCGGTCTGCATCTCCAAGGCGGAACGCGCGCGTGACCGCATCGAGACGCGCCAGCAGGTCTGCCCCCAGTTCCTCATGAACGGCCGCCAGCACGTCGGGCAGTTGCGAGGCACGGCTCGCACCGATGAGGGCACAGGTGACATCCGGCTGCGCCAGCACCCAGGCCAGCGCCAGGCGCACCAGGGGCAGGCCGCTCTCCTCGGCCACGGCGGCAATGCGGGCGACCGCCTCGAACTCCCGCGCATGCCAGTAGCGGTCCTTGTACATGGCCGCCGCCTTGCCGTCCGCGAATCGGCTCTGTGCGTCGGGCGCGGCCGGATCACGGTGCTTGCCCGTCAGCAGCCCGCCCGCCAGCGGGTTGTAGCAAAGCGTGGCGAGGTTCTCCTCGCGGCACATGGGCAGCAGGTCGCGCTCGAACTGGCGGAACAGCAGGTTGTAGCGCGGCTGCACGGTGACCGGCTTGATCCATTGCCGGGCCTCGGCGCGGCCGAGCATGCGGGCGATGCGCCAGGCGCTGAAGTTGGACACGCCGACATAGCGTGCACGGCCGCTGCGCACGACGGTGTCCAGTGCTTCCAGCGTCTCGTCCAGGGGTGTCGCCGGATCGTCGCGGTGCAACTGGTACAGATCCACGTAGTCGGTGCCCAGCCGCTTCAACGATGCGTCGATGGCGTGAAGGATGTGCTTTCGCGACGTGCCGCCCTGCCAGGGCAGCGGCCCCATCGGCGAGGCGCATTTGGTGGCCAGGATGAACTGCTCGCGCCGCCCCTGCAGCCATCGCCCGACGATGCGCTCGGTCTCGCCCTTTCCGGCGTAGCCGGCGCCCAGCGGGTAGACGTCGGCCGTGTCGATGAAGTTCACGCCGGCCGCAGCGGCAGCATCCAGGATGGCAAAGCTTTCCCGTTCGTCCGCCTGCGTCCCGAAGGTCATCGTGCCGAGGCACAGCCGCGACACCTGCAGGCCCGTCGCACCCAGGCGCATGGAAGGCATCGTCCGTTCACCCGAGGCGAGAGGCTTCAGAGGAGATGCCGGGGTCGGATGCGGGGAGGACACGGGCACGTGTCAGTCCAGCTTCACGTTGGCCGTCTTGATGATGTGGCCGAACTTCTCCATGTCCTGCTTCATCACCGCCTCGAAGCGCTCGGCCGGCACCTCGTAGCGGTCCATGCCGGCCGCGTCCAGCTTCTCCTTGCTCTCCGCCGTGGCCATGACGCGATCGACCTCGCGGCCCAGCTTGGCCAGCACGTCCTTCGGCGTCCCGGCCGGTGCCAGCACTGCGTACCACACGCGCATCTCGTAGGTCGGCAGGCCCGACTCGCGCATGGTCGGCACCTGCGGCAGCACGGCCATCCGGCTCGGGCTGGTCACGGCGATCGCCTTGAGCTTGCCGCTCTTGATGAACGGCAGCACGATGATGGGACTCCCGAAGGAGAACTGCACCTGGCCGCCGACCAGATCCGTGATCGCCGGCGCCCCGCCCTTGTACGGCACGTGCGTCGTCTTCACGCCGGCCAGCATGTTCATCAGCTCGCCGGCCAGATGGTTCGGGTTGCCGCTGCCGGCGGAGGAGAAGTTCAGTGCCCCCGGCTGCGCCTTCGCCATCGCCAGCAGTTCCTGCAGGTTGTTGGCGGGCAGCGAGGGGTGCGCCACCAGGATCATGTCCGAGGTGCTCACGGTGGCGACCGGCACGAAGTCCGAGATGGGGTTGTAGGACGTCGGCAGCAGCAGGGGGTTGGTGACGTGCGAACTGGCGGTCAGCAGCAGCGTGTAGCCGTCGGCAGGCGCCCTCGCGACGAATTCGGTGCCGATGACGGTATTGCCCCCCGGCCGGTTGTCGACGATCACCTGCTGGCCCAGGCTCTCGCCCATGCGCTGGCCGATCACCCTGGCCAGCGGGTCCACGCTGCCGCCGGGCGGGAAAGGCACCACCAGGCGCAGCGGCCGGTTGGGGAACTGGCCGCCCTGCGCCAAAGCGCCAGGCGCGGCCGCGAGGACGGAGGTTGCGAGCAGCAGCGTGCGCCGGGAAATCGATGGCATTCTTGTCTCCTTATGATAGCGCTAACCATCATCATCGCAGTCTAGGACGCGGCACCGCCCCTGTCAAATCGGGGGAACGATCAGCGACGCAGGTTGGTGGTGGACATCACGGCGCAGAGCTGGCCGTGCTGGTTGCGGAATTCGCGGCGCGTCACGATCACGCCCATGGGGCCGGACTTGCCCTGCTTGAGCGCCGTCTCGCTCACGGCGGCGCTGACCGTGATGGTGTCGCCGACGATCATCGGTTCGTGGAATTCGTAGCTGTCCCCGCCGTGGATCGTCGCCTTGCCGAAGCTGAACTTCAGGGGTGCGTCCCGGCAGTTGAAGAAGATCAGCCACAGCAGCGGCCAGGGCGCCACCACGCCGCGGTAGCCGCGCGACCGGGCGGCGGCCTCGTCATGGTGGATCGGGTCGAAGTTCTCGACGGCCAGCGCCATGCGGCGCACGGACACGGACTCGATCGGCATGGAATCGGGGGCGCCCAGGGGCCCCTCCATGGCCTTCAGCCCGGCCGCCATCTCTGCGAGTCGGAGGTCATCGCTCATCGGACAGCCTCCTTCAGGGGCAGTTCGGCGATCACGCCGCCCGGCGTGGTGACCTTTTCCTGCTGATTGACGATGCGGCAGTCGACCTCCACGAAGCCCTTGCCGCCCTCCACCCAGAGGCGCTTGACGGTGGCCTGGATGCGGGCGAGATCGCCGGGCATGGTGGGCCCGCTGTTGCGGTCCCAGAACGACACCGTGCGCGCGCGGCTGCCCAGCCAGTGCGTCACCTCGGTCAGCATGTAGCAGGCCATGAACGGGCCGGACAGCAGCAGGCCGGGCAGCCCCTGCTCGCGCGCGGCGGCGGCATCGTGGTGGAACTCCGACGCGTAGTTGTCGCAGGCCCCCGCCCAGCGCACCTGGTGGCCGGCCTGCATGGGCCCCTTGGTCACGACGGGCATCTCCTGCCCCTCCTGGAAGTCCTCGAAGAAGCGCGCAGGCGGCTCCTTCGTGTCGATCTTGAACATGTCGTCTAGCTCCTGGATGGCCGGCCGGCAGCCAGCCGGAACCGGGGAATCGTCACCTCCGGGGTGACCGGGTCGAACACGGCTTCCACCGCATCGCCGATGCGCACCTGGTCGTTGGGCGTTCCCACGACGTTGCTGTACATGCGCGGGCCCTCCTCCAGCTGGATCAGGGCCACGTTGTAGGGCAGGTCCTGCTTGAAGCCGGGATGGTAGGCCTGGTGGAAGACCACGTAGGAGAACACGGTGCCGCGGCCCGACACCGGCGTCCAGTCGTGCGCCGCCGACAGGCAGCGCGGGCAGAAGGCACTGATGGGGTAGCGCAGGTGGCCGCAGGCGGTGCACTTCTGCAGGCTCAGGCGGCCGGCGCGGCAGGCATCCCAGAACGGCCGGTTCTCCTCGGTCAGCGTCGGCAGCGGCTTGGCGTAGTCGGTCATCGCGTCACCCCTTGCGCAGCACGAGCGCATTCGCGCAATTCAGCGCCATGCCCCGGCCGGTGACCAGGCAGACCTCGGCCCCCTGCACCTGCCGCGGGCCGCACTGGCCGCGCATCTGGCGCACGCCTTCGACGATGTGCAGCCAGCCTTCCATGAAGGACTCCGACAGGTTGCCGCCGGCGGTGTTGATGGGCAGCGCTCCACCCAGCCGGATGCGGCCGCCTTCGCAGAAGGGCCCGGCCTCGCCCGGCTGGCAGAAGCCGCCATGCTCCAGCCACAGCAGCACGCTGCTGGTGAAGTTGTCGTACAGCTGGGCGACGTCGATGTCCCGCGGGCCGACGCCCGCCATGGCGTACGCGTCCTGCACCGCGCGCTTCTGGTGGGGCGCGTACCACCAGTCCTGCGTGCCGAGGTTCTGCGTGATGTAGCCCTGCCCGAAGCCGGAGACCAGCACCGGGGGCTGCTTCAGGTCGCGCGCGCGCTCGGCGCTGGAGACGATGACGCACACGCCGCCGTCGGAGACCAGGCAGCAGTCCAGCAGGTGCAACGGCGCCACGATCCAGCGCGAGGCCTGGTGATCCTCGACCGTGATGGGTTTGCGCATCACCGCGTCGGGATTGAGCGATGCGTGGTGGCGGCAGGCCACCGCGATCTCGCCCAGCTGGCGGCTGGTGGTGCCGTACACCGCCATGTGCCGCGCCGCCGTGATCGCACTGTTGGCGGCCGCGGACATGTAGCCCCAGATCGACGACGAATCCCCCCAGCCCTGGGCGCGATTGAACACGCCGCCGCCGGTGGCCGCCGCATCGCCATAGATGCAGGCCACGTGGGTGGCCAGGCCGGCGTTCACCGCCAGGATCGCCTGCTGCACCAGCGCACCCGCGGTGTTGCCGCCCATGTACATGCTGCCGGTGAGGCGCGGGTCGATGCCGAGGGTCTCGCCCAGCCGCAGGTAGTTCTGCGGGCCTTCGGGCGAAGTCTGCCCCGGCAGCGTGAGCAGGCCGTCGATCTGCTCCTTGCGCAGGCCGCTGTCGTCCAGCGCGCGCTTGAACGCCTCGACGGCCAGCGAGAGCGCGGTCGAGCCCGGCACCTTGCCCTGCGGGCTGGCGCCCACGCCGACGATCGCGCCGCGGTCGCGCAGCGGGTGTGCACCACTAGTCATTTCGGTTTTCCATGGCGCAGCGCGCCACACGCATCGCATGAACCCGTGCGCGCATTCGAAGGCCCGGTGCCCTCACCCCCGCCCTCTCCCAGAGGGAGAGGGAGCAAGACCCGACCCGAAAGACCGGCGAGCGCAGCGAAGCCCGTTCGGGAGACACCATGGAACCGGCTTCGCCGGGCCGTCGGTGTCGCCCCCTCGAGGGGGTGCAGAGCCACACGAAGTGGGCGAGGCTGGGGGTGGGTTTCATTTCAGCATCCCTTCGGCCTGCAGTTCGTCGATCTGCGCATGCGACAGGCCGAGCATCTCGTGCAGCACCTCGCGCGTGTGCTCGCCCAGCAGCGGCGCGGCGCGCTGTGGCCGCACGGGAGTGCGCGAGAAGCGGAACGGCAGGTTGTTGTAGATCGATTCCCCCATTTCCGTGTGAGGCAGGCGCACCCAGTGCCCGCGGTGCGCGAGCTGCGGATCGACCCGCGTCACGTCGTGCGCGTCCTGCACCGCGCCGGCGGGGATGCCCTTGGCCTGCAGCGTCAGCATCAGCGCCTGCGCATCGTGGCCGGCGGTCCAGGCAGACAGCAGGCGATCGAGTTCCGACCGCGCGCGATGGCGCTGCGGCATGGTCTGCCAGCGCGCCTCCAGCGCCCAGCCGGGGCGGCCCATCGCGTCCACGAGCACGGCCCACTGCGCATCGTCCATCACCGAGACCGCGATCCATCGATCCTCCCCCGCGGCGGGATAGACGCCGTGCGGCGCCGCCCACGGATGATCGTTGCCGCGCCGCTGCTGCAGCCGGCCGTTGACCGTGAGGTCCAGGAAGGTCGGGCCCAGCAGCGACAGCATCGGCTCGGTCTGCGCGAAGTCGATGTACTGGCCCTGGCCGGTGCGGCGGCGATGCCGCAGCGCGGCCAGCAGGGCGAACGCCGCGTGGCACGGGTTGGGCAGGTGGTCCGGGTAGTTGGTGCCGGTGCCGGCCGGGATGCGGTCCGGCAGTCCGCTCAGGTCCTGGATGCCGGTCAGCGCGGCGATGCTGCTGCCGGTGCCGCGGAAGTCCCGCTGCGGGCCCTGCGAGCCCTGCATCGACATCGCCAGATAGATGATGTCGGGGCGGATGCGCGCGCAGTCTTCGGGACCGAGGCCGAACTTCTCCATCACGCCCGCCGCGAAGTTGTTGGCGACGATGTCGCTGCGCGCAACGAGCCCGCGGATGACCTCGAGCGCGCGCGGGTGCTTCATGTCGATGGTGATGCCGCGCTTGCTGGTGTTGCGGTCGGCGAAGTAGCCGCTGCGGTTGACGCCCGGCTTCCCGTCCTTGTAGGGCCCGGCCAGGCGCAGGGAGTCTAGGCGCGTGGAGGTCTCGATCTTGATCACGTCGGCGCCGAGGTCGCCGAAGATCTTGGTGGTGTAGGAGCCGGCGCCGATCCAGCAGAAGTCGGCGATCCGCAGGCCGGCCAGCGGCAGTGGTCGTGTCGTGTTCATGCGGCCACTCCCGCGGAGAAAAGCAGCGCCAGCTCGTCCTGGCCGATGCCGATCTCGCCCAGCACCTGTGCGGTGTGCTCCCCGAGCAGCGGGGCACGGCTGCGGATCCGCCAGGGCGTGGCGGACAGCACGTAGGGCGCACCGGGCATCTCGGCCGCCCGGTGCAGCAGCGGATGCGTGAACGGGACGAAGTGGCCCCGGGCCCGCAGCTGCGGGTTCTCCAGCAGGTCCGCCGGCGTGCTCACCGGCGCCAGCGGGATCAACCGCTTCTGCCCCTCGCCGTAGAGCCAGGCCTTCGTACGCCTGCGCGCCCATGGGATGAACAGATCGCCGAACACCTCGCGGGCCTCGTCGGTCTTGAGGTACTGGAGATCCGACCACTCGGGCCCGAACAGACGCTCCACGCCTTCCATGCCCTCGTCCTTGAACCATTGCAGGCTTCGCGTCCAGGCCGGACTGGTGCCGATGCCGCGCGAACCCAGGAAGATGTAGCCGTCCTGGCACGGGAAGAGTCCATAGCCGGCGAAGCGCTGGTCGCCCAGGGGGCGCTTGCGGATCACGCCCTCCAGGTCGTAGGTCTGTGCGGCGTTCTCCAGCGCCAGGGTGACACTCTCCTGCATCGACACATCGACGTGCTGCCCCTGGCCGCTCAGCTCGGCCTCGGTGACCGCCAGCATCGCCGCGACCGCCCCATACATGGCGGCGCACTTGAAGGCCTGCTCGCCATGCGCCTGCGTCGGCGCCGCGTCGCGGTAGCCGCCCATCCAGAGCAGGCCGCCGGTCGCAAGCCCCACGAGGTCGGTGGCGTGCATCTGCGCATAGGGTCCGGTCTGGCCGAAGGGCGTGATGCTGGCGACGACGATCTGCGCCCTCGCGGCGGCCAGGTCGGCGTAGCCGATGCCGCGCTCGGCCATCCAGCCGGGCGGCGCGGTCTCGATCACCAGGTCGGCGGTGGCCGCCAGCGCGCGCAACAGTTCCCGGCCGCTCGGGGTGTCCAGGTCCAGGCAGATCCCGCGCTTGCTGGTGTTCTGGTAGGCGAAGCCGAGACTGCGCTCGATCCCGGGGACGTCATCGATGAAGGGCGGGGCGCGCCGCAGTTCGGAGCCGGCCGGCGGCTCCACCAGGATCACGTCCGCCCCCATGTCCGCGAACAGCTTGCCCGCGTAGTTGCCCAGCGCACCGGAGAGATCGAGGACCCGCAACCCCTCGAGTGCCGCAGGTGCGCTCATTTCATCTTCCATACGGGCTCGCGCTTCTCGGCGAAGGCCTTGCGGCCCTCGATGCGGTCCTCGGTGTCCTTGAGCAGGCCGTACATGTACTTGTCGATCTTCAGCGCGTGCACCAGCGGCAGGTCGCCGCCCTGCACCACCAGCTGCTTGACCGCGCGCACCGCCAGCGGGGCGTTCGCGGCGATCCGGCGGGCGATGGCCAGCGCGGTGGGCATCAGGTCCTGATGCGGCACGACCTTGCTCACCAGGCCCATGCGAAGCGCCTCGTGCGCGTCGATCACGTCCCCCGTGAGCAGCAGCAGCATCGCGTCCGACTTCGCGATCGAGCGCGGCAGGCGCTGGATGCTGCCGCCCCACGGAATGCTGCCGCGCCTCACCTCGGTCAGGCCGAACTTCGCGTTCTCCGAGGCAATGGCGATGTCGCAGGCCAGCAGCAGCTCCGTACCGCCGGCCAGGGCGTAGCCGTTGACGGCGCAGAGGATCGGCTTGTCGGTTTCCAGCCCCTTGAAAGCGCTGCCCGGGTCGCCCTGGCCGAGCAGCTGCTGCGCGTAGCTGACGTTGGTGTCCGGCATGGTCTTCTTCAGGTCGGCGCCGGTGCAGAACGCCTTGTCGCCGGCGCCGGTGAAGACGATCACGTGAATGTCGTCGTCGTGCTGGATGCGCTCGTAGAAGGCGTACAGCTCCTCGCGCATTTCGGGGTCGATCGAGTTCATGGCGTGCGGGCGGTTCAATTCGCACACGCAGACCTTGTCCTCCACCGTGATGTTGAGGTTGGCCATCGGTTGCTCCTGTGTTTTCGTATGTTAGCGCTAACTGAAGTATAGCGGCAGGCGTTTCCGCCAACAAGCGTACGCCACCGCTCAAGCCTGCGCGATGCCCAGCCTGGCGCGGTAGTCGGGGTCGACCTCGTGGATGGCCTTCAGGCGCTGCAGTTCCGTCAGCCCCATCGCATCGAAGGGCCGCGGCTCGGTGGGCTCGGTGCAGACGGCGCGCGCCGCGAACAGGGCCGCGATGCGCGGCTCGTCCATGCCGAGCACCTCGCGCAGCACCGCGGCGCCGTCCTCCCCGTACCGGGGCGCGGGCTTGCGGATGCGCACCGGGCGGTTCGCCAGCTTCCAGGGCCGGCCCATGATCGGCCGCTCGCCCATCGGCGGCGGCAGCGCCACGCGCTCGTGGAAGCCGCGTGCGCGCAGGTGCTCGTCCAGCAGCAGGTCGCGGTTGTTCATCACCGGACCGCACGCGATCCCCTGGGCCTGCAGGCGGTGCATCAGCGTCGCCCCGTCGCGGGCGCGCACCCAGCGCGCGACGAGCGCATTCACCTCGTCCCGCAGCGCGCATCGGCGCGCCTGCGTGGCAAGGGCCGGGTCGACGTCCATCCCGTCCTGGACCATCAGCCGCGCCAGCGCCTGCCACTGCGCATCGTCGGCCACGGTCAGCGCCACCCAGCGGTCCTCGCCCGCGCAGCGGTAGGCATCGCTCGGCACGTGCTGGGCATGCTCGTTGCCGATGCGCTGCGGCTCGCTGCCGTCCGCCTGGTGCTGCAGCAGCGCCTCCGGGATCATCGCGACGCCCACCTGGTACATCCCCAGGTCGATCCACTGCCCCTGCCCGGTCCGCCGGACATGGCGCAATGCGGCGAACACCGCAGCCAGGCCGGTCCAGCAGGCGGTGAAATCCGGGTAGGACTGCCCGACCTTCCACGGCTTGTCGCCGCGGTAGCCGGTGTAGCTGGCGATGCCCATCGTGACTTCCAGCGTCGTGCCCTGGCTCGGGAAGTTGCGCCAGGGCCCCGTCGACCCGTAGCCGGTGTTGGACAGGCAGATCAGCCGCGGGTTGATGCGCAGCAGCTCCGCGTGGTCCAGGCCCCATCCGCTCATCACGCGCGGCGTGAAGTTGTCCACGACGATGTCGGCCTTGGCGACCAGCTCGCGAAAGACGGCCTTCGCCTCGGGCTGCCCCATGTCCAGGACGATCGAGCGCTTGCCGCGATTGACGACCTGGAACATGCCGGAGCGGTTGATCGCATCGACGCTGGTGTCGTTGTCCAGATAGGTCGTGAGCACGCCCTGCCGCGTGGGATCGAGCTTGCGCGGCGACTCGATCTTGATCACCTCGGCCCCGAGATCGCTCAGCAGCGCGGCCATGTAGGGCATCGCGATGACCGTGGCGAGGTCCAGGACGCGCAGGCCTTCGAGCGGCAGGCGCGGCACCGCCGATGGCGGCGGCGCGGCCGCCGCGGCAGGCTTCGCGCTCAACTCGGCCAGCACTTCCTGCGTGTGCTCGCCCAGCAGGGGCGCCCGCCGGCGCACGCGCGTGGGCGTGACGGTCAGGCGCGCCAGCTCGGCCGGGTAGCGGAAGCTGCGTCCGCAGGGATGCGGCAGTTCCACGAACACCTCGCGCTGCGCGAGCTGCTCGCAGCCCAGCAGGTCGGGCGCCGTCTGCACCACGCCCATGAGCAGCCGGCGCTGCGCGCCTTCGAGGAAGATCTCCTTGGCATCGCGGTCCTTGACACTCTGCGCCACCAGATCGCGCACCTCCGGGACATGCTGCGAGCGCTGCCGGTTGCTGGCGAACCGCGGGTCGCGCAGCGCCTCGTTGCGGAACAGATCCGCGAAGGTTTCCGCGGGCATCGAGCCGCCCGCCTGGAAGGACAGGTAGCCGCGCCGGGTGAGGACCGGCGCGCCGGAGAACGGATCCTGCACCGCCAGCCGGCGGCCCTGGATCGCGCCCATGAAGGTGTAGTAGGTTTCGCAGGTCACCAGTTCCGAGACCAGGCACTCCTGCACCGACAGGTCGACATGCTCCCCGATGCCGTCGCGCTCGGCGGCGGCATGGGCGGCAAGCGTCGCGTACGCGGCATTCAGCCCGCCGCACAGGTAGGCCTGGTCGAGGCCGTGCTTCAGCGGGGCGCGGTCGGCCTGCCCGCTGATCTGCATGATCCCGCTCATGGCCTGGTGGACCAGGTCGCTGCCGAGGTACTGCGCATACGGCCCCGCCTGCCCGAAGTCCGTGACCGAGGTCACCACCAGGCGCGGGTTCCATTCCAGCATCTGCCGGGGTGACAGGCCCCATGCGGCCAGCGTGCCCGGCCTGAAGCCTTCGATCACGACGTCGCTGCGCGCCACCAGGGCGCGGATCGCCGCGCGTCCTTCCTGCGTGCCGAAGTCGAGCTCGATGCCGCGCTTGTTCCAGTTCAGGTAGGCGAAGAACAGGCTGCGCTCGGCCTGCGGCCCCTCGTGCACCAGGGGATGCAGTCGCCGCCCGGGTTCGCCGCCCGGCGGCTCCACCTTCACCACGTCGGCACCGAAGTCGCCCAGGATCCGCGCAGCCAGCGGCGCCGCGATCCCCTGGCCGAGATCGAGGACACGCACACCTTCGAGAGCAGAGGGAGTCATGCGCCGTCCCTCAGCCCTTGAGCAGCTTGCGCGCGATCAGGATGCGCTGGATCTCGCTGGCGCCGCCGCCGATCTGCGTGTGGCGCAGGATCCGGTAGAACAGGGTGAGCGGCAGGTCGAGCGATTCGCCCATGGCGCCATGCACCTGGATGGCGTGATCGACGCAGCGCGCACCCCATTCGCTGGCGCACAGCTTCACCAGCGCCGCCTCGGCGCGCACGTCCTCGCCGGTGTCGGCGCGCGCCGCCATCTCGTAGGTCATCGAACGCAGCGCCTGGATGTCGATGTGCATGTCCACCAGCTTCCACTGGATCGCCTGCCGCTGCGACAGCGGCTTACCGAAGGTCACGCGCTGCTTGGCCCAGTCCACCGACATGTCCAGCGCGCGCTGCATCTTGCCCAGTGCATAGGGGCCGCGCAGCAGCCGGTCATGGATCGTGAGCCACTTCTGCCCCAGCGTGAAGCCCTTGCCCACTTCGCCCAGCACGTCCTCGTCCGGCACGTAGACGTCGTCGAAATGCACCACGTGCTGCTTCGCCACCTCCGACAGCCAGGTCCGGATGCCGGGCACCTCGACCCGCAGGCCGGGGTTCTGCCGGTCCACCAGGAACATCGTGATGCCGCCGCGCTGGCGCTTCTCCGGGTCGGTGACCGCCTGCACCATCAGGAAGTCGCACTCGTTCGCGTTGGAGATCCACATCTTGGTGCCGTTGAGCACCCAGCCGTTGCCCTTGCGCACGGCGCGGGTCTGCATCATGCCGCCGGGGTCCGAGCCGGCATTGGGCTCGGTCTGCGCGAAGGCTGTCACCTTGGTGCCCTCGATGACCGGCGTCAGGAAGCGCTCGACCTGATCGCCCTTGCACTCGTACAGGATGTTCGCCACGTTGGCCAGCGGCAGCGTGATGGGCGAGTAGTAGAGCTGCTCGAGGATGGCCACCTGCGCCAGCAGCGGCAGCCCCAGGCCGCCGTGCTCTTCGGGGACCATCAGGTAGAACAGACCGGTGTCGCGTGCGACCTTCTCCAGCCGGCCGGCGACCTCGGGGCTGAACACCGCGCGCACCGCGGGCAGTTCGCGCATGCCGTAGGCATGCTGGGGGCTGGAGAGCCACTGCGACTCCAGCGGCATCAGCTCCTCGCGCACGACGCGCTTGGCAACGTCGCAGAACTCCTGGATTTCCGGCGGCAGGACGTAGGCGCCGGAGGGAATGGAAGACGAACTGTGCATGTCTAGAGCATCTCTCTTCTCGATCTGGGTTGGGAATCAGGGGCCGGCCAGCGCATACAGCGCACGGGTCCCGGCCAGCGAATCGAGCGCCATCAGCGCGTCGAACAACGGTTGCGCGGGCGCTGCCAGGCCACCGGCGGCCAGGCAGCCCTCGAACTTGGCGAACAACTCGCCCGGCGCCAGCGGCAGCTCGGGGCCGCCGCGCACATGGTCGACGGCACGGCCGAAGCTGCGGCCGTCGGTCGCCAGGACGCGCACGATGTCCTGCGGCGCTTCGCCCGGCCGGGTGGCGTCTTCGCGGTCGTCGGGAAGCACGTCCACCTGCTGCATCAGCCGCTGGACATCGGCACGCAGCAGGAACGTCTCGTGCAGCTCCGGCAGGCCGCAGCGGCGTGCGACCAGCGCGCAGGCCATGGCGAACTGCATGCTGAACTTGGCCTCCAGCGCGGTCTGCGGCCGGGCGAAGCGCAGCGTGGCGCGATTGCGGCGGCTGATGGTGACCTCGATGCGTTCCACCTCCCCGGGCCGCAGGGGGTGGTCCTGCAGCAGCGCCAGCATGCCATCGAGCGCCCGATGGGTGGCGAAGCAGGTCGGGTACTTCTTGATGTTGACGCCGCCGCGGGGCAGCTTCCAGTCGCGGCCCGCTTCCACGGGCGACGCCACGTCGACCCGGCCGGCCGGCGACAGGCCGCGCAGCAGCCCCTTGGGATGCTCGAGCGCATCGACCGCCGCCGTGAAGCCCCGCTGCGCGAGGCGAGCCGCCATCACGCCGGCATGGGCTGCACGCCCTGCATGGTAGGGCTTGGTCATGCTGCCGAAATTGGCGATCAGCCCCGCGCCCTGGGAGGCTGCGATCGCCAGCGCGTGCGCCGTCTGCGTCGGCGTCAGGCCGCGCAGCGATGCACAGGCCGCGGCTGCGGCGATCGCCCCGAACATGCCGGTCGGATGCCAGCTGCGGTTGTGATAGTGATCCGGCTCGCGGCGCATCAGCTCGGCCCAGGCCTCGTAGCCGGCGGCATAGGCGGCCACCATGCGGCGACCGTCCGCCTCCAGTGCCTCGGCCTCTGCCAGCACCGCCGGCACCACCACCACGCTGATGTGGCCGCGCTGCGCCGCGTCGTCGTAGTCCAGCGCGTGGGCCGCCGTCGCATTGAGCCAGGCCGCCTCCGGCGCACGGGCGCTGCCCCGGTCGACGAACAGCCGGCTCTCCCCGGGAGCGGGCTGCAGCACCTGTTGCAGCAACTGCGCCTCCTGCGTGTCACGGCCCGCCACCAAGGTGGCAAACGTGTCGGCAAAGCCGGTTCGGATGAAAGGCAGCGCGGCGGCCGGGATGTCTTCGTGCCGAAGCGTGGCGACGAAGCCTGCGAGATCCTGGGTCAGGGGCATGGAGGGGTCTGCCTACGCGTCCGGCCAGCCTTGCACAGGCGTGCAGCGGTGCGCGGCACCGAACCAATGCGATGGGGTATGTGCATGACTGCACTCATGATAGCGCTATCAGTTCCACGGGTCAACCAGGCATTCGCGACCGCCGTCCCTGTGGCATTGCCGCTCACCCTGGCGTCAAGGCCGAGAGCGATCCAAGACCAGGACCGCAGGAAACCGACGGCGTCGGCAGGCGTCAGTCCGCGACCAGATTGCCCGCGGCAATCACCTTCTTCCAGCGCGAGAACTCCGCGGCGATGAACGAGCCGAACTCCTGCGGCGTCGCCGTGATGACCTCGGCACCCTGCTCCTTCATCCTGGCCTGCATGTCGGGCATCGCCATGATCTCGTTGAGCGTCTTGTTCAGCTTCGCCACCACCGGCGCAGGCGTGCGAGCCGGCGCGACGATGCCCAGCCAGCCGCTGACTTCGTAGCCCGGAACGCCTGCCTCCGCCACCGTGGGCACGTCCGGCAGGGAGGCCAGCCGCTTGCTCCCGCTGACGGCCAGTGCGCGGATGCGCCCGCCCTGAAGGTGGGGCTGCGTCAGCAGCGGGTCGCTGAAGGAGAGATCGATCTGCCCGCCCATCAGGTCGGTCAGCGCCGGTGCCGCGCCCTTGTACGGCACGTGCACCAGTTCGATGTTCGCCATCTGCGCGAACTGCACCATCGCCATGTGCGGCGAGCCCCCCGCGCCCGGCGAGCCGAAATGCAGCGTGTTGGGACGCGCCTTGGCAAGGGCGATCAGCTCCTTGACGTCCTTGACCGGCAGCGCGGACTTGACCACCAGCAGGTTCGAGAAGGACACCAGGCGCGCGACGGGCACGAAGTCTTTCAGCGGGTCGTAGCGCACGTTCCTGTACATCGACGCATTGATGGCCATCGCGCCGATGGTGCCCATCATCAGCGTGTAGCCGTCCGGCGGCGCGCCGGCCACGTACTCGGCGGCGATGTTGCCGTTGGCACCCGGCTTGGCCTCGACGATGACCGGCTGCCCGTAGATCTGCTGCATCCGCTCCGCCACGAGGCGCGACAGGATGTCGGACGCACCGCCTGCGGCGCTCGCCACGATGATCCGGATGGGCTTGGCCGGATATTCCTGCGCGGCGGCAGGCGCCGCCTGGATCGCCAGCAACGCCGCGGCAAGGGCGCTCAGCAGTCGAATCATCGTCTGTCTCCTTGGAATGTCCTGCCGGCCGCGACCGGCCGGACACTGTTTATGTTAACGCTCACACAGTCTAGGCGCGGAGGTCGGGCATGTCAAGCCGGCCGACGCCGGATTCAGGTGCTGGCGCGCTGGACGATGGAAAAGCCCGCGTCCTCGACGACCGGCTCGGCGCGGGGATCCATCGCCCGCCGCACGACGATTCCCGCCGCCCTGGCGCCGATCTCGTAGCGCGGATAGTGGATGGACGTGACCCGGGGCACCATGTGCTGGAGCCACTCGCTGTCGTCCGAGTTCGCGATCGCGAGCTGGCCGGGGATGGCGATGCCGCGGCGCTGGCACTCGAACACGGCGCCGGCCGCCAGCACGTCGCCCGCGAAAAAGATCGCCTGCGTGCGCGGCGCGGCCTCCAGGATCCGCGACAGCGCCTGCGCCCCGCTCTCCAGGCCGGCATTCACCTCGACGAGCAGCTCCGGCGCCACGGAAATGCCCGCCTTGCGCAGGCGCGCGACGAAGCCGCTGCGCAGCGCCTTGATCCGTTCGCGGTTCTTCACGGGCAGGCTGGCGAACCCGATCCGGGTGTAGCCGGCGGCCACGAAGTGGGCCGCCATCGCCGCCCCCGCCGCCCGGTTGGAATAGCTCACCACCGAGTCGACCGGGCTGCGGCAGAGGTCGCCGGTCTCCACGCAGGGAATGCCGGCATGGGCCAGGACGCGCAGGGCCGCCTCGGTGTGCCGCGTGTTGTGCAGGATGATCCCGCAGACCCGCTGCGCCACGTAGGCGCGGATCTGCGACTCCTCCAGTTCCATGGAATTGCCGCAGTCGGAGATCATCAGCTGGAAATGGTGCCGCCTCAGCACGTCCGAGATGCCCTGGATCATTTCCGCGTGGATCGCGGTCCTCAGGCTCGGCACGATCAGCGCGACATGGGTGGTGCGATTCGACGACAGGCTGCCGGCCACGCGGTTGGGCACGTAGCCCAGCCTGTCGATCACCGCCTGGATGCGCTCGAGCACCCCCTCGGAGACGGCGCCGGGATCCCTCAGCGCACGGGAGACGGTCATCGCCGACACCCCCGCCATGGCGCCCACGACCTTCATCGACATCCCGGGTTCAATCTTCTTCCTGCCCACGTCGCTCCTCGAAGCCTGGTGTGCCCGCGCTGCGCGCGTTCCAGCAGGCGAGCAGGGGTCCGCCCCGGATTCTGCCTTCGATCCCGGACGGGCTGCGAGCGCCGGAGACAAGCGGGCATGATAGCGATATCATTGCACTGCAAACCCTGCGAAAGGATTGAAGATGCCAGCCTCCAGCGACGAGACCTACAGCGTCTACGCCATCAAGTACGGCCATCACGATCGCCTGTCCTCCGCCAACTTCCTGGGCGGCGACAGTCACGATACGCCGATGCCGCTGAGCTATTTCGTCTGGGCGGTCGTCGGCCCGTCGCGCACCTTCATCGTCGACACGGGCTTCGATGCGGCAGCCGGCGTCGCGCGCGGCCGCAAGATCACCCGCTCGGTCGAACAGGGGCTGGCGGCCATCGGCATCGACGCCGCATCGGTGGAGGACGTGATCGTCACGCACATGCACTACGACCATGCCGGCAACCGCGATCTCTTCCCCAAGGCGCGCTACCACCTCCAGGACCGCGAGATGGCCTATTGCACGGGACGGTGCATGTGCCATCCCGTGCTCAACCACCCCTTCGACGTGCAGGACGTCTCCAGCATGGTGCGGCGCGTCTTCGACGGGCGCGTGCAGTTCCACGATGGGGATTCCGCGATCACTTCGGGGCTGAGCGTGCACCGGGTCGGCGGCCATACGGACGGCCTGCAGGTGGTGCGCGTGCGCACGGCGCAGGGATGGATGGTGCTGGCGTCCGACGCCTCGCACCTCTACGCCAACATGGAGCAGCGGCGGCCCTTTCCCGTCGTCTACAGCGTCGGCGACATGCTGGAAGGCTACCGCCGCCTCTACAGCCTGGCCGACCGTCCTGAACTGGTCGTGCCCGGCCACGACCCCGAGGTGCTGAATCGCTTTCCCGCGGCGAGCCGCGAGCTCGAGGGCTGGGTGGCGCGGCTCGCCGGCGGCCAGGACTGAGAGGAGCCCGCCATGACCGCATGCGTGGTGCTGATCCGCCGCTTCGTCAAGCCGCATCGCGCCGACGAATACGCGGCGCGGGTCGCCGGCCAGCCGCCCGTCACCGCACCGGGCTTCATCGACAAGACGCTGACCCGCATCGACCGTTCCCTGGATCTCCCGCCGGGCCTCAACAGCTTTCACGTGGCAGGCAATCCGGATTGCGTCACCTTCGTCATGGTCGAGCGCTGGGCGTCGGTCGACGACTTCAAGGCCTATGTGCCGCAGGCCGGCACGGCCGACCAGGACGAATTCGAGATGCTGCCCCGGCAGCGGGCCGTGCTGCCGGTGGCATAGCGCCGCGGCGCGGTCGTCAAGCCGCCGCGGGAAGCAGCTTTTCCAGCGGCACCGCGTCGTCCTGCAGCATCCCGGCGTCGACCTGCGCCGCCCGCGCGATCATCTGCTTGAGCGTGCGCATCTGACGGCCCTGGTTGATGGTGGCGCCACCGACCACCGTGCCCTCCTGCAGATAGAACACGCAGCACTGCCGGCTGTCGGGCGCGCCCCGCCACACGACCGTGTCCCACGCCAGCGGCATGCCGGCGGACTGGAAGTTGATCCCGTACTGGTCGGTCCAGAACCACGGGACTTCGCTGTAAGGCTCGCTGCCGCCGGCCATGACTTTGGCCACCGCGATGGCCTGGTTCTGCGCGTTCTGCCAGGTCTCCAGCCGCACGTGGCGTCCCAGCAGCGGGTTGAAGTGCGAGGTGGCGTCGCCGGCCGCGTAGATCGCCGGGTCCGCGGTGCGTCCCCAGGCATCGGTCCGGATGCCGTTGTCCACGTGCAGGCCGGCCTGCGCCGCAAGCTCGACATTGGGCAGCGAGCCGATGCCGGCCACGATCGCATCGCCCTGCCACTCGAAACCGTCGCTCGCGAAGGCGACGAGCCCCCGGTTCGCCGTGCGGCCGATGCGCTCGATCGTCGTGTTCATCCGCAGATCGACGCCATGGAAGCGGTGCAGCTCGGCGAAGAACTCGCCGACCGACGAAGGCGCGACCCTGCTCAGGGGCTGCGGCCCGGCCTCCAGGACGGTGACGCTGCACCCGAGGCCGCGCGCGATGGCGGCGACCTCCAGGCCGATGAAGCCGGCGCCGACCACCAGCAGCCGCGCGCCGTTGCGCAGGCGCGCTCTCAACGCCAGGGTGTCGCCGATGTTGCGGATCGCATGGACGCCGGGCGCATCGGCGCCCTCGACCGCCAGGGGCCGCGGCCGCGCTCCGGTCGCCAGCAGGAGCCGGTCGTACGCGATCGATCGCCCGCCGGACAGCCGCAGGCGCGCCGCAGGCCGGTCGATCGCCTCGACGCGCGTCTCGAGGATCAGTTCGACCTCCTGCTCCTCGTACCAGCGCGCGGGGCGGACGAGCAGCGTGTCGAGCTCGGACTTTCCCGCCAGCAGGTCCTTGGAGAGGTGCGGCCGCTCATAGGGAAGCCACTGCTCCTCGCCCACCAGGACCAGGCGCCCCTTGAATCCACCGCCGCGCAGCGCCTCCACCGCCCGGCCGGCGGCGTGGCCGGCGCCGGCGATCGCGATCATCGGCTCGCGCACACCCGCCGTCACCGCGGATCCTTCCGGGTCTTGCGCTCGGGATTGTCAATCTTCATGGTTTCATGTTACCGTTCACATAAACGCCATGCAAGCCTGTGGCGGAGAAATTTGATATCGATACCATAGCTCAGGCGATCCACCGCGCGATGCCCCGCGACGACGGGCTCGCTGCCCCACCCAAAGGAACGACTCCCATGACAAGCCCCACCCCTCCCGACAGCGCCGACGATGCCAGCCTCTCGGGCGCCGCCGCGGTCGTGGCGCAATTCAAGGCGCGCGGCGTCACCCACATCTACGGGGTGCCGGGCGGCGATTGCAGCCTCGACCTCATTGCCGCGGCCGAGGCCGCCGGCATCCGCTTCGTCCTGGCGCGCGGCGAGAACGCCGCCGCGATGATGGCCGCGGCGGCCTACCAGGTGACGGGCAGCCTGGGTGTGGTCCTGACCACGCGCGGCCCGGGCCTTGCCAACGGCGCGAACGGGGTCGCCTGCGCCATGCTGGACCGCTGCGGCATCGTGATCGTCAGCGACGGCTACGAGAACGAGCAGGCCTTCGTCAGCCACCAGCGCTTCGACCAGCAGCGGATGCTCGAACCGGTGATCAAGGGCGCGCTGCGCGTCGACGCGCCCACCGCCCTGCCGGCGGTCGGCGCGCTGCTGGACCTCGCGCTCGCGCGGCCGGCGGGGCCGGTGTACCTCGAGGTCACCGGACAAGGCATGCGCCAGAGCGTCCCGGCCCTGTCCCTTCCCGTGCGCCCCGCCGCCGTCGACGAACTGGCGCCCGCGAGCCCGGACGCCATCGCCGCGGCGCGCGCCCGCCTGGCCGCGGCCAGGCGCCCCGTGATCATCGCCGGCCTGCAGACCCGGGAGCCGAACGCGGCCGAAGCGCTGCGCGCGCTGGCCGCCCAATGGCACTGCCCGGTGTTCACCACCTACATGGGCAAGGGCGCGATCCCCGATGCCGACCCGCTGGCGATGGGCCATTTCATGGCGGGCGGCGCCGAGGACGAGACCATGAAGGCCGCGGACCTGATCCTGACCTTCGGCCTCGATCCGATCGAGCTGCTGCCCAAGCCCTGGCGCTACGAAGGCCAGGTCGTCGAACTCGCCACCCACGCGTTTCCCCGCAACCACTGGGTGCCCGCCGTCGCGCTGATCGGCGACCTGGCGCAAACGGCGGCGCAGCTGACGCAGGACCTGCCGCGCAGCCCATGGACAGCCCCGCAGGCGCAGGCGCTCAAGGCGCACATGCGCCAGCGCGCCTCGATGCTGCAGGACGGCGTGATCACCCCGACGCTGCTGGCCCGGACCGTCTGCGGGATGCTGCCGCGCAACGCCCGCATCACGGTCGATGCGGGCGCCCACATGCTGCCGGTGCTCGCCTTCCACGAAGCGAGCGCACCGTACGACGCGCTGCTGTCGCGCGGCCTGGCGACCATGGCCTACGCGCTGCCCTCGGGCATCGGCGCCGCCCTGTCGGACCCCGGGCGCCCGGTGGTGGCCTTCACCGGCGACGGCGGACTCATGATGTGCGCGGGCGAGCTGGCGACGGCCGCCCAGACCGGCTCCCGGCTCGTCGTGGTGGTCTTCAACGATTCGTCGATCGCCATGATCGGCGTCAAGCAGAACCAGCGCGGCTTCGAGCGGCAGGGCATGGACTACTCGCACAGCGACTTCGCGCAGGTCGCCAGGGGCTTCGGCTGCGAAGGTTTCAGCGTGGACGACCCGTCGCAGCTCGCGGCCACGATCGAGCGGGCGCTGGCCTGCACCGGCCCCTGCGTGGTCGACGTGATCGTGAACCCCGAGACCTACCACGCGCAGCTGCGCTCGCTGCGCGGCTGACCCCTTCGGAGACATCCCATGGACATGCGTCCCGCCTCATCCCCCGCCGATGCCGCGCTGCGCGCCGCGTTGCGCGATTTCTACGACGACTACGCCGCCGCACTGGACGACCTGGATCTGTCGCGGTGGCCCACCTTCTTCACCGACGACGGCGTCTACAAGGTCGTGTCCCTGGAGAACTTCAAGGAGAAGCTGCCGCTCGCCACCATCGCCTGCCACGGCGCGGGCGCCCTGCGCGACCGCGTGGCCGCCATCCGCGAGACGGCGGTGTTCGAGCCTCGAACGCTGCGGCGCATGGTGAGCGGCGTGCGCATCCTTGCGGCGGCGCAGGACGAGATCCAGTCGCAGGCCAACTTCGCCGTCTTCGAGTGCCTCTCCGACCGCGAGCCGCAGCTGTTCATGGTCGGGCGCTACCTCGACCGCGTGGTGCGGCAGGACGGCCTGCTGCGCCTGCGCGAGCGCCTTTGCGTGTACGACAACTACCGCGTGCGCACCTCCCTCGTCTATCCGATCTGAGCCCGATGACCATGAACACCGCGACCACGGCCCCCGTCTCCACCCTCGGCCTGCGACGCTGGCCCGAGCCGGCAGAAACCCGCATCCCGGCGTGGATCTACGCCGACCCCGAACTCTTCCAGCGCGAGATGGCCGTCTTCTACGAGGGGCCGCACTGGAGCTTCGTCGGCCTCGAATGCGAGATCGAGGCGCCCGGCGCCTACAAGCGCAGCTGGGTCGGCACCCGCTCCGTCGTGATGGTGCGCACCGAGGAGGGCGCGGTCAGCGTGCTCGAGAACCGCTGCGCGCACCGCGGCTCGCAGCTGTGCTGGGAGAGCAAGGGCGTGGCGAAGGACTTCACCTGCCCCTACCACCATTGGAGCTACGACCTGCAGGGCAACCTGCTCGGCCTGCCGTTCCTGCGCGGCGCCATGGGCAAGGGCGGCATGCCGAAGGACTTCAGGAAGTCGGAGCACGGCCTGCGCCGGCTGCGGGTGGCGACGCTCGACGGCGTGGTGTGGGCCACCTTCTCGGACCAGGCGCCGCCGCTGGAGGACTATCTGGGCGAGGAGATTCTCGGGCTGGTCCATCGCGCGACCGGCGGCGGACGCAAGCTGCGCCTGCTCGGCTACAACCGGCAGCTGCTGCCGAGCAACTGGAAGCTCTACCTGGAGAACAGCCGCGACCCCTACCACGCCACGCTGCTGCACAGCTTCTTCCTGACCTTCGGCCTGCTGCGCACCGACACGGCCTTCAAGGCGGTGCCCACGCTCAACGGGCGGCATGGGATCATGGCGTCGACCTATTCGGCGACCACGGCCGGCCAGCAGAACGAAGTGACCCAGCAGCTGGCCAACCTGAAGACCGACTTCACGCTGGAGGACATGGAGCTCGTCCGGCCCGTGGACGAGATGGGCGACAGCGCGATGATCAACTTCTCGGTCATGCCGTCCGTCTTCTTCCAGCAGCACGGCAACTCGCTGGCCTTGCGGCACCTCATCCCCAAGTCGGTCTCGCAGACCGAGCTGTCGTGGACGCACTACGGCTTCGCGGACGACGACGAGGACATGGACCGCCGCCGGTTGAAGCAGGCCAACCTCATGGGGCCGGCCGGCTACGTGGCGATCGACGACAGCGAGATGATGGCCGTGATGCAGCCCGCGGTCGAGCGCGCGCCGGACTCGGTGCAGCTCGTGACCATGGGCGGCGTCGACCACCAGCCCATGGACACCATGATCACCGAGACATTGATCCGGGGCTTCTACAGCTACTACCGGCAGCAGATGGGGCTTTGAGGGCCGGGCCTAGTCGGCCCGGAGGTTGGCGCCCTCCACCACCTCGCGCCACTTGGCCGTCTCGGAGCGGATGAAGGCGGCGAAGTGCTCCGGCCCCAGCGGCGGCACGAAGGAGGCCATGTCGTTGTTCACCACGTTCACGATGTCCGGCATCTGCATGACCGCCGTGAATTCCTCCACCAGCCGGCGCACGATCGGCTCGGGCGTTCCCGCCGGCACCAGCGCACCGACCCAGCCGGTCACCTCGAAGCCCGGCAGGCCCGATTCGGCCACGGTGGGGACATCGGGCAGGAGCGGGGAGCGCGCGGTGCCGGTGACCGCGAGCGCGCGCAGCTTGCCGCCGGTGACCAGCGGCAGCCCCGAGGCGATCGGCGTGATCGCCACCGGCACGACGCCCGCCATGGTGTCCGTCAGCCCCGGCGATTCCCCCCGATAGGCGACGTGCGTCATCTTGATCCCGGCGCTGCGGGCCAGCAGCTCGCCGGTCAGATGCAGCGAGGTCCCCACGCCGTTGCCGGCGTAGGGCACGGGCTGTGCCTTGGCACGCGCCAGCAGCTCCTGCATCGTCTTCGGCCCGGACGCCGGATTGGCCACGACGAGGTTCGGATAGGCCAGGAGCAGGGAGACCGGCGCCAGGTCCTTCTCCGGGTCGTAGGGCAGGCTCTTGTAGAGGCTGGCGTTCACGGCCATGGGACCGATGTTGCCCAGCACCCAGGTGTACCCGTCGGGCGGCGCCTTGGCGACCATGTCGGTGCCGACATTGCCGCCGGCGCCGGTCTTGTTGTCGATCACGACCGGCTGCCCGAGGCGCTCGCCGAGCTTGAGCGCCAGGTGCCGCGCCAGAATGTCCGCCGTGCCGCCGGCCGCGTAGGGATTGACCCACCGGATCGGCCGCGAAGGCCACGCGGCGCCTTGCGCCAGGGTCCGTGGGCTCGCGAGCATTCCGCCGGCGGCCAGTGCGATGGCCGCGACGGCGTCGCGGCGCGAAAGGGTCTTGTGCATGCCTGTCTCCTTCTCGGTTGCCTGTCTCTCGTGGCTTCGAGGGCCTGTGGTCCAGACCCTCACGACGCGGACACCGCTGCCACAGCGGCGACCCGCATTTCCCCCCGGCACCTGCGTCGACCTCCTGTGCGACTTTTCTCCTGCGCCGGCGCCTCACCCGGCGCGGCACAGCCGGCCGCCGTCGACGACCAGCAACTGGCCCGTGACGTACGAGGACATCGGCGAGCACAGGTAGAGCACCGCGCCCACCACGTCCTGCGGCGTTCCCACGCGCCCCAGCGGCAGTCGCTCGGCGACGGCCTCGAGCTTGTCCGGCGTGTCGAGCGACGAGCGGTTGAAGTCCGTCAGGATCGTGCCGGGCGCCACGCCGTTGACGCGGATGCCCAGCGGCGCCAGCTCGACCGCGGCCGATACCGTCAGCTGGCGGATGCCGCCCTTGGTCACGTCGTAGGCGATCTCCGGAATGCGCGAGGCGACGAAGGCCGAGGTCGACGAGAAGGTCACGATCGAGCCCCTGCCCTGCCTGGCCATGTGGCGCGCCGCCTCCTGCACGGAAAAGAAGGTGCCCTTCAGGTTGACCCGCGCGAGCGCGTCCCAGTCCTCTTCCTCGTGCTCGAAGAACGGCTTGACCTTGAGGATGGCCGCGGCGCACACGACGATGTCCAGCGCCTCGTCGACCGTGCGGAAGAAGGTGCGCAGGCGCGGCACGTCCGCGATGTCGAGCGCCTGCGCGCTCGCCCGGCCGCCTGCGCGCACGATCGCCTCGCAGGTGTCACCCGCGCTGCGGCCGTCGATGTCGGTCGCCAGGACACGGGCGCCCCGCTCGCCGAGCGCGAGCGCGATCTCGCGGCCCATGCCCCGGCCCGCGCCGGTCACCGCCGCTGTCATGCCGTCGAAGCGCAGGTCGCGCGAAGGGTCGTTCGCCATCATGCCGCCAGCACGGTGGTGCGATGCATGAGCCGGCGCTGCGGCAGCGCATAGTCCGCGATGGCCAGGTGCTGGGTCGAGGCGTTGTCCCAGATCAGCAGGTCGCCGACCTCCCAGCGGTGCCGGTAGGTGAACGCCGGCCGGATGGTGTGCTGCGTGAGCCGGTCGATCAGCGCATCGCTCTCGGCCTGCGCCATGCCGAGGATGCGGGTGGTGTAGCCGTCGTTGACGTACAGCGCCTTGCGGCCGGTGATGGGGTGCGGGCGCACGACCGGATGGACGACGCTGGGCACCTCGCGCTTCTGCGCCTCCGTGAGGTCGGGCCGCTTGGAGCCCGCGGCCTGCATGCGCGCATAGTGCTTGCCGAACGAATGCTCCGAGGACAGATCCGCGATCTGCCGCCGGGTCGATTCGTCCAGGGCGTCGTAGGCCGCGGTGAGGCTGGAGAACATGGTGTCGCCGAAACTGCGGTCGCCCTGCCGCGCCGGCACCTCCATCGCATAGAGCAGCGAGCACCGGCAGGGCTCCTGGATGTAGGAGGTGTCGGAATGCCAGAACAGGCCCGCGTCGCCGATGCCCATGGGCTGGCCGTCGTCGTCGAGGATGTTGGTGATGCGCAGGATCTGCGGATAGCCCGGGATCAGGAAGGGCTTGAGCACATGGTCCTGCAGCCGGCCGAAGCGCCGGCTCAGATCGAGGTGCTGCTGCTCGCTCAGCCTTTGCCGGCGAAAGAGCAGCAGGCCGCGTTCGTTGAACGTCGACTCGATCTCGGCAAAGCTGTCGTCATCGAGGTCCTTCGCCAGGTCGAAGTCGGCGATCTCGGCGCCGATCGCGGGCGCCAGCGGGCGGATGGCCATGGTCAGGGTCATGAACTTGTCTCCTTGTCATCGTTGTCATCGCTGTGATCGCCGTCTTTCAGCCGCGCAGTGCCGCGAGCTGGGCCGCATAGGCATGCGGATTGATCACGGCATCCACCACCACCGGGCCGTCGTGCGCGAACGCGCGTGCCATGGCGGGCGCCAGTTCCTCGGGCCTTTCCACGCGCAGCCCCAGGCAGCCGAAGCCCTCCGCCACCTTGGCGAAGTTCGCGGGCGAGAAGTCCAGGCCGGCGCGGGCGAACTTGCGCTGGCGCTGCTTGACCTCGATCAGCGTCAGGCTTTCGTCGTTGAAGACCACCACGACGAGCTTGCACCCGTACTGCACGGCCGTTCCGAGCTCGCCCGGGCACATCATCAGGCCGCCGTCGCCGGTGAAGGCGATGACCGGCTGGTCCGGCTGCGCCAGCGCCGATCCGATCGCCGCCGGCAGCGCGAACGCCATGGTCGCGAGGCCGCGGGAGATCAGGGACTGCCGCGGCCGGGTGGCATGCCATGCGTGAAGCACGGGCAGCATGTGTGCACCCGCATCCAGCGCGATGCGCGTGCCCGGCGGCGCCGCGGCGGCCACGGCATCGACCAGCGCCTGGGGCGTGAGCGGGCCGTCGCCGTCGGCGGCGCGCGCGCGCGACTTGAGCTCGGCCCGCGCCCTGGCCAGCACGTCGTCATGCCATGCGGCGCGGCTCACCACCGCGGCCGCGGCATCGGCCGATGGCGCCAAGGGCCCGGTCAGGCTGAAATCCGGCCTGACCATGTTGCGCGGGAAGTCATGGGTGGTGAACTCGACGATCGGCCCCTCGTAGAGCCACTTGTGCGCCGGGAACTCGATGGCATCCAGCCCGTACAGCACCACCAGATCCGCCTGCTGCAGCAGCGGACCGTCGGCCGCGCCGGCGGTGTAGCAGCCCACGGCGAGCGGATCGTCCGCAGACACGGTGCCCAGCGACTTGTAGGTCTCGAGCACCGGGCAATGCCAGGCCTTCATGAGGCGGCGCAGCGCGGCCGATGCATCCTCCGTGCAGGCCTGCAGGCCTGCGATGACGATCGGCCGCTTCGCGGCGGCGAGCAGCTGCCTCATGCCATCGGGCAGCCGGACGGCGGCCGGCGCGGCGGGGGCCGGGCGCACCGGCTCGCCCGATGCCGGCGCCTCCCGGCGGATCTCGCCGCCGCGCATCTCGATGTACACCGGGCCGGGCGGCGAGGCGCAGGCCAGATCGAGCAGCCGGTCGATCTCGTCGCCCGGGTCCGGCCCGCCGAGGCCGCAGCTTCCCTTGACCAGCGGATCGACCATGGCGTGCTGGTCGTAGCGCTGATGCGCCACATGGTCCAGGCGCGGGTCGTAGCCGTCCGCCAGCACGAGCAGGGGGGCGCGGTCGAGCGCCGCATAGGCGACGCCGTTCATCGCATGCGCCAGGCCCGGACCGCGCGTCACCATCAGCACGCCGGGCGCTCCCGTGAGTTCGCCCGTCACGCTGGCCATGATGCCGGCCGCCGATTCGGTGCGCGCGAGGATGAAGTCGATCCCCACCTTCGCGCAGGCGCTGATCAGGTCCAGGCTGCAGTCGCCGCCCGGCACGCCGAAGATGCGCCGCACGCCGCGCGCCGCGAGGCGGCGTGCGAGCACATCGACGACGAGGGGCTGGCTCGCCTGAAGAACGGTGGGGGGGGATTCTGTGGTGATGGTCGACATAGGAGGAAGAGAACACGAGGTCGGAACTGGCGGATGCACGAAGGGACGGGTCACACGCCCATCTCCCGGCGATAGAAGTCGTAGAAGGCGCGGATGCCGACCTCGGTCGCCATCGAGTACTGGGTCTTCACGTCGGTCCCGCCCATCTCCACGAAGGCCGTGGATTCCGGGTAGCCGCGGACATTGGTCTGCAGCTGCTTGAGCAGCTCGCTGTCCTCCAGCGACACCACGCCGCCCGGCCCCACCAGGTTGGCCTGCTTGCAGCGCAGCCGGCGCAGCTGCGCGTCGTCGTCCTCGTAGCCGAAGAAGGTCCAGCTCAGCTCGACCTTGTCCACGCCGCGCGGGATGATGTGGCGTATCGCCAGGACGTTGGCATGCTGCTGGATGAACACGCTCGGGAAGATCTGCAGCGCCGTGTTCTGCCGGTCGCCGAATTCGTCGCGATGTCCCACGAGCTCCATGTCGCGCAGCTGCAGGCCGTGGCTGAAGCGCTTCATCTGGGCGGTTTCCGACGTGACCTTCCTGCCCGCCGAGATCGCATAGTTCGAGGAATGCCGCCCGCCCTGCACCGGGGAGGTCAGGTGCTCGTTGTCGGCGCGGAACAGCCCGAAGGTGATGAAGAAGGTGTGCAGCAGCGTGGCGTGGTAGGGGTCGCGGCTGTTCTCCAGGTAGAGCTTCCAGTTCGAGGGGATGAGCTGCCGGCTGTAGCCCGTGACGCGCAGCGGCTTGCCCGGAAAGATGCGATCGAAGCGCGCCGTCAGCTCGGCGCCGCAGTAGTCGGCGAACGCCGGCGCGGTGTCGCTGAAGGTGGCCCAGATCGTCCCGCCGCGAACCGCGACGCGCAGCTTCCGCAGGCCGTGCCTTCCGGGATCAAAGTCCGCCGGCATGCCGCCCTGGCCGTGCACGCCGCGGCGCAGCGGCACGCCTTGCAGCTCCCCCTTCAGCGAGTAGCTCCACTGGTGGTAAGGGCAGGTCAGCTCCTTGACCTCGCCGGCGTTCTTCCAGCAGATCGCGGCATTGCGGTGCGCGCACCGGTTCTCGACCACATTGATGCCGTCCTCGTCGCGCACCACCACCACCTGCCGCTCTCCCATCCAGGTGCGCCGGAAGCTGCCCACCCGCGGGAGCTCGCACTCGAATCCCACGAAGCACCATGCGTCCCCGCCGAAGAACCGGTCGAGCTCGCGGCGATACAGGTTCTCGTCGGCGTAGATCCACGACGGCACGCGGGTGAACCCTTCCTCGGGCCAGCGCTGGCCGCCGCGCAGGCGCGTCGTGTCGATGGCTTGGGCTTGCTCCATGCGAAGACCTTTCAGACCGGATGCACCAGCGAAGTGCGGATGCGATAGTTGTCGTAGACGCACAGGCGCTGCCGGAATCGAAGATCGCCCGCCTGCGGCACCACCACGTCCAGATAGATGCCGGACATGCAGACCTGGGGGTCGTCGTCCGACAGCGCCTCGACCACGAGGAAATTGGTTCTTGCCTCGATCCATCCCCCGGCCGCGAGCCCTGCCCTCGGCATCGCGATGATGTGGCGCATGGCGCGGGGTTCGTACACCGTCGAGTCGCTCAGCGCATCGGCGCGGTCGCGCACCATCGCCAGGCCTTCGCAATGGAGGTCCGCGTGGCTCAGGCCGGCCGCATGGTTCTCGCGCGAGGTCACGCGGTACAGGCAGTCGTCGGTGAAGAATTCCGGCCAGCGCTGGAACTCGCCGTCGTCCACCGCTTCGCCGTAGCGCTCGAACATGTCGGACAGCGCGAGCCGAAGCTCGATCGGCAGCGGCTTGAGTGCAGTTTCTTCGGTCATGGCGTGGGGCCCGGGAGCCAGCAGGCAGGTCGTTGAAACGACTATAGGGACGGCCACCCCGCGTGCCTATGGGCGCCGCCCTGTGTTGTTCCAACTGTCGGAACAGGGAATGCCAGGCCCCCGGCGCACCGTCAGCGCTCGAAGAGTCCGAACCAGATTTCCGGATAGTCGCGGGACATGATGCGCGCCGCTTCGCGGCGAATCAGCCCGGCGGCCTCCTCCGCCCTGGCTTCGCTGAAGCGGGAGGCCTCGTGGATCAGCGCGATCGACGCGAAGGCCACGTTCTCCGGCGAGCGCAGCGGGACCGCGATCGAATTCACGCCGGGAATGACCTCGCCGAGGCTGCAGCCGTAGCCCAGGCCGCGGGATCTGGCCCACATGCGCTTCAACGCCTCCAGCTCACTGCGGCTGCGAGAGCGCAGCGCGGCCATGTTGAGCCGCCAGGCGCGCTCCTGCGCCGCGGCGGGCAGCCCCAGGAAGATGGCGGTCCCGGCGCTGGAGGCCAGCAGCGGCCGCTTGCCGCCCACCTCCGTCATCATGCCCTTGCCGGCCGGAGAGCCGGTGCGCGCCGCGACGACGGAGTGGTGGGCGCTTCGCAGGGCCAGCATGGACGCCGCGCCCGTCGCCCGCGAGAGTTCGTCGAGCGATCTCGCGCAAGCCGCCATGAAATCGTGGAAGCCCGGCAGCGCCAGGCTCGCCTCCGCGACGAGCGGGCCCAGGAAGTAGCGGCTGTCCGAGGGCCTTCGGCTCACCAGGCCTTCGCGCTCCAGCTTGCCCAGCATCCGGTGCGCGGTGGTCTTCTTCAGCCCCGCCTCTTCGGCGAGTTGCGTCAGCGCCCAGCCGTAGAGGGTGCGGGTGGAAAGCACCCGCAGAAGCGCGGCGACACGCTCGATGCCCCGCGTTCCCGGCATCGCCTCGTCGTCCGCCGGCGGCCTGCGATGAGGACGGGCGATCTTGCCGGCGGCGGTGTCGAACGCGGGACGGTGCATGGCGTGCCCCTCGGTGTCCGGCTCGCGGCGTCCTCAGCCACCATCGGACCGGGCGCGCTCCCAGGGCACGCCGCCCGAATAGGTCATGTAGCTGACGCTGCCGGACCATCCCGCGTCGACCGGCAGCAGCACGCCCGTGATGGCGCGCGCCTGCGGCGAGCACAGGAAGGCGATCGCATCCGCGACGTCTTCGGGAACGGGCAGGCGGTCGAGCGCATGCACCGACATCATCTTCGCCAGGTCGCGCTGGCCCGCGTCGATGCGCGCCTGCAGCTCGGGGGTCATCACATAGGTGGGCGCGACGCTGTTCACGCGGATGGCGTGCCGGCCGAGTTCCGCGGCCAGCAGCTGGGTCAGGCGCGCCAGCGCGGCCTTCGCCGGGTTGTAGGCCGGCAGCGGCAGGGGCAGCAGGCTGTTGATCGACCCCACCGTCACGATGGCGCCGCCGCCGTGGCCGTCGACCATCTGGCGGCCGAAGCTGCGGCAGGCATGCAGCGTGCCGTGGTAGTTGACGCGCCACATGCGGTCGTGCGCGGCAAGGTCCATGTCCAGGATCGATTCGGGATTCGGGATCAGCGCGGCCGAGGTGACGAGGACGGATGCGCGGCCCATGTCGGCCTGGGCGCTTTGCGCCACCTGCGCGACGGCTTGCGCATCGGCGACGTCGCAGTCGTAGAAGCGCGCCGGCCGGCCGGCGGCGTCCAGCTCGCCGGTCAGGGCCTCTCCCCGCGCTCGATCGACATCCAGGATGGCGACCGGGTGGCCTTCAGCCGCGAAGCGGCGCACGGCCGCGGCACCGATGCCGCGGGCGCCGCCGGTGACGACCGCCACGCCGCGGCGCAATGCCGGGGCCTCGGTGCCTGTCTCGCTCATGGCTTCGCTCGCCGCGCGCTAGTGGCCGCTCGAGGGCGGGGCCGCCTCTCCCGGCGCGGCCCATTCCTCGATCGACGTGACGAGCTCGGTCATGTCGCGCTGCATGCCATCCTGCCGGCCGACGAAGTTCCACAGCTGGCGCACCGTGTTGCCCACCCACATGGGAACGCCCAGCGCCTCGCACTCCTCGACCGCGAGGCCGATGTCCTTGCACACGCTGCCGATGGGAAAGCCGAAGTCGAAGCTGCGCGGCAGCACCTGCTTCATGAACTTGTCCTGCGACGCGCCGCTGCGCCCGCTGCCGGCGTTGATCGCCGCCATCATCACTTCCGGATCGAGGCCGCCCCTGACACCGGCCACGAAGGCTTCCGAGGTGATCGCGAAGGCCGTGGACGAGAGCATGTTGTTCAGCAGCTTGAGCAACTGGGCCTGCCCGGCCTGCGGGCCGACCATGAACAGCTTGCCGAACGCCTCGAGCAGCTCGCGCACCTGCGCCACCGCCTCGGGCCGTCCGGCCACCATGACCGCGAGCGTGCCCTTCTGCGCGCCGGCGGCACCGCCGCTCACCGGCGCATCGACCAGGTCGATGCCCCGCTCGAGCAGTCCGGCGGCCGCCTGGCGCGTCGCGCGCGAGCCGACGGTCGACAGGTCCACCATGACCTTCACCGCCTTGCCGTCCTTCACGCCGCCGGCGCCGAGCGCCACCTCGGTGAAGATCGCGGGGCTGGGCAGGCTGGTGAACACGATCTGCGCCGTGTCCACCACCTCGGCGAGGCTGGCCGCGCCCCGGCCGCCGGCCGCGACGATCGCCGCCACCGCCTGTTCGCTCCTGTCGTAGGCCAGTACGGTGTGGCCCTTGGCGATCAGGTGCCTGGCGATCGGATGGCCCATCACGCCGACGCCGATGAAACCGATGGTTCTTGTCTCTGACATGGTGTTCCTCGTCGGGCTCAGATGCCCAGTTCCTTGAAGACCTGCCGCGCGATCTTGAACGAGGACAGTCCGGCCGGCATGCCGCAGTAGATCGCCACCTGCAGGAAGGCTTCGCCGATCTCCTCCTTCGTCATGCCGTTGTTGATGGCGCCGCGCACATGGGTCGCGAGCTCCTCCGGCCGGTTGAGCGCGGCGATCATGCCGAGGTTGAGCAGGCTGCGGGACTTGCGGTCCAGGCCGGGCCGCGACCAGACGTCGCCCCAGCAGTACTGGGTCACCAGTTCCTGCATGGGCATGCTGAAGTCGTCGGCGGATTTCAGCGAGGCGTCGACGTAGGCGTCGCCGACCACCTGGCGGCGGATCTTCAGGCCTTGTTCGTAGAGTTCCTTGTTCATCACGTTTCTCCTAAGTGGGTGGGTCGGGGGTCAGGCTGCGCCCGCCGCCAGCTGCATCAGGGTTCCGGCATCGCCGCGCCGGCCCAGCGACCAGACGGCATCGGCCAGCGGCCCGGGCGGGCAGCCGCTGCCGCCCCATGCGGCCAGGTCGGCGAGTTTGCGCTCCAGGTCGTCGTCGGTGAGGGGCGCCGCCAGGCTGCCCCGCGCCGCATGCACATGATGCGACAGCGTGCCGCCGCCGCGCAGCTGCAGCGCGACGGTGGCCGACTCGATGCCGAGGCTGGCGTCGTCGATGAACGAGAGCCGCTCGCCCAGCGCAGGCCATTCGGGCTGCGCCACGCAGGCATCGCTGAACTCGTCCAGTCCCGCCCGGCCGCGCGACAGGCAGGCGGCCACGGCATGCTGCGCGCTGACCTGGGCCTCGCGCCCGGAACGCGGCGCCGGCCGATCGGTGCGCTCGCGCAGCAGCGGATGCCCGGTGATCTCGACGCGCTCGACGTCGGCCAGCGCCGGCTGCGCCCGTCCGTGCAGCGCCAGGCACGCTTCGATCACCGGGTTGAGCACGACGCCGCAGGGATAGGGCTTGTAGGTGTTGTTCATCAGCTCCCAGCGTTCGCCGAGGCCCTGGGTGAGCGATGCGATGTCGGGCCGATCGCCGGTCACGCGCAGGAAGCCGCGCGGCCCTTCGATCGGCATCGCGGGTCCCTGGAAGCCTTGGGCGGCCAGCAGCGCCGACAGCAGGCCATTGGAGGCCGCGTTGCCGACGCCGATGCTCTTGGCCATGCTGCCCAGGTTCTCGACCAGGCCGCCCGACTGCGCCGATGCGCTGCCCAGCGCCCACAGGGTGCGCTCCTCGCTCAGCCCCATCGCGCGCGCGCAGGCCGCGGCCGCGCCGAACACGCCGCAGGTCGAGGTGATGTGCCAGCCGCGCTGGTAGTGGCCGGGCGAGATGGCGTTGCCCAGCCGGCATTCGATCTCGACCCCGAGCACGAAGGCCAGCAGGAGATCGCGCCCCGTCAGGGGCCGCATCTGGGCCAGCGCCAGCAGCGCCGGCGCCACCGGCGCCGTGGGATGGATGATGGTCGGCAGGTGCGTATCGTCGAAGTCGAAGACGTTGCCGCTCATGGCGTTGAGCGAGGCCGCATGCAGCGCGTCGATGCCGCCCGGGCGGCCGATCACGGTGCACATGCCCTCGGCGCGGAACATCGTGAACACCCTGGCCGCCGCCTCGATCGCGGGATCGCGGCATCCCGCCAGTGCGGTGGCGAAGAAGTTCAGCAGCGCGCGCCGGGCCTCGTGCTGCACGCGCGCGGGAACGTCGTCCCAATGCGTCCGGACCAGGAAGCGCGCGAGCTGTGCGCTGGATGTGTCGGCCATGGCGTCCTCGCTCAGCTTGCCAGCCATCCGCCCTCCACCGGCAGCACCGCGCCCGTGATGTCGTTGCCGGCGGCGCCGCACAGGAAGACCAGCAGCTCGGCGATGTGCGCCGGATCGACGAAGCGCTGGATCGGCTGCTTGCCGGCCAGGAAGCGCTGCGTGGCTTCCTCGCGCGCCAGGCCGCCCTGCGCCATGAGGGCGCCGATGCGCGCCTCGCTGGTCGGTGTCAGGACGGCGCCGGGACAGATCGCGTTGCAGGTGATGCCCTGGTTGATCGTCTCGAGCGCGACGGCGCGCGTCAGGCCGATCAGCGCCGTCTTCGTGGTCACGTAGTCGACGCGGTTGGGCACGGCGCGCGCGCCGTAGACCGAGGTCATGTTGAAGATGCGGCCCCAGCCGCGTTCGCGCATGCCCGGCAGGCTCAGGCGGATGGCGTGGAAGGCGGCGCTGAGATTGACCGCCAGTGCACGGTCCCACTGGTCGACGGGGAATTCCGAGACGCCGCAGAAGTGGCGGGTGACGGCATTGTTCACGAGCACGTCGATGCCGCCGTGGCGTTCCTGCACCTCGCGGATCAGCCGCTCGGCGGCGGCGGCGTCGCTCAGGTCCGCGTGGAGATAGTCGACGGCGACGCCGTAGTCACGCTCCAGCCGGGCCTGCTGGGGCCGCACGCTGTCGGGCGCCTCGATGCCGTGCAGCACGATGCTGCAGCCGGCGCGCGCCAGCCCCTCGGCCATCGCATGGCCGAGGCCGGCCGCAGAGCCGGTGACGAGAGCGATCTTTCCCTTCATGTGTCATGTTCCCGTGGCTCAGATTCCGGCCGGGGCAGCCAGCTCATCTGATAGCGTTAACATGATGCGTCAAATGGAACCGGAGCGCAAGCCCTTCGCCTCGCGCCGCCAGGGAATCAGGTGCTCTCGCGCTGGATGACTTCGAAACCCAGGTCCACGCGGACGGGATCGGTGGCGCCCCGCATGCGCTCCAGCAGCGCTTCGGCACCGCGCCGCCCGATCTCCAGCCGCGGCAGGCGCAGGCAGGTCAGGCGCGGCACCGTGTGCTGGAGGATGTCCAGGTCGTCGAAACCGGCGATCGCCACGCGGCCCGGCACCTTCCAGCCCCGGCGCTGCGTCTCGAACAGCGCGCCGATGGCCAGGACGTCGCCGGCGAAGAAGATCGCATCGACGTTCGGCGCACGGTTCATCATGTCGACCATCGCATGGGCCCCCGAGGTGAGGCCGGGCCCGACTTCGCTGATCAGCAGCGGATCCTTCTGCCGCCCCAGGCTCTTGAGCGCCGCCAGGTAGCCTCGCTGACGCTCGCGCGCCCGGCGATTGATCTTGGTGTCGAGGCTGACGAAGCCGATGTGCTTGTATCCGCGGGCGGCGAGATGCAGCGTCATCGCCTTGGCGGCCTCCGCGTTGGAGTAGCTCACGACCATGTCGATCGGCGAGCGTGGAATGTCGCCCGTCTCGATCACGGGCACCCCGGCGCTCGCGATCATCTGCAGCGCCCGGGGCGTGTGGTCGGTGTTGTGCAGGATGAGTCCGCACACGCGCTGCGAGAGCATGGCGCCGATCAACGCCTCCTCCTCGCTCAGCGAGTAGCCGCTGTCGGCCAGGATCAGGTGCAGCCCGCCGGTGCGCAGCACGTCGGCGGTGCCCTTGGTCGTCTCGGCGTACAGGGAGTTCTGGATGCTCGGGACGATCTGCCCGACCACGCTGGATCGGTTGGACGCCAGGTTGGCCGCGATGCCGTTGGGCACGTAGCCGATCTTGTGCACGGCGTCCAGGACGGCCTTGCGGGTTTCCTCCGACAGCTTCTGGGGCTGGCGCAGCGCCCGCGAGACCGTCATCAGGGAGACCCCTGCCGCCTTGGCGACGTCGCGCATCCGCGCGCCCGGGCCGCCCGTGCGAACCTTGGCTTCAGCCATGATGAATCCCTCCCGCCGCCCGGGCGGCCTTGTTGCCTTCCTTCGCCATGTCGAAGGTCAAATCGTGTCGCATCGGGAAATGATAAGTGACAGCATTCCCTGATACCGCTACCATATCTCCATCGACTTCGCGGCGAGACAACGCAGAGACATCGGACATGCCGGCCCCCCTGGAAACCTATCGCCTCTACGCGATCAAGTACGCCCACAACGAGCGCCGCTCGAGCGCCAACTTCCTGGGCGGCGACGCCCACGACGTGCCGATGCCGCTCGACTACTTCGTCTGGGCCGTGGTGGGCGAGTCGCGGACCTTCCTGGTGGACACGGGCTTCGACGCCCAGGTGGGCGCGAAGCGCGGCCGCCGCATCACGCGGCCGATCGAGGACGGCCTGGCCGCGCTCGGCATCGCGCCGCACGCGGTGCAGGACGTCATCCTGACGCACATGCACTACGACCACGCGGGGAACCGCGATCTCTTTCCCGCTGCGCGCTACCACCTCCAGGACAAGGAGATGGCCTACTGCACCGGCCGCTGCATGTGCCACCGGCCGATCGGCCACCACTTCGAGCCGGATGACGTGGCGGCCATGGTGCACCGGGTCTTCGACGCGCGGGTGCAGTTCCACGATGGCGATTCGTCCATCACGCCGGGCCTGAGCGTGCACCGCGTCGGCGGTCACACGCAGGGCATGCAGGTGGTGCGCGTGCACACCCGCCAGGGCTGGATGGTGCTGGCCTCGGATGCGTCGCATCTCTACGCCAACATGGAGCAGGGGCGACCCTTCCCGGCCGTCGACAACGTGGGCGACATGCTGGAAGGCTACGCGCGGCTCTACGCGCTGGCCGATGCGCCGCAGTGGGTGATTCCCGGGCACGACCCCGAGGTCCTGCGCCGCTTTGCGGCCGGCAGCCGGGAACACGAAGGCTGGATCGCCCGTCTCGATGCGCCGGCACTTTGAGGGCGGGATTCAGTCGCCGACCTCGATCATGACCTGGCCGTCTTCGATGCGTAGGGCGAACACGGGGAGATCCTCGCGCGCAGGCGGGCTGAGGACCTTGCCCGTCCTGACGTTGAAGCACGACTGGTGCATGGGGCACTCGATCGTGTCGCCCTCCAGGTAGCCCTCGGACAGCTTCACGTCGGCCTGGTGCGGGCAGATGTCCCCGACCGCGCAGACCTCGTCGCCGAACCGGTACAGCGCGACGGGTTTTCCCGCCACCTCGACGGCCAGCGGCGCCCCTTCCCAGATGTCCTCGAGTGCGCAGGCACGATGCCAATCAGCCATGTGTTCTCTTTCCTTGATCGATACGCCGGCGTGAATATGATAGCGCTAACTTACCTCACTGTAGGCCGCACCTTCCGCACTGTCAAGCCGAGAGGGGGGCCACTCGGGCCAATGCGCACACGCATCGGGTTAACGCTAACATATCTCGCCGGCTTGAGAACTACCATTCCGCCGATCAATTGGCCTAACGCAGGAGTGAGACATGAGCAAGGTGACGCGTCGCAGTTCCATGGCTGCCTTGATGGGGCTGCTGGTCGGCAAGTCCGCCTTGGCGGCCTTTCCGGACAAGCCCATCAGGATCGTGGTCCCTTGGAATCCGGGCGCGGCGGCAGACGCGATGAGCCGCGCCATTGCCAACGCCATGGGCCAGCACCTGGGCAAGCCGGTCGTCGTCGAGAACAGGCCAGGCGCCAACGGCGGCATCGGCGCGCAAACGGTCGGCAGATCGACGCCCGACGGACATACGCTGCTCGTGTCCAACGCGGATACCCATGCCATCAATCCGTTCGTGTTCCGCAAGCTCGCGTACGACCCCGTCAAGGATTTCGAAGGCGTCAGCCTTTTTGCGCACGTTCCGTTCGCCCTGATTTCAGGCCCGTCGAAGCCGGGCATCACCGATCTGAAATCCTTCATCGCGTCGGCCAAGGCCAACCCCAAGGGGCTGACCTACGCCTCGTGGGGAACAGGCAGCACCTCGCACATCGGCATGGAGATCATCATGCGCGCGGTCGGGATCGAGATGCATCACGTGCCGTTCTCGGGGCAGAGTCCCGGCCTCCTGGCCGTGCAGAGCGGCCAGGTGGACACGATGCTGCTCACGGCCGGCGGTGCAGACGCCGCGGCCAAGGGAGGCCAGGTGAAACTGCTGGGCGTGGCGGCGGAAAAGCGACTGGAACTGATGCCGACGACCCCGACCTTGCGTGAACTGGGCCTGGACGTGGTGGCCGGCAACTGGTTCGCGCTGCACGCCCCCGCCGGCACGCCCCCGGACATCGTGAGGCAGCTTTCGGAACTGATCGCCGAGGTCATCCGGGATCCGAAAGTGCAGGAAACCTTCCGGGCCCAGGCGGCCATTCCCGACAGCACGAGCCCTGGTGCGCTGGACAAGTTCGTGGCAGCGGAGCAGGCGCGCTGGGGCAACGTCGTGCGCGCGGCCAACATCGTGATCGAATGATCTCAGCGTGCCGGCGGCTGGGCGAAGGTGGCGCTGGCGCGCAGCACGCGCCGTTCGCCCACGCGCAGCAGGCAGTCGGCCACGCTCAGCAGCGCGCCGCGGCGGTGCACGCCGACGTGGGCCTCGAGCCAGTCGCCCACGCGCGCCGGGCTCAGGAAATCAACCGACATGCTGACGGTGACGATGCGCGCACCCGGTGCGCGGCCCGGCAGCAGGTTGTCGTGCAGCGCGCCGTCGGCCAGCGTCATGAGCATGCCGCCGTGCGCGTTGCCATGCGCATTGGCGTGCTGCGGCCCGACGCGCAGCGCCAGCACCAGCGCGTCGCCGTCGACGCGGCGGTAGACCGGCGCGAGGTGGGCGAAGAAGGTGCCGCCGCGCGAGACGGGCTCGAAGCCGGGCGGGATGGCGCCAGTGTCGTCGATGAGGTCGGAGGGGGCGAGGTCGTGCTTCATGCGCAGGCCTGCGCGGGTTGCAGCCAGGTGGCCAGGTCGTGTGGCGTGTCGATGTCGAACGCCAGGCCGGGAATGTCGACGCGCGCGAACGGCAGGCCCAGCCGCCGCGCGGCCTCGGCATGGCGGCGCGCGCTGTCGGCGCCGAAACAGAACGGCAGCGCCGCCGCCATCGCCGCCGGCAGGTAGAGCGCGTTGGTGCCGCGACCGGCGCGGTCGCTGGCGAGCACCACGCGCGCGCGGCTGGCACTGTGCGGGCTGCCGCCGCAGTCGACCAGCCGGCGCAGGTCGCGGCTGCGCAGTGCGGGCAGGTCGCACGATGCGACCAGCAGGCTGTGCGCGCCCCATTGCCGCAGCGTGCGGCGCGCCAGGGCCAGCGCGGCATTCAGCGTCTGGCTGCTGCCCTCGTCGAGCCGCGGCAGCGCGGGCTGGCGCAGCGCGCGCGCCCCCGCAGCGCGCGCGCGGCGAAGCGCCTCGGGACAGGGGCTCACGACCACGGTGCGATCCAGCCCGGGCCACACGGCGGCCTCGGCCAGCAGGTGATCGAGGAACTGCGCGTTGAGGGCGGCGCGTTCGTCGGCGTCGAGGCGGCCGGCCAGCCGCCGCTTGCCCTGCGCGAGCGAGCGCACCGGGACCAGCAGCCAGGGCGCGTCGTCGCCGCTCATCGGAACATGTCCAGTTGCCGCGGGCGGATCAGCTCGCGCGCCTGGCCGTCGCGGCGCCCCGCCGGCAGGCCGCGCAGCAGCACCGCGGGCGTGCCCTCGCCGGCCTGTCCCATCAGCAGCGAGGCGGCGGCGGCGATCTCGTCGGCCAGGCCGACTTCGGTGATCAGCAGCTTGCGCCCGAACAGGTCGGGTGCGCCGCGCAGGTCGAGCAGCGCCGGCAGGCCGGCCACGCCGATCGCCACGCCCACGGTGCCGTTGCGCCAGGCACGGCCATGGCTGTCGTTGACGACCACGCCCACGTCCACGCCGAGCCGCTCGCGCAGCGCGCCTCGCAGGGCCGCGCACGAGGCGTCGGGGTTCTCGGGCAGCAGCAGCGCCGCCGCCTCGTCGCCCTGCGCCACGTTCGACATGTCGATGCCGGCATTGGCCATCACGAAGCCGAGCCGGTGCTCGACCACCAGCACGTCGCGCCGGTGGCGCACCACCTCGTTCGACTCGCGCAGCACCAGCTCCACGAGACGCGAGTCCTTGCCGGTCTGGCGCGCCAGTTCGCGCGCGCGCTCCGAGGGCTCGACGCCGGCCAGCGGCACGCGCCGACCCTCGGACTTGGAGACGATCTTCTGCGCCAGCACCAGCACGTCGCCGTCGCGCAGCGCGAGCGCGTCGCGCGCCAGCGCATCGGCCAGCAGTGCGGCCAGGTCGTCGCCGGGCTGCACCAGCGGCAGGCCCGACAGGGCGAAGAGCGACAGCGAGCGTGCGGCCATGGTCGGGTCAATCAGGAGTCGCGAGCGGGAGGCCCAGCGCGGCGCGGCGCCGCAGCCAGGGACTGGGGCGGTCGCGCGGATCGCCGTCGGCGTGCTGTGCGCGCAGCACCTGCAGCACGCGGCCGGCGCCGAAGCGGTCCCCCCATGCCAGCGGGCCGTGCGGGTAGCCGAGCGCCAGCTGCACCACGCGGTCCAGGTCGTGGGGCGCGGCCACGCCCTGCTGCGCCACGTCGCAGGCCAGGTTGACCAGCGCGGCGAGCAGCCGCTGGGCGATGAAGCCGGGGCTGTCGGCGATCCAGGCCACCGGACCGGCGGCGCCGAACAGGGCCAGGGCCGCCTCCCTGGGGGCGCGCGGCAGGCCCGGCGGCGCCATCAGCAGCGCGAGCGGACGCAGCCCGCTGACGGCATCGACCGCGACGGTGCGCGCGGCGTCGAGCCCCCGCGCCGCGACGCAGGCGCTGGCGTCGCTGCCCAGCGGCATGACCACGCACAGGCTGGCGGCAGCCGGCGCGGAGCCGGTGTCCAGTCGCACGCCATGCGGCGCGAGGTGGTCGCGCACGGCGTCGTGCAGCGCGGCGTCGGAGGGGTCGATCCACACGGCGGGCCAGGGCTCGCGCGCGGCCGGTGCAGGCGGCTGCGCCGTTTCGGCGGGCGCGGACGGCAGATGAAAGCCGGCGCCGCTGCGGCGGCCGTGCAGCCCCGCGGCCGCGCGCAGGGCCAGGAAGGCGGGCGGGCGAAGCCGCGGCTCGTGGCGGAAGTCGGCATGCAGCTGCTCCATCACCGGCAGCGAGATGTCCAGGCCGATCAGGTCGAGCAGTTCGAACGGGCCCATGCGCAGCCCGAGGGTCTCGCGCGCCACCCGGTCGACCAGGGCCGGCGTGGCGACCTGCTCGGCCACGATGCGCGCGCCCTCGGTCAGCAGCGCGCGGCCGATGTGGTTGACCACGAAGCCCGGCGAATCGCGCACCACCACCGGCGCATGGCCCAGCCGCTCGACCAGGGCGCACAGCCGCGGCAGCAGCGCCGGGTCGGTGCGCAGGCCGGCGATGACCTCGACCACCCGCATCAGCGGCGCCGGCTCGAAGAAATGCAGGCCGGCCACGCGCTGCGGATGCCGCGCGTCGCGCGCCAGCACGCTGACCGGATGGGCCGAGGTGTTGAGCGCGATGACCGCGTCGCTCGCGAGCACCTGCTCGAGACCGGACAGCGCCTGCTGCGTGGCGTCGCGGTCGGCCAGCGCGGTCTCGATCACCAGCTCGCAGCCCGCCAGCGCAGCGACGCCGCCCACCGGCGCGATGGCATCGGCCGCGGCCGCGCCGGCGCTGGCCGACAGCTGGCCCTTCTCGACCTTGCGCGCGAGCATGCGGCGCGCGAAGTCGGCGGCCTGCGCGTCACGCGCGCACAGCCGCACCGCGAAGCCGGCCTCGGCGCACAGCTGCGCGATGCCGGCACCCATGGCGCCACCGCCCAGCACGCCGACGGTCTGCGTGCGCGCCATGACCTCAGCGCCCCTGCCAGACCGGCTGGCGCTTCTCGGCGAAGGCGCGCGGGCCCTCGATCCTGTCGGCGCTGGCATAGAGCGCGGCCACCGCAGGCAACTGCTTCTGCAGCGGGTAGCTGCGCGCCAGCGAGGGTTCGGACATGCCTTGGCGCACCAGCGCCTTGGCCGCGCGCACGGCCATCGGCGAGCCTGCGAGGATGCGGTCGGCCCAGCGCAGCGCGGCGTCCAGCGCCTGCCCCTCGGACACCACCTCGTTGACGAAGCCCAGTGCCTGGCCCTCGGCCGCGCCGACGCGGCGGCCGGTCAGGATCATGCCCATGGCCTGCTTCAGCGCGATCTGCTGCGGCAGGCGCAGCAGCCCGCCGGCGGTGGCGGCCAGGCCCACGTGCGGCTCGGGCAGCGCGAACTGCGCGTGCTCGGCCGCGACGATCAGGTCGCAGGCCAGCGCGATCTCGAAGCCGCCGCCCATGGCCAGGCCGTTGACGGCGGCGATCACCGGCTTGTCGAGGTCGAAGCGCGCCGTGAGGCCGCCGAAGCCGCTCGCGGGCCAGGTGGTGTCGTTGCCGGCGGCCTGGTACTTGAGGTCGTTGCCGGCGCAGAAGGCCTTGTCGCCGGCGCCGGTGACGATGGCCAGCCAGGCCGCGGGATCGGCCGCGAAGCGGTCGAACACCTGCTCGAGTTCGAGGCTGGCCGGCCGATGCAGCGCGTTGCGCACCTCGGGCCGGTCGATGGTGACGATGGTGACGGGGCCGCGTTGCTCGACGGTGCAGAAAGACAGCGTGCGCATCGGTCAGGGGCTCATTCCTTGATCTTGGCGTTCTTCGCGAGGTTGCCGATCAGCGCCTGGTCGGCGCGGATGCGGCGGACGAAGTCGACGGCGCTGCTGCCCACGTTGCTCACGCCCAGCGCGCTGGTGGAGCGGGCGAAATCGGGTGTGGCGGCGACGGCGGCCATCTCGCGCTGCAGCGTGTCGATCACGGCGGCGGGCGTCTTGGCCGGCGCGACCACGCCGAACCAGATCTGGAACTCCATGTTCTCGATGCCGAGCTCGGCGAAGGTCGGCACCTCGGGCAGCTTCTCCATGCGCTGCGCGCCTGTGACTGCGAGCGGGCAGATCTTCTTGCCGGTGATGTGCGGCATGTTGACCGGCGTGACGAACATCATCGAGACCTCGCCGCTCATCAGGCCGACCACCGCGGGCGCCTCGCCCTTGTACGGGATGTGCTCGATGTCGAGCCTGGTCGAGAGCTTGAACATCTCGGCCAGCAGGTTGCCGGCGCTGCCGTAGCCCCAGGACGAGTAGTTGAGGCTGCCGGGCTTCTCGCGCGCCTGGGTCAGCAGCTCGTTGATCGACTTGGCGCCCTTGGTGCATTCGACCACCAGCAGGAACGGCATGTCGGTGACGATGCTCACCGGCGCGAAGTCGCGCAGCGGATCGAAGCCGGCCTTCTCGTTGAGCACCGGCTCGGTGACCAGCGACGAGATGCTCGCGAACAGCAGCGTGTAGCCGTCGGCCTCGGAGGCTGCGGCCATGCGCGTGCCGATGGCGCCGGCCGCGCCGGGCTTGTTGTCGACCACCACCGGCTTGCCGAGCCGATCGCCCAGCCCCTTGGCGACCAGGCGCGCCTGCACGTCGGTGCTGCCGCCCGGCGGGAAGGGCACGATCAGCGTGATCGGCCGGGTGGGGTAGTCCTGCGCCGAGGCGGCCAGCGCCAGCAGGCCCAGAGAGAGCGCGAGCAGGCGGCGCAGCCCGCGCGCGAGCGAAACGGAATGGTGCATGGTGATGTCTCCTTTTGTTGATCGTGTGCCGCGGGGGTCGCCGAGAGCCGCGCTAGCCGCCGCGCAGGCTGCGCTCGGCGGCCGGCGCGGCCGGCGCGGCCTGCCGGCCGGTGGCCGCGCGCGACCTTCGCAGCTCGGGCGGCACGGCGCGGTTGCCGATCACGCCGCTGGCATGCAGCGCATCGAGTTCGGCATCGCCCAGGCCGAGCAGCCCGCCCAGCACCTCGCGGTTGAACTGGCCCAGCGTCGGCGACGGCCGCAGGGCCGGCAGCGTGCGCAGTGAATCGCGGTACGGCGGCGAAGGCTGCGGATGCGTGCCGACCAGTTCGCGCTCGATCCACTGCCAGAAGCCGCGCGCCTTCAGGTGCGGGTCGTCGAGCATGGCGACCGGCGGGCGGCTCACGCCGGCCGGCACGCCCGCGGCCTGCAGCAGCGCCATCGCATCCTGCGGCGCGTGCGCGGCGGTCCAGGCTTCGAGTGCCTCGTCGATGCGCGCGTGCGCGGCGCGTCGGCCCGCCGCGCCGCCGAGCGCGGGATCGGACGCCAGGTCGGCGCGGCCGATGACGCGACACAGTGCGGCCCATTGCGCGTCATCGGTCACGGCCACCAGCAGCCAGGCGTCCTCGCCGGCGCAGCGGTACAGCCCGTGCGGCGCATGCTGCGGATGGCGCGCGCCCAGCCGCTCGCCGCCGCGGCCGTTGGCCGACTGCTCGACGATCCAGGGCGCGACCATGGTGAACATGCATTCCACCTGCGACAGCACGATACGCTGGCCGCGGCCGCTGCGCTGCCGGTGATAGAGCGCCACCAGCAGGGCCGAAGCCGCGTGCAGGCCGCCGATCGGGTCGCCGTAGGCGATGTGCACCAGCGATGGCGGGTCCTGCGGGCGGCCGGCCACGCTGGGCAGGCCCGAGGCCTGCTCGAGCGTGGAGCCGTACGCCCGGCAGTCGCGCCATGGACCGTCGGTGCCGAAGGCCGGCATCGACAGCATCACGATCTCGGGATTGACCTCGCGCAGCTGCGCGTAGTCGAGCCCTAGCTTGGGCAGCACGCCGGCCGAGTAGTTGTCGATCACCACGTCCGCATCGCGCACCAGCGCCTTGAGCAGGCGGCGGCCGTCCTCGGTGGTCAGGTCCAGCGTGATGCCGCGCTTGGCGCGGCTGAGCACGTTGAAGTAGGCGCTCTTCTCATAGAGCCGCTGCTCGAACACGACGGGTCGGTCGTCCACGCCACGCCACCAGTCGGGGTACTGGCAGGCCTCGACCTTGACCACGTCGGCGCCCAAGTCGGCGAAATGGCGCGTCGCCAGCGGACCGGCCCAGCCCATCGACAGGTCGATCACGCGGATGCCGGCCAGCGGCGCGCGCGCCGGGCCGGTGTCCAGCGGCGCGGGTACGTGCGGCGCCGATGCGGGGCGCCACTGCGCCGCATCGGCACAGGCCGCGGGCACCGCACCGCCACGCAGCGGCGGCGTGCCCTGCAGGCGCAGCGGCGAGGCCGGCTGCTCGTGCGTGCGGCGGCCGTGGCGGATGGTCTCGAAGGCCTCGCGCCGGCGGTACTCGGGCGAACTCAGCAGTTCGTCGATGCCGGGCACGACCACCAGCGGCAGCATCTGCGCGAGCGCGAGCTGGAACCATTCGTCGGCCGTCTTCTCCAGGAAGCGGTCCTTGAAGCGGGCCTCCAGCGCGTCGGCCTGGGCCAGCCGGCCGGTGCGCTCCACGTAGCGCGGATCGCGCCCCAGCTCGTCCACGCCGAGCAGCGCGCAGAAGGTGCGCCACTGCACCGGCGTGACCACCGTCACGCCGACCCAGCCGCGCTTGCAGCGGTAGATGCCCAGCGGGTAGTTGGGCGAGAAGCGGCTCACGCCCCAGCGGCGGTCGGGCGTGCCCGCGGCCCAGGCCAGCGCGACGTTGTAGTCGGCCAGCGCGATGGCCGCGTCGAACACCGGCAGTTCGAGCCGGCGGCCGCGCCGCTGCGGTCGCTGCAGCGAGGCCAGCGTGGCGATGAAGGCGGTGAGCCCGCCGACGTTGCCGGCCTGGTAGTCGTGCAGCGGCACGGGCGGGCCCTCGGCCGGGCCGACCAGCTGCGTGCCGCCCGCGAGCGCGCGGACCACCGCGTCGCTGCCGGCGAAGCCGCTGTACGGGCCGTCGTCGCCGAACCAGCTGATGGCGGCGATCACCAGCCGCGGGTGGGCGGCCCGCAGCGCGGCGTGGTCGATGCCCAGCGCCGCGCGTTGCGCGGGCGAGAGCGAATCGACCAGCACGTCGGCCTCGGCCAGGAGGCCGGCCAGCGCCCCGGCGTCGCGCAGCGCGCTGCGCTTGCGCACGTTGAGGAACGAGAAGTACGCGCCCTCGCCCCGGCCCTCGCCGGTGTCGATCAGGGGCGCGACGCCGCGGCCGGGATCGCCGCCGGCCGGCTCGAGCTTGAGCACGTCGGCCCCGAAGTCGGCGAACAGGCGGGCGCACAGGGCGCCTGCAGGGAGCTCGCCGACTTCCAGCACGCGGAGGTCGGAAAGGGCGGAAGGCGTCATCGTCAGGCCGGCATTTCCAGCGGCGCGGCCTGCGCGCCGGTGGTGGCCGCGGGCGGCACGGTCCAGTCCCAGCCGTCGCCGTAGCCCTTGAACTTGGACGGGATCTTCTGGATCTTCTCGACCACGCGCGCCAGCTTGTCGCTGGGGATCGCGATGTCGCTCTGGATCGGCAGGTAGATGGTGTCGGCCAGGCCGGCGTAGCGCTCCTCGAGCTGCTCGGCGATGGTGTCGTAGGTGCCGCACACCGCGAACAGGTCGATCAGCTCGTCGGGGATCAGCGCCGCCATCTCGCTCCAGCGGCCGGCGCGCGGATAGGGGTTGACCTTCTCGCCCAGCGGCACGAGGTCGTGCATGCGCAGCACATCCCAGTAGGCCTTGGTGGAGCAGTAGAACGCGATGCGGAAGCGCACGTACTCCCGCATCTTGAGCATCGATTCCCTGTCGGGCCCGGTGGCGATGAAGCCGCCCGCCACGATCTCGAAGTTGCTGCGGTCGCGGCCGCCGCGCTGCAGGCCCTCGGAGAGCTCCTTGTTGCTGACCTCGGCCAGGTACTGCCGGGTCGAGAACGGATGCAGGCGCACGCCGTCGCAGCGCTCGCCGGCCAGGCGCAGCATCGCGGGGCCGACCGCGGCGATCGCCACCGGCGGCAGCGGCAGGCCGGTGGGCTCGGGCGAGAAGTTCGGCGTCATGAGCGTGAGCGTGTAGTTGTCGCTCTGGAAGTTGAGCGGCTCCTCCTTTTCCCAGCAGCGCCACAGCGCGCGGGTGGCGCCGATGTAGTCGCGCATGCGCGGCTCGGGCGGGGTCCAGGTCAGGCCATAGCGGCGCTCGTTGTGCGACTTCACCTGCGAGCCCAGCCCCAGGTAGAAGCGGCCGTTGGAGGCGGCGTGGATGTCCCAGGCCTCCATCGCGGTGATGGTCGGCGAGCGCGGGAACGCCATGGCGACCGCAGTGCCCAGCTGGATGCGCTCGGTGGCGAGCGCGGCGGCCGCCAGCGGCAGGAACGGGTTGTGCTGGTTCTCCAGCGCGACCACGCCGTCCAGGCCGGCCTGCTCCATCTGCCGGGCGAATGCCTGCACCTTGCGCAAGTCGTGGTGCGGGAGCTGCGTGATGACCCTCATGTCTGTCTTCCTCTCGATCTGGTGTCTGGTGGTGATGGCGCTTGTCTTGGCGTCCAGTATTTCAGTGTATACCGATGTATTTTTTAGCGCAACACTTCAGGCCGGAACATCGGAATCGGCGGGCCGCCTTCCGCGGGCGGCGCGGCGAGCACCACCGGCTGGCCGATCGCGAGGGCGGCGGGGTCGCAGTCGACGAGGTTGGTCATCATCGTGGGGCCCTCGGCCAGCGTGACGTAGGCGATGACGTAGGGCGCGTCGGTGCGCCCCGCCACGCTGTACGAGTACACGACGCCGCGGCCGCTGGCGCGCTCCCAGGCCGGCTCGGGCGCGAAGCAGAACGGGCAGATCGAGCGCGGATAGTGGTGCGGCCGGCCGCAGCCGCCGCAGCGGCGCAGCCAGAGTTCGCCGCGCGCGGCGCCGTCCCAGTAGGGCGCGGTCTCGGGCGAGCGCTCGGGGGTGGGGATGTCGGTGCGGATGCCGATGTGCGTGGCCATGGTGTATTCCGGGTTCATTCGCGTTCGAGGATCAGCGTGGCGCTGCCGTGCCGGCTGCCGAGCTGCCCGCCGGTGCCCTGTGCGAGCGCCAGGTCGCAGTTGGGCACCTGCACGCGCGGATGGGCCTCGCCGCGCAGCTGGCGCACGGCCTCGATCACCTTGGTCATGCCGCCCCGGTTGGCCGGATGGTTGTTGCACAGGCCGCCGCCATCGGTGTTGAACGGCAGCCGCCCCACGCCCGAGATCAGGTTGCCGTCGGCCACGAAGCGACCGCCCTGCCCCTTCTCGCAGAAGCCCAGGTCCTCGAGCTGCATCAGCACGGTGATGGTGAAGCTGTCGTAGATCGAGGCGTACTTGATGTCCGAGGGCTTCACGCCGGCCTCGGCGAAGGCGATCGGACCCGACACCGCGGCGCCGGAGTAGGTCAGGTCGATGTCGCCGCCCATCGCGTGCTTGGCTGCTTCGCCGCTGCCGCGCACCCGCACGCGCGCGCGCTTCAGCGCGCGCGCGATCTCGGGGCGGGTGACGACCAGCGCGCCGCCGCCGTCGCTGATCACGCAGCAATCGAGCCGGTGCAGCGGGCTGGCCACCCTCGGCGAGGCCAGCACGTCCTCGACCGTGACGACCTTGCGCAGCATCGCGTGCTCGTTCCACTGCGCATGGTGCGAGGCGGCGACCTTGATCCACGCGAGCTGTTCGGAGGTGGTGCCGTACCGGTGCATGTGGCGCATGGCGCACATGGCGTAGAGGTTGGCGGTGGTCGGCGCGTAGGGGAACTCGAACGGCACGTCCGGGGCGGCCGCGTCGTACACGCGCGGCGCGGTGCCGGTGGCCAGCCCTTCCGCGCGCGGACGGCCGGCCAGCGTGATCAACGCGACGCTGCACTTGCCGGCCGCGATCGCCTGCACCGCGTGCGACACGTGGATCAGGTAGGACGAGCCGCCGGTCTCGGTCGAATCGAGGTGGCGCAGCCGCAGGCCCATGTAGTCGGCCAGCGAGAGCGGGCCCAGGCCGGGCGCGTCGCCGGCGCAGAAGTAGCCGTCGACGTCGTCCTTGGACAGGCCGGCATCGGCCAGCGCGCCGGCCGCCGATTCGGCGTGCAACTGGGCCACGGACTTGTCGTCCGCCTTCCGGGTGGGGTGTTCGTAGGCACCGACGATGTACATCGCGCAGGTCTTCCTTCAGTTGGAACGGCATCAGCTTAGCATCGGATGCTTTTTTGCATCCACTCGTATACACTGATATCCATCAATCCGGAGACAGACCGAACATGAACCCGAATCCTGCGCCGCCGTGGACCGCCCGGGCCCTGCTGCACACCCCGCTGCCGGAGTTGCTGCGGGCGGCCGCGCGCCTGCGCGACGAGGGCCACGGCGGCCTCATGAGCTACTCGCGCAAGGTGTTCATCCCGCTCACGCAGCTGTGCCGCGACGTGTGCCACTACTGCACCTTCGCCAAGTCGCCGCGCGCCGGCGTGCCGGCGTACCTGTCGCCCGAGCAGGTGCTGGCGATCGCCCGCGCCGGCGAAGCCGCCGGCTGCGCCGAGGCGCTGTTCACCCTCGGCGACAAGCCCGAGCTGCGCCATCGTGCGGCGCGCGAGGCGCTGGACGCGATGGGCTACGCCACCACCATCGACTACCTGGCGGCGATGTGCGAACTGGTGCTGCGCGAAACCCGCCTGCTGCCGCACGTGAATCCGGGCGTGATGGCGCGCGAGGACATCGAGCGGCTGCGCCGCGTGTCGGTGTCGCAGGGGGTGATGCTGGAGAGCGTGTCCGAACGGCTGTGCGAGCGCGGCGGCGTGCACTTCGGGTCGCCCGACAAGGCGCCCGCGCAGCGCCTGGCCACGCTGCGCGCCGCGGGCGAGGCCCGGGTGCCGTTCACCACCGGCATCCTGATCGGCATCGGCGAGACGCGCGAGGAACGGCTGGACGCGCTTTTCGCCATCGAGGGCCTGCAGCGCGAGTTCGGCCACGTGCAGGAAGTGATCGTGCAGAACTTCCGCGCGAAGGAGGCGACCAAGTGGGCCGGCCGGCCCGAGCCCGGCCTGGACGAGCTGATGTGGACGGTGGCCTGCGCGCGCCTGGTGCTGGGCCCGCGCATGAACCTGCAGGTGCCGCCCAATCTGTCGCCGGCCGACTATCCGCGGCTGGTCGAGGCCGGCATCAACGACTGGGGCGGCATCTCGCCGGTGACGCCCGACCACGTGAACCCCGAGGCGCCCTGGCCGCACCTGGCCACCCTGCGCGAGCGCACGGCGCGCGCGGGCAAGACCTTGGCCGAGCGCACCGCCGTCTACCCGGCCTACGTGCGCGACATGGCGCGCTGGGTCGATCCGGCGCTGCAGGCGGCGCTGCGCCGCGCCACCGACGCCGACGGCCTGGCGCGCACGGATGCGTGGGCACCCGGCCTCGCCGGCGCGGTGCCGCCGCCGCTGCTCGGCCTGCCGGGCACGCCCACCGCCGCGGTGCGCGAGGCGATCGCCCGCGCCGCCGGCGGCGATGCGCTCGGCGAGGACGCGATCGTGGCGATGCTGCGCGCGCGCGGCCCCGACCTGTCGGCCGTGTGCGAGGCTGCCGACGTGCTGCGCCGCGCGCAGGCGGGCGACACGGTGCGCTACGTGGTGACGCGCAACATCAACTACACCAACGTCTGCCGCCACAAGTGCAGCTTCTGCGCCTTCTCGAAGGGACGCGGCCACGACGACCTGCGCGGGCCGGCCTACGACCTGGCGCTGGAGGAGGTGGCGCGGCGCGCGCAGGAGGCCTGGGCGCGCGGCGCGACGGAGGTCTGCATGCAGGGCGGCATCCATCCCGGCTACACGGGCGAGAACTACCTCGCGTTCGTGCGCGCGGTGAAGCAGGCCGTGCCCGCGATGCACGTGCACGCCTTCTCGCCGCTCGAGGTCGCGCACGGTGCGGCCACGCTGGGCATCGGCGTGGAACGCTTCCTCGAGCGGCTGCGCGATGCGGGCCTGGGCTCGCTGCCCGGCACCGCGGCCGAGATCCTGTCGGACGACGTGCGCGCGCAGATCTGCCCCGACAAGCTCGACAGCGCGGGCTGGCTCGAGGTGGTCGAGGCCGCGCACCGTGTCGGCCTGAAGACCACCTCGACCATCATGTTCGGCCACGTGGAGCAGGCGCACCACGTGGCGCTGCACCTGCTGCGACTGCGCGCGCTGCAGGCGCGCTCGGGCGGCATCACCGAGTTCGTGCCGCTGCCCTTCGTGCACATGGAGGCCCCGATCTACCGCAAGGGCCTGGCGCGGCGCGGCCCCACCTACCGCGAGGCGGTGCTGGTGCACGCGGTGGCGCGGCTGGCGCTGCACCCGGTGATCCCGAACATCCAGGTGTCCTGGGTCAAGCTCGGTGCCGAGGGCGCGCGCGCCGCGCTGCAGGCCGGCGCCAACGACCTCGGCGGCACCCTGATGAACGAGAGCATCTCGCGCGCCGCGGGCACCGAGCACGGGCAGGAGATGGGCCCGGCCGCCATGGACGCGCTCATCGCCTCCATGGGCCGCCGCGCGCAGCAGCGCAATACGCTCTACGGCACGCCCGACGCGGCGCAGGTCGCCGCGTCGTACGCCGCACCCGAACTCGAAGCCGTGCGGCTCACGCCGGCCGCCAGGCGTCCCAACCAGATCCTTCTTGCCACCGCATGACCCCAGACCTGAACCCCCCCCGGCACAAGATCACCATCGCCGTGCTCGGCGGCACCGGCGCCGAAGGCAGCGGCCTCGCGTTGCGCTGGGCACATGCGGGCCACCGCGTCATCCTCGGCTCGCGCAACCCCGAGAAGGCGGCCGCGCGCGCCGCCGAGCTCAACGCGCTGCTCGGCCGCGAGGCGATCTCGTGGAAGGACAACACCACCGCCGCCGACGCCGCGCAAGTGGCGGTGCTGACCGTGCCGCACGCGGCCCAGCGCGCCACCGTCGAGGAGGTGCGCGCCGCGCTGGCCGGCAAGATCCTGATCGATGCCACCGTGCCGCTGGTGCCGCCCAAAGTCAACCGCGTGCAGCTGCCTTCGGCCGGCTCGGCCGTGGCCACCATCCAGACGCTGCTGGGCGCCGAGGTGCGCGTGGTGTCGGCGTTCCAGAACGTGTCGGCGCACCACCTGAAGGACCTCGATCACAGCATCGACTGCGACGTGCTGGTGTGCGGCGACGACATCGCGGCGCGCGGCGTGGCGATCGGCCTGGTCGAGGACCTGGGCCTGCGCGGCGTGCATGCCGGGCCGATCTGCAACTCGGCTGCGGCCGAGGCGCTGACCTCGATCCTGATCTCGATCAACATGGCCTACAAGGTGCCCAGCGCGGGACTGCGCATCACCGGCGTGCCGGCGCTGGAGCGCGCATGATCCTGGCATTGGCGGGCGGCGTGGGCGGCGCGCGCATGGCGGCGGGGCTGGCACACGTGCTGGCGCCGGGGCAGCTGACGATCGCGGTCAACACCGGCGACGACTTCGAGCATCTCGGGCTGTCGATCTCGCCCGACCTCGACAGCGTGACCTACACGCTGGCCGGCCGCCACGACGCGGTGCAGGGCTGGGGCCTGGCGGGCGACAGCCGGCGCTGCCTCGAGGCGCTGGCGGAACTGGGCGGCGAAACCTGGTTCCAGCTGGGCGACCTCGACCTCGCGACCCATCTGCAGCGCAGCGCGCGCCTGCGCGCCGGCGCGAGCCTGTCCCAGGTCACGGCCGAGCTGTGCGCGGCCCTCGGCGTGCGCCATGCCGTGGTGCCGATGAGCGATCAGCCGGTGCGCACGCGCGTGCGCACGGACGAGGGCGAGCTCGACTTCCAGGACTACTTCGTGCGCCGCCGCTGCGCGCCGCGTTTCGAGGGCGTGCGCTTCGAGGGCGCGCAGGCCGCGCTGCCGAGCCCGGCGCTGGCGGCCGCGCTGCGCGATCCGCAGCTCGGGGGCATCGTCGTCTGCCCTTCGAACCCGTGGCTCAGCATCCGTCCCTTCCTCGCGCTGCCCGGCGTGGAGAGCGCGCTGCGCGAACGCAGCGCGCGCGCGGTGGCGGTGTCGCCGATCGTCGGCGGCCGCGCGGTCAAGGGGCCGCTGGCCAAGATGATGGGCGAGCTCGGGCTGCCCGCCACCGCGCTCGAAGTCGCACGGCAGTATGTCGGCCTGGTCGACGCCTTCATCGTCGACCAGGCCGATGCGGCGCTGGCCCCCGCGATCGAGGCGCTGGGCCTCGCGGTGCATGCGATGCCGACGCTGATGTCGACGCCCGAACGCCGGCAGGCGCTGGCGCAGGCAGCGATCGCGCTGGCGCGCCGACCGTAGGCAGCGCGCCGGCCGGCCTCGCCGCGAGGCTCAGTAGGCCTGCTCGAACAGCTGGAGGAAATCCGCGTAGCTCGTGTGGCGCGGGTTCCACCGGTTGTAGCCCGCCTCGGCGCACTGGCGCGCCATGGCCGGCAAGCTGTCCTCGGTCGCGCCCACGTCGCGCAGCCGTGCCGGGATGCCGAGGTCGGCACACAGCTCGGCGATGGCGCGCACCGCCGCGCGCGCGGCCTCCAGCTCGGGCAGGCCCTGCACATGGCAACCCATCGCCTGCGCCACGCGCGCGAAGCGCGCCGGTGCCGCGGCCAGGTTGAACCGCGCCACCGTCGGCAGGCACAGCGCGTTCGACAACCCATGCGACAGGTGCAGCCGCGTGCCCACGAAGCGCGCCATGCAGTGCACGTTGCCCAGCCCGGTGATGCCGAAGGTCATGCCCGCGAGGGTGGAGCCGCAGAGCATCGCGAGCGCCGCGTCGGCATTGGCGCGCTGCGCGACGAAGGGCCGCAGGTTGGCCGACAGCAGCTCGATCGCATGCAGGTTCAGCGCATCGGTGACCGGGTTGGCCTGCAGCGAGACATAGCTTTCGAGCGCATGCACGAACGCGTCGAGCCCCGAGTGCGCGGCCACGTGCGCGGGCACGGTGCTGACCGCGAGCGGGTCGAGGATCGCCACGTCGGCCGGGTTGAACTGCGCATGCCGGATCGACATCTTGAGGTTCTTCTCGGTGTCGGTGATCACGCACGAGCCCGAGACTTCCGAGCCGGTGCCGGCCGTGGTCGGCACGGCGATGCGCGGCAGCGGACGCTGCTGGAACTTGTCGATGCCCTCGTAGTCGTGGATGCGCCCGCCGTTGGTCGCGAGGATCGCCACCGCCTTGGCGACGTCCATCGTGCTGCCGCCACCGATCGCAAGCACCGCCTGCGCATCCATCGCCCGCGCGACCTCGAACGCCCGCTCGACCGTGTGCGCGCTCGGGTCAGGCTCGATGCCGGTGAAGACCTCGCTGCGCACGTTGCAGCGCTGCAGCAGCGCCTGCACGCGCTCGAACAGCGCGCTGCGAAGCAGCGCCTCGTCGACCGCCACGAACAGGCGCGTGCAGCCGAAACCGCGCACCACCGCCTCGATCTTCTCGTGGGCACCGGCGCCCATGTGGATCTTGGTCGGGCAGCAGTACCAGGACAGCGCGCTCATCGGCATGCCCTCAGACCGACGCGATGGTCACGAGGCGCTCCTCGCTCATCTCGCGCGCGGCATGGGCCGGGCCCTCGCGGCCGAAGCCGCTGTCCTTGCAGCCGCCGAAGGGCATCAGGTCGGCGCGCGAACTCGAGGCCTCGTTGATGTGCACCGAGCCGACCTCCAGCGTGCGCGCAGCGCGCAGGGCGTTCTGCATCGAGTTGGTGAATACGCCCGCCGCGAGACCGTAGGGCGTGCCGTTGACCTGGCGCAGCGCGTCGTCGAAATCGTCGAAGGGCACCACGCTGAGCACGGGACCGAACACCTCCTGGCAGCGCACCTTCATCGCGGGCGTGGTGTCCACCAGCAGCGTGGGCGAGACCACGCTGCCCCGCCGGCTGCCGCGCACCAGTGCGCGCGCGCCCTGCGCCTGGGCCTCGTCGACCCATTCCTGCACGCGGACGGCCTCGCGCTCGCTGATCAGCGGGCCGAGGACACAGTCCGGCTGCGACGGGTCGCCGAACTTCAACTGCGCCACCTGCTCGCACAGCAGCGCGGTCACCTCGTCGAGGCGGCGCCGGTGCACCAGCAGCACCTGCGTCGAGGTGCACACCTGGCCGGCCTTGCGGAAGCCCGCACCGACGATGCGCGGCACCGCGCGCGCGACGTCGGCCGATTCGTCCACCACCACGTGCGCGATGCTGCCCAGTTCCATCTGGCTGCGGCGCAGCCCGAGCCGCCCCTGGATGCTGCGGCCGACCTCGGTGCTGCCGGTGAACGCGACGAAGTGCAGTTCGGGTTCGTCCAGCAGCCAGTTCGCGACGTCGGCGCCGCCGTGCAGGACGGCCAGCATCGCAGCCGGCATGCCGGCCTCGAGCAGCGCTTCGGCCAGCAGGTTGGCCGAGAACGGCGTGAGCCGCGAGGGCTTGAGCAGCACCGCATTGCCGGCCGCGAAGGCCGGCCCCACCTTGTGCGCCACCGTGTTGAGCGGCGAGTTGAACGGCGTGATCGCGCACACCGTGCCCAGCGGCACGCGCAGCGTGAACGCCAGCCGCCCGACCTGGGCGGGCGCGCCTTCGAGCGGCACCATCTCGCCGCACAGGCGGCGCGCCTCTTCGGCGCACAGCCGCAGCGTCTGCACGCAGCGGGTGATCTCGTTGTGCGCATCGGCCTGCGTGAACCCCGCCTCGATCCGCAGCACCGTGACCAGCGCCGCGCGGCGCGCCTCGATGCCCGCGGCCCCGCGCTCGAGGATTTCGCCACGCTCGTGCGGGCCGGGAACCGAAGCGCGGGCCTGCGCGGCACGGGCCACGGCGTCCTTGACCTGGGCCCGATCGACCGCGCCGATGCCGGCGACCGCCTGGGTGCTGAACTTGTCGAAGAGCGGGAAATCGGGGCCCGCGCCACGTTGCCATTCGCCGCCGATGAGTGAGTCGATGTGGTCCGGGATCTTGAAGTTCACGCTGCCGTCTCGCACTTTGGATATTTCAGTGTCCCATTGTATTCATTGGGGCACAAAGAAACAATCCGGTTTCGCGAATTCCCGAAGCACACGGCAGAATCGGGGAACGCATCAATCTGTATCGCCATGAGCACCAACAAACGATCCGCAGCCCCCTCTTCCTCCTCGCCCGCCGCGCCCCGCAAGACCCGCAAGACCGCTGCGGCCCTTGCCGCGCCCGCCCTCGAGATGAGCGCGCCTTCCGCCCCGAACGACGACATGGCCGACCTGCCCAGCGGCGAGCGTGCGTACAACATGCTGATCCGCGCCATCGAACGCGGTGAGCTGCAGGGCGGTACCCGGCTGCGCGAGGCCGAACTCGCGGCGCGCGTGGGCCTGAGCCGCACGCCGGTGCGCGAGGCGTTGGCCCGGCTCGAGCAGCAAGGCCTGGTCCTGAACGAGGGTTCGCGCGGCATGGTGGTGGCCGAACTGGACCACCGGGCCATCAGCGAACTTTTCACCATGAGAGAGGTGCTCGAGGGCACGGCCGCGCGGCTCGCGGCGCAGCATGCCTCGGAGGTGGAGATCGCCATCCTGCGCAAGATCGTCGAGCGCAACGCGCAGTTGACCGATCCGCACGACCTTGCCGAAAACAACAAGCTGTTCCACGGCACGCTGTATCGATGCTCGCACAACCGCTACCTGCTGCGCATGCTGCGCTCCATTCACGAGGCGATGCTGCTGCTGGGCCAGTCAGCGCTCGATTCGCCGGCCTCGGACGATGACTGGACACGCGAGCACACGGCGCTGATCGAGGCCCTGGAAAAGCGCGATTCCGAGCAGGCCGAGCGCCTGGCCCGCTCGCAGATCGCGGCGGCTTTCAAGCAGCGGCTGACGCGCATGCTGACGGAGTATGGGACGGGGCGGCGGCAGGTTTGAGGGCGCGCAAGGGGCCTCGGGGCGCGATGGGCTTGGGGGCTTGGCTGTTGGATTCCGCCGATCGGCGGTGCGACAGCGATCTCGGAACAGGCGGGACATGGCCAACGCCCGGGACAACTTTCGGGACAGTTGATCGTCGCGCCGCGCCTCCGGCCGAACGATTGGCCAAGTCGGGCGTCAACGGCCCATACTGCGCTCCGCCAGCCACTTTTGCTGGGCTGCCTCGACTTCGTTCGCAGGGCGCCCCGTGATCAGCGCATACACGCCAGGCGCGGTAGCACCTTCGGTGTTGATCAACAACACCCGGGCATCGGGACCGAGGTCTGCCAGGCGGCGCCACTCGGGACGGCCATCCAGGACCTGGAGGGCCGCCAGCCCCGCCACGCCCGATTCGCCAGCGACGAGGGGAACGTCGCCATAACGGCCTTCGGCCAGCGTCCGCATCGACTCCTGCGCTTGCCCGTCGGAGACCGTCATGAACACGTCCACCGCGGGCTGCAGGAAGCGCCATGCCAAGGGGGAGGTTTCGCCGCATGCCAGACCAGCCATCACCGAGTCGACGCTTCCCGTGGCTCGCGCCGGCCGTCCCTGGACCGCGCTCTGGAAAAGGCAGTCTGCCTGCTCGGGTTCGACGACGATGAAGCGCGGGCGTCGGTCCCCGTACCGCTCCCAGAAATGGCTGACGATGCCGGCCGCCAGCCCGCCGACACCGCCCTGCAGCAGCACGTGGGTCCACGGGCAGGTGGGCGCACCGGTGGCGTTCTCCAGCAGTTCCTCCGCGATGACGCCATAGCCCTGCATCACATCGCGGGGCACTTCCTCATAGCCTTCGTATGACGTGTCCGAGACGACCTCCCAACGGTGCTTCGCGGCCAGCCGTGCGGCTTCCTCGACCGACTCGTCGTAGTTGCCTGCGATTCGGCGGATCTCGGCACCAAATGCCGCGATCGCCTGCTCGCGCTCCGCGCTCACATGCGCGTGCAGCACGATCACGCAATGGCAGCCGATGGTGTGCGCGGCAGCAGCGAGCGCGCGGCCGTGATTGCCGTCCGTCGCGCTGATCACCGTGAACCCCTCCAGCGCTTCGGCATGTCGGCCGGCAAAGAGATCAGCGGCGGTCCAGCCGCATTGGGGCCAGCGCCTCAGGATGAGCTCGATCAGCGCATTCGGGGCGCCCAGGGCCTTGAAGCTCCCCAGGACGGATCGCTTCGACTCGTCCTTCACGCTCAGGGCTGAAATGCCCAGCGAGGACGCCAAGCCCGGCAATGACCAGAGAGGTGTCGGTGCGGAGAGCATCGTCCAGGCGTCCAGGCGGCCCTTTGCGGCCCGGCCTGCATCTACGCTGAGCACACGTTGAAGATCGACGTCGTAGGGGCGCCGCCCGGCCCGGGGGTTGACAAGGAGCATTTCAGGCATCGCCGCCAACCGACCGGGTCTGTCTTGCCATCGTCATGCAGTCCTCTTCCTTCTTGTGGGTCTTCCCGAATCCAGGTCGGGCTGAGCATGCCCTACCGGCCTCCTGAAGTCGACATTCTCGAGGACCACCCGCTCCGGTTCAATGAAGATCCGATGCCTGTGCTACATGGATGCACGCGCCGAAAGACTCATCTCGTCCAATCGAACGAGCCTTACACCCGCCGCCAGAAGCGCCTCGCGTGCTGCGCTGGCGATTCCTACTGCAGTGGGCTCGTCACCGTGCACGCACAGGGTATGCACCTCGCAGGGCATCTCCTTGCCGTTGCGCGAAACGATGGTCTTGTCAAGGACCATCCTCAACACTTGGGCGACCGCTGGCTCCGGCGTCTTGTACACGGACCCCGGAATCCGTCGGGAAGTCAGGTTGCCATCGTCGTCATATTGCCTGTCGCAGAATCCTTCAAGGGCCAGCGGCAGCTCAAGGTCGCGGCCGGCACGCTCCATCTCTGAACCGGCGAGCGCCACGTAGACGATCGACGGGTCCACCGCCTTGATCGCCTTGCCGATGGCCAAGGCATAGCTGCGATCGATGGCGGCCATGTTGTTCAATGCGCCGTGCGGCTTCAGATGCGTGACTCGCACTCCTTCAGCCGCGGCCATCGCCTGCAGCGCGCCGATCTGGTAGATCACCATGTTCTCGAGGTCGTCCGGCTTCATCTGGATCTGACGCCTGCCAAACCCCCAAAGATCGTTGAAGCCGGGGTGTGCACCTATGCTGACCCCGCATGCTTTCGCCATGCGTACGACGTTGCGCATCGTCGGCGGATCGCCGGCATGAAAGCCGCACGCGATGTTGGCGGAGCCGACGATCTTGAGGATGGCCTCGTCGTCGCCGATGCCATAGGCGCCAAAGCCCTCGGCCATGTCGGCGTTCAAGTTGACTTGGATCATGCTCATGCGGCTCAGATGCTCGCTGACGCAGCCGAAAGCTGTGCGAGTGCGGAGGGGTCGAGGTCGCCGTTGGGCGACTGAGCGCCTTGACAGCGTTCAACATAGGCCTCGACCCAGGGTTGGTCGGTACGTGCGATGAAGGATCCGCTGCGGGCTGCCCGCACCACCGACGGCTGGTCCACCAACGGCACATTTTCGGGATTCTGCGAATGCTCCGCGAGGGCATTGAGTATCGCCCGGCGCGTCTGAACGACCATCCGGTCGCTGGGTGACAGATGCTCGAATCCGCGATCGACGATCTCTCCCATGCTTTCGATGATCGCCTGGTCCTGAACAGGAACCGCCTGGATGCCCGTGAAGCTCGAAGTCCTCTGGGCCTCCCGGTCGATCAGATAGTCATTAGCGCGATTGGCCGCCCCCCTCCATCGACCATGCCAGTCCGAGGTGTTGGGGAGGAACTCGATGGGCTTCTCGAACCCGGGCACCACACTGCCGTTCTTGAGCTTGTTGAAGCCATCCGTTCGCCCCTTGAACATGAAGTTGAACACCATGGTGTGGGTGTCGTCCATGGGCACCCAGGCCTGCGCAACGATGTGGTCCTCGAAGTTGCCCTCGGGAAAGAGCGTGAAGAAGGGAAACACATAGTGGGCGAAACGGTAGTAGAACTGATCCACCCCGGCGGTGCGGTAGCCGCAGTACATCGTGCCCCAGGGTGTCGCCTTCACGTGGTAGCGGGGCTGGCGGTCGGCAATGCCGTGGTAGTGGAGGTTCTGCGGATCCACGTCCTCCTTGTGAATGGAGCCGACGTGCAGAAACCCGAAATGCGAGGTGTCGATATCCCCCTCAAGCGCCTGGAGCCAGTTGCATTCGCGCTGGATGCAGCGCAGGTTCACCTGGCTTTCGGACAGGAGGGTGGCCTCGATTTCCGGAAGCGGCGGCGGGGCCTTGCGCGCGCCCATGTAGATCCACACCACTCCGTTGCGCTCCGCGACCGGAAAGGCACGGGCCTTGATCTTGGCCATGAAGTTCTGGTCTGGCGGCACATTCGGCATGTCAACGCAGTTGCCATGCACATCGAACTTCCAGCCGTGATACACGCAACGAACCCCGTCGGCTTCATTGCGCCCGAAAAACAGCGAAGCGCATCGATGCGGGCAACGGTGGTCCATCACGCCCACGCGTCCGGCCGTGTCGCGAAACCCGATGAGTCTCTCGCCCAGGATCATCAGGCGCACGGGTTCACGATCGGCGACCAGTTCCTGGGACAGACATGCGGGGATCCAGTATTCGCGCATGAACTTGCCCATGGGCTTGTCAGGACCCACCTGGGTCAGCAAATCATTCTTTTCTGCCGAGAGCACTTCAACAACCTCCTTCAATCTTCCGGGGTGAAGCCGGACGCCTTCACGACCGGCTCCCAGAACGCAAGCTCCCTCCTCTGGAGGGCCTCCAGCTCCTGCGGAGTGGTGGGCGCGCCGACCATCGCGAAAGTGGCCAATCGAGACTGGACAGCGGAGGCTCGCATGCCGGCATCGACAGCCTTGGCATAGGCATCCTGCAAAGCGACGGGCATCTCCGCCGGCCCGTACAAGCCGATCCAGCCCGGTACGACGAGATCGATGCCACTTTCCTTGAGCGTCGGCACATCCGGGAGGAATGAGCTGCGGCTGGACCCGCACGTGGCGATCACCCTCAACGTGCCTGCCTGGTGCTGCTGGATCGAATCGGCAAGGAGAGAGAACATGGCCGGCACCCGCCCGCCGACCAGATCCAGGACGCCGGGCGCGGCACCCTTGTAAGCGATGTGAACGCCCGGAACGCCGATCGCACGATGGAAACCCACGCCCAGGAAATGGGGAGTGGTTCCCGCTCCTGGCGACGCATAGCTCGCCTTCTCCTGGTTTGCTTTGAGCCACTGGATGTACTCCGGCAGCGTGCGTGCCGGCGTGCCGTCGCCGATGGCCAAGGCATAGTCGAACGAGACCAGGCGGGACACCGGGGTGAAGTCCTTGACCGGGTCGTAGCGCAGGTTCCTGTACACGTACGGAAAGAGCGTGACGGCCCCTTGCGACGTGACGACGAGCGCATCGCCAGCGCCTTTCGAATCACGCACGGCTTCCATGGCAAGGCGCCCGGCGGCACCTGTGCGGTTTTCGACAACGACCTGCCTGCCCGCATGCTCCTGGAGCGCCGGAGCGAGTATCCGAGCCAGCGTGTCAAAGGATCCCCCGGCCTGAAATCCAACCATCAAACGGATGACCTGGGACTGCGCTTGGGCCGGAGCCACATGGCCAAGTGCGGACGTGGCCAGGGCGGCCAAGGTGAAGGCTCTGCGCTTCATGCGAGGCTCCTATGCTTCTGGATCGTGGGAATCTGCCTTCAAAGAATGTAGAGTTGGACGCGCGCGTGTTGTTATCACGTATGTGATGAATGCATTCCGGAGGTCCACGTGACGGTCAAGTCGGCGGAGCGGGTCTTGCAGCTCCTTGAGTTCTTTGCGGACCACCGCCTGCCAGCCACGGTGGCCGAGGTCAGCAGGCAGCTCGGCTATCCGCAGTCCAGCACGTCGATGCTGCTCGACACGATGGTGGATCTGGGCTACCTGCACTACGAGCCGCAGGGCCGCGAGTTCCGGCCGACGCTGCGCGTCGTGCTGCTCGGCAGCTGGCTGCAGGACGACCTGTTCGGAGAAGGAAGCCTGGTGTCCGCGATGGATCTGGTCAGGCGAACCTCAGGCCAGTCCGTCTTCGTCGGAATTCGGCAAGGCGTCCATGTCCGGTTGATATTGGCTTTGCGCGGAGACCGGCCGACCGCGCTCGACGTGCGCAGCGGCCAGCTCCAGTCGGCTTGCCTGTCCTCGGTCGGGAAGATGCTCCTCTCCCTGGAGACAGATGCAGACATTGCCCGCATCGCGCGCACAGCCAATGCGATGGAGGCCAATCGTGCGCGACGTGTGCACGTCCAGTCGCTCATCGATGAAATCCGCCTCAGCCAGGCGCGGGGCTGGGCGGAATCCCACGACTACCCGAGCCAGGCCCATTCGGGCATTGCAACACTCCTGCCGGCCGTCCGAGGCCAGCCGTCGCTCGGGCTTGGTCTCGGAACGACGACAGCGCTCATGCGGACCGCCAAGAGCGCCTTGGTCGGGTCCCTGCGCCGTGCCTGTGACGATGTCCGGAGGCTGGCTTCCGCAACCTCTCGGACCGAGTGAGCTCGGGAGGATATCGGCCGAGGTCTGATCCGCGGCTTTGCCGAGCCGAGCCTGATCAACGAGCACAGGCTCGAGATCAAGACGGGTCGATTGGGAGGGCATCGATGCCGATCTGCCCTCAGTGCAGAAAGGATGCCTGATGCCGAGCGCGGCGCCTTGCGGTGCATCCAGTGGTTGCAACCGATTTCCGACGTGCGACTCACGGGGAACGCGGCGAGCCGTCCTGGTGGACGGAAGGACAGGCGGCGAGGATGAACGGCGCTCGTTGACGAGGCCCTCCGTCGGCCAGGCCAGATATGCCTCGCTCAAGAACCGCTGACGGCCCAAGACGCTGAGTCCTGTCGGCTGCGCATCAACACACCGCCAACACACACCTCCGACTCGAATGCGAACTCTTCGCAGGCCCACTGCAGAAGAACGCGCCACCTTGAAGAAGGCGAACGAGCATGGCCCGCCACTCCTTGACGGTTGCTGGAGCGAGTTGCATAATTTTATTTATCGGTACATCGTACCTATTATAGGAACATATGTCAACCAATCAATCTCTGTCGAGGGGGCTGGCCCTCCTGGACGCCATCAACGAAAGCGCGCAGCCGCTGGGCATCCGCGAAGTGGCGAGGCTCCTGCAGATCAGTCCCTCGATCGCACAGCGGCTCGCGAACTCCCTGATGGAGGCCGGCTACCTGCAACAGGTGCCGGAAACGCGCAAGTACAGACTCGGGTATCGAGCGCTGGCCCTCGGCTCCTCGATGGTCCGCAGCGACACGCTCTATGTGACCGCATCGCAGGAACTCGGATTCCTCGCAGAGCACCATCAGTTGAATGGCTACCTCGGCGTCATCCAGCAGGATGCCGTCGTGTACCTCCACACGGTACAGAGCCACGGCGCGATTGCCATCCGGGCCGAAGCCGGCCAGCGCTTGGCGCCTCACGCAACGGCACTGGGAAAGTCCCTCCTCGCCGAACTGCCGTCGGATCGGGCCACTGCCGTCCTCGGGCCAGCCCCCTATCCGGCGCGCACCAAGCAGACCATCACCGGTGCCCGTGCCCTGCAGCGCGAACTCGAAGAGACGCGCAGGCGCGGCTACTCCATCGCCGACGAGGAGAACGATCTCGGCGTCGTCTCGATCGGCACCGGCGTCCGGAACAAGGATGGCATCGTGGTTGCCGCCATCAGCGTCGCATTCCTGAAGGCGCAACGCGGGCCCAAGGAGTGGCCGGCGATCGCCGAGATGGTTCTTTCGGCGGGACGACGATGCTCCGGTGCGCTCGGCTACGCGAACGATCTGTCACCCCCTGACCGCGTTCACGACGCAAGCGCTGGCGTGCCGTTCAAACCCCAAACGCACTGACCGGGCACCTCATGGAAATCCTTCTGAACCGACCGCGTCTCGTCGAGATCGCGAAGCGCAACGGGATCGACGCGTTCGTCGCCACGTCCCCCGAAAATGTCACCTACGCCAGCGGCTACTGGGCGCTGTCGCAATGGATCCGGCGCGGCCCCCAAGTCCATGTGCTGCTGCCGGTCGCCAACCTCGACGCCGCGCGGGTGATTGCCCCTACCTCGCTGCTCGACCAGCTCGTCGACCAGGAGGACGTCTGGGTCCGGAACGTTTCCCGCTACGGGTTCTTCCACGTCGACCGCGCCGACGCGCCCCTGAGCGAATCGGACGCGAGGCTTCTCGACCTGTTCGGGCAACCGGACGAAAAGGACGCGATCGCCGCCCTGGTGAAGGCGCTTCAGGCCACCGGCCTGGACAAGGCAACCCTGGCGATCGACGAACTCGGGCTCATGCCCGGTCACTGGGAGCAACTGAAACAGGCATTGCCCGATGCGAAGCTTGTACCGGCCATGAAGCTCTTTCGCGAGATCCGCGCGGTCAAGACCCCGACGGAAATCGAACGGCTGCGCCGCATCGCCACAATCACCGAAGAGTCGGTGGACGCCGCCCTGGAGCTCGCGCGCCCGGGCGTCACCGAGATCGAGATGGCTCGCGTCTTCCACAGGACAACCGTCGAAGGGGACGGAACGCCGGTCCTGGGATGCGTCGGCTTCGGGGCGCGGACGGCCATGCCCAACGTCTATCCGTCGGGGGCCAAGCTGCAGCGCGGGGACGTCATTCGCTTCGATGCGGGTGGTCGGTACCGCAACTACCGCGCCGATCTGGCGCGAATCGCCGTGCTGGGCGAGCCGAGCAAGAAGGTCCAGACTTATCACAAGGCCCTCTACAACGGCGTGCTCGCGGCGTTCGATGCCATCCGTCCTGGCGTGCGCGCCTCGGACGTCTACGAGGTCGCGATGCAGGTGACCCGCAAGTCGGGGATCCCGCACTATGCGAGAAGCCATGTCGGCCACGGGATCGGACTTGACGGCTACGACATGCCCGACCTGACGCCGACGAATCACCAGGTCATCGAAGAGGGCATGGTCATGTGCGTCGAGACGCCCTACTACGAATTCGGCTGGTGCGGGCTCCAGGTCGAGAACACCGTCGTGGTCCGAAAGAATGGCGTCGAGTTGCTCCACCGCGAAGACGGCGCGCTCAAGGTCCTCGCATGAGCAGGCCCGATTCCTTCAGGTGCCTGCGGTGTGGCGCTGTCTGCGCGGCTGATGTCCGCGCGCCGGGCTGCGAGAACTGTCGGGGCGCGTTGGCCAGCAACGTGCGGGTTCAGTACGCGCAGGCAGATGTCCGGGACTGGGACTTTCAGGCGGCGTTTTCTTCCCGGCAGCGCGGCATGCAGCGCTTCAGTCCGATGTTGCCGGTCGAAGAGGGTGCTCTTGTCACGCTGGGCGAGGGAGACACACCGCTGCACCGCGCGAGCCGCCTGAGCGCTTACCTCGGATTGGATGGCCTGCACATCAAGGACGAATCGAGGAACCCGACGCAGTCGTACAAGGATCGCTTGAGCGCGGTGGCGGTGTCCTATGCGAAGGCCCTGGGCGCTCCCATCGTGGCCACGGCCTCCTCCGGCAATGCCGGTGCATCGCTGGCCGCGTATGCGGCCAGGGCCGGGTTGCCGTGCGTGGTCGCTTCGATGAAGGGCGCCTCGGGACCGATGGTGGCCCAGATCCGCAAGCTGGGCGCACACCTCATCCTGATGGAAGACAAGACGCGGCGATGGCCCTTGCTCGCCCAGGCCGCCAAGGAGCATGGCTGGTTCGTCACCTCGCCGTATTCGGCCCCCGTGCTGGGCAGCACGCCGATCGGGATCGAAGGGTACAAGACCATCGCCTACGAGATCTTCGAGGATCTCGGCCGCGTGCCCGATTGGCTGGCCCTTCCGGTTTGCTACGGCGACGCGCTCGCGGGCATCCACCAGGGATTCCTCGACCTGCGCACCGCAGGACTGACGGACCGCAGTCCTCGCTTCATCGCGGCCGAGGCGCACGGGTCCCTGGCGCACGCGATGGCCATTTCCGCTGATCACGTGGACGCCGTCCTTGCCGACCATGTGGCTCTTGCCGCATCCGTCGGCGCGCCACAGAGTGCATACCAGGCGCTGCAGGCACTGCGGGATACGTGCGGGATTGCCTTGCGCATCGGCAACGAGGGCCTGGTGGCGTTGCAGGAACTCGTCGGAGCGCTGGAAGGCCTTTGCTTCGAGCTGGCCAGCGTCATGCCGTTCGCGGCCGTCCGCCAGCTGCGGCAGGACGGAACGATCAAGCGCAGCGATCTGGTCGTCTGCCTCGCCACGGCATCGGGTCTGAAGGACCTCGACAAGTCGACGCTGGACTGGAAGGACGTCCCGGTGACCGGGGCCCCGCAAGAACGCGTGCTGGAGAGTGCGCGGGCAGCCGCACTGGCCACGTCATCCAAGCTGTCTCAACTCACTTCCGGAGTCTCGCCATGAATCGTCGACAAGTCGTCAGCGCCGCATTGCTTGTGTCGGCCGCCCTGCTCTGCGGCGCCGCAAGCGCCCAAGATGCGTTTCCGTCGAAACCGCTTCGCATCATCGTGCCGTTCGGGCCCGGCGGCGCACCCGACGTTTTCGCGCGAGTGGTCGCCGACAAGCTGGCGTCCATCCTGGGCAAGCCGCTGGTCGTCGAGAACAGGACGGGCGCGAGCAGCATCATCGGGACGGAGGTGGCGGTGCGCTCGCCGGCCGACGGGTACACGCTGCTGGTCGCCACCCCTTCGACCACGATCCTGACCGCCTCGAACAGGAAGCTGAGCTTTGACCCGGCCAGGGATCTGCAGGCCGTGTCCATGGGGGTTTCGATGTCCCCAGTGCTGGTCACCGGCGCCAACTCGGCGCTGCGCGACGTCAAGTCCGTCATCGCGGCGGCGAAGGCCCAACCGGGAAAACTGGTCATCGCGTCCGGCGGTGTCGGCAACTCGCAGCACCTGGCTGCGGAGATGCTCAAGCAGATGGCCGGCATCGACATGCTGCACGTGCCCTACCAGAGCACGCCGGCCATCGTGCCCGCCCTTGTCAGCGGTGAAGTCGATCTGACCTTTGCCGATGCAAGTTCGCTGCCGCTCATCAAGGCCGGCAAGCTTCGCGCGATCGCCGTGGGATCACCGACCAGAAGCAAGGCCATACCGGATGTGCCCACCGTGGCGGAAGCCGGGTTGCCGGGGTTCAACTATCAGAGCTGGTACGGCCTCATGGTCCCCGCGGGGACCCCTGCCCCGGTGGTCGCGCAGTTGAACCGCGCGATCAATCAGGCGCTCGCCGACGCCGAAGTGCAATCCAAGCTGTTGTCGGCCGGGCTGGTCGCGACGCCCGGCACGTCGGACGCGATGGCGACCTTCATGGCTGAAGACGCCAGGCGCTGGGCCAAGGTCATCCAGACGGCCAACATCAAGTTCGATTGAAACCATGCCTGCACGGATTCCTGGCAACGACGAGTTCGGGATGATGCGCGCGCAATTGGAGCGGGCTACCGGAACTGACGTCCGTGCCGCGGTGCGCGCCAGGAAGTGGAGCCGCGCGACGCACGGGCTGGCGCGCGGTTTCGTGCAGGCCAATCTCGCGATCCTGCCCGAGCGCTATGCCTTCGACTTCCTCCGATTCGCACAGCGCAACCCGAAGCCCTGCCCGATCATCGAGGTCCTCGACCCCGGCAATCCGGAACCGGCGATCGCGGCGTCTGGCGCCGACATCCGGACCGACCTGCCCGGCTATCGCGTCTACCGGGAGGGGCGTTTCACTGAAGACCGCCGCTCGATCGAGGACATCTGGCGCAAGGACCACGTCGGGTTTCTCATCGGCTGCAGCAACTCGATGGACGAGCTGATGCTGGAGGCAGGCATCTCCTTGCGGCACCTGGAAACCGAGGACGGGCGGATCTCCGTCTATACGTCCACGATCGCGTGCCAGCCCGCGGGCGTGTTTCACGGTCCCATGGTGGTCAGCATGCGGCCGATTCCGGCATCGAAGGTCACCAGGGCCGTCGAGATCACGTCCCGGCATCCGCTGGCGCATGGTGGGCCTGTTCACATCGGGCGTCCTGAAGCCATCGGCGTTCCCGATCTGTCGAAAGTGGAGTGGGGTAAGTACAACCCGCTGGGCGTGGGCGACGTTCCCGTCTTCTGGGCGTGCGGCGTGACGCCCCAGGCCATCGCGATGGCATGCGGCATCCCCGAGATGATCACGCACGCAGCGGGACACATGTTCGTCACGGACCTTAGGCTGTCGTCGCTGGCGTCGTAGGTCGCACGTCGAATGACGCCTGCTGCCGAATGACCCTGCCTAGATTTCACGTACAGCAAGAAGTTGGAAACTTCAGAGTACGGAGAATCGAGATGAAAGAAGGCAGGCTGCCCAAGAGGCAGTACACAGAGGAGTTCAAGGCTGAAGCCGTCAGGCTCGCAGCCACGGTGGACGGCCACGAAGCGGCACGGCGCCTGGGCGTGCCGGTGGCCACGGTGGGAAACTGGTCCAGGCGGGGCGTTGCCGCGGCCAGCGCCAGCGGTGCGCCAGTACTGGGTGAAGCGCCCGCACGCCGCCCTGTCAGCGAATTGGAAGCTGAGAACAGTCGCCTGCGCAGGGAACTGGCCGAAGCGAAGCTGGATGTGGAAATCCTGCGAAAAGCGACGGCGTACTTCGCCAGGGGGTCGCGATGAAGTACGCCTGGATCGACGAACATCGCGACCAGTACACCGTCAGTCAGTTGTGCCGCGTGCTGGGCGTGTCGCGCAGTGGCTACTGCCAGTGGCGCGTGCGCCCGCCCAGCAAGAGGGCGCTGGCCAACCAGGCCCTGGATATCAAGGTGGCGGCCATCCACCGGGCCAGCCGCCGAAGCTATGGACGCCCTCGGATCGTGCAGAGCCTGCGCCAGCACGGCGAGATCGTCAGCGCCGAGCGGGTTCGCAAGAGCCTGCGGCGCCAGGGGCTGCGGCCGGTGTACAGGAGGCCCTTCGTGGTGACCACCGACTCGGCCCATCGTCTGCCGGTGGCGCCGAACCTTCTGGATCGGCGCTTTGATGGCTGGCAGCCAGATCAAGCGTGGGTGACGGACATCACGTACGTGCCCACCGGCGAAGGCTGGCTGTATCTGGCTGCGGTGATAGACCTGGCCGGCCGGCGAATCGTGGGCTGGTCGATGTCCGAGGTCATCGATGCCACCTTGGTGTGCACGGCCCTGAAATCGGCCTGGTGGCAGCGCAAGCCGGCCAGGGGGCTGCTGGTACATAGCGATCGCGGGGCGCAGTATGCGAGTGGGCGCTACCGGGCGTTGGCGGCCGAGTTGGATATCACTATGTCCATGAGCAGGAAGGCCAACGCCTGGGACAACGCGCCGATGGAGAGTTTCTTCAAGACGCTGAAGGTCGAGCGCATCCACCAGGTACGCTACGACACGCGGGCGCAGGCCAGGCTGGACATCGTCGACTGGATCGAGGGCTGGTACAACCGTCAGCGCCTGCACTCGGCCAACGGCTTCCTCTCCCCCGTGACCTGGGAGAACGACCGTTTGGCTGCATGACTTGATGTACGCGGAATCCAGGCAGGGTCACCAGCGCCACAACCCGGTCGGTCCACACCGGCTCTTGCTTGATACCGCAGCCGTCTTCGCCCAGCCAATCACTGCCCCTCCTGCCACAGGGGCGACTATTCCATTCTCTCCACTATCACGCAGTTCGTGCAACGCTGCCTCAACTCACTCGAATGCCGCACTGCGTCGCCCTTCAATCGCAGCACCGCAGGTAGTCAGCCTATCGATTGCCGTGTCAGACATGCCAAGCTCCGCTGCAAGCACTTGCCGGGTATGCTCACCGAGCATGGGCGGAGCAGTCCAAGGGATCTCGATGTCGCCGTAGCGGATCGGGTTGCGAACGCCTGACAAGCAGCCCAGCACCGGGTGGTTCCACTGGCGCATCAACTGGTTGGCCGCCACCTGCTCATTCCCAAGCAGGGCTGCGTAGTCATTGATGGGTGAGACAACCAGGTCGTGCTCTCGCGAGAGTTGCAGCACTTCGGCCTGCGTCAGGCGCGCAAAGAAGGGGGCGATTATTGCGTGCAACTCCACGCGGTTTTCCAGCCGCGCCTCGGCGCTGGAAAACCGCTCGTCATACGCGAGCGCCGGTTGCCCTATGGCGGCACAGAACTTGTGCCACAACGGCTGCGTCGCCACGAGCGTGATGAAGCCGTCCTTGACAGCATAGGAGCCTGACGGAACGATCATTGGGTGCTGTCTTCCGCTGCGTTGAGGGACCTTGCCAGTGAGGGCATATTCCATGATCGGCGGTGCCTGGAAGGCCACCAGTGCGTCCAGGAGGCTGACGTTGACGCGCTGCCCGCGTCCGGTGCGTCCCAGCGACAGCATCGCCGCCAGCACCCCTTGGCTCAGGTAGCTGCCGGCCAGCATATCCGACACCATGTTTCCCATGCGCAGCGGCGGGCCGTCGCCGTCCCCATTGATGCTCATGAGTCCGCCAAAGGCCTGCATGGTCGAATCGGTCGCGGGTGCGCCGGCCAGTGGGCCATGTTCACCAAAACCATAGATGCTGGCGTAGATGAGCCGGGGGTTGGCGGCGGCCAGCTTGTCGTAGCCCAGGCCAAATTTCTCCAGCACGCCAGGCCGGAAGTTCTGCACGATGATGTCGCTGTGCCCCGCAAGCCGCGTGGCCACATCGCGCCCCTCAGGGTGCTTGAGGTCCAGACAGATACTGCGCTTGTTGCGGTTCAAGCTGAGGTGCGCGCTGCTTTCGCCCAGCGTGACCTGATGCCCCACGCCCCGCGCCCAGTCTCCCTCGGGTGGCTCGATCTTGATGACGTCCGCACCCAGATCGGCCAGCAGCATGGCGCAGGACGGGCCAGCCACGCCCTGGCTGAAATCGATCAGGCGGTATCCGGCCAGCGGCCCAAGGCAGGCGCTGCCATCACTGGGGTTGAATGCGCGCATCCTTGACCTTTGTTCCCCAGACAACAAGTTGCCGGTCGACGAACACGCGCAGTTCCTCGGCCGAACTGGCCTGCGTCTCGACGCCCGCCTGCCGTAACCTCTCCCGAAAGTCGGAGTCGGAGGTGATCTTGTTCAGCTCGGCATTCAGGCGCTCGACAATCGGCGCGGGCATGCCAGCCGGGCCGAAGATCGCGCCCCAGGCCGTGAGATCAAAGCCTCGAAGGCCCGTCTCTTCGGTGATGGTGGGAAGTTCGGGCATCAAGGCGCTTCGCGTTTCGCTGGAGACGGCGAGTGCCCTGAGCTTGCCAGCCTGGATGTGAGGCAGGGCGTTGGCGATATCGACGAAAGCAAACTGCACCTGCCCGCCCAGCAGGTCCGTCACCACCTGCGGCACGCTCTTGTAGGGTACCGCCACGGAATCCATCTTTGTCAGCCGGCTGAACGCAGCGCCGGCGATCTGGCCCGTGCTATTGCCATAGCCGTAGCTTGTATTGCCCAGCTGGTGTGCATGAGCAATGAGTTCCTTCACGCTGTTTGCGGGCAGACGCGACTCGACGACGAGCACAAAGGGAAAGGCGCAGACCCGTGCAATGGGCGTGAAGTCCTTCACTGGGTCGTAGTTGAGCTTTTTGAAGAGGAAGGGATTGGCCGAATGCGTGGTGTTGGAGGTGAGAAAGAGCGTGTAGCCGTCCGGCGCCGCCTTGGCCACCAGTTCGGCCGCGATCTGGCCCGAAGCCCCGGCCTTGTTCTCCACCACCACGGGTTGGCCCAGTGCCGCCTGCAAGTGGTCACCCAGACGCCGCGCCACCATGTCGCTGGCGGCACCTGCGCCAAAGGGGATCACCAGGCGTATGGGCCGGGACGGCCAGCCCTGCGCCCTGGCCGGGGAGGCAGCACAGGCGGCCAAGGCCGCTGCTGCGGCAAGGAGAGTGCGTCTGTTGATCATGTCTTTTCTCCGAAGAATCTTTGCATGGCTTCGTCATGCTCGGGCGTGTGGTGAGCGATAGCCTGATAAGCCGCGGTCATCTCCAGAAGGGTCTCGAGGCCAGTGCGCTGGCCTTCACGCAACAGCCGCTTGGCCATCCGCAATGCGGAGCCGGGATGCGCCGCAATGCGACGCGCCAGAGCAAGGCTTTCTTCCATCAATTGCGAGGGCTCGACCACGCGGGACACAAGGCCCCAAATCAGCGCGGTGGCCGCGTCGACAGGCTCCGCGGTGAAGGTCATCTCCGCCGCGCGCGACATGCCGATAGCGCGCGGCAAGAACCACGCGCCGCCGTCACCGGCAACGATGCCCAGCTTCACGAAACTCTCGGCAAAGGTGGCCCGTGTCGAGGCGATGCGCATGTCGCACATCGTCGCGATATCGCAGCCCGCGCCATAGGCGGGGCCATTGATCGCGGCGATGGTCGGCACCTGCAAGTGATAGAGCACGAGCGGAACGCGTTGCACGCTCTCCCGGTAGCGGTTTTGGATGTCGTAGGCGCTGCCCTCGGACAGGCCTTTCTTCGCGAGCAGATCCTTGACGTGGCCGCCGGAGCAGAACGCATCGCCGTTGCCGGTGAGAATGACGCAGCGCACATCGGCGTCGGCATTGACGCGATGGCACGCTTCTTCGAAGCAGCGCGTCTGCGCCACGCCCGAAAGCGCGTTACGCGTGTCCGGCCGGTTCATCGTCAGCGTGACGATGCCATCGACCTGCTCATAGAGGAGGAAGTCACCGGTCATGCACTGGCCTCGCCGCCGTCAGTGCGCATCAAGAGCTTGTAGGAGGCTTCCATGACGGTCTCCTGGCGCTGGTTGACCACGCGGATGGCGATGTCGATGATGCCGCGCCCCGGCGTCGAGACCAGGCGTTTGGAGGCCACGCGCGAATGCGTGCGCAGCGTGTCGCCGATGAGTGCGGGGCGCGAGAATCGCGACTCGCCAAAGCCGAGCGCTGCGATGGTGTGTGTGCCGATGAGTTCCTCCATCATGCCCGCAGCAAAAGCCTGTATCAGCAGGCCTGGAACGATGCGCTGCCCGAACGGGCTATGCACGCGACAGTACTCCGCGTCAATGAAGATGGGTAGCTTCAGGCCCGCCAGGCTGGTGAACTGCACGATGTCGGTTTCGGTCACCGTGCGGCCATAGCTCACGAACTCGTCCTTCGGGTTGACTTGCGCGAACGTCAGTTGTTTCATGGCACCACTCATTCCATCGGTATGCGCGCGGCATGGATCACGTGTTTCCACTTCGCGTAGTCGTCCTGTATCTTCTTGCGCAGCGCCTCGGGGTCCCCATCGCCCGGGACGAAGCCCAGCGTGTCAAAACGCGCGCGCACACCGGGCGCCTCCAACGCCTTCGTCACAGCGGCATGGATTTGGTCGCGGATGTCCTTCGGCGTGCCGGCCGGCACGGCAATGCCTGTCCAGACGCTGAAGTCGAAGCCTGGCACGCCGGACTCCGCGATGGTGGGTACTTCCGGCAGGCTGGCGTAGCGTTTCTCGACGGAAACGCCCAGCGCCTTCAGCCTGCCACTGTGGATATGCTGTGCAACTGGGCCGAACGAGCTGAAGATCATGTCCACTTGTCCACCCAGTACGTCGGTCACACCCTGGGCCTGGCCTTTGTAGGGCACATGAAGGATGTCGGTCTTGGTTTCGTACTTGAACAGCTCGGCCGCCAGGTGCGACGTAGCGCCGGTACCCGATGATGCGATCGTCATCTTGCCGGGATTGGCGCGGGCCGCATCAACCAGTTCCCTGATGCTGTTGACGGGCAGGCCCGGCCGGACCACAAGCACCATGGGAATGGTGGCGATCATGCTCACCGGCTCGAAATCCGCCAGCGGGTCGTAGCCGAGTTTGCGCACGTGCGGCAGGATGGTGAATGGCGGGTCGTGCGCAAGCGTCCAGGTATGGCCGTCGGGCGCGGCGCGGGCACCGGCCTCGGTGCCCACCATGCCACTCGCCGCGCCCTGGTTCTCAATCACCAGCGGCTGACCGAGCGCGGTGGCGACATGCTCGGATATCGTGCGCGCGCTGATGTCGGTGGCCGCACCCGGGGCGAATGGAACGATGAGCCGGATCGGGCGGTCTGGTTTCCATTGAGCGAATGCGTGTGTCACCGGCGCGAGCAACAGGGCAAAGAGAGTGGCCGCCAATGCAGCTCTCATTCGGGTGTGTTTCACGTGTTGTCTCCATATCGTTTGATGCCTACGGTCCGGCTCGGGACCTTGCATGAGTATTGGTCGCCACACTCATTAGTACAATCGACTTCCCTTTATGCATTATTCAGATTGACTAAAGAATGCGAGTTACCCTGCGCCAGATCGAGGGCTTTCTGGCCGCGGCCGATGCCTTGTCGTTTTCGCGCGCCGCGCAGAAGCTTCATGTCACGCAATCCGCGTTCTCGCAATTGATCCGCGAGATGGAAACAGCGTTGGATGTGCGCTTGTTCGACCGGACGACGCGCAAGGTCGTGCTGACCGATGCGGGGCATTCGCTGATGCTCAAGATGCGAAGTGGGCTCATGGCCATCGAAGAAGCCTGCATGGATGCCCAGGCCATCAGTCGCCTGGAAAAAGGGCATGCGTCGGTAGGTGCGCTGCCCTCACTTGCCAGCGGATACATGACACAGGCGATAGGAGACCTCAGGCGCCAGCACCCTGGTGTGAGTGTGAGCCTGCATGAAGCGCAGAACCCCGACCTGCTGGAGATGGTGCTGCAACGCAAGGTCGAGTTCTCGGTTTGCGCCCAAGTGCCGGCGCCGCGGGACCTGGTGTTCGAAGCGCTCTTCACCGAAGAGCTGGTGGTTGTCGTGCCCGTGGATCACCCCCTTGCTGGCAAGGCGCGGCAGCCTTGGAAAAAGCTGGCACGTGTCCCGCTTGTCCTCATGACGCATCACTCCAGCACTCGCCGGACGATCGCTGAGGCGCTGCTCGAGAACGGCCTGTCAGACAGCCCCGCCTATGAAGTGGCAAGCCTGCAAACGGCCCTGAGCATGGTCAGGGTCGGCATGGGTGCCGCCATCATGCCGCTCACCGCACTACTGGAGATGAACCTCGATGGACTGACGACCTGCAGGCTGAGCAGCCCCGTCCCCTTGCGAAGGATCGCCATCTGCCGCCGCAGAGACCGCGTCGTATCGGCAGCGGCGTTGGCGTTGTCGCAGCTGATCCAGCTGCGCGTGAGCCAGTCCGTGCGCCCGGGTATCTCTTCGCCTCCGGGGAAGGTTTTCACGAGCAAGACAGCATAAGGCCAGCGCCGCCAACTTTCTGGCAGACGTATGTAGAGGCCTGAAATCAATTGATGGCTCCTGGTTCCGTCATGCGAGTTCATCAGCACGATCTCGTGGGCCTCGGCATCGCTCACTTGCATGGCATGACGCAGCCGAACCATAGCTTCGTCTCGCGCGCGGCCAGGCAATGAATCGTCAGAGCTTCCGACACAATGCCGGATAGATTGCACACGATCAGTCGAGCGGCGACTCGGCTATTTTTGTGAGGGGGAAGAAAATCGCCCATGAAGACTCCAGAACGCACTACGCGTCTGGCCAAAGTTCTTTTCAGTTCGGCGAGCCTCCATCAACTTGGTTGATCCACCTGATCAACTCTCCTCATTTGTCTGACGGCATAGGCGGCCTCATAGTCTCGGCGTCCGTCAAGCGCGAGGAGTTCATCTGTGAAATTGAGCATGTTCATGCAGCCGCAGCATCCGCCTGGCCGCAACGCCTGGGAGACCCTGGCCGAGGATCGCGAGGCGATCCTGCTTGCTGATCAGCTGGGGTTCGAAGAAGCATTCGTCGGCGAGCACGTCACCGACATTTCGGAGCCCATCTCGTCCTGCGTGGCCTTCCTGGCGAGCGTGGCGCACGAGACGCGGCGCATCGTGCTGGGCACGGGGACGATCAACGTCCCAAACCAGCATCCAGCCCATGTCGCAGCGCAATGCGCGATGCTCGACCACATGCTCAAGGGACGATTCATCATGGGCATCAGTCCGGGTGGCCTGCTCTCCGACGCGGAGGTGTTCGGCAACCTGGACGTTGATCGCAATGCGATGTTCCAGGAAGGCATCAACATGATTCTCGACATCTGGGCGGGTGAGCCGCCCTACGACCTGGAAGGCAAGCACTGGACGGTGAGCACGCGCCGCACCATGTTTCCCGAGATCGGCCAGGGCAGCATCCTCAAGCCCTACCAGCGGCCGCATCCGCCGATCGTCGGCACCGTGGTGGCGCCGTTCTCCAAGGGCGTCACCGAAATGGCCAAACGCGGCTGGACGCCGATGAGTTCCAACTTCCTGCTGCCGCAATGGGTGAAGACGCACTGGCCCAAGTACGTGGAAGGCCGCAGCGCCGTGGGCGAGCAGGCCCGGCCCGAGGATTGGCGGGTGGGCCGCAGCATCTTCGTGGCCGACGACGAGCGCACGGCCAAGGCCTACGGCCTCGGTCCCCAGGGACCGTACTACCAATACTTCGAGCAGGTTTCTCGCAAGCTGATCGCCAACGGGCGCATGGACATCTTCAAGACGGACAGCGCGATGCCCGACAGCGAGGTGACGCCCGACTTCATCACGCGCAACGTCACCATAGCCGGTACTGTCAACCAGGTGGTCGACCAGATCCTCACTTTCCGCGAGGCTGTGGGCGACTTCGGCACCTTGGTCTACGCAGCTCACGACTGGGTCGACGCGGACCTGGGTCGACGCTCGATGCAGTTGCTGGCCGAGGAGGTCATGCCACGCGTCAACACGGCGATCGGCCGCTAGCGGCGCCTGGGCGCCAGGCGCGCATCCTTTCCTGAGCTACCTGTGTGTATGTGCAGATTTATAACGGAGACAACCCAATGAAAAGACGCACCCTGATCCAGATGGCCGCCACCGCCGGCGGCTCGCTCACATTCGGCGCTGCGCATTCGCAGTCCGGCTGGCCCAACCGCCCGATCCGCCTGATCGTGCCTTACGCGGCCGGCCTGTCGATCGACGTTGCCGCGCGCATCCTCGCTGAACAGGTTGGCCGCTCGCTGGGCCAGCCCATGGTGGTGGACAACCGGCCCGGCGCGGCCGGCATCATCGGCACCGACGCGGCGGCCAAGAGCGCACCGGATGGCTACACCGTGATGATGTCCGTCACGGCCGCCATGAGCATGAATCCGAACTTCTACAGCAAGCTGCCCTATGACACGTTCAAGGACTTCGCGGCCGTCACCCAGACCTCCAACCTCACGTTCGTGCTGGTCACGGGGGCCAACCAGCCCTACAGGACGATCGCAGACCTGGTCGCGGTGGCCAAGGCCAAGCCCGGTTCGATCGACTACGGCTCTCTGGGCGTTGGCTCGGCCCAGCATGTGCTGATGGAACTGCTCTCCAGCACCACCAGCACGCGCTTCACGCATGTGCCGTACAAGTCCTCACTCATGCCCGACCTGCTCGCAGGCATCGTGCCCGTGGCGTTCGAGCCCTCGACCACCACTGTGCCGCTGATCCGCCAGGGAAAACTCAGGGGCCTGGGCATCACCGGCACGGAGCGCCTGCCAGCGCTGCCGGACGTCCCGACGATCAAGGAGACTGTTCCCGACTTCGAGGGCGACACTTGGCACGGCATCTTCGTGCCGGCCGGCACGCCTTCACCCATCGTCGCGCGGCTCGCCGATGAGTTCAACAAGGCGGTGCGCGTACCCGAAGTGTCGCAGCGCCTTTCTGAAGTCGGCCTTTTCCCGGCCGGCACGTCGCCCCAGGCTTTCGACAAGCTGTGGCGCGACGATGCCCAGAAATGGGGACGGCTGGCGCGCACGAACAACATCCGCGTCGAATGAAGCAGGAGCACCGTCCATGACAACCAGCCGTCGGATTCCCCCGGTCGACCACACCCGCGCGGGCCCTGCCGAGATCGTGGACGCGATCCTCGCGCGCCGCGGCGGCACGTTAATGAACATCGACCGGCAGATGCTGCACAGCCCCGAACTCGCCCGGGGCTGGAACCACATGCTGGGCGCTGTACGCACGCGCCTGGCGCTACCGGGGCGGCTGCGCGAGCTGGCCATCTGCGCCGTCGCCACGCTGAACGGGGCGAGCTATGAGTTCCACCACCATGCGCCGGTGCTGCTGCACGAGGGTGGTAGCGCCGCGCAGGTGGAGGCGCTGCGCGACGTGATCGCAGCCCTGCGCGCCGAGGCAGTCTTCGACCGCGCCGAACGCGCAGTACTTCAGCTTACGCTGGAGATGACGCGCAGCGTGTCCGTGAGCGACGCCACGTTCACCGAACTGCGTCAGGTGCTGAACAGCGACCAGCATGTGGTCGAACTGGTGGCCGTCGTCGCCGCCTACAACATGGTCTCGCGCTTCATTGTCGCGCTGCAGATCGATCCGGAATAGCGGTCGGTGCAAAGAAGGGGTGACAGGCGCTGCGCCCCGCGGCTCGATGCCTCCCAGCAGCCCGGCCGCCTGCCGCTTCAGAATCCCACTTGGTCCCCGCCCTTGAGCGCCAGCAGCTCGCGCGCCTCGGCGGGCGTCGCAACTTCCAGCGACAGCGACTCCAGCACAGAGGCGATCTGCGAAACCTGCTCCGCATTGCTCCTGGCCAAGCGTCCACGCCGCAGGTAGAGGCCGTCCTCCAGTCCGACCCGCACATGGCTTCCCATCGCGGCGCCCATGGACACCAGGGGCATCTGGTGGCGGCCTGCGGCGAGGATGGACCATTGGTAGTCGTCGCCGAACAGCCGATCGGCCGTCTCGCGCATGTGCGCCACGTGCGAGGGGTGCGCGCCCACGCCGCCCAGGATGCCGAAGATGGTCTGCACGAACAGTGGCGGCCGCACCAGCTTGCGGTCGAGAAAGTGCGCCAGCGTATAGAGATGGCCGACGTCGTAGCACTCGAACTCGAACCGGGTGCCGAAGGCCTCGCCGATCTCCCTCAGGGTGAACTCGATGTCGCGGAAGGTGTTGCGGAAGATGAAGTCGTGCGTGTTCCGCAGGTACTCGGGCTCCCATGCGTGCTTCCATTCCTTGAACTTCCCAAGTGCCGGATACAGGCCGAAATTCATCGATCCCATGTTCAGCGAACACATCTCAGGCCGTGTCGCAAAGGCCGCTTCCAGCCGCTGCTCGACGGTCATGTTGTGGCCGCCGCCCGTGGTGATGTTGATCACGGCATCGGTCTCGGCCTTGATCTGCGGCAGGAACTGCATGAACACCTCAGGCGAGGGCGTGGGACGGCCATCGACGGGATCCCGCGCATGCAGATGGAGAATGGCGGCGCCCGCACGCGCCGCCTCGATTGCCGACCGTGCGATCTCCTCGGGTGTGATCGGAAGATATGGCGACATGGTCGGCGTGTGGATGGCGCCAGTCGCCGCACAGGTGATGATGACTTTCTTCAATGCGGTGCTCCTCCAGAAGGTGGAACCCAGTCTACGAAGCAGCCCGTGGTCTTGAACAACAAGATGTTCTGATGGCAGGCATCAGGCGGCGTGATGCGCCATGACGGCCGCGTCGGCGATGGCGCGCATGCTATCGCGCCATTCGATGTGCCCGATCAGAACTTGTAATCACAGCGGCCAGGCATCTCACTAGCATGGGTCCATCCTATCCAGAAGATCCGCCATGTCCTTCATCTCCACATCTTCCCCTGTCTCCCCGGTCACCCCCGTCTTCAGCCAGCACGAATTGCGCCGCGCGCTCGGTGCCTTCGTGACCGGCGTGACGGTCATCACTACGCTGGACGAGACCGGCCGGCCGATCGGCCTCACGGCCAACTCGTTTGCCTCGGTGTCGCTGGAGCCACCGCTGATCCTCTGGAGCCAGTCGCGCACGGCCCCCAGCTACCCGGTCTTCTGCAACGCCAGCCGGTTCGCGGTCAGCATCCTGGCGGCGCACCAGGATGACATCTCGGACCGCTTTGCGCGCGGCGGAGCGGACAAGTTCCAGGGCGTGGCGGTGCGCGCAGGCCTGGGTGGCGTACCGCTGATCGAGGGCGCCGCCGCCACGCTCGAATGTTCCCTGGCCGCGGCCTATGAAGGCGGCGACCACACTGTGTTCCTGGGACGGGTCGAGCGCATCGAGCAACGTGACATGGAGTCGCTCGCCTACGCGCATGGCCGCTACCGATTGACCACGGAACTCGTACGCGAGGCCGCGTGACGAATCGCCTGACGCATCGGCCGGCCTCGTGCCGAACGCCTCAGCGTGAAGCGCTGGTGGCCTTCGGCGCGTGCCGTGCGATGAAATCGATCATCACGGCGTCGAACATCGCCGCGCGCTCGATGTTCGGCAAGTGGGCGGCGTCTTCGATGATCTGCAACTCAGAGCCCTCGATGCGTCCGTGCATGTCGGTCGCCATGGCCGGCGTGGCGGCCGGGTCTTCGCGGCCGGTCAGCACCAAGGTGGGCACGCGGATTTTATCCAGCAGTGCCGTCTGGGCCAACGTGCTCACCGCCGCGGCGCAGCCGCAGTAGCCATTTACCGACGTGCCGAGAATCATGCGACGTATGCGCTCCATGGCTTGCGGGTGATCACTGGCGTAACTGGCCGTGAACCAGCGCGCGACGGTGCTTTCCAGCATGCTCTGCATGCCTTGCTCTCTTACCACGGGAATGCGGTCGCGCCATGCCTGCGGCGCCCCCTGGTGGCTCATGGTGTTGCACAGTGCGAGGCTGTGCAGGCGATGGCCATGCAGTGCGCCCAGGCGCTGGCCGACGATGCCGCCCAGCGAGACACCCACGAAATGCACTCGCTCCAGGCTCGCGTGGTCGAGTACAGCCACGGCGTCGTCTGTCAGCATCTCAAGGGTGTAGTCGCCGGCCGGCGCATCCGACGCACCGTGCCCCCGCATGTCGTAGCGCAGCACGCGGAACTCTCGCGTCAGCGCGGGCAGATTCTCGGACCACATCGATCGGTCGGCAGCCAGACTGTTGGCGAGCATCACAACAGGGGCGCCCTCGACGCCTTCGATGGAATAGGCGATACGGACACCGCTGGATGAGGCGTGGTGGAGCATGACGAAGTACGGTGAAATGAAGACCCGCCGAGTCTAGGAAGCCGGACGCCGTAGGCACAAACAATTAAATGTGATGCGCTCCATCAACGCGCATGATGGTACCCGCGCAAGGGACAAGCCCTCTTGCCCCGGTTCCGCGACGCGGATAGAAGAGACGTATGTCACCCAGTTTGCTAGAGATCCGGATGTTCGTTGCGGTCTACGAGGAGGGCTCGTTCACGCTGGCCGCGATGCGCGAGAACGCAACGCAGTCAGGCGTTTCCCAGCACATCCGCAACCTGGAGGACCGTATGGGCGTGCAGTTGTTCGCCCGCGGTCGCAAGATCGAGGCTACGCCCGCGGGCGCCGCCTACTACCTGCGCTGCCTCCAGGTGCTGCAGGCGCACGCGCATGCCCGCCGCACGCTCGATCAGTTTGCCGAGGGGCTGGCCGGTTCGGTCACGGTGGGCCTCATGCCGGCCATGACGCGGCGCCAGCTTTCCGCGGCCTATCGGCGTTTCAGTGAGGCCCATCCCAACGTGGCGGTACGGGTGATCGAAGCCTTCAGCGGTCTGCTGACGGAGAAAGTGCGCAACGGCGAGGCGGACTTCGCCATCGTCCCGCGTAGCCCCACGCCGGTCATGGGTGTGCAGGCACAGGTGTTCGTGCAAGCGCAGGAGATGCTGATTTCCCGCCGTGACCAGGGCCTGGTGCATGGACAACCCGTGCGATTGGCGGACGTGGAGAACCTCAGCCTGATCGTGCCCGGCCCAGGCAACTCGCGCCGCGCGATGCTCGAGCTCTATTTCTCCGAGCACGATGTACATGTCGCGCGCCGGCTCGAATTCGACGCCATGATCGGCACGCTGGACCTCGTGGCCACCACCGACTGGATGACAGTGCAGCCGTGCACACTGATGGCCGGCGACATGGACGACGCAGCCTCGGTGTTCTCGGTCAACCCGATCGACGCCCCGGCAATCCTCACCGACTTCATGCTCATCTCGCCCACCCGCCAACCCATGTCGGCGGCGGCGCTGGCCTTCCTCGACGTGTTGCGCGAGGTAACCGAGGCGCACATCGGCGTGCCGATCAGGCCGCGCGACGCGCTGCAGGCCTGAGCGCACCATCCACTCTTCCCGCTGACGCGCTCCTGTGTGATCCTGGACTTGGCAGCCGTAAGCGCTAACGAGCCGATCATCCTCTGCCCTGCCAAGCACGGCCCACCGACTCGGGCCCTTCCTGTCCGGGTGCGCCCGGTTATGAGGCCATATATCCCTGCCTAGACTGCCCCGACAGGTCGGACAGCGCGAATGGACATAGGCTCGTCGGGTGCCGGGTGCGCAATACTATATGGACGAACTTCGTGCTGGACGCCGTGGAGCAAGCGCTGTAGGCCAGACAGCCAGTCGCGACGGGTCGCTCGTGAGTCGCTCGGATCGCGTTTCGCAGTGCGTCAGCATTCGCTATCCCGAACGTCTGGCCGAAGCTGGCATCGAGCCTTCGGTGGGCAGCCGAGGCGACGGTTACGGCAATGCTCTGGCCGAGACGATCAATGGGCCGTACAAGGCCGAGCTGATCCGTCCGGGCTCAGGTCAGCCACCAGTTGCTTGAGCTCTCGATTCTCCTTCTCGAGCTGGCGCAGACGCCTCCACTCAGACAGGCCGATTTCGACGTACTTCTTCTCTAGACCGTCGAGCGTCGCATCGCTGACGCTCATCTTGCGACACACCTCTTCGAGGCTAGTGTCCAGCTCGGCCTGCTTGAGTGCAAAGGCGATCTGGTCTTCAGTGAATCTGCTTCTTTTCACGACATGCTCCTGCTCCCTTCGAAGGGCCTCATCATGCCGGTCACCTCTGAACGATTCTGTTTGCTGGGACAGGGGTTAAATGCACGCATGTTGGGAACAAATCTTGGCGACACATGGTCAGGATCACGATCGCAAGACTTCGGTCCCGCCGCCTGGGTCTGATTCGTCGGAGCGCATATTCTTCCGTGCAAACTTGCGCTGCTTGATTTTGTCTACGCCCTCTCAGGATCGGCTACAGGCACAGCGGCCGTGTATTTGCGAAGATGGTCAACTAGCTACGCGCAGCCCGATGGCTTGGAATCTTTCCCAGACTTCTGCGCCGAACTCACTAGTGATTTGTTCCCCGATGTCTTTCGGGTAATAGACATCGTTCATGACCTCGTTCTTCTCACCCTGAACCACGACAAGCATCTTGGCGTCATGCTCGGAGACGTTGCGAAAAGTGCGAAAAACGCCAGGCGGGACGGCAAACATGTCCAATGGATCCAGCACGGTCGAATGTTCGCCCTTGTCGCCCCAGATGATCTCGTAGCGCCCCGTTAGCGGCATGAATGTTTCACGCGTTTGCTCGTGCGTGTGCAGCTTTGGCCCGTTGCCGGGAGGGCAGTCCACGATCGATAGCTCCAGGCCCGGCGCGCCGAACACGGCGGGGGGCGAGAAGGAGCGTTTGCGCTCGCGCGGCGCGAGCAGCAGGTAGATGTTCTTGGAGGCCACCCGTTCGTAGGCATCGGTGGGCACACCGATTTCCGGACGCGCGTAGTCATGCTTGGTTGGCTTGAGGTTACGAAGGCGCGCGATCTGGCGCTGTTCCATGTCCTCGGGGGTCCAACTGGTTGGTTCTTCCATCATTTGCTCACTAGTCGGTGTGGTTCAGGATTCGGGCTTGATATTTCGCGCATGCAGCAAGTCGCGCCACATCTTCGATTCGGTCCGGGTCGTGTTGGTCAGCACCGAAGGTGCGCCGCCGACGACCTCTGCGCCCAATTGCGCCAGTCGGACCTGTATGTCCGGCATCGCAATGATGCGGTTGATCTCGGTGTTGAGCCGCGCGACCACCGCCGCGGGCGTACCCGCAGGCACCCAGACAGCCTGCCAGCCGGTGATGTCGTAGCCAGGAAGGTATTCGGCAAGCGCGGGTACATTCGGCAGCGCATCGATGCGCTTGGCGCCTGTGACGGCAAGGGCCTTCAGCTGGCCCGCCTTGATCAGGGGAAGGGCGAGCGAACTCGGTTCGATCTTGAGGTCCACGCGACCGCTCATCAGATCAGGAGGCACGCCATTCAAACGATAGGGAACGTGGAGCATCTCGACCTTTGCGAGCTGATTCACGAGCTCGCCGCCCAGATGCGCCGCGCTACCCGGCCCGTTCGATGCAAAGGTCAGCTTGCCAGGCTGAGATCTCGCCAGCTTGAGCCATTCGTCCACGGAGTTCGCAGCAAACGAAGGCGCCGAAACCCAGACATAGCCGAGCTTAGCCACCAGCAGGACGGGTTCGAGATCAGTATCCGGCGAGTATGGCAGCCTGGCGAAGAGATGGGGATTCATCGTCACGAGCTGGTTGAACCCGTACAACACGGTATAGCCGTCAGCCTTCGCGCGCGTTACCTTTTCGGTCCCGATGATGCCGCTGCCTCCAGGCACGTTGTCGATCACGACTGGCTGATTGAGCGCGTCGGAAAGCTTGGCTGCAATCAACCGACCGATGGTGTCGGGGCTGCCTCCCGCAGAACTCGGTACCACGAATGTGATCGTGCGGCTTGGATAGTTTTCGGCCTGCGAGGCGGCACAGAAGCCTACCGCTGCGGCCACGATGGAGGACCCCAGAATGCGCGTCCATGCATGTCGTGTACGGATCATCGTGTCTCCACTCTCTTGTATCTCCCTGGCGGGATTTTCCTGGGAGTACCGTCATACTATTGAGAAGGTATCATGCAGTAAAATGAAACTTCCAGATTGGCAGAATCGATCTCGTGCATCTCAGGAATCTTGACCTCAACCTGCTGGTGACGCTTGATGTTCTGCTGCGCGAGCGCAGCGTCACACGTACGGCGCAGGCCCTGTATCTCAGCCAGTCGGCCGTGAGCCACGCGCTGGGCCGCCTTCGGGACATGCTGGGCGATCCGCTGCTCGTACGGGGACCGGGGGGCATGGTGCCGACCCAGTACGGGGAAGAACTGCAGCAGTCCGTGCACGAGGCCCTGCAGGCCCTGCAGCTTGCCATCAGCCGCGGCAAATTCGACCCAGCCCAGTCCACGCAAGCCTTCTACCTGGGAACGACTGACTATGTCGAGTACCTGATCCTTCCACGCTTGATGGAGCGCGTCTACAAGGCTGCACCCAACGTCCGCATCATGCTGCGTAGCGTGGTAACGGAAAAGGTGCGCGACGACCTTGTGAGCGGTCATCTGGACATGGCGGTGAGCTTCGCGCCGCAAACCTCTTCGCTGATCCACATACGAAGGATGATGGCCGAAACCTATTCGTGCGTGATGAGAGCCGACATGTTCGGTCGCACCCGCGAAATTTCGCTACGCCAGTATCTGAATGCGGCGCATTGCCTGGTGTCGCCCAGTGGAACATTTTCCGGTGCAGCGGATGCCGCGCTCGCGCGGATCAAGAGGCACCGCAATGTGGTCCTGTCTACGCCACGATACTTGTCGGCGGCGGAGATTGTGGCCCGCTCCGACATGATTCTCACGATACAGGCTCGGCTGGCGAAGCACTTCACCGAGTACCTTCCACTCAAGGCCTGCCCGACGCCGTTCCGCATGCCCGCGAATTACCTGGGCATGCAATGGTCCGAACGGACACACAATGACCCGGCGCACCAGTGGCTACGTGGCCTTGTCGTCGAGGTTTGTGAGGAAATTGGCTCGCAGAAGGCTTAGGGCTTAGGGCGCGCTCCCCGCTGTGAACCGCAAGGGGTGCGGGCTGCAGGCAGAAAATGGGTTGGCAGGCAGCGGTTCAGGCCGCCACTGTTTCGACGCCCGCGTCGAAGTGGATACCGATCTCCTTCAGCGCAGAGACGGTCTGCGGACCGAAGTCGCGTGCAATTCGATCGCCCTCGTCCGGTGTGAACGCGATACGATCGGCTTGGCTCTGGCTTTGGACGTGGATGACGGCGAGCAGGCGACCCGTCTCGTTGGAAATGTTCTTGAAGCCGCGAACGACACCGGGTGGAATGGAGCAGAAGTCAAAGGGACCGAGCTCGATGCTGTTTTCGCCCTGGTCGCCCCAAAAGATCAGGAAGCGCCCAGTAACGCAAAAGAAGTTTTCAATGGTCTGCTCGTGGATGTGCAGCGCAGCACCGTCACCCGGAGGCGATTCGGTGAGCGAGAGAATGACCCCTGGCGCACCCTTGATGGGTGCCTGTGCGCCGCGGCCCGTGTAGTCATGCGGAACCATGATTGGGAATACACAGTGCGCCGCAAGTCGTTCCAGCGCCTCCGGCGCAATGCCGCTGCGGTCGTGGTGGGCGCGCTTGTACGGTTGCATGTCCTTGTAGTGCAGCGTGCGCCTCTGCATCTCCTCAGGGGTTACTCGGATCGATTTCATGGAGCTCCTCTTTTAGCTAAGCTTGATGTTCCGTGCCTTGAGCAGATCGCCCCACATGCGAGACTCCTCACGAGTCGCCCGAAGGAGTTCCTTCGGCGTGCTGCCCACCGCCTCGATCGACATTTCTCGCAACTGGGCCTGCACCGCAGGACTACGTGCGATGCGGACGAACTCGGCGTGGAGCTTGTCGACAATGGGCTGCGGTGTCCCGGCTGAGACCCATACCGCATGCCAGCCGGGAATGTCGTATCCAGGTAGCGTCTCGGCCACGGCAGGGATGCCGGGAAGCAAAGATGAGCGCTTCGGTGCAGTGATGCCAAGTGCCTTGACCTTGCCACTCTTGATGAGCGGAACGGCCGTGGTGTACGGGTCCATCTTAAGCTGCACGAACCCGGCAAGCAGATCGCTCGTGGCGCTGGTTGTACTCTTGTAGGGAACGTGCAGCATGTCGATTCCGGCCAACTGCATCATTAGCTCGCCGCCCAGGTGCGAACCGCTGCCCGGGCCCGGCGATGCGAAGGTGATCTTCCCCGGATTCTCCTTTGCCATACGCACGAGATCTCCTATATCGTTCGCCGCAAGAGATGGCGAGGCGATCCAGATGTAGGCCATGGAGGCCAGCAAGGACACCGGTGCGAGATCTTTCTCCACGTCGTACGGCAGCTTGGCGAACTGGTGTGGGTTCATGGCGACCAACTGGTTAAAGCCATAGATCACCGTGTAACCGTCTGCGGGCGCGCTGAGTGCGCGCTCCATGCCAATCAGCCCGCTGGCTCCGGGGATCGCTTCCACCACAACGGGCTGCTCGATGTTCTGGCTCAGCTGATTGGCGAACAGGCGGGCCAGCACGTCCGGGCTGCCGCCCGGCGCGCTCGGCACGATCAAGCGGATCGGCTTGCTGGGGTAGTTGCCGGTGTTTTCGGAACTGGCTGCCCGGGCGAGCATCGGTCCGCCGGCAGCCAAACTCAGCACGCTGCCAAGGCCCGCGCGTACGAATGCGCGGCGCATGCGGTGGGGTGGCCTGTGCCTCAACTTTGTCTCCTAGGCCCATAGACCTTGATCAATGAGGCACTAGCTTAGGTCACAGACAATATGCAGAGAAGTGAAATCTATCGATGTGGCAAATCGAAGTGATTCATGGATCTGAGCTTATCGCGCGCGCCAGAAAGTGGGCGGCGTCGTCGAGTTGCTCGGCGATGACAGCATGCCGGCCGGGATAAACCTTCAGCCACTTGTGCTCACATCCCAGCGCGCCGAACAGGGCGATCTGGCTCTCGCGCGTAAACAACTCATCATCCCACTTCTGCTGGAACAGCACAGGGCACCGGACTTGGGGTGCCGCTGCGGCGAGCCGTTCGCTGTTCGGGTAACTCGTTCCCCACATTCCCAGCACTGCGGCGGCAATGCGAGGCTCGCATGCAAGCAGCGGCAGACCGTATGCCGTGCCCATGGATACGCCATGCCAGGCGATGCGCCTGGCATCAAACTCACCTAGTGCAAGTACGGCGTCGATTGCAGCTTTCCAGTCCGCGACCATCAGATCGATCTGTGGATCGCGCCGCCACATCGCAAGGAACTCGGCCTGCCGCTCGAGTCCAAGCGCAAGGACTTTCCGCCGTTCTCCATGGAGGGGGCCGTCAATCGCCGCCACAGCGAAGCCGTGGTGCAGAACCAGCTGCGCGGCACGAGCGGTCATAGCCGGCGAGGCCTTGTGCTGCGAGCCACCATGGCCCATCAGCACCAGTGGTCTGGGCTGACCCGTGCCAGCTGGAGTCCAGAGCACACCTGGCACAGCATGCCCAGAGACGACTAGGCGGAACATGCGTGTGACAAGCCCATCATCGTGCGTTTGCGGGGTGCTCCATGAGGCTATCGTTGGTGCCGCTGCTGGCTGCATGGCTCTCCTCGGTTCTTCAGTTGCAGTGGGAGTCGCGATATGCAAGCGGCTCGGCCATTGATGGCCTGCCCGCTTTCTCAGTCCAAGTGGAATGAGAGAGTCGAAGTCTATTGCACCGTGTGATGTTGGAGCCGGGCGGCGTGAAGATTCGGCCCGAAGGTCTCAGGCGCTTCCTGGACTGGCGTGATGAGCAGATGCCACATGTCACGCAATGCAAGTCTTGAGAGCCAATCTGTCAACCGCGGAGGCCAGCCGCGGACCTTGAAGCCGGAACATGTTCAGGCACCCGTCAGAGCAATGCGGTGCAGACCGGACGTCTACGAGAAGGCGCGCAGAAGAAGGATGTGTTGTCGCCGCAAGGGCCCGCGCGCGATTGCATTGCCACTGGATCCCGCCCTCGGACGTATAGATCCATGCGAACCTTCTTTGGGAACGGGTTCCAGTGCCTTGCGGGGGCAGATGCCTGTGCCGGCACGATAGAGGACGAGTATCTTGTAGCGTTCCGCCAGCGATTGAGCCCCAGGGGTCGAGTCGGACCGTCGCACCGTTGCGGACATAGCCCGGCAGCGGCGGCAGAACCTGGTTGGTGCCGCGCACCACGTGCAGGTCCGGCCGGGTCCACGCCAACCCGCCGCGGCTGTAGGCGTAGGCCACCGCGTTGTCGTAGTCTGGTCAGTGGTTCGATTCCGAGTTTGCTCTCGGCCGGGACCACCCGAAAGCATAGATGGCGACTTGTCCCTAAACGCAGTTCTTGGGCAATTGCTTTCTCAGCCCCAAAATCTCGCGTGCCTCGTCAGCGCTAGCCAGTTTTCCTCCCAATTCGCGCACAAGGCGCGCACCCTTGGCAACCAGCGCAGTGTTGTCGGGTGCCAGCACACCGCGCTCCAGGTAGATGTTGTCTTCCAGGCCAACGCGCACATGGCCGCCCAGCAGGAAGGACTGCGCCAGCATCGGAAAGCTCCAGCGCCCAATGCCGAACGCGGCCCAGCGCGAGCCCTCGGGCAGCAGCGAGCGCAGGTAGGACATGGTGGAGGTCGAGGCGTTGGCCCCGTATTTGGCGCCCAGCACGATCTGGAACAGCGCCGGACGAGCCAGCGAGCCATCGGCCAGAAGGTCGCGCGCCAGATGGATGTCGCCGCTGTCGAACACCTCCAGTTCCGGCACCGTACCGACCTCCTGCACCAGCGCCGCCATGGTGCGCACGCTGGAAGGGATATTGATCACCACGGAGCTGCCGGAATACATGGTGTTCAGGTCCAGGCTGCACATCTCTGGTCGCAGATCCAGCACATGCTGCACGCGCAGTTCCGGGCGCATCAGGGTGGTGCCCGGCGCGGCGACCTTGGGGTCTTCATCGCTCGGTATGAAGCGCTGGCCAGGCCCCGTGGTTAGGTTGATGACCACGTCCGTGCCACTGGCGCGGATGCGCTCGACGACCTCGCGGTAGTGGGCGAGCTCCATGCTGGGCCGGCCATCGGCATGGCGCACGTGGATATGGACGATGGCCGCGCCGGCGTGCGCCGCGGCGATGCTGGCGGCCGCGATTTCCTCCGGCATGCAGGGAAGGCCGGGATGCTGCTCGCGGGTGGTGATATTGCCGGTGACGGCGCAACTCAGGATGGTGAGATCGCTCATGAATGGGAAAAGGCGGAGGAGCAGTCAGGATCAGAGGGCGAGCCGATAGACGCGGCTGGCGGTTCCACGCAGCAGCGCTTCGCGCTCATCGGTGCTCAGCGGCTGGCAGAAGCGCTTGAACGCGTTCCACAGGACGGTGTAGCCACACGACGCCTTCTCTACCGGGAAATTGCTCTCGAACATGCAGCGCATGGGGCCGAAGGCCTCCAGAGCCACTTCGAACCACGGCTGGAAAGCCTCGGCCAGCGCGTGCGAGGAGAGCGGGCGATCGGCCTGATGAAACTGCCGCCCGCCGATGCGCATGGCCAGGCCGCCCAGCTTCAAATAGACGTTGTCGCAAGCCGCGAGCGCCGAGATGGAGCGGCGCCAGTCGTCGTACACCTCGTGGTGCCGACCGGCGAAGCGGTCGAGGCCGATGGGCCCGCCTAGATGGTTCAACACGATGGTGGTATCCGGGTAGGCACGGGCGAGCGCGGTCAACTCTGCGATCTGCGGGTGATATATCCAGGCATCGTAGGAAAGACCGAGCGGCTGGAGCTGCGCGAAGCCGGCACGAAAGGCCTGGGCCTCCAACATGCGAGCAGCCGACCCAAGCTCCGGGTTCGCGATCACCGGATCGGCGTCCCATGCTGTGCTGTGGCGGATTCCCCGGAAACGGCCCTGACCAGCATCGGCATGGGCCTCCAGAACACCGCGCACAGAGGCCCCCAGCGTGAGATCGGCGTAGCCGACGATGCCTGCGCAGAGACGGGGGCCTGAGCCCGTGGCGTCCGACTGAGCCGCGACCGCGGCGGCATGAACCGTTTCGCCCACCGGGCGCATCTCGGCGGGGCCGGTATCGAAATAGAAGGAGCGGCATTGCACGAAAACCGTCGCCAGGACCTGGTGTCCCTGGCCGATGTCGGCAAGCAGATCCTGGGCACCATAGGGCCAGCCCTCGCGTGCCCACAGGTGGTGATGGGCATCGACCAACGGCCATTCGGGATGCAGGGCTGGTTCGCTGTGGCGCGCCAGCCAGTCCTCGCGGACAGGCAGTGGCCCGGCTGCGGGCACCTCAGTCGACCTTGGCATTGGATGCCTTGACCACGGTAGCCCAGGTGGCGATCTCGTTGGCCATGAATTGCTGCAACTCCTCGGGACTGCGCACCATCGGCTCGGCACCCAAGCCGCGCAGGCGCTCACGCACCGCAGGCTCGGCCAGGATCTCGCGCATATGAGCGTTGATGGTCTGCACAATGGCCGCCGGCGTGCGCGCGGGTGCCGCCAGTCCATACCACACCGACAGATCGTTGGGAGCGCCGGCTTCGGCCATGGTGGGCAGATCCGGGGCGATCTCCGAGCGGCGCTGGCCCGTCACCGCCAGCGCCTTCAGCCTGCCGCTGCCGGCATGCTGCTGCAACACCACCAGCGAGTCGAAACACAGGTCCACCTGTCCGGCGATCAGGTCCGTCAGGCAGGGCGTACTGCTCTTGTACGGCACATGGGTCAGTTGTGCCTGGGTACTGGCCTTGAACGATTCCATGGCCAGGTGCGGCGCCGTGCCACTGCCGGCGCTGCAATAGTTGAGCGCATCAGGCTTTTCCCGCGCCCTCGCCAGCACGTCCTGCACGCTCGCGAGGCCGCTACCGGCATGGGTGAGCATCACCATGGGTGCGTTCAAGATGCCCGCCACCATGGTGAAGTCGCGCTGCACGTCGTAGCTGAGCGAACCGTAGAGCGATTTGTTGATGGCATGCGCCGCCCCGATCACGAGCAGGGTGTAGCCATCGGGCGCGGCCTTGGCAACGGCATCGGCCCCGATGTTGCCCGCTGCGCCGGCGCGGTTGTCCACGACAAAGCTCTGCCCCAGCCGCTTGCCCAGTTCATTGGCCACGAGCCGGCCGGCGATATCGGTCGGTCCCCCAGCGGCGTAGGGCACGATGATGCGGACCGGCTTGTCGGGGTAGGCCGCCATGGCGGCAGTGCAGGCGGCCAGGCCCAGGCTGGCCAGCAGGCGGAGGAACGGGCGCTTTTTCATGAATGTCTCCTTCTTTCCGGGTTGGCTGCCGTCAGGCGGGAGGAAGCTCGATGGACAGCATCACGGCGCTCAACGACTTGCCGTGGGGATCGATTCGCAGCGACCGCGTGACACCGCCGGCGAGCGCGTTCTCGATCACGAAGTTCAGCGCCTGCAGGCGCGGTACCTCGTAGCGGGTAACGGGCCCCTGAGCGAGGTGCGCATAGGCCGCCAGCACCCGCTCGGGCGTCAGGTGACGACGCAGGCGCTCCCACGACACCTCGTCATAGGCAATCACCGCCACGTTGGAGGTGTTGCCCTTGTCGCCCGAGCGGGTGTGCGCCAAGTCATAGACCCGGTTTCCGGGGTAGGTCTGAAGAAGCCGTTCGCTCATGCCGCCATCCCCACCGTCACGATTTCGGGCCGTACCCAGTCGCGCGGGATCAGCACGGAGTTCACGGCAATGACCTCTCGGGCCCCGGTGTTCACCGGACCGCCACCGGCCATCGGCCCTTGCATATTGAGTTGACGCACGTGGTCGCCCAACAGCTCGGCGCTGCGGCGATCGGGGCAGCGCGCCGCCACGCGCAGGCGCACCTCGTAGGGCTCTGGCCGGCTGCCGTCGCCAGGGTCGCCATGCAGTGCGCCGATGCCGATCAGATCCACCTGAATCTCGGAAGCCACACCGCCCTCGATGCGGAAGCGCTCGCGCACCACGTCGGCGGCCAGACGGGCGCGTGCCACGGCGTTGATGCCGGCATAGGCGATCTCGCCGGAGCCTATGAAGCCGTCGGAATAGCCGATCACCGTCTTGAAGCTCTCCGTGCGGGGCCGCGCCAAGGCACCGTGCACGGCCACACGATCCACCCCTTCTTCCTCGAAATGAACCTCGCACAGATCCACCACGCAGTCCGGCGTGATGTAGCGGCTGGGATCGTGGATTTCGTAGAGCGTCTGCTCGGCGCAGGTCATGCGGTCCAGCCGTCCCCCCGAGCCCTCCGGCTTGCAGATCCAGACGCGACCGTCCGAGGTGACCTCCGCGTAGGGATAGGGCGTTTCAGCCAGGCGCGGCACGTCCTTGCGGCCTGGGTCGGCGAAATAGCCGCCCGTGACTTGCACGGAGCATTCCAGCAGGTGGCCCGCCATGATGCCGGCAGCCACGCGGGTCAGGTCGTCGTAGGACCAGCGGTGGTGATGCATCAAGGTGCCCAGGAACAGCGAAGGATCGGCCACCCGGCCCGTCACCACCACCTCGGCCCCAGTGTCCAGCGCGTCGCGCACCAGATCGGCCCCCAGATAGGCATTGGCGCTGATCATGCGCGGCAGCAGCGATTCCAGCGGCTCCCCGCCATCGAGCAGCCGCAGATCGGGATGAGCGCGTACGCGCTCGGTCACGTCATCGCCGATCACCGCCGCGCAGGAGACATTCCGTACGCCCACCGCCTCGGCCTCGGCCCGTATGGCGTGCGCCGCCGCGACCGGGTTAGCGGCGCCCATGTTCGTCACCAGCCGCACGCCCTTCTCGCGGCACAGCGGCAGCATGGCCTGGATGCGCTCGGCCAGCATGGGGTTGTAGCCGTGCTCGGGAAACTTGCGGCGGTTGAGGTTCTCGCGCGCAATGGTTCTTTCAGCCAGGCATTCGCAGACCAGGTAGTCCAGCTGCACTTGCTCCAGAAGCTTCACGGCAGGGTAGACGCGGTCGTCCGCCATGCCGGCGCCCGTGCCGACGCGGCACACGGCGCTGTGGTTCTTTCTCACAGGTTCTCCTTGTTGCTGGGCCATCTGTCATCGGACCCGGGTTGGCCAATTCGACTGGCGCGCAGGAACTCGCTCGCAAGGTCGGCCGCGATGCGCTTGAGCTCCTGCGCACACCGTGCTTCTTCGGCTTCGATGTCTTCTCCTTCGGCCTCGCGCAGAAAGATGCGGACCAGGCTGCCGATGACACGATGATCCTGGTCGCCCGGCCCGGTAACCACCGGAACAGCCACGCCGAAAAGATCGGGTGCCAGCTGGCCGCCGCTGGTGGCGTAGCCGCGCCGGCGTATGGCCGCCAGGATGGCACGGTACGATTCCCAGTCGGACCCCAGCCCGCGCTCGGCGATCTCGGCGGCATGGCGCAGGTAGATGTCGCGGATGCGGTCAGCTGGCATCCAGGCCAGCAGGGCCAGGGACGCCGCCCCGCGAAACAACGGGAACGGCGTGCCGCGCGTGCGCTTGATCGTGATGCGGCGGCCGGCGTGTTCAAGCGTGGCCGGGCCTTCGGCATAGACGCACAGCACCTTGTCGCTGTACAGGCTCTGCAGCAGCAGGACACTGCTCTCGCTGCGAAGGGGCGGCAGCACCCTGCAGGCGGCCAGGTACAACGGGTCCGTCAAGCGAAGCAGCTGTTCAAGCTCGATCACACGCGGCCCCAGCGCGTAGCGGCCACCACTGGCCGCTACCAACAGGCCGGCATCGCACAGTTCGCCGATGTAGCGGTAGGCGGTGGAACGTGTGTAGCCCAGGCGCTGGGCCACGGTCTCCGCCTTGAGCAGAGGCTGCGAGAGCGAGAACAGCTCCAGCACCTCGAACGCCCGGGCAATGCTGGAGGCCCCGCGCGGCTCGGCCCGATGCGAACGCTTCATGGACAAACCACCGCGCCTGGCCGGCGACATGCGGTACTGGATGGCGAAGGGAGGGGCAAGGTGATGGGCAGGCACTGGGAAACTCCAATGCGGCGCATCCTAGGTGCCTCAGGCCCCACCACGGAAAATCCTACATGTTGGGACTCGGCGGAAAGTCCGGATCCTCGGCAGCCTGAAGCAGCAGCTTGCCCGCGACCGCACCGCTCTCCAGCCGGCGGTGGGCCTCGGCCGCTTCCGCCAGCGGCAGCACGGCTTCGATCAAGGGCCGCACCCGGCCCTGATGCACCAGTGGCCACGCCACCTCGCGCAAGCGATGCGCGATCAGGGTCTTTTCCTCCGCGGGCAGCGGGCGCAGCAGCGAACCGGTGATCTTCGCCTCCTTGGCCATGATGGAGCGCAGCGGCGCGCTGAAATCGGCGGCCTCGCCCGGTGCGAGGTGCACGACGCGCCCGCGGTGCGCCAGGGCCTGCACGTTGCGTGCACCGTACGCCGCGCCCGCCATGTCCAGGATGACGTCAACCCCCCGGCCCTGCGTGAAGCGTTGCACCTCTTGCTCGAAGGCCTGCGTACGGTAGTTGATGGCCGCGACGGCGCCCAGGCCCACGGCCGCGTCGCACTTGGCCGCGGAGCCGCAGGTGGCGTAAACCGGATGGCCCAGCGCCTGCAGGAGCTGGATGGCGATGCTGCCCACACCGCTGGTGCCCCCATGCACCAGCACGGTTTCGCCGGCCGTCAGACAGGCCACGTTGAAGAAGTTGTGCCACACCGTGAACAGCGCCTCGGGTAGCGCGGCGGCGTGCTGGAGCGACATGCCCTTGGGCAGCAGGAAGGTGTGGTTGGCCGGCACGCAGGCAAAGCGGGCGTAGCCGCCACCATTGGCCAGTGCGCACACGCGATCGCCCTCGGCGAAGCCGCGTACCCGCTCGCCAACAGTCCGGACCGTGCCGCTGAGCTCCAGCCCGGGAATGTCGCTGTGGACAGCCGACGGCCCGCGGCGGCGCTGATTGCAGTCGTGGCGGTTCACGCCGGCATAGACCACCTCCACCAGCAGTTCGTCCTCCGCGGGAACGGGTATGGGGCAGGCACGCGCTTGCAGCACGTCGGGGTCGCCGGCGGCGGTGATGAATATCGCGGTTTGCTCAGGGAATGGGAGTCCTGTCATCGAGAAGCCTTTGCGGATCGGGAGGAACGGTCCTTCGCCGCCGGCAGAGGCGTCATGCGAAAGCCCTTGGGAAACGCCAGACGCGGCTCGGCGTCGGCGGCGGTGGGATGCATGGCCGCCTCGTGGAAGCGAAAGAACTGGGCCATGAACAATTCGACGGCGCGCGACAGCGAGCGGCCGCGCCGGGTGAGCACGCCCAGCGAGCGGGAGACCGCCGGCGCGAGCGGTATGAAACTGAGCCCGGCGGGGTTCATCAGGCGCTGGGTGAGCGCGGGCACCGCGGCCACGCCCAGACCGGCCGCGACCATGGCCGCGGTCACCGAGATGTTCGCGGACTCGTAGCGCGGCCTGACCGCCATGCCGGCCTGCACGAACAGGCGCTCCACCAACGGCCGCAGGCTGCTCGCCGGGCCATTGGCGATGTAGGGCCGCTGCTCGAAGGCCTTCAGCGTCACGCTGCGGCGCCGTGCCAGCACGTCCTGGTCCGAGCAGAGGAACATCAACTCGTCCTCGGAGAACAGCGTGAAGTCGAAGCGGCTGTCGCCGCCGGCAAGCTCATCGGGAGGCAGCGCGCAAAAGCCGATCTGCGCGCTGCCGTTGGCCACCATGTTGATCACTTCGGTGGCCACCACCGGCAACAGCTTGATGTTGACGTTGGGGTGCTGCTGCAGGAAGGCCTGCATGGGCCGGGGCAGTATGGCCGCGGCCACCGCGGGGACGCTGGCAATGGTGAACTCCCCCTTGCGGCCGGCCACGAATTCCGAGAGGTCGCTCAATGAGTCGCGCAGCTCGAACACGATGCGCTGCGCCACCGGCAGCAGCTCGCGTCCCGCCGCGGTGAGCTGCACGTGGCGGGTGTTGCGATCGAACAGGCGCGTGCCCAGCTTGGCCTCGGCAGCGGCAATGGTCCGGCTCAGCGCCGGCTGCGAGACGAAACAGCGCTCGGCCGAGGCCCGGAAGCTCAATGTCTCCGCCACGTCGACCACCGCCTCCAGCTCCTGGATGCTCAGCCGCGTTCGCATGGCGATGCCGCGTGCGATTGTTCCGATAAGCACATCAATGTGATCATATAAATTCACTTGTGATATCAGTTGAGCATACCCACAATTTGTCGCCAACGCGAATTCCCGCGCAGGAGACATACATTGCGAGTCATGGATCTGGTTGCCCGAATGCTGAAGCAAGAGGGCGTTGATACCCTGTTCTGCTATCCCACCACGCCCATCATCGAGGCGGCCGCGCAGGCTGGCATCCGCCCGGTGCTGTGCCGTCAGGAACGCGTGGGGGTGGACATGGCCAACGGCTACACACGCATCAAGGACGGCAAGCCCTTCGGCGTGTTCGCCATGCAATACGGCCCCGGGGCAGAGAACGCCTTCTCGGGCATTGCCACGGCCTATTCCGACTCGACACCGCTGCTGCTGCTGCCGCTGGGCCACCGGCGCGAAGTGGCGCAGGTGGCGCCAACCTTCCGTTCCTCGCGCACCTACGCCAGCGTCACCCGCAGCGTCGAGGAGATCGTGATGCCCGAAGAAACACCCAACGTGATGCGGCGCGCCATCGCCCATTTGAAGAACGGCCGGCTGGGACCGGTGATGGTGGAGTTCCCCATGGACTTGGTGGAGCATGAGCTGGGCGAGTTCGCACTGCACTACCGCGGCGTGCAGGCGTCGCGCAGCGCCGCCGATCCGCGCGATGTGGATGCCGCCGCGGCCCTGCTGCTGCAGGCCAGGCGCCCCATCATCCAGGCCGGCCAGGGCATCTTCTACGCCGGCGCGTGCGACGAGTTGCGCGAACTGGCCGAACTGGCCCAATTGCCAGTGCTGACCACGGTGGAAGGCAAGAGCGCCTTCCCCGAGAACCACCCCCTGTCGCTGGGCACCTCGGGCGCGGTGCTCACCGGCCACGGCCAGCGCTTTCTTGCGGATGCCGACCTCGTGTTGGCCATCGGCAGCAGCCTCACTCGGCACCACCTGACCAACCGCGTCATGCCGGTCGCGGCCAAGCGGATCATCCACGCGGTGTCCGATCCGCGCGACCTGTACAAGGGCTACGAGACCGACGCCACCCTGCTCGGCGATGCCAAGCTCGTGCTGCACCAGCTGATCGACGCCGTGCGCGAGCGCCTGCGCGGAGCGTCCCCACGCGTGAGCCCGGCGCCCGAGATCGCAGCGCTCAAGCGCACCTGGCTGCAGGAATGGATGCCACGGCTGCAAAGCAACGCCACGCCGATCACGCCGTACCGCGCCATCCATGAGTTCATGAAGGCCGTGCCGGCGGACCAGGCCATCGTCACCCACGACTCCGGCAGTCCGCGCGACCAGATCCTGCCTTTCTATGAGGCGACGACACCGCACAGCTACCTGGGCTGGGGCAAGTCGCACGCGTTGGGTACCGGCCTGGGTCTCACCATAGGCGCCAAGCTGGCGGCCCCCGAGAAGTTCTGCGTGAACTTCATGGGCGATGCCGCGTTCGGCATGACGGGCCTGGATTTCGAGACGGCCGTGCGGGTGGATGCGCCCATCTGCACCGTGGTCTTCAACAATTCCACCATGGCGGTGGAGACCCACAACATGGAGCTGTCGCATTCGCTCTACCGGACCCGCGACATCGGCGGCAGCTACGCCAACATCGCGCGCGACCTGGGCGGCGTGGGCGAGCGCGTCGAGGACCCCGGCGAGCTGGCCGCGGCGTTCGCCCGGGCGCGCGAGCATACGAAAGAGGGCCGTGCGGTGCTGCTGGAGATCGTCACCAGCGAGGAACGCGAGTTCTCGCACCGCCTCAATTCCTTTGCGGCCTTGCGCGCTGCCCAGGCAAAGGTCTGACCGCCGTGGCCCATTGGATCGGCAAGGCCACCAACATCGAGGAGCTGCGTGCGCTGGCCAGAAAGCGCCTGCCGCGCTCGTTCTTCGAGTTCCTGGACCGGGGCACGGAAGACGAGGTCGCGCTGGAGAACAACCGCGCGGCACTGCAGCGCATCAAGCTCAATGCACGCGCGCTCGTGGACGTGACGAAGCGCTCACAGCAGATCGAGCTGTTCGGCAAACGCCAGGAGATGCCAGTGATCATCTCGCCCACGGGCGTGGCCGGGCTGCTCTGGTACGACGGCGAAGTGGCCCTGGCGCGGGCGGCGGCGGCGGCGGGCATCCCCTTCTCGCTCGCCACCACGTCGGTCGCGGCGCTGGAGGAAATCGCCGAGCGCGCAGGCGGCCGCCTCTGGTATCAGGTCTACATGTGGCCCGAGCGCAAGCTGTCCTACGAGATGATCGACCGCGCGCGCGCGGCCGGTTGCGAGGCCCTGATCCTGACGGTGGACGGCGCGGTGTCGCCCAACCGCGAGTACAACGTCCGCAACGGGTACACGGCACCATTTCGCTTCACCACCCGCAACGTGGCCGACGTGCTCATGCACCCGCGCTGGATGCTGGGCACGCTGGGTCGCTACGTGGTCAACGGCGGCATGCCCGAGTTCAAGAACTACCCCAAGGAAGTGCGCGAGAAGGTTACCTCGCGCAAGATCGAGCGGCGCACGCTGATCAACAACCCCTCGCTGAACTGGGAGGATGTGAAAGAGTTGCGCCGGGCATGGCAGGGCCCGCTGATCATCAAGGGCATCATGAACGCGCTCGATGCACGCCTTGCCGTGTCGCATGGGGCCGATGCGGTATTGGTCTCCAACCACGGCGGGCGCAATCTGGATGCCGCCCCGGCGCCCATCGAAGTGCTGCCGGAGATCGCCGATGCCATCGGCGGGACCGTGCCGGTGCTGGTCGACAGCGGCTTTCGGCGTGGCAGCGATGTCATCAAGGCACTTGCGCTCGGCGCCAGCGCAGTGCTGATCGGCCGCGGCACGCTGTACGGCACGGCGGCCGCCGGTGAGCCGGGCGCACATCGTGCCCTGCAGATCTACCGCACGGAGATCGACCGCGTCATGGGTCTCATGGGCTGCTGTTCGCTGAGCGAGTTGGGTGCGCATTCCGTGCGCACGGCGCGGAGCTGAGTCACAGCCTCGCAATGTGTTCGTCAAGACAAGGAGACAAGCATGAATCGTAAATACAGCCTTGCGACTGCCAGCGCGCGGGAGGCGCATGGCCTGTCGCGGCGGCACATCCTGGGGGCGGGCCTGGCCGCCGCCGCTTCGGCCGCCAGCCTTCCAGTGCCGGCGCAGACCAGTTCCACTGTGCGCATCGTCGTTCCCTTCTCGCCGGCCGGGCCGGCTGACGTGATCGGTCGGTTGGTGGCCGATGAGCTACGCACGAAGGTCAGAGGCTCGGTCATCGTGGAGAACAAGCCCGGTGCCGGTACCAGCATCGGTGCCGCCCAGGTCGCGCGCGCCGAACCCGACGGCAGCGCACTGCTGGTTGCCACGGCCGCGCACGTCATGAACGCTCCGTTGCTCCCGCTGCCCTATGACCCGGTCCGTGATTTCACCGCGATCGGCGGTTTTGCCTATCAGCCCTTCGTCGTGAGCGTGCTGGCATCCGATACGGTGAAGGATTTCGCGGGCTTCCTGGCCGAGGCTCGGGCCAATCCCGGCTCCTTCACGCTGGGCACTGCGGGCATCGGCAATGCCAGCCACCTCGCCGGCCTGCTGCTGGAGCAGTACACGGGCGTGCGTTTCCTGTATGTGCCGTATGGCGGCTCGTCGCAGTTGCAGGGGGCGATGCTGGGGGGCCAGGTGCGCGGTTCCTTCCTCAATCCCACCGTCGCCCAGCCGCTGCTGCAGGGAGGGCAGTTGCGGGCGCTGGCCGTGACAGGAAAGCAGCGCTGGCACCAGTTGCCGAACGTGCCCACCGTGGCGGAGCTCGGCTTTCCGGACTACGAGTGCATCGCGTGGTACGGCTTCCTCGGCCCCAAGGGCATGCCCGAAGCGCAGGTCGAGCGGCTGTACCAGGACATACGCACCGCCTTTCACAAGGAGTCCAGCCGGAAGCTCATTGCTGACCAGGGGCTGGCGCCATACGACGAGCCACCCGCCGCGTTCGCCGCCTCGCAGGCGCGCGAATACCAGAAGTGGGCCAAAATCATCGAGGCTGCCGGGCTGAACAAGAAACCCTGAGTCCGAGAACCTACCAATGCTGTTCGCACCTCCCCCTGTTGTCAGGGCTGAAGTCTTTGCTCGCCTGCCTGACGCGCTGCGGGTCCGCCAGAACCCGGTCGTTCGCAATGGCATCGTGCGCGATTCGCTGCTGGAGGGGCCGGCGTTCGATGTTCACGGCAACCTGTGGTGCGTGGACATGGTCTACGGCCGCATTTTCCGCATCGATGCGCACGGGCACTTCGAACTGGTGACGCAGTACGAGGGCCATCCGAACGGCCTGAAGCTGAACGCGAGCGGCCAGATCATCATCGCCGATCACAGCCGTGGTCTCCTCACGCTGGATGCCACCAATGGCCGCATGGAAACGATGCTGGCGGGCTACGCCGGGGAGCCCTTCCGCGGGCTCAACGACCTGCACTTCGCCAGCTCGGGCGATCTGTACTTCACGGACCAGGGCTCCAGCGGCATGGAAGGGCCGGCCGGCCGCGTATTCTGCCTGCGCACCGATGGCAGACTGGATCTGCTGCTGGATCACGCCCCAAGTCCCAACGGCATTGCGCTCGGCGCCGATGAAAAGACGCTGTTCGTAGCGATGACACGCGCCAATGCGGTCTGGAGCATTCCGCTGGCGATGGTCACGCACGGCCGAGCGCGGCGTGTGGGTGTTTTCATTCAGCTAAGCGGCGGCACCGGCCCTGATGGCTTGGCGGTGTCGGAAGAGGGGCATCTGCTCGTCGCGCACGTCGGCATGGGAGCGGTATGGGTGTTCAACCATATTGGGGTGCCAGTCATGCGCATCGAGACCCCCACCGGACTGGGAACGACGAACCTGGCCTTTGGCGGAAAAGACGACAGGACGCTTTTCATCACCGAGTCAGCGAGCGGAACGATTCTGCAAGTAGAGATGCCCTTCGCCGGTAGAAAATTGATCTCCTAGCATCAGTGATGCCTTGATGCGCCTTGCCTCTGGCGGAGCGCGGCTGCGGCCCATGAACGCGACAATGCACTAGCGCACGACGTGGCCCGCCTCGATACCCCAGCACGGTGATTGCCGGCATCGAACACATCCTGCGCGTGTGTGCCAAGTCAGCGCGGCGCGGCCACCGAAGGGCTCTTTGCCGCGCGCATTGCGCAACGCATCATGACCAATATCAAATGCAGGGCGCTAAGCTCTGCGCCGATGCATAGAGGCATCTGAGCCGGGTGGGGTCTATCAGTGCGCTAACGCCTCAGAGCACGGCCATGGCCGCTTGGACGCCGCTGGCGCGCAGCGGCACGCCCGCGTGCTTCAATCCCATCTCGCAGCCCGCCAGCGCCCCGAGCAGCGTGAGCGCATTGCAATCGCCCAGATGCCCGATGCGGAACATTCGCCCGCGCAGCCTGCCCAGCCCGGTGCCCAGCGACATGTCAAAGCGCTCGTGGATCAGCGCGCGGATCGCGTCCGCGTCGTGCCCCGTGGGCGTGATCACGCCGGTGAGCACCGGCGAGTGCGCCGACGCATCGGCACACTGAACCGCCAGACCCCAGGCCGCCACCGCCGCACGACAGGCCCCGGCAAGCCGCTGGTGGCGTGCGAACACTTGCGGCAGGCCTTCAGCCTCGATCATCTCGATCGCCTCCGAGAGCGCATACAGCAGGTTGGTTGCGGGCGTATAGGGCCAGTAGCCTGTGCGGTTCATCTCCAGGATCTCGTCCCAGCCCCAGAATGATCGAGGCAACCGCGCGGTGCGCGCAGCCTCGAGCGCACGCGGCGACAGCGCGTTGAAGCTTAACCCAGGCGGCAGCATCAGACCCTTCTGCGATCCGCTGACTGTTACGTCCACACCCCATTCGTCGTGTCGATAGTCGGTGCACGCGAGGCCGGAGATGGTGTCGACCATCAACAGCGCGGGGTGGCCTGCCTCGTCGATCGCGCGACGCACGGCAACGATGTCGGAGGTGACGCCGGTGGATGTTTCATTGTGCACGACACATACGGCCTTGATGCGTCGTTCGCGGTCGGCATGCAGACGCTCGCTGATCAGCGCCGCCTGCACACCGTGGCGCCAGCCGAGCGGCAGATCTGTCTCTGTGCACGTGCCCGACATCGCAACGAACTCGGGCGCAAGGCCCAAGCGCTGCGCCATGCGCATCCACAGCGTAGCGAAGTGGCCTGTCTCGTACATGAGCACGGCATCGCCGGGCGACAGGGTGTTGACCAGGGCGGCTTCCCATGCGCCGGTTCCCGAAGCGGGATAAACAATCACTGGATGCTGCGTGCGGAAGATTCGCTGCAGACCTGCGATCACCGACAGGCCCAGCGCGCCGAACTCGGGGCCGCGATGGTCGATGGTGGGATAGCTCAGCGCACGCAGCAGACGATCGGGCACGGGACTGGGCCCGGGAATCTGCAGGAAGTGGCGCCCCGAGGGGTGCTGGTCCAGGCGCAGCATGTCAACGCCCCGCGGAACCCGTATCCAGGTGCTGCGCAAGGAAGGCACGCGTGCGCTCCAGCGCGCTGGCCGCACTTGGTGCATCATAGGCCGCACGGTCGTCGCAGCTGAAGCCATGGCCTGCCTCGTAGATGAACGCAGGCAACTCCGGGTGCGCAGCACGGATGCGCGCCACGTCCGCCGGTGGAATGTTGGCGTCCTGCGCACCGAAGTGCAGCATCACCGGCATGAGCGGTCCTTCGTTCACATAGCCTGCAATGCCGGTACCGTAGTAGGCGACGGCCGCCGCGACCTTCTGCAGCCGCGTCGCTGCCAGCCACGCGAGCGTGCCCCCCCAGCAGAAACCGACCACGCCCACCTTGATGCCATCGCCGAGTGCGCGCGCTGCATGGTCGACGGCCGCCTCGACATCCCGAAGCGCGATCTCGTCGCTGACCTGTGTGCGGATGTCGCGACCGCGCGCGACGCCATCGGGGCCATAGGCGAGCTCGACGCCGCGCGCGACGCGGTCATACAGCGCCGGTGCGATCGCCAGATAGCCTTCGGCGGCCCAACGCTCGCACAGGTTGCGGATGTGGCCGTTGACGCCGAAGACCTCCTGCACGATGACGAGCGCGGCGCGCGGTGTGTCGGACGGTTGCGCGCAGTACGCGCTGAGAGAATGGCCGTCGGCGGCCTGCAGTTCTAGGGTGGATGTCTTCACGATGAGGAAGGCGCTGGTGCGCCGCTGGGGTTGGAGATCGGGGTGCCGGTCGCGGCCTCGAACAGCCGCACCACGCTGGGGAGATCGACTGGCGGCTGCAGCAGCGAATCGGCCAGTGCGAACAACGTGACGGCCGTGTCGCTCATGGGCGAGAGCGCGCCGGCCTCGCGGCACAGCGCGAGGTAGGCGTCCATGTCCTTGCGCACGATGGCCAGATTCCCGCGGCCGAACGTGCGCGGCAGCACGCTCTGGGGAAAGCGCGTGGAGGTCGACCAGTTGCGCGCGGTGCTCGCGTTCAGGAATTCGAGCAGCGCGCCCGCATCCGCGCCAGCCTTGACGCCCGCCGCGATGCCCTCGGCCGTCAGCACGAACGCACCGAAGGTCAGCGCCTGATTGATGAGCTTGTAGACCTGCGCGAGGCCGGGCATCTCGCCCGCGTCGACGATGGTCGATGCGTAGGCTGCGAGCACCTCGCGCGCCCGTCCTTGCGCATCGCGGCTGCCGGACACCACGGTGGCCAACGTGCCCGCGGCCGCGCCCTCCGGTCCGCCGCTGATCGGCGCATCGAGCAGGGCTATGCCCACGGGCGCGAGCATCGCGTGCACGCGATGCATCGCGACCTGACCGATGGTCGAGCACTCGATGTACAGATCGAGCGAGCGGCCGGCGCCTGCCGAATCCGCGATCGATTGCGCGACTGACACGCTGTGCTCGGCCGAAGGCAGGCAGGCCAGCACGCAGGAGGCAGCATCGGCTACCCCGGACACGCTGCGTGCGATGCGCCCACCTACTGCGCGCAGCGCCTCGCACGGCGCCGCAAGCGGGTCGAAGCCGACCACGGCGAAGCCGCAACGCATCAGGCGCTGTGCCATCGGCAGACCCATGGCGCCGAGCCCTACGAAACCGATCGTACGCATGCTCATTGCGGTGTGATGTGCAGCGCCTTGATCGCGCCGCCCCACTGGTCGTAGTCGCTGCGCATGCGCTGGGCCAGTTGCTCTGGCGAGGAGCCCACGGTCTCCCATAGACCCTTGTTGATTTGCTGCTTGACCCCCGGATCGGCCAGCGCCTTGGCCAGTGCCGCATTGAGACGCGCGACGATCGGAGCAGGCAGATTCGCCGGCCCGAAGTAGCCCTGCCAGCCCTGCATGTCGAGGCCCTTGACGCCTTGCTCTGAAAGCGTCGGTAGGTCGGGCAGGAAGGGCGAGCGCCGTTCGGCGGTCACGCCGAGCATCCGGATGCGCCCGCTCGCGGCGTTCTGCACCGCCGAGGGTGCTCCGTCAAACATCAGCTGCACGGTACCGCCGAGCAGATCCTTCGCGGCGTCGCCCGCGCCCTTGTACGGCACGTGGGTCATGCGGATGCCCGTCTCCTTCATCAACGTCTCGGCATAGACGTGGGTCGACGAGCCGTAGCCGACCGAGGCCACACTGAGTTGTCCCTCGTGCGCCTTGCCCCAGACGATGAGCTCCTTCACGTTCTGGGCGGGAATGGCGCTGTGCAGGACCAGGATCTGCGGGCCCTGCACGGCCAGAGTGATGGGCGTGAAATCCCTGAAGGGGTCATAGGGAAGATTCAGCTGCGTGTGCGGCTGCTGCGCGAAGGTGCCCGACCAAGTGTATAGAAGCGTGTACCCGTCGGGCTGGGCGCGGGTCAGATCGAGCACGGCCAGGTTGCCATTGGCGCCCGCCTTGTTCTCGACCACCACGGGTACGCCGAGTTCTTCACCCAGGCGCCGCGAGATGATGCGCGCGGTGATGTCGACGGTACCGCCCGGAGCGAAGCCCACCAGCACGCGGATCGGACGCCCGCTCTTCGGGAATTCCTGCGCGAGCGCGCCAGCCGTGCAGACGAGTGCGCTGGCGGTGCACAGCGCGGCAAGCAGCTTGCGGCGCTTCATGGCTTGTCCCGCTTGGCGAAGTACTCTTCCGTTGTCACACCCGTGACCAGCAGGAAGCCACCGTCCACGTCGAGGCTGGTGCCGGTAACCATGCGCGCCTGCGGCCCGGAGAGGTACAGCACGGCCGCGGCCACGTCCTCAGGCTGTACCCAACCGCCAAGCGGCACGATCTTCTCGGCCGGCCAGGTCGACTTGGCCGACATCGCGGTGCGCGTAGGCCCGGGACACACCACATTCACACGAATGCGGTCGGGCGCAAGCTCGAAGGCCGACTGGCGCGCCAGACCCAGCATGCCGGCCTTGGCCGTTGTGTAGTTCGCGCCGCCGTGCAGCGAGAGGTGCTTGCCCGCCGTCGAGGAGATGAGGGTGATCGCGCCTCCGCCGCTTCGGCGCATGTGCGGCGCGGCGGCCTTGATGCAGTAGAAGCTTGGCGAAAGATTGATGTCGATCACCCGCTGCCATTCGGCGTAGCTCATGCCAGCGATCGAATGCGCCGAGCGCACGCCTGCGCAGCTGACCACCGAATCCACGCGCTCCCAGCGTCGGGCGACTTCCTCGAAGGCCTGCTCGACCGCCTGCGGGTCGCTGACATCCACGTCGAGCGCCCACACACGCTCGCCGATCTCCTGTGCGGCGCGCTGCGCGAGCGCCGCGTCGCGGTCGAACAGCACGACGCGGGTGCCCGCCTGCGCGAACGAGCGCGCCACGGCCGCGCCGATACCACTTGCACCGCCGGTGACGACAGCTACCTGAGATTGCAGTTCCATGAGTTCCTTCTGGGTGGATGGGGCGTGGCGAATGGCACTCATTCCTGCGGCTTGAAGCCGGAGGCCTTGATGCGCATGCCGCTGATGTCGTACTCGGCCTTCTGGGCCGCAGCGAGCTCGGTGGGGCCGAGCCCGGTCATCTCGAGCCCGAGGCCGTCGGCCAGCGCCTTGACTTCGGGATCGCGCGCCGCCGTGATGACGGTGCGCGAGAGGCGCTGCACGATGTCGGCCGGCGTACCCGCGGGCGCATACACGGCGAACCAGCCGCTGGACTCGATATCGAAGCCCTGCTCCTTGAAGGTCGGGACCTCGGGCAGGAAGCGCGAGCGCTTTTCGCCGAGCGTGGCCAGCGGCTTGATCTTGCCCTGGCGGATGAACTCCACGAAGTCGGCCGTGTTGCCCACGAAGGTCGGCAGCTGGCCGCCAAGCAGGTCGGTCAGCGCGTTGCCCGTGCCACGGTAGCCTACGTAGCTCATCCCCAGGTTCTGGGCACGCGAGAAGGTATCCAGCGCCATGTGCGCGCCACCACCGGGCGCCGCCGCGGCGTAGAAGGCCAGTTTGGGGTCGGCCTTCACGGCCGCGGCAAACTGCTTGAGGTCGCTCGCCTTGACCGTCGGGTTCACGACGAAGACGTAGCCGAAACTCGCTACCTGCGCGATCGGCTGGAAATCCTTGACCGGGTCGTAGCGCAGCTCGTACAGCCAGGGGGCAGCGGTCAGCGGCGTATTGGGCGTGAAGATGAGCGTGCGCCCGTCGCGCGGGGCGGCCTTGAGCTGCTCAAGCGCGATGCGCCCACCGGCGCCGGGGCGGTTTTCCACGATCACGGGCTCGCCAAGCGAAGCATGCATCTTTTCGGCGAGCTTGCGCGTGAGCGTGTCGCCACTCGCGCCGGGCGGGAACCCCAGCATGATGCGTATTGGCTGCCTGTTCTGAGCGGCCGCCGGCAAGGCGCACGCCGCGGCGAGCGTCGTTGCGACCAGTGCGCGCAGGAATGAACTGCGATTCATGATGTGTCTCCGGGTTATCTTCGTTCTTCGATGGGCCTATGCGTCAGCGCGCAGGGCCGTGCGCGAGCCAGGTGAGTTCGGCTGGGGAGCGCGCCATCGCATGCGTGGCCTTCAGGTGCTCGAACTCGGGCCAGCGCAGCATCACCCCGCGCTGCGACAGCGTGCGTTGCAGCGCCTCCAGGCGCTCGGGCGAGTGCCGGATCGCGCGCGGCACGAGGCTGTCTTTCACCGCGTGTGCAGCCATCGCACCCGCGGCTTCGCCGATCACCCAGTCGATCGGGTGGTGCCGCACCGAGCCGTTGGTCACGCGCGTGGTGCCGATCGTCTTGCAACAGCCCGCGATGAAGCGCTCCACGCGCTGCGGCAGCAGCGCGCCCAGGGGCAGCTGGTACGGGAAGCAGTCGATGTCGATCGCGTCGCGCCTGAGCGTCGGGTGGATGTTCAGCCGGTAGGCTGCTACGCCGATGCTGTCGGGAAACACTTCGGCGCTGCGCGCGCCGGGGCGCGCAGCGATGCCCACGTGCTGCTCGAGCAGGCGAACCTCCGGGACGATGCGACGGCCTTCTCGCGTGTACGGCTGCTTGGCCAAGCCGTCGACCGTCTCGAACACGTCGCGACGCAGGCGCAGCCCGGAATAGCCCTGGCCGCCGTCGGGCCGCGGCGCCTCGGTCTGCAGCCAGTACAGCGAGGAGAGGCTCAGCGCCTTAGCCTCGACCAGTGCGTTCGCCTGCGCCTCGGGCGAAACGCCGAGCAGCGGCTTGCAGTGATACTCGTTCTGGCCGTTGCAGAAGATGGACACATCGCTCGCGTAAAACCCCGGCTCGAACAGGCGGCGGTAGGCGATGCGCCGGAAGTGCCACATGTCGCGCAACGTTTCCTCGTCAGTGTCGCCGGCGAACAGCAAGCGCTGCTTGGGCTCGTGCGTGAAATGGTCGAGCACGGTGAAGCCCAACTGCGGGCCAGGCCAGTAGTCGAGCTTCCAGCTTCGCCAGTGCTCATAGCCTTCGGGCCGATCGATGGTGTGGTCCTCGCCTGGCAGGTAGTCGACCGCATAGGACCAGTTGAAGCCCTGCTGCTCGAACGGGTCGCCGCGCTCGAGCGCGTGCAGTTCGCCCGTGTCTTCGCGACTTTCCGCGCCGAAGACATGCTCGACACCCGCGAGGGCGATGGCATCCCCGGTCTCGCTCGAGTCGATGGTTACCTCGGCCTCGACTGTCACGCGGATACCGCTGCGCGTGTCCTCGAAGCTCGCACCGCGCACCACATCGGCCTCGACGTCGACGCCGACGAGGCGGTGGCAGCGCAGCAGGCGGATGCGCCCCGACAGCAGGTGGGCACCGAGCACGTCCTCGAGCACGCGGGCCGACACGCGCGGATCGTGGCACAGGCTGCTGACCACGCCGCTGCCCGGGTTGAGCGGGAATCGCTCGCGCGCCGCGGCCGTGAGCGGCAGGTTGCGGCGGTAGTAGTCGCGGATGCGCTCGCGATAGGCGCTGTAGGTGCGCGAGATGGTGACGGTTTCATTCCACGGGAACTCGTCGAACGGAACGCCCTGCGAGGACGCCTGGCCGCCGAGCCAATCGAGTTCCTCGGCAAGCACCACCTGCATACCGAGTGAGGCAGCCGTCAGAGCGGCGGCCACGCCCCCGAGCCCGCCGCCGATGACGAGCACATCGGCACGCAGGCCTGCGCCGTGGGATGAAAAGAGTCGTGAAAACACGGAAGTTGTCTCCTGCCGCCGCTTGACGATCGGCGGCTGGCATTGAATTTAGGACTCGGCAGGGCACGGCGTAAGATGCACTGATCGTCTTTGTGTTGACTTTAGGTAAACATGCGGGAAGCACACCTGAGGGATTTCGTGGCGGTGGTGGAAGCCGGCAGCGTGCGTGCTGCAGCGCGGCAGATCGGCCTGACGCAGGGCGCTGTAAGCAAGAACCTGTCGGCACTCGAGCGCGAGTTCGGCGTACCGCTGCTTGTGCGATCGCGCCAGGGCGTGGAGCCCACGGACTACGGGCGCATCCTGCTGCGGCGTGCCCGCCTGGTACAGGGTGAACTGCGCAAGGCACAGGAGGAGATCGCCGCGCTGTCGGGCGACAAGTCAGGCGCAGTGTCGGTAGGACTGTCGTCCACGGCCGAATGGCTGCTGGCCAGCCATGCGATCCGGCGCTTTCGCGGTGAGCGCCCAGATGTGCTCGTGAGCATCCAGGGGGGCTCGGCCACAACCTTGGCCGGCGCGCTGCGCGAGGGCCGGCTCGATTTCGCGATCGTGCCGATCGGCGGGCCACGCTTGGGCAACGTCGACCTACGTGTGGAGCGGCTGCTGAGCGCCGACATGGCCATCGTGGCGCGGCGTGATCACCCTTGCGCAAAGGCCAGGCGGCTTGCGGAGCTGGCGCCCTACGAATGGGTACTCGGCGCGCGCCCCGGAGATACCGAACCCGCGATCGCGGGGCTGTTCGCCCAAGCACGCATGCCGGTGCCCCGCTTCGCAATCCAGCGAGACTCGTTCAGTGCGCTGGTGTTCCTGCTTATGAAATCGGACTACCTCGCGGTGACCAGCCTTCCGCCGATTAGCCCGTTCTGCGAGGCCGGCATGCTGACGGTGGTGCCAGTGGCTGTCGAACTGCCGCCCATGGTTCAGTACCTCGTAACTTCCGCGGTCAGGCCGCTGGCCCCTAATGCGCAGAGCCTGGCAAACGAGTTTCGACGTGCCTCGAGAAGCCAGCGTCGCTGAACGGTGCAACGGCAGCGCCGTGCTGGGGCGGAAACGGAAAACCACCCGCAACCCGCGCCATAACTCACTCTCGTCAATCGTCCTATCTGCTGGTACACATCGGGGTACACCAAAACTGGTCTGCGGCGACCGAGTTCATGGCATCACACCACGGACACTCCGGCATCGAAGCGCATTATCCAGCGTTCGCCAGAGCACGCCAAGTTGTTTCGGCTAGCCGCGAAACAACGGGCCGCTCCTCACGGAAGAAGCGTGAAACTGCGTGCCAAACTGGCCGCGTGGCGAGAGGTCAACTCACACCGGACGCGATCACGTCGGCAATTCGCCTGCAGACCGACAATGGGTACGCAGTGCTCAAGGCACCGACCTGGCCGGAGCATTTGCCGGTTGGGGCCGTGCGGCGGCCGCCGTCCCCAGGAAAGGCGTCTGCCCTCGCGTCCGAGTCACATCCAGAGAACGCCCCAGGCCAGGTGCGTGAGCTCAGTGAAAAACTCTGCAACCTGTTCTCAACTGGTCGCAGTACCGCATACGCGCACATGAAGTCCGGGCGGCTAAAAGAAGTGTCGTTAGCAAAAGTCCCCAGTGCCCCAACAATACCCCCTAACAGAGCAGACGCAATCGTGGACTCCCGCGAGCCTATGTGGGTCGTCGTGGACGTGCGAGGCCCCGCTTCCTGCCGGGAGGTGCCGTTCAGTTTGATTTGATCGTGGGGCCGTGCGCAAGGAAGGTGACTCGCGCCCTGAGCGCCTGGGGTTCGTCTTCGGCGCTTTGCTAAAACAAAGAAACTGTCAGACCTCCATCAATCACTAGGCTCGCGCCGGTGATGAAAGCTGCGGCAGGGGATGCTAGATACTGCACGGCATAGCCAATGTCTTCTGCCTGACCCAGTCTGGCCAGAGGCGTGCGACGGGTGATGCGCGCTTGCTGATCGTCGTCGTACTTCTCAGCAAGCTTCGTCTGGATGAGACCTGGCAGCAGCGTATTGACCCTTACGCCCTGCGGCCCGTACTCTGCGGCGAATGAACGGGTCAGCCCGAGCAATGCGGTTTTCAGCGTAGGGTAGAGTGCCAGACCACTGTCTGGGTGCAGCGCAGCCACCGACGCGATGTTGATGATGCTGCCGCCTCCGCGCGCACTCATCAGCTTTGCAGCTTCCGCTGACAGGAACCAATACCCGCGAAAGTCGACCTCGACTGTTTTCGTGAACAGGCCTAGGTCGGTCTCCGCAATGCTACGCAACGGACTCAAGACCGCATTGTTGACGAGCACATCCAAACCACCGTGGTGGATTTTCAAGTGCCCCGCCATGGCCGAGATGTCCTCCATGCGGCCGATGTGGCAGGCCACACCCTCGGCGCTGAAACCCTCGTCACGCAGGGACGCGGCAACTCGGTCGCAATCCGGTTGTTTGCGGCTGCTCACGATGACATGCGCGCCGGCGCGCGCAAGCGTGCGCGCAGTGGATTCGCCGATACCCATCGTGGAGCCGGTGACTAGCGCGACCTTGTCCTTCAGGTCGAAAGCAGACATAACTTCTCCTCTTTCTAGCCCATACCTTCATGGGGGCTTCGGCACGCACAGCTGGACCGCAACCTACCGATACTTGCTGAGTTCGCGTTTGCCAAGCTGCTCGCGGTGAACTTCGTCTGGGCCGTCGGCCAATCTCAGCACGCGCGCCATCGCGTATGCATGTGTCAAGCCGAAGTCGTTGCTGGTTCCTCCGCCGCCATGCGCCTGAATCGCCCAATCTGCCACTTGACAAGCCATTGCGGGCACTGCGACCTTGATCATGGCAATCTCGTCGCGTGCCACCTTGTTGCCCACCGTATCCATGCGGTGCGCCGCGTGCAGCGTGAGAAGTCGCGATTGCTCAATCAGGATGCGCGCCTGTGCTACGCGTTCCAGCGTCACACCCTGTTCGGCGATCTTCTTTCCGAACGCGACCCTGGTGAGGGTGCGGCGACACATGCGCTCGAGCGCGCGCTCCGCCATTCCGATCAAGCGCATGCAATGATGGATCCGACCGGGACCGAGCCGGCCCTGCGCAATTTCGAAGCCGCGCCCCTCCCCCAAGAGGATGTTCGAAGCCGGAACGCGGACATTTTCGAATCGCACTTCTGCGGCTCGATCGGGCACGCCGTAGAAGCCGAAAACGGGAAGCGGCCTGACCACGGTCACACCAGGCGCGTCCATGGGGACCAGGATCATGGACTGTTGCTTGTGCCGATCGGCATTCTCTGGATCGGTCTTTCCCATGAACACTGCGACCCGGCAGCGTGGGTCGGTCGCGTTGGTGGTGTACCACTTGTGGCCATTGATGACATACTGGTCGCCGTCCCGCACGATCGAAGACGCGATGTTGGTCGCGTCGCTGGATGCGACCTTTGGTTCGGTCATTGCAAAGCAGGAGCGTACTTCCCCCGCCAGCAGTGGCTTGAGCCAGCGATCTTGCTGTTCCGGCGTCCCGTAGCGCGCCAACACTTCCATGTTTCCGGTATCGGGCGCCGAGCAATTGAAGACTTCCGGCGCCAGCAATGACCGTCCCATGATTTCGCACAGGGGTGCGTACTCGAGGTTGCTCAATCCAGCGCCGAAGGTTGTATCGTGCCCAGGTGCGGGGGGCAGGAACAGGTTCCATAACCCTGCTTCGCGTGCCTTCGGTTTGAGCTCTTCGATCACGGGATGCACTGCGCAGGGACCAAGGCGCTCGGCCTCTTCAAGGTGCCGCTGCTCATTGGGGTAGACATGCCCGTCCATGAAGGCGGCAAGGCGAACCTGAAGTTGTCTGACTTTCGCGGATGGTTCGTAGGACATAGGGTGTGCTTTTCAATAAAGACGAGTGAGATTCACGCAGCACGCAGGCGCTGCGCACTGCGCCAAGCGATTTCGGCAATCATTGCGGCCTTGCCTCCAGTCTCACGCGCTGTGGCATTCGCTGCGGTGCCTTGTTCGGCGCGCTTCGATATCCCTTGCAAGATCGCCGCAAGTCGGAACAGGTTGTAGATCCCGTAGACCTCCCAGATTTCGGGCGGAACCGGGCCGCGATCCACCCGTTCTTCGTAGCGACGCAGATACTGCGACTCTGTCGGGATTCCCAGGCTTTCAAGGTCTGCGCCCGCCATGCCTCGAAATTCCGCAGCGCTCAGGCGCCAAGGCAGCAGGTGATAGCTCAGGTCGGCCAGCGGATCACCCAGGGTGGACAGCTCCCAATCCAGGACCGCGAGTACGCGCGGCTCGCTCGGATGCACGATCAGGTTGTCCAGCCGGAGGTCGCCGTGCACCAATGAGCCTGAGGTCGTTGCTGGGACCTGACCAGGAAGCCATTCAATCAAGTGCTCCATTGCAGGAAGAGGAACCGTCTCCGATGCTCGGTACTGCCGCGTCCACCGGGCGATCTGTCGCGCTAGGTAATCCCCGGCTTTTCCGTATCTTTCCAACCCAACCGCAGACACATCGACTCGGTGCAACTCGGCGGCGATCCGATTCATGTCGTCGTAAAGCGCAGCGCGCTCTGGCGGCGTGAAGTTGGGCAGAGACGGATCCCACAGAATCCGGCCTTTTACATGCTCCGTGACGTAAAAGGGCGTGCCGATGATTTCAGGGTCTTCACAGAGGCAAAGAGCGCGCGCAACGGGTACAGCACTGTCTCGCAAAGCGTCAATGACGCGATACTCGCGCTCAATCGCATGTGCTGACGGCAGCAGCATTCCGGAGGGTTTCTTGCGCAGCACCCACCGGCCGATGCTGCGGGCAGAACAGCAGGTGCAGGGCTATGCGCAGCCCGGCCATGATCCGGCCGCGGCCGAGCGCCTGGCACGGCTGAAGGAAGCCGAGGAGGCGGCGCAGTCGTCGGTGTTCTTCAGAAGTGGCAGGAACGGTGCGCAGCGCGACGCGGGTGCAGCGCAGGCTGGGGCGCATCCCGCCGCGATGTCGGCAGCCGTGCCGAGCATGCCCTTCAATCCCATGGGCGCCAGGCCCGCATCGACGGCCGCACAACCTGCCGATGGTGCGGCCCTCCAGAACCGGCAGGACCAGAAGGAGGCGTTTCTGGAGAAAGCCGGTTCCACGGAAACCCGCAATTCCGGCAGCCTACAGATGCCGGCCTCGCCCTACCAGGTGATGGCGGGGACGGTGATTTCAGCGGCGCTGGTGACGGGCATCCAGTCCGATCTTCCGGGCGACGTGATCGCCACGGTCACGGAACCGGTCTATGACACAGCCACCGGGCGCTATGTGCTGATCCCGCAGGGCTCGCGGCTGATGGGCAAGTACAACAGCCAGGTGAGCCATGGGCAGAGCCGCGTGCAGGTGGTGTGGAACCGCGTCATCCTGCCCGATGCATCGTCGTTCGATCTCGACAAGCTGGTGGGCGCCGATCCGGCAGGCTATGCGGGCCTGGAGGACGATGTGGATTCGCATTGGGACCGGATGCTGGCGGGCGCTGCGCTGAGTACGCTGCTGGGCGTCGGCGCCGAGTTGGCCGCGCCCGAGAGTCGTGGCAGTGGCGACCGCGTCATCATCGCCGGACGGGATGGGCTGCAGGACACCGTGAACCAGGTGGGCCAGGAGATGACGCGACGCAACATGAACATCCAGCCGACCCTGACGGTCCGGCCCGGCGCGCCGGTGCGAGTGATCGTGAACAGGGACATCGTGCTGCGACCGTATCAGCCACCGTTCTTCAATCGGGGGACTTTGCGATGAGAGCCATCCGCAAGCTGCGGCTGGGGCCGCTTCCCAAGACCGAAAGCATCAAGCTGACCTTTGCGTGCCCAGGATGCCTGAAAGCCGACCTCGACCGCTACGCCACGCTGCACGCGCAGACGTATGGCGAGGCGGTCGATGCAGCGGCGCTGATCCCCCACATGCTCGAAGCCTTCATGGCCGGGGACCGAGGGTTCAGGAAAAGCGGTTCCCCGAGAGCCAGCACGCACAAGCCGGCACCATGACCTCCAGAACCGTCCGCCCGACGAAACCATGGTCATGGCTTCGTTCTGACTTCAGTAGGAATTAGCGGCAGCTACGCCCCACTACGCCCCGGTGGGTGGGCGTATGGCACGGGTTTGGACAGACTGGCGTTGAACGACACACGGGAGATTCAGATGTCCTATACGAAAGTTTCCGCGCCGCAGGTAGTGATCCCGGATGCTGATCGCTCCTTGCCCATGTTCTACCGCATGCGCGATGTGCTGCGCATGACGGCGTTGAGCCGATCCAGCCTGTACCGGCGCATCGCGGCCGGCACTTTCCCAGCGCCCGTTTCCTTGGGCGGAGCCGCCAAGGGCTGGCGTCGGGCCGATCTGGAACGGTGGGCGCAGGACCCGGGAGGCTTCAAACTGATGGCTGCCTGCACGACCATCACCACATGCCAAGGTGCCAGAGTCCGCCAGGTGCGCTATTGAGGAATGACCTTGCTGCCGCAGCCTTTGCGATGAGCGGCGATGGATCAAAGCGGCTGTGAGCTTGCATTGATAGTGACTTTACGGCCACTTTTCGCAGGGCTGTATTTCAGCCATCATGGATTGGTTTCCGCTATGCTCATGCATACTTCCCCTCCGCCGCAACTGCTCATCGCCATTGGCCTGAGATCAGATACACGGCATGGCTGCCGCGCCTGCATCGACGTCGACATCGAGGCGACATGAGGCTCGGATCGCACAACCGCATCTTGAGCCTGTGGGCCAACGGCGAGCGCGTAGGCCGTTGGACGCTGCCCGCGCGCGGGCCCATGGAACTGCGATACGACACGGACTGGATTCAATCCGCCCAGGGCCATCCGGTGTCGCTGTCCCTACCCTTCAACCTGCACAACGAGCCCCTCAAGGGAGCGGTGGTCGCCCACTACTTCGACAACCTGCTGCCCGACAGCGATGTGATCCGAAGGCGTATCGCAGCCCGTTTCAGAACGGGCTCCATCGAAGCCTTCGACCTGATGCGCGAGATCGGCCGCGATTGTGTGGGTGCAGTTCAGATCCTGGGCGACGAGGGACTTCCAGCGAGCCCGGACCGGATTGAAGCCGTCCCGATGGACGAAGCAGCCATCAAACGCCATCTGCAGAGCGTCATGGTGCCAGATGCCTTCGTTACAGCCGAGGAGCCTGACGACGATTTCCGCATCGCGCTGGCCGGCGCCCAGGAGAAGGATGCCTATGCAACGGCTTTTCACACGCTCAGCGACGTAGCCCAGTTGCGTGTCGGACAGACCGTGCTCGTGCTCGTGCTCGTGCTCGTGCTCGGCGCGGCGGGGGGCATGGGCTCGCGGCCGTGGAGGTCGCGCGCACCCTCGGTGCGCGCGTGGTGGTCGGCGTTTCGTCGGAATCCAAGCTCAGGTTCGCCATGGCACGTGGCGCATCTGCAGGGCTGGTCTATGCACCGAAGATCGAGGACAAGAATGCTCAGCAGGAACTCGCGCGGCAGCTGAAGCAAGTGCTGGAGGGAGGTTGCGACGTGGTGGCCGATCCCGTTGGCGGATGCTACACAGAGCCTGCACTGCGCAGCCTGCGACGCGGCGGCCGGCACCTTGTCATCGGATTCACGGCGGGTATTCCTCGGATGCCGCTGAACCTGGCCTTGCTCAAGAGCCGGCAGATCATCGGCGTGGACTGGCGCAGCTTCGTTCAGAAGGACCCGAATCTCAACGCCCGCAACGTGCAGTCTCTTCCGGCCATGTGGCGGGAAGGGCTGCTTCAACCGGCAGTGACGGAGACCTTCGCGCTTGCGCAAGCGCCCGCTGCGATCGCGCATCTGGATTCGCGCAGCGCGATCGGGAAGATCGTGATGGTCGTCTGAAATAGGCATCAGCTCGCAAGATGCCGCTGTACGCCGGGAGATGGGCCTGCGGATGACGTACTAGGTAAGCAGGTGAATGAGCATCATGACCAGCAAGACGAGGGTTATCGCTGGAACAAAGGTGCGATGGGCGAGAACGTAATCGCGAAACTGATCGGCCGGAATCTCCACGAGGTGTCCGCATCCCACGGCGACCGGCACGCAGCTCTTCTCAGCCGACCGATCGCGCGAACTGGACTCCTTCGACTCGAAGTCATCGCTCGATGGCCACCTCTGATCATCTTCGCGCACTGCCATCGCTATAAGTCCAGTTCGAGGACGTCTGTGAGGGAACCTGAGCAGCAGATTATCATCGTCAGGCCCGCTTCCTTCTCCGCGTCGGAGAGCACCAAATCCCGATGATCGGGCTTACCGGCGAGAACTCGCGTCTCGCACGCGCCGCAGACGCCTTGCTGGCAGGAAGAGGGAACACTGACGCCACACGCCTTCAAGCTGTCGAGAATGGTCTGCCCTGATGACACTGGCACCGACGTTCCGCTTTTGGCCAGACGGACTGTGAAGCCGCCTTCCGTAGCAGGCGCCTCCTTGCTCGCGAAGTACTCGAAGTGGACGTTCTCCGGATTCTTGCTAGCGCAAGCGCCCTGGAACGTGTCGACCATCGATGTCGGACCGCAGCAGTAGAGATGCGTACCGTTCGGCGCACGCCCAACGACCTGGGCGATATCGAGTCTGCCCGATGAAGGGTCGTCGGAAAAACTGAGGTGTACTCGATCCCGCAATGACGGCATACCCAGCTCCTCCAGCAGCGCCGCGCTGGAGCGGCTGCGTGCTCGATAGTGCAGCTCCCATGAAGCACCTGACCCCTCTAGCTGCTGGACCATGCTCCACAGCGGCGTGATACCAATGCCGCCCGCGATGAGGACGCTATGCGTCGCTCCTGTGGCCAAGGCGAAGTGATTGAGGGGCGGGCCGACTTCCAGTGTCGTGCCCACCCGGGCCACGTCGTGCATCCAAGCCGATCCGCCTTTGCTCTGCGGCTCGCGCTTGATACCTAGCAGGTACCGGCCGTGATCGCATGGGCGATTCATCAGGGAATAGCTCCGGACCAGTCCACCCGGCAGATGCAGGGACACGTGTGCACCGGGGTCGAACGTCGGCAAGGACTGGCCGTCAAGCGACCGCACATCGAAGTAAAGAATGCCTTCCGCGGCATGGGTAATCGAATGCACCCGCATTCGAAGCTTTCCACTCTCCACACTCAAACCTTTTCCAGACCAATTGCGCGGTCCAATATCTCGGCGTTCGCTCTCAAATCTCCGGAGGTGCCGTTGAAAACGGCCTTGCCTCGCTCCAATACGATGACGTCCTCGGCGAAATCAAGAACGACATCCACGTGCTGCTCAACAAGGAGGCAGCCCAACCCTGTTTTTGCGACCAGCGTCTCGATGGCGAGCATGAGCTCGTCGCGTATCTTGGGCGCCAGGCCCTCCAGCGGTTCATCTAGAAGGAGGATCCGCGGCTCGCAGACCAGTGCCCTGGCGACTGAGAGCATCTGCTGTTCACCTCCAGACAGTTGGGTTCCACCGTTTCTTCGGCGCTCGTGCAGCCTAGGGAACAAGCCGTAGGCCATCTCGAGTGCTGGCCGAGCAGGGCGACCCTGCAGGGCGGCGATCAGGTTCTCCTCCACGGACAATGAAGGGAAGATATCGCGTCCCTGCGGTACGTATCCAATGCCCGCTTGCGCGCGCGCGTGCGTAGGCACCTTGCTCAAGTCACGACCCCGGAATGCAATCTGGCCGCATTGGAGCTCGGTCAATCCCATGATGCAGGCCAAAGTGGTGCTCTTGCCCGCACCGTTGCGCCCTATCAGTCCGATGCGCCGCCCTTCGCAAAGGGTCAGATCAAGGTCATGCAAGACGGCGGCACCCGAATAGCCTGCCGTCACGCCTCGCAGCGCGAGGTGCAAGACCCCGTCAGTGGGAAGTGAGTGCATGCGAGGACCTCCCGAAATAGATTTGCTTGACCCGGTCGTTCGAAGCGATCTCCGCGGGCGTTCCCTCGACCAGCAGGGCTCCCAAAGCGAGCACCACGATATGGCGCGCAAAGCGGAAAACCAGATCCATGTCGTGCTCGATCAGGAGAATGGCCAAATCCTCTGGGAGCTGTTCTATCGCATCGAATATGCGCCCGCTTTCCCCCTGCGGCAGGCCAGCAGCTGGCTCGTCGAGCAGCAGAACCTGAGGCTTCATTGCCAACGCGATGGCAATCTCAACCAATCGCTGCTCACCTAATGCGAGTTGGCCAACGGGTCGATCGCATATGCGGATGAGCCCTAGAGCCGAAAGTGCTACCTCTGTCTCGTGGTGAGCCTGCTCGCGTTGGTGACCACGGAGAAGGAAGCGCAACGACAGACCAAGTCGCTGGGCGACAGCTACGCGGATGTTGTCGGCGACCGAGAGCTCCTTGAACAGCCGGCTGATCTGGAACGTCCTGACCAGTCCGGACCGCGCCCTGGAAGCCTGGGATTCGGCGGTCACGTCGCGTCCGCCTAGGAAGACGCTCCCGGCCGATGGCCTGAGCGCGCCACTCAGGAGGTTCACCAGCGTTGTCTTCCCGGCGCCGTTGGGCCCGATCAACGCAGCCCTCGCGCCCGAAGGCAGTGCGATCGAAACGTCGTTGGTAACAACCAGTCCGCCGAAGGCCTTCTTCAGGCCTCTGGCCTCGAGTCGTGCCGACTTCATTGGAGGGGCTCCGAACTCTTACGCTTGCGGCTCATGCGAGCCAAGGCAAGATCGACCAGCTGAATCAGTCCACCGGGCAAGAGCACCATGACGAAGATCAGCAACAGACCGATCACAAGCAGCCAATGGTGCGGGCTGAGGCCTGCTGCCACGTGGTGGATCGTCATGTAGGCGACTGTGCCAAGGATTGCCCCTGCGAGGCGGCTGGTGCCACCAAGGACAACCATGATCAACACGCCCGCAGACAGGTGGAAGTCCAGCATGCTCAGACTTGCGACCTTGGTCGTCTGAGTTGCAATGGCGCCGGCAATTCCGGCGACTAGGCCGCCGATCACGTAGGTCAGCAGAAGGTGGGCATACACCCGTCCTCCCAGCGCTTCAACACGGCCAGCATCCTGCTTGATGGCCCGGGCGGTGAGGCCGAAAGGTGACTCCACCACCTTACGCAAGCCGAAATAGACGATGACCAAGGCGCCGAGCGCATAGAAATAGCCGGTGCGGCCCGTGAAGTCGAATGCGAACTGTCCGAACAGTGGCATCACCTTGAATCCGGTCAGCCCGTCGTCTCCGCCGGTGATCCCGCGAGCATAGTTTGCCAGCTCGAGCAGAAGCTGTGCGGTCGCGATGGTCAGCATCACGAGTGTCAAGCCATGGGCTCGAAGCAGAATCGCTCCGCTGAGTAGTGCGATCAAGAGCCCTGCCACTCCGCCTGCGGCCATTCCCATCAATGGACTGGATGACACGTGCATCGCAAACAGACCTGCCGCGTATCCGCCGACACCGAACATTGCGGCGTGTCCCATGGAGGCGATTCCGGCTTGGCCAAGGACCAAGTTGAGCGACAAGGCGAAGATGCTGGTTGTCAGGATATTCGTGAGCAGCCCAAGGTCGTCCGGGAACGTCGCGAAGGCTAGCAGCCCGAGAGTAGCGATGAGCATCTCGGGTGCCAGGGGAGCACGCATTCGCGGTCGCGTCAGCGCGCCTCTTGTTTCCATGGGGAGTGTCGTTGCGGTCATGCATGCCTTCCAAACAAGCCATGTGGCCTGACAAGGAGCACCAGAAACATCGTGAGAAAGAAGGCTACCGACGAAAGCTGAGGGACCAGGTATTTCGTGGACGTCTCTACCAGCCCAAGGAGGAGCGCTGCCATGAAGGACCCAAAAATCGTGCCGTGCCCGCCGACGGCGACGACTGCCAGGAACGTGACAAGGTACTTCGACGCATAGGTTGGCTCCATAGGGAGAAGTTCAGCCCCCGCTATGCCTCCCAGCGCCGCGAGTCCCGCGCCAGCGGCGAAGGTCATCGCATAGATTCGAGGCGTATTGATTCCCATGGCCTGGGCGATCGGCGCATTGTCGACTGCTGCACGGACGCGGATGCCAATCGAGGACTGTTCGATTGCCAGCCATAGCGCAGCGAGAACGATGAGGCCGAGGATCGCGACCGCGATGCGGTGGACCGGGATCGATCGCCCAAAAACGTCGATCCCACCGGTCATGAACGAGGGTAGAGCGAGTGCAGTGATGGCGGATCCAAACATCAGGTTGGCACATGCGATCAGGACAAACATGACCCCGATCGTCACCAACATCTGATCAAGCTCGGGTCGCCGATAGAACCGACGGATCAACCAGCGTTCAACGGGCACCGATGCGATAGCGACTGCCAGGATTGCGATGAGCATACCGACGAGCGGCGAAGCACCGAGCTTCGTGGTTACCATGGCTGCGATAAAACCGCCGAACATCGCGAATGCGCCATGCGCCAGATTGACGATCCGCATCAGCCCCATCGTCATTGACAGGCCCACCGTGATCATGAACAAGATCATGGCGTAGGCGAACCCATCCACCACGATGTTTGCGGCAAGTTGCAACACGCTGCGCTCCCGTCAAGTCACTTAAGAGCGGGGGACCGGCCGTGATCAGGCTGCATGCCGAACGACTTCATCTCGTTGTTTCGGAGCTTTCCGGAGGCATCCTTGTCAACGATGCGCAGGTAGACGTTCTGAACGAGCTCTCGCGAGGTGGGATCGATCTTCACGGGGCCTCGAGGACTCTCCCATTCCCAACCCTTGACGGCTGCAATGGCCTTGCCACCGTCTCGCTTGCCATTTGTTGCCTCGATCATCTTGTAGATGACAGCCAGACCGTCATATGCACCGATGCCGACTGCGTTCATGATGACGCTCGGCGCCTCCTGCGAAGCGGTGCTGATGAAGCGTTGATTCATCTCCGAAGGGTGGGCGGGCGAGTAGTGGAGCGTCGTCTCCAGTCCCAATGCCGCATCGCCGAAACCGGGCAAATCGACTTCACTGGTCTCGCCCGTGCCGATGAAACGGATGCCGGCCTGTTTGAGCCCCGCCTCACTGTAGGCCTTGATGATGGCGTAGGTTGGCGGCCCGCCGGGGCCGAATACGAACATGGCATCGGGTTTCGCGGCCTTGATCTTCTGCATGAAGGGGCCGAAGTCGGTGGTCTTCAGCGGGGCACGGATCTGCTCCAACACCTTTCCACCGCCGGCCACGAACGTCTTCACGAATGCATTTTCGGAGTCAATGCCCGGCCCGTAGTCACTGACCAACGTGACGACGGTCCCGACCTTCGTCTCGAGCGCATGCTTCGCCGCCGGCACGGAGACCTGGGGTAGCGTGTAGGACGTTCGCAGCAGGTAGGGGGACTTGTCCAAGATGGACGATGTCGCTGCGTTGAAGATGACGGTGGGCACCTGAGCCTCGTCAGCCACCGCAGCTACGGACAGCGCATCTGGCGTGAAGTAGAGACCCCCCAGGTATTGGACCTTTTCCTTGATGATGAGCTCCTGGGCGTAGGCCTTTGCCTGGGCGGGGTTGATGTCTGCCAGATCCTTCCAGACGATTTGGACCGTATGCCCTGCCACCGTGGTGCCATGGATCTTCTGATAGGCCTTCGCTGCAGCTTCCCAGATCTTCCCGTTCATCGAATAGGGGCCGGAAAGGGGGGCGATAAGCCCGACTTTCACCACGTCCGCGAGCGCGGTCGTGCTGAGGAATAGGCCGAGCGCGAGCGCGCCTGCGTACAAGCTCTGTTTCATCGTGTTTGTCTCCGTAGTTGTTGTTGCGTCGATTCGGTGCTGGCTTTATTTAGCAGGCACCGCTTCGGGGCTAACCTCGCGTTTGGGCTCAGTGAAGAAGTTGCCTGAGCGGATGTGCACCATCGCTTGGCTCTCGTCGAACTGCACGCCGAGTGGGTCGCCGCCTTCGGCGACGATGGCAATTTGCTTCCTCATCATCCGGCGCAGCATCACGATCCCCCGGTCGCTCGTGGCAAGGTGTTCTTCGGAATGCAGGTTTACGGGGCCCTGACCGGCCTGCGCTTCGAAGTCGCCGGGGAAGTCCTGCTTCTCCTGCTCGGTGAGCTGCAGCCATGTCTTACCGTTATGAATCTTCATCGGTTCGAAGTTGCCGCCGGTACGGGTACGAGCCACGAAGAAGCCGCGGAAGTGCGTGTCGTCGACCGCGACGTGCCAGCCAATCCAGTTGCCGCGCCCCGGCTTCATGTCGATGAAGTTGGGTATGGCGGAGATGTTCGGCAGCAGCGCGGAGTTGATGCGGTCCATCGATCGGCCGTCTTCGAACTTTCGGTAGGCGTGGTAGATGACACCGGATTCGACCGGCTCGAATTCGACCTTGGGCGGCACCTTGAATCCTTCCGCGAATTGCTGGCCGCTGAAGGTCGCGTGCAACACGTACACGTGGTAGGGGTCGACGATGTTTTCCCAGTTTTGCAGCCAGTGATAGGGAATGTTCGGGTCCTCTACGTCATCAGCATAGCCGCCAAAGCCCGTCGCGACCGTCTCCAGGTATTCGCCCTCTTCCAGGTCTTCGAGGATGTCGTAGCGCGGCAGCACGGGCTTCTTTTCGGGCGGGCCCATGTAGGCAAACACGAAGCCGTAGCGCTCCTCGACGGGATACCAGGGCTGGCGCGCCGCTTCGCGATGTTCGCCGCCGTTGGGTTCACAGGGCTGATTCATGCAGTGGCCTTCCACGCTGAAGAGCCACCCGTGGTAACAGCAACGGATGCCTTCCTCCTCCACGCGGCCGAAGTAAAGCGAAGTGCCGCGGTGCATGCAGCGCTCGTACAGAAGGCCGGCGCGGCCCGCCTTGTCGCGAAACAGGATGAGGTCTTCACCCAGGATGCGCACTTTCTGGGGCCTGGACGTCACCTCCGACGACACCCCGACTGGGTGCCAGTAGCGGCGGAGGTACTCGCCCGTAGGCGTGCCGCGCGCGACGGCGGCGAGCGTCGCGTCCGCACTCGGCGCGGGATGATGGTATGCACTTCCATGGTTGGAAATGTCTCGGATTGGAATTGTCTTCATCGGGTCTCCTCGTCGGCTCGCGGACGTGGTGTTGTGCAGTGATCAGACGAACGCCTTGCGGCGTCGCAGAGTGATTAGACAATCAAGTATCTTGAACGTCAAGATACATGAAAACCCTTAGGATATGCACGCCCTCACCAACCGTCCGCCATGCCGAAGATCTCCAAACCGCGCTCTTCGAACGCAAAACCCACCACGACCGACGCCTTGCTCGAGGCGCTTGCCAACGTGAAGCCTGCAGCCCGCATCGGGCTGCAGGCCGATCCCGTGTGGGGCAACTCTGATGTGCTCGCCGACCAATGGCGCGCCCAGTTTGCGGGTACCAATATCGACGGCTTCGCGCTTACGGTGCGCATGCGCCGTATCGCGATGCTGATCGACGAGATCTCTATTGCCGAGTGCGAGGCCGTGGGCCTCAAGCTCAACGAGATGCTGCTCCTGCTCGCGCTGCGCCGCGTTGGCCCGCCCTACTGCCTTCGGCCCACCGACATCACGAAGATGCACAGCGTCACCTCCGGTACAGTGACCTACCGAATCGACCAACTCACGAAGCAGGACCTCGCCGAGCGCATTCCGGATCCGAACGACCGCCGCGGCTACCTGATCCGGCTGTCGCCACGTGGGCTCGCGATCATCAACAAACTCATCCTGCGCTTCACGGAGCTCTTCAATCGCGAGCTGCAGCCGATGGCCGATGTACCAGGCGCTCTGAAGATGTTCGAGGAGTCAGTTCGCGCCTTCGAGCGCTGCATCACGACGCTCGATTGAGCAACGCCTGGCTTTGATAGTCGGTCCGATCAACCTAGCAAATCAGGAAGATCACCCCACCCATTATTCGAGCCACCATGCAGTGGAGCCTCTTTCCTCGGCGGGGGAAATGCGCCGACGTGTCCGAACGCGTATGATATACATCATATTTTTTGTTCGCCGTGACCCGTTCTGCCCCGCCCCGCTCACGCCAGCCTCACGCTTCCAACAAGAAGGAAGCGACGCACGACCGCATCCTCGCCGTGGCGTCACGTGCCTTGCGGCGGAATGGGCTTGATGGTGTAGGGGTGGCCGACGTGATGAAGGAAGCCGGCCTGACCCACGGTGGCTTCTACGCGCACTTCGACTCCCGCGAGGCCCTGCTTGCCGAAGCGCTGGAACGCACACGGCGCGACATGGCCGACGTCATCGAAAGTCGTATTGCGCCTCACCGAGGGCGTGATGACAGTGCCTTCCGTGCGCTGGTGGAGACCTATCTGGCAGATGCCAACCTGCCAGCGTTCGAGACAGCCTGTCCGGTCTCCGCTGTGGCCTCCGAGCTGGCTCGTTGCGCGCATTCAGCGCTGGAAAAGCCCAGTGCGCTGCAGTTTGCCGCGCGGGACTTGGTGACCCATCTGATTGCGGGTGTGCGCAAAGCCCTGCCCAAAGGAGTGAATGCCGAGGCTGCATCGGCTATCGCGAGCACGCTCGTGGGCGCCTTGCAACTGGCGCGAACGCTTGGTGACGGACCGGAAGCCCATTCCGTGCTGGCCGCAGCCCGGAACTCGCTGTTGAGCCAATACGGCCAAGCATCCTACGAAACCTAACCCCGAAGGCGCATCATTTCAGCTAAATGGCGCGCCCCTTTTTTCCAACAAATATGATATTCATCATATTCCAATCTGTTCCAAGGAACACATCATGAAGATTCAAGACTCCGTTGTTCTCGTCACCGGCGCCAATCGCGGCATCGGTGCTGCTTTCGCTCAAGCGCTTCTCGCTCGTGGCGCCAAGAAGGTCTATGCAGGGGCCCGAGATCCCGCCAGTGTCTCCATGGTAGGTGTTGTGCCCGTTCAGCTCGATGTCACCAAAGAAGCCGATGTTGCCGCCGTCGCAGCGCAATGCCGGGATGCAACGCTGGTCATCAACAATGCCGGCATTGCGCGATATGGGGCTTTCTTGACCGAGCAATCCATGGCGGAAATCCGTGAACAATTGGAGACCAACTTCTTCGGCGTGCTGCGTCTGAGTCAGGCTTTCGCCCCGGTTCTGGCTGAAAACGGTGGAGGCGCCTTGCTGAATGTGCTGTCGGTGGCTTCGTGGATTAACCGTCCTCAACTGGCGGGCTACGGTGCGACGAAGTCTGCCGCCTGGGCGCTGACGAACGGGCTGCGTTACGAACTGCAGGCTCAGGGCACCCAGGTTTTGGGGCTGCACATGGGGTTCGTCGACACCGACCTGACCAATGGGCTCGACGTCCCAAAGCAAACACCGAGAGAGGTTGTGAAGGCGGCGCTCGATGCACTAGAGAATGGTGAAAGCGAAGCTATGGCAGACGACCTGACGCGCATGGTCAAGGGCGGCCTGTCATTGACACCAGCAAGCTATATGCCGCAACCCCAAGCCTGAGCACGAGCCCGCGATGCTGTGCAGGCATCGCTTCTCCGTGGACACGTGACCACTTCAATCGTTGTTGAGGGATCTGGATGTCGCAGTCGGCGCAAGCACGGCACCGAACTCAAACCCCAAGTCATCGCCGTCTGCAAGCAGTCCGGCATGTCCTGGGTAGCTGTGAAACTGGTCAACGGCTTGAGCGCGAATATGCTGTACCGCTGTCTGTCGGCTTCACTGCTGGAGCGTCTGCGAGTAGCCCGAGATATCGATGCTCTTCGGCATGTACTGCCTGAGCAACCCGTTCGTGTTCTCGTTGCTTCCGCGTTGCCAGGGGCTCTGTGGGTCGCAGAAGTAGAACTGGATGTCGGTGGCCACCGTGAATTGCTTGTGCCTGTGCATCTCCGTGCCTCTGTCCCAGGTCAGTGATTTATAGAGCTCCTGCGCAACTTGCGAGCATTCCTGATGAGCGCGTTCACGACCGTCTGCGTCCTTGCCTTCCAGCCTCACCAACATCACGTATCGCGTTTGGCGCTCAACCAGCGTCGCGATCTGGCTGTTGGCGCTGCCCAAGACCAAGTCTCCTTCCCAGTGACCAGGCACGGCCCGATCCTCGACACAAGCGGGTCGCTCGGACAAGCAGCGGCCCTCCTCGCTGTTATACCTGCGAGTCTCGAAGGTCTGCAGGCGCGATAGGCGGGAGCACTGCTACTCGACGATATGTCGCGCTGCCCCGGTCGACATTCGCAGAGCTGCGGGGAAAGCAGCGACTTCGTCCACAAGTTCGCCTCAGGAAGTCGTGACGGAACAGGAGTGTGCGTACCTGCTGCCCAGGTTGGTGGCGTTTCGCAGCCGGCTCCTGGCCGAGGCGAAGCTGGGCTGAGCCCACTCCTTCCTGTGGGATGGCCTCTTGCGGCCTGCCTGCGACCGGGTCGCACCTCGACAGTTCTTGGCAGCGCAATCAGCACCCGCCTTCCTGCGCGTAGAGGCGGTTACAGGCGTCAGGTATGTGCCACACCGATGGTGATACTGCTGCAGACCCCGAGCACGAGGCATATCTGCGTCGTATACCCAAATCTCCAACTCATATTGTTCACCAGCGATCGATCTTTCTAGACTTACAGGTCATCGCCACTCCAGAGGAACATCCATGCCACGCAAGCAAGTCGAACTGTATTGGGATATCGGCAGCACCAACACCTATTTCGCCTTCAAGCTGCTCAAGCCCATTCTGGCGTGCCACGATGCCGAACTCGTACTGCACCCCTACAACCTTGGCTACGTGTTCCGCAACAATCAGTACGAGCTGATGAAGGAGCCGAAGTCGAAGCTGCGCTATCGCAAGCGCGATCTGATGCGCTGGTCGGAGAAGTATCAGCTGCCATTCCAGATTCCGCGCCAGTTCCCCATTAAGTCGAGCCGGGTGCTGCGCGGCTCGCTTGCGATGCGGCAGAAGGGGTTGGATTTCCAGTTCGTCGACGAAGTTCTCGATGCGTACTGGGTCCATGCAGACGCCTCCATCGTCGACTACGCCGGCCTGCGGCCCATCGCGCAGCGCCTCGGAGTCGATCCGGACTGGTTCGAAACCACGAGCGCCAGCGAAGAAATTGGCGCGGAGTTGGCCAGAAGCACCGACGCAGCGGTGCAGCGTGGCGTGTTCGGCGTGCCGATGATGTTCGTCGGCAATGAGATGTTCTGGGGGAAGGATCGCCTCGACTTCGTGGAAGAGGAGCTTGCCCGCACGGTGTCCGAGGCATAGACCCCGCGGCGGCAAGACAGACGTCGGCCTACGGGCTCGGCACCTGCTCGGAGGTCCTCGAAATGTGCGCTGGACAGGACTGGGAAAGGGGGAACGTGTTCGACACGTTCCCCTTTTTTTCTTCAGGCGCGACGCTGGTAGGAGGACTAGTTGGCAACACGCGTATGGCGTGGACCTCAGCCCTTCAAGCAGTCCCTGCGCCATCGAGCACGGCACGGTGCGCAATCTACTGTCGTGCGGCCTCCTGGCCTGGCCGGAACCACTTCCAGTGGGCCTCAATGTCCAGCCGGTGCTGGAGCGCAAGCCGCCATGTCAGGAGCTGTTGATAGACACAGTGCCCATATTGAAGCGCGCAAGGCATGCACTGCTGTCATGCCGACGGCACGCGGTTGAATAGCAAGGCATTGTCGGCGTTTCAACCTGTTGCCTACAACTGACCGCTTCAGATGACCATAGCGGTGCGGAGTGCTTCGATCTCGTTCGCATCCAGGTTGGCCAGGCGTGCCAACACCTCGGCCGTGTGCGCGCCAGGCCGCGGCGCCGGCTCGTCATAGGCCGCTCGGGTGAGGCCGAATTTGAGCGGGAAGCTGGCGCCCGAGGCCTGCATCTGCGTGCCGCTGAGCGGATTCCACAGCGGCGCGGCCATGCCGCGGTCGACCATCTGATCCCAACGCAGGACATCATCGATCGTCCTCACCGCGCTACAGGGAATCTTCGCCTGTGCAAGCCTCGCCTCGATCTGTGCCATTGCCAACTGTGATGCCCAGGCGGACACCACCGCATCGACGGCTTGATTGTTGGCTAGCCGCCATCCCACCGACATCATGTTCGAGTCCTGCATCAGGTCTTCCCGACCCATCACCTGCAGCAGCGATCGCCAGTCTTCGTTCGTCGCCGCGCCGATGGTCACCCAACCGTCGGCTGTCTTGTACGCATTGAACGGGGAGAAGCGCGTGATGCGGTTGCCCTGCTGATAGTCCAGCCCGAGCCGGTCATAGCAGTCCAGCGGCTCGTCGAAGAGCAGCGAGAACAGGCAGTCCCCCATCGACACGTCGACGAACTGGCCCTGACCGGTGCGATTCTTGTGCAGCAACGCGGCGACGATGCCCAGGGCAGCGAACACACCCGCGATCGCGTCCGAGAGTGGCGACCCCGTCTTGGTCGGCACTTGACCCGGCTGGCCGGTGATACTCATCAAACCCACCGCAGCCTGAACCATCAGGTCGTAGGCCTTGAGATTCTTCGCCGGGCCCGTCGATCCGTAGCCCGTCAGCGAGCAGTAGACCAGGCTGGGATTGATCTCCTTGAGCGTGTCGTAGCTGATGCCGAGGCGATCGGCGACGCCGACACTGAAGTTCTCGATCACGACGTCCGCGTGCCCGACCATGCGCAGGAACGTCTCTCGGCCCTGGGCACTCTTGAGATCCAGCGTGGCCGACTTCTTGCCGCGCGCGCGCTTCAGGTACGCGATGCCCATGTCGACATCGGTCTTGCGCTCGAACCCGACGCCCTCGGGACCGACAAATGGCGGTGCGAACGCCGTCGGGTCCCCGGTCTTGGGGTCGTCGATCTTGACAACTTCCGCGCCGAGCCCCGCGAGGAACAGTGTCGCCTGGGGACCGGAGAAGAATCGGGTGAGGTCAAGCACGACCACGTCATTGAGAATTTTTGATGCCATATCTGCCTCACAAAGCAACGCGTGCGGCAGTGTAGGCAGGCTATTCGCGGTGAGTGAAATAGGTCTTCGGTTTGGCGCTATCGCGCACTCCTATGGCTCAAGCGCTCGTGCAGCGCCTGGCCACTTGCCCGCATCCACCAGTTCGAGGGTGACCTCCTCGATGGTCTCCACGATCCGCAGCGCGGCGCTGCTCAGCGGCATGATGTCGAACGTGCACAAGGACAGGCGGCGCTGCAGTTCGGAGGCCACGATGCGTTGCACGCACAGGCCCTGGGTGCCGCCGGGGATGGCCGGCGAGCCGATCGTGGCGCCAACCCCGCCGGCGACTACCGCGCGGATCGTCGCCAGCGAGTCCAGCTCTGCGATCACCTTCATTTCGTGACCTGCTGCGGCAAAGGCCGCATCGATGATCTGGCGGGTTACGTTGGTCTTGGCGGGCAGCACCAGCTGTTGGCGGGAAGCCTGCTCCAGCGTCACCTCCGGGTCGGCATCGTCGCCATCCGCTGTCATGAGAAACAGTTGCTCGACCAGCAGCGGTCGCACCTCAAGGTGGCTGGCCAGTTTGCTCTTGGGCGAAGCGGGCTCGGATCGTATGGCCTCGAAAAGCAGACTCATCTCGATCCGGCCATTGACCACCAGTTCCTGCAGGTGCCCGCTCAGGCTCTCCGTGATCTTCAGCTTGATGTCGGGGTAGCGAGCAGCGCATGTGGCGATCAGCGCGGGCGCGAGGATCGTGGCGGCACTGGTGGGTAGACCCACCGACACCTCGCCCTGTGGATGTTCCCCCGCGTGCAGTACGTCCGTGCGCACGCGCTCGATCTGGCGCATCAGCGCCCGGGCGTGTCGATAGAAGACCTCCCCGGCCTCCGTCGGCGTGACGCCACGCACGCTTCTCGACAAGAGCTGAACCTTCAGCTCCTCTTCGAGGTTGGCGATCTGGTGGCTCAACGCCGGCTGCGCCACGAACAGGTCGGCCGCTGCCCGCGACACGCTCCCCAACTCCACGATGCGAACAAAGTACTTGAACTGCCGAATCTCCATGTGCTCCTCCGTGCGGCAAAGGCCGTCCATAACTTTTCACGATGCCGCAAGCCGAACACTGTATTGGCGCCAAAAGCCTCGAACGTCGACCATTCCCGCATCCAACCGAAACGATGCCGCCATGATCGATCTGTACTTCTGGAGCACGCCGAACGGCTACAAGGTCTCCATTCTGCTTGAGGAACTCAGCCTGCCCTACAACGTCATCCCGGTTCATATCGGGAAGGGCGATCAGTTCAAGCCCGAGTTCCTCAAGATGAGCCCGAACAACAAGATTCCAGCCATCGTGGACCCCGACGGTCCGGACGGCAAGCCGACCGCGATGTTCGAGTCCGGCGCCATCATGATGTACCTGGCCGAGAAGAGCGGCTGGAAGTTCATGCCGCAGGACATGCGCCAGCGCTATGAAGTGATCCAGTGGCTGATGTTCCAGATGGGCGGCGTGGGTCCCATGCTTGGGCAGGCTCATCACTTCCGCAAGTACGCCCCTGAAAAGATCGAGTACGCCGTCGATCGCTACACGAAGGAAGCTCGGCGCCTGTACACGGTGATCGACCGCCGCCTGGGCGAGTCCGAGTACCTGGCCGGCAGCGAGTACAGCATCGCAGACATGGCCACCTACCCGTGGCTGCGACCGTACAAGTGGCAGGGCCAAGACATTGCTGAGTTCCCCAACCTCCAACGCTGGTACTCCGCCGTTCGGGAACGCCCTGCGGTCCAGCGCGGCATCGCAGTGCTCGCGGAGAAGGTCGACAAGTCCGGTGCCAAGCCGCAAGGCGAACGCTGGGACAACCTGTTCGGCGACAAGCAGTTCTCTGGCCGATGAAGGAGCAAAGCGCCATGTCCCAACGCATGCTGACAGGTTACCGCGTCCTTGACATCTCCCAGATCGTTGCTGGCCCCACCTGCAGCCGGATCCTTGCCGAGATGGGCGCCGAGGTCATCAAGCTCGAGCTTGCCCCCTTCGGTGACCGCACGCGGGTCGGCGGGCTCCGTGCCAACAGGCCGGAACACAAGGACTGCTCGCAAAGCACCTACTTTGTGCAGCACAACCACTCGAAGAAGAGCCTGGCGTTGGACTTCAAGAGCGAGAAGGCGCGGGCACTGATTCGTTCGATGATTCCCAAGTTCGACGTGTTAGTGGAGAACTTCTCCCCCGGCGTGATGGCCCGCGCAGGCCTAGGGTACGAAGACCTCCAGAGGCTCAACTCCAAGCTGGTCATGTGCTCCATCTCTCTCGCCGGCCAGACTGGCGAGCTGGCGCAAAAGCCCGGTTACGACTATGTCGCGCAGGCCTATGCCGGCGTCACGGACCTGATCGGCGACCCGGACGGCGCACCCGCGCTGATCACGATGGCGATCGGGGATGCATCCACCGGCGTGGCCGCTGCGATGGCCATCGGCTTCGCGCTTTTGCATCGCGAGCGCACCGGGGAAGGCCAATACATCGAGACATCGCTGCTCGACACGTACCTCAACATGCACGAGGTCGCGCTGCCTCGCGTCAGCCTGCGCAAGAACTACAACCCAAAGCGCACCGGTTCGCAGCATCCCGACGGTGGTCCGACCGGGATTTTCCGTTGCGGCGACGGCGCCTATCTCACGTTGGCCACCTTGCCCCACCAATGGGATGCGTTCGTCGATACGCTGGGGATGCCCGAACTGCGCGATAACGAGCGGTTCTCGACAGCATCGCTACGGCGTGACAACAACGAGGCGCTGAAGGACATCCTCGAGGGCTGGCTGGCTCGTTTCGCCACCCGGGAGGAGGCGATTGCGACGCTGGAGAAGAACCGGATTCCATGCGCTCCAGTGCTCACCCTGCGCGAGGCCATGCAGCACCCGCACATGCGCGAGCGCGGGGTGGTGCGCAACGTGAGCGACCCCTATCTTGGCGAATTCGAGATACCCGGGCCCCTGGCACGCTTCTCCGGCTGGCAGGCGCCTCAGCATCTGCAGGCCGACTTGCTGGGCGCTCACAACGAGGAGGTGCTCCGGTCGTATGCAGGCCTTAGCGATGAAGAGATTGCGGTGCTCTATCAGGAAGGCGTGCTTGTCCGCGACCGCCTGCTGAACGTCGCATCGGCTTCCGTCAGCGCCTCGTCAACCACTGCTTAAGGCTCGTCCAGTGGTTGGCCCAACATATGACCTCGCTGTCATCGGCGGCGGATCGGGTGGCGTGCGCGCAGCCCGAACCGCGGCCGCGCTCGGAGCGCGCGTGGCGCTGGTGGAAGAGTATCGCGTCGGCGGCACCTGCGTCATCCGCGGCTGCGTCCCGAAGAAGCTGATGGTCCTGGCAAGCCGGTTCGCAGCCGACTTCGGGGATGCGAAGGGTTTCGGCTGGGACGTCGGGCCCACCTCCTTCCATTGGGACCGTCTGGTCGATGCGCTTGCACAAGAGGTGACTCGCCTCGAAGGGCTCTACCGCAAGGGACTGGAGACCAGTGCCGTCGAAATTTTCGACGACCGCGCGGTGCTTGAAGGACCGAACCTGGTCCGGCTTCAGCGCACCGAACGTGTCCTGCGCGCCAAGTCCGTGCTTCTGGCCACCGGCGCGGCGCCTGCCGCGCTGGATCTGCCGGGCGGCGAGCACGCCATCACCTCCGACCATGTGTTCAGCCTTCCCCGTCAGCCGAAGCGAATCGTCGTCCTGGGTGGCGGATACATCGCCGTGGAACTCGCGAGCGCGCTGCGTGGGCTGGGAAGTGAAGTCACGATCCTGCACCGCGCGTCTCGTCTGCTCAGGGGCTTCGATGGGTTGCTCCAGGACGGTCTGACGGAGGGTTTCAACAACGCCGGCATCGTGATGCGGGCGAGCACGCTGGCCACACGGTTGGAACGGACAAGCGATGGGGTCGTGGTGCACGACTCCCAGGGCGGCGTCCATCACGTTGACTGCATTCTCAACGCCACGGGTCGCCGTCCCCAGACGGGGACTCTCGGGCTTGCCGAATGTGGTGTGAAGGTCGATCGCGATGGTGCCGTCATCGTCGACGAACGTCACCGGACCACTGCGCCGAATGTCTACGCTGTAGGCGATGTCACCGACCGGCTGAACCTGACACCCGTGGCGATCCGCCAGGGGCAGGAAGTCGCTCATGCCTTGTTCGGCTGCGCAGACCTTCCTCCAGTCCGTTACGACATCGCTCCTACTGCGGTCTTTTCGACCCCGGAGATCGGGACTGTCGGACTGACCGAGAGCGAGGCGCGCTCGATGTACGCCGATCTGAAGGTATTCCAAACGAGCTTCCGCCCGATGCGAGCCACCCTGGCTGGCAGCAAGGAGCGCGTCGCGATGAAGGTTCTTGTCTGTGGGCAGACGGACAAGGTGGTGGGCGTCCACCTCCTCGGCCGGGAAGCCGGCGAACTGATTCAGCTGGCCGGGGTTGTCCTGCAGCTCGGCGCGACGAAGCGCGACCTGAATCAAACGCTGGCTGTGCATCCCACTGCGGCAGAGGAGCTGGTGACCCTCAGAACCAGTTCATAGGCCCCATTCTTCAAACCACTAGGAGACGAAAGCATGAAACTCGTAGCAACCTTGCTTCTTGCAGTGGGAGTCTGCGCCAGTGCGCTGGCGGGCGACTTCCCCGAGAAACCCGTCACGTTGATTGTCCCGTTCTCTGCGGGAGGGCCGACTGACATCGTGGCGCGACACGTCGCGGTCGCGATGGGAAAGTCGCTGGGGCAAAGTGTTGTGGTGGAGAACCGGGCCAGCTCTGGCGGTATCGTAGGCACCGAGGCCGTTCTCCGCTCCGAGCCGAATGGCTACACGCTTCTGATACACAATATCGGAATGTCTACGCTCCCCGCCCTGTCGAGGAGTCTTCGGTTCGACCCGCTGCGTGACTTTGACTACATCGGTCAGGTTGCCGATGTTCCGATGACGCTTGTGGGCAAGCGAGATCTTCCACCGGCCAACTTCAAAGAGCTGCAGGCCCATCTCAAGACGCATGGCAAGGACTTGAACCTCGCCAATGCCGGAATTGGAACCGCATCGCATCTGTGCGGGCTGATGCTCATGAGCCGCCTCCAGGTCGCCATGACGACAGTGCCCTACAAGGGAGCAGCCCCTGCCATGACCGACCTGCAAGGAGGCCAGGTGGATCTGCTGTGCGACCAGATCACGACCACCTTGCAACCCATCGCGACCGGACGCGTCAAGCCGTATGTTGCCACGACACGCAATCGCCTTTCGGCCCTGCCTGGCGTTCCCACGCTGATCGAACAAGGTGTGAATGATTTCGAGGTAACGGTCTGGCACGGCATCTACGCGCCCAAGAATCTTCCCAAGGCTGTCTCGGCTCGGCTCGTCAAGGCGCTACTGGATGCGGTGGATGACCCGGGCTTCAAGGACAGCATGCAGAAGCTCGGGGCGCTGCCAGTGGACAAGGAGCGTGCTACTCCTGAAGGCCTCGCTACACACCTGCGCAGCGAAGTGAAGCGCTGGACACCGGTCATCAAGGCTGCCGAGGCATACATCGACTGATTGGCGTCCACTATCTGGTGATCGACAGTAGCGTTGTCTGGGCGCGCGCAGGCAGCGACCGGAAAAGGAAGACTGCTCACTCGACTCTGGGGCCTTCCCGAGGAAGTCTGAGCACGAAGATCCACATGGTGGTGGGCGGCCAGAGCCGGCCGGTGCGATTCCTCGCCACAGGCGAAGGAACGCAACGGCATCACGCAGGCCTCGGCACGGCCTAGCCGGGGTCAAGCCCAAGTACGTTCCGGCCGACAAGGGCTATGACAGTCAGGCACCTGTTGCGCCGATCCAGCCGCTTTGGGTGGGGTGCCGGCCTGGCGCCAGAGCTGATCCCGAGCCAGACTCGCCCATCGCCCATCGCCCAGGGCCCGCTCGCCGCGTCCACCAGGAAGCAGCCCTCGGCCAGAAGCAGTCATGCGGTTCACAGCCTCAGAACGGTCACTCGTCGCCATCAGCCCCCGCCTGTATCGGTAGAAGTACATTCCGTTGAGGAGCAAAGGCGCGCGACCCGTGCGGAGCAATCTCTAAAAATCAACTCGATCACGTTTTATGCGTGTCATGTACGTCGGAAGATATATCGAGCCATAGAAGGTAAGTGGGTTCGGTTGCTCGACTGACTCGAGCAAATAGGGAAAGGCCTCAGCGAGTTGATCACACACGCTCAATAGTTCGTCCACATCGACATGTACGGCTAGATGGTCTGCATGAAGGCGCGTTTTCAAGGAGCGTAGCCGATCAAGAGGAATGGGGTGTGTATCCGAAACGGGCAGCGGCTTGAGGCCGTATTGACCTTTGAGGCGATATAGGAGCGAAAGAAAGCCCAACACAGATAGGCCGGCAGTGGCAATACGATTGGCGTTGACTCGGTTGTGTTTTAGCAAACCAATGGCGTTTGCATCAGCCTCGAATTCGAACTCGTGTGCAAACACTCTCGCATCGAAGTTTCCACCAGGCATCACTACGTTCTCGGTGCTCGTATGACCTGCCAAGAAGTGAGCGTACTCGTGTCCGAAGGTGAATTGCATTTGGTCGTGAACGAGAGCTTGCAGACTTGCCTCCACGCGAGGTGGCAGGGTGCCGCGGGAGTCGAGATCAAAATCCTGTGACTCAGCCTCGTTCATTATTCGAAAAGCAATCAACACGGCATTTATTCGGTCAGCGAATGCGATGTCGAAGTTGGCGCCAAAGACCGCGATGGTCATGAAATAGTAGAAGTGACGCAGGGTCTCAGATGCGACAACAACATGTCCGGTTAACGAAGCGATACAAGCGGCATTGGCTTCTGTGATTGGGATAATTCCGGATGGAATTGCCTTCAGCCGCCGTGCTTCTTCTCTCGGCACGGCGTTTATGTAAGACTTATGAAAGCCATCTTGGGAGTGATAGTAGTGTGTGAGCGACCAAGTCTTGCCAGTAGCTTCGTGTTGCTCACGGCGCTTCACCATGACTCGAATCATTCGCGGCGAATTCGCTATTGCCTCCGCGCGTAGGCGTAGAAGATAGTCGTGTGGACCTTTCAGGCTTCGCAAGCGGAGAATTTCACGCTTGGCACAGAAGTCGACTAGAAACTTCTCTCGCTCATCGAGGTCGGCAAACTCGGGGGAACGACGACGGCTAGACAGAATGTGGAAGAAGTGGGTCTCGTCGATTCGCACCATCACACCTTGGGCCGCTCGCTTCGAGCCCGGAAACGCCTTGATTAGTCGCTGTATTTCTGCTTCATCCATAGACTTTTTTCTCACAGACCGGGTGGCTTACGTTATGCGAAAGGGAGACAGTAGCTGACGATCCGACTCAAGCCCCCGTGATTGTGTCCGCTCCACGACACTCTGTAGGACCGCAATGGGCCCAAAGCAGGCATCTGCGGTTTCGTCGGTTCGGTGTTCCACGCGGAGCGAGCAGATCGCCAGGCATCCTGCTCCGATACGAGCTGTCGCGAGACAGAGAGAGGGGGTGGCAAGCTTGCGTCGAACGCTGAGCTGCCGACATGAGTTGGAACTCGGCGGCTCAAGCGCGTCCTCTAGAAGCATAGCGCTTGCTCTCGTTGATTCGCGCTGAGTGTCGAGGGATCTGCTGGCAGCCGCTCGCTTGACAGGTCACGTACATTGCACCAACGCTGTGACTCCATGGACTATTGATCCTGTGCAAAGGCTCTCTCTGCAAGCAGCGAGCCACTGTCGTACGCCGCAGGCTACGGCGGGAGCATGGGCGCAGGATTGGACAAGAATTTCAGCTCGCGAATCACGTCTTTGATCATCTCGATCAATGAGCGAAGCCAGTCTCCTCGCTCTTCCTCTTGATAGGAAACGTAGTACGCAGTGGGTGCCACCGAGGGATGAGCCTCGAGCACAACCAACTCGCCATTGGCAATCCTTTCACGAAGAATGGGCACCGGCAGCAGGGCGATGGCGTGTCCGATCCGCGCCATGTGCAACATCAGCCAGAGCGAATTGCAGGTGTTGTAGGCCTCGAAGTCCAGGCCTCCCTCCCGCAGCCAAGCCGCAACGATCGAGTGCAGGGTGGAGGGGGAGGGATTCGTGACGATAGGAAGACCGACCGCCTCGGACGGCGTGAGCGGCCCCTCGGGACGTTGTAGTGAGGGCGAAGCCACCCACTGAAACTCGATGAAGCCAAGAAGCTGGTGCAGCACATGCTCGCCGAGTCCCTGGCCAGTGTGCATCGCGATGTCGAGCTCCCGACGAGCGAGCTTCTCCGACAAGACGGTTCCTACGCCGACCGTGAGTTCAACCCGCAAATCCGGGTGACGAGACTTCAGCCGCGCCAGTATCTCGCCCATAGCGACGAGCGCTGCCGATTCATCCGTTCCTAGCCGCAGCACGCTTCTGTCTGTCGACTCCTTCTTTCCGAAACGATCCAGGTCCTGGCTCGCCCCAAGTGACCGCTTCGCATACGTCAATGCCCTTCGTCCGTCATCGGTTAGCTCAAGCCGTTGATGCTGCCGTTCGAACAGTCGCAACCCCAACGCGGATTCCAATCCCCGAATACGGGCCGTGATAGCAGGCTGCGTGAAATGAAGATGGCGCGCAGCCGCGTGCACGCTACCAAGTTTGGCCACCCAGAAGAAAGCCTCCAGTTGGTCAAGAGTGAATCTCATAATAAAAATATTTTATCAATGAAGCGCAAAAATTTCGAATTATTAGGTTTTAAGCCCCGCTGATACAGTGAATTGATAGATTTTCATGTGATTCAAGTCATCGAATGTTCACCGTAAAAGAGCTGCCGCATCAAATTGATGCAGATTTGATCTCCTTGTTGGTGCAGGCCGAGCCTGCAGTGATTGGACATTTCCTGCACACCGGCTTTATGGGCCCCCAGATGCGGCCCCTGTTCTCTGATCGCCGGATCAGTGGCACCGCCATCACGGTCCGGGTCCCCGGAATGGACGGGACGATGGTGCATCACGCGATTGGGCAAGCGCGCAAGGGGGATGTCATCGTGATGGACCGTTGCAATGACATGGTCATCGCATCTCTGGGCGGTGCGACAGCCTATGCAGCACGCAAGATCGGCGTTGCCGGAATCATCGTGGACGGCTTGGTCACCGACCTTGGCGAACTGCGCCAGTACGGCGTTCCCGTCTGGTTCAAGGGCACCAGTGCCATCACAGTCAAGTCGCTGGGCCTCGGCGGGGACTTCTGCACGCCGGTGACCTGCGGTGGCGTGACCGTCAATCCGGGCGACGCCATCCTGGCAGATGAGAACGGCATCCTGGTCTTGCCGCCGCAGCAGATCAAAGCAGCGGCCGAACGTGCCATCCAAATGTCCAAGGATGAGCGCAAGACGCTTGAACGTTTGGATGCTGGCGAGAAATACCCGGACATCCTTGGAACGACCACGATTCTCGAGCAAGCACTTGCTCGTCAGCGCGCGGCCTGATGCAGGAATGAGTCGGCCCATCGGCCCCCGGGCTGCGCTCGTCAGTACCCTGTTCAATCGGAAAGGAACTTTTATGCGCTACTTCGCTGGTTTGGTCGGTGCGCTCCTGCTGGCGCTCTCTTGCAGCACCCAGGCCGCCGAACCCTATCCAGACAAGCCGATCCGCTTGATCGTGCCGTTCTCGCCCGGTGGGAGCATTGACCTTGTCGCCAGAACCGTCGCACCAAAGCTGTCCGCACAACTCGGCCAGCCGGTTCTGATCGACAACCGCCCCGGAGCCAGCGGGAACATCGGCATGGATTTGGTCGCAAAGTCGAAAGCCGACGGCTACACGCTGCTGGTTTCGGCCAACGTCTTTGCCGCAAACCCCCACATGTTTGCCAAGCTGCCATTCGATGCGGAGAAGGACTTCGCCAACATCACGCGCATTGCCGACCAGGCCAACGTGCTTGTCACGCGTCCCGATCTCGGCGTGAAATCAGTAGCCGAGCTGATTGCCCTGGCAAAGGCCAATCCCGGCAAGATCACCTACGGGTCCGCAGGTCCTGGAAGCACGCAGCATGTGGCGGCCGAGTTGTTCGTGGCCAAGGCCGGCGTCAAGATGCTCCACGTGCCGTACAAGGGCGGCGCGCCGGCATTGACGGATCTGCTGGGCGGTCAGATCGACGTGATCTTCGATACGGCGCCCAGCATCGTCGGATACATCCAGAGCGAAAAGGTCGTTGCACTGGGCGTCACGAGCACATCACGCTTGGAGACGTTGCCCAAGGTGCCCACCATTGCGGAAGCCGGTGTGCCGGGCTACGAGTACCGAGGCTGGATCGGTCTGGCAGCTCCCGCTGGAACGCCCAAACCCGTGATTGCGAAGCTCCACACCGCGCTGTCGAAATCGATCCAGACCGATCTGCGGCAAGCGATCATCGACATCAGCCTGAGCCCCGTGGGCGACACCCCGGAAGAATTCAATGCCTTCATCACGAAGGACTCCGAGGGTTACGAGTGGCTGGTGAAGCAAGGCACCATTCCGATTCAGTGACCTCGCCTGGAGAGGCCCTGCACGCCTCTCGTCTCGCCTGAAGCGAGTTCCTAGACAACGCTCCCTTCAAGGGGGCAGATCCCGATCGAGTTCCACACGCCATGCGCCGGGCAGGTCGGGTGCTGCCTGAATATCGTTCACCATGACACTCCATCTTTCGTTCCAAACTCACCTCGCGTGCCATCCTGCGTTCCAGGACGGATTCCCGGACCTCAAGGCGCTTAGCAACCTCCTTCGTGGTCGCGAAGTGAAGTCCATGGATCTGGTGGACCTGTGCTTGCAACGAATCGCCGAGCGCGACCCGCTCCTGCACGCGTTCACCACGGTCTACGAACGAGAGGCGCGCCTGGCGGCCAGCTCGGCCGACACCTTGATGGATGCGGGCATCTGGCTGGGACCGCTGCACGGTGTCCCCGTTGCGTTGAAGGACAACTTCGATATCGCAGGCAAGGCCACCACGGCAGGTTCGCCATCCATGCTGGACAACATCGCGTCGAAGTCGTCCTGGGTCGTCGAGCGGCTGCATGCGACGGGCGCCATCATCGTCGGCAAGCTCCACATGGTGCAGTTCGCGCTGGGCGCCTGGGGGACCAACGAGCAGATGGGGGCTCCGCGCAACCCGTGGGGAGGTGCGGTCCACATGACACCCGGAGGCTCCAGCAGTGGTGCAGCCGTCGCCGTCGCCGGCGGACTCGTGCCACTGTCCGTCGGAACCGACACCGGAGGATCTGTCCGGATGCCGGCGTCGCTGTGCGGCGTGACTGGCTTCAAGCCGACGATCGGCCGGCTGAGACTCGACGGCGTCGTTCCGTTGAGCGAGACGCTCGACAGCGCGGGAGTCTTTGCGCAATCCGCATCGGATGCCGCGTTGTTCTACGCGACCCTCGCCTCGGACGATCGCACTGCATCCGCGGTCCAGCACGGCCGACGTACGGCTCAGGGCCTGCGGATCGGCTATCTGCCTCAGCAGCATCTCAGCGACGTGCAACCTGACGTGCTGGCTGCTTACCGCGAGGCGATCCGCGTCCTGGCTGCGGCAGGGGCCAGTCTGGTGGAGATTCCGCTTGAACGCTCGCTGGATGACTTCGCGGAAGTTGGTGCATTGATCATGCTGGCGGAAGGCGCGCTGCATTGGGGCGAACTGGCGGCTGACACGTCCCGGGAAATGGACCCCGCGGTCCGGTCCCGCTTCATGGGCGGAAAGGGCATCAGCGCCGTTCAGTACATCGCCGCGCAGCGCCGGCAGTGCGAGCTGAAGCGGGAGTTCTCCGAGTTGCTTCGGCACATCGACGTGCTGATCACGCCGGGAACGCCATGGGCAGCACTTCCGCTCGAAGGTCTCGACCAATCGCGGCTACCCGTTCGGTACACGCGCATCGTCAATCTGCTCGACATGAGCGGCGTCTGCGTGCAGGCGGGATTCGACCAACGCGGCCTGCCGATCGGACTCCAGATTGCAGGCGCCGGCGGGACCGACGCGCAAGTCGCCGAGGTCGCGATGCTCTGGCAAGACATCACCACATGGCACCAGCAGCGCTGGACGCCGACCACTTGAACTGGAGAAGCTTCCATGGGACAACTGAGAGACACGCTATCGCGCGGTGACATCGCATATGGCACCTTCTGCGCGCTCAAGGACCCGGCCGTCATCGAGCTTCTGGGTTATGTCGGCTACGACTTCGCGGTCATCGACCTGGAGCACTCGGCGCTCGACCTCTCCACGATGGAGCATTTCATTCGCGCCGCAAAGATCGCAAACATCTCCTCGGTCGTACGAACGCCGCAGATGGATTTCGCGACGATCCTGCGAGCTGTGGAGGCAGGAGCAGACGCCGTTATGGTCCCGCACCTGATGAACCGTGCGATGGCCGAAAGAATCGTCGCCACCGCAAAATATCCGCCGGTCGGCATACGCGGCATCGACGGCTCCACGCGGGTGGCACGGTACGGTGGGGCGACGATGGTCGACCACATGAAGGCGCAGAACGATCGCCTGCTAGTCATCGGCATGATCGAAGACCGCGAGGCCGTCGACGACATCGAAAACATCGTGCAGACGCCGGGCCTGGACCTGTTGTTCGTCGGTGCTTCAGACCTATCGTGCTCGTATGGTCTTCCCACCCAGGTGACGCATCCGACCGTCCGTTCGGCGATCGAGAAAGTGCTGGTCGCTGCGAATCGGGCAGGGATCAAGGTCGGCATTCCAGCCTTCGATCCACAGCAGGCGAAAGACCTGGCCGAGTTGGGTTATCGCTTCATTACCAGCCCGGCCGTCGACACGTTCCATCTGACGCAGACCCTTTCTGCTCATCTGAAGCAGCTCAAAGCGTCAGCGCCGCGCCTGGCATAGGCGAATCGTCGCCGGCGTCTTCCCTCGCAACTCGACACTCATCTCAAGATCATGAAAAGCATCGTCATCCAGTTCGCGGTCGCCATGGCCGCTGCCGTCAGCGCCGTCGCCGCACACGCAGAGTTTCCGGACAAGCCGATTCGCATCGTCGTGCCATATCCGCCCGGAGGTGGCACGGATGCCATCTCGCGCCTGATTGCGCAGAAGTTGCAGACCTCGCTGGGCCAGCCTACCTTGGTCGACAACCGGCCTGGCGCCAGTGAGCAGGTGGCGATGAACTTCGTCACCAAGGCACCTGCCGATGGCTACACGATCGGGCTTTCGACGACCGGAGGTTTGACGGTCAATCCAAGTCTGTATGGATCCCGACTGACCTACGATCCGCAGAAGGATCTGGCGCCGATCATCCACGCCGCCACGCTTCCGAACGTCTTCTTCGTCAATCCCAATGTTCCCGTCAAAACGGTCGCGGAATTGACTGAGTACCTGCGGAAGAACCCGGGCAAGCTCAGCTACGCATCCACCGGACCGGGGCAGCCATCGCACCTCGCGATGGAGCTCTACAAGCGGCAGGCTGGTGTCAGCGTGGTTCACATCCCCTACAAGGGCGGTACTCCTGCATTGCAGGACTTGGTTGGTGGTCAGGTCGAAGTCATGGTAGCCGTCGCCGGTGAAGGCATGCCATTTGCGAACGTAGGCAAGCTGAGGGCCTTGGCTGTAGCATCGACGTCGCCCACCGCGCTGTATCCACAACTTCCCGCCGCAGGCGAGACCCAGGCGCTCAAGGGGTTTGACGTGCCGGTCTGGTTCGCATACGTCGCACCCGCGGGGACCCCGAAGCCGATCATCAACAAGCTCAACAAGGCGATCAACGAAGCGCTGTCGGATCCAGAAGTCAGGGCCAAGTTGGCGACGATCGGAATCGAGCCCGGGGGCGGCACGCCAGAGGCTTTGGAGGCGCGCATCAAAGCAGAGACGGCCAAGTGGTCCAAAGTTGTCGCGGACGCGGGGATCAAGTTGGATTGATGGATTAACACCGATGTCTTATCAATCCTTCGCAAAATTCGATCGCGTCGCCCCTCAACAGCTTGAGCGGGCACGTCGATTCCAGGCGGCCATCTTGTGCGATGTCGCTGGGCGCCGCGGCACGATGCATAGCCGCATCCGAGCATTGAGTCCAAGCATGACCGTATGTGGCCCCGCGTTCACCGTCGAGGTGCGGCCAGGCGACAACTTGATGTTCCATGTGGCCCTGGCCATCGCAAAGCCAGGCGACGTGGTTGTCGTGGACGGCAAGGCTGACGCCACCTGTGCCCTTTTCGGCGATCTCATGGCGACGCAAGCGGCAGCTGCCAAGCTCGGTGGATTTGTGGTCGATGCGGCCTCGCGCGACACAGCTTCTCTGGCTACCGGCAGCTTTCCAATCTTCGCAGCAGGCACGAACCCCTGCGGACCGACAAAGGGTTTGGCAGGACGGCTGAGCATTCCAGTGTCGGTGGGCGGGGTCTCCGTGGCCCCTGGTGACCTGGTCGTTGGGGATGTGGATGGCGTGGTCGTCATTCCCACGGCCGACATTGAGGACGTACTGGCTGCCGCACAGAAGAAGGTGGAAGCCGAAGCCCAGCGTGTACGGGAGATTGAGGAAGGGCTGCTTGTTTCGCCTTGGCTGAACGATGCACTGCGCCAAGCAGGCCTGCCTCCTCTGGAATCAGGACGAAGCTGACACGCGCGACGGCTGTTCCAGTAGAGCGGTTCCGCGGCATTCTGGTGCTGACCTGCACAGGCGTCTCATTCGCTCCCGGCTGCGTCGACGAGCAAAAGGGGCATGGGTCTGATCATGCTGATTCTGGCCGGCGCAGTGCCGCGATACCCATGCGCTGAGCAGGGGAGACAGCCGCGCATCGGCCTGGGACCTGACCTGGACGACTGTGGTGTGGGTGACAGACGGCGAGCAATGACTGAGATGTAAGTTTTCAGCACGACGACCTCGATGCTCGGCTGGAGATTTGCACGTGCACACGCGGCGAGCGGTGCTCAGTGCTTGTTGAGGTTGCCGAGTGCCAGCGACCAGGTCGCAGTCAACCGAATAGCAATTGAAGCCTGCTGCGAACAGTCTACATGCCCGAACTTCTTGAGGGGGCAATAGGCGGCTCGTCGACAACGACCGCTCATGGCCGAGGCCGTGTGGAAACAGCCATCGTCGTCGGCGATCGCAAGGATTTGCCGCAGTTGCTGCGGCCAGTTCAGCAGCTGATCTGCAATCGCGCGCAGCTCGCGTGGCGGGCGTCCCACCTTAGGTCTTGATCTCTGCGATGAGGGTCGTGGCCCCGAGGATCTTGATCACTCCCCGCATGTTGTACGCCAACACTTGTAGGCTCATCTCGGTTCGCACGCGTGGGAGCGTTCGGGTCAGAAAGTGCGTCGATTCCATCCATTCCTTCAAAGTACCGAACACGTGCTCTACAGTGCGCTGTCGTAGCCGAGAAGCCTCCGGCGCTCCATCAAGGCGCGCCTGGACCACCTCGAGCACATCCTCGTGCTCCCAGTGGCTGATGCGTCGATACGGAGCGGGCGTGCACTGCTTCTTGAGGTGACACCCGGGGCACGCAGACGACCAGTATTTATGCAGCCTCTTGCCGTCCTCGACCGTAGTGAACCGATGGATGACAATCTGGCCCGCCGGGCACCGGTACACGTCGCGATCGGTTTCGTAGATGAAGTCTTGCTTGTCGAAGCGCCCCTCGAACTTGCCGCCCGAGGTCAGTGGCTTGGGCACCATCCCCGCGATGCCTGCGCGTTCGCATTCCAGGATCTGATAGCCCTCGAAGTAGCCGCGATCTGCCAGGACGATCGGGTTCGGATGCGACGTCGCCCGCTTGGCTGCCTTCCCCATTGCCGCCAGCTGTCCGCGGTCCGTCACGGCGTTGGTCACCTCGTGCGCCACGATGAGGTGGTGCCTGGTATCGACGACAGTTTGGACGTTGTACCCGACGACCGCCGTGTTGCCGTCAGGGGCAGGACTTCATCGACTACCTGCACGACGCTGTCATCGCGTGGATCGACAAGATCACGCCGCCCAGCCTGATGCCACAGCCGAGTGGCTGACGCGCCAGGAGGCGTCAGTGGTTTCGCCGCAACCCTCGGCTCTCTGGACGGGGGGGTGAATACGTACGCAGCGCCGGCACTGCATCGTGGCGCCCCCATATGCCCCAAAAGTGGTTCTTTACGGGGACCATTAGCGGGAGGAACCTTGGCACCGGCCGCATGCTGAATGCGGCACCGATCTTGCCTGATGCTCACCGCCCCATGGAGAAGTTCATGACCCAACCTGCCACTCGAAGCCCCGGCGCCCTACGCGCCGGTCTGGAAGCCTTCATTGGCGTCCTGTCCGCCTTGCTGCTCTTTGCCTTGATACTCGCCGCGCCGGCTGCCGGTGCGCAGGAGCCCTACCCTTCACGCCCTATCCGGCTGGTCGTGGGCTTCCCGCCGGGCGGCTCTACCGATGTGCTGGCCCGCATATTCGCCACGCGCTTCTCCGAGCAGATGCCCCAGCGCATGACCATCGACAACCGGCCCGGCGCCGGCGCCAATGTTGCTGCGGACAATGTCGCCAAATCGCCGCCCGATGGCTATTCGGTGCTGTTCACACATGTGGGCACACACGGCATCGGCCCAGCGGTGTATCCCAGGCTGCCGTTCGACCCGATCCGCGACTTCAAGCCCGTGTCGCTGCTCGCGACCTCGCCACTGGTGCTGCTGACCCACAACAAGGTGCCCGCCAACGACATGGCGGAACTGACCCAATGGGCCAAAGCCATGAACCGGCCTCTGACCATCGGTTACCCGGGCAATGGCACGTCGGGCCACCTGTCGTCGGCGCTGCTGGCGATGAAGTCTGGCCTGAACCTCACCCTTGTGCCGTACAAAGGCGGAGCGCCCGCCATACAGGACTTGCTGGGAGGCCAGATCGACCTGCTGTTCGACCCGCTCAACTCCGCCATCCAGCAGGTGCGCGGCGGCACCGCGAAGGCGCTGGGCGTCACGTCCGAAGAGCGCAACACGGCGATGCCCGAGACGCCCAGCCTCGCAGACACCATGCCCGGCTTTCGCGTGCTTACCTGGTTCGGCATGGTGGTGCCGGCCGGCACGCCCCAGCCCATCGTGGACCGCCTCGCCGCCGAGAGCGCGGCCGCCGTGAACAACCCCGCCGTTCGCAAGCAGCTGACCGACATGGGCATGACGCCCGCCACTTCCACACCCGCCCAGTTCCGCGATTGGATCCGCAAGGAGATCGACCACTGGGGCGTGGTGGCCAGGGAAGCCAACATCAAGCTTGAATAAGAACAGGCCAAGGAGACAACATGCCTTTCGTCGTCACAGAAAACTGCGACGCCTGCCGCTATACCGAATGCGTGCAGGTCTGCCCCGTGGCGTGCTTCCACGCCGATGACACCATGCTCTACATCGACCCGGACCTGTGCATCGACTGCGGCGCCTGCGTGCCACGCTGCCCGGTCAAGGCGATCTACGACGCCGCCGACCTGCCCGACGCGCTGGCGGACTGGACGGCCATCAACGCGGAGCGCGCGCCGGCCCTGCCGGTGATTTCGAAGCGCCAGGAGCCACTGCCCGGCGCCGCGCAGAAGCGGGCTGCGCTGGGGCTAGCCTGATGGACGGCATCACCACAGAATGCGCCGTCGTCGGTGCAGGGCCTGCCGGCTTTTACTGCGCCGAGGCGCTGCTGCAGGCGCATGAAGGCCTGCGCGTCACGCTGGTCGAGCGGCTACCCGCCGTATTCGGCCTGGCGCGCTATGGCGTGGCGCCGGACCACCTCAAGCTCAAGCAGGTCTGCTCGGTATTTGACCGCATCGCCCGGCACCCACGGCTGGCGCTGGCCGGCAATGTCGATGTGCCAGGCACAGTGCCGCTGTCTTTCCTGCGTGAGCAGTTTCACGCAGTGGTGCTCGCCACAGGTGCACCGCAAGCCCGCAGCCTGGGTATTGAAGGCGAAGGCCTGCCAGGCAGCCACAGCGCAGCCCGGTTCGTGGCCTGGTACAACGGGCATCCCGATGCTGCGGACTTTGCGCCCGGCCTCGGCTGCGAATCAGCGGTGGTTGTGGGTCAGGGCAACGTGGCGCTGGATATCGCGCGCGTGCTGCTGCTGCCGCCGGAGCGCCGCCATGCATCCGACATGGCCACGCATGCGCTGCAGGCACTTGCCGGCAGCAGCGTGCGCACCGTCCACGTGGTGGGCCGGCGCGGGCCCTGGGCCACCCGCTTTTCAGTCAAGGAACTGCGCGAGTTCGAACAGCTTGAAGACGTCAGTCTGCACATTCACGCAGGTGTTGGCCTTGCAGGTCAGTCAGCCCCGCCGGACGCAGATGATGCTGCACGGCAGGCGGGTGAATTCTTCAGGCGCAATGCTGCAGCCAGTACTCTTGTTGCCTGCAACCCACCCCATGCAGGCCGCAATGTGCACTTTCATTTCGGCCTCTCGCCCACGCGGCTGGCCGGCAGGCTGGCCGTTGAGTCGGCGCATTTCAGCGCAGCAGCGGACAGCGGATTGCCACAGAGCGGCGTCTGCCTCCCATGCGGCCTGTTCATCCGCAGCATCGGCACTGTCAGCGCCGGCATGCATGGGCTGGGGCAAGACCCGGCCAGCGGCGCGATTGCAAATCATGAAGGACAAGTCCTGGATGCGGACAACCAGCCTGTGGACGGTCTCTTCGTCACGGGATGGGCCCGGCGCGGCGCAACCGGAGTGATCGGCAGCAACCGTGACGATGGCAGTGAAGTCGCAGCGAAGGTACTGGCCTGGCTGGGCCAATGCCGCAGCGAAAGACGGCACGGGCGGGCCGCGTTACAGGCCCTGCTGGCCATGCGTTCGCATGCCATGCTGGACCAGCCGGGCTGGGCACGCGTCGATGCCGCCGAGCGGGCGGCAGGAGCCGCGGCAGGCCGGCCGCGGGTCAAGCTGGTAAGGGTGCAGGAGCTGCTGGCCGCTGCGGCCGGGTGAAGGCAAGGCTACCGGCTGACCGCCCGCCTCCGGTCTACCCGCCTGGGTCAAACCGTCTGCGTATACACCTTGCTGACGATCTGCCAGCGCCCGCCCGTCTTGAGCAGGCACAGGTAATCCACGAACTGCTTGTCGATGATGGACACGCCCACCTTGGCCAGCGCGCAAGCGTCGCCGTTGAGTTCGGCCTGGAAGACTTCATCGTGTCGCGGTGCTTTCACGCTCGCGGGCGGCACGCGCTGGGCCAGCATGGCGCGATAGTCGTCGCAGCTGATCACCACATGCTCGCTGCCGCGCATGGTCTGCAGCTGTGCGCCGGGTGCGAAGAGACCGTCGAACTTGTCGAGGTCGCAGTGGTAGATCACGTCGAAGTATTCCTGGATGGCCGTTTGCAGGGCTTGCGGGATGCTGGTGGTCATGGATGTTCCTCTGAAGGCTGTAAAGGGGTTGCAGGAGGTGCATCCAGTACGACGCGGCAGACGGCCACGCGCAGCGGCCAGGAGCCGTAGGCAGCGTCGCAGCTGGCGGTCTCGTCGCCCAGCAGCGTGTTCACGTTGCTGGTGAAGATGTCGAACAGTCGCGGCGCAGCGCCCGGGGCTTCGGGGTACCACCAGCGTTCAGCGTCCACGGTGCCCGGTGCCACGTCAGGCGACACCGCAAGTTTCTGCCGCACGCGGCCTCGCGGGGTTTCAAGCCAGATCCACTGTCCTTCAGCCAGGTCCATGGCCGTGGCGGTGGCGGGGTTCATCTTCGTGACCGGTTCTGGGTGCTTGCGGCGCAGCGACTGCACCTGGCGGTGGTCGCTGTGCGTCATTTGCAGGCTGGTCGCGCCGGACGTCAGGCGCAGCGGCCAGGCCGCATCGGGATCGCCGCGCGTATCGGCCAGATGGTCGGGCAGCGGGTCATAGCCGCAGGCCTCAAGGATGGAAGACGCCAGCTCCACCTTGCCGGAAGGCGTGCCGAAGCCCAGCGGCGTCCCGTCAGGCGTGATGCGCTGGTGGTCAGCCGGGATGCAGTCGTTGATCCAGTTCTGGCTGCGGCCGGAGAGTTCGTCAAAGTCGATGCCGGCGGGCGCGAGCATCGCGTCCCAGACGCCCTCAAGGCTGGCCGGGAAGTAGTCACCCAGGCCCAGCCGCTGCGCCAGGCCATGTACCAGCGAATGGTCGTCGCGCCGCTCATGCAGCGGGTCCATCGCGCGACGGGTGGCCAGCACCATGCCGTTCTGGCCGGCGACGTACATGTAGGACTTCTCGATCCAGTGCGCGGCCGGCAGCACCCAGTCGGCCAGCATGGCCGTGGGTGTCATGAACATCTCATGCACCGCCAGCGACTTGAGTTTTGGAGACATCAGTGCGTCATGCGTGCGGTGCGCGGCCGGCAGCGCTACCAGGGAGTTGGTGTGCTGCACTAGCAGTGTGCGCACCGGGTACGGCTCTTCATGCGCGATCGCATGCAGCAGTGACGGCGGATGCGCCAGGCCGCAGTAGGTGGCGCTCATGGCGCGGGCATGGTTGGGCCACAGCCGCGCATTGGCCGCGCTCATGCGGTCATAGCCCTCGGACAGCAGGCGAAAATGCTGTGCCCCGAGGCGCTTGGCGCGCTGTGCGAACGGCAACGCGTCGTAGAGTTCCACGTCGACCTTGGACTGGATCTTCGCCGGCGGCCCCAGCAGCCGGTTGGCAGCGCGCCGGTTCAGGTTGCCACTCACAGCCATCAGGCAGCACTTGGCGCGTTCGAAATTCATGGCGTTCACGCCCATGCCGTTGGGCAAGCCCTGCGACATCAGCGCTGGCCCTCCGGTGCAATACGCCCGCGTGCAGGCCACGATATCGGCTGCAGCCAGGCCCGTGATGCCGGCCACATGCTCCGGCGTGAACGGCTTGACACGCGCAGCAAGCGCCTCGAAGCCGGTTGTCCACTCGCCGATGAAGGCCTGATCGGTCCAGCCTTCGGCAATGGCGATGTGGATCATCCCTAGAGCCAGCGCCGCGTCCGTGCCCGGGCGCACCTGCAGCCACAGGTCGGCATTCTTCGCTTCCGCCGTGCGGTAGGGATCGATGACGATGAGTTGTGCACCGGCGCGCTTGGCGTCCAGCAGCTTGCCCCAAAGCGGCGCATTCGACGCCGACGGGCGGTGGCTCCAGACCAGTACGGTTTTGGTCTCGCCGACCACCGGGTCCGGCGTGGCGGGGCCGAAGCCGAAGGTCAGCGCCTCGGCCTCCAGCTTGGGGCCGGCGCAGATGAAGCCCATGCCTGCGCTGTTCGGGCTGCCCAGCAGGTTCAGCAGCCGGATGGCCGCGCCCTGGTCCGATCCATGGAAGGTGCCGTAGAGGTAGCCGATGGCTTCCGGGCCGATTTCAACCATGGCGTCCTGCATGCGCGCCGCAATGTCGTCCAGCGCGGCATCCCAGCTCGCGCGCTCCCAGCGGCCCTCACCCCGCGCACCGATGCGGCGCAGCGGGTGGTTGATGCGGCCCGGATTCTCGTGGTATTCAATCGCGGCCCTGCCACGCGGGCAAATGAATCCTTTGGAGGCCGGGTGGTCCGGGTCGCCGCGCACGGCCACCGGGCGGCCTTCCTGCATCGTCAACACCACGCCGCAGCGCGCGGAGCAGTGGCAGCAGACGCTGCGGTGCTCTGAAGTGCCGCTTGTAGTGGCGGAAGCAGCGCTGGTTTGCATGGGCTAGAAGTTCAAGGCCCCGCGTGCGCCGGTCAGCAGGTCGCGCCACTGCGCATAGTCGACGGCCTCCAGCGGCTGGATCGGCCGGCGCGGCGCGCCCACCGGCTTGCCCAGCGCCTTGAGCGCATCGTGGCAGGTGCGCACCAGGCCTTTGGACATGGCATATTCGCTCAGCGGGCGAATGGCCGCTTCAAGCCGTCGTGCCTCGTGCATCGAGGCCGGCTCGCCGAGCAGCGTGAGCAGCCGCCGGCACACGCCGGGCATGAAATTGGCGCAGCCAGAGGCCCATGCATCGGCCCCTACCTGCACGGCTTCAAGCACCGAGTCGTCCCGGCCCGCGAACACCTTGAGCCTGCCGCCGGTGAGCCGCTTGACCTGTGCGATGCGCAGGATGTCGGGCGAACTTTCCTTGAGGTAGCGGACATTCTGCAGTTCGGCCAGCCGCGCAATGAAAGGCGGCAGCATGTCGATACCGGTCAGGCGCGGGCTGTTGTAGATGGCGAGCGGGATGGAAATCGCATCATTCACGGCCTTGTAGTGCGCGAGCAATTCGGCCTCGCCGAGCAGCCAGTAGCTGATCGGCACCACGAGCGCGGCCGACGCGCCGTGCTCCTGCGCATGCTGCGACAGGCGCACCGCCTCGGCCGTGCTAATGGCGCCCGTGCCCACCATGACGGGCACGCGCCCGGCCACATGGGGCAACGCCGCTTCAACCACCCGTTTGCGCTCGACCTCGGTAAAGGAGCCGATGGCGCCCGTGCTCCCGAACAGCGTGATGCCGTCGGCCCCGCCCGCGATCAGCTCGTCGATGTGGGACAGCAGGCGGGCTTCGTCAACCGACTCGTCCGGGGCCAGCGGTGTGATGGAGAAAGCGATGACGCCCTGCATGGGCGCGGGGGCGTTGGCAGACGTGTCAGGGGGCGTGATGGTCGGCATGGAGGTCCTTCTTGGCTTGCAGGGCAGAGCTGCGTCAGCGCAGCGGCGAAAACGGTGCGGGCACCAGGATGTGCGACTCCTGCGAAACAACCATCGGCCGCACCTGCGCCGCATAGGCATTCCAGCCCGGGTGGGCAGCGAGCGCGGCGCGGCGGTGCATGCGGTCGTTGAGGTCGGCATAGCCGGCCAGGATGACGAGCTGGTTCAGCGGCCCGATCTCGGTGGAGAGCACGCCGATCACATGGCCCAGCGTGGCCTTGTAGATCGCAAAGCCCTGGTCTTCAAAAAGCCGCAGGTAATCCTTCATGCGGCCGGGCTGCAGGGTGTAAGTGCGCTGTTCCACAATCATGAGGCACTCCTTGAGGATTCACTTTAGGTCGGTTGATGGCTCCCCGCCAGTGCCAATTAGGGAACATTTTCAAGAGCCACTCGAAGTCTATCGGCAACCTTGGCTCCGTCTGTCGGCGCCCGCCGCTCCGTCAACGCAATGCCTGTGCCAGCGCGTTGATGCCCGCCACAACCTCGACCTCGTCCAGCGAGCCGTAGCCCAGCAGCAGGCCGGCGCGAGGCGGCGTCCCGCTGTAGTACGGTGCGATGGAGTAAACGCCGATGCCCTTGCCCGCCGCGCGCTGCACGATATCGTCGATCTGCGAGGCGGGCCGGTCGCGGAACCACAGCAGTACATGCAGTCCGGCGTTCTCGCCCTGCACGCTGACCGTGTCGCCAAAGGCCTTGTCCAGCGCCTTCAGCAAGGCCCGGCGCCGAGCCGCGTTGCGGGTGCGCGAGCGGCGCATGTGTCGCTCGAACTGGCCGCTTTTGATGAACTCCGTCAGCACTTCCTGGCCGACCAGGGAAGTGTGGCGGTCGGTCACCGCCTTGATGCGCTGCAGGGTCGCCGTCAGCGCGGGCGGCGCGATGATGTAGCCCAACCGCAGCGAGGGCGCGAGGATTTTGGAGAAGGTGCCAAGGTAGATCACCTGGCCGAAAGTGTCCAGCGACTGGATGGCCTCAATGGGCCGGCCGCTGTAGCGGTATTCACTGTCGTAGTCGTCTTCAATCACATAGGCCTGCGAGCCATGCGCCCAGTGCAGGAAGGCAAGCCGGCGCGACAGCATCATCACACCGCCGGTGGGGAACTGGTGCGACGGCGTCACATAGGCCAGCTTCACCCGGTGCTGGATGCGTAGCACACGCTGCATGTCCAGCCCCTCGCCGTCCACCGGCACAGCCTCGATCTTCGCGCCCAGCGCCTGGAACGCGGTGCGGGCACCGGGGTAGGTCGGGTTCTCCATCAGCACCCGGTCGCCCGGGTCCACCAGCGCGCGGGCCACGATGTCCAGCGCCTGCTGCGAGCCGTTGACCACGATCACGTCGGCGGCCGAGCAGGTGATGCCGCGGTGCTCGCGCACATAGCGCACGATGGCCTCGCGCAGCGGCAGGTAGCCAGCGGGCTCCGCATACATCAGCGAAGCCTTGTTCAGGCGGCGCAGGCGCTGAGCCGTAAGGGCGCGCCACTCGTCGGCCGGGAAGTCCTGCAGGTTCGGCGCGCCGTAGCGGAAGTCGATGCGCAGCTTCGGGTCTGCCGGCTTGAGGCTGGCACTTTCGGCGCCAAGCACCCGTCGTGCGTATTCCGACAGATGGCGCGGGCTGCTGCGCGGCGACTCCCCGGCCCGCCTGGCCACCTCCTTGCGTACCGCCAGCGCCTCGTCTGGGCTGTGCGCCGCCACATAAGTACCAGCCCCGAGCCGGGACTCGATGTAGCCCTCGGCCAGCAGTTGCTCGTACGCCTGCAACACGGTGTTGCGAGACATGCCCATCTCTGCGGCCAGGTCACGCGTGGAAGGCAGCCGGTGCTCGGGCAGCAGCGTGCGAGCCAGGATGGCCGAGCGGATGCTGCGGTACAGCTGGGTATAGAGCGAGCCCTGGCGGTCAAGGGATGGAAGCATCATGGCGCGACTCCTGCGTGGCCCTATCAATTTCACAAAAATCGGTACTTTTCAGGGTCCGATTAAAGCACCATGATCAACCTGAACGCAATCGTGGCCCCTTCGGTCTTTCGGAAACTGAGTGCCACTCCAATCAAAGGAAACAAGGACATGACCGCTGCCTCCCCACACGCCCCTTCGCTGCAAACCCCCCGCGTGACCCTTGAGCGGCGGCCCACGCGCGGACAGTACGACATCGCGGCCATCGCGCCCATCCTGGATGAAAGTTTTCTCTGCCACGTAGGCTTCAGCGTCGAGGGCCAGCCCTACGTCATCCCCACAGGTTACGGCCGCAAGGGCGACTTGCTGTACATCCACGGTTCGGCCGCCAGCCGCATGTTGCGCACCCTGGCCGACGGCGTGGACGTGTGCGTGACGGTCACCATCCTGGATGCCCTGGTGCTGGCGCGCTCGGCCTTCAACCACTCGATGAACTACCGCTCGGTGGTCATCCTCGGCCGTGCGACCCTGGTCGAAGGTGACGAAAAGATGGAAGCGCTCAAGGTGTTCTCCGACCAGCTGCTGCCCGGCCGCTGGGAAGACGCCCGTGCGCCCAACAAGACCGAAATGCTGGCCACCTCGGTGCTGAAGCTCAAAATCACTGAAGCCTCGACCAAGGTCCGCAAGGGTCCGCCGCTGGACGACGACGAAGACCTGCCGCATCCCTGCTGGGCCGGACTGCTGCAATACAGGCAGGTTGTATCGGGGCTGGAGCCCGATCCCCGGCTCGCGCCGTCGGTCGCTGTGCCCGATTACCTCAAGGTGAAGTTGGCGGGCCGATAGCCCGCCAGGGTTTGCCTGCTCCAGGCCTTCGGACGCGATGACGGCCGAAAGCGCATCATCCATTCACGGGTTTTCATGGCATCGGCGGTCCTTGGCGACCGAACCGAACAAGGTGTCGGGTTGTGCAAAGATGGCTTGCCTCCTGATGTCTACTGGAGCAGTTTGAGCGGCCACAAGTGGAGCACTTTGAGTGGCCATCGGGGCCTGTTCGAGCGCTACGCAGGCAGCGCTCACCGGCGGCTACACCGTGGTAACGAGAACGCTCGGGGTGTCCGAATTTCTGTGTTCGAGGCGATCATATGAGCACCGGTCAGCGCTCTGCCTTCGCATTGTCACTGTTCCTACCTAGCTCGCCGACCATCGCCTCGAGTGCGTCCAACGACGCCGTCCACCCTAGCGTCATGCCCGAACGCTCGCGCGCGAACGCGTCGATCTCGGCCTCGGTCACTTCGCCGTGCGGCTCCATGGTCACCGTTACGCGGGTGCGGTCGGGTGCCTCTTCGGCAAATGTCACGGTCGTCAGCAGCGTCGGCGGCCATGTGCCGGCATCGGGGGGCGACACCACCTGCTCGCGCTCGTCGACGAACTGCTGCGTGTAGACGATGCGCCGGTCCGGCTCGATCTCCAGGTAGAGGGCCTTCACGTGCATCGGTGCGCTACCCTGGGCGGATTCAATGACGAAGTGCGTGCTCTTGCCCGCCGCGATCGGTGACCGCACGAAGCGCATCGTCGTCCCCGGAGGTGGCAGCCACTGCGCGAGGTGCTCGGGGCTGGTCCACATGCGGAAGACGATCGACGCCGGCGCGGCCAGCGTCCGGTTGATGACGAAGCGCCGCCGCCCGGTCGCAGTTTCTTCGAGGTGTTCCGCCAGCCGGTCCCACGTGGCATTGCCGCCGGCCTGCCTGATGAACTTCGCCGTCTCCGCCGCGGCCTGCGCCGACGCCAGCGCGAACGTCAGCCTCATGGTGGTCTTGCCGGCGGCCTCCGCGAACGTCACCGTCACCCGGAACAGCGGAGGACGATCGTCGCTGCCGCCGTGGTCATACTCGAGCTTCTGGTAGGGCTCGACGACGTAGTACTTCGTGACGTTCGGATAGTCGGTCCCGTCGGGACCGTGCATGGTGTAGCGCCAGGAGCCGCCGGCGCGCAGGTCCTTGCTGTGCGTGGTGATGGAGAAGCCGCGCGGCCCCCACCACTTGCCCACCTGCTCGGGGTCGGTCCAGGCGTCCCACACCGCACGCACTGGCGCGTCGTAGACCCGCTCGATGTGGATCTTGTTCGAGTTCTTGGCAAGGTGCACGTCCTTCTCCTCAGGTTCGGGTGATGCGATGAGTCTTGGGGTCGGCCCTGCGAGCGGTCTTGGCAACAGGCTTCGGCCCGGTTTTCGGTTTCGCCGTATCGACCGACGGCGCTGCACGAGAGATCGGTTTCGAAGGAGGAGCGGGCAACGCTGCGGCTGCCGGAGTGACGCTCTTCAGGTAAGCATCGAGCCGATCGAGCCGCTCTTCCCACATCCGCCGGTAGTGATCGATCCACTCGGCCGCAGGCGCGAGCGCACGAGGCTCGAGCCGACATGGCCGCAACTGCCCTTCCCGGCCCCGCGAGATCAGCCCAGCCCGCTCGAGCACATTGAGGTGCTTGGTGATGGCCGGGCCGGACAGGTCGAACGGCGCCGCCAGTTCCTTCACCGGCGCTTCGCCCTGCGACAGCCGCGCGAGGATCGCGCGCCGCGTTGGGTCCGCCAGGGCGGAGAAAAGGGTCGATAGCTCCGTGGGCACGCCTTCACTTTACCAACTAGTTAGATAACTCACAAGCTAAATATCGAACGAGACTTTCCGCGGCGCAGCGCGGTCAACAGCCGCTTGCGGCGGTCGCAGCCGGTGGCGACTGCCCCGTTCGTTTCCAGCTTGGGCGGTGGTCTGCAATGGGCCGATACCCACGCCCACGTGATAGGCAAGCGGCCTGCGGCATTGCGCCGGCGAGCTGGCGGGGGCCTACGACCCCAGCACTTCGTACAGTCGTCATTCGTGCAGGCGCCAGTCGCAGGGAGCCAACGACCGCTTGGCGCCAGTCAACGTGAGTGCACCTGCTGATGACCACCGGCAGCAACCGCTGCAAAGTCGACTTCAGACTGAAAGCCGCCGGTCACTCTTTCGCCAGTGAACGACTGCTGCTAAGAAGAGCGGACAGCGGAGACTTCCCGGCGGAAGCCATTCTGGACCTCAAGACGCAATAAAGCCGACATGCTGACCAGTGGCACTGGCATCTAGAGCCGAGTGGTATAGATCGCTTCACTTGAAGCGAGAGGATCATAGGGCCGTCGCACCCGTCGCTCATCGCAAGCCCAGGTTGTAGGCCGACACCCGAAGCTATCATTAGGCTGCAGCAGCATGAAAACGAAGCTACAGCTCACCGACTTTGGAGCCCAGACGTCGCGCGTTGGCGCGACGCTGCATAGATTGCGCTCCGACATCAGCCGGTCATGAGGTTGTCCGATCCCCCGTCCCAAGCGGTGCCGGCAAATTGAACCGGACGCGGATCTTTTCGCGAAGTGCTGGATGGATGCCCTTCGGATCGACCAGCAATCCCCACTGCTGCTTATTATGGTGGTGCGAAAGCTGGTGCAGGCCGAAGGCGTGCATCATGGCGTTGCGACGCGCACCGACATCCTGCGCGTGGTTCACGGACTCCTTGACGGCCTTAAGCACGAAGCTCCCCTTGTTGGCGATTCGCTCCGCGAGGTCCAGCGCGCTCTCCATCAGGGCCTCTGTCGGGAACACCTGGTTGACCATGCCGCACTGCTTCGCATCCTGAGCGCCCAGCCAATCTCCGGTCATCAGCCATTCCTTGGCCTTGCGGGCGCCCAGTTCCCAGGGATGCATGAAGAATTCCACGCCTGCCACGCCGAACTCGAGCGTGGGATCGCGGAACCGGGCATTTTCAGCCGCGACGATCAGGTCGCAGCACCATGCAAGCATCAGTCCGCCTGCCACGCAGGAGCCCTGCACCGCCGCAATCGTCGGCTTGGCCAGGTTTCTCCAGCGTTCACACATCTCCAGGTAGATCTCCTTTTCGCGTCCATAGAGACCTTCGACGCCGGGCCCGTCGAAAGCAGCCCAGGTACCCACCGTGCGGAAGTCACGCCAGGTTCTGTGGTGGTCGCCACCCATGTCGTGTCCGGCCGAAAAGTGATCGCCGTCGCCTGAGAGGATGATGACCTTGACTGTGTCGTCCTGCGCAGCGCGGTCGAATGCTGCGTTCAGCGCATAGGTCATCTCCATGTTCTGCGCGTTGCGCACGGCCGGTCGTGACATCGCGATATTCACGATGTCCGGCGTGAGGTGCTCGTAGCGCACGCCGTCGTAGGTGCTGGGATCGAAGGATGTGGACTGCATGGAAATCTCTGCTGGTTCAGCGCTGATGGTCAGGATAAAGAGGAATGGGCCGGATCTCGGCTCCCGTGGCGGATGCGATGTGCTCGCGCATGTACGAAGTGATCTCCGCCTGCATTTCGCCGGGGGCGGGATACAACTTCTCGATGTCGTCCAGGATCAACGGCATCCGGTCAGTGACCGGAACACCCAGCGCCAACGCCCACTTCTCGACCTGAAAGATGAATTCAGGGCTCACCCGCGGAGGAATTTCGGCGTTCATGCGGTCGCCCATGGCCTCATCGAGTGAGACGAAGTCGACCGCTGCAGCGCGAAAGGCATCCAGAATCTGCTCCAGGCAGTCAGCGGCGATGGACGTGCCATGGATCAGCCAGATGTGGATCGGGTCGCGACCAAAGACTGCTCGTGCGTTCGCTGCATGGGTGCGCAGCTCGTGCAGCGCGCTCTCGACATAGGCGCGGCGGATCTGGGCCGCGTCCTCGGCTGATCCGCGCTTCAGAACCCGGCAGTACGCTGCGTTCCAGCGGATGTCGTGAAAGCCGATGCTCACCGGGATCGGCGTGTATCCCATGCCTTCGAGCTTGTCCAGGATCGCATCGCATTTGCACGCTGTGTCGCCCCACAGATCCATGCAGAACCGGAAGCAGCGTCGCGGCGCCTGGTTGATGTAGCGGCCCAGGTATTTCTCTGCCTGTTCTATGTCGCGCGCGTAGGTGTCGGCGTCCAACCAGTTGAGCGGTGGATGGTTGTGCGTGTGGTTGGCGACATGGTGGCCACTCTCGACCCACAGGTCGAAAACCTTAAGCAGGCTCTCGTCATCTTCCAGGGGTGCGGTATTGGAGAACTGGTACACCCCAGCCACGCGATGCGCCGTCAGGGCAGCGATCATGGCTCGAATGTTTGATGGCACACTGTGCCCAGGAGCCATCGGGACGCCTCGGAGCAGCAGCATGTCATCGATCGTGATGGCGATCTTCAGTCTGCCCAGGGGTGAGACGGGCACATGAGGCTCGCGGATGCCGGGGGTGCTTTGCATGATTCGCGGCGAGTTGGTTGACGATCGCCGAGCATCGTTGTTGCGGCTTCGCCGGTCTATTCAACAAACCGAAAGATGACTTTCAGCATGGAAAAGTGGCGGCAGTCGGACGGTGAAGACGCAGCCCGGATCTCGTCGTTTCGATGGTAGACAGCACCCAACCCCGCCAGCAGGGTGGCCCCAGGCGCTCGGTCCACTTCGATCTTGCCGACCTGCGCCTGATGGTGCGCATCGCTGACACGAACAGCCTGACCCGTGCGGCCGAGCAGGTCCACACCTCCCTTCCCGCTGCGAGCAATCGGGTCAAGCAGTTGGAGCAATCGGTCGGCACGCGGCTGATCAACCGCACCAGCAAGGGTTTGACGCTGACAAGGGCGGGCCAGACGATGATCAAGCACTCGCGGCTGATCCTGGAGCAGATCGAACAGCTGCGCGGCGAGATGCTCGATATCTCCGAGGGCGTCGACGGGCGCTTGCGCATCATGGCCAGCACGACGGCCATCAGCGAGTTTCTGCCCTCGGTAATCGAACGCTTTCTTGCAAGCCGGCCTCGAACCAGCATCGACCTGCGCGAGCGCCTGTCGAGCGACATCGTTCGAGCCGTTGCGGAGGGCGTGGTCGATGTCGGCGTGATCCTCGAAAACGTCGGCACGTCGGGGCTTGAGATCTATCCCTACCGCACCGACCACATGGTGCTCGCCGTTCCCTCGGGTCACCCACTGGCCGAGAGGCGGGCTGTGTCGTTTGAGGAGACGCTGGACTTCGATCACGTCGGACTCTCCCAGACGAGCACCCTGCACGCGTTCTTGCAACAGCAGGCCGAAATGCTCAGGCGACACATCAGTCTTCGCGCGCAGGTGGGGAATTTCGAGGCCTTGTGTCGGATGGTTCAGGCACGAATCGGCGTCGGTGTGCTCACCCATCTGCCGGCCGTGCGCCATTCGAAGTCCATGAACATCCGCATCGTCGAGCTGGAGGACGAGTGGTCCATCCGGCCGCAGTACATCTGCATCCGGAATTCGGAGGAACTGCCCCCCTTCGTCCGTGACTTCGTCGAGATGCTGCGCGCAGACGCGCGCGATAGCCAAAGCGCTGCCAGCTGACACGTGGCAGGTGGCAGGTGGCAGGTGGCAGGTGGCAGGTGGCAGGTGGCAGGTGGCAGGTGGCAGATTAAGCAGGGCGAAACTGCTCTTTTCCAATCGTGAATTGCCAGGAGGCCAGCCCCTCGCGATTATTCGAACCTGAAGGCGACGTGCGCCTGCTGACAACTTCAAGAATTGGAGACGACAATGAATTTCAGACTGGGCGCAAAGGTCGCCATGGCTGCGGCCCTCGCTGTGACGCTGCAAACCGGGTTCGCCCAGGCGTGGCCCTCGCGGCCGGTGCAACTGGTCGTTCCGTATCCACCTGGCGGCGTGCTGGACAACTTCGCCCGCCCCATGGCCGAGGCTTTGAGCAAGGAGCTCGGGCAGCCCGTCGTGATCGACAACAGGGCTGGAGCGAATGGGATCATCGGGACGACCCGGTGTGCCAAGGCCCTGGCCGACGGCTACACGCTGTGCATCAGCAATGGCGACATCATGTCGCTCAACCCACAGCTGTATTCGAAGCTGTCATACAACCCGAAGGCTGATCTGGTTCCCGTGGTCCGCATGGCGAACATGGTGGCGGCGATCGTCGTCTCCTCCAGTGTGGGTGCGAAGAACCTCACCGAACTGGCTACTTTGGACAAGGCGAGTCCCGGCAAGGTCAACTGGGGGACCTTCGGCACCGGCAGTACCTCGCACGTGTTCCTCACCGAATACAACCGTGTGTTCGGATCCCACCTGACCCACGTGCCGTACAACGGGTCGGCGCCCCTGATGCAGGCCCTGCTGGCGGGTGATGTGCAGTCCGCGATGCTGGCGCACGTCGCCGTAGCGCAATACCTCGTTTCCGGCAAGCTGCGGGCCATCGCCGTGATGGGCGAAAAGCGCTCCGACTTCTTCCCTGGCGTCCCGACCATAAGCGAACAGAAGTTTGACTTCTCGGGCGAGAACTGGATCGGTATGACGGCCCCGGCAGGCACGCCCTCCGCGGTCCTGGACCGCGTCAATGTCGCGGTCAACAAGATCCTGGCTGATGCCGCATTCCGCAAGCGCAGTCTAGAGGCATTGGGGCTCGAACCCGTGGGCGGCTCGAGGGATTCCTTCGCGCAATATCTGCGGCGCGAGCAGGCGCTTTGGTCAGATCTGATCTCGCACAGCAAGATCAGGCTGGACTGAAGACTGACCGAGATCTTCGGCCGTATGAAGCTGCATCAACCTCCCACCTTCTTCTCCTTGGTGCTGCGTGCCCTGCGCAGATATCCGGACCGCATTGCCTTTCGCCAGGGTGAGGTGGCGGTCCGCTACCAACACGTCATCGACTTCATGGGGAAAGTCCAGGCGGTGCTGAGTTCCCAGGGTGTCAGCAGGGGCGCGTGCGTCGCGTTGCTGACGGAAAACCGGTACGAAACCTGGTGTGCGTCCGTCGCGGTCCAGGGGCTCGGCGCTGCCACCAGCTGGCTGCATCCGCTCAGTTCGCTGGACTCCCAGGTCTCCCAGATCACCGACGTAGGCGCGTCGGTCTTGATCATTGACAGCGACGCATTCGAAGCCCGGGCCCATGAGCTCGCCGTGGCGCTGCCTGACGTTTCGGTGTTCTGCGTCGGAGAGGCAGGGCCCGGTGCCAATCTTCTGTCGCTACTTGCCGCACACGAACACGCCGAACCCATCGAGCAAGCGAGCGCCAGCGACATCGGCACGCTGAACTTCACCGGGGGCACGACCGGCCGCCAGAAAGCCATCGTGCGAGAGGCAGGTCAGGTCGCGCTCATGGCCATCGCCATGAACAGCGAACTGGAGTTGCCGGACGGCGTGCAGTACCTGGCCATCGCGTTGATCAGCCATGTCACAGGGCAGTTGATCGCACCGACGCTGATGCGCGGAGGCACGGTTCATCTGATGAAGAAGTTCGACGCAGGGCAGGTCCTGGAGACCATCCAGCGCGAACGCATCAGCGCGACCTTGATGGTGCCCACGATGATCTACAAACTTCTGGAGGCCCCACTCGAGGCGTTTGACCTTGACAGTCTCAAGCTGGTCGTCTACGCGGGCTCCGTCATTGCGCCGGACCGTTTGCGGCAAGCCATTCAACGCATGGGCCCAGTCTTTTCTCAAGTCTATGCGCAGACGGAATGCACCCCCATCGCGGTCCTACGGCGCGGCGATCATGATCTCGACGACCCCTCGTCGCTGTCAGCATGCGGCTACCCCATGGCGACGGCTGAAATCGCGATTCTTGGCGACAGCAACGAGCCGGTCGCCGCAGGCGGCATCGGTGAGATCTGCGTGCGAAGCCCGTCGGTGATGCAAGGCTACATGGAGCAGGCCGAAGCCACTCACGAGGCCCTGGCGGGTGAATGGTTGCATACGGGGGACATCGGTTTTCTCGATCCGCGTGGCCGCCTGTCGATCGTGGACCGGAAGAAGGACATGATCGTGTCCGGAGGCTCGAACGTCTATCCGCGAGAGGTCGAGGATGTCCTGGCCGCCCATGCCGCCGTCGCGTCTGCCGCTGTGATCGGCGTGCCCCATGCGACCTGGGGTGAAGCCGTTGCCGCGTTTGTCGTGCTGCGGGACGGGGCCGAAGCCGAGGCCGCCGACTTGATCGCCTACGTCCGGGAGCGCAAGGGATCGTTGATCGCACCCAAGCAAATCATCTTCGCGGACGCACTGCCAACGACGCCGTTCGGGAAGATCGACAAGAAGAAGCTGCGTGCGCCCTATTGGGAGCGCGAGACAAGGCTGATCTGATACGGCGGGGCCAGGCACCCGTGGCCCTGGGCGCACCGGCCCCCCCCAAGGCGGACGCTCCGGTGCGCCTTCGAAGAAAAGCGCAAGCGTGAACTGCCTCAGGGCGCTTGGCGGCGCAACGCGAGAAGTCCGATAAGGGCACGACGCTGCGCACCGCACACATCGCGAGCCGACGCGTGTCGCGAGCCGTACGGGTTCGCTTCTCCCATCCGCTCGCATGTTGCCCAGCCCGCGCTGGCGCAGTGCGCATCTTCCGACGCCGCAGAAAATGATCATGCAATGTCCTGTCGATGGATTCACCGTCGTCGCGCTCGAGCACGCAATCCCCGCGCCGTTCTGCACTCGCCAGCTGGCCGACCTGGGCGCGCGCGTGATCAAGATCGAGCGACCGGGGACCGGCGACTTTGCGCGCGGCTACGACGAGCGCGTCAAGGGCCTGCCATCGCATTTCGTGTGGACCAACCGCTCCAAGGAAAGCCTCACGCTCGACCTGAAGCACCCGGCCGTGCAGGAGATGCTAGCGAGGCTGCTCGAGCGCGCCGATGTGCTGATACAGAACGTCGCCCCTGGCGCCGCAACACGGCTCGGACTCTCGTACGAAGCGCTGCACCCGAGGCACCCCTGGCCTCGTCGTGTGCGACATCTCGGGATACGGCGACGACGGTCCCTACCGCGACCGCAAGGCCTATGGCCAGCGCTTGGCGCTGTGCCTCCTGGCGCACTTCAAGCTGTCTGACGCGCGGGTCCTTGCCCATGGCAAGGTGGCGTCGCTGCTCTGCGGCCAAGTCGCGCGCAGTGGCCAGGGAGATCTCGGGGTATGGGCCCAGCGTCAGCTTGACGCGCTTGCCCTCGACGCTCATGTAGTTGAACAGCCAGCGTTTGCCGCCGCTAGGATGGACGCGAAGATACAGCTTGTCCCCATCGGACAGCATGTACTCTTTGTCCGCAGGATGGGCCAGATCAATGGCCTTGGCAGTGAGCTTCATCGCCGTACCTCCGTGTACCCTGTGAAAACAGGGGGAACGGTAAGGGAACACGCCAGGGAACAAAAACCCCGGGATTCGGCGGAACCGAATGCGACGCTGTGGGACAGATTTCTTTGGTAACCCCTTGATTTCCTTAAGGAAATGGGATTCGGTGAAACCGGGTGGGAAAGGGGGATGGTGGCCTGGGGCGGAATCGAAAAAGCCGCGCATAACGAGACGCCATGCGCCTTCCGCGAAGTTACAAATTTTTCGGGGTACGGGCCGGGGTACGGTCGCAAAGAAACAACGGATATGGTCCTCGGTTCGATTTACGAAGCGGCCCCGTCGTATGAGCCGACAACATCGAACGGCCTCCCAAAAAATGGCATTCAGTACCGATCTGGCGGGCATGCCAAGTTCAAGTCTGACCACTTCCTCGGCTCAGCAGCCCGCCCCAACCACGTGTGAAACCGATCTACAAGGGGTGCGCCCCCGCCGGATTTGCACAAGCTGCGACGGGGCGCGTTGACCAAGAGATCAAAGCGTCGGGCGTGAAGGCGTTGGTTTCGAAGACTACCCGGAAGACTCCCTTGCTCATATGCAGCATGCTCTCAGACGGTAGAGTTGACTGGACCGAGACGAGCCCGTGAAAGGCGTCGCGGCGCAGCAGCGCATCGGCCATTTCTCAATCGAAGGCCAATAGCACGGGCGGAAGGAGCTTGGCAGTCAGCTTGGTGGCGTGCCTTTCCGCAAGCATTTGGAGTGGGGTCGCGTCCATGGCCTCGCGGAGCCAGCACCATTTTACTCAACGACGAGTGGGCTGCTGCCGGTTTCAAAGACACCTTGTTAAGGTGGAAGATGAAACCGGAGGTGGTTCATGGAGAGAAGAAGGACATTCAGCCGCGAGTTCAAGCTCGAGGCGGTCAGGCTGGTCGCC